>Ga0213840_1000118_pt1 | contig 200773 bp, 129 predicted proteins | sample SWPATP22_FD_160132 | JGI IMG/M metagenome (GOLD analysis project Ga0213840, IMG submission 160132) | Coastal seawater microbial communities from Marineland, Florida, United States - SWPA TP2 #2 | ecosystem: Environmental > Aquatic > Marine > Coastal | place: USA: Florida | collected 2016-08-14 | reverse complement strand
TGGAAGAGGCATTACAATTGGCTGAAACGCTAGATTTTTCCAATATCAACCTAATCGAAGAACATGGATATGGTACCCGGCCGTATTTTTTGGTGCTTTATATTAATCCCTACCGAAAAGGGGGCGAAGAATTTGTGGCAGAAATGATGTTTAAGGTACCCAAACCAGGTCATGGTGAAGTAGTGAGAAAACCCATCCCAAGAGTGAAGAAATTTAGATTTAAGGAATTGACTACCTTATTGAGTTGGTATGCTTCCCAAATTAATGTAGGGCTACCATCCTTATTGAGCCTGCTCCAACAGGGAATTTTTCCCAAAGAAGAAAACGATGGAGAAGTTGGAACCGTTGCCGAACATTTCTGGGATAGTTCTTATCAAGGTAAGGTATTGGCAGTATCCTTTGGTTTAGATCAAAAGGATATTCGTAAGGCCATTGGCATTTTGACCGACCTCATGAGAACAGAAGGTCCAATTCCCGCTTTGGCGGGTATTCGATTTGTGAAAGGGGGAGATGCTACTTTAGGGTTTACCCGTTTTGAGCAGACCTGTATCATGGAGTTTGCAGGGGTCCCTTGGGAAGAGAGTAACCACATTATAGCCCAGAATGATTTTATACAAGAATTACACAATCGACTAAAGGCAGCCAATATTCCTTTTACCCATCACTGGGGAAAAATGTCGCACTGGGCCGCCGATGGTCTGGTGGATTATATGTACGGAGAACGATTGGAGCGTTGGAAGAGCGCTCGCTACAAATTGATAAAGCCTGGTTATCGTGAGGTTTTCACCAGTGAATACTTGGATATGCTTGGGCTCTCTGGCCCTCCTGCTAAGGGAGAGGTGGATGTGGATCCGATTGCATAGGGGGTGCATAGCCGTAGCTTGGTAAGATTCCAGTTAGATTAAGTGACAAAACAACTAGTTACAAAAACCTATTAAGATGCTTGAGATGAGAGGTAAGCTATGTTCAGGCCTGGCCAGTAAACCCACCGCGACATTGCCACATGAAAATCCGAGTAAACTTATCAGGTTGTCGACGGTCCAGTTGGCCATAGAATAAGAATATATTGATAGAAAGACAAAAGTTTGTATTAGCACATGTGCTGATCTACGATTTAACTTCAACTAGTTTAATACACAGGTTACCTACGTCAAATTAAGTATTTGCTGGTTCGAGAACCTCTAATAGAAAATAAAATTTATTACGATTAGAGGGAAATTTAAGTTAATGTCAATACTCTTGATTTTTCATTGAAAATAGGAAGTTGATGTACATTCTATAATTGGCTTTCGGTAATTTGCTGGATTAAAAAGAACTGAATAACGGAATTCAGCCAGTAACAACTTACCTAAACTCCAGTATAAGTTTTCACCTAATCAAATGGGACTTAGAATAGATTGAAAGTCCGTTGAACTAAATCCTACTATAAAACCAAAACTTAACACTGTGAACCCCAATCCCCTCAAGCAAAAGCACTTATTCTCTGCGTTGATCCTTTTCCTGCTGATAGCAGTGGCTTGTGAAAAGTATGAGTTTACAGACGAAAACGATGAGCTTCTTCGGAAGAGTTTTCCGAGGATAACGAATATCAATATTCAGCCATTTTCCAGTGAAGCATTTATTAGTTTCAGTATTGAGGATGAGGAATCTAATGATCCTGTCAAGGATAGGAAGATCATCTTCTGGGAGCCAGATCAACCGATCGGTAACACCACTGTTGGTGATTCCACAAACAACTTTATCACTATCCCTGATTTGCAGCCCAATACCACCTATGAAGGAGTAGTGAGAGTTGAAACTTCTGTCAAGATATTGCAAGAGGAAAATCTATTCTTTTACTCCGATACCTTTGAATTTAAAACATTGCCTATAGCTGTGAATATCGAAAGCATTATTGTCAACGAGCAACAATTGAAGGTAACTGCTTACGCTATAATTGAAGATTATGATCCTTCATTAAATGCTACGAATTTGTTTTTTACTTGGAAGAGTAGTAATGGTAATACCATAACTACACAAGCTAATGGGATTTCTGGCAAAGGCCGGTTTAATAGCGAACTACGTTATTTTGATTTTTCAAGTGCGTCCTTTGAAGTTACAGCTTTTGCTACCATTGATCAACAATCTATTCCTTCCGTTCCTTCCCCTTTTTTCTTGGATGATCTAGAAGGTGATTTCTGGGTAAATATGACCAAGTTGGAACCTTTTGATAATGGAACAAACACAATATATCCTAGCATTATTGGAAACATCCCCGCTTTGGAAGGAGCTGTTAGTTTTGAACATGGAGGGTACGTCTACCTTGGATTGGGCCGAGTAATTGACAATCAAAACTTCGCTTACCCCAACCAATTTTACCGGTATGATCCTCGAAGAAATAGTTGGGAAACCACAAATGTATCCCTGATCAATGGGAAAGGAAGAATGTTCGCATTCAGTTTTAAGAGTGCCGATGGACATATTTATCTAGGTGGTGGCTGCAACCCCTGCGAGGACTACGATACTTGGGATGGAGAGATTGATCCTTCAGAGAGGTTAAGCGGTATTAAAGTTCTTAGCGATTTTTATCGGTTTGACGGAAGCGATTTCATGCGTGTGGGCTCGATCCCGGCTGGTAGGTTTGCGGGCAATGCTCTTAATTTGGGAAACGAGGATTTTTTGATCGGAGGCATTGAAAAAAAAGAGGTCCAGGGGGATATTCAGGAGCAAGGATATGAGGATGACCAATTTGATCCTGGTGAATGGCACGATATAGATGAAGATGGTAGTGTGGATGCCAAGACATTTCAACCACATTTGCCATTTATCGAGGCTGAATTTTGTGACTTGTTGTCTTCCACATCAAGGCGGCGACTATTTTGTCGATCATGTGGTGTCGATCAAGGTAACGTCTTTTATAAAGTTTCTTCCAGCGTCACAGGCGATAGAAATGAAATAAGCTATGAACTAGTTGATAACGTAGGGCAAAAGTATTTTCAAGAGACCCTAGCAAATGGGCTAAATGTATTGGTTAGGATTGACAATGACCTTAATGAATACATATGGCAGGATAGAAATGACGATGGAAGAATACAGTTCCAAAGTGAGCTAAAGGATAATATGGGAAACCCGGGTCCGCGCCCGACTAGTCACATAGCTATTCTGTCCAAGGCAACGACGGACCCAAACGAAATAGTATGGGAAAGACAAGTATCCGCTGGACAGAACAGTATTCGAGTAGTACTAAGTACTGGGAGTAGTTGGTGTGACCAGAATAATGATAATAAAATTCAACTTAGTGAAATATTCATTGATCCAGATGAACCAGAATTTGACGAATGGCTAGATGCTGATCAAGATGGTGTACCTGCAGAGGTAGCACAAATACTGACTGTTCAGAATCAGGTTTGGACCTTAGAGAATAATAGTTGGGAAACTGGCTCCATGGAAACAGTAAGGCCTCAATACGGAGCAGCTGCACTGCGTATCGCCAGCGACGTTTATTTTGTGGCTGGAGATCAAATAATTCCTTCTACCAATCAGAATCCCTCAATCTATCGCTTTGATGGATCAAGCTTTCATGAAGTAGAACCCATGGGAAATAGTATGGATTTTGGGCACAGGGTGCATCCTTTCCACTTTGTAATCAATGGGAAAGGCTACGTTGGAGGTGGAGAGAATAGTGAAGGACCAGTACCTTTTGATCATTTTGAATTTAGTCCAATGCTCAATGAACTCAAACGGGTTACCGCCTGCGGAATTCCAGATATGGCAAGGGGCACTGGCTTCTCATTTGAAGGGAAGGGATTCATTTTTGGGAAATCTTTAGGAGAGCGACAGTTCTGGGTATACATTCCAAAATTATGACCCCAATATCAAATTAATATGAACACTTTCAAGACCCTATTGTGCATTTTTTCTCTCATTTTAGGCAATTCTTTGTCAGCTCAGAAGAATATTGAGGAAAGAGCCAGAAACCTTAGTGAAATAAAGGTGTCTGTATCATTCGATCATGACAGTCAACGGACCGTTCAACCTGGGAAGCTACGGGGTAGTAGTTCAATAGACCTAATGCGCGATGTTACGATAGCTGTGGTTTCTGGCGATCTGGTCATTGCTTTTGATTTACCTGAAAAGGCGGAGGGCTACTTTTCTATTCAATTGGATAGTATACAAAATCTTAGGACGGGCCAGTTTTTCTCCCTCTATCCTGAGTTAATTGATGGGGATTTAGGTACTAAAATCAGGGCAAAACCGGCTAGTCGCAAGTCTATTACCATCTCCAATCGGGCCAATAACTCCAACCCCCATCTTTTAAGTGGCCCATTACGGATACGATTAAGCTTGATCCACTATGACTATCGAACGGCGAGAGGCATTTTGGGTGCTAAAGTTCGATGTGAAGAAGGCCTGTCCTATACGGGTAAAATTAAACCCAATTTACATTTTAAAGATGGCTATGGTGGCCAACTGACGGGTTTGATCCTAACAGGTGGAGCGTATGGGTATGGCTTGCATTTGGATAAAAGGTTCAAGACTATTTATGAGAAAGGGTACCGCCTAAACCATTTCACTAGACAAAGTGCCGAGGCAGATTATCAAAGCGCCAATCGGAAATATAAGAATTCCAGAAGATGGAAAGCAGTAGGAATCGTAGCAGGCTCCCTCACCGCCGCATGGTGGATTTATGAAACCATACTTCAGAAACAAAAGAAAAAGCTGTATGAATGTGACTGCTTTGATTTTGGAGACTGTGCCTATTTTATCCCGGAACGAAAGTACACACCCAAACTAGAACTTTTTTCACCACAAGCTGAATACGATCTTGTTAATGCCTACGGCCTAATAGGTCTTCGGCTTTCCTTCTAAAATACCCCCCAAAATGAACCCGAAACGTATAAGTCTATTTGTTGCTGCCCTATTGTTATCATATAGCAGTTTCTCGCTTGATCCCCCTTGTTATGATAAACTATTTCAGGAGGGCAAAAGCTATTTACTGAGTGATCAACCCCAATATGAGGACGCCTTCTTACAGTTTATGGCGGCTCGGAGCTGCTGGGATAAGGTAGAAAATGATAGCTTGGACTTTTATATTAACCTCACCACAACTCAGTGGGCCAAGGAGTTGGAAGATCAACGATTAGCAGAATCTGTTCAAAGAGAACTGGCTGAGCAGCAAAGGGCAAAATTTAGAAAACAAGCTGCCATCAGTTCCTCCTTTAATAAGGGGTACGAGTCGCAAAAGGCGCTGGAAAGAAACGAGTCCGGAGAAGCCCTTAAACTTGGTTTTGATGCCCGAAAGAACATCGAAAACTACAACAACTCGGTTAACGTCGACTCTCTTAAGTTAAGTGTTCCTTCATTTGCTATTGAAGCTTTCGGTAATGCTGTGTTTGCTTACACAAAAAAATGGGTTAACACAGGTCATCCAGCACTAGTGGCACTTGGTGTAACCTCATCAGGGGATCGCTTCTATACGATTGGCCGCAATACTACTGCCCTGAAAATTTGGGACCGATCGGGACAGTTGTTAGATACATTGACCAGACCAGACTCCGCCTATATTTATTCGGCCTCCTTTTCTGCCGATGGCAAAGCATTATTGGCTTGTTACAAGAATGGTACCTCGCGAATTTGGCGTGGGAAGGAGCAACCAACTCATCTTCTTGAACATGCTACTTCTATTATACAAGGTGTCTTTTTAGCGGATGGAAAAGTTCTGACGATTGATCGAAAAGGCGGTGCTCAGCTCTGGGGTGAGGACGGGAAAAAAATAATAGAAAAAAAGCTTTTAGATGTGCCATTACTGGAAGTGAAAGTAAATACAAGTAGAACGGTGGCAATCATTCGTTCGGCCTATCGTGTGTTTATCTGGCCCCTAACACAAGCTGACCAAGAAGTGATAGCACTACCGCTGGACGGTACTTATCTCTATGGGGTAGAAGTGGCCAGAAATAAAGAGGTAATCCTTACTGTATCGGCGACGGGTGAAGCCCAAATATGGAATTTTAAAGGACAATTGCTAGAATCTACCTCCTATTCCAGTCCTATTTTTGAGGCTTCCCTCCACCAAGACGGCCAGTCTTTCATTGGAGGTTTACAAGATGGTAGAGTCGTCTTACAAAACTATGAAGGCAAGGCGATCACCTATGGCCATCCCGTTGAAGAGGTCATGCTGTCCAGCGATGGCAAATTTGCTTTTTCCTATGCTGACTCCATTTTTAATATCACAGGACAACAAAATTTTCATCAGAGACAAACCAGTGACATTAAGTCAGCCTGCTTTTCGCCTGATAGCCAATCTTTGTTAATTAGTACTGCTGATCAACAAGCAAAACTATGGGCTTTGGATGGACAATTGCTAATGACAATGCCGCTGGGAAAAGCCCCTTTTCGCTCCGTCTTCTTGGAGGCGGGTAAAAGCCTCCTTTCCGTTAGTGAAAATGGAGCCTTATGTATTTCAGCTATGCCGAGTTTGATTTATGAAAAGATCGATCGGAATGAATTAAGACTAGATTAAGCCAAACACAAGCTACTATGAATACGGATGAAAAAAATAACCATCAAAAGATTCGAGAAAAAGACATTGTTTTTCTGGCCTATTCCAACTCTACCACAGAACAGCTGAATTTTCTGGAGGCAGAATGTAAAGAAACGGAGCAAATTATCGAATCTGTACCGACTAGTGATGCACTACAAGTCGATAGCCGTTTTGGGGTGACAAGAGAGTACATTGTAGATTACCTGATCACCTATCGGGAACGTATCATTGTTTTCCAGTTTAGTGGCCATGCCGATCAAGATACGCTCCTCTTTGAAGATGATGCCACAAGCCCGAGAGGTATTGTCAAGTTATTAGCGCAATGTCCCAAATTGAAGCTGGTGATATTAAATGGCTGTTCTACCCGACAGCAAGTCGAATTGATCTTTAGAGAAATAAAAAACGCACCCGTTGTAATTTCCACTAGCTCAGCAGTTGAGGATAAAAAGGCCTATCAATATGCCCTTGGATTTTGGAAAGCCTTTTACACAAAAGATGAATCCATCGATCAAGCTCATCAAAGTGGATTAGGGATGGCTTTATCCATAAAAGACGGAGAAACTATTCAAGCGACTCGTGAGATTGCCCTAAATGGTGTAGAGAAAACAGAAGTAGATGATCCTATTTGGGATATTTCTTCCATAGATGATATCGATTTGGAATGGGCGCTCCCCAAGAAATTGCCTCATGAGGAGGGAGAGCCTAATGCTATCCTGAGAGAAAGACTCTTCGAATCCTTTTGTCTATATAAGCAAGAAATAGCGGAAGAAATCGATGGCGAAACTAGTATAGAAGTAAAGGAAACAGCAATTCTTGAAGCACTCCCGCTGTCCATTAGCGATCAGGTTAGAAAATTATTTGCACGCCGAAGCAATCGAGATGTAGAAGAAGGGCATGTGTTTTACAACAGTTATGATCATCATCGATTGCGACAACTAGTCAAGGCCTATCACACCTTGATCGAAACCATCACATTTATCTATTTAGCTCAACTATGGGATGTTCATCCGAAGGCAAAGTTGGGTAAGGAGGAGATTCTTCAGGAACTTAGGACCTTCTTCCAACTAAAAAAAGACGAAAAAAAGAAATATGCTTTAGTCGACTTATGTTATCGCATTGAGGCTTTTTTTTCCGAAAATGAGATTCCGTCCTTTCTTGCGGAATGGCGTGCTGCATCACCAACCCTGGCAGACGATCAGTTCTTTAATGAGTCAATTCACTTTATGCAAGAAGTTGCAAGGGATTTGGATACTTATGACGCGGTCAAAGTTGTCCGGTCTTGTTTCCGAGGAGAGCGCTATTTAGCTAATATCTTTTCTAAGTTGGCGTTTATTATCAACTATCGAATGATATCTATTCAGGGAATAGATTTGAAGAAATACAGGCACTTACCAGAGGTGGCCTATTTTCATAATGTCATCAAGTTAGTTGCTCGATTCAGAACGATGAATGAGGAGTTGAAGTCAGAGTTGGAACATACAGAGGACCCTAAATTCAACGACTCAGTTTTTATTGAAAGAATATCTGATGGTCGTTTCTTAAACTTAACCCCGTTCATCATCGACCAGAATTCCTTTAATCGCAATGCTCCACTAGCTAAAATTTGCCACTTTGCGCTGTTTGATGAGAAAAGAAAAGACCACCCTTCTTATGTTTTCAACAACATATACGCCACCAAGAAAAATGATTTTCTGAAGTTGGATGAGGATGCCTACGCCGTAGTTAAAGAGCAACTTAATCTCTTCAAAACTTCTTTACTAAAGCTGACATAATGAAGAGCCCGTTCAAATTTTTAGATGCCTTTACCTTAAAGGACAGTGAATCTTTCTTTGGAAGGACTCGCGAGATTGAGGCTTTGTACAAGATGGTATTTGAAACACCCCTGTGTTTGATTTATGGCTTATCAGGTACAGGGAAAACCAGCTTGGTACAATGTGGCTTAGCTAGTCAGTTTGATGGACCGGACTGGTTTCCTTTCTTTATTCGGAGGAATGAAGATATCAACGAGTCCCTGCGCGTACAATTAGATCAGGCAATTGGAGAGTCGGGCCCGATGGACTTAAATGAAAAGATTAGCTATTTAAGTAGGCGTTATCTTCGACCCGTGTACCTTGTTTTTGACCAATTGGAAGAATTGTTCATACTAGGAAATGAATCAGAGCAAGATCAATTTATTGCCGATATCCATAATTTGTTAAAGGCTACCTTAGGGTGTAAAATTATCCTGATAATCCGCGAGGAGTATCTAGGGCAATTGTACAATTTCGAAAAGGTTATTCCCTCTATTTTTGATTTTCGACTTCGGGTAGAGCCGATGACGGTAAAAACAACAGGAGAGGTATTGAATGCCTCCTTTGAAAAGTTCCAGATCCGCTTGAACCCTCCGGGGGACACACTAATTGAACAGATTATCAAAAACATCGGAGAGGAACGATCAGTAATTCAGTTGCCATACTTGCAGGTGTATTTAGATCGGTTGTACAGAGAAGATTACAATCGAACTTATCCCAATGGTAGCCAAGAAAAATACCCGCCCTTAGAATTTACAAAAGCAGAGATCAGAGACTTTGGGAAAATAGATAATGTACTGGAAGACTTTTTGGAGGAACAGAGGAGTTTGTTGGAAGGTGAAATTACCAAGACCTTTAAGCTTAAGAAAGATAACGCTAAAAAGACCTTAGTTAATCTTTTGGATAAGTTCGTGACAGAAGAAGGAACCAAACGACCCATTTCATTTACCAGAGAGTCAGGAACGATTGTCGTAAATCCACAATTTGATAAGTTATTTGTCGGCGTCAATCCTGCTATATTAGGTTACACCATTGAAGCACTGGAACGGCTCAGGATTCTACGCTTCACTAATGATACTACATTTGAACTGGCGCACGATAGCTTGGCACAGCTAATAGACCAAAAGCGAACGGATGAACAAAGACAACGAAACAAGGTATTACGAAGTCTATTGATCTTTGCTGAAGCAGATCGACTGCTTTCTCAGAAACAGTTGAATCAATATGAACCCTATCTTTCTGGCTTGGAACTAGGCCAAGAGCTAGAAGAACTTATTCGGAGGAGTGAAGAGAATATAGAAAAAGAAAAAGAGGCGGCGACTGCCGCGGCGGCCGAGAAAGAGCGTATCAAGCAAGAGCGGAAAAGAGCAGAAATGAGGCGTAAATTACTTTGGGTGATTGGCGCCTTTGCGATAATTGCCGCTGCTTTTGGTTTTATCGCCGGTGTACAAAATCAAAGGGCTCAACGAAGTGAAAGACAAGCACAAGAAAGCAGAAAAGAAGCGGAAGTAAAAACAGCCGAAAGCAAATATTTCAATTATAGAAACTTTGTTGGTGAAGCATTAAATGAACAAGCAAAAGGAAACTATGGTGAAGTAGATGCCTACATCGAAAGGGCTTTGCAATTTTTTGAGGAAGAAATTCAAAAAGATGAGGTAACGAGCAAATATATTGAAATTGATACGATTCAACCACCAGTTGATTCGTTGAAGACCTGGCAACAGCGATGGAAGAAAATCAAGCAACTAACGGATGAAGCGGCTGTATTATATGAGGAGGGGCGAGCCAACAATGTTAAACAAGTTGGAGATTTAAAGCTATTGGAAGCCTTGGCTCGTTACCAAAGTGCTTTAGCTTTGGCACCAGGGGATCAATATCTTCAAACAGAAGTGAAAAGGACAGAAGACCTTATCGATCAGAAATTCAGCGTTTGGTTGGAGCGAGCAGATCAATTGATTGCTTTTAGACAGTGCAATCAAGCCCAAAATGCACTGTTCTACCTAAAAAGGCTAAATCGCAACAATGTAGAAATTCGGAAGATTTCATCCATCCGGAAAATGATAGAGGAACTAAAACAAAAGGGTAATTGCTATTAGGGCACTTAGTAGTTTCTGAACACAACCATTATTTCTCAATACATGGTAGTATCGGAGATCGTATAACAGTTGTTGATCAACTGTCCTTCGAAAGACAATACGATAGTTGTCCAAGAAAGCAAGTCTATTCCTCCCAACCCGGGATATCAACTGTATAATGATCCTTGAAGTTTAACGATATAAAAATACCGTATACACAATAAACAACCTGAGATTAACGATATTAATACTGTTAGTTGCCCCATTTTAAACACAGGTTCAATCCCTAATTATATTTAGCTACTAGGAAAATTAAAAGTTTGAAAAGTACCCAGAAATGACCTGGGCCATTCCCAATACTTACAAACAATTTCCAGCTCAAGCAAAAAATGCTAGAGGAATCAAAAGCCTAAAATCTTTCCAGAGTTCAAACTATCCCCGTATCTGACTTCCAGTACTCTTCCATCTGACAGTATGGTATACAATGACCTTGTCGGATTCGTAGAAAAGTAATGGAAACGATACCAAGGATATTTGTTCCCTACTCTTTGGACCTTACTGTCGCCAGCAGTAATGTTGGTATTGTTATCTATATTCAAAGTTGAGCTTTTCTCGGAGTTTGAAATAATTGATTAAATTGAAAACAAAAAATTGAGAAGCCCGTACATGAGTAAAGACAGCAAAATAAAGGTCTCCGGCAATGTTTTTGAAACAACAGGTAATGTCAATATTGGGCATACAACCGTCATTAATTATAATACATTCTCGAACTACAGAGAATTACGGACGGAGATTGAAAAGTTGGAGCAGACCATTACGGCGCTTTCACAAATTCCCAATAATGAAGAACTGGTAGCTACCTGGAAGCAAAATTTGTTGGAGAAGCGACAAGCTGAAAAGAGTCTAAGGGACCACATCAAACAAACAGCTGAATACATCAACTCATTAACTCCATCAAATTCAGAACTTTTGGAAAAAGCTAAAGAACTGTTAATCAAGGGAGATTTCAAAGGGGCCAATGAGATTTTGGAGGAAGAAGTGTTATCGGAGAGAAAAAAGAAACTTAGAAGAGGTTTAAAGGAAGTCGCTGATAGCTATTTGCTGAAAGCTCAGGCTATAGCTTTAAATATGAATGACTCCGAGCGGGTCAATAATGCCGTGAAGTATTACAAGGAATCCGTCTCCTCCTATTCTTTCTATGAAAACAACTTTCTATTTGCCCGGTTTTTACATCAAAACCATAGATTACAGACGGCCAAAGAGTACTATCTGAAGGCCTTGGATATTCAGGATATTTCCCCATTACAAAAAATTAAGACCTCGAGGTGTTTGGGACAGTTGTTTCAGGATCTCGATACTTTCCAAGAATCAATAGATGCTTATCAGAGCGCTTGTGATTTAGCTATAACCCACCTAGAAGAAGATCCTGTTCGATTCCGAATGGAACTGCTAGCCTGCTACAATGATATGGGAACAATCTTCAAAAGCAAAGAAAAATTCGATGATGCCTTGGGTTTCTATGAAAAAGGGGTGGAGGAATTGTCCTTGGTCGAACAAACAATTAAACCTGGGGAGTTTCGGCTTGAATACTTAAAATTAAAGGCAGCCATTCTCAACAATAAAGGCCTAATTTTCTTTTCTAGTAAGGATACTGCAGCGGCCAAGAATTATCTTGAAGCAGCACTAAGTGTCTACACGGAAATTCAAGATAAAAGCCCGTCCGACCCGGAATATTTAGCCGATCTGGCTACTTTGCAAATGAACCTCGGGGCTCTGTTTTACCAGGAAGAAGATTCTTCCTTTTCTCTAAAGTATTATCAAGATGCCTTAAGTACTTATAAAGTTCTAGATGAAAAAAGCCCGTATGCTCATGATATACAAATTGGAACAGTACACTTGAATTTGGGCTTATATTTTATATATCTAGAACCTAATAGAGATAAATCCATAAAACATGAACGTGAAGGAATGAAGTTGCTGACTCCTTTCCTAGATGAGATGCCTGAGATTCGGAAAAGTTCTAAATCGATGAGCCATCATATTTCGAATTATTGGAATTCATAAATTGCTATTTCGGTCGATTGACACAGTCGACTCTTCCTAGCCAACTTTTTTCTATCAGATCCGGTATTTCTTGTACGCATCTGCAAGATAGGTAGGAATCCTTATTCATCGGGACCATTTCAATCGTATTATTTCCTTTATCGAAAACGTACGCCCAGGCTTCGGTATCAGAGTACTCTGTGGCCGCCCAAAAGTAGGCTTTATCTCTCCTGTTTTCGATGGCGTTGCCGCTTTTGGAATAACCGCGCATTTTTGCCTTGAATCCGCAATCTGCAGGGTCAGTTAGGAGAGGATAGGCATTTCCCAGACTGTAGAAATTAGGCTCCTTAACGATATTTCTACTATTGCCAGTAATGTATCTGGCCTCTCGCTCGCATGGGACCCTAAAATCCTGGCCTAGCCTCGCACAGGCCTTAAACGCTTGAACCCAGTTTACGAGTTTTGTTCCTGCACCACTGCGATCATTTAGACCATGTGGCCCTTTGGTATTTTCCGTAGTCCAAAATAAGGGCCCTATTTTAATGACATGAATATTTTGGATTGACTTGCAGTCAGGCTCGACTAATTTGCGAAATTCTCGTGCACAAACCCCTTTGGGGAACTTTCTGAGGTAAGCCTTATAAGCATTTTCTGTATCTAATCTCTTAGCTCTTGCACATGCCAGGCTATCGGTACAATTCTGTTGCATATATAGTGCTTTTATCTCTTCTACAAAGCAGTCCGTTTTTGATTCATATTTATCCAAAAAGTCCTGGTAGGCAGCGCAACTAACTTTTTGGACGGCATCGTAATAATCGGCCTTAACATCAGGTTGACAACTTTGGCAAATAGTATCCCTAAAAGCCGCGGCACAACTACCATCTGGAAATGCATCTAAATATGACTGATACTGCTGGCAAGAGCCTGCGCGGAGGGCTGACAAGCACAGGTCTCGACCAGGGCAATCAAGTAGAATGCCAAGAAATTCCTCACTACACCTCCCGGAAGGGAATTTTATTAGATAGTTATGATAGGCATCACATGTATCTTCCTCCCGGGCAATTTTACAGGTAATTGAATCAGCAATAGTATCTTTTCCTGAACTTGGGACCTTGCAATCATTATTGATGACCCTAGTCCTAAATTCTTCAAAATAGCAGCCTTTCTTTCCAAATATTGTATTGTAATCTTGGTAAATGTGACAGCTGTCTTTGATAATAGCTTGACGGGCCATCTCCATCTCATGCTTGATTAATTCTTCAAAATCATCCACACATCTACCCTTAGTCCCATAGTAGAGACTGCCACTTTCACCGAAATAATTCAAATATTCTTGATACAAAAAGCAGCTGTCAGCTTCAATTGCCCTGGAACATAGAAGGGTGTCAAGCTTGTAATGCAGCTCCTGGTAACAACTATTTGCACTGTTTCCCTTATTTTTCTCCAAAGTGTAGACTAAACTGTCTACTGTGGAATACTGTACTGCGTCGTTATAAAAGAGAAGTAGCTCTTCACAATAGACTCTACAGCCTTTATAGGGGGAGTCTGCGTTGTTTTCTATGGCCAGGCACCATTCTATCTGTCTACCACAATCCTCATGAACTTCGATGGAGCATTCAGAATCAAAAAGCCCTTTCAGATATGACCAATATTCGGGGAAAAACGTTGGTACTGAAGCTATCACGGCACCTCCAGCAATAGCCAAAGCTGTTTTAAGATTAGACCTTATACTCCTTACTATCGGAGCCATTAATGAAGGCTTGATGGGGGGAGGAGGTTTACTAAAACCCGTTTTGTCTTTTTCGCCCATGTTTTGATGATTAGAGAATACCAATGTTGTAGTCTGATCCTGAGCATTGAAGGAATGGTATATTGAGCCATCTCTAGTTAGTCAGGAACGGCAAAAAATGTTCTAAAACTAGATCCACTTTAAGCCTGGCCATATAGCCGCGAATCCTGTAATATAGTTCTTGCCTGCAGCTCTATTAGCTTACATTTATATTTCCGTAATTATCTTGTAGATTTATCTGATTCTTTATGACTTGGTATTTATCAATCGTTTGATGACTTGGATTTTTCAGCTGTTTTATCTCTTTTTTTGAGTATACCCGCTCTTTTCGGAGGCGCTTTGCAGCGGCTTTCTGGTATTGACAGATATAGAACCTGGCATCTAAGTCTTTAATTTGGCTAATAACAGGATGCTGAATTTGCTTGTATTTTTTGCTTCGGATAGGAACAGTTATGAGTACATATTGCAGCACGTCTAGCATGTGGACATAATCATTTTTTCCTGATGAATTGCACCCCATCAAAGCTTCAAGTAAAGCAGTAGTGAAAAGCCCATGCCCGTCAACCTCCAGCGAAACTTCCTCGTCTCTGCATGATCCGATAATGACTTTTCCTTTCCCACCAGTAAAAATTGGAACCAGGGAGGAATTGTGGATAGGAATCTCTTTTGTATGTGGCACAGATTTGCTCAACACTCCTTGAGCATGACAACAGTCCAGGACAACGAACAGCCGCTCAGAAGCTATTTTCTCAATCTCAGCACTAAATTGACGCCCATTTATCCGCAGTGAGTCTTCTCTACTTTGCATGAAATCGTGCGGCAAAAGGAAATAATCATTTTTGTGTTCTACCTGACTCGGAGTCTGGATACCATGACCAGAGTAGAAAATGACAATGGTAGCCTCGGGATCTTGAGTTGCAAATGCCTGTAACTCCTCCAATCCAGCTTCAATATTTGTCTTGGTGGCTTCATGTCCACATAACAGTCTTACGTTCTCTGGTGGATAGGCAGCTATAGAGGGATTGGTGAGCGTATCGTAAAGTGCCTGAGCATCATTAATTGATCCTGGGAGATCCACCCCAATTCCGATGATTAATGCGTAACCATGCATGAAAATTTCTTGTGAATGTAGGCTACTTTTTTCCTTAGCTTTTTCATCGATGATATCTAGAGCAGTGTGATTATGTTCAATATTAATTTGTGTATTTATTGTCGGACTTTCCTCTATTCGATTACCAATGTTGAAATCGCCACTCACTTTTATATGTGAATTCTCAACAGTATTGCTGGAGAGATCACCGATGTCAGCCATGTTGGTGACTTTGTCCCCCATATCAAAATTACCACCAATGTCCAAATTGGCAGATCGTAGTCTATTCTTCCGCGAACGAGACGCAGCTTTTGGTAATAATTTCATCCCCACTTTAAAATGATCTCGAAAATCTTGGTCAGCTAAACAGTCATTTAGCCAATCATAAAATTTCTGCTGAGTCTTAGTCTTATTTGGCTTATCTTCAATTTTACGCTTTAACTTCTTGTTAGGGATTTGGTTAAGTATCCAATCTAAGAATGCACTGAACTCGTCCTCGCTGATCCACTGTTTAGTTGATCGAAGATGAAGATAATCCAGCAGGAGTTGTATGTCATTCTTTATCATTGGTATGGTGAATTATCTACATATTCCGCGCCAACAGCGCCAAAAAATCATCTCTTTTAGCTTTTGATACCAGCAGTTCTGTACCATCTTGGAGGACAACAATGCCTCCATCATCTCGCTTAAAAGACTCCACAAAAGCCAAGTTGACTAGATATTTACGGTGAATCCGGGCGAATTGATTGGCCGGAAGTTTTCTTTCAATATCTGCTAAAGGTCGCGTCACGAGCATCTTGCGATTCTTGGCTTGTTCCCGAAAGATCTTGGTATAGGTATTATCCGCCTCACAATAGAGAATATCGTTCACTGGAATAACTTGAATGCCATTACTGATAGGAACGATAATTTTAGTAATAGGGCCAGATTCCTCCAGTACTCTTGCTGCCTTTTGCACCGCTTCCTTTAATTCTTTGGGTTTGATGGGTTTAATCAGGTAATCCAAGGCATTGGCTTTAATAGCACGGATGCCGTAATTGTCATAAGCGGTGGTGAAGATGACTTCAAAGTGAACATGAGGTAATTTACTCAGCACATCAAATCCGCTCATTGTGCCCAGTTGTATATCGAGAAATACCAATTGAGGTTGTAATTGTGAGATCATTTTGACGGCTTTTTCTCCAGTCGGGGCTTTGCCGATAATTTCTACCTCTGGGCAGTGCCGCTCAAGCTTCAGGGATAGATTCCGCATGCCCTGTTCTTCGTCTTCTACAATGATAGCTTTGATATTCATGGTTTTTTGGTTAACGAGGTAAGAGAGGAAATTGTATTGATACTTTGGTGCCGGGCATAGCATCACCCGGTTTTAAGTCGGTTATTTCAAGGACTGAGCCTTGAATTTTTTTCACGGCATCCATTCTTTCTTTGGTGATTTGCATGCCCCAAGACTGTCGTTCTAAAACAGATTCTTGTTGGAGGGCTTGAGCTTTTTCGCGTCCGATGCCGTCGTCAGTTATATGACATTCTAACTGTCCAATATCATTCTTAAAGACGGCTACTTCCAAATGTCCTGGAGCTTGCTTTTTTTGGATTCCATGCCAGATGGCATTTTCTACAAAAGGTTGTAATAGCATAGGCGGGATGCGAATATCCGTTTGATTCAATTCATCATCCACTTCAATGGAATAAGTGAGATTGTCGCCTAATCTCAGTTTTTCTAATACGATGAAGTAATTCAAGGTTTCAAGTTCTTCTTCCAGGGTGATCCATTTTTCTTTGGAGTGATTTAGTACGAGTCGGCAGAGTCGACTGAAATCGATAATGTATTCAGAGGCCTCATCATTCCGCTCTTGGTTGATCAGAGAGTCGATGGCGTTTAAGCTATTTGAAATGAAGTGGGGATTCATTTGGGCACGCAAAGCTTCCATTTTGTTTTCCAGTGCTTTGTTGAGGTTCTTTAGGCGAGAGCGGTAGTAGATAAAGGAGATGGTAGCTATCAATCCTAGAGCTCCTCCTCCAGTCCAAGATAGTATTTGCCGTTGTTCTCTTTTGGCCAATTCATCTTGGTATTCCAGGTTTTTGGCTAGGACTGTATCTTTCACTTGTGAGACAGCATCGAGAATCTCCTCATAGCTAATATTGATACTGCCGATGATTTCTCGACAACGGGAATTCTTGAGAATGGGACAAATACGTTCCAAATTGGAAGTAGCTTGCTTAAAATAGGTAACATTCTGTTCCTTTATCGCCTGTTCCATTGTCCTTTGATAATAAATGGCCGCAGTATCTAGTAAAGTTTTGCTGTTGATATTTTCATCCTGATTATATGCTGCCATATTTTGATAGTTGATCCCCAGTTGGAAATAAAACTCGCAAGACCGCGACGAGTCAAGAGCTAGGCCTTTCCATAAGTAACTATTGCTATGCATGAAGTCCTCCTTCTTCTTTCCCGTCTCTAGAGAGAGGTCTGCTAAATAGGTAGCATATTCTAAGTAAGCGCTGGAAATATCTTCCACGCCGCCATTTCTTAGAAAGATTTCGATTGCCGACCGGTAATGAAAGTCAGGCCCAGGATAAGAGGATTGCCCCTTAGTTGTATCGACTCCCGATAAGGCAATGGCTTGATTGAGATGTAGTGTGGCCAGTTTTAAGCTATCACCTGTCTCTTTATAAAAGCTTTCGCTGGCTCTATAGTAAACCATAGCTGAATCAATACTGGAGCCATCGTAAAGTAGAATGTTACCTTTGATTCGAAATGCTTCGCTTTGGACCTCTAGCCAATCGGGAGTTTCCCGTCTTTGCTCGAGGAGATGTAATACTTCATCAATCTTCTCATTTGCGGGCTTCAATTGATCCTGGTAATAGTAGATTAAGGCTACTAGGTTTTGACTCTTAGCCATCCAAAGACTGTCTGCATTGCGCACAAATTCCTGTCTAGCGTTTTCTGCTTCCGTTAGCGCAATTTGTAGCTGTTCACTTTCTGGTTCATTCCAGCTCAACAGTTTGGCCGTCCAATACCTAAGCTGCGCAATCAGTTCTGGGGCATTACTACCTTCCAAATAGGTTTTGGCTTCCTTGATCAAGAAGAGAGCTAAATGACTATTCTTCTCGTGATAGTTTTCTATTTCCTTTAAGAGATAACTAGCCTTTTGGGACTTTTGACGCAATGACTCCAGGTTCATCAGGACCGAATCTGGCAAAGTGTACACTAAGCCATATTGTTCCAGAGACCCTGCAGATGATTGACCGTTCATGCTGAACGGTATTATTATCAGGAGAAGGAGCGAAAGCGCCCAGCTATTGATGCTGAGCGCTTTTTTACTTTTGGATCGATATTGTATTTTCATGGAAATTAGAGATGAGGCGCACTAGCCGATTTTATTTTTCAAGTTCGTTGATATAGGCTAGTAAGGATTCGGTAATGGCTTTGATATCTTCATTTTCTTCAGATACCGCCTCCCCTAACACCTCTTGATAATAGGCACCCATTTTCTGTCCTTCAGGTTTTGCCTTCTTCTTTCTGTTTTCTGCTGGTGGGATTTCTTCTTCCTCTTCCTCATCATCAGAATTATCAGTATTCTCTAAAGTACTGGCATAAATCAGTGCTTGATCATAAGGACGAGGAAGACTATTCATAGCATTTTCTAATTCTGCTCTGAAATCCTCACTGGTTTTTGCTGTAGTAGACATAGCGTCGATTTTTTTGTGATTAGAAGTTTATGTCGCCTCAAAGATGCTGCATATGCTTGAGGGAATTTCTCCCCAATATGTAAAGGCGGTTGTCGAGCTAGGGAATGTACCTTTTAATCTAGGGAATGGATTCAGCTGGAAATTGCCTCATCAAAAAAAGTAACCAAAGCTATACGCACTAATCCAGAGGATACCTTGAAATCTATCTATGGCATGGTTCGGTATTTCCCTAGTTGAAATAGCGTGTTCGCTTATTTAGAAAGTAGATTAACTAAGTACTAATATATAGACACGGAATTATAAGTAAAATTGAGCGGCTTAATACTGATGCATTGAAGTAAGCGGATAACTAAAGTTAAAACTTATTTCTCGGCATTAAAAGAGAAATTAATATTTTTAGAGCGTGTGGGTAAGTCGGCTAAGTCTTGGTACTCATCTTTATGCCATAGGATCGGTCAGTTACTGGACGTTAATAAAATTCAAATTAATTGAGCAATGCTAGCACACTTCTATTGTAAATCGCTATATCAAAATTTCAATTATTTCAGCCCTTGGCAACCTTCACTTAAGATTAAACTCGGTGATATTGGCATTTTGCACGGGTATCAATTTGAAAGACTTGCCAATCTAGTTGAATTGGGTATTCCTTTTGACGAATTAATGCATGGCAATACAGCGAATATTGATTTCTCTTCCGACAAGAATCTTACAATCAAAAGCAAGACTGATTTTTCTACCTCAGAAGAAGTTACTGCCCTGGGGCAAGGTGAAGCAAGAATAGAGGTGAATTTCGCGGCACAGAAAGCCGTGTTACTCCAAGTGGAAGGAGCCAAAACTAGGGTTATAGCGGACCAAATCAAATTAGCGGAAGAAATAGAGCGAAGATTCAATGAGCCAAAACCAGATGACCAGTGGAAGCGGGAATGGGTTGTGGTTACGGAAGTAGTAGAAGGAGATCAAGGTACGATACTAGTTAGCAAAGATAGAGGGGGGCAAATTACCCTAAAAGCTAAAACCGCCTTAAATTCGGGCCAGCTGAACTTAGCGAGTGCCAGTGCTGAATTTGAAACCGTTGTAGAAAAATCTATTGGAGCTAAAGTCATCGGGCAAGCGGGCATTACTCCTTTATTTAAGCTAAAAGGTATCAGCAAATCCTGGTGGTCTAATGAGGGACGGTTCCGTACTAAGGGAATCGGGAAACCTGAAGAAATACCTGATATAACGCCGCTAGGCATTGATGAATCACGAGCAGAGAAGACTACTACAGATATCGCGCCGAAAGTCAACTTTTCTGGTGAGAAAATCCATGTTCTGTCAGTCGGGATAAACAAGTATAAATCTGAAAATATTCCTAACCTAGGAGAATGCGTAAATGATACCAAAAGACTCCAGTCGATACTGAAGCCGATGTTGGGCATCCCGAAAGAACAGTATTTGATGCTGCATAATGACCAAGCTACACGTACCGGAATCTTAAAGGCCTTTCGAAAACATTTTTCTAAGCTTAAGGATGGAGACACAGCTATTTTTTATTACAGTGGCCATGGCTCCCAGGAGCCTGCTGGACAGGAATTTATTGATGCAGGCCTTGAGGTGAAATACGGGGCCAACGAAACTATCGTATGTTATGACTCTAGGGATGAGGGTGTCCACAATATCGCAGACAAGGAACTTCGGTGGTTGATTCACGAATTGCAGTTTCCAGATGGTCCTGATAAACCTAGCAAAAACATCCATTTTGTAGCAATTTTTGATTGCTGCCATTCTGGATCTATACTGCGACAGAATAGTCGACGTATTCGTACTAGGCTCGATAAGGGACCCTATAAGGCTCGGCCGATTGCAGCCTTTTTGGAGGGCCAATATGCAGATATGCAACAGAAAGGAGGAATACAGCTCCCTCCTGTGAACTATATTTCTTTAACCGCCTGTAGCCCTCATCAATTAGCCATTGAGATTGGAGAGGAAGGTGGTTTGTTCACTTCAGCCATTTGCGAACTGCTACGGGCTGGACATTGGGGTATGCGATGGCCAACCTATGCCGAACTCTTGGCTCTTGTCCGTGACAGAGTGGCTGATGATTCCAACAATCGACAAACACCGCACATAGAATACAGCGGTAACGTAAACCCCAATTCCTGTTTCCTGCAAGTCGGGATTGCTGGAAAAGCTCGCTATCCGATGTTAAGAAAGGGAAACAGTAAGGGCGTTCTCGAGGCTGGCCTGGGGGCAATACATGGACTCAATGAGATTGCTATTAGGGGAATGGACGTGCCCGTTTACAAGATGAATGACACGATGCACCCTTATTCATGGGTTGAAATCGAATCAGTCGGAGTTGAGAAGACAAGATTACGAATGAAGGCTGGAGCTGCAACCTTAGACCCAGATACCCCGTATCAACTTGGCCTTTTTCCTCCACCTATGCCTATTAAAGTTGTGAGTCGTGCCTCAACTTCGCAAGAAAACTTACAGACAGTACTTGAAGAGCCTCGTTTTGCCAAACAATTCTTTAAAAATGGCTTGGCAGGTCGGTATGAGTTAAAATTGACAGAGCGACAACTTGCGATCCATAAGCAACAAGGAGAAAAACGCCAACTCTTATATGGAGTCGATGGCAACCAAGTAGCTTCAGCCAGGCAGTTGTTGGAGCAATTGGAGCAAATCGCCCGTTGGGAACAACTTAATGCCATAGTATCTCCCATTGATTCTTCCATGATAGCCAGGGATATCGTCTGGAAGCTTTCTTACTTACACCCATCCAATGGCTGGCGTGATGTAGTTTTAGACGACTCGATGACAGATAGTAACACAGTAAATCAGATTGCGATACCCTTTGTCCCACATTTGCGGGGAATTCCATATCGAATCTCCGTATCTCTTTCTGCTCGAACTAGTGGCAAACTCTACTTCTATCTGATCTATCTAGGTTGGAACTACAAAATAGAGCAAAAGCATGAGAATTATCTCAAGCCACTTTACGGAGGAGAGAGTAGAGTTTTATATGATTCTTCTGTAAAGAATAGTGGGCTCGGTTTTTTGGAGGAGAACCTAACAGAGGTTTTAGAAACCTATTTGCTTATAAGCTCTCCTAAAGAGTTGACAATGCCGTACGTTTTTGAACAAGCAGGCTTGGGGGCTAAATATGGAAAAATTAACGCTCTAGAGACAGGAAGACAAGATTCCAAAACCCGGGAAATCGGACTAGGAAATCGCCTGAGTAATTGGCTGGTAAAGAGATTGGAATTGCGTGTTCAGAAGCAGCCTAGAAGGTAACCGTAAGAAATTTTTCTAATGACTTCCAAAGGTTTCTGATATTCGGAAACAGCCTGACTTCTAATCTTTCAAGCATATGGATAAAAAAGTATTAATTGGGGCATTCGCTAATGCATTGGATCTAACTAGTAGACTCGACCAGCTTGATCGAGAATATAAAGCGATAGATAACTTATGGAGAAGAGAAACTTCGTTGGACTTCGTCGGTATTCCTTATGCTAAGGCCGAAGATATCTTTCAACCCTTTAAGAATCCCTTGTATCAAGGCAAGATCGCTGGTTTTCATTTTGCAGGACATGCCGGTCACACTCAAATGATTATGGAGGGAGTAGGTGGAGGAGAGGTACGAGCAGATGGTAAGGCACTGGCTTCATACTTAGGTACTGTAAAGGGATTACAGCTGGTATTTCTCAATGGTTGTGCCACAGCTCCTTTGGCTGAGGCCTTGTTGGACGCGAAGATACCTGTTGTAATAGCTACTGCTTATAAGGTGCAGGATAAAATGGCTGCCGATCTCGCCATTAATTTCTATCAGGAATTAAGTTTAGGCAAATCTATCGGTGCCGCATTCGTTGCTGCCCGCAGCCAAGTCAATATCGTAGACGGGAAGCAGAAAACCATTCAAGTCCGTGCTTATCATCGAGAAATTCCTTTGAGTGGAGCGACTCCTGAAGAGGTTGAAAACGATTCATTCCCTTGGGGACTCTATTATCAGGCAGGTATTAAGCCGGAGGAGCTCTACCTTTTTGACCCTCCCGCCGAGAATTTGATTCGATTGCAAGATGATTCCGGAAAATCTTTTATTTTGGAAATGAAAGCTTTAGAGCAGGCTGGAATGCGAGAGCGACTAGAACTTCTACTAAAAAAGAAGCAAATGTTCGAAAAAGAATTGATTTACGCCACTGATCCGGCTGTGATTTTTAATCTTGAATATCGTTTGAAGGAGATGAACAAGAAGTTGAACGATCTAAGTAGTCAATTGGGCATTTTAAATGGATAGTCTAAGGAGTTTAGAGGAAAATATCAAGTTACAACAAGACAAACTGCAGTTGTTGCAACGGGAGAAGATACTGGCGGTTGATCCTGAATTAAAATTCGCTTTGGATCAGCGGATCATGGAGGCAGAACGTAACTTACAGCAATTGCGTAAACGCCGTGCGGAACTCTTAGATTTTCACACCGTAGAGGGCAGCACCTTACTAAGAGAACGGATAGAAAAATTAAAACTCGATGTGGTAATGGGAGAGGAGCAGTTGGTCAACTGCGATCGCAGCCAACCTAAGAATCAATTCTGGGAGGCCTTTGATCAGGCCGGGTCCGCTTTCCAATATCATTTTATTAGTGCATGCCCCACGCAGATGCCACCCAGCTTCTCTGAAGCTTTGATTTATGCGTTGATTCGAGAGGAACTAGATGAAAATAGTCAGGCCCTCTTCTGCCAGCGGCATGAGTCTAGTAACCGAATACGTTTTCATACCTTGCCTGCTGGGAGAAACCTTCAGAAAAGTCAACAGCAATTTCGGAAGTTTATGGCCCGCTACTTCGAGTGGCCCGCCAATACCAGCTTGGATTCCTTTGTACAGCAGGATTTATCCAGAATGCCCTATGATCAAATTGTCATCTGCTTCCGCTTGAGTCCCAGTAGCTGGCAAGATCACTTTCCCGATTACTTTCAATGGATTATTGATGCCTTTAGTGCAGCTTCCAAGGAGGGACCAGCAGTGCTTTTCTTTTTTGTTCTTTCCATGGATGGGATACATCGTCAGCAGGAAGAACACCAGCAGGAAATCCTGAAAGTATTAGATCAGCTTGGCCGCCATATCCAGGTAGCCACACACCTGAGTCCGTTGTTCCCTGTTCCCATCCCGGATCTGAAAGCCTGGTTCCGAGATGAATTGGAGGAGTATAACGATGGCCGTCAAATGGCAGTTATCGAAGTATTGGCACAGGGCCTTAAAGGGGAGGACGAGCGACAGTACAAAGAAGAAGACTTACTAAACATGGATGATATCGAACGCCTACAAGAACTCATCTATGAGATGGTTCAAGAAAAGAATTCTTTTTTCAGCTAACACTAAAGCCTAAGGTAGTAGCATGGAGTTTCATTTATATAATAAAGACCAACAAAAGGACTTACCCCAGAAGCAAGATAACAGTGCTATGGACGACCCGCAGGGTTATATTCCCTCCCGCGGCCTGATGCACGCCATGAACGTTGCCCTCGCACTGGACCAACCCTTGCTGCTGACGGGAGAGCCTGGTACTGGCAAGACCAAGCTGGCCCAGCACGTAGCCTGGATATTTAAATTGGGAAAGCCCATTATCTTCAATGCCCAGACCAGCTCCGCAGCACGTGATCTATTCTATCGCTATGACGCTTTGGGACACTTCCAATATAGTCAGACCCAAAAGGAAGCCTTGAGCCCCGAAGAGATCGAGGACCGTTTCATCCAATACCAAGGCTTGGGTAAAGCCATCAAGGAGCAAAGGCGCGCCGTAGTGCTCATCGATGAGATCGACAAAGCCCCACGCGACCTCCCTAACGATGTCCTGGCCGCCCTGGAGGACTTGGCTTTTCAAGTGCCTGAAATCGGTAAATCCTATCGGGCTAGTGCCCAAGTACGTCCTTTAATCATAATGACCTCCAACTCGGAAAAAAACCTGCCTGATGCCTTCCTGCGCCGGGTGAGCTTCTACCATATTGAATTTCCCAAACCCGAAGTGATGCTAGAAATTCTTAGCTCACGCCTTAAGCAGTTGGAGGGCTTGTCACTGGAAGAGATCGTAGCTCATTTCAATATGATCCGTACAGGAAAGAAAATCAAACTACGTAAGAACCCCGCAACTGCCGAGCTCATTCACTGGGCTCGACTACTGCATCAACTAGAAATCGATACCAAACTATTGAATACCCCCTCAAAATTACCAGAGGACCAAAAGGAGTTATTGCGTGCTTCCTATTCCGTCCTCGCCAAAACCAAGGAGGACCTAAGAACCCTCCGAGATAGCTTTTGACAGCTAATCCTCTAGCCAACCGAAGTCTTTAAAGACTTCGGTTGGCTACCCATATCCGCGGGAGGCACGGCAAAAATCTGTTCGAGGGACGAGTTATTTTTGCCAAGATTTTTTGGTGACTTTTTTATCAACTGAAAAAAGTCACTCGCCGAAGGCAAAGCCAACGCTAAGGACTCATATATGCTACTGAAAGACAAGGTGTAAACCTAAAATATAGAATATAACACACCAAACCCCTACATACAGCTTCCTAGCCGCCGTCCAGCGGAAACTCGAAGAGGAGAACATCCCCTTGGGGACAGGACAGCAATTGCAATGGCAAAAACTCCTGGAGCAACTGCCTCCCGATACACCGTTGGAGCAACTCCAAGAACTATTTGTACCCATCATCGCCAAGGATCGCTTGCAACAAGAGCGATTGTATCGACTGTTCGAGCAAGTACTGGCAAAGGAAAGAGTAAAGCTGCTTGAAGAAGAAATACCACAGGAACCTGAACTGGAGGAGGTCCGTTATAAGAGACATTGGTGGTGGGTATGGTCTGTGGTCTTGCCGATCTTGGCATTCTCGCTGTGGTGGCTGTTAAGAACGCCCGGGGAGGCGACGCTGAAGGGATCTGATCCGCCGCCACTCCAAGAAGCACTGGTAGTGGAACCTAATGGTACCGAGGAAAAGTGTTTTTTATCGCAGGGGGTGGATTCGAGCCTGCTCATTCCGAAGTTGAATTATTGTGATCCGACTCTGGTGGATACGATACAAGGCCGATTTGGTCGCCATCTGCTTTTGCCAAATGGTTGTCTACATTACCTGGCTGGTGAACAGGAAGGTCAGGATACCATTTGTCTTCGATTGGGGCAAGCTAATGGGAGAAAAGATACTATTGAACTGGTGGTCTTTGTTGAACGAAGACTCACTGCCCCGAAACTGGTGGAAGAGGATGTCAAAGAGCGTAGTATCTTCCCCGAAAAGGTCGTTCCACGCAGCATCGACCTCCGCGCCTTAGCTATACCTCCACCTAATCCCTATTGGGCCGCATATATCAAATATGAGTATTGGATCAAAGGGGCTCTAGCCTTGTTGCTCGGCCTTGGCCTAGTCTGGTTGCTATGGTACCGCGCCAAGAAGCGGCGAAAGTTGGTGGCCGAAATGCAGCAGAACGATAAGCCTCCCTACATCTGGAACATTAAGATAGATGGACTGGAATCCATCCAGATGAACGCAGCTTTTGATGAGGCGCTGCATCAATTACGTCAGCGGGTTAATGATGATTTTTTTAAGCTAGACATTAATAGAACAGTACATAGTACGATTGCGGCTGGTGGCCAAACCCAGTTTGAATATCGACAACTAACCCGACCACCAGAATATCTATTGCTCATCGATAGCACTTCCCAATCCAATCATCGGGCACAATTGTTTGACTATATTTATCGGCTATTGCGGGAAAATGAGGTGCACGTTACCCGCTTTTTCTACCGGGGCGATCCACGGGCTTTATACAATGAAGAATATCCACTGGGGCTGCATTTGGTAGATTTGCAAAATCGCTACGCTCAATCGCGATTATTGGTGCTGGGTAAAGGCTATCAGCTATTAGATCCAAAAGGTAAGCTTTCCAAGTGGAGCCAAATATTTCATAGCTGGACACAGAGGGCCTTATTGAGCCCTCAGCCCTTATCTCAATGGAGTGCTAAAGAACGGCAGTTGGGGCAGCTCTTTCAATTGCTACCTGCTACGCTGCAAGGCCTCCATTATTTGGTGCGGCAGCTGGACAAAGGCGAAGAAGCAGAACCTCAACAATGGTATACTCAAATCACAGATGCACAGCAGCAACCACTGCGTTTTGAAAATAAGCTGATCACCGATTTGGAAGCCACATTTGGCCCCAAAGGTCTCCAATGGATCGCGGCTTGTGCCATCTACCCACGCCTACACTGGGATTTGACTCGCTATCTAGGCCAGCTGCTCTCTACTGAAGAGGATGATCTTAATACCATTGATCGCTTAGCACAACTCAGTCGCTTGTCCTGGTTTGTGGAAGGAAATATTCCACAGGAAGCGCGAAGAGTCTTATTGAGTTATTTAGAAGAAGCGCAGCCTGAGCAATTACAGCGACTGCGTGGAGCATTGCATGAATTATTGCAAGAAAATCATCCGCCTAAAGATTCCGTCGCTTTTGAGGATCATCGGATGAGTGTCGCGCTCAACGAGTGGCTATTAACCAAGGATAAAAACCGTAAGAAAGAGCTGGAAAAAGAAATCAGCCAATTGCTAGACCAAGGGGTAGAACCTGACTTTGCTGTTATTAAATATCTTCAACGAGAACGATCTCCCCTAGATTTCGTGGTGCCGGATAGTTGGAAGAAATACCTGCACCAAGGCGGCTACCCTGGACTGGGTTGGCAGCGTATCTGGCGAGAAGCCTTCACCTGGGCATTTCCAGTCTGGCTGACTTTGTCTTCCCTGCTCTTCCTCACGCCTTCTCCGTCCTTCGATAAATGCGAAACCCCAACCCAATATACCTTAGATGGTGATCGCTACGTCTTATGCTTAGAGAACGCTGCCGATAGCTTGCTCTGGTGGGAACACCAGACGCGCGATGCCTTGGAACAAGGGCAACTTCAGCGAGCAGATAGTTTCCTAAATCTCGTTATAGCGCAAGGCTACATAGATAGCCAATTGGTCAATGACCGTACAGTGCAAGCCGCTCATCTATTGCGACAAGATCGACTGAAAGACCTAGCGGAAGGAGAATTGCCCAGTCTCGATCCTACCAATCACAACACCGCTTTAGCCAGCCTAAACTACGCCCGTACCATCGGCTTCTTACATTACAATCTAGGGCTTGGTTTTCAGATGCAGGCCGTACAGCATGAAACTATTGATACCAGCTATCGACTATATCGCGATAGCACGTGCTACCATTGGACGAGAGCTGCTGAGCTGCTGCTTGGAAGTGATGCGGACGTAGAGCTAGCCCATAGCTGGTGTCGAAATATGGATTGGACCATCCTGAGCCTACAAGGCCAGGTCAGGGACTCTCTTACTAGTCGCCCATTAGCTGATATCCAGTTTCGCCTGGGAGATGGCCGCGAAGTAATGACGGATGCCCAAGGCAATTATGCTTTCAACCTCCCAAATGTACGACCTTTGAATATCCAGATGAATTTCAACCTCTTGGGATATAAGACCAAACAAATTGTATTCAATTATCAGGATACCGTGCCTAATACTTTACCACTAATCCGTTTACAAAAAGCGGTTACTGCCCCGATAGTAGATTGCCGATTGCAGTTGGAACCCGAAGGGAAACGGTATGGAGATATCACCTTTTACGCCTGCAAAGATGACCCTAATATCTTCTATTTTCTACCTAGGTTTTCCCTGTCGTATTTTGAAAACGGTCTACCTAAGCTAGGTGTTTTCCATTCAGCTGAATGCAATAACACTACTGCTACCCCACAAAACTCCCTCTTGTACGCCGACTTTAGTTACAACCTCCAACATCCTATGTATGTGGAAGCTGTTCGCTTGCTACAAATAGCTAATCCAGCCGCAAATGTGGAGGGACCGCTATTGGAAAGATTAGATCAGGACATGATACAGGCGCTCTTTGGTGTTTTTGGTCTTTTACAGAATGTCCAAACGACACCTCGGGAAATACAATTAGATCAGACCCAATCTATTCAGGTGTTTTCTAGCCTCACTCCTGTGGCAGCAGCTATAACCGAAGAGGCTATTCGTCAAGTTTTATTGGGTAACCTAAACCTTGGAGCACCTGAGTTTCAACCCTTATTCAATCGGGCAGATTCCCTGATTCAACAAAAAAATCCAGCTTTAGCCGGTCTCAACTTTTCTTTGCAAAATATGCTGCTGATTGAAGCACTAGACTCGGACTTGGATCGGGAGCAAATCATGAAACAACTTCTAGGGTTAAGTCAGAATTGTATAGAAGAGAGGCGTTTATACCAACAGGTGGAAACGATAAGTGCTCTGGCTGAAGTAGATCCGTCTTCTGCCACTGTGTTCTTGCAGGATTTATTTCGATTAAGAAGAACAGTAATCGAACCTGCAAGCCTCACAAGTATCGCCAGAGCAAGTATTAATAATCGGGACGGGATTTTGATCCGGGTAGATACCATTCAGGTGAGTAATTGGAAGGCACAGGGAATGAAGTTTCGTTTTCACCGTAGCCTGATGGGAGTAAATGACTATGAGCTACTTGATGAAAAATGGGGTAGCTACCAGTTATTTGATATTAATGCCACACCCGGTATTTGGTATGAGTATGGGATTGAAGTGCAAGAAAACGATGGAGCTCCTCTCTTCCTTTCTCCTGATGATCCTATCCTTGGCTACCGCCCTCCAGCCACTAATCCCAGGGTCACTCTACCGCAAATGCAATTGATACAAGGGGGTACCTATACTATGGGTAATACCTTCGATGCTACGGAAGGAAACGGGGATGAAACACCCCATGAAGTGTCCTTGAATAGCTTCTACATGGGGGCTTATGAAGTGAGTTTTGCAGAATATGATCTGTATTGTGTAGCTACCGGGCAGTCTCTGCCTTCCGATGAGAACTGGGGACGAGGAGAATTCCCTGTGATCAATGTCAGTTGGTACGATGTAGTGCGCTACTGCAATTGGCTTAGTCTTCAACATGGCTTTGCACCGGCCTACCAAATTGACACGACGCAAATTGATCCCAACAATCAAAGTAGTGTGGATGAGCTCAAATGGACGGTTACTCCCATCGATCAAGCTAATGGGTATCGACTACCCACGGAGGCCGAATGGGAATATGCCGCTCGTCAGGGTGGGCAGAAGGTGCGTTTTGGTAATGGCAAGGACATCGCTGATCCTAAGGAAATGAATTTTGATGGTTCGGCTGATTACAAAGAAAATTATTCTGTAGTAGGGGAATATAGAGCAAAAACGGTAGCCGTCAATAGCTTTAATCCTAATGCATTGGGATTGTATAATATGAGTGGTAACGTATGGGAATGGTGTTGGGACTGGTATGCTGACTATGATGTATCGGTAAGGAATAATCCTAAAGGGGTGATAGGGGGACAGTACCGCGTGGTTCGTGGCGGGTCCTGGTTCGATAATCCTAACCTCTGCCGCGCTTCCTACCGCTTCAGGTACGTTGCTTACAGCGAGGACTACATTATAGGTTTTCGTTTAGTCCGGCGGCCTTAAACTTGCTCTCTTTTACCCTTGGATTTTGGCGCGAAGCGCCACGATTTTTTTATCGTTGTAAGCTTTTCAGCCAGCCGCCACACATTTTGCCGAGTTCATTGATACGCTCAGCCAATTGCCCGTAGGTAGTAGAGTTGTAATAGCCAAGTTCATAGAGGAGGCGAACATAGTAGCGTAGTGTTTCCAGGGTGATGTTGACTTTTGCTAATAGAGCGGGCTTCTGTGGTCGCGGACTGTAGTAGGTTTCGACCAGAAGTTCCAAAAGATCGGATATTTTGTTTTGAATACGGTCACCCAGCAAGAATTTTTGTTCACGGGGCAGTTTTTTAAGAATCGGAATACTATGTTTTAGCAGGTCGTAAGCTTTAAGGACAATATTGGAAGCAGTAGCACTCATAAAGTAAGGTATTGTGAAAAGACGATATGATCAGTTGTTTGAGCAAATCTATGCTTTCTCCAATTTGGTAGGGGCAGCAAAAAAGGCTCAGAAAGGCAAAAAGGACCGTCCAGCTGTAGTAAGGTTTCATTTTAAGTTAGAGTCGGAGGTATTTCAACTCCAAGATGAGTTGAGAAGTCAGACCTACCGTCCCGGGAAGTATCGAAGTTTCAAGATCCATGATCCGAAGGAGCGAATGATTAGTGCCGCGCCATATCGAGATCGAGTCGTACATCATGCACTTTGTAATGTGATCGAGCCGCTTTTCGAACGAAGCTTCATATACGATTCATACGCCAATAGAAAGGGTAAGGGAACGCATAAAGCCATTGAACGTTTCCAACATTATGCTCGGAGATCGCCATATGTATTGAAATGTGACATCAGAAAGTTCTTTCCGAGTATTGATCACGCCGTTTTGAAGCAAGCTATTCGAAAGAAGATAGCTTGTGCCAAAACACTATGGCTAATCGATCTTATCATAGATAATTCGAACCCGCAAGAGCCGCATCCTGTCTATTTCCCCGGAGATGATTTGTTTACGCCCCATCTCAGAAAAAAGGGTTTACCCATCGGAAATCTTACAAGTCAATTTTGGGCCAACGTTTATATGGATGGTTTTGACCACTACATGAAAGAAAAGATGAGGCTTCCCTACATTCGTTATGTGGATGATTTTGTGGTTTTTTCTAAAGAGAAACAGCGCTTGCACTGGGCAAAAGTGGAGATAGAAGAATACTTGAACTACCTAAGATTGATCACGCACCCTCGGAAAACCCAAATCCATAGGGTAAGGGATGGTGTTCCTTTTTTAGGTTTTCGTGTATATCCCTTTTATAGACAAGTGCTGAAGACCAAAACTCGAAGGTATGTACGCCATCTTCGGAAAAAAATAAAGTTGAAAGACCAAGGGGTGTTGAGCCCATCGCAATTGGAAAGTGAGCTGAACAGTTGGTTGGGCCATATCCGTTTTGGGCATAGTCAGAGATTAGAGCAAAAAATATTTCAAGCAATACAAGAGCAAAGGGTAGCGCTATTTAAGCATCCGCGTGGTTCGTGGCGGGTCCTGGAACAATAATCCAAACAACTGCCGCGCTTCCAACCGCAACAGGAACAATGCTAACAACGAGAACAACAATATAGGTTTTCGTTTAGTCCGGCCCCTATTATTAGAATCAGAATGGCCAGCTTTAAGGAGCTGTTCAGAGTATCACTATAGGCGCGAGCGTTATCCTGGTTGTATAGCCGAATACTTCGACAGCTTGAGGGAAGCTCATCCTTCCCTCAACGCTCTTACAGTCCCATCGGTTGTCGGTCTTTTAGACCGAGAACAAAGCATCACCCAGGCAAATCATCGATTCTCCTGACGATCCTAGAATCAATAGTCATTGGAAAGAGGCAACTTTTTTGTTTTAATTCTATTTTAATATATACTTCAATTCTTATCTTGTAGCAGGCTAAAGTTAATTCCAATGTCGTCACATATCGAACGTATAAAGGCAAATATTGAGTTGCAACAAGAAAAGATTAGTCTTTTCGAACGAGAGCTCATCCTAGTGGTGGATATTGCACAAAAATTCAGCTTAGAGAAAAAGCTCGAAGATGAAAGAAAGAGACTGGAACAATTGAAGAATGGCTTGATCGAAGCTGAAAAAGAAAGGGTTTCAGCTGACCAAAATCCAGTGATGGATGATTGGGAGGAGAATAAGGAGCATTGGAAGATATTGGTAGCCACCCAGGAGATCGACCGATTGTTTGGAGAGTTGAAATCAACCATTAAATCCAGACGACAAGGCAGTACGATTATTCAAATGATGGCCAACTACAATATGATTCGTAATCAAGAAATGCTAAATATCGAAAATCCGGATTCCATAGCCAAAAGATACCGCCAAGCCCATCACAATCTGATTAGTTTCATTAATTCTTTAGAGGAACGACACACCAAAAAAGACCCTTTCTAGAGCAGGGAATCTTGATAGTAGTGGCAGTCAAATAATAAAATTGATAGTCTCATGTTGCTCTTTCATGAGCAACGGCTGAATTTCTTCCTTTCCAAATTCCAGTGTTTACGGGCTCAATTCCCCCTTTCCTTGTTCTGGCCTTTCCTCATCCCTTCACAGCTTCTACATTTGGGGTATGATTTGGTTTTAAGCTAACAGCTAATCCTTCTGAATCAGTGAGTTAGACTTAAAGCTGAACCTACTATTATTAACCCAAAATTCATTTGAAAATGAGTGTATTACCAGATCAAATGGCTAATGCAGCCTTAGGGGCTATCTATGACAAACTAACGATGGGGGACGATGAAAGTCTGCGGAGTGCAAATGATTTCTTCTCCTTTGTTACGCCAGGGATGCCTTTCCCAGAAGGTAGCCTGGATTTCCAGGAAAGAAATTTTGTGCCCACGCACCAAGACAATACAGAAAACGAAGAAGGTGAAACAGTAGACTTAGATTCCTTAAAACAACAGTTAGGAAATGAAACCCTGAAGATGTACGGGCAAGCTGAAGACTTGGCCTACCTGATGGATTTTATTCCTGATGCTTCTGGGATTGATGAGGGGGCTAAGCGAATGAACATCAGTACCCAAATTTGGAATCCGACTTCACGCCTTTCTGATGTTTACAAGTTTGTGCTAGACAACAGCCAGGTTGTACAAACGGAGGTGAGCAAAGAATTGGAGGCTAAGATTGAGCGCGTGCGGAAAATACTGCAATCTAAAAAGACAATTACCGATTTTGATCCTGAGACTTTCGAAGAGATCAAGCGAGAAGTAATGGTAGAAAGCCGTATTTCACTGGCATACAAGGAGAAAAAGCAAGCCTACGATACGGCTTTTATGTCTTACACCAATGCACAGATTGCCGCACTAAGTGGAGATAGAGAAGCGGTCCACTTTTTTGCTCGGAATGAGCAAATTCTGTCCAGCAATGTGCGACTTGCCTTAAATGACTGGATTGCCAACGGGTTTAAGGATCTTTACGAGAAAGTTACTGCCTTCTTGGAGCAGGCAGCCAGCACTGATCTCAACTTGCTAATGTCCAATTATCGAGAAGATATGCGCTTGGCGAGAGTGTCTAATCCTGCCGTGCCAGGTTCAAGATTCTACTTCACAAAACTGGTTCCATCCGGTTTCGCTTCGAGCGACTATGGTTGGACTCAGTTCAGCTTTAGCCACAGCGATTATGAGTCTCATTACGATAAGACTCGCAAAAGTTGGGGAGCCAAAGCAAGTTACGGGATTGGACCCTTCCGCATCGGCGGTGGCGGCGGGCAAACAAAGACAGAGATAACCAATGATGTAGATTGGAGCACATTCTCTGTTAAATTCAGCATGGCACAAGTGCCGATTCTGCGCTGGTGGTTCCACGGTAACCTGTTGACCTCAAAATACTGGCGATTTCATCCAGATGCTTCCGCAACTGGTAACGCAGAGGTGCTATCTGACGGTAAAGTGCCTCCAACAGGGCAATTAGTAGCTTTCCCAACTACTGCCATCTTTGTTAAAGATCTGGAGTTGAAATTCAAAACACATTCCGGAAGCTATCGTAAGTTCGACGAACACATTAAAGCTTCGGGTGGTTTCAGTTGGGGGCCTTTCAGCCTAGGTGGTAGCTATAGCAGCGACAAAAAGGAAGTGGATGTCGAGAGTGAAACCACCGCAGAAGGGATCAAAGTTAAAGGTATGCAGTTGATCGGATTCCGATGCCACAGTCTACCTAAGTCTCCGAACCCTTTAGAGGGAGTGGCTGAAGACAAGTGGGTATAATCCCTTGATCATTAAACTAGACCTTCTCCGACAATTTTTGTGGTCAGCGTTTTAGATGGAAGGCTAACGACCATAGGAAGTAGGGCTTTCGGCTAAAAGGGTGACTCAAAAACACAAAAATTGTCAGAGAACCAAGCTTGACTACTATTGGGGTGTATTCGGATGTGATTCTCCTGTGTTTAGCTTAACGCATAGAGCGGAATGAGTTATAGTTCAGGAAACTCCGAGTACGCCCCTTTTAAATTTCTTACCTCAAAAAACAATATCATGGCAAACCTAGAAATGGCTTATTTAGCCACCATACAAAGATTTCGAGATTATTATAAAGATGCTGAGGCGCAAGAAGTTGCCTTGCGCCCGATGACGGTTAGTGACGGCCCCTTGATCAAGGAACTTACGAACGACAGTCCAGAGCAAGATATCAATGCTGAGTATGATCAAGATTACCATGTCGCTGCATTGGCCAATGAAATCATTACCGAACCCTACAAGTACCTGGACGTACAAAATAAGTGCTGGGAGGTATATCAGACTACTCTTGACTATATGGAGACTACGGCTCTCCTACATCAGCGCTGGCAGGATGCAAAAATTAGGTTTGACTTAAGTAGGACGACTTCGCCTTCTTCAGGAATGCGATTCTATAATACCCTGGTTAATGAGCTTCATTGGGAGGAAGAGACCTTAGAGGAGAATGAATTTGTGGAATTAGTAAATAGAGCAGAGGAAGATGAAGTATTTATGCGCGCCTTTAAAGAAACCTATGGCGAAGTAGCAGAGAATGCGGATGAAAAAGTTATACAGGTGAAATTTATGAGGGCCGAAGTGAATATCATTCGACCTTGGCTTGATAAATCCTTGCTGAAAAGTCAAGACTGGCGTTTAAAGGGTACGATTAATGCTAAGGCTTATCTGTCAGATGACGCCCCTGATCGTATTTATACAGGTGCAATGCCTGGTTTTCCAATCAAGTTCGTCTTAGTAAAAGACATTTCTATAAAGTTTCAAACACAAGAAGGTGAAAAGGAAGAGGATAAGAAAGGTCCCCTCTTACATTTTGGCCCCTTGTTGTTGAATGGCATGATTCAGTGGACAGGCAATACCAATTATGTATTGAAAGGTTTAAAGGCCTATAATTCTACTAGCGATTTGATTAAGCAAAATTTAGTTTATAATTTGAAGGAAGCAAGTATTGAGAAGGAAAACAATGAGCTAAAGTATGTGGTAAATAATCAGGTGGTTAAACCTACTTTCTCCTATCAACCTCAAGCTGGCCTTCAACAAACAAATTTGAAGAACTTTTCTACTTTGCACAACACCAAGTACACGCCGCAGAGCACTTTAGGAAACACCCGCACTTCTTCCATTCAAGTACCACGTTTTCAGACCCGAGGAGTTGAACAAAGATTCACTGCCCGGAACTTTGCTACCAGCAGATCGACATACTGCTTATTCAAGGGACGAGTGATCGATCAAGATAGCCGTGGTTTAGCAGGAGTAGATGTACTTATCCGAGATCACAAAAGTACAGGTACATCGGGCTTGACAAAACTGTCTACCGACGACCAAGGGAATTTTGAAGTTGAACTTACCCAAAAGCAGGCCTATCAAATTGTGCTAGTACGTGATGATTTTGAGAAAGTAGTGGACGATTTCACAGTTAAGAAGGAAGAAGAAATGGATTATGTGAAAAGATTGACCAAAGTAGCTAAGCAAGATAAGGTGGAGGTGGAGTCCGAAATCCAGTTGCTAGCCATCATCTATGAAAAACTGGGAAAGGTACCCAATCCAAGACCAGATTTTGTACCTGTAGGAGATGGCCTTGATGGCTTAGCTGAAGACATTTAACCATCGCTATGCCTTGTTTTCTGGAATTTCTTTTTTGCTTCACAGCCTCAAATGAGTGCCTCCCTTTGTCAAACGATGCCTTAACTAGTTATGCCTAGACTAACATACATAATGAGGCTAACTTGCCTTAAAAAAAGGTAATCGAGACACCAGGATCAATGCTTAATAGCTGGTTTCATTGCCACAATAAAAACAACCCTTCTCCGACAATTTTTGTGGTCAGCGTCTTAGAAGGAAGGCTCACGACCATAGGAAGTAAGGCTTTCGGCTAAAGGGTGACTCAAAAACACAAAAATTGTCAGAGAACCAAAACAAATTGCTCTTCTAATCAAAACCTGTTTAACCCCAAAGTTCCTGGCTGGCTGCTGTAATCATGCGCTACAGTAAGCCGGCTAGGTTTTAGGGATCAATTCTTTGAAGGGCAAGCCCATAGAACCTCTAAATAAAATGAAAATGAGAAAACTAAATTCCAATCCAGTAAAAATGGGAGGCTCAGTATTTGTTTGGATGATATTGGTCCTTTTCCTATTGCCTTCTTGCTATTCTTATAGGGTAGTCAATGAAGCTGGAGTACCAGAACCAGATCCTTTTAATACAGAAGAAGGATTTTACCGACACAAAAAAGTACATGTATTAGATACAGTAGTGAAGTTGGACCCAGTTGAATACATTCCTATGATGGTTGAAGAGGGATGTGCGACGGAGGGGTTTCACTCTTTCGAGGTGAAAAATACCTTTGGTGGGCTATTATTACACACTTTTACTTTTGGCAGAAAGAGAAACGTAAAAGTTAAATACGTTTGTATTAAACCTCAAGAAAAGGAAATACCGTGGCTAGAAATGAAATAAGAACAGTGGGATAACCATCCAACTTAAGCAGCTGGCTCAACCTAGTGTTGTAGTCGGCTGCTTGCGTTTTGGGGATTCCTGATGGCATAATGGATGCATCTTCATAGGGTTTACTATATACTGTTGTGTTCATATTAATTAAAGGATACGGTCTATCAATCGGATCATTCGATGCGCAAGATGAGCCTTGGTAAGGTTTTCTTCATCCCAGGATATTCTACCTCCCATTACTGCTTCTTCCAAGCTTGATCTTAATATGGAAATAACAATGTGTATTTTATTGCAGAAGGCGCTCGTGTGACAAAGAACCTTTATGGTGCAATTCATGCGTGATTGAAATTCCTAAGTATATCTTATTAGAGGTCATTTGCCATAAATTTTATCTCCAATCATTATATATTTATGAGCTTCTATGTTGAAAATCATTGGATTATTAATAAAGCTCTCCATCTTTTAAGAAAAATCAAAATACCTAGAATAACCTAATCTAATTCTAATATTTCTCCTATCTTTAGAATGTTAAAGCAACCTAAATTCCAGCCAAATATTGGGAAAAGAATTAGAAAAACTTATTGCGGAGGGAGATATTGACCAGGTTTTAACAAACCTTAGGGAAAGGATCGGACTACTCGGAGATTCTAAGGAAGAAAAAAAGATAAAAGATGAGGTGCTGCAATTATCATGTATATATGGAGACTATATTGCTGAAAAAAGACAAGGGATTTTAAGTTATGAAGAACAAAGGCTTTTTTTATCAAGAATTTCTAAGACATTAATTGAGCTTGTAGGTCAAGTACCTGAAATCATTATTGATGAATTTCCAGATGTAGGCCTGCCTTCTGCTGGCCTTTTTTTTGGGAGAAAAACGGAAAAAGAAGAGATAATAGTTTTACTGCAGCAGCCAACAGCAGCAGCAATTGCTATCTCCGGAGGTCCTGGGATAGGCAAGAGTTCACTTTGTCTTTCCATCCTACATCAAATTTACGCACTTAAATTTTATAGAAAGATACTTTTTGTAAATTGTGAAGGAGCGCGGAACGCTGATGCCGTTGTACTTGAGATAGCTAGGGAGATGAATATACAACCTGATTCAGATATCTGGTCGAGATTTATGATAGATTTTCCTTCTTACAGAGTTCTATTAGCTCTAGATAACGCAGAAACACCATTAGGACATGATCGTTCAAATTTTGAGGAACTGCTACGAAGATTAGATGGCAAACCTAATTTATCTTTAATTATTACCGTCAGAGGTCAAGAGATCCCATACGGACCTGCCTGGGACAAACATTGCATATTACGACCAGTCGATAATGTGATAGCCAAAGAGATTTTTCTGGCTACTGCAGGGTGGCACTTTCAAGATGACCCTAGTTTAAGATTGTTACTTGACCAATTGGGAGGTTGGCCATTGGCTATTGTTCTGCTAGCTAGTCAAGCAGTAGGAGAGCCTGATTTGCTTAACTTATTGTCTCGTTGGGAAGAGCGACGAAGCAGGTTATTAAAAAGAGGACAGGGAAGTAAGCGGATCAATGATCTCAGGGCCTCCCTATCTCTATCTATCGAGGGGCCCAGGATGACAAATGAAGGATTGGCTTTATTTCGTATCCTTTGCCTATTACCAGGAGGTATTCATAAGGAAGATATTAATTTGCTACTTCCAGGGAAAGGAAACGAAGGAGCGCGAATCTTGGTTCGGATAGGTTTAGCTCAATATGATGAACAGGATCGACTGGTAATCTTACCTCCAATTCGACAATACGGCGAGGAATATCATCCGATTAAAAAAGAAGAGTTGGACAATCTAATCCAGGAATATGGTTCAATTTCAGAAGTTGGACAATTGGCAAAAGCTGAAGAAGTTGGTAAAGCCCGTGAATTCTCATTTCATGACCTGATCAATGCAGAGTATGCAATAAACTATGCTTTGAGCCATTCGTTAAGAAGTGGTATTAAAGGGGCTTTGACTCTAGCTCAATATAAACCCGTTGCTAGTTTTGTCAATACCAGAAATATTTTACTTAGAGCAAAAACACTAGCAAATAAATTAAAAGAAGTGGCATTAGAAGCCAACTGTATTCGTAGTTTGGGTGAAATCGCCCTACGTGAACAGGATAATGCAGTTGCCCGTTCTCTATTTGAGCAAGCCATACCGCTTTTTGATCAGATCGGTTCTCTTCTAGGAAAAGCCAATTGCATTCGTAGTTTGGGTGAAATCGCCCTACATGAACAGGATAATGCAGTTGCCCGTTCTCTATTTGAGCAAGCCATACCGCTTTTTGATCAGATCGGTTCTCTTCTAGGAAAAGCCAATTGTATTCGTAGTTTGGGTGAAATCGCCCTACATGAACAGGATAATGCAGTTGCCCGTTCTCTATTTGAGCAAGCCATACCGCTTTTTGATCAGACAAGCTCTCTTTTAGGAAAAGCCGATTGTATTCGTGGTTTGGGTGAAATTGCCCTACGTGAACAGGATAATACAGTTGCCCGTTCTCTATTTGAGCAGGCCATACCGCTTTTTGATCAGACAAGCTCTCTTTTAGGAAAAGCCAATTGTTTCCATCAATTGGGTGAAGTCAATTTGAAAGAGAAAAAGACAAAAGAGGCTATTGATCAATACTTGGTGGCCTTAGAACTTTACCAAAGATTAAAGGATAGGCACTCTCAAGGGTTAATATTATATAGTCTTATTAAAGCATCTTCAAGCCCAGTCAAAGAAACATATATCAAACGAGCCAATACCATTTGGAAAGATTTGGGGAGGGATGATCTGATTGTACATCAACAATCAAAGGGGGTGCTAGACTGGATAAGGCGATTTTTTATAGATTAACCTGATAAGTGGATGCCTTTAGAGTAGTGGCAGTACGCAAATATCAACAACAATTATTAAAACCCACAACTTGAGGTATATAATCTTGGTATAGCTTTCTGCTTGTTAATCTTTTTCAATTCACTTCTGAGATTTGATTAGATGTGCTTCAACATACTTGCCCTATATTTATTTTCAACTGGCAATTTCTTTCCCTTCTTGCTTTGAGGATGTGGAACAATACAATAATACATACCATCCTCTTTTATAATTGTATATACAACTTGAAGGTTAACGGTATAGCTTCTATGAATCCGACAAAAATTATATGAGGAGAGTAGGTTAGAGACATGTTTTAAGGGCTTACTATACACAAAAACTCTTCCGCTATCTAGGTGAATAACGGTGCTGACATCACTTGCTTCTAAATAAGTGATTTGCCGAATAGGGATTCGATCAATTTGACCGATAGATCGTACCGTTAGGAATTCTTTAGCTTTAAATTTACTTTCAAGGATCCTTTGCGCTTTTTTAACTCCCTCCACTAGGTTCTGATCATCTATTGGTTTGACTAAAAAGTAAGTAGAATCATAACTGTTGATTGCATCAATAGCATATTGATTATGATTAGTGACAAAAATAACTTCGAAGTCGAGGTAGTCTAAGCGATCAAGCACTTGGAACCCGGTCATACTACCAAGGTCATAGTCTAAAAAGACGAGTTGCGGTTCATGTTCTTGAATGGCTTTAATGGCTTCCTGTCCAGATGAGCACTTAGCAACGATTTCTACGGAGGGACAATTTTGGGTTATCTTGAATTTAAGATTTTGCATCCCCAGTTCCTGATCTTCAACAAGTATGGCTTGTATTTCTTTCATTCTTAAATTTCTTTAAGGGTATATGGAATAGTAATGCAGACCCTTGTCCCCAGGCAATTGTCCGCTTCATCTACAATATCCTCCACCTTACGGTAAGCACCTAACGGATGAGTCTCCGCCTCTCCAGGGGGGACAGAATGTTGTTGATTGAGTGTCTCAATAGCATTTTCTACTATCCTGCCACCCATTGAGGGCCGAGTCCTAATACCTTTTTGACGATTAATCTCTTGAGAAATTTTTCTGCCAACACCATTATCCTCAATAACATAGGTGAGTTGTTGTTTTTGCGTTTTTTTAATGGCTACGCTGAGTTTCCCTAATGAGTCCCTATTTCTCAACCCATGTTTAATAGCATTCTCAATGTCGGGTTGAGCAATCAATGGCGTAATTTCAATATTATTTATATCGAGACTTGGATCTACTTCTATCGGACTGAAAGATATTTTATTTGGAAAGGCCGATTGATTGAGTCCCATGAATAACTCATTTAATTCTATGTCCTTTTGCAGAGAGATAAGCTGACCATCTGAGATGGACAATACCTCACTGATGTAGTTTCCAAGCTTGACAATATATTGATCCGCAACCTCTACTTTATTTACATGGATTAGACCTTGCATATTATTTAATGCGTTGGAGATGAAATGTTTATCAAGTCGAAACTTTCGAACTATATCCTGCATAACAAGGCGATGATTCCTTTCCTCTGCGAGTGCTAATTGATGAGATTGTTCTAATTGTATCTGTTTGTGTTTGGTTCTAAGTCTATTGATGAAGAAAGCTCCTCCTAGTCCGAGAAGGATTACTGCTCCTGCAAGCCCCCATAGGGTACTCCTTTGTTGTACTTTAAGCTTCTCTTGGGTCCTTTCAAATCTTCTTTTTTCAGACTCATCTAATTTCGCAGTATTCATCAATGCGGTGAAATTTACGAATAGGCTATCTGCTATTTCTTGAATAGCTATGTGGCAAGTTCCAATCTGATCACAAAGCGTTGCCATTTTATTAGCAGACATCTTTGCACAGGGGATGTCTCGACTGATAAGTCCTTTCTTATAGGCTACCAAATAGTTATAAAAGGCTTTTTTGTACTGAGCATTTTTTGCTTCTGGAACGCCTCTATCTCCATTAAGCTTAAGTAGTTCTCCAAGTCGAATGAAAACCCTGCAGTCTTCATATGGTGCATCTGGCGTCATCATGTAATTTTCAATAGCTTCTTGAGAATATTGCAACCAGATTGTATCGCTATCATTTCTGTATTGGACTAAACAAAAGTCATTAAGTTTTTGGTAGGCTTTGGCTTCATCCAAAGGATACTGAAGGTTTTGATAGATTGTAACAGCTTTTTTTTGCAAGATTATGGATGTATCTGGATTTACAACCCACATTAGATTGAGGTAAACCTTTGCTTGCCCCTCTAAGTCTTTTGCTTCTTCATATAAAACTAGGCTTTTGTTGAAGGCTTCTACTGCATCATGATCAGATGCACCACTTAGTAATTTCAATGTAGCCTCTGTATGAAATAGATCAGCTTGGATAGAACGGCGGTCATTTTCTGGTAGATCTGACTGATCCAAAGCTAGTTGCCCTTTTTGAAGGTACAATAAGACAGAATCTTGAAGATCTTGATTGTCTGGTTCGTTGCTAAACTGGCCAGCATGAATGGTAGCAGCAAGGTTGAAACAAAGAGCTAACCAATCCCATTGTTTGTTTTTTTCAAATATGGTACCTGCTAATTGTAGTTCATCTCGAAAAAACAGAAAGGAGGAGAAAAAAGGATATTTTCGACTTTCTAACCAGACCCTCCAATAGATTCCTTTAGCATAATACAATTGTTGATTTGCTTTATTAATCGTCAATTCTATTAGTGTATCTGTGAGTATTTTGGCGTAATCGGGTTCCGTATACCTTTTCCTTTCAATACTTTGGATTAGTAAATCGCTTTGATTAGAACTATATAGGAATTCACTAATCTTGGAGCCTTTCTGAATAATAAACAGACAAATAACAGCAATACTTATAAGCAACATTGCCATCAGGAAAATCTTACCCCGCTTTATGTGGCCAAGTAGTTTAAGAAGGCCTCTAAACATTTTTTACTAGATACTTGTAATCGAAATAATTGAAAAAGAAGTTGTCTAGAGTTATTTGATTGCTTTTTGTTCTTTCCTTAAAAGGATAACTGAAAAAGCTAGATAATCTAGGCCAAGCCAATGCTTATCATTGGTTTCATATCGAATGATCAGATTCTTAAATCCATCTATCCAAGCATTGGTTCTTTCGACAACGAATCGTTCTTTATATAATTGATTATCAAAGAGATAATCATATTTATCTGGGCTTTTAGCATTTCTTTTATTAATGTCAAAGTTAGGGAAGATACCCAATCGCTCACAGATCGTTCTTAATGCCTTACTATCGAATCCATCATCTGCATTCATAAAAAGGCCTGCGATGGCAATTCCTGCACCTGAAAGGGTATCCACTATTTTGGACACCGTTTTTGCGATGTCAAATAGATCATTGTGATTACCAGCCACTGGTTCAGAACAAGCTAATGGGATACCTTGTCGATCTGTCAAAAAAAGCATATTGGTCGTCTTAGCTTTTTTTCGACCTTGATAACCAACTGCTGTTCCACCTCTTTTTACCGGCGTATGTGAACCGTCCAATTGGACACTAGACATATCTAACATCCTTTTATTGATGGCCAACAAAGCGATCCACAATTGATGCCACGAGCCATCCTTTGACCACTTTGAAAAATGATAAAATACTGATTGACAGGTAATTGAATGACGCCCAAACAATTCTCGAATCGGTAATTCTCGCCATTGTGCGCCAGTTTTTAATCGTTTCAATATGGCTCGAACTATTCGCCATAAGCCAACTTTACATTTTGGCCCTCTTTTGCCTTTGCTTAAATGTGGTACTAGTTTTTGGTTGATTATTTTTTTCGTTAATTTGATCATAGTTGCAGTGGGTTTGGTGAGTTAAGTAGGATTTTCAAACTTAACTCGCTGCAACTACTTTTCATACCTTTCTCAAAACTTTAGACAACTTCAAAGAATTCAAGATTAAGATGGTTTTTCAGGAATAGGGAATATACTAATTCTTTTCTAAACACTCTTTAATTTTCAGCTCTCTTATTATCAATGATAAGGCAATCATATTTCTTTAGCAACTTATTAAAAATATACCTCAGGTGTAGGAATAGATTAGGGAAAAGGAACTTTTAGCTAGTAAACCATACCAAACAAACAGTATAACCATTTTTGAGCTTCTGAAAAATAAAAAAAAGGCAACAGCGCCAGAAATGCTGTTGCCTCTACAATAATACAGATAGTAGAACTATTTTGCCATGAATAGAAATTTCAATCGTGTTTTGAAACGCCCCACCACTTGACTTAGCTCATAATCTAGATCGGGTCTTGCTGCTATTGCGCCGATCTCGGCCTTGCCCGATTTTAATTTATCCTGTTTAAATTCTAATAAGGCTTCGTAGTAGTCGATCCAGTCGAGTAAGTTGCTGTAATTCTCCTCTTCTTCTTCCTTTTCCTCTATCTCTTGCCTTAGTAGTGCAAATTCAGTGCTGATTTGCCGGATCTCTACTGTTGGACTAAGCATGCCGCTAACGGCTGCGTAGAAACGGAATAAAGGATCCTTGTCTTTTATCTTATTGAAGTTATCCAGCGCTAAGGCATACTGCTCCTTTTCATTCTTACCTTCCTCATACGCTTGTATCCCGGCTATAAGTTCTGGGCGTGACCCTTCTCCAGGCGTGATGATATCTTCATAAGCCGTTAAATATTTATTATAAAGTTGGTTGCAATCAGCGAAAATGAAAAAGTTGCTGGTAAGGAGAATAAGTGTGGCAATGATCCCGAACAAAAAAATCAAGAAGAGTTTGTTGCGCTTCAGTACGCGAGGGAATATATTTTTGTTAGTAGTGGTCGTACCATGTAGTTCAGCTAGTTTTTCTTTCTTTAATGCTAATAGTATTTCTGCTGAATTCGCCCATCCGGGGTCCTCAACAACTTCTGTAAGATTCTTAAAAAATCGAGCTTCCTTTTTTAAAGCGGGTGAAGATTCAATTGCTGCCTCCACTTCTTCGCGCTCTGGTTGCGATAGCCTACCCTTGACATACTTCAATAATCTGTCCTCTTGCTCAAGATATTGGCTGCGCTCTTCTTTCATAGTATTAATATTAGTATGTTATGGATTTGAAATGCCTCATATAAAATGAGCGTAAATCGGAAATGGGGTTACATCTCGATAGCACTTAGATTCCCTTTTTCCCATCGAGGCGTTTTTTCAGTCTTTTTAGTATTCTAAAGTGAGCCACGTTGGGCTGCGAAATGCCTAGTTTCTTCCCGATATCCACTAGAGAGAGTTCCTCAAAGTACCTGAGGTGAACTATTTCTTGGTCACGTTGACCCAATGATTTAATTTGTTTGTGGATGGCTACTTTCTCCTCTAGGTTCTCAATTGCCTGTTCGTATGAATTTAACTCCGTACCTCCCTTCTCCGCAAAATCGAAATCTTCACCCACCAGAATTTCTTTCTTTAGATGTGGGGCCTTATACTTTTTTTTCCTTTCTTCTTTGTAGACGAAAGTAGCTACTGTACGGAGGTAGCCATAGAATTTTTCCTGATCCTTATACTTACCTTTTTTGATCAACTCCTTGACCTTCATAATGGCAAGCACTAGCACATCCTCGGCCTCCTCAGGGGTGCCGCCTTTGTACTTCACATCCAAGCGAATACGATTGCTCGCCTCACTATTATATATCTCACGATATACTTTTGGGTCACCTTCTAGAAATGCTTTTAAAAATGATTTCATCTGTATGTGATCTTACTTCCATTATGGTAGATAAGGATGAAATCATTACACCCTGAAGTGAAAAAAAAGAAATTTATTTTTCCGTTCTGGAATTAAATACATGCTTACGCGTGTTAATGAAAAATTAAAATAACAGAAATTTATGGTTTGACCTGTAACTATTCCGACCTTAATACTCATAATGGATAATAAGCAAGTGTTCCCAAGGCATATCTAAATAAAAATTAAGTCACCCTTTGACTTAAGACACTGACAGGCGGTGAGAAACACTATACTGCAATTTTGCAGCTGATGCCTGTGCTGAATGATCACCAGATTAATAGAAAAAACCATGGATGGTGGTCAATTCATAGCCTTAATTCAAACTCGTCTCACATCTAGTTTTCCCTATGTAAACATCTAATGGTGGACCCGATTCAGTATGTCCAACAGAGGTGCTTTGTTGATTTAGATACTTATATCAACTTGCCCGCTGATGGCTTATTGGGCGGATCTATTTTTTGGTTGGTTTGGCGGTAAAGCACGTAGCCAAAAGACAATCTAATTCGCACGTAAATCAATAACAAAAACGTAATATGAAAGACAAGCCGATCAGGTCTGTACTACTGTTTCTACTACTCTACCCAATCGTTTTGAGCGCTACGATCAGAGAGGAGTTGGGAGCAATTGTTAAGGCTACAACCAACAAAGGAGAGGGGATCCTGGCTAAGGTGGATACGGTTTTGATGAGAAATTGGAAGGCGGCAGGAATGAAATTTCGTTTTCACCGTAGCATTAAGGGAGCCGATGACTACAAGGTACTAAATGAAAAATGGGGTACTTATAAAATATTTGATGTAGCCACACCTGGAATATGGTATGAATACAAAGTGGAAGTAGTGGAAAAAAGTGGCGATACATTTTTCTTGACACCGATGGAGCCTATTGTGGGCTATCGTCCTCCAAGCAAGGGTAAAGGTAAGGCCATGGCCGCTGAATATAGGATTGCCGATCCCTTTCAGTATCGCGGTCATGTTTATATCGACTTCGAATTCAAAGGCGAGAATGGACGATTAGTCCTTCCTGATAGTGCTGTGTATCACATTAAATATGATACCCACGAAGACAAAGGCTGGATGTTTGATTTAGGAAATGGCTCCTTGCATGCTGTGCATGTCGAAGTCGAAACGACTCAGTCAAGGATTAAGATCAAGAAACGTCTGGGAATGGAATTCATGAATATCTGTGTCCGCATGATTCAGGATGGCGGCATCACTCGATTTTTCTGTACTACCCTGGATCTTCGGAAATTGCCAAATAAGCGACCTAAGGACATTGCTTTGAGAAACTATTCTCCGGGAAAAGATTCGGAGGCAGGAGTGGGAAGAAGGTCCTCTACATTGCCCATGCAAAAGGAGGATCCCTTTAGATATAGCAAGATGGCCAAAGTAGTGCCGTTTTCAGCGGCATTGATCCGCCGCCGGTCCCAAAAGCAAAGAATTATGAGGAGAGTTTCCTAAGAAGACTTATATTAGCCGCATCCAAACGACACAGAATCAAGAAACAAATCATAATCTTGGTTGGGGACTTGCCTTCGGGCAAGCCCCCTTCTTTTTTTGTGACTAGCGATTAGCTTTTCTCATCCTCCAAATGCTTCTCCATGATGAAATTCCGTAGGACTACACCCAATCGTAGCACCTCATTTTTTCGGACTAAATGATATCCACGTTTCTCAAAGAAAGGTCTGGCTGTTATGCTGGCTGCTAGCTGAATGCGATCTCCACCATTGGCTCGTACCTGCAATTCCAACTGATCTACCAAGGCAGTAGCCACGCCCAGCCCTTGAAAATCCTTGTGTGTATATACCATATCAATATTTCGACCATCTTCTTCCAGATTGGCAAAGCCGGCGAGTTGGCCGTCGATTTCGGCGAGGAGGGTGTGCTGCTTGAGGAAGCGCTGTCGCCATTGATCGAGGTCCGGGGAGTGACTAGGAACCCAGGCTTCGACTTCTTCGGGAGTGTAGTGTTGGAGGTTGATCGAGTGAACGGTGTCGTAGAAGAGTTGGTACACAGCAGCGGTGTACTTGGGTGCGAAGGGGCGGATATGCATCGGGATGTTTCAAGAATTTGGAAAAGAAGAGGGGAGGGATTTGCATCGATTTATCCCTCCCCTAACTAACTATACATTTTATTCTCCAACTATTGGTAGGTCAGAGATAAACTATTTTACAACAAAACCATTCCCTACAGTTTCATTGGGTCGGACAAAACTAAGTTTGCCTTCATCGTTTTCTGCCATCAAAATCATGCCCTGAGAAAGAACACCACGTAGCTTTCTTGGCGCTAGATTGGCCACTAGAACGATTTCTTGGCCCACGATATCTTCCGGTTTGTACTGTAAGGCAATACCAGAAACTACTGTTCGCTGCTCCATCCCTAAATCGACGGAGAGTTTTAAAAGTTTATCCGCCTTAGGTATAGCTTCTGCAGCAGTGATAGTGCCTGTCCGCAAATCCAATTTGACAAAATCATCAAATTGAATTTCATCCTTCAACGGCTCTCGGGCGGGCCCTTGTTCGGCAGCCAAGATGGCTTCTAACTGGTTCTTCTGCTGGTTCACGATTTCTAGTCTGCTGGTATCCCGTCGATCATTGATTTTGGGGAACAATACGCCCGACTGTCCTACCTTATGTCCTGCTGGTAGTAGGGCCTGGCCTGCTTCGAGTTGATCCAAAACGTTTTGCAAGTCCCCATTCCCGGTACCTCCTAGTCCTAAGAAAGCCCTAATCTTTGGACTAGTAAAAGGAATAAAGGGTTCACACAGGATGCTTAAGAGTGTGGCAATTTGTAAACAAATGAACAGACACTCCTTAACTACTGCACTATCTGGATCTTCTTTCCAGATTTTCCAAGGAGACACATCTTGTAGGTAGGTATTTCCGTAGGATGATAGCTCCATTAAGGCAAGAGCCGCTTGCTTGAAACTAAAGGCGTCCAGTTCTTGCGTAATCTTACCAACAATGGCGATGGCATCAGCCAGTTTATCTTTCAGATCGAGTTCAATTTCGGGTGCCACCCCTTCATAATATTTGTTCGTTAGTACGACCACTCGATTTAAGAAATTGCCCAGATTGTCTGCTAGTTCCTTATCATAGAAATCAACGAACTCATCCCACTTGAAATCACTGTCCCTGTTCTCTGGGAGATTTCTTAGTAAGGCATAGCGCAGGGCATCCTCTTTATTGGGGAAATCCTTAAACGCTTCTAGGTATTCGTGCTGCTCGATTCCCCAGCCGCGTGACTTGGAGAATTTCTGACCCTCAAAATTTAGAAATTGATTAGCAGGCACGTTTTTGGGCAATGCAAAGTCGCCATAAGCCTTCAGCATGGCTGGAAATATAATACAGTGGAATACGATGTTGTCTTTCCCGATGAAATGGATCAGCTCTACATCATCTCCTTTCCAGTATTCCTCCCAATCTCTACCATTATCCAAAGCCCACTGCTTGGTGGAAGAAATATAACCGATCGGAGCATCAAACCATACATACAATACTTTTCCGTCAGCGCCTTCCAATGGCACCGGAATACCCCAATCCAGATCTCTCGTAATGGCTCTGGGTTGCAGACCAGTATTGAGCCAGGACAAACATTGACCGAGCACATGCTTCTTCCATTTCTTGGCATCGTGATGAGCCACACCGGCTATGGTACCTTCAGCAATCCACTCTTTTAGCCATTCCTCATGCTTATCCAGCTTGAAGTACCACAGTTTGGTTTCTTTCAAGACCGGACGCTTTCCGCTGAGTGTCGAAACCGGGTCGATCAATTCGGTAGGAGAGAGGTCGGAGCCACAATTTTCACACTGGTCTCCGTACGCCTCAGGATGACTACAGCGCGGGCAAGTACCCTTGATGTAACGATCAGCAAGGAATTGGTTATACCCTTCGTCATAATATTGTTCGATGGTCCGAACTTCAAACTCACCTCCTTTCTCATGCAGTTTAAGGAAAAACTCTTGTGAAGTCTCGTGGTGGAGCTTGGCACTGGTGCGATGATAATGATCAAAGGAAATGCCAAGATCCTTAAAGGTTTGCTTATTAAGTTCGTGATAGGTATCTATGATCTCCTTTGGTGATCGGCCTTCTTTCTTTGCTCTCATAGTGATGGCTGCTCCATGTTCATCCGATCCACAAACCCAAAGCACATCTTTGCCTAGGAGGCGCAGGTAACGCACATATATATCTGCCGGTAAGTATGCCCCCGCCAAGTGTCCTAGATGGAGCGCACCATTGGCGTAGGGTAGGGCAGAAGTGATTAATATTTTCTTCTTTTCGCTCATTATTAGCTATTTATAATCCCTCTTTGCATGCAACGGCAGTGGAAGTTGCCAGCTTGCAGGGAGCTGTATGTTCAAAATGAAAGATAGAATTGTGTGATGCTGGTTCAAATCGCTGCGAATATACAGGTTTGATAGCAGATTTGCCAGTGTCACAATTGCTGTGTCTACAGAAAGGCCGATTGTAGGCAAGCACTGTAGATAGCTATGAAATGGATGTTGAAAATCCATCTAGAACATTTCTTGTGATAGCCTTTTGGGGCCATAAGATTTACTACTTGTGCAAAAGAGATTTTGCTAAGGCGCAGGCTTAGAGCACAAAAAGTGTCAGAGGACTGGTGTTGTAAAGAGGGCTAGGCCCCCATACGATTGATGGAGAGAATAGAGGAGATGAGAATCGGGAGACCAGATTCTAGAATGAGGAAGTCATAATTACTGCGAGAAAAGATATCACGGATGATGCCTTGTTCTATGGTCGTACTACCCAACTGAGTTTTATAGACCACTTCACAAGGGATTTTGGCTTTTGACAGCTCTATGATTTTTTGTTGTATCAGAATATTATCAGTCATGATAGATTTTATAAAAAATATAGCTTCTTCGACAAATCTCGTGGACGCCAATAAAATGAGATGAAAAGCGGCGCTGACGGTTATTATTAGTGAAGCGTTGCATTTCATTTTTGAGTGTCTTCAAGCACGAGATTTGTCGAAGAACCGAGATATAAGACTGTCAACAGACTTATACTTTAAAAAGTTCCCAGAAAGAATTTTCAAAAAAGGAGAGAACAGGGCGCAAGTTTTTAATTTAGTTGGTATCTAAGTAAGCAAAAGAACTTCTTTGACCATTTTGTGACCAGCGTTTTAGACAAGGAAATTGCAGGTGAAGTTCGCAATACTTTGGGTTGAAATGCTGCCTCAAGAACACAAAAATTGTCAGATAACCACAAAGGAAAGACAATTTGAACGATCAAAACCTATTAACAGCTTTACAAACGGGGTCCGAGCAAGGGTACAAGGAACTGGTAGATACCTATCAGGAGAAGGTACTGAATATATGTTTGGGGTATTTCCCTGTGTATCAAGATGCTGAAGATCTGACGCAAGAAGTGTTTGTTAAGTTGTTTGAAACGATCGATAACTTCCGAGGAGAAGCAAGTTTAGGTACGTGGGTGTACCGTGTAACCGTGAATAAATGTCTGGAGAAATTGCGTTATAGAAAAAGAAGTAAGCGGATGGCTTTCTTTCAATCTTTGATTGGCTTGGAAGAACATGCGAGCCATGTAGCCAGTAATTTTGATCATCCAGGAGTCACCCTAGAAAATAAAGAAAGAACGAAGATCCTCTATCAGCATATTGAGCGCTTAGCGGAAAAGCAGAGAACAGCCTTCATCCTGAGTCGGATGGAAGGTTTGAGTTATCAAGAGATTGCCGCCGTGATGCAGGTGAGTTTATCTTCTGTCGAATCCTTGCTATTTAGAGCTAAACAGAACCTAAAAAAGAGTCTACGCTTTTATTATGAAAAACAACTGATTTAATATGGATAAACCTCGACAAAATATCGAAGCAGAAGTTGAACGTACGCTCGGCACAGTGGATGATATCCAGCGAGTAGAGAGCAATCCGTATTTGTACACCCGTATTCAGGAGCGGATGCGACAGCAGGAGTCAGTAGCTGTGGCAGGAACCGTTTCCAGCTGGCGGGTGATCTTAGCAACGCTCTTGTTTGTCGTTAACATTGCTTCTGCCTATTTCTATTATCAAAAGTCGGTACAAGCTAATCAGGCAGTAGGAATTGAGGCGATTGCGAGTGAATACGGTTTAGATGCAGCGGAATCAACTTGGGAGAATTATTGAGGAGAATAAGTTGCTTAGCAAAGGGCAATGCGATATTTCCGAAGTTTCACAAGGCATGACTACGTAAACCTCAGGACAGATCAAAACGCATGTTGCTTTAAAAACAGACTATTATGACAAATCTGAAGAATATAGCCTTAGTAGTGTTGCTACTAATGAACATCGGGCTAATACTAATGCTATGGTTGCGCCCCATGCCGCACCAAATTCCAAGGAAAGATATGCCCCCGCCCCCGAGAAAAGCAGAAGGATTTCTGGTTAAGGCCTTGAATTTAGATGAGCAACAGCGAGCGGACTTGAAAAAACTAAGAGATGATCACTTCACAGAAACGAGGCGTATTCACGAAGAAGCTAGAAAGAGTAAGCGCGCCATGTTTGATGCTTTAGTATCCAGTACCCTCGATACGCTATCAGCCCAAGGGCATGTCGATGACTATGCCAACCAAATGAAAAAAATAGATGAAGCTTTGATCCAGCACTATCTGGATATTCGCGCCATCTGCCGACCAGAACAGCAAGAGGAGTTGAGAAAAGTGTTTAGGAAAGCTATCCGTCGGCCTCCCCCGAGATAAGTTCCCTTTTTACCATTTGGCGCAACTGGTCTAAACGATGAGTTGCGCCTTTTTATGGAATATTTTGTTTTCTAAAGCTCCGCCAGATTTCTTCGACATTTATTACCTTTCCTCTTTCCAAAAGCAACTCCATTAATCCAATCCTCTATTGTCTACCGCTTCACCAAAGGTTGTAGATTTAGATTGGAGGGTATAGGTGGAACAATTTGTCTGATATGCATGTAGCCGTAGTTGGTGCGGGAGCCTTGGGAGGTTGGACCGCCTATCACTTATTGCAACAAGGGCTTGAAGTAAGCCTTTTTGATCACTGGGGCCCAGGTCATTCGAGAGCAAGTTCTGGCGGAGAGACTCGGTTGATCCGGGCAATCTATGGCCAAGATGCTGTCTATGCAAAATTGATAGCCGAAGCTTTTGAACAGTGGCGTGCCTTCGAGGAAAAAACGGGAACGCAGATCTATTTTCCAACGGGAAGCCTATGGTTATTTAGCAAGAGGAATGATGATTACGCGCGTTCGGCAATACCGCTATTGGCAGAACATGGTCTAGCTGTAGAGGAATGGTCCGTTGCGCAGACCAAAGAGAAATATCCACAAGTAAATCTCGATGATATTCATTCTGTTTTTTGGGAAAAAGAGGCCGGGTATTTGATGGCTAGGAAGGCTTGCCAAGAAGTGCTTGCAGCTTTTGTCAATGAGGGAGGTCGATATCGGAGAGAAAAAGTGCTTCCTGGAAAGCTCGTAGGAGGAAGACTCCAGGAGTTGAAATTGGGCACTGGAGAGACATTTCAAGCGGATGCTTATGTGTTTGCTTGCGGCCCGTGGATGCCTCGCTTATTTCCTGACCTATTGGGGGCTTTGATTACGGTTTCTCGACAGGAAATTCACTACTTTGGGGTGCCAGAAGAAGGGTATCCCTTTCGAGTTCCTTCCTTACCGATCTGGGTAGATATGGGAGAGCGAATCATGTATGGAGTGGCAGATTACGATGGCCGTGGATTCAAATTAGCCGATGATACTCGAGAAGGTGCATTCGATCCCTCTGCTGCTGATCGCCAGATTAGTAAAGGCAAATTAGAGCAAGTACGCACCTATTTAGGTCACCGATTTCCCGCTTTGAAGGGGGCTCCTATGACAGAAGCCAGAGTATGTCAATATAGTAATAGCCCCACTGGACATTTTCTGATTGATCAACATCCAGCTGCGGAGAATTTGTTTTTGCTAGGAGCTGGCTGTGGTCACGCCTTCAAACTAGGGCCTTGCATAGGGCAATTGATGGCAAAAAGGATATGTGATGAAGCTGTGGTTCCAGAAGAATTTCGATTATCTTCTCATCAAAATGCCGGAGATTTGTCCAACCAATTCGAACACTAAGGGTTGAGAGGCGCGGCAGAAGAATAGCAGTATCTGTTGTCACACTACTTATAAACTAGGGAAAAGAAAAATGCGGCCGAGAATTTTCTCGGCCGCACCTGTAAAGATTACACTTCGCCTGATTACTGCTTAATTCTTTGGTTTTATTGGGGTGGGTATTTGTTTGTTAGTACTAATTGTTGTTTAGCCTAACCATTAAATACACCTACAAGTACGGGAGTTTCAGAGCTAGAGTAAAGTTTGAAGTAGTGAAATGGGAAAAATGAGTAGTGAAGTGGGAGAATCCTTAATGTGAAGTGTCTAGCGCTGTTTCTAGGATATTCTTAAGCTCTTCTACTTTCCAGGGTTTTGTGATATACTGAGCGACGCGACCTTGTTCCACGGCGGTGAGAATGGGCTCCATTTCACTATAACCTGTAACGATCATTTTAACAACAGAGGGGTATTTGGAGCTAACACACTCCAGTAACTCAATACCGGTCATATTAGGCATTCGTTGGTCGCTGAGTACAAGATGCACGGCTTGATCTTTCAGTAGGGCAAGAGCTTCAGATCCTCCACTAGCAGTGAAGACATTGAAGTAACGGCGGAAGACAGAACGGAAGGCTAGTAAATTGTCCTGTTCATCATCTACGTATAAGACAGTAAATTTCTTGGCCATGTTTTTCCCTTGGAAATGAATCTATTGCTTATGGCTATCGATTGTTGATCGTAGCAAATACATTATTTCCAAATGGCTATTTGGGTTAGTACTCCAAAATTAAGAAAAAATGTTGAGGGCTGCTCATCTGGCTGTAGCAAATCAATTGATACGTTAAGAAGCGAGGAGTGTGTAAAAAATTAAAGCCAAGAATTGACTTCAAATATCATTGCTCCGTAGCGACACATATACGCGAATGGGAGAAGTAGTGTCTCCCTTCACTTATTTTGGCATGTCTTCTAGCCTAATCAATTTTCACACAAGCCCGAGTTACTGAGCAGCTAGGTAAAAGGAGGGACTAGTCAATACTAAATCCTTTCACTTGCCAAACGCCTCTTGGTTTGAAGAACATAAATTGCATGTGAAGTGTATGTTTTTCATACTGGAGATCATATTGCTCAAGTCGCATGTCATCGGTAAGGGTTCGCTGATCGATCAATTGACAAGTAATAAACCTGCCCATTTGCTCTATCTTTTGATTGAGGAACTGTCTAGCTTGTCGGAGGATATCTTTAGGCTGTTGGGGGCGAGCGATACTATCTAATGCAATAGAAGAGATTTCAACGGTGATGTTTAGGTTTTTCATGGTTTTTAGAGGTTTTAGGTTGTCTGTGCTTCAAATATGGGATATCATTCGGAATTGTACAATACCAAAGTAGTGAATGGGGCATTTCATTGAGTGAATGGGAAGATCTGACCAGCCTTTGGAATGGGAATCCTTGTCGACCATTAATTTTTTCAATAATTTGACAATAATCGACAATTGAGGGCCGTTATTGAGGTGTAATTTGCGAACGGCAATTAATTTTTTTTGTATATTTGACATAACGAAGCGGAGGTAGAAAAAAAATTAAAAAAAATTCTATATCCAAAAAATAAATAATTCAAGGCTTCGTTTTATAATTGTACTTAACAACATGCAAAATTTCCCTTCGGGGATTAACGATATAACTGGGGTTTAGTTTTATTTCCGAAAAGTGTGGAGCCTATGGTAACCACACTTTTCTTTTTTTACGCCTTTGGTCTTTTCCTTTTTTCCTACCTTGCAACGAAAGATCATGACAGCTTAAACGCCAATGGAAATTAATCCCTTTCCCGCTACTTTACCCAATCTAGAAAAGATTACCCGTCCCGATGATTTTTTCAAATCTGTGAAAGAACAATATTCATCGCAGGTCCGAAATGGCTATTTCTCTGTTTCAGATAGCCCGGCCTTTTATATCCAACAGATAGAAGGCCCTCAACATAACTACTTAGGAATAATAGCCACTGTACCCATTCAAGCTTACCGGAAAGGGTTAATCAAGGGGCATGAAGAAACACTGGAACATAAAGGCCGAATCCAAGTGGAGTTATTACGAGAGAGGCAAGCTATGGTGAAACCCGTGCTGCTGACATACAGTAGAGTGGATGCAATTGAAGCCTGGATGCAGCATCAAATTACGCAGCTAGCACCCATTCAAAATGTCTTCTTTGAACAAGATCAAGCCAATTATCGTTTATGGGAAGTGAAGGATAGCGCTAAGCTTCAGGAGATACAATTATTATTTCAACAAGAGGTACACAAGGCTTATATTGCTGATGGACACCATCGTATGCTTTGTGCCACGGCAGATGATTTGCAGCTGGCATCCGTATTTTGTTCTTTTTATCCACAGGATCAGGTGTTGATTCGGGACTTTAATCGACTGATCTTTGTGCCTCCCGATTTTGATGCACCTCATTTTCTCCAAAAATTGAAAAGCGTTGCACATCTCCGGCCCCTTCCACAAGGAGCAAAGCCAAATGCCAAGCACAATGTAAGCCTGTATATTAGAAGCCAGTGGTATGCGCTACGCTGGAGGGATCAGGTTTTAGAACAAAAAAATGACCTACCCTTACTAGATGCTTCGATTCTAAATCGAGAAGTTTTACAGTCGCTATTGGGCGTAGAAGATTTGCGGAAAACGGATAAGGTTAGGTATATGGATGGGCAAAAGGAGATAACTGACTTGGAAGTTTTACTGCAAAAAAATGAAAACAGCCTGTTGTTTTGCCTTTATCCCGTAAATTGGTCGGAGATGGTACAATGGGCTGATCAAGGTAGGACCTTACCGCCGAAGTCTACTTGGTTTGAGCCAAGAATGAAGAATGGACTAGTGGTTCAAGACCTCTAAATTCTACTATTCATTGCGGTGAATCGATTCTTACACCTTCAAGTCTACCCTATAAAAGGTATTTTTAAAATAAATTCTAGCGAAAAGCTAGGTATGGCCTGATTTTTGTTTAATTTTACAGTGTATTTGTTTAAGCCCTGAAAGGGGCTATGAGAAAATTCCATCTCTAAATTTATAAGGTTTAGAGAATCAAAAAGGACAGAAGGGAGCACACTAGCACATAAATCATACCTGGTCCTCAATTGCGAGAGCCAACAACCTTACGTACACCTAAAGGAATTTATTTTCCTTTTCCCATCATGTTCATGGATTAAACCATCCCTATGGTACTTCCTTATTAAGGAATTCCATGTGATCCCAAAAATTTCCTCCAATACATTGGAGGGTATCTACACACATTTTACACCTCCTTTTTTAAAGAGCTTAAGGAGGTCACCAGGGTAATGTCCCTGGGAGGCTACATACAACACAACATTTGTGATGGAGTGGACGGCATTATGAGAAGACACTTGCAATTATGAGAAAACTTGAGTCCTTTTGGTTCAAAGGGCAACGGATACTTAATCTCCATTAAATTAATGATTATCCGGCATGGACTAATTGCATACAATCCCCCCCCAAAGTCGCTTGTGCGGCTTTAATCCCTAATTCTCGAATGCCCCACTCTTTTTGCCAAAGATGCCATCAGCTTTGCTGGTGCTAGAAAATATACTTTTGAAGTTGGATTTTATCGGACCCTGGGAGTCGTTCCTAGGGTCGCTTTATTTGCGAAATAGGGGTTCCTTTCTTAAGCTCCTTGTTATTGTGCTTACTTCCCTGTACCTTTGCCGCGTTCTTTTATATGAGTTTGTTTTTCAGTTTGATGATTACCTTTTCTTTTCCCTTCTAAGATTTTGTTCTTGCCTTACTCCAGAATCGACTCATCTTTATCATTTTAATCTATTTTATGAACATTTTTGTTGCAAAATTAAATTTTGACACAAGTGAGTCAAAATTGAGAGATGCTTTTGAAGAATTTGGTGCTGTTGATTCAGTAAAGATCATTATGGATAAGTTTACTGGTCGTTCCAAGGGATTTGGATTTGTAGAAATGCCAGATGACACTGAAGCGCAGGCGGCCATACAAAGTCTTAATGACCAAGAGCTAGATGGTCGAACCATTGTGGCTAAGAAAGCCGAACCGAGAAAGAGTAGCTACGATAACCCACGAGGCCGTAGCAACAATCGCTACTAGAAGATAAATGAGATAAGAGGTATTGATTACTCTCATTGTCTCAACGAATGAAAAAGCCCTTTGCTGAAAAGTAAGGGGCTTTTTCAATTTCCCTTTTCCCGCATGGAATCAATAACATGGCAGGAAGCATTTCCTTTGGATCAAAGGCCTTTCTTGCTTTTCCTCCAATAAAAGTCAGAAATCCTTATTTTCGCGCAAAACCTATTCCAACATGCGCAAGATTACGGCAGACCTAATACTTCCTGTGACCAGTGAACCACTAGAGAACGCGGTACTTACCATCGATGATGAAGGAAAAATACTCCAGATCGAAGAAAAAACTGGAAAGAATTCTCGGGGAATAGAAGCCTATTCGGGAGTGATTGTGCCGGGGTTCATCAATACACATTGTCACCTGGAATTATCGCATATGTTAGGGAAGGTTGACACGGGCACCGGTTTATTGGAGTTTATTCGTAATGTGGTTTCCTATCGCGATGTGCCCATGGAGGATATCCAGGCAGCCATTTTGAAAGCAGATCAGGAAATGTGGGAAAATGGGATCGTAGCGGTCGGCGATATTTCCAATAAGTTAGATACGGCTGCCCAAAAGACGAAAAGCCCCATCCGATATTACACCTTCGTGGAAATGTTTGATTTTCGTCAAGAACAAATGACGGAGAATACTTTCCAGCAATACTATGAGGTGTACCAAGGTCAAAGCGATGTCAATGGCAATCAAAAAAGTTGTGTGCCCCACGCCCCCTATTCTGTCTCGCCTGCTCTATTCAATAAAATCAATGCTGTCAATACGAACCCAGTAACGGTTAGTATCCACAATCAGGAGACACCTCATGAAGATAACCTCTTCTTGACGGGAGAGAGCGGGTTTGTGGATTTGTTTGGTGGATTTGGGATGGATATGACCAATCTAAAGCCTTCCGGCCAAACGGCCATCCATTATGCTATTGAAAATATGGACCCGGCCCAGCGAAGCCTATTTGTCCATAATACCTTGACCTCAGCGGCGGATATTCAAGCGGCGCATGCCTGGAGTGATCTGGTGTACTGGGCTACTTGTGCAAATGCCAACCTTTATATAGAGAATCGTTTACCGAATTATCAGACTTTCATCGATAACCAGGCGCGAATGACCATCGGTACGGATAGTTTGACTTCGAACTGGCAACTATCTGTATTGGACGAAATGAAAACTATCAATCGCTATCAATCGAGTATTCCCTTCACCACGCTACTGCAGTGGGCTACCATTAACGGAGCCAGGGCACTCGGTTTTGACGACGAACTGGGGAGCTTAGAGGTGGGTAAAAAGCCGGGCTTGAATCTGCTGAATTTAGATGCTCGCTTGAATTTTAGAGCTGAAACCCAAGTGACCAAGCTGGTCTAAGAATTATTAGTCTAGTCTTTCTTCCTACCAATGACTTTACGCTCAAGACGGTAAAAGAAAGCCCCTGATTTACAGGGACTATGATTTGCCCTATTCTAATAAAATGCCGATCTTCCCTAGCAACTAGGTGCCTAGTTTCCAACCTTAGGCAACCAAATTCGTAGCTATTCCCGTATCTGTTAAGGGATACAACAAGAAAACTACTCCAGTAACAGCCTTCTACCAGATGGCTAAGGACGCTCTTACATTATATTTTTTATACAGCTTAGTGCTGAGAAATTGTTGAATTGAAGTTTTCGCCATTCTGGTCGAGTTCAATTCTGCATACTCATAGCTAGGTAGATAAACCTCCACCTTATGTTTACTAAAAGCCAATTATTTTGTCTTTTGTTTATTGGTCTAGGTTTTGCGCTGCAAGCACAGCAGCAGAAAAACTGGCAAATTCTCTTTGATTTTGATAAACATCATATTACTGCAGAAGGTGCAAGTCTATTAGAAGAGGTCGTTGACTTCATGGATAAAGTAGAATGCACAGAGATCGTTTTACAGGGACATACTGACTGGATTGGTTCCTTAGCATATAATCAGACCCTTTCCACGAACCGGACGAGGGCTGTACGGGGTCATCTGATGGATTTGGGTGTGCCCGAAAATCTGCTTCAAATTGCTTGGTTTGGCGAAGAAAAGCCGCAGGCTGACAATGTAAGTGATGAAGGACGTCAGTTAAATCGCCGGGTGGAAGTGGTGGTAACCTACGTACAGAAGCAAGAAGTTGTCCTGGAGGTGATAGAAGAAGAGGAGGAAGAAAAGGTAGAACTCCTTCCAAGTGAACTGGTCGTCGAAGATTTGAGATTACAACTGGATGCCCGGAATAAAGCTGAATTCACCTACGATTGCCGTGGGGATATTATCATCGCTGCCAAAGAGGGAGCCAAGATTCGGATACCTGAAGGTATGTTGGTGGATTGTGATGAGATAGGGGAGCTTTCTGTAGAGGTGCAAGAGCTTACTAGCAAAAAAGAAATACTCAAATCAAAAGTATCGACCTTCGCAGGAAATACGATGCTACAATCTGCTGGAATGATCTTGGTAGACTTGAAGCGGAAGGGGAAAAAAGTGAACATGAATGGCTGTCTGGAAGTGGTGATCCCTGGCCCAAAGGTGAAAGGGATGAGGCCCTATTTTACGTCAAATATAGCTAACCCAGAACGCATAAATTGGCGGAAGCGAAAAGGAAAAATACGCTATGCTGATCAACAGCAGGCCCATATTATTGAAATCTGTGGTGAAATCAGCGGTTCCTTTGGTATCAATGCGGACAAGCCGACAAAGAGTAAGGGAAGCGGCTATTTGGTGAAAGTTAAGAACCTGAAAGGGCAAAATCCTCATCTAGCTGTTGAATCTGCGTCTGGAGCGATTACTAACCTTCGGTTGATTAGTAAAAAAGAAGGCCGTCGTCATCAAGTAGGCTATTATTCCTTCCCACTCATAGCTGATGAACCATTGACTATTCTTGGAGCATTTGACAAGACCAGCATCTTGGGCATACGCAACACCTTTCAAATAGGTGAAGAGGTACTATATCGCTCAGAGAGCGGGCAATTGAGAACGAAGAAGGTAAAAAGATTACGAAAAAGAGGTTCTTTTCATCTGATCAGGGACTTTCCGAAATTGCGTTTTGAAAAGGCAAGCTAAATAGACTCGGAAGTTGGATAGTTGATGACTACGGTAATGTATTTTTTCCTTACATTCAGCTATCCAACTTAAACAAGTCAAGCCATGCAGAAAATCAAGTATCTGATCCTTCCCTTAGCACTAATAGCCCTGGGGACAGCCTATTACTCTACTCCTCAAGCCCCGGCCAAGCCCAATATCCTCCTTATCCTCACCGATGATCAAGGGTATCATGACGTTTCCTACTACGGCACTAAGGATATTCAGACTCCACATACGGATGCGCTGGCCGCAGAAGGTATGCGGTTCGATAATTTTTATGCCAATTGTCCTGTTTGTTCACCTACCCGCGCGGCTCTGCTAAGTGGTAGATACCAGGAATATGTGGGGGTACCAGGCGTGATTCGGACGAATCTAAAAGACAGTTGGGGGTACCTTGATCCCAAAGCCACGCTTCTCCCCGATATGCTAAAGATTGGTGGCTACCATACTTCCTTAATTGGGAAGTGGCACTTAGGCTTGGAATCCCCTAATGTGCCCAATGAAAGAGGCTTTGACTATTTTCATGGCTGGCTCGGAGATATGATGGATGATTATTGGACGCATCGTCGGCATGACATCAACTATATGCGTAAGAACACTGAGATTATTGATCCTGAAGGACATGCAACCGACTTGTTTTCCCAATGGTCGGTGGATTATATTAAAGAACAAGCAAAAGATGATCAACCCTTCTTTTTGTACTTAGCCTACAACGCGCCCCATTTTCCCGTCCAACCTCCCGCAGATTGGCTAGCCAAGGTCAAAGCCCGCGAACCTGCTATTAGCGAAAAACGTGCCAAGCTGGTTGCCTTCATCGAACATTTAGATGATGGTATTGGTAAAGTGATCAAGGCTTTAAAAGAAAGTGGACAATATGAGAATACGATCATCATATTTACAAGTGATAATGGAGGCTTGTTAAAAGATGCTGCCAACAATGGCCCCTTGCGCGATGGCAAACAAAGCGTTTATGAAGGAGGCTTAAAAGTGCCGACTGTCATCGTTTGGAAGGGCAAAATCATAGCAGGAAGTAGCAGTGATCATAAAGCCCTTAGCATGGATTTGTTTCCTACGCTGGTAGAAGCAGCTGGTCTACATACCACTCATTCCATTGAAGGCCAAAGTTTCTTACCAACCTTATTGGGAAAAACGCAAAGCGATAAGGATCGCCCCTTGTTTTTCTCCAGGCGGGAAGGTGGTACACGATATGGCGGCTTGACCATTCAAGCCGTACAACTCAATAACTGGAAGCTCCTACAGAACAGCCCTTTTGCACCACAAGAACTCTACAATCTCGCTGTGGATCCAAAGGAAGAAAACAACTTAATTGAATCCGAATCGGAAAAGTATAAAGAACTGAATGCCTTGCTCATGAAACATCTGCAAGAGGCAGGGAAAGTGCCCTGGCAGAAGGAAGACTAGAACGTTAACCGCTTTGGAATATAGAGGAGGCCGCTGCGCTACTAGAAGTCAGAGGGGAAAGAACAGAATTCTTTCCCCTCTGATTTACTTAGTTGTCCAGCTCCCACACATCAATACTCTTCAACTCTGGCCCACCTCCACGGTCAGCTGAGCCGCCAGCCACATATACCTTGCCCTTATAGATGATGGCCTGCGTACCGTGACGTCCCGTTAACATTGGAGCGAGAGTATGCCATGTGCCTTCGGAAACATCGTAAGCTTCTACCTCACTATGTGCTGGAACTTGTGTGTCCGATTCGCCACCCATCACGATGAGGCGATCACCATGAACAATAGAAGTTGTACCTGCTCGTAAGGTGGGGAAGTTGGCTGAGCCGGGTAGTGTGCTCCATTTTCCGGTATTGAAATCATAGACATCTACTGCCGAGATTGTTTGGTTCATTACCTGCTTGGTCTTGGCAGAAGTATTGCGCCCACCAGCGGCATATAGCTTTCCATCTATGATAGCCAACTGGAAATGATCTCGGGTGTTGGGTGCGTCTGGGAGTTGTTTCCAGCTTCGAGTGGCTGGATCAAATTCGTCAAACCAAGTGTTATGGCCGGTGAAGTGCCCTTCGGTATTTCCACACAAAAGATAAATTTTATTCTGATACACGGCTACCCCCGCAGCACCTCTCTCTCTACCTTCTGGCAGCTTTCCGCCGATCCGCCAGCGGTCATTTTTCGGATTGTAGACATGAATGAATTCGATGGGTTCTTCCTTGGGATAAGGGCCTGTGAAAGCGCCCATTACCCAAATCTCACTTTGGTACGCTATGGCCTGGAAATGATGCATTTCTATTGGGCTTTCGGCACCCGCAGACCAGGTGTTCGTAGCAGGGTCGAATATGTCAACTTTATTGGTATTGCGACCGCCCAAAGCATAAAACTTACCGTCTAACTCCACAAAAGCAGACTCATGTCGTCGATTGGAGCGATTATTGGTGAGGAGGCGTTGCCAAGGACCTTTTTTAGCTATTTGCTCAAATTTTTGTACGCGCCAATTAAGCACCTCTGTCACATACAATTCCTCTCCGGTTCCAACAGCGATGCCATGTGCAGCACGGAATTGACCCGTATTGGTTCCGGATCCACCAGCAAAGGAACCTAGGATATTGCCGGCTAGGTCGAGTTTCAATATCTTTTCACTATCTCCATCTGTCATGTACAGATGTCGCTCAGGACTGATGGCTAGTCCCCAGGGTTTCCCCACATTATCCCACTTAGACAAGAATTTACCATTTTTGTCAAATACCTGAATACGGGCATTATTGCGATCGGCTACATATACTCTATCTCGGTGATCCAGAACGATATTGTGTGGATTATCAAAATTACCATCTTCTTTTCCCTTCTTGCCCCAGGTTTTAATCAGATTGCCAGCTTTATCCATATGAACTACCCGATGATTTCCATAACCATCAGCAACATAGATGTCACCATTACGAGCAATGGCAATATCTGCGGGTTTGAAGAAAAGTACCATGTTCCGTGTCTCATTCAAAAGCCCACTTGTTCCATTTTCACCAAGCACCATTTGTACTTGGCCTTCGGGGTTCATCTTAATGACCAAATGTGAAACAAGGTCAGTTGTCCAGATGTTATCATATCGGTCAATGCGAAGTCCGTGTGGATCTTTGAAAATCCCATGGCCTAGAGAACGGAGATAATTCCCCTGTTCATCAAACTCCATCAGTTGGCGGTTTCCCTTATTAAAGGCAAAAACGTGACCCTTGGAGTTGACGGCGACACCAGTGGGCTGAATTAGATTTCCATCAGTAGGTGTTTTGAGGAAATGTGGTACTGCCTCTAGTTCTAGTGTTGGAGCGGCAATCTGCGCCCTTATTAGCTGGGTAGCGGAGGCTAATAATACGAGTAGCAATATTCTTTTCATTGGGCTTTACGTTTTGTTGATCGCAATTTAAGAGGAAATGAGAGTGTGACAAAATTGGATTAGGAAATTATGTAAGGGAACCGATTTGTTATACCAACAAATCCATTTGTGATCCGATGAGGAGCGGAATAGGGATAGGTAGCTGCTGGAATCATACCTTTGGTTCCATAAATGCTGTGAAAATTAGTAGTGTATCAAATGCTGGAGGCCGGTCCCTAGCCATTGTTGCGTGTTTTTACCAACAATTCTACTTGATACACTACCTGAATATTAATTAGATTTACTTTAAGTCATAATAAACTGCTTGATATGAAAAGCTACTTGACCTTTTTACTCCTCTTCCTATTAACCTTCGTAGGTCTTTCGGCACAACAGAAAAAAGAAATTCTACCAGCCGTGAGTCCGGGAGGGATCACTGCTACCCATGTCGATGTGAAATATGGAGACCACGAACGCAATGTTTTTGATCTGTGGTTGGCGGATGCTGATACACCAACAGCCTTAGTGATCTACGTGCATGGAGGTGGGTTTGTCGGCGGAGATAAATCCAAAATCTATGAGTACGATGATATAGATAAATTTTTAGCAGCAGGCATTTCTTTTGCTTCTATCAACTATCGTTTTATGACACAGTTGACGACCGGTATTCCTGGTTGCTTACAAGACAGCAAACGCGCTTTGCAATTTATTCGCTCGAAGGCCAAGGATTGGAATATTGATAAGGAACGAATTGGTATGTATGGTGCATCAGCAGGCGCAGGAACTTCTCTCTGGATCGGCTTGCATGATGAGATGGCTGAACCAACGCACGAAGATCCGTTATTAAGAGAATCTACCAGGGTGAAAGTGATTGGTGCCATTGCTACGCAAGCTACTTACGATTTTAGCAAATGGGACGAGGTTTTAAAAATGAAATACCCAAGCCCTGAGATTGAAAAAGCCTCCCTGATGCAAGGAGCTATGGCTTTGGGACTGAAGAGTGTCGAAGAGATGGAGGCCCCTGAAGGCAAAGCCATCGCGAAAGATGTAGACTTCCTAACCTTGGTTTCTGAAGATGACCCGCCCGTATTTATTCGAAACAAGATGGACGGAGGCCCCATTAACATATTCGATATGGGGCAAGTGCAGCATCACCCCTATCACGCCCTAGCCTTAAAAGAGGCTTTGGATGCCATTGAGCACGAATCGCAGGTATACGCTCCTGGCTTAGATGTGGCTCCTCCAAAGGAAGAGCAAATGTCTTTGCCTGAGTACTTCATCAAATACTTGAAATAAGAGACTACTTCAGCTTCTTACAACCGAAGTTTTACCGAGAGAAAGCTTCGGTTGTATCCTTTCTGCTCTTATAGATACTGCGCAATGACTTCACTCACCTGCTTACCTAGTGCTTGACTCCCAGTTTTGGTGAAATGCACATTAGAAGGCCGCTGGAGTTCATCCAGGTGCGGTAGTACATAATCATACAAGTCATTGACTGGGATTTTGTTTTTACGCATGATTTTGGTTGCGAGCTTATTGTACAATTCCGGCATGCCAGGGAGTCGTAAGGGACCATCTACGGGAGTAGGGTAGGGCGTAGTGGTAGCGAAAATCAATTTGGCCTCGGTCTTTTTTAGCATCTTGACGATGGCTTTCATGTTTTTACGGTAGTACTTGGGTGCTGCTTGTTGTGGATCCATCGGACTTTTACTATTCTTACCACTTAGGGGATCTACATGCTTGAGGTCATGCAGACCGAAATTGAAATGTATCACATCCCAGGCTATATCTCCAAGCCAAGCCTGCACTTTGCGTATGCCCTTGGTCGTTCCCTCACAGTTCTCTACGCTTCCATCTTCATAAACAGGGCGTACTACGAGGGCTTTGTCTTGTAAATATTCTTGTACAAAAGGGGTATATCCAATGGATATCGAATCGCCCAGAATGAGAACCTTGGGTAGTTCGGCTACTGTTTGCAGGAAAGCAAGTTGTGGTAAGCTCAGGCCAAGGCCGAGCCCCACTATCTGTTTTAGGGTTTTTCGTCGGTTTTGCATGGTCACTACATTTTGTTATTCAAATGTAGTCAATTTAGGTGGCCCTTTTTAGTATGGACTCTGGTCCGTCAATTAGAGTATATTTTTGTTAAATTTAATATAATCCTTGCTTTAAGAGATAATCAACTCTATATTTAAGATTGAATTTTTTGTTATATTAATACAGCGCGCTACCCTTACCTAAACACAAACAATAAGCTATAGTATGTGCAAAAATGAGCAAGCTTAAATGTCTTGACTCATCCTGGTATTTGTATTTATTCATCTAAACCAATAGAAGTATAAATTCAATTCATCGCGTTCTTTATTTGTTGAGTTTTTTGTTACTATTCTCAAGCCATAATACTGCGCTTGCGAATTGTGGTTTTTTATCTTTTGGTACTCCTGTCATTGAATCATCCGGAAAAGTCCGAGTTGATGTGAACTATCTTAATCTTGGAGTAACTTTCCAAGATTTTGATGTACATGTAAGTTTTTCGAGTACTCAGACAAGTATTGATTTCACGCTAACAAATGCTTCAACAGGAAGTGGTTACAGCGCTACACAGTTTGGAAGTAATTCTCGAGTTGTTCAAATTACTGGACAAAATTTTTCGTTTGGCTCGACCATTACTATTTGTAAGATTTATTTCGAATTACCAGCAGGAACTTGTACAGATATTGATTTTACTAGAATTGCTAATATCATTGCTCCTAGTCAAGGATGTAGTATGTCAAATACGTCATATTCAAATGTCAATAACTGGTGTAAGCCATCCTACAGCATTAATGGGAAAGTGGAGAATCTACCGTACGGGGTAGATTTACGGGACGTGAAATTGACAGCTGAGGATATTAGTCCAATAGGGTATCCGACAGAAATTGATATCTCCAATTCTTCAGGAGATTATGACCTTGATAATTTGGAACAAGGTGGGGACTACCGAGTCAGTTGTGAGAAGCTAAACAATATTGCAACTTGTGGAATAGCAAATACGGATATTACTGCTATCCAACAGCATATAGCGGGTAGTGTTCCCTTTTCGTTTCCTTGGCAATACATTGCGGCAGATGTCAGCGGCAATAGGTACGTCACTACTCAAGATATCTTGTTTATTCAAGACTTACTCTTAAATGGTAACAGCCTGCCTAAAGAATGGACATTTGTGTCTTCCTCCACATATGGTGGTTTTGGCTTACCTCCTTCTTCTTTCAAGGAGTACATTCAATTCAACAACCTATCTCAAAATCAGAATAACAAGGTGTTTTATGGGATCAAGGGAGGAGATGTAGACGGAGGAGGCTGTGCCACCCCTGGACTATTGCAGGAGCCAGGAAATAGCCAGGAAGATGTTACTATCAAAAGTTATAGAACTTTTCGATTAGGAAATGTGCAGGCAGCATTAGGAGAGGAAGTATTGATCCCAATCTATGCATTAAGATTCAAAAGACAAAGCCTTTTTTCATTGAGCTTAGCTTTTGACACAGAGTATTTAGAACTGTTGGAGGTGGTCAATTCTAATCTGCCCGAGTTTACAGAGGAAGACTATGTCATAAATTTCGACCAGGAAGGTACATTGGATGTATTATGGTTTAGTATGGAAAGGGCGGGAATATCACTACGTCCTAATGAGCCTCTTTTTTATATAAAGGCTAGAGCAAAACAAAGCTTGCCTAACTTGCATAATATAGTGCGATTACGATTAGGTCGCATGGAAAATAAGATATTCAATGTCAATAGTCGAGCAGGTGAATCAATCCAAATTGTAGTTGAGGCTGGTTCCTCGAATTCCAGAATTGAAGGATTAAATTACTATGAAAGCTCAGTAGAAAAGATCATCAACCTCGTACCAAATCCATTTACAGACATCTTACAAATTCAATTCCACCAGCCCTCAGCAGGCAACGTCATCGTAAGAATCTTAGATCCGGCAGGTAAAGTAGTGTTAGAAGAGCAAGCCTTCTTTGAAGAAGGTAAGGCTAGTTTTGAGTTAGATAAATTAGCGCAACTACCTGATGGCGCATTCTTTTATCAATTGATACAAGGAGATCAAATTCATAGTGGAAAACTACTGAAACTAGAATAGATCTATTAGTACTATAAATTAGGGCAAGGATGGAGTGCTCAACAAGAGGGTTCAATCCTTGCCTTGACAATTATAACCTCGTATGATTAATAAATACACCTTATCTCTATTTTTTGTGGCAGCTTGTTTTCATGCATTTGCTCAGATTTATTTCTGTGATGACAAAGGTAGAATTGGGACTCTTTTAATAGAAGAATGTAATGCAGAGTATATTCGCCCAGGCTTGATAGGACCTCCTATTGATTTTGGAAGTGGTTTCCTTGACATTGCTCTGCATCCGGACGGGCGTCTTTTCGGAGTGTTAGGAACAACACAAAGTGCAGTATTAGTAGAAATCGATCTTCACAATGGCGAAGTGATAGATACGCTTGGCTTAGTTCCCTTTGATGGTGCTACGTCGTTGGTGTGTAACCGAGAAGGAGTTCTGTATTTAGGTTTTAGAAGATTACATTCGTTTGATCTTGCTACTCAGGAATTCACTACTTACGGAGCATTCCCAAGTCTTCGTCGCCTACTAGGAGACCTGATCTTCATAGATGGTGTTTTGTATGGGGCATTAGGAGATATTGTTTTCGATAAAGGGTATATTTATGAGTTACAGCCAAATCAATTGATGCAAAGCCCATTAAGATTGACTTTTCCGGCGGGTAAAGGAGTTAATGGACTAACATTGAAAATGATGAACAACTGCTCGGCCAACAAAATAATTGGAAGTCAAGGTAATAGAGTTGATGAAGTAACGGATATGTATGCCTTGAACCTGGGGCAAGGTTTAATTGATAGCCTTTGCCAAGTTGAATTGCCGGCTGGCGAGATAATCTTCGGCTTAACAAGCCCCGATGAATTCCGCCAAAATTGTCGATTACGCTTGGACCTAGATGCCAATAATGATAGTGGTCGCTTAATTGATCATTTCTTTGTTGATTCTTTTTGTGTGGTCAATTTTCCCATCGGAGATCAAGATTTGAGAATTACGACCAGCTATGAGTTAATTGACTCACTACTAGTAAGCGTGGAGCAAGGTGTATTAGCGATTGGAGAAGAGGTATTGTTTGCGGAACCCAATCCAGACTTAGAATTGCGAGGCGTTGGTACGGATCGTCTACTGGTGATCAATCAAGGTGGCTTGTCTATAGCGGAGATTGAGGACTTTTTACGGACAGTACGTTTTCAGATTCAGGCAGATGTCCCATTAAGCGGAGATCGGGTTGTCCACACGACTTTATATGCAGGAGGAACTGCCAGCGACGTAGCCAAGAGCTTTATTCAGGTCACTATTGGTCAACCGCCTAGTGCGGGTCAAGATGCTTACGTAGAGGTTTGTTATGGTCCTTTTCGAGTAGATTTATTTGAGCGGATTGGAGGAGACCCCCGAGCAGGAGGGTGGTGGGAGCCGGCCCTGCAAGGAGGAGATCGTTTTTATGCCTTAGAAGATACAAGTGGCATCTATAATTATATTGTCCAAGAAGGAGGGTGTGGAGCAGATACGGCAGCGGTAGAAGTTTTTGTGCATCAACCTCCTCCAATTGGGTTAGGAGAAGAGGATGAACTGATATCATTTGTTGAAAAATGTCCTGGCGATACCTTGTTCTGGGACATTAGCATCCCCAACGGATTCGCTTATTGGTGGCGGGATGGCCAGGAGGGACCCATAGCTACTATTGTGGAGCCTGGGGTCTATGCAGGGGAAGTGATTGATAGTACGAATAGTTGTTTTTGGTATGTCAAGACGGTTGTACAAGATTATGACCCCATCACAGAAACAGAAACGGTCAACTTATGTCAAGGGCAAAGCTGGTCCTGGCAGGGACAATTATACTATCGCGATACAATCCTATGTCAAGCGATGCAGGATGTGAATGGCTGTGTAGGTCAGCGTTGTTTCGATATTCGCTTTGCTGCCCCGGAGCAGCACTGGGAAACGCTCTATTTTTGTCAGGATGAACAACCGACTATTGAAGGGGTAGAGATTCGACGAGACACAAATTTTTGTCTACCTCCTGGAGGGAGTGGATGTGGGGTGCAATCCTGTTATATCGCATTATTTAAACCCCTTGCGCAAGGGCATAGGCGGATCGAGATCTGCCAGGGAGAAAGTTATCTGTTTAATGGAGAGTTGTTGACCACTAGCGGTGTATACAGTGGAATGTTGATGGGCATGGACGGCTGTGATAGCTTGGCTACCTTGGAGTTGATCGTCCACCCTACCCATGAAAGAAGCATTGACACACTAATCACGGAAGGAACCCGAGTCCAAGTAGGAGATATGTCTTTTGCGAAAACGGGAAACTATACCATTGCCCTGCCAAGTAGTAGCGGCTGTGATAGTTTAATACAGTTGAATTTGCTTGTCCAAGCTACCGAGTACTTTGCGCCAGGCTTGGTGCAACCCAAAGGTTCAGGCTGGGGTGAGGTTTTTACCATCTACTCCCGGAATCAATTACCAGCAACGATTCTGAAATTAGAGATTTTCAATACCTGGGGACAGCGTGTTTTTCAACAGGAGAACAGTCCGGTGGGCGATGAAAGCCGTGCCTGGAAAGCTGCTTTTGATAGCGGATCTCCACAAGCTGCTGCCGTTTACTTCTACCATGCGGAAGTAGAAAATGTAACAGGTCGAAAGGAATTACTGCGTGGTAAGTTTGTGTTGATGTATTAGATACTCGAACATCATACTACTCAGTGGAGATAGAGGGACTCATTCGAACGACAGCGATCGGAAAGTTAAACCCAGTTCCCGCTTAGCTTTTTCATTGCTCACAATTTTGTAGCGTACCGTATCCTCCGCTAAAAAGGTAGGCGGTGGCAACTGTAATTCCCGTGCTTTGGCGGAGTAGTAGGCCACTCTAGTCGGATGTTCATCTGCGCAGATATTAAGGAGTTTTTGCCAGTGCTCCTGCGTGATTACTTGAATGATGGCTTCAATAGCTTCTTCTAGGTGTACTAGGTTGATGGGTGCATTGCCGTTTTTTACCCCTGTTTTCCCTGCTAGAAAACGAGCGGGATGACGATGAGGGCCATATAGACCAGCCATGCGAAGGATGGTACTGGAAATAGATTGGGCTTGTAGCCACTGTTCTGCTTGGCGCAAGGCTCGACCGGAAGCTGTCTCAGGTTGGGGAGGTGTTTCCTCTGTAACAGTGCCATTGTACGCGCCATATACACTTGACGAACTCACAAACACCACCTGCTGAATCCCCGCCTGCATCGCTTCTCTAATGACAAACTGAACCTGTGCGGGATGCTCTTGTTCTACCCGAGGATTTCGTCGTCCAGGTGGTATATTTAAAACAAGTATATCTGCTTCAAAAAAATCCCCAATCTCCCCTTCAAATGTGCTCCCTACTCGAAAAACATAGGGCTGTATTCCCTGCTCTTCCAATGTTACCTGTTTTTCAGGAGATGTGGTGGAACCTTTAACCACATGCCCCATCTTCACCAGGCGGGCCGCCAGAGGCAAGCCTAACCAACCACAACCGAGAATCGCAATCTTTTTTTGCATTACTTGTTTTCGATTTAGTACTGTGTGTAATTAATAACCAAACGCTCCCATTCGTAGGTGAGGTCACCAACAAGCGAGGCGGCTTCGGATATGCTAATAATCCTTGGCCATGGCCGCTGCCATTGGATGCACAAAAATACGCTTAACTTTTTTGGGGTTATCCAGGATCTTATAAAAGGAATCCAGATACTTTATCATGCGCTTTCGATCCCGTAGTGAAAGGTAGTCAAAGGCTTCAATCACTTGCGTTAGTCGTTGCCGCTTTTCCTTGTATAGGGCTAAAACGGGGAGAAGATCTTCCATGGGTTTGAGGTGTCCTAAAAAGTAGCGCTGTTTTACGGAAGTGAAACCAAAGGCAATATTGGTGGTGGCGTAGGAAGCATTTACCATCCCAGAGAAGTCGAAGTCATAGGGGATCGGGATCATCTCACCATTTTTCATAGAGATAACCTCCGCATTTTTACAAGTAGGAAGTACCCAATCGGTATTGCCAATCAAGAATTGGAACACCTGAAATATCGTATAGTGGTGCTGATTCAAATGATTGGGGCGCATACATTTCATATCACTCATGACGGCATTGACTCGATGGATGAGTTCCTCTCGGTCTTCGATCAAAAATCCTTTGAATTCCCGATCTTTTTGCCCCGTCAAGGAATCAACTAGAGTCAGGTCAATTAATTGAACGCGCAGACTATTATCCGTGAGTTCATTGTACAATTTATAGATGAGATACTCCTTCAGTACATAGTTTTGATATTCAGCAGTGGACTGACAGGGGTAGACCAGCTTGAATTCATTTAGCTTTTTGAAATTGCGTTTTTTCAGTGATTTGTTAGAGTACTTAATTTTGATCGGAGGGTTTTCGCAATACCGACTCCTGTACTTACCTCGGATCTTTACTTTTACCTCCTCTTCAATCTCTTCGCCGCTCTGGAATGACAATTTGGCTTTCCCCCAATGGTAGTTTTGTAATCGCCAATCGGCAAACAAGGTATCGATATGAGTAGTGATGGTTAAGGAAGGTATTTCCTCCCGCTGCATGCGATCCAGTAGACTTATTTCCGGTGGCGAGGGATCTTGCGAGTAAAGGCCTAGAGGAATGGCTAATAGGGACATGCACATGGCTAGCCCAAGCAAGGTTATTTTAGTTGGTGTCATACCACAAGTAACAGTTTAGCACGAAATTAGCTCTGAAATAGAGGCTATTCATCACATAAATGTCATTAGAAGACAATTATGGAGTCTAGCGCGAACTAAATTGTCTAAAAAAGCTTTAGAATAGTATGAAGCAACAAGAAGTATATCAACCGATTAGTTGTAACTTCTACGATCATCTAGAGGCTACAGCTACTTTACGCAAGCGCGTGATCATTCATTATCTGGATACTACAGGTAAGGAATCCTCCACCTTGGCTCAGATCAAAGATCTGTATGTCAAAGAAAAGGTAGAATATATGGTATTGGATAATGGTCAGACTATCCGATTAGATCATTTACTAGATGTAGATGGCGAGCAGCTCGCTGCCTATTGTTAAGTTAGTTCTATTTCTGGTACTCATAACAGCCTATATCCGGCTGTGCATCGCGTACATCGTTAGCTAAGTCAGTCAGTATGCCTGGCAATACAGGTGCTGTGTCGATGGCAATGGAAAGGGAATCAAGGTGGTAATCGTCATCATTGGGTTCTACAAATAGTATATCACTACGTTCTCCATTAATACAGGGGGAGCATTGATCCACAAAGAAATTTGAATAGGCCCCTTCATCAGCCTCCAACAGATCATCCACTCGCACAATGCAATCTTGAAACTGGATATTGAACATACCAGGTTGAGCACCATCAAAACCATCATCCAATGTGACCTCATCTCGCTGTGATCCGAAGAAAATGGAATTGCGGAAGGTCGCATTCAAGCGGTAAGCAGCATTGGTTTCGCAGGTGGCATCATAGCAGAAGAAGTTAGTGGCAGCCAAGGCCGAAGCATCAATACCATAACTGGCCACCGTGCAATGGTCCATCATATAATCTCCGCCAAGAATGAACTGCACCGCATTGGCCCCATTATTATAAATCAAGGTGTTAGAGGCTTTGATGCTACTATGATAGCCTACTATTCCACTACTGGAGGTATTGTAAATCTGAACTTTATCCAAGGAAACATCACCAGTAGAATCCACATACACACCGAAAATAGAATTGCGAATAGTAGCATTTTCAATCTTGCTCCCCTTACTACCACGACCGATGATAATTCCATACCACTGTCCCGCCTCATCTAGAAAAGACTCTTCGAGTCGATCCCCTTGGATGATAACCGGTTCCTCTGGCGTTCCTTTTACCTGCAATTGCCCATCTTTTAACACATATAAAAAGCCATCATTGAACACGCCAAACTGATCATTTTGTGCTATTCCACCATGTACATGCACACGGGTCCCCGCAGCAATCTCTAATCGACAACTATCGATAAAGACCTCTCCAAAAATCACATAAGGTTTATCATCATCCCAGACAATGGATTCCTCACAAGTCAAAACTACGGGCACTCCTTTGTTAAATCGACTTGGGAAATAATTCGCATTTTGTCCCCAGGCCTCCAAATGTACGCGTTGGGCATTGTCCCCAGACTGAATGATCACTTTATCTTCTATTACAAAAGGACTAATGGATTCTGGATCATCCGGATCAATCGTGACTTCCACAAAGACATATACGCTATCATTTCCCCAAATTACCGTTTCATCAATCTCCTCTCCGGGGTTTCCATCTACATTCATGCGGAAGAAGGAATTATCGCCGTTTTCGAGGAAGATCTTGCCTACCTGCACTGCCTGATCACTAGGGTTAATGATTTTGAAGTAGCGTGTAGCAGATCCTCTTTCTGTGAATACGGTATCAAAACGGAGGGTATCCAAAGAAAACTCCAGGTCAATACTTCCATCCGTAATAAATGATTCTTCCTGTTCACATGCAGTAAATAGGGCAAAAATGGCAATAACGATAGGTAACAAATAGTCTTTCTTCATCCTGTTCTTTTTCAGAGCTGTAAAAGTAGAACGAAATATTGGATGGGCTAGTCTAAGGCTCTATTTTTTTTGGAGTCTTAGTCGTGCTAGCGTCAAGGTGTGGGGCAGATCACGATTCTACAGAAACTAATGAGGAATGGGTGGTGAATGAAATGAAGATCAAACTACAACTAGTTAAAACGAGTTATCATTATTGCATCGATCTCAAAATTTCATCGCGATCTGCTACATTCTGCCTGCTCCGTTCTCTGTATGACTCCTTCTAAATGTTCTGGTGCGGACAACGAAGTTCCTCGGAATTCTAGTACCTTTACCGCTGAGAATGGAAGTCTTGTCTGTAATCAGGAATGGGCTGATTGGGGCGCCGTAATTCTATCTATATTAAGGGCTCCAAAAAAGTTCAGGAGGGCAGCTGTGATTTTGCGAGATGAGACTTTTGCTACGACTCACTCCAACAACAAAATGCCCAGTGAATTGCAGTGAAATAAATAAGTAAAGCATTTTGACAAAATCAATCATAGACGTAATTATCCCTGCTTATAATGAGGAGCAATCGATCGGACTGGTGTTAGCCGATATACCAAAGGACTGGGTTCGCGAGGTAATCGTTTGCAATAATGCGAGTACAGATCAAACGAAAGAAGTGGCGCAAGCAGGAGGGGCTACGGTATTGGATCAACCTCAAAAAGGATACGGTAGCGCTTGTTTGAAAGGAATAGAATATATCCAGGCCAAAGCGGAGAAGGAGCAACCAGATGTGATTGTATTTCTAGATGGAGACTACTCGGACCATCCTGAAGAGCTGCCCAATTTGGTGCAACCAATTATGGAAAATGATGTTGATTTAGTAATTGGTTCGCGGGCGATGGGAGATATGGAGTCAGGAGCCATGATGCCGCAGCAAGTATTTGGTAATTGGTTAGCTACGAATCTAATACGCCTATTCTATCGTTATAATTTTACAGACCTTGGTCCTTTTAGAGCGATAAAATGGAAACAATTGATGGCGATAGAAATGCAGGATCCAGATTTTGGCTGGACGGTAGAGATGCAGGTGAAAGCAGCCAAGTTCAAGCTCAAATGTACAGAGATCCCAGTAACTTATCGGAGAAGGGTTGGGGTGTCTAAAGTATCTGGGACGATTAGAGGGACGATCCTGGCTGGACACAAGATACTATGGACAATCTTCAAGTTGTTGTAAAGATATCTTCTGAGAACTTAAAGATAAAGCTGAATTGAGGAGGGGAGTCTGAGCTACCCCTCCGATAAAACTAGATAGAAATGTCGATTTTGGCCTACGTGATTTTAGGACTCTATTGCTTCACATTACTCTATGTGACGGTGTATTGCGTGATGCAGATTAAGTTGTTGTATCACTACCGAAGAGGTATAGCTGGGGAGATGCCTCCTACTAAGACTCCACCGATACGGAAGATGGCTCTAGTGGAGGAAGGAGCAGCGACCTGGGAAGGAGGTGCGATCACAGATGATGTAGGAGAAGTTATTGAATCGGAAGAATTGCCGTTTGTGACAATCCAATTGCCGATTTTCAATGAGCGCTATGTGGTAGAACGATTGATCGATAATGTGATTCAATTTGACTATCCCAAAGATAAGTTTGAGATCCATGTACTGGATGATTCCACCGATGATACAGTAGAGATAACGCGCAAGAAGGTAGAAGAATACAAGGCCAAAGGATTTCAGATAGAACAAATTACACGCACAGATCGCAAAGGGTACAAGGCTGGCGCATTGAAGGAGGGCATGCAATTTGCGAAAGGTGAATTTATTGCCATTTTTGATGCAGATTTTCTACCCAAACCAGATTTTCTGCTGAAAACCATGCCTTGGTTCAGAGACCCAAACGTAGGAGTGGTTCAGACGCGCTGGGAACATATTAATGAGGATTATTCGCTGATCACACGACTGCAAGCCATGCAATTGAATGTACATTTTAGAGTAGAGCAGGTGGGGCGGATGAATGGCAATTACCTCCTTCAATTTAATGGAACAGCTGGGGTGTGGCGACGCCAAACCATAGACGAAGCCGGAGGCTGGGAAGCAGATACTTTGACGGAGGACTTGGACCTCAGTATTCGTGCCCAGTTGAAGGGCTGGAAGATCCGATTCCTGGAAAATGTCGGTTCTCCAGCGGAATTGCCGGTTGAAATGAATAGCTTGAAGTCGCAGCAGTTTCGTTGGATGAAGGGCGGGGCAGAGACGGCCAAGAAAATGCTACCAACGGTTTGGCGCTCAGATATGGGCTTAGGAAAGAAGATACAAGCTACGATTCACTTGCTTTCCAGTACGGTTTTCGTCTTCGTATTTGCGATGGGGGTATTTAGTGTACCCTTGTTGTTTTTATTTAGCGGCTTGATGGAGGATGGTATCAGCAAAGACTTTTTTGCCTATTTCTTAGTGGGATTGATGTCTATTATTGCAGTCTACTATGCGGCGAATGTTAATCCAAATGAATCCGGTGGTTTTTCGGTTCGGAAGATCCTGAAATTTATCTTTCTCTTCCCCTTGTTTCTCGCATTATCAATGGGACTCTCCTTGCACAATACCATTGCCGTATTGGAGGGCTATCGAGGGAAGAAATCTCCTTTTGTTCGTACTCCTAAATTCAACATTAAATCCATTAGGGATAAACTCAATAAGACCAGCTACTTGAACCATAAGATATCCTGGACGACTATCCTGGAGGGTGTTTTTGCCTTGTACTTCCTCGTTGCAGTATTGGGGGCGATCTATTTACAGAATATGATTTTTATTGCATTCCATCTGATGCTTTTCTTAGGATATGGCGCCATTTTCTATTACAGCATTCGGAACATGCAATTGCGGACATCCTAGCTATTTGTGATGTTCAGATGCCTGATTAATACGGGAGTACTTCCCGCGGAAACCCTCTTACCTAAGGCGATTTTGCCTTGGGGCTTGGCGCTAAGCATGCTGATAGCGCTCTTGTATTTGGCAACGCAGATCGGGCAATCTGACTTCTTTCCACTGATTGGGATCTACAGTTTTCTTTTTATCGCTTACTTATGGATCTTTCGTACAGCTACACGGAAGAATCTAGGCTTTTGGTTGGCCGTGGCTGTGGTCATGCGCTTGGTGCTGGTATTTATCTTCCCTTTATTATCTGACGATGTCTACCGATTTATTTGGGATGGTCTTCTGGTTGTGAATGGATACAACCCTTTCAATTACCTTCCCGCTACCCTGATTGCAGAGGGGCCAATTGTACCCGGCCTAGATCAAGACTTATTCGATTCTCTAAATTCACCAGAATACTTTACGATATACCCTCCGATAGCACAAGCCACCTTTGCGGTAGCTACTTTCCTATTTCCGAAAAGCATCTATGGAGCGGCAGTGGTGATGAAAGTTTTTCTTTTTGTTTTTGAGCTGGGGAGTTTGATTCTCATTTTGAAGTTGCTGAAGCATTGGCAAATGCCATTGAAAAACAGCTTATTGTATGCCCTAAACCCTTTAATTGTAATTGAGCTCTGTGGAAACTTGCACTATGAGGGTGCGATGGTTTTCTTTTTGTTGTTGAGTATTTGGTTAGTGGTGAAGGGGAAGGATTGGTTTTCGGCGGCAATGCTGGCCTTTTCAGTGGCGTCTAAGTTGTTGCCTCTAATGTTTTTTCCTTTCTGGGTAAAACGACTAGGGGAACGGAGGACAAGTGATGAAAAAGGAAGCTTTATATCACAACTATGGTATTCCATAAAGCAAATTGATTTCAGCCGCAATATTTACTTCTTCTTACTTTGTTTTGTCATTTTATTGGTGTTGTTTTCTCCTTTGTTAAATGGTGTATTTGTTAAGCATTTTGGCGATAGCATTGGTTTGTACTTTCAGAAATTTGAGTTTAACGCCAGCGTTTATTATTTGCTGCGTTGGGTGGGTTATCAAACTAAGGGATATAATCTAATTGCTACGATTGGGCCTCGGCTTGCCTTGGGCACCTTTACGGGAATTGTCTTGTTGTTCTTATGGGAGCGCAAGGTGGATTGGAAATCCTTACCTCTCAAAATGTTATGGGGGATTTGTTTGTATCTTCTGTTTACTACTACTGTGCATCCATGGTATACAAGCCTACCAATTGTACTGTGTTTATTTACTCGCTTCCGCTTTCCAATCCTTTGGTCAGGGTTGATCTACTTTACCTACATCAACTATAGCTACCCTACTTATCATGAAAACCTCACGGTGGTAGCAATCGAGTATAGCTTGGTTTTTGCATTGTTCGTCATTGAACTGTTTCGGGGAAAGCAGGCCCGGCCTATTCTATCCTAGTGGAATAGCTGAATTTTCCGTTGTACTTCAGGAGAAATTTCTTAAATTATGCCTTTCCAATGAACTAAGCCAGGGTAAGTATTTTTGGTTCTTCGACAAATCTCGGGTTTGAAGACATTCAAAAATGAAATGCCACGCTTCCATCGGTCGCTTTTTCATCTCATTTTATGATTGTCCGCTAGATTTGTCGAAGAAGGATAATTTTCTATTTCCGCATGCATTTAGTATTGGTTTTGATCCTGGTGATTCTAGTCGTGGGAGTGGTGCAAAGTATACTCTTCGGTCTAGGATATGCCTTGAGAAGATTACACATTTCTGCAACAAACGTCCGAAAATTCAAGTGGTATGTTGGCTTGGGTATCGGGCTTTGGCTTCTGATCTTGGCGCTCTTGGCCTGGGGCGGGGCCTTTATGAATTTCCAGACCTGGCCACCTCGCATGCTATTGGTGCTCCTTCCATTACCCTTACTCGCGGTAATTCTTTTACGCTCCCGCTTTTTTCTACTATGTCTAAAGGCTATTCCGGCTCGATGGTTGTTGTATGCTCAAACCTATCGTGTATTTCTGGAACTGCTATTGTGGTTTGGGTTTACTATTGGGATGGTGCCCTTTCACCTGACCTTTGCTGGGTTCAATTATGATATAGTAGTAGGGTTAACGGCCATTCCTGCTGGGCTTTTGTTTTTCCGAAAAGGTAGATGGCTCCGATTCGAGGCCATGGTTTGGAATACTTTTGGTTTGTTGTTGCTGTTGTACAACAGCTTCATTTTCTTAATCTCTTTGCCTTATTCCTTTCAGGTATTTGATATTTCCCCCTCCAATTCTTTCCTTACCCAATTTCCATTTATTTGGATTCCAGGATTCTTGACTCCCTTAGCTATCGCCTTGCATCTGTTTTCGCTTCGACAACAGTTCATACCTCGGCCTAAGCGACGGTTTTCCATAAGAAGGAAATAGGACGAATACCAGTGGCGAAACCAGCTAAGCCTTCCGGCCTAAACAACAGTTCTACCTGATGCACCAGTCAGAATTTGTTGCAATATCTACAGGGAAATCCAAGCCTTTTTCCTACTTTAGTTCGTATGAGCGTAATTTCGCTAAACTACCCCTTTTCTTACCAAATGATCTTGATCTCCAAGGAATTCTATGTTATAGAGACTGTCCCTTAGCTAAAAAGAATTGCTTCAATTACTCACCGCACTTCTTGCTGCTAAGACAGTGCTCAACTGGCAAGACAGGACGCTTATTTTGCTAGAGAAGGATGATCTATTTTGGAACCCTGCATAATATGGATACATGCAACACTTTGACTATATCATTATCGGCGCAGGCTCCGCCGGTTGTGTATTAGCTAATCGATTGAGCCAGAACCCTAATAACAAAGTATTATTACTGGAAGCTGGAGAAGAAGACAAATCATCAGATATAAAGACGCCGATTGCCTTTTCTAAGCTATTCAAGACCAAGTACGATTGGCAGGATGAAACCGTTGTGCAACCCCATATGAATGGCCGCCCCATGTTTCAACCTAGGGGTAAGGTGATTGGTGGCTGTAGTAGTACCAATGCCATGATCTACATGCGTGGGCATAGATTGGACTACGATCACTGGTCGGACTTGGGGAATAAAGGTTGGTCGTACGATGAGATACTACCCTATTTTAAAAAATCAGAAGATAATCAGATATACGACAATGAATATCATGGCGTAGGAGGAGAATGGAGCATTGATACATACAAATATCAGCACCCTTTATCAAAAGCCCTTCTGAAGGCGATTGCGCAGGCAGGCCATCCCTTAAACCCTGATTTTAACGGAGAGGTGCAAGAAGGTTTTGGCTTTCATCAGTTAAGCCAAAAGAACGGTCGAAGATGTAGTGCAGCAGATGCATTTCTGCACCCCATACGTCGACGTTCCAACCTGGAAGTGATTACCGAAGCGCATGTAAATCAAGTATTGATTGAAGATCGAGTAGCAGCTGGAGTATCCTACCAGAAAGGAGGGAAGCAGATAGAAGTGAGGGCACAAAAAGAAGTGATATTAAGTGCAGGGGCTTTTAATAGCCCTAAATTATTGATGTTGTCTGGACTTGGTCCAGCCGCTCATCTGAAAGAAAAAGGTATAGCTGTAGTTGAAAATATTCCTGGTGTTGGTCAGAATTTGCAAGATCATCTGCTGGGAGGAATTGCCTATCGAAGTAAGAAATCTGATACTTATGATACTATTGAGGGCTTTCCCAGGATATTGGGTGCCCTTTGGCAGTTCTTGATCAATAAAGGAGGGCCACTTAGTTCCAACGTATGTGAAATCGGAGGGTTCATCCGAACACTACCTGAACTTCCTGCACCAGATATACAATTTGCCTTCGCTCCCGCCTTCTATATTCGCCATGGCTTTGACAACCCTAAAGGTGAAAATGGCCTGGGTTTTGGTCCGATTCTCTTACAGCCTTACAGTGTGGGTGAGGTCTTATTGCGTGATAAGCACGCTGCTTCCAAACCCCTGATTGACCCGAAGTATTTTAGTGATGAAAGGGATATCGCTACCATGATTCGTGGCGCAAAAGTGGCTGATCACGTTTTGTCGCAGTCTGCTTTGGATGAATACCGTGGCGCCAGATACCTACCTGAGAAGGATTTGGACTCAGATGAAGAAATGGCCGACCTTTTACGCGATATGGCCGAAACGCTCTATCACCCCGTCGGCACCTGCAAAATGGGGCAAGACGAGATGGCTGTGGTTGATGAGCAGTTGAACGTAAAGGGAATTCAAGGCTTGCGGGTCATTGATGCCTCGATCATGCCGAAGATTGTGCGAGGGAATACCAATGCACCTACGATCATGATTGCCGAAAAAGGAGCTGATATGGTTTTGGCCTCTTAAGCTCAGTTGTTTAAGAATGTCTGCTGAGTCAAAAAGAGCTTCTTAGTGACCAGTGAGATATTTTTAAACAACTTCGTTGGATATATAATACTGTACTGAATGGCCTAAAAGAAGATTTCTTGGGCAAGCCGATAGGTATTGGCATGTCCTTCTACAATGTGAGCAATGCGTTCAGAATAACCCCCGCCCATGCTAACGGCTACGGGGATGCCGTGGCGTTTGCACTCCTGGAAAACTAATTCATCTCTCTTTTTACAACCTTGAATACTCAAGCCTAACCGCCCCAATTTATCGGTCGCTAAAACATCCACTCCGGCGAGATAGAAGATGAAATCGGGTTGTACTTGATCAATGAGTCGTGGTAGGTGATATTGCAAGGATTGAAGGTAAGGCCCATCCTCGGTATGATCAGGGAGCCCAACATCGAGATCAGACGGTTCTTTCCGCAAGGGATAATTCTTGGCACCGTGTACACTATAGGTGAAAACTGCTGGTGTATCCCGGAAGATACTGGCCGTTCCATTTCCTTGATGCACGTCTAGATCAACGATTAATATTTGTTTGGCTAATTGATGGGTTAAAAGATAATGAGCCGCAATAGCAAAGTCATTGAAAACGCAGAAGCCCTCCCCGCGATCGGCAAAGGCATGATGGGTGCCTCCTGCTATATTCAGCGCGACGCCATACTTCTGGGCATACAGGGCACACTCTATTGTGCCCTGAGCGATATGGCGACCTCGTTCGATCAATTGAGCAGACATAGGAAGACCAATGGCTCGTTCTTCTTTACGGCTAAGTTGCTGCAATCGAAGTTTATCCCAATACTGCTTTGTATGTGTTTGCAGGATTTCCGCCTCGGTCAATTTGTTTGGATGAAAGAAGTTGGCATCAGTGACCGTACCTTCGTACAGTAGTTGCTCCGGCAACAACTCATATTTGATCATCGGAAAGCGATGACCATTGGGAACATGATATTTATAAATGGGCGAAAAAGCAATCTTCAACATAACGAGTCAGCAGATACATGCTTCAAGAAACACTTTAAGTATAGCAATGTTGCAATTTTCCATGAAATTGAACTATTTTTGCCGCCTTGAAATTATACAAATATGAGAATTGCTTTTCATCATTCTAAGATCAAACCTTATAAACAGAACTGCGCTTAGCATAGCTAAGGGATAATGGATGCGTACGGCATGCCGATTGCATTCATTTCCAATGAGATAGCAGGGAATTGTGATAAAGGAGATCTGATGAGGGCACAGTTTAGCTCACCATATGTCTTTCCATTTTCAACTCCCTTCCGATTTGTATTCTTTCACTTTAAATCAGCTAATACTAAAATTTATCCATGCAACTCAGTGAACAGGAATTAGTAAGAAGAGAAAATCTTCAAAAGATCCGAGAATTGGGTGTTGACCCCTATCCCGCTGCAAAATTCGAAGTTAATGCCTATGCAGCGGATGTCAAGGAAAACTATGTAGAAGATGATGAGGGCAAGGGAATGAACTTCCAGGAGGTCACGATGGCCGGTAGATTGATGAGTCGTAGGGTGATGGGAAAGGCCTCATTTGCCGAATTGCAAGACTCCAGCGGAAGGATACAGGTGTATGTGTCCAGAGATGAAATAGCGCCAGGGGAAGACAAATCCTTGTACAACAGCATTTTTAAGAAATTGCTTGATATCGGTGATTTTATTGGTGTGAAAGGTTATGCTTTCCGTACGAGAATGGGAGAGATCACCATCCATGTGACAGAACTTACGGTATTAAGTAAGTCTCTTCGTCCGTTACCGATTGTAAAGCGGGATGAAGATGGAAATGTATTCGATGCCTTTACCGATCCTGAATTGAGGTACAGGCAGCGATATGTGGACTTAACAGTAAATCCACAGTATCGTGCGCTTTTTATCAAGCGAAGCAAGATTGTGTCTGCCATGCGTCGATTCTTTGATGACAAAGGCTGGTTGGAAGTAGAAACGCCGATTTTACAACCTATACATGGCGGCGCAGCAGCTCGTCCGTTCAAGACACATCACAATACCTTGGATATGCCTTTGTATCTGCGGATAGCCAACGAGCTTTACCTGAAGCGATTGATCGTAGGTGGTTTCGAAGGGGTATATGAGATCGGGAAGATGTTCCGGAATGAAGGAATGGATCGCACGCACAATCCGGAATTCACCTCCATGGAAATCTACGTTGCATACAAAGACTACAATTGGATGATGGAGATGGTAGAGCAATGTACGGAATACATAGCGATGGAAGTGAACGGGACAACCAAGGTGACGATCGGTGAGAATGAGATTGATTTTGCTGGGCCCTATCGTCGATTGAGTATGTATGATTCTATCAAAGAATATACAAATATCGATATCTCTGAAATGGATGAAGAAGGTTTACGTGGTGTTTGCAAAGATTTGCACATTGAGGTGGATCCATCCATGGGGAAAGGGAAATTGATCGATGAGATCTTTGGTGCTAAGGTAGAAGATCATTTGATCCAGCCGACCTACATTACAGACTATCCCATCGAAATGACCCCTTTAGCCAAAAAGCACCGGACTAAAGAAGGTTTGGTGGAACGATTTGAGCTATTCGTGAATGGCAAAGAGATCGCGAATGCCTATTCAGAATTAAATGATCCAATTGATCAAAGGCAACGTTTCGAAGATCAACTACAACTGGCCAAGCGAGGTGATGATGAAGCGATGGTCCTGGATGAAGATTTCCTTCGTGCCTTGGAGTATGGTATGCCACCTACTTCCGGTTTGGGTATCGGAATCGACCGCCTGACCATGATGTTGACCAATCAACATTCGATACAAGAAGTCTTGTTCTTCCCGCAAATGAAAGCAGAGCAGTAGATTTCCAAGCGTACAGAATATATAAGACAGGGGCGAGATTCCAAGGGATCTCGCCTTTGTTATTTTAGAAACCTACCTGCACCTTGTATCTTTAGTACATCGTATTAGGGTTTTTGGAACTGGACGGAATCTGTTGAATCGCATCCCAGTGTTCACAAATCTTGCCATTCGTGTCAAAACGGAAGAAATCCATGGTGACATATTGATCATTTCCGGGCCAGGTCTGATGTGTATGCAACGCGACAAGATTTCCCTCCGCAATACATCGAACAAATTCAATTGATTTCTCTGGGTATTCTAGCTGCATTCGTTCGAAGTACCGAATGAAACCTTCGGTGCCATCTTCTACATCAGGATTTTGTTGAATGTATTGATCTCCAATGTACTCTTCTATAGCTTTGCGGGGTTCTCCCTCGTAAGCAGTTCGGTAGAAGGCAATGGCGTTTGCTTTGTTTTGTTCTAGGTTCATAAGCCCCATTTATATGATCTACAGATTCAATAGTGCTTCAATAATAGCTATACTCTCTCAGTTTTCCACTCTTTACTTCTGCCTTTCTCTTTCTTCCATTTGTCGAAAAACCACGACTACATCGGTCTTAATGCCTTATCTTCCGGTCCAATTCACAAACCAAAACTAAATACCATGAATTTTCTTAAGCTATCGCTTTTTTGTATGCTATGCATGCTCAGTTCCTGTGTTGGCTGTGGGCGCCAGCAGGCAGAAGCAGAGGCAAAAGCTGAAGCTGAAACAGACATAGAGGATGCTGTAGAAAAGTTAGCTGACGATTTGAATGATGATCTAGCAGGTGCCTTGAATAAGGTCCAGGATGCCTTAAAAGATGTAGAAAAGAACTTGAAAAATGGAGAAGAAGTTGAGATCGCAGATTTCAGAGACTTAAAAGAGGTCTTGCCGAAGCGTTTATTGGGAATGGATCGTTACAGTCATACTGGAGAAAAATCAGGTGTCACGGGATTCAAAATTTCACAAGCCACCGCGAAATACAAGGATGGAGATCGCCGCTTAGAGATTAGTATTGTCGATTCTGGTGGAATGGCATTGGCTTCCTTGGGCGCAGCGGCCTGGACTATGCTCGATGTCGACCGCGAAACGGATGATGGTTACGAACGAACCACTACCATCGATGGATATAAGGCTTATGAAAAATTCGACAGTAGGAGAGGGAAGGCCGAGATTTCCATTTTCTATAAGGATCGCTTTCTGGTGGCCATCAAAGGAGATAACTTGAAAAAAGGAGATGCTGAGGATGTGCTGGACAAACTGGATCTTGATGACCTAGATGACTTATAGGCCCAGCAAAGTAGTGTGGCGAGAATAATTATTCTCACACTACTCAAGACTTTTCGTCTAAATGAAAATGTCCCGAATTTTAGCACTGACTAGGATTCGGGACATTTAATTTCCTTACAAGGTGGATGCAGTGAGTTTACTTACTCAGCTATTGTCGTCTAACTGATAGGATATTTGGGCATTTCGCTCCTGTAGTTGATCGAGATAATCCTCTACCTTGAAATCTTCGCTGCTAAAGGTAGAATCCCGGAGCCGGCCATCCTTTTGCCGTTTTAGGCTTCTGGCAAAGCGGCGAATGCTCTCTACTGTGTCCAGGATCAGTCCTGGAACTGGCACATTTTGACCGTGTTGGTCTTTTGCAACCATCGTGAAATAAGAAGAATTGCAGTGTTTTACTTCTCCGTTCTGGATATTTTCGGCTTCCACTCGCACACCAACTACCATTGAAGTATTGCCGGTATAGTTAATTGAAGCTTTCAGGGTTAATAGTTCTCCGACTTCTACAGGGTTTCGAAAATCAACCTTATTAACGGAGGCTGTGACGCAATAGTGCCCAGAATGTTTGGATGCACAGGCAAAGGCGATCTGATCCATAAGGTTTAGAATATGCCCACCATGAATCTTTCCACTGAAGTTGGAATGAGAAGGTAGCATGAGTTCCGTGATGGTGATTCTGGATTCCTTGCTGGTTTTGTATTTTTTCAAATCCGTAAGTTTTGGCAGTTTATGTCTATGAACCGCTGTTATTCCGCTTCTACTGGCAGGAGGACAGCTGGTTTTCGTTCCAAAACCCGATGGAAACGCAGTAGGTGATCGGGAGCCTTTTCATTATAAAGGCAGAGGGTCAAAATCTTTTTCTTCCGGCGATCAATAGGGAAGAGAATTTTGATTGGATTGTGGACATAGCCATTATCCTCAAAAAGGAGAATTTGCTTATTGCGAGTGGGAAGGCGGAATAGTAGTAAATCCTCTTCGGTGTTCGGCAGCGGAATCTTATCATAACCTTCTTCTAGGAGGAATTGTTTGATCATTTCATAGGTATGACCCAGGTTCATTCCTGCAAAGGTGGTTCGGTACTCGTACCCATCGCTTGACCCACCTAAATAATCAGAGCCAGCAGGGGGAAATTCTTCGCGCAATGGCATGATAACAATTTTGATTCTCTGAAGGTCCTTGATCTTGCATCTTCAAAATCAAGGACGAAAATTCTTGTCTTCTGCAAATTTATCCAATTTTTTGTTTTAAAAAGACTTGAAGAAGAAAAAAATTGTTTGCATAGCAAAATCAGAGGTATCAGTATGATATCCATCCAAATAATAAGAACAGTAATGGATACTAGAAACTAGGGGCAGCTAAACTGCCATCAAATGAATCAGGAATTAAAGAAGAACCAGGCTGTACGCGCAAATTTAAACCTGTGGCGTCATCAATTTGATCCACTGAAAGATGTTGTAAGCCGCTTTCCAATCGGATAATCTGTGTCTTCTGTAGTGTACTACCCGAGCACCAATCCTCTACCACCCAAGATCTTTGAAGGAAAAAGCCTTCCTTGTTTTGGATTAGTTCATCTGTCCAGCTAAGGTCAAAGACATCATCCTTTTCTTCTAAGAGATATTGATCATTGGTTGTGCTAAGGTTGCCATCCAAGTCAATAACGGGAAATCCAGTCAGTTGCGGGTTGGCCTTAGCTGCGGGTTGATTGGTTTGAGTTGAAGATGGGAAAAATACCTGAGCCATTGAAGTCTTATCTACAGTAACAAATTGTGTAAATCGAGCTTGCTGGCTTTGCTGGTCGGCAGTAGCGGTCCAGTCTCGCACCAATACCCCCATGGCATTGGTCAAAAATTGGAAATTCGCTACATATTTGGTTAGATCTCCTTTCGAAGGAATATAGAGGTTCAGCAGATCTCCTGCTGACAAAGGATTTGAAAAGAAGTTGGTGTTTTGCTTAGTCCAGGCAATGGAAGCCTCATTAACTTGCACACCAAAAAGATTGGAGCCCCCAATATTTCGCCAATCGAAAGTAATAAATCCTTCTGCCGGAATAGCGATTTGAAACCGCGTCATACCAGTAGTTGGCACTTCAGATTGAGCAATATTGGCCCCTTCAACCAATATTGAATTGGGAGCTCCGGTGACATCTACCCCACCGTCACCTTTAATCTTGGCGATAGACCATCTGTCTTTCGCAAAATAATTTGTCAAACCTTCAGCCTGGCATCCTAGCATGTGGTATTGATCATCACTTGCTAGTTCCACGGTTAAATCGCAAGCTTGCGATACTGTGGGTTGCCCACTTGTCTTAAGTAAGTCCAAGTCCCGGTAAAAGACCTGAAGGTGTTGGCCAGTAATCTGTAACTGGCATTGTGTTTCTTGTAATATGGAGTTTGTAGTTGAATAGGTTGCACCTTTGCCTTGGGCAAAAGTGATGTTGGCGCTGGAGAAAACCATAATGAAAATTATGGCGTATGTGTGTAGGGGTCTGTTGCTTTTCATAGGGTATTCTATTAAGCCCATCATTCCATAGCGTTTGAGTTGCTATTATGAGACGCAAGAGATGGACAAAAGACACTTTAGGTCATAATAATCTATCCCAACATAGTTATGAAGCTCGTTGTACTATTGGTGGAAAATAAATTACGGTAGGAAATAGAATACTGCAGACGTAACAGAAGAGAAGGTGTAAGTGCTGTGTCATGGGATTACGGTTTAAGGGATGTTGGGAATTATAATTGTAAAATCGGTTCTACTTTTCGTTCAATCGGCGTACTTGGTAGTTGCTCATAGGATATATATATCCCGTACTTTCTTAAATCAGATACAAATATAGGGTTTCAGTTCCTCACTCACATACCGTAAATAGGGTATTTTTTGAATATTTATTTTCATAAAGTGTTTTTCTTGTAATACTTAGCTGGTGAAAATTAAACTTGTTGTATTAGCGTTTTCCAGTTGATTAATAGGCGATTATGGTGGTACTTAGGGGGGGCTAAGTAATTCTAAACGTATGGCTGGAGTTTAGTTTTACACCTAGCCTATAAATGAATTGTATTAAAGGGAACTATTACTGGAATCGCGAGGTTTGCCTAAAATTATCCATTCAGAAGTGTTCTCTAGTTGGGGACAAGCTCTATCCATCCCCAGGTTCCTGTTCTCCAAGAGCCAGTTTTGTGCTTCATTTATCCCTCTGGAAGTCTTTAAGTCTATCACAGAGAGTTCATCCATATTGGCAGGCCTCGCAGATTTCTGAATTTGCCGTAAAGTAGCTCTTTCACTAATTCGGCCAGTGCTTTCTAAACCTTTTGCTCAATATCAGGTTGAAAGGGCTAAATAGGCGTAAATATGAAAGTAAAGCGTAAATCCTGGGAGCAATTTATTCCTCGACCCATGGACGAGGTTTGGTCTTTCTTTTCCCGACCTGAAAACCTGAATGCTATTACTCCGCCGGATATGTCTTTCGAGATTCTATCGGATATCAGCAATATTGAAATGTACCAGGGGATGATCATCCAGTATAAGATATCCCCATTTTTAGGAATCAAAATGGATTGGGTAACAGAGATCACGCATATAGAAGATAGACGATTCTTTATTGATGAGCAGCGATTCGGTCCATATGCCTTATGGCATCACCAGCATCATTTCGAAGAAGTAGAAGGTGGAATACAGATGCAGGACATTTTGCACTATAAAGTCCCTTACGGACCAATTGGTACCTTGGCAGATGTTTTTTTTGTGGATCAAAAGATCGAAAGTATTTTTCAATATAGAAAAACAGCCATCGAAGAGCGACTCGCTACCCCGATGACTGTTTTACATACTTAATTCTCTAAGCTTACTGATTCCTGGAAACGGCTATGTTGAGCCTAATACCTGCGGTTAACTCTGGGATGTGGATGGCATTTTCTTGATCAATTATTGTTTTCCATCTCCCATTTAGAACAAAGCTAGATTGGCCAGACAATGGTAGTACCACGCCCATTTGCAGACTAAGTCCTTTTCTCGTTCTACGCCATTCGCTGGGCAATGGGCTAGCCTGCGAAAAAAGCATTAACTCACTCCTGTTTACCTTTTGTTGGCTTATGAATCCCCCAATACCGGCCGAAAAATGGCCTCCAATTTGATGCACTATGTAGGCATGAAAGTCGAGTTGTTGTACGTTTGCTTCCCAAGGTATTTGTTGAGGCATTGTAAAACCATCGTTCAAGGAAATGACAGGAATGATTCCTGCTACTTTAGCTTGTGATATACCCGATTCTAAACCCAAACGCCATTTTCCTGTAAACGGGATGCCGATGGCCATTGCTGCGCCGGGGAAAATAATCCTATCTGCTGATAGCTCTCCTTCCTGTATAATCAGCTCACCAAAGTCCTTAAATAGATCCTCTCCATAACGCTCAAGCAAGACATCCATGATCAGGTTGGGTGTCGGAAGTATTGCATTGGATAGCCCCGAATTGTATTGACTGGTGCCAAGGAGGTCAAGACTCAGTCTAAAAGCGGAACGATTATAAGAGGGGGTGAAGTTTTGGGCAATGCTATAGATTTCACCTTTGTCCTTTAATTTCCCTCCAGGCTTATACCTCGAGTCTCGATCTCCACTTCCTAGTTTTAGCGGTTCTCCTTTCTTCCCATCGCGCTTGGGTTCGCCTTTAAGGCCTTTGTCTTCATATCTTCCCTCACGAAACTTAATGGGATAGCCATTTTCGGTAAACCACCATTGCAACACTTCAGCAGTATCATCACCTCTGAGTTTAACCGGGATTTTAGTTCCTGCCGGGATTCGCTTGGCAGTACTATCTAGTTGTACCACATAGAGGTCGGTTCTACTGTCAGCGCAAAGGCTCCGGCAAGGTTCGGGGAGGCGATTTAGAGCTCTTGTTCTGGCGCGGCCAGGAGGTCCAAGGGTTGAACATTCACAATGAATCGTCGTGGCTTTCCGAAAAGGCGTTTCAGCAAGCCCTTCGTTGATAGACTGAACGGGGCGGGTGGTGACGATATGTAGGTCATTAATAACGGCTGATCCCGCTCCATCTTTTCGTCCTTTGTAGATATTGTTTTCGAATTCCAATTCCGTTACTACATCCGATCCTGGGACGACCAAACTATTTGATTGTTGAGCTTTGACCAAGTCGCCATGCATTACCGTGCCGATGGTATCGCCATTAAATGTCCAGTACCAACTTACAATGTGAAGATCTTCCTCTTCTGTCGCAAAGCGCCCCCAAACTTGCTCCCCATTGCCGACAACTTTTGCGGCACTTCTGCCTCGATTTTTGAAGTGAACTTGTGAACGGCCACCTTCTGTGCTAAGCTTACTGGACCGAAACTTACTTCCGACATACTTATCAGACGGATTAGGTGCTGGATTTACCAATTTCACCTCGGAGTCAAATTGGATGTGCAAATCATTGGCAGGTTTACCTGTATTATTGATAAATACATAATCCTTGGAGGTAGTGGCACCTAAATGGCTCCCGATTAGCAAGCCACATATGCAGATACAAACTCTAATTAAAAGAACTAAGCGTAACATGATCACTGATTTTTTGGTTTTAGTAATTGCGTTTAATTCAATGGCAATTTGCGACCAAATACGGCTAATGACCTATTACAATTTTGAGTGAAAATCAGGGAAAAGCTAGCCAGGACTTCGTATAAATGGCGGAATATGGGTAAGTAATCAATGGAGTTTGTTGCAGATAAGATGCTTAAAAAGGGCTATAACACATCAAGGTGTTAAACTCAAACAGCTTTTTAGAGGCTTAAGACGATAAATACACTAGCCTTGCGTACTTATTTAAGCCGGATTACAAAAAATGGTTAAAATCCTAAGTAGGGGTCATGCATGGCGCCATCGATAGAGTGGATTTTAGCGATTAATTAAGATTTTTAGGTGTTGGAACTGCCTATTTGCACTTAATTTTAGCCAATAAACTCCCGTTGGTAAGGCCGAGAGGTCATATGCCAGTTGATGCGAACCGCTAGAAAAGAAAGTTGGAGTTTGAAGATTTTGGATTCTTTTCCCACTGCTATTAAAAAGTTCGAGACCCAATTTCCCTTTCTGTTTTAACTGGAAGTTGATTTGCACCTTATCACTGGTCGGGCTGGGGTAGTAGGTTATGTTTTCAAATATAGAAACCCGCTCTTTTATCGATGTGAGGCAACCACATTCATGTTTTGAAAGGAACTCCGTTTTGTTCGCCTCAAACTTTCCGTGACGAGTGCAAGTCAATAGATAGGCTCGCTCCGTAAGGGTACACAGTTCCATACAAGAAATAGATAATGCTTTAATGTCATCTACGGTAATGATCATGAACTGAATAGCCGGACTTCGCCGAATAAATTGAGTGGTACTTAATGCTTGATCCTCACATTCAGCATAGATTGTGAAGATGTGATAGGCACTTCGCGAAAGCTCTTGAAAAACAAATGGTTCAATCACATCAAATGCTTCCACAAACCCTTCCGCGTTGTCATATTGGACATGCCAGGAAAGCGCCAACTCATTAAATGCCCATTGAAAACTAAGGTTGTTTTCGTTGTAATCAAGGATTTGCAGATTGCTGGGAACTGGGCAGGCAAAGTCACTATCGCTCATGTCAAGTTGCAATTGACTGCCTAGGTGTAGGTCTCCTTCTATGCAATTGTTCAGGATGGTGAAATGGTGAATGCCAGTATCTGAGGCTAAGGTTATTTCAAATAGTGGTGGAGATACTTCTAGGATCTCTTCCATGGGCGTTCCAGATAGTGAGTAGGCGTACTGAAGGGTGTAGGATGCAACATCGGCTTGCTCCTGTAAAGTGAAGCTTGCTAAAATGCCATCTGTAGTGGGTTGTACAGACAATAGGCTTATAGACGAAGCGTCACAAGAAGGACTACCTTGGCTGTTTAGGGGTAGGTGATGACCAAGAAGTAATAGACAGAAACACAGCGTAAATCGGGCTATAGAACTCATGGTACTCCTTTTTTACAATGTATACTTTTTATAGCAAAGTTCCGATATTGTGATCCTTCAAATAATGCCTATGCATAGAAAACTATTAAGTGTGTTGCAGCTTTTTTCTAGCGCAGAACGAGCCAAATTGGTGAGGTTCGTTCGCTCTCCTTATTACAATGAAAACCAAGAACTTACTCAACTTCTAACGCTTGTCCTATCCCATGCCCCGAGTTTTGAAATCGATAAAACCAGGACCAAGACACTCTTTAATGACCTCTACCCTGGACACCCATTTGATAAAAGGACGTTGAATCGGCTCAATTCTAGGCTATTTCGACTAGTGGAGAAATTTGTAACAGTAGAGCAACTGAAAAAAGAACCTTTTAAAGCGCAGGGGCTACTATTGGATTACTATATTGAAAAAGGGCTATCAACTCATGTCGAGTCCAAGCTGCGAAGGCTCAAGGCGGATTTCACTTCCTTAAAAAAAGGGAATAACAGACGTGCGGATTATCTGCTTATGATCGAAAAAAAGAGGGCAGTGTGGCAGGCTGCAAGAGATGATCGAAGAGGAGACATTAATCTGCAGGCTTACAATGAAGCACTAGATCGGTTTTTTATTAATGAGAAACTGGAGTTGATCAATGCGATGTTGGGGAGACAACGGGTGATTAATTGGCAATACGAAATGACCTGGTTGGAGGATATCCGGGCGCACTTATCAGATCATCATCACCCCGATTGGCCAGCGATTGAATTATATGGGCAGGTTTTAAGCTTACAATTGGAACCCGATCAGGTTTCGAATTACTTTCAATTGAAGCGATCCCTCACCAAGCATGCCATAGATTTTTCTCCTACAGAACAACGAGCCTACTTCTCGTATCTTGAAAGTGCAGCCAAGGCTATATTTTCGATTGATTCCTATTTTGAAGAATTATTCTCTTTGTATAAGGTCCAGTTGGATTCTGGTGCCTTGTTGCCGGCAGGAAAATTACACCATACGGTCTTCAAAAACATTGTTTTAACTGGACTGGAATTAGGGCATTTTGACTGGGTAGAGAACTTCATTGAAACGTATCGAGACCGGGTTTTCCCAAGGGCCTATAGAGCTGATGCTTATTTACAAAACCGGGCTAATTTTCACTATTATCGCCAAGAATATGGTACAGCACAGCGACTGCTTTTGCAAAGCCATCCACGAGATATCTATTACAAGCTTAGTCAGAAAAGTATGCTGGCCAGAATCTATTTTGAAACCAAAGAACTTGAGGTTCTTTCTGGGTATCTGAATTCATTTTCTAAGTTTATTTTCGACCAGAAAAAGAAGATTGCGGCAAGCAAGATCGACTCCTATCGCTTGTTTGTTAACTCGAGTCGGAGACTTTGTAGTTTACTGGAAGAACATCCGGACAGTTATTCAGCCTTTTGTCAAAACAGGGCGGTAACACATGCTGAGGTTAGGCAGGGTATTATAGAACTACAAGAGCAAATGGAACAAGGCCCCATCTTTTATAGCAAGAAATGGTTGTTGGAACAAATACAGTACACCCTTGAAGGACGTTAAACGCATTACCTACTCAACAGAACCTAGGGACCAAGGTTTGGAAAACATCAAGCAGAACATACGACTGACGTTGATGTTTTCCATTATCTAAGCAAATGGGGTTCAGAAATGCTTCCTCGAAAAGATCTGTTATACCTGAACAGTCTTCCACTTTCCTCTGGTGAATAACACTATGATCAGCACCGTCATCAGCGATTCTGCAATAACTACTGCCCAACAAACACCTGCTAGCCCCCAGTCCATATTCAGTGCTAAGAAATAGCCCAGCGGAATTTCAACCAGCCAAAAGCAGATAAAGTTAACGATGGTAGGCGTACGGGTATCGCCTGCACCATTGAAGGCTTGACTAAGCACCATGGCATAGCCAAAGCAAACATATCCAATGGCAAATATTTTCAGGGCTTTGGTTCCTGCTACAAGCACGGCAGGTTCCGTACTGAAGAAACTTACCCATTGCGCGGCAAAAACGTAGTACAAGACCGCTACCGCGCCCAAGTAAAGCATATTGAAGTGAGCTGCTCGCCAAGTAGAGATAGCCGCCCGCTCCGGCTGTTTCGCGCCAAGGTTTTGACCCACCAAAGTGGCTGCTGCATTACCCAAACCCCAAGAAGGTAGAAGCGTGAAAATAATCAGCCGAATGGCAATGGTATAACCGGCCATGGCTTCACTCCCGAAGTTCTGGGCAATGATTCGTACCAGGAAAATCCAGCTGGCGGATGCAATCAAGAATTGTCCGGCACCCGTTGCAGCGATCTTTCCGAGTCGCTTGATGATATCCCAATCCACTTTGTTTTGATGGAAGTAGAGTTTTACTCGACTATGTGCTCCAGTGAGGATGTACAATTGAAATACAACTCCTAATCCTCGGCCGATCGTAGTAGCTACCGCTGCCCCTTGTACTCCTAATTCAGGAAAAGGGCCATAGCCAAAAATGAATAAGGGGTCGAGGATAATATTGATAATGTTGGCTAACCATAAAGACCGCATTGCCAAGGAAGCATCTCCGGCTCCTCGAAATATGCCATTCAGCAAGAACAGGAGCATGATGAAAATATTACTGGCAAACATAATGCGCGTATAGCCCACATTTTCAGCAATCAGGGTTTCGCTTCCACCCATCAACCGTAAAATATCATCGGCATAATAGGCTCCGGGAATGCCAATCATAAGTGCGATGACAACCGTCATGTAAATGGCCTGCAAGGCTACTTTTGAGGCCTCTTCGGGTTTGTTTTCTCCAATGTTTCGGGCGATCATGGCCATCGGAGCCATACTCAAGCCAATGGCGATACTATAGATCAGCGTAATAACAGATTCGGTTAAACCTACGGTAGCTACGGCTTCGGCGCTAATCTTAGAAACGAAAAAGGTATCGACTACGGCAAAGAGAGATTCCATAGCCATCTCCAAAATCATGGGGATGGCCAGAAGGATGATAGCTCGATTGATTTTACCGGTGGTGTAGGAATGGTTTGTGCCCTTAATGGCGTCCCAGATGAGGCTTGGCCAGGACTGCTCGGCGGAATCTTGCCCCTCCGCAGCTGGCTGTTCAGGGGATGGGTTGTCCTGAATCATATAGGTGGTTTGTTTTGTCGGTGATCAAAAGGCGTTGAGGTGGGTAGGTTGTAGGCTGTGATTAGCCAAAGGCTTTAGCGGTTAGGCGCTGTGTGAAAAAGACAGCCAATAGGTATAACTAAAACATAAACGGCAATTTTTTTCAAAAAATAAGTCGGGATATACCGACTTATGGCAACAATAATACTTCATATGCAGAGGAATAGTTCCTGATTCTCTCTTTTTTTTGATTTTCCTGAGCGCAAAGGCAATTCTTGGTGATCCTTCTTACCTTTGCAAACAAAAAGATGAGCCAAGAAGCTTTCCAAAAAATATGGAAAATGATCGGGTTGCGGTACAAATCGCACCCTTGGCATGGCATCCCCATTGGACCTAAAACGCCTGAAGTCGTGTCTACCTTTATAGAAGTAATCCCATCTGATACGGTTAAGTATGAAGTAGATAAATTGACGGGATACCTCAAGATTGATCGACCGCAGAAGTTTTCGAATATAGTGCCGGCTTTGTATGGATTTATCCCGCAGACCTATTGCCATGATAGCGTGGCAGAGTATTGCATGGAAAAGACAGGCCGAAAAGGAATAGTAGGAGACCAGGACCCTTTAGATATCTGCGTATTAACAGAACGCGAGGTTACCCATGGTAATATCATCGTTAATGCGATGCCGATTGGTGGTTTGCGGATGATCGATGGAGGAGAAGCGGATGATAAAATCGTAGCTGTACTGGAAAACGATGAGGTATATGGTAAATGGAAAGATATCAGCGAATTGCCTAGTAGTTTAATCGATAGACTGCAGCATTACTTCCTCACCTATAAGCAACTCCCAAAAGATAAGCCGAAGTGTGAGATCACGGATATATATGGGCGAGAAGAAGCACAGGAAGTGATTCGACGTAGCCAGACAGACTATGAGGATCATTATGGAGATTTGGAAGGGGCGCTGTCCCTAACTCTGTTTGAGGCCTTCAATTTTAGTCAACGGCAACAAGGCATTCTTAAGGACCTCAAATAGTCTGCTTGTAAAAGACTTCTGATTGTACACCTAGAAATACCATAGTTTTGCAGGGAATTTATATTCTCCTAACGATAATTGTGGGAGCCATCTTCTCCGATGCCCATGTATTGACGGCTGTTATTCGCTACAACCTGATGGTAATGCTCTTTTTTACCTTCATTACGGTTACCTTCAATCCAAACCTACTGCGCCTAGATCACTTCAAGGTTTTAGCGGCTAATATTATTCTCCCCATTGTAGTTTTTTTGCTGGTGCGAATCTGGGATGTTGAAACGGCTATGGCCCTCTTGGTAATTGGATTGGCACCGACGGCAGCGGGCGCTCCAGTGATCACTACTTTTTTGAAAGGACGAGTGGATCACGTTACAGTGTCTATTCTGTTACTTAGCCCAGCCATGGCCTTGCTGATCCCTTTCTTTCTTCCACTGGTATTGTCATCTGGAGCGGTTGAGATTCAGGTTCTGGATGTTTTGATCCCTGTTTTTACAGTGGTATTTGTGCCCTTGGTACTTAGCTTCTTGATCAAGAAAGTGATGCCTTTGGCTGTTCCTTATATCGCGAAGGCTTCCAAGGTCAATTTCTATTTGTTCTTATTCAATGTCTTTATTGCTAGTGCCAAGGCCACAGATTTTATCAGGAATGATGAGCAAGCCAATTGGGTGTCGATCTTGTCTATTGGTATTGGCGTTACCGTCTTAGGACTTATTCTCTTCCAATTGGGCGAAAGACTAGGTGCTCCAGATTTAAAGCTGGAAAACAGCATGTCGCTCGGCCGAAAAAACACGATGTTTGCCTTGTGGCTAGCCCTGACTTTTGTAGGGCCACTAGCAGCCTTAGGCCCCATGTTGTATATTCTGTTTCAAAATATTTATCACTCCATTGCCATGTATCAACTGGATCAACGAGAAAAAGGAAATCTCAGTACCGGAAATTCGTAGAGATTATCATCGGGTATTTGCCTGACCTTTTTTCTTTGTGAATAGGCTTTCGATCTCTTCTCTGGTGTCCGCTGGTATCGCGTCCCTGTATTGGCGTGAATCAAGATCTTGCTTAAAGTAATAGGAATACAATCTATTGTACCTAGGATCAAATTCCTTATCCTTCCATTTAAGGTATATTGCGGTTGCTTCTGCTGTTTTCCCTTGTAATAAGAGAGCTAAAGGAAGTAATCGACGACTGTCTGCATAGGTAGAGTCAAATAGTAGGGATTCCTGAAATTTTGAAGCTGCCCCAGCGTATTTTTTCTGCTTCAGCAAACTGTTTCCTAGTTCATACAACAGCTGACTTAGCTTGGCACTATCGGCCGTGACTGTGGCCTTGGATTTAGCTAAGTCGATGAAACTTGAGGCATCTTCATACCGTTTTTGTCGGATATAGTAGCTAGCTATTGCTAGCAATCCATTTGCGACCTCCAGCGTTGTAAGTTCTTCTTTTGCGAAGGCCTTAGCCACCTTACTAGCATATGTACTGGTATTTCGATTTGTTGGATAATATTCACTGAATTTGTCAAATAATATTCGGGTGACCTCCCAATTCTGTTCGGCTATGAAGTGGTCGATTAGTTTCGTTGAATAGTAGCTGTAGGAAGCATCAAAAGATCTATAGCTATTGTGAGGAAGTTTCAATTTTCTATTTTGAAGATCATTTACAATACTATCCGCCTGCGCTAATTTTCCATTTAATAAATAAGCAAAAGGTAGTTTAGTATAAATGATATCATCCTCATCTTCTTCCAGTGTAGCCACCTCGAGGCCTCTGAGAATGGCTTTTTCTGCTTCCTTATAATTACCGTTGAAGAGTTGTACGTAACCGAGATTATTATACATAGATTCCATGTTGACTCTAAGTAGTGAACTGTCTCTTTGTTGCAATTCTATTTCTGCCATGTCCACTGCTTCCTGATACAATTTTTCAGATTCTACCCTTTTCTTATCTAGGAAAGCCTTAGTGGCGAAAGCCGCCAGGATATTATAGGCGCCTCCTTCCTTTAAGCTTTCCTCACCAAAGGTGTCTATAGCCACCTCTAGGAGTGGAAGTAACTCCGAGTTGACGGGATACATTTGGGTAGCTGCGTCAAGTATTTTATAGCTATTAATCCAATCTTTTTCTGCTAGAAATACCTTACCATAGTAATTGAAATAAAATATAAAGGCTTTTTTAAATGAGTTGAAGCGACTAGTTCTGGTCGTAAACCGTGCACCTTCTTTTTCTGCCATAAACTGCTTTGCCTCTTCAAGGCGCCCTGTCAAGATCTTTGGAAAGGGCATATTAGCCATTAGCACGGCATCGTCGGGGTTGAGGCGGTGTGCAATTGCAAAAGAAGTATCCGCCTGCTCAAACTGGCGATTGATTATCTGATGATATCCCAGGTTCTTATAGTTTCTGACCCTATCCAATGTGCTGATTGGAATGGAATCCTGATTTTCATAACGTTCAGTAAGTTCGGCGATACGTTCGTAAAATGGGAGTTGAATCTCGGTCCATTTTGTAGCTGTAAATTCTCTGCGCGCGATTTCAGATAGGACTTTTAGGTCGTCCAAAGCTAAGACTCTATTGATATCTATATCTGCTGGGCTACCGCCTATGTTCTCTTCTATCCTGAAAATCTCAATATGATGGTTTATTTGCTGCGGGTTTATGACTGCTGCTTTTAAATACAATTTTCGAGCAGAGTCCCAATCCTTCATAGAACTGAAATGGTGTCCTGCAAAGGCTAGTTCTCGATCATCATTTAGTTGTAGCATTCTTTCGAAGTAAATAGAAGCGGAAGTATTTGCAATGCGGTGAAGTTCTACTAAAAAGTTGGCTTTCTCAGTCAGCTTAAATCCCTTCTCAAACAATTGCTTAGCTCTCTTATTGTCCATGTCTGTTTTTCGCTTGGCAAAATACTTGCCGATGGCCGACAATTCTTTTGCTTCTTCCAGGTTTACCATCCGCTTGAAATCAAATTCAGCAGCTTCATCTTTTTCCCCGATTTCGAATAGCTTAATCAGGTATTTCGGTTCCTCTTTCTTCTCAAAAGCAAGTTCAAAAAGAACTTTAGCTTTGCTCCAATCCTTTGCGTTGAAGTATCTGGTGGCAAAATATTCTACATCTCGATTAGAGGCTAAGGATTTGCACCAATCTGTATTGAATTCTTTGCCAGTCTTTTCGGCTAGCTCAAACAACGCTGACAAATATTGATGATTGGAAGGCGCCTGCCTAGAAGCCTTATGATACAGGAGATAGGCCTTATCTTGGTCGCGCACAGTTCGATTAAAAAAATCACCCAGGCGGGAAAGGGTGCGGTGCGCTTTGATGTCAAGCATCGTCTCAAAAAACTCATTTCGTTCGGTGCTATCCTTCGTATGACGGTAGCGATATTCAAAATACTGTCGCTGAGGGTCTATTTTAATGGCTGCATCATACAATAAAACTGTAGTCGCCGTGTCTTTACTTCTGCTATATTGGTTGGCAAAATAAGCAATGTCTTTACCTTGCTCCAATAGCAGGACAAGCTTGAAGTCAAACTCATGTTCTGTCAATTTCTTACTACAATGGTATAGTTGTTTAAGGATGTTTGCATCCTTAGGGGCCAGTTGGTTAGCTTTTTTATAAAGTGGATAGGCTTGTTTATTTTCTTTGAGTTGCATTAATGTCGCTCCGCAGCTAGCTAATACTGAAGCTTGTTCCTGTTTCAACATCATCTGATATAGACCCTGTCTTATTGGAGCACTTGCGACCTTATAATAACTAGCTAGATATTGTTCAGCACCTGGTTTGCCCATGGCCATTTTATAGAGAGATAGTGCTTCAGTTGTGTCCTTAAGACTTAGATATTTTTTGGCATAATTGACAATGAGGGTAGCCGTCGGAAGTTTGATCAGTGTTTGTGTTTTAAAAGTATGATTTTCTGTCTTGGCCGCGATCCTATAAAGTCTATCGAAATAGGAAGGCTTAGGGTTAATTTCAATAGCTGTTTCGTAGAACTCCCACGCGCTGTCCCATTGTTTTTGTTGATACAGGTAATCAGCGATACTTGAAATCTCAGCAAGCTCTTTATTCCCTTTGAGTAAATCCATTTTAGAATCTGTGACTTTTAATCCTTTTTGTAGAAAACTAGAAATAGGGAATTGAGCCACTTCTTGTTCCAAAAAGGTCGGCCAGAAAAACCAAAGTTTGGCTTGTCCGTCCTTGGCGGCTGTGAGAATCCTGTCTTGCTTCCCGGAGAATTGCCCCGCGGTTACAGCGCCATCATGATAGATGGTAGTTAATTCATGGCCTTTTAGGTCCCAGACTTTTGCCGTGTGATCCCCAGAGGTAGTAATGATATATTGCCCATCTGGGGAAAACGCTACGGAATGGAGATCTCTATCTGGGTCATGACCTTCAAATCTTGCTACGGGAGTTTGAAGATTCATGGTATCCCATAATAGGGCTACCCCTTTGGCACCAATTAGGATCTGATGATTGTCAGGAGACATGGCGATTGCATTTAAACCAGCGATCTGATTCCTAAATTGCCTTTTAGTGTTGTTTCGCCAATCCCAAATATTTACATAACCCTTGGAATCCCCTCCTACTAAGTATTGACCAAGGGTGTCAGTAGAAAAGGTAATGGATTGATATCTAACTGAACCAATTAGTATTGTTGGTTCTCTATCCAATTCATCGAGTGACCAAACCCTAACTTTATAGTCTTGTGAACTTGTGGCAAAGTGTTTTCCGTCCGGAGAAAAGGCTACATCGTTTACAATTTTCCCATGTGGGAAGCTTTTGACAAACGCCCCACTTGTTTTCCAAAGAATAGCGGATTTATCCTGAGAACCGGTAAGGATATATTTGCTATCAGGTGAAAAAGCCACGGTCTTGATCTTTTGTTGATGTCGAGTCAGGGATTCTTCCTCATTGCCTTCCACGGACCATAGTGTGGCTACTTTATCAGAAACAGAAACAACGTACTTTCCGTTAGGAGATAGTGCTGCATCATTAATTCCCGCTGCAAATTCTTGTTTTTTGGCAGTAGTCGTATCAGAAGTTATATAGGAGATGCGAAGGGACTGGATATCTTCAGCAGTTTCTACATCCCAAAGTTTAATCGTGTTATCCCAAGATGCTGTTAGAATGGATTTCCCATCGGGTGAAAAAGCAACAGCTTCAATGTCGCCTTGGTGGCCATAGAAAGCTTTTCGTTCATCTCCTTGTGGGTTGTATAGGTAGGCTATATTATCAGCAGTGGCAATGGCAAAATCATTGGAGGTCGGAGAAAAGGCAACTGACCAGACTGGAGCCTTATGCCTGATTTGTTTAATGAGTTTACCATTCTCTAAGTTCCATAGGATAGCGGTTGAATCTTTCGATCCACTAAGTAAAAGTTTCTCATCCATAGATATTGCCAGGGCTTCGACATCATCCCGGTGAGCAATAAGAGAGTCTAAGATTTCGCCAGAAAGACTCCACTTGATGATTTTTCGATCTTGGGATCCAGTCACGACAAAATTTCCCGTTTTCGGACTGAAAATAGCCGCCTCCACATAGCCTTGATGTCCTTTCAGGACGACGGAATCTGCCTCAGTTGGGTAACTCGACACTTCACTTGTGTCGCCATCAATATTGGACTGGCTGCTAGAATAAATGGGCCAAATGATAGCGGTACTATCCCAAGAGCCTGTAATACAGTTTTGACCGTTGGGCGAAAAGGCCACGGCTTCTACGACATGCCTATGTTGGAAAGTTTTCAACTTAGTCTTGTTTTGCCTGTCCCAGAGGATTGCTGTTCCATCCATAGAACCAGACAGTATATAGCCGAATTGGGGGCAATAAGCGACAGCTTCGACACCCAACTGATGACCATTGAATTCTTGTTGCAAGGATTCCTGCTTATCCCAGATCCGCACACTATGATCTCTGGAACCGCTGATTAACATCCGTTCCGTGGTATCTGTTGCAGGAATAAATGCGACACTGAGTGCTGCTCCATTGAGCCTTTCATAGTTGTAATTAGTCAATTCCAAGCCTCTCAAGTTCCAAAGCCTTGCTTTGCTAGATTCTGCGGAGTAAAAATGCCGCCCATCTGGAGCAAATGCCAAACCTCGAACAGCCTGTAAATCTTCTTCAAAAGTTTGTAACTCATTACCTTTTAAATCCCACAATTTGATCGTCCGGTCAGATGATCCCGTTAAAACCTGTAAACCATCCGGTGAAAAACAAGCGGTATTTATGGCACCGCTATGGCCAGTAAAGGTGGTATACGACTGCTTGCTGAGGTCCCACAATCGAGCGGTCTTGTCAGAGGAAGCACTTAGGAGCATGCGTTCATCTGCTGAAAACTCTAAGGCATATATATAACCGGTGTGACCTAGTAAAGTATCAGTAGGTATTCCTCTTTCCCATTGTATTATCTTCTTATCCACGTGTCCAGTGAATATTCTCTCACCGTTCTTCGATATAGCGACGCTAAGTATGCCAGTTCTATTAGTAGATAGCGTATCAATGGTCTGTCCGTCTGCTCCCCAAAGAATAGCCATACGATCTTGACTAGTAGTAATGATCTCTTGCTTACGGGTGGTTTTTATATCGGTAATTCTGGCTTTGTGGCCTACTAAGGTATCTATAGGTACACCTTCCTGATTCCAAATAACTAATCTTCCGTAGTAATCACCTGTGACCATTTTATGATCCCCCAAAAAGGCTACGGCTGTTACTTGGTATCTATGTCCAGCTAAAGTATCTAGTATGCTACCAGATTGATCCCAAAGGATAGCCCTTGTACTCGCTGTACCGGTAAGAATCCGGCTTCCATCTGGGGATAGCGCTAGGTCGTTGATCGCTCGGGAGGTCTTCAGTTCTTTATTGTAAAATACTTGAGCGGTATCACTAATTAGATCGTGAAAAGCGGAAAGTACGGAAGGGTTCTCGGTATTATCCTCCAAAATGAACCCTGCCATTTGCAAGGCTAGGGTAGGGTTTTTTCTTGCTACCTTTTCCAACCTTGCTGCATTTTGATTGGCTACTGCTATCCGCCTAGCTTCTCGCTCAGCTTCTAATGCCTTTAGCTTAGCTAGCTCAGCTGTATCAAGTAATCTTCTAACCTGTGCCTCGGCCAGGAGTGCATTATTTTTTTGTTGTTCCAGTTTTCGGTAGAAACGAGTGAAGAGTTTGTCCACTTTTTCCAGCGCTGGAGCTGCTGGCCTTCTTTCCCGCGCTACTACTCTAGCAGATCGTAATTTGTTGAACAGTAACTCTGAATTGAAGTTCTTCTTGTTTAGCTCAGTTTTGATTTCTTGCGTCAATTGATCGAATTCAGCAGCAATAGCTTGTGAAACGGGACCTTGGGTTTTGTCCTGGGAGAAGATTATCAGAGGAAGACAAACCAATAATAGGGAAAGTAATTTTTTCATGGCGTGTTGAGTTTTGTGGGGCTTAATCCTGAGTCATTTTCGAGAGACTGGGGTGATCCGGGTCGATCATTTCGATTTGCTTTCGCTTTAGTCTTGCCAAGTCGTCGTCTTCGCTTTTTTTGAGAATCTGGTAATCTTGCAGGTACCTTTCAATTTGTGTATTCCTTCTCAAGCTATCAGCAATCTCAAATTGGCGGTTCTTCTCCTGGGCTTCCTCCTGAGCTTCTAGGGCCTCGGCTTCGGCTATTCTGGCTTTTTTGCTGGCACTGAGGGCGTAAATAGAGGTCGTAACGGAAAGTGCAGTTAGGACCATTCCAATCACTGCAATTCTTTTGGCTCTCCTGCTTTTTTCCTTTTCTGTAGCTAGTATTTCTTGTTGCTGACGTTCTTGTTCCAAGCGCTCCTGCTCTGCCGTAGCTTCTCTTTCCGCTGCTAATCGTCTTTGCTTGGCGGCCAGTACTGGAGCCACTAAAGTGTCATGGCTAAGTTCGTAGGTATATCCACCATGAGAGCTGGGTTCAGAGCGTAGAATATGGCAGTCAACAAGCCGAGTAAGCAAGTCCTTGCTAATGTGAAATTGACTAATGATTTGGCCTTCGTACATACTTAACCTACGCTCTTCTTCTTCGAAAATTAGCCCGTCTTCAATTAAATGGCGGGCCGCAAGCTCATCTTCTTCTGAATTCAAGCGTGATAACTGATCATCGTAATAATTTTGATATAGCTTTTCTACATCACCAATATCATCCTCGGAGATAAGCTTTATATCACCTTCAAAGACCTTTCGCTCCAGGGATTGACATAATATCTGTAATTGAAAGGAAGCAATATTTTCAGTGCCTCCTTTTGTCAGGAAATGCAGAATGCGTTCAATCGCATCATCAGTGTAGTCGAAAGGAGGAGTAAGAAAGTTTTCGCCTTGGTCAAAAGCAGGATTGATGATGGCATCTTCGGCACCCTCTCGAGATAAAGGTCCTAACTCGAAACAACGACTCAGTATATTGGGGAAATATTTAGTCATTTGATTAAGACTATGCATTCGGTCTGATCGAATCGCCAAAACGGCTTTCACTTGGATAGGGTAGTGCAAAGCAGCCATTTCCTCTTTGGTAAGTACTTCTTCTCCTCCCTCTATTTGGGCTTGAACTTTTTCTAGAAAACGTTGTGGAATAGGGGTATATATGAGTTCTGCTAGCTGCTCTTGAAAGATATTCACTTGTTCTTTAGGATAGGTGAACAATTCTTCGAATTGATCAAATATCAACACAAAGCCCTTTTTCTTTGATCCTGTTGCCATGTGTCTCGACTTGAGTACATACCATAGGGAATTTTCCGCCGGTATAAGCTTGTCGAGCGTGTACCCATACTGTTGATGAATACCCAGAAAGTTTTGTGTCAATGAAAGTGGAGACTCAGAGTTTTCATCTACATAAGCTCCAAACCGGAGTGAGATGGGTTCTAATTCTCCTTCTTCCTCTAGTTGAGGAATTAAACCCGCATTTAGGAGGGAGCTTTTTCCCAAACCGGATTTCGAGTAGAGGACTACCAGTCTTTCTAAAGCTATATATTGATGGAAGTCTTTGATTTCAGGGCCACGACCAAAGAAGATGTGATTTTGTTCGGTCTTAAAGGGTTGAGCTCCCGGGTATCTATATTTACTCATAGTAGTAGTTTTGATAGGGTCAGCATTGGGCTTATTCAAATGCTTTGGCTTGGTTCAGGATTTCTAAAACTGCTTCGACGATCTGGTTTTGTCGCACCTCGGCATCGCGTTCATCGATAGATGAATTCTGTAGCCGTCGTTTAAGCCTACTGAATCGACTTTCTTGTACCGAAAGGTCATCGATTAGATCTTCAGCTGTATCCCCTAATTCCTCTAGAAAAATTTTGAATTCTGTTATGGCCTGTTGAAGCTCAGCTTTTGCTATTAGTTTTGCAATTTTCCGCAAAACCGACTCTTGTTTTTCGCCTGCTTTTCTTAATAGGTCTCGTTTGCCCATTTCGTGATGTAGACGATCAATAAAACTAGTAGCATGGTCTTCGACAAAATGAATACGGAATTGTTGTTGGCAGAAAACCTTAATTTTTTCAGCTACTTGTGGACCGGCGGCATACCTCAAAAAACTATCTTTCTTGGTATACTTGGCGAGCACCCTTAAGAGCAACTGCATATACCATCTTTCAAACTGTATTCCTAAGAATATGAAGTTGTCCGTTTCACTGATCACATTCTTAAGTTCTTGTGGCATACTTCGGTTGCCAAGGATAGAGTCAAAATAGTCGAATAGATCCTGATAGGTTAGTACCAGAGAGTCTCGTTCTTCAATACTTCCGAATAGGTTGTAAATCAAGGGCGATTTTTTAGTCGGAACCTTCGCCCCTGTGGTAAGGGTTCTATTTTTCCAATAAAAGTCAGCCTTACAAGCTAAATCTTGATCTTGGAAAGCGGCCTCCAGTTTCTTATCAGGAGTTAAGTTGATTACAAAGTGGAAAGGAATTTGGGCAACTTTTTCCAGGATTTTCTCTGCCTCAGAAAAAGAGTTTTCAAAAAAACGACGGAGCTTATAATATATATGCGTGCGACCTTCTTCCGAATTAAAGAGGAAAACGCCTTCTTGAGGATAGAAGTTTCGAATGTCAGAATTCTGTTCTACTTGCAGGAATTCTACCATTTGGTCCTCTAACATCTTTCCATCTTGATCTCGGTAGATTTCCGGACCTAGACATAGGATACATTTTTCATCTTTGATCGTCTGAATGATCACATCCCAATCTACGGTGTTTGCTTTACCGGATGCTTCATAATCGGAAGAGGAGTCAGGAGTGTATTGATGATCTGGCATGGCTCATTAGTTCTTTTAATAGGGTTTGCGGACATCATCAACCAGGATGGATTTGTCAGGATAGCACTACTTTGTAGCATGGGTTTAGATGTCCATTCTTATTTGCTGAGCAATTCACCTACAGTTTATCTGGTAATCAGCGCTTACTGAGGGGAAACCCACTGCGGATAATACTTATTCCAAATTTCACTTATATAAGGCATAGTTAAACCACATCTTGATGTGGATTTACGGGATATGGTGTATTGGATAGGCAGGAAACTCGGAGGATACGAGACTTTTGACTAAAGATGGGGGAACGGTCAGGGCGAGGAATGGAAGAGACCAGGTTTCAGCTGAGCCAATTGTAAGAAAAGGGTTGATCACATGTTCTAAACCTTAGCAGAAGTATCAGAGAGCTCTTGATACTTCTGCTAAGAGATGAATGTGCTTTAATACGGAGAAGTTATAGGGGGGATCAATAGTCGTTTAAGATGAAAACGACTTGAACTAGCCCACTCGTAATGTGGACAGTTTTTTCGATTAACTGTCCAGTCAGCTAAGGTCATTTATTTTACAATCGCCACATCTCCCGTTACGATCTTAGATTCAGGCTGTCCATTTTCACGGACTGTGTAATCTAGCCACCATACATATACACCGGTTGAGAGTAGTTGCCCATTCAACATACCGTTCCAACTTAGATCCGGATCGGTGGTTTCAAACAAAAGATTCCCCCAACGATCAAAGATCTGTAGATTGTATTCCAATATTTCACAGCCGGTTAGTGGCCTAAACTCATCATTAACACCATCATTGTTCGGAGAAAAAGCAGAAGGACCATAAAACTCACAACGCTCACATTCTCGAACATCTGCGGTGAAGGTTCGTTCTTCACAATCATTGAAGACTAAAACCTGGTACTGACCAGCTTCAGTTACAGCTAAAGTAGGTTCGGTTGTACCGCCAGACCAGAGATATTCGGCAAATACTGGCGTCCTGGCATCTAGGACTAATCGCTGCCCTGGGCACAAGAAGGTGTCTTGAATCAGGGTTTGTTGGATAGAGTCAATTACAGTCACTGTAGCACTTGAAGTGAAAACATTACAAGCAGTAGTCACTGTAACGGCATACGTGCCTGTACTTCCTACCTCATAGATAGAAGCCGTACTGCCATCTTGCCAAGTATAAGCTGCACCAGGAATCGTGAGATCGTATGTTAGTGGGGCATCTGCTACACATAGAATAGTATCATTACCCAGGCTAAGGATTGGTTCGCTAATAAAGGTTACTTGTATCTGATCCGTCTGCTCTTCACAGGGAGTAGTAATCGTGATGGAATATAGACCGTCCGTCGTGATGGTACGTAGTGGACTGGTAGAGCCGTCTTGCCATTGGTAAGAAATTACATCTTCGTTGGTGACATCAATATCTACTTGTTCTCCGGTGCAGAGTACTTGATCTGGACCCAATTCTAATTGTATTGGACTAACATAATCAATATTTACCTCATCTGTAACAGTGCCGCAAGCATTGGTCACCTCAACGGTATAAAGACCTGGAGCGGTTACCCGAAAGATGGGGTCGGTTGAGCCATCCTGCCAGAGATGGCTGGCTAGGTCGCTAGAAGCATCTAATGCCACAGTTTCACCAGGACAAAGCAATTGATCAGCACCGAGTTCAATTTGGGGTACGTCCATTTGGTAGATAATCTCTATTTGATCGGTTACGACACCACAGTCATTAGTGGCGGTAACGGCGTATACCCCGGAGGTGCTTACGTCAAAGGTCGGTCCGGTGGAACCGTCCTGCCATTGGTAGGTGCCAAACGGAATAGTGACATCCAAAGTGAGAATTTCACCTTCGCAAACCAATGAGGTATCTGGTCCTAGCTCAGCACTGTTGGATAGGGCAAAATCTACTTCAAAAGGAAAAGAGAAAGCGGTAGATGGGTTACCACAAAGATCAAGAATTTGAGTAGCCTCATCTGTAATCAGCTCAAAGGTAAAAGTTCCTAATTCAGAGATCGGAGGATCAATTTCGAAGGTGAAGTCCTTTTCGTATTCCCCTCCCTCGGAGCAAATATTATTAATAGGAATTAATGAGTAAGGGCCACCAGGTCCAGTCAATTGATAATTCATATTGGTGAAAGTGGCGCATTGGATATTTTCCGAGAAGGAAATTTCTATTTGATTTTCATTGCATTCATCCGGCACTCTAATCCCCTCAACACTAGGGCGGGTCTGATCGATTATCCCTAAGCCTGTAGATGAACTAAAATCGATGGTATATCCATTCGGAGATTGTGACCAGTTAGAAACCATGAGAGCGTAGGTGTTGCCTGGCACCATCGGAATTCGGTCATTAAAAGTAGATTGTCCGGTAAATTGGTCAGGGAAAGGGGCATTACAACCAGCACCCTGCACATTGAAATTACTTCCGCCATTGGCTCCTGTTGGGCCATTACACCCTAAGCCCCCCGCAGCATTGCAGCTAACCTGCATGCTCGCCGTATTTCTTATATCGCTACATTCTCTACCAGTGATATTAAACAGTGCCCAATCATAATCATCATTGGGATCATTGGGGGTGATGACGAAGCCGAGAAATCCTGCTTCGTTAACGGTAAAAGTGTACCAAATAGAGTTTAATTCCCCAGCAGTGCAACTGATGCTGGTGTTAATCTCATTATTGAAGTTGCCATCTCCACTCGGAGAGTTCATTTCGGAATACATTTCTTGACAAACCGGAATAGCGCCAAGACAATCTTGTACAGTCGGGATTTGCCCATGCAAATAACTTAGAGAGAAGAGCACGCAAAATAGGGATAAGAGTAATGATCTTTTCATAATTATCATTAATAGTGTTAAGGAATGCCAATGTCCTATTCGTGGGTATATATTGAAGTGCAGTGATCTCTGGTCAGAAGCCGATACTTTGCCCTAGAAGATCTTTTGGAGTAAGAAGGGCCGCAAAATAAGGATTTTAGTAGTAAACGAAAATGAGGGCTTAAAATTTTTTATGTCAGCGACTTTATAAAATTATTTTCAAATGAATCTGTGCTCTTCGGCTCAGCAGTCAATCTTGAAAAATTTCAATAGATCCGGAGTAGATTAGTTGCTGGTAAGTAGTTTTGGGGAGGTAAATAGGGTCGCGCAAGAAAAAAAAACTCTTTTTTTGAAAAAAAATCAGGCAAAAAATAACTTGAATTTTAATTTATTTCTCACTTTATTGTTAAGTGAGTTGTTGTTAATGAGTTGAATGTTAGTTGTTTAAGTTATTTTTACCCTTTTATTACCTGTTTTTTATTTTCACAATAATGGTTTTTTGTCTTTGTTTTCAGCGCTTTGTCGTTGCATATTTGTATCGTGATCAGTGAGTAATTGAGGAGGAAAGAAAAAATCGGATCAAAAGAGTTCCGATAAATTATTGAAGAAATATGTTCATGGGATTATAATTTGTTGGTAGTAAGTCGTCCCGATACACTCGGGACGAATTACACTTTTCAAATGTAAACCCTGCGTAAAGATAAACGCGTCAAACAAAAAAAGAGGCGATTCTGGGAAAATCGCCTCCGATCTAAGACTAGGTCAATGTTCATGGGACTACGTCGTCAAAAAAGTCCTTAAGATTACAATTTGATTAAATTATCAAGGTGGAGTTTAGTTCCACTGTTTGACGCGAAGATAAACCAAATAATCAGCCGAACAAAGGATCAGCTGATATTTTTGGCACAAGATATTAATTTTGGATATGTTCATGGGATTATAATTGAAAGGGTCGTACTAAATAGTGCGACTTTTTTTTTGCCCGTAACTGAAGAGTGTTTAGTCTTTAAAGCACTGGTAGTCAATTGTTTGCTTCCTTTGCTGTAACATATATAAAAAAAGGTGTTGCCAAAAGCAACACCTTTCATATATGATAAGGATTCAAGTGATCAAAATATTCGGCACCTAGGCATCATTTGTTTCATCCCTGTAGGCATTGATCAACTTCTTCTGGATATCGCCAGGCACTTGGCTGTATTCTGCAAATTCTCGCGAGAATTTGGCCCTACCCTGAGAAAGAGACCGCAGCGTGCTTGAGTATTGATACAACTCTGCCAAAGGTACTTTTGCAATAATTTTCTTGTAGTGCCCCTCGGAATCCATTCCTTGAGGAAGCGCTCGTCTCGTATTCAGATCGCCCATTACATCGCCGAGTACATCATCCGAACAAAGGATTTCTAGCTTATAAACAGGCTCTAATAATTTCGGTCCAGCTTCTGTAAAGGCATTTTTAAATGCCTGGCTAGAGGCTAGCATAAAGGCCATATCATTTGAATCCACAGCGTGCATCTTACCATCGTAAATACACACACGTATATCTTGGCAGTAAGAACCCGTTAAAGGCCCTTCTTCCATTTTTTGTAGAATACCTTTCTTGATCGCATTGGAATAGTTGGCATCAATTGACCCACCTACAATACACCAATAGTAAACTAGTTTTCCACCCCATGGCAATTCCTCTTCATCAGTTTTTCGTACGGTGAGATCACTAGGTTCTGGCATCCCTTCGAAATAGGGCTCTATCCGCATATGTACTTCGGCAAATTGTCCAGAACCACCAGATTGCTTTTTGTGTCGATATTGCTGATTGGAAGCCTTCGTAATGGTTTCTCGATAGGCTATTTTCGGTTTGATGAAGTCCATTTTAACATTATTGACCTTCTCAATCCGATATTTAATCAAATCCAGGTGCAATTGACCTTGTCCATGCAATAAGGTTTGTTTTAAAGCCTTGGATTGCTCCACAATCAAAGTAGGATCTTCCTGTTCAATTTGATGGAGGGCCTTCATCAATTTCTCCATATCATTCTTGCTTGGTGGAGAAACGGCTACCCGGATTCTAGGTGCAGGAAAAACCATCGGTTCTATCTGAATATCAACGCCTTTAGTGTTGAGCGTATTATTGGTGCTACTATCCTTCAACTTAACAGTCACTCCAATATCACCAGCCTTCATTTCGGAGACATTACTGCGATCTTTTCCATTAGCGACAAAGATCTGACCAAATCGCTCCGAACTGCGATTGGCGGGATTGGATAATTCATCGCTGGCCTTTAGCGTGCCGCCATAAACTTTGAAGTAGGAAACATTCCCCACTTTTGGTTCAGAAAGGGTTTTGAAGATAAAAATGGAAGTATCTCCAGAGCTGTCGCAAGCAAGTTTTTCACCTCCAACCAAAGTTGCTGGTGGTCGGTCAGCAGGATTAGGACATATATCATTGATGAATCCCATTATTCGTCCACTACCCATATTGTTGGTAGAAGAGCAAATAAACACGGGGTATATTTCTTGTGTAGAAATAGCCAAGCGAAGTCCTTCCGTTAGTTCTTCTTCCGTCAGCGAGCCATCCTCAAAATATTTTTCCATTAATTCCTCATCATTCTCGGCTGCTGCTTCAACCAGGTTGTTGTGAAGTTCCTGTGCGCGTTCCATGTGCTCTGCTGGGATATCCTGTTTTTCTGGTTTACCGCCCCCTTCCGGGAATACATACATCGTCATTCGCAGTGCATCCACTATCTTATTAAAACCAGTCCCTTCGTTGGCAGGAAACTGGATTGGGAGGACTTTTCTACCGAATCTAGTTTGTGCTTGCTCTAAGGTAGATTCGTAATTGGCCTTTTCGTGATCAATTTGGTTGATTACGAAAAGGGCTGGTGTTTTATATTTTTCTACATATTCCCAAATCAATTCTGTGCCTACCTCAACACCGCTTTTGGCATTGAGCAGCATCACGCCGGTATCTACTACCTTAAGAGAAGAAACAATTTCACCGACAAAATCATCAAAACCAGGTGTGTCTAGGATATTGATCTTTGAGTCTTTCCACTTGGCATGTAACAGGGTGCTAAAAATGGAGTTGCCGCGCTCTTTTTCAATATTGGTATGATCTGAAACGGTATTGCCATCCTCGACAGTTCCTCTCCTCGAAATCTCCTTTGCTTCAAAAATCATCGTCTCAGCAAAGGTGGTCTTCCCACTGCCAGGATGGCCCAATAAAGCCACATTTCTAATGTCTTTGGTGTCGAAACTCATACATTAAGGTTTTTGATGATTGAAAAAATGAAACCCTCCGAGAACAGGAGGGGTATCGAGATAGGCTGGTGAAACAAAAGTGAAATTATTTCTTTCCTATTGGAATGAAATTAGGAAAATAAAATTTAAGAACAAAATAAATTTCGAATTATAGAACTTTGGGAAACTTTTTGCAAAGAATGGGGTTTGGCAAGGGTTTCCAGGGGTTCAGTTAAAGTCTGCGATCCAATGCTCTGGGATAAGGGTCACCACTTCCTCCTGTTGTTATTCTTTGCTGCTTTGCTTTTATTTTGTTGACCATTTTTTACCTTTAAGCGTATTCGGAATCTCAGTGTATTCCACACCTTATTATTTGAAATCTCCTCGGTATGATCAGTTATTATAATGTCAACGGCAAAATCACCCCAGTGGCAGAGGCACAACTTCATGTGACCGACTTAGCCATAATTCGCGGCTATGGGGTATTCGACTATTTCAGAGTCTTAGGCAGGCGGCCTTTGTTTGTGGAAGACTATGTAGATCGTTTTTTTCGCTCTGCGAGTTTACTAGACTTGGCGGTACCTTGTTCCAAGGTTGAATTGATCCAAAATATTCAAGATTTATTGGATAAGAATGGACAAGAAAAGGCTGGTATTCGGTTAATCTTGACGGGGGGGTATACGACGGATAATTATACCCCCGTACAACCCAATCTTTTGATCTTGCAACATCCCTTTGCAACCTTTCCTGCTTGGGGGTATGAACGAGGTGTGAAGATGTTGACTTTCCAGTATGAGCGGGAAATTCCTGTAGCCAAAACGATCAATTATGTTACTGGTATTCGAATTCAGAAATGGCTGAGAGATAATGATGCTGCCGCAGTTTTATACTATGATGGAGGTACGATCAAGGAATCGGACCGATCTAATTTTTTTCTAATTGATCAAGCAGGGAAGTTAATCACGCCCAAAGAAGGTGTCCTACCAGGGATTACCAGAATGAAAGTGCTACAGATAGCAAGAGAAATGGGACTGTCTGTAGAGGAGAGAATGGTTGAACTACATGAGGTCTTTGATGCGAAGGAAGCATTCATGACAAGTTCCATCAAAAAAGTGCTTCCGGTGATTATGGTAGATGATAAGCCGATAGCGGATGGAAAAGTGGGAGAGATGACGCAGAAGTTGGGAGCTAGATTTGAGGCGCTAGTGGACGAGTATGTATTGGCTCGTGTGTAGCTCTTGCTGTAAGAGTAGGCTTTCTACTTTTTTTATTAAATTTAATTTTACTATTTTTGACCCTGATTAATATTCTATTCCATCTTATTCTTTCCTTTGGTCTCAACTCTAATTATAAGCAGGTGATTATTTCTTGATATCAATTCAGTAATTACCTTGGTTCTCATCTCATAACTAATTTCTGCAGTCCTAGGTTGTTCGATTGACCTCTATTTCTCGTGAATCAATTGTACGGCCTAACTTAACGGTAAGCCTCACTCTTTCATCGAGTGGAGGGCTTCGCATTGAGTACTACAATACGATATTTCTAATCTCATTGAAAAGAAAAGACAAACCTATTCAACAGCAAACTAAGAGGTACATGATAAAATGACCGAGTTAATAACTCTGCGTCTATATCTATTCCGTCACCCATTTAAGTATTGCGCTATGTTGTTTAGGTTATCCCCTCTACAAGACCTAAGGTTTGCTTTCGCTTCTTTTAGTAAAAGTAAATTAGTATTTCCATTCCTCTTGTTCGTTACTTATCTGCCGGCTCAAGTATTGGATGTGACCGTGAGTTCTCCCGGAGATTTGTCGGTCTGTGGCCCTACTGCTACTATCACAGTCACAGTATCTGCTACTGGTGCAGTGACTACTCCAGTACAAAATGTCGTTTTATCCTTCTCCAGCATAACAGGACTGGAAGTTACACCTGCCTCCGTCAATGTGGGAACGATTTCTGCAGGAGAAAGCCAAGACTTTGATTTTACCATCCTGGCTAACTGCAATTTCACAACAAATATTAGTTCTAGTGTCGAGGTTCCATTTACCGTTTCGCATGATACCTATGGACCGGGCAACGATAGTTCAGCAAATGGAGAATCGAACACCATTCAGATCCAAGAAGCGGATTTATCAATTGGGTCCACCACTCCTTCAAGCGTTGATGCTTATTTTGGCCAAGGGTTTACTGTAGATGTAGGTGTGAACAATGGGGGTAACGGCGAATTGGAAGAATTTATGTATTGTGTGACAGGTAATAGCAATGCCGTATTGACAAGTATAAGTGTGGCAGGAGTTACCACTACTGGAGCTGGTCCTTGTTTCACGATAGGCATGGCAGAATTAAGTGCTGCTGGTGAGTTTCCCTTTTTTGATGCAAATATCATTGTACAAGAGACTTGGGAAATAATCGGATGTACGAGTCCTTCGACCCCGGTGAGTAGGGAGGTTTCTTTTGGTTGTACAGCTTCTCCGAACTGCGATTCAGATGATTCAAATACAGGTTTGGTTTTTGGCGTAGCAATTCCTGAGCTTGATGCTGTCGTCACAGATATGACCTATCCGGCTTGTTATGCAGATGTGGATTCTGAGGTAGAGGTTTCAATAACCAATAATGGCCAAGCACCGGCAGATGATATTGTTTTTAGCATTAGTGCCAATCAAACTATTGACATTAGCAGTATCATGGCTTCTTCTATGGGGGGAGGTAGTGTCGGAATGTTATCCGTTGATAGCAGTACTATAAGTGGGTGCGGGGGAAGCATTGTGTACCTTAGTTTGGATGATGCAGATTTAGCTAATGGAGAATGCGTTCAAGTAAATTATACGATCGGCCATGATTGCGCTTGTAATGACTGCTCCAAGTTGGGTATTTACGGAACCTCTTTATCTGTGAGTACTTGGACAGATTACTGCGACAACTCTTACAATTCAGGAACTTCGGCTACTATCGATGGCTACGATGCCCGTCTTGGCGGTTTTGTTGAAGGACCATTAGAAATGCTCGATGGCGATGTGGGCACGATAGAGTATATCGTAAATCTGGTTGACCTAGACTGGATGAATAGTAATTACCCAAATGCTTATGTGGAAATTGAATATGAAATACCCTGCGGATTAGATTATACTCCTGGTTCTGCTGTGTGGACGGATCGAGATGGGACGATATGGAATAGTTGTGCTGACACCTATGTAGATACAGGAGGAGATGACACTTTTATCGTGCGGTTTTGCCAGTCGAATCGTCCCGGTGGATTCAACATATCAGCAGGTTCTGCCTTTACCTTGGAGGTACTGACTGACTGCTCGGAAAAAACGACCCCACCCGCAGCATGTGGGTTCCACATTTTTGATTTGCAGGTAAATCAAACCACCTATTTCAGTACAGACAATACTTGCGCAATGGCATGTGAGCGCCAGAAGCTTTGGGATCCTTCGGCCCTGGATATCAGAGTAAGTTGTCCGGTGACAGGTACCTGTGTTTGTGAGGGATTAGTTTTTTCACAGTTCATCATGGAACGTACCACCTTGGGTTTAGGAGACTCCAACAATGATCAGGTACCAGATGGTGCCATTAATACCAACCTCATCCAATTAGATCGCTTCCTACAAGGAGATACCATCAAAGCACTTTATCAAGGCGTTGTAAATAACTCCATGGATGAAAACTGGCGATATGGTTTTGCCACTTTAGGTTTTGATCATACCAACTTCACGCCCATTAGTGCGCAGTTGATTTTTCATGACGATGACCTGGCTACGATCGACACCGTTAATACGATTCCAATTACGGTTGATGGAATGGACTTAATTTTAGATTGGTCTTTGGATACTTTGATTGCGCTGGGGGCCGGAATAGATCCCGCAATCCATTACCAAGATGGGGATAGTATATCTCTTTGCGTGAATTTTCAGATTAAAGATGCCTTTAGTGGGATGGAACAAAGTATTACCTTTTATCCAACATTTTACCTATCTGATGACGAATATGGGTTGGGCTCCATACTAAGTTGTAATGATAGGGTGGGTCGGTTAACGCAGATTGGATTAACAGCAAGTGCTAGCTCCTCATTTGGTAATTTTGGAGCTTGTGACCTGCCTGATTGGGAGATTTTGTATCGTCGAAACTATGGTGGGCGCAGCTTTGATGAATTCCCTTATGAAATAAGGCCGCTTGGACTCCCAAAAACTTTAACCTTTACTAAGCCTAGTGAATTTGAGTACCGATTGGACGCAATGGCGGTAGATCTTCGGCAGCAGATTAATCCTGCCAACAACGTGGTGACTACAAGTGTAGCTATCCCCGAAATTTACTTTATCCAGAATGGAGATGAATTGACCTTCCTTGCAGAGGACTTCTTTAATAGTATTGGTGACAGCGAGATTCCTCCCGATGAAGGGTATCGGTTTCGTTTTTATCCTAGCTTACAAGGAGGATGTAGGTCCAGTGCAGGTGATTATGAAGTGATTTTTTCGGCAACTGAAAGCGTAGATGAAGGGGTTTATTGTACACCGGTACTGACACGAGATCCAGATACCCTTACGGTGACTTATACTGGTGGAGCACGATTAGAAATTGAAGCGGCTGAATCCAATGTAGTACTTTGTAGTGGGATAGATACGGTAGATTTATTGGTCAATAGCGTGCTGGTACCGGACGCAGAAAATGCTTTTCTCTACTGGAATAGCCCGGATGGAGGAGCTGTGGTGACCAAGTTGATCAATGATTCAGATGGCATAGAAATCCTTCCAAATGACTTTGGTATCTTTCCCTTAGGTGATATTGATGGTGGAACAAGCAAAGCATTGAGAGCATTGGTTATTGTCAATGACTGTGCTTCAACGACCATTGATTTTGTAGCAGGTTGGGATTGTGAATCTTTGCCTACCACGATAGAAGAGGCCTTATGCTCCGATCCTTCAACCATCAGCTACTCAGCTGCCCCTTCTGGTATGAACTTAAATGTTTTAGCTCCCGAGAATGATACCATCGTAGATTTTTGCGCCCCTATTCCTTATGAAATAGAAATCATTAGTACAGAGTTGGGCTACTTACGAGATTTTGAGATTATTGGCTTATTACCTCCAGGTCAGCTTTTCCAATCAGGTAGCCTGGAAATGGCTTATCCTTCAGTTTCAGAAGGAGGAAGTTACGTAAGCGTAGGAATGGACCCGGTAATTAATGGCGTGATTTTCCGGTTAAATGTGGCTGAGCTAGATGCAGAATGGGTGGAGAATGGTTTGATCGGAGCAAAGGACCTGGATCAGAATAAGATTTCGCTGCGTTTTGTTACTGAAACCAGCTGTGGGTATATATCTGGGCAACAGGCTCGATTCATTTTGTTAGGTAGCGATAATTGCGGTGATCCGCTTCGAGCGGTACGGAAACGTGCAAGGCGAGCTCATGTAACCAGCACGGAGCCGAGTTTTGAAGGAAATATCAATCTGTCAGATTTAGTACTGAATCCTTGCAACAATCAAAAGGCTACCTCCTTTGTTAGTTTCGAATTAACTAGCGGTGGTACCAGTGCAACGCTCGATTCTATCCAATACGTTTTGCCGGAAGGGTTGAATTATATTGCTAATAGTTATACACCTGTACTCAATATGCCAAGCGGTGAACCTGTTCTGCGAGATGAAGGAGGTGCCACCGTATTATCTTGGCCCTTGAATTCGGGATTGGCGGTAGGTGATGTTGCTTCTTTTCGGATTGATATTCAGGCTATGGATGTGGGGCAACTCTGTGGAGATGCTGACCTATTAGTACATGCATATTCTAGTGTGAATTCTGCTTGCGGGTTGATGAATTGTGCCTATGGAATTGAAGCTGGGAGTGCAGAAGCATCTGTGATTATTGAAAAACCTGAACTTAATTTTAGTGATTTTGATGCCACGCTGAGTTTTACATCTACCACTACCGAATTATTACAGGTTTTCGATGTGGAAATTTGCAATACTGGAGCAACACTGCAATCTGGCCAGTATGTTACCCTTGATCTATATGAAGATGGGGATAACAACGGATTTAGAAGTGCTGGAGATACGCCATTATTTTCTATTACTGAAATCTTGACTAATCCGCTCAGTAGTGGGGATTGCGTCACCTTGAGCGGCCAGAGTTCTTTCCCAACTGGTACCGTATGTACCATTATCGGAGTTCTAGATCCGAGTAATACCTGTGTTTGTTCAGAGGAACCCTCTGGACAGTTCCGGCCAGAAATAGTCATAGATTTTGATAGGGAAGTAGAGACTTGTAGTGGGAGTACGATGTTGGTTGGTCCCGCCGCACTGGATGGGTTTGATTACACTTGGTTAAGCTATAACAGCTCCCCATTGAGTGCTTTAAGTGCTACGGACCAAACACCAGTGGATTTTACGATGGTGAATACAACGAATTCTGATCTTAGTCTTCAGTATATTTTACGGTCTACAGCCAATAATTGCTATGAATATGATACATTGACTATTACTCTACACAGCAGCTATAACGAGATCTATGATGTGGTAGCTTGCTTAGACGGAAGTTATAATCTACCCTCTCCGGGGATAGGAGGGTCTAATTTCCAATGGGCACCGGATACTGGTCTTAGTTTTCCCGGACCAGATTCGAGTTTCGCCACTGTCGATATGGTTGTAGCTGATGAGACTTATACTTTAACCTTCACAGGTGAAGATGGGTGTGTTGGTATGATGGTCGTAAACGTATCTACCCTGGATTGTGGGACCGCTGCTGCTTCTTTGGGAGATTACGTTTGGTTTGATTTTGATCGGGATGGCATACAGGAGAATGGAGAACCTCCCATTGCTGGAATTGAAGTTAATTTGTATGATGCTTTGACTGGAGCTTTACTGGGGACCACCACTACAGATGAAAATGGTTACTATTTATTTGATGATTTACCGCAAGGGACCTTCTATGTGGACTTTGAACCATTACCAGGGTTTACAGGGACTATGATTGACCAAGGAAGTGGTGTGAGTCAAGATTCATTGGATAGTGATGCTGATGCTGATACCGGACTGAGTCCTAATTACTTTTTGGCCTGGGGAGAACATAATCCTACTATAGATGCTGGATTTATCCCTACTTGTTCCCTTGTTGTGGATCTTACTGTGAGTGACTGTCTAATAGATGCCGATACCTTAACCAGGGCTGTTACACTTGATTTAAGCTGGGAAGGGAATCCCTATACCTATGATCAGTTTTTTGGCCGAGATACCATTTATGTTGATCTGACTGGTATTGGACAACAATTGGCGATAGTGGTAGATACTGTGATGGGCGATACTAGTGTAACTTTACTAGTGAATCCAGAGTCCACTACTTCCCTGATGGCTTCTGCCAGCTTTGCCTATGCTGATCTCTGCACTGCCACCAGCGAAACAATCGAGTTTAATCCTTGTATTTTTGACCTGGCGCTCAAGAAGGAATCCACGAATGGCGCTTCATTTAGTTATGGAGATACCATTTGCCTGGATATTATTGTCTTCAATCAAGCTATTCAACCCACCAGCAATATCGATGTGATAGACTATTTGCCCAATGGCTTTGGCTTTTTGGAAGATCTCAATCCTGACTGGACGAGTGATGGCGGAAATCTCCGAGCAACTATCTCAGATACGCTCCTAATGGGCGAGTCTGATACCATTCCTTTGAAGGTAAGTCTACTCATGGCCACCGGATCTGAGTCTTGGACAAATTATGCCGAAATCACAGCCTTTGAAGATACTCTAGGCAATGATAGATCTAGTTTTGATATCGATAGCACACCGGATGAGATGATTGATAATGACGCTGGAGGTAATCCAGAAACATCTTCTGATGATGTAGTGGACGGCAATGGAGCTGGAAATCCTGGTGATACAGATCCAGGAACAGATGAAGATGATCATGATCCATTTAAGGTGGAAATCTTTGATTTAGCGCTTCAAAAAATACTAACAAGCGATCCTCCATATCAATATGGGCAGGAGGTAGGTTTTGCCATTACGGTATACAATCAGGGTAATGTGATAGCCGATAGCGTAAGAATATCGGATTATATTCCTACTGGATTTGATTGGGTAGTTAGTAATGAACCAACTTGGTCTGTTGTCAACGATATTTCAACGGATACCGATACTGCTTTCACGGTCATTGGAGATACAATACAACCCGGTGGTAGTCGGACGGTTAATATAACACTATCTATCGCCGATGCTGACCCCGATCAATATATTAATATTGCTGAAATCTCTTTTGCAAAGGATACCTTAGGCAATCCACGATTTGATGATATAGATAGTACCCCCGACAATGATGCGGAGAATGATGCCGGAGGAAATCCGGGTACCAGCTCGGATAACGTAGTGAATGGGGATGGAACGGGGACGCCAGGAGATACGGTATCCAATAGTGATGAGGATGATCAGGACCCCGCTTTTATTTCCATCCCGCTGATTGACCTTACTAAATCAACGACTTCTATTGTCCCTGCTGCTAGTGGTACCACTGGGAACTTTGATGTGACCTTCCAATTCCGCATCCTGAATAGCGGAAACACAAAGCTGACAGCAGTCCAATTGATTGATAACTTTCCCGCCATTTTTGGAAGTGCCTATGTGCAATTGGTGGGTGCACCAACTGTAGTAGAAATGGCCAGCAGTGTACTAGCTCCTGACCGCCCAACAATCAATGGGAATTTCAATGGAGCAGCCTTTGACAGTTTATTTATTGGAACGGATGGCTGCCTGGCAGCAGATGATAGCTTGACCATTCAGCTTGCTATTGAAACGACAGCCTTAACGGGAGTAGATTCCATAATTAACGAAGCAATTGTCACTGCTCGTGATACCTTCAATACACCTACTTCTGATATGGATACCGCCAAGGTGAAAATACCTACCTGTTTCTTAGATGTAGCCTGTCCATCTGCTGGAACCACCTTGTCTTGTCTGGCAGATCTTCCTACTGCAGCCAATAATGCAGCTACTTTCAATGCTATTGATGGTGGTTCGGCCATTCGCAATTCTTGTGGGGTAGTTACTGTGCAATCAAGTGATACCAACAATGGCGGGACAGGTTGTAGCTCATCTCCATTAATTGTGACGAGAGAATATGTCATTATCGATAACGGCGGTGTGGTCGAGCAACGGGATACCTGCGAGATTACCTACACCATCGTGGATGATGAGCTGCCCGTCCTTGTTTGCCCCTCAGCGATGGAGGTAGATTGCAACATAGATGAAGTAACACCATACGCTAACCTTACAGCTTTTCAAGCGGCAGGTGGCTATGCAGCAGATGACTGTGGCATTAGTAGTTTTGCCTTTGTTTCTGATGTTTCAGATAGTGGTAGCTGCCCAGAGGTATTCACTCGAACCTATCGGGTTAGAGATGCTTGCGATCATGAAAGTACATGCGTACAACTGATCACGGTCAGTGATGAGACAGCACCTGTGCTGAGTTGTCCAGAGATTGATACTGATTGTGCCCTAAGTGATATTCCGGCCTATGCCGATCTGGATGCCTTCTTGGCAGACGGAAATACAGTAACAGATAATTGCGCTATTGATTCCATGTCTTTCCAACTAGTGGAAGAAAGCACTGATGGCAATAGCTGTCCTCAGATTGTGCAGCGGAAGTATAGTATTGCCGATTCTTGTGGAAATATTGGTTTCAGTACTCAAATCATTACTATTGATGATGAAACTGATCCCACCTTTACGATGGCTGCTCCTGCCGATACCGCTATTGACTGCAGTGCTACCATTCCATCCGCCGCTTCCCTAACGGCCACGGACAATTGTACGACACCAAGTGTAGTCTATACGGAAACCAGTACACAAACTAATCTGGGGGCCTGCTCAGATTATAGCTATACCCTTACCCGTCAATGGGTAGCCACGGACGCCTGCGATAATTTTGTAGTGGAGACTCAAGTCATAACTGTTCAAGATACGACGCCACCAATTGTGAGTTGTTGTATGCCTTTCAGCATTAGCATCGGTACGGAAGTAGATGGCGTGATTGATTTAACAGCAGATGATCTCAATTGCGGTTCATCGGACGATTGTACCCCTGATAGTTTGTTGCGATTTGAGGTCGAACCCAGCAGCTTCACCGCTGCTGATATAGATACGCATGCCGTAACCTTGCGTGTCTATGACCTATGCGGAAATGTAGATTCCTGTACTATAGACATAATTATCACCGAAGAGCCCGCTTTAGGTATTGCTAAACGAGTAGTATCAGTAGAAAACAATGAGGATGGCTCAGGTACAGTGACTTATGAATTCAATATTGAAAACTTTGGTGATGTTGATCTAGATAGCCTTCAAGTGCTGGATACCTTAACAAATACATTTACCGGAACCTGTTCCATAGGCGTTGAATCCATTACCAGTGATGATTTCACCATCAATGCCAACTTCGGCCAATCTGATGATTGGAATTTGTTGAATGGATTAGATGATCTTCCGGCTGGCGATAATGGGGCCATTCTGTTGACGATTAATGTAGACAGCTGCGGAATGAACCAAGGGCCTTATGATAACATTGCGATTGCGACAGCAGTCTCTCCAGGAGATTCCACTTTAATGGACCTATCCGTGGATGGAAGTGACCCGGATGGTGCTACCACTGATGACGATCCATCGGAAAGCTCTTCCACACCAGTTACCTTCGAGGAGAATCCGGCGATCGGATTGAGTAAGCGAACGGTCGATGTGACGAATAATGGAGATGGATCTTATACTATCATCTACGAGATCAACGTAGCAAATTACGGTGATGTCAGATTGGATAGTATACAAGTACTAGACTCCCTGGACCAGACCTTCCCAAGTCCTTGCCTAGTCTCCACTGACTTGACCAGCGAAGCTTTTTCTGTTAACGAAAACTTTGGAATGGCTGGTGATTGGGGCTTGTTGAACGGAACTGATCAACTGGGAATTGATCAGGAAGGAGCCATCTTATTGACGGTTACGGTGTCCGATTGTGCTTCTACAGGAACCTACAGCAATACGGCTATTGCGGAGGCGATCAGCCCTGACGGCAATGAAGTCGATGATGATTCGGTCGATGGTTCAGATCCTGATCCCAATGGAGATGGAGATCCTGATGAAGAGTCTGAGACTGATGTTACCTTATCTGAAATGCCAAGCCTAGGTGCTGCTAAGCGTGTTACCAATGTAACTAATAACGGGGATGGTTCTTATTCCGTTACCTATGAAATTAGTTTTGAAAACTTTGGGGATGTAAATCTTGATAGTTTACAAGCCGTAGACACACTTACAAATGTTTTTGCATCACCTTGCGCACTCACCATTGATGAAGTGACGAGTAGTTATTTTAGTGTTAATAGCAATTACGGACAATCTGATGATTGGAACCTACTTACGGGCGTGGATGATCTGCCGATTGGAGATCGAGGAGCTATCTTGTTGACGGTCACCGTTGACAACTGTGGTTCCTTGGGGCCATTTGTTAATCAGGTGGAAGCTTCGGCGGTAAGCCCCTTTGGAACGGCGATCACAGATGAAAGTACCAATGGTAGTGACCCAGATGGCTCTGATGAAGATGACACTCCAGATGAAAATGCGCCTACACCTGTCTCCTTCGCAGAGGACCCCGTACTAGGGTTAGCTAAGCGTGTTTCGGAAGGACCACTTTCTAATGGGGATGGCACCTATGGCCTGACCTTTGAAATTCGAGTAGAAAACAATGGCAATATCAATCTGGATAGCTTGCAAGTTGGAGATGATCTAGCTACTGTTTTCGACAGTAATTGTGATTGGGAGATTGATGGACTATCCAGTGAGGAGTTCACCCTGAACGACAGCTACGATGGAGAAATAGACACACTCCTGCTACAAGGAGACGATGAACTGAAGAGTTGGGATGAAGGGGCAATTTATATACATTTAACTGTCGGCCCCTGTTCTGAGCTTGGGCCATTCACAAATAGTGCCACGGGTACCGCTAAATCGCCAACGGGTGAGGAGATTACAGACGTTTCCCAGACAGGTAGCGAACCAGATTCAGACGGTGATGGTGATACGGATGATAATGAGGAAGGAACCGAGTTTGAATTTGATGAATCGCCGCTAATCGGTGCCGCAAAACGAGTAAGTTCTGTGGTCAATAATAGAGATGGATCTTATACCGTAACCTATGAGTTTGCTATCGAAAACTTTGGGGATGTTTTGCTGGACAGCATTCAGTTGACTGATACCTTAAGCGATGTATTTGTAGATCCTTGCGAGTTGACTATTGATGAAATTACGAGCGATGATTTTGCAGTGAATGATAACTATGGTACTAGCGATGATTGGAATTTGCTAGTCGGTACAGAAGACTTACCCATTGGAGATAGAGGAGCTATCTTATTGACTATAACAGTCGACAATTGTAATAGCTTAGGACCTTTTGTCAACCAAGCCTTTGCTAGAGGGGTAAGTCCATCAGGTGAGGAAGTAACTGACGAGACGACGAATGGCAGTGATCCGGACGGTTCTGATGATGATGATAATCCGGATGAAAATTCTACTACGAGCGTGAGTTTTGAAGAAGATCCCATCCTAGGTCTAGCCAAAAGAGTGTCATATGGACCAATTTCTAATGGAGATGGTACCTATGATATGACTTTTGAAATTCGCGTCGAAAACAATGGCAATATCAATCTGGATAGTCTCCAAGTGGGCGATGATTTGACCGCCGTTTTTGGAACCGATTGTGATTGGACTATAGATGGATTGTCTTCTGATGAATTCACCCTAAATGATAACTACAACGGTCAGACGGATACTTTACTGCTGCAGGGTGATGATGAATTGAAGAGTTGGGATGAAGGGGCGATCTACATACAATTGAATGTAGGGCCCTGCTCGAACCTAGGTCCTTTTACCAATAGCGCGACTGGTACTGCCGAAACGCCTACTGGTGAAGAGGTATTGGATGTGTCCCAGACGGGTAGCGAACCAGATTCAGACGGGGATGGTGATACCGATGATAATGATGAGCCTACCGAGTTTGAATTTGAGGAAACGCCAGTAATTGGTGGAGCTAAACGGGTGACCATGGTTGAAAACAATGGCGATGGTTCCTATACGGTAAGCTATGAATTCAATGTCGAGAATTTCGGAGATGTAAACTTGGATAGTATACAGTTAGTAGATGATTTGAGTGCGGTTTTTGAAACGCCTTGTGAATTGACTATTGATGAAATTACCAGTGATGACTTGACCGTAAATGCAAATTATGGGGTAGCTGGAGATTGGAGCCTCCTAAGGGGGACTGACGATTTACCGCTCGGGGATAAGTCTGCGATTTTACTAACCATAACAATCGATAACTGTGGTGATCTAGGGCCATTTATCAACCAGGCTACAGTAAGTGGCGTAAGTCCAACTGGGGAAATGGTTATGGATGAAACGACCAATGGCAGTGATCCCGATGGTTCGGACGAAGATGATATGCCTAATGAAGATGCTTCTACCAGTGTAAGTTTTGAGGAAGACCCAGTGCTCGGGCTTTCCAAGCGAGTCTCCCAAGGACCACTATCCAATGGCGATGGCAGTTACAGCCTGACCTTTGAAATTCGCGTAGAAAATAATGGCAACATCAATTTAGATAGTTTGCAAGTGGGGGATGACTTAACTTCCGTGTTCGATAGCGATTGTGATTGGACCATTGATGGTTTGGCTAGTGAAGAGTTTACACTAAATGATAGCTACAATGGAGAAACGGATACGCTATTACTGCGGGGTGATGACGAATTGAAAAGCTGGAATGAAGGCGCGATATACATACATCTCACCGTAGGCCCTTGTAGTGACCTTGGACCTTTTACAAATAGTGCTACTGGTACTGCCAAAACACCAACTGGCGAGGAGGTAATGGATATTTCTCAAACAGGTAGTGAACCGGATCCGGATGGGGATGGTGAAACGGATGACAATGATGTAGCAACTGAATTTGAGTTTGATGAAAACCCAGTAATTGGCGGAGCCAAGCGTGTGACCTCCGTGGTCAATAATGGCGATGGATCTTATCAGGTTACCTACGAATTCAATATCGAGAATTTTGGAGATGTTGATCTGGACAGTATCCAGGTGTTGGATGATCTCAGCATGGTATTTGAAGATCCCTGTGAGCTGACAATTGATGAGATCACCAGCGATGATTATGCCGTTAATGGTAACTATGGAATAGGGGATGACTGGAATCTACTGGCGGGGACCGATGATCTACCGCTTGGAGATAAGGGCGCGGTGCTTTTGAAAATTACCGTGGATAATTGCGGCACACTTGGACCGTTCATTAATCGGGCCACCGTCCCTGCTGTAAGTCCAACTGGTGAAATGATTACAGATGAAACAACTAATGGTAGTGATGCGGATGGTTCAGATGAAGACGATAACCCAGATGAAAATGCTTCTACCAGTGTAAGCTTTGATGAGGACCCTGTACTAGGTTTAGCCAAGCGCGTCTCCCAAGGTCCGATGTCCAATGGCGATGGTACCTATAGTTTAACCTTTGAGATTCGTGTAGAGAATAACGGCAATATCAACCTGGATAGCTTGCAGGTGACGGATGACTTAGATGCTGTCTTTGAGTCAGATTGCGATTGGAGGATTGATGGCTTGTCCAGTGAAGAGTTTACCGTAAATGATGACTTTAATGGAATAGATGATATAGAACTCCTTCGTGGAGATGATGAGTTGAAGAATTGGAATGAAGGAGCTATATACATTAACCTAACAGTAGGTCCCTGTACTGATTTAGGTCCTTTCAGCAATAGTGCCACTGGAACTGCGACGACGCCTATAGGAGAGGATGTTAATGATGTTTCCCAGACGGGAAGTGAACCGGATCCGGACGGGAATGGTGAGACAGATGATAATGATATGGCTACGGAATTCGAATTCGCAGAAAATCCACTGATTGGGATCGCCAAACGCCCTGTAGAGGTGATAAATCATCCAGATGGTTCTGCTACGGTCACCTACGAATTTAATATTGAGAATTTTGGGGATGTGGGCTTAGACAGTATTCAGGTCCGGGATTCTTTCTTTGTAACCTTTCCGGGGCCATGTCAAGTGGTAGTGCAAACCATTACTAGTGGACATTTTTCTGTAAATGATGGCTTCAATGGAAATACAGACTTCAATCTATTGATTGGTTCAAATGATTTAGAAGTCGGAGAAAAAGGAGCCATTTTAGTGAAATTATTGGTAGAGAACTGCGGTACCAATGTAGGTCCATTTTTTAATAATGCATATGTTGATGCAGTTTCGCCTATAGGTGATAACATTACAGATGCATCCACACCTGGTTCAAATCCAGATCCCAATGGTAATGGTATCCCTGATGAGGCTGGACCAACCATCGTAGCTTTTGAGCAAGTTACACAGATTGGTATTGCCAAAAATGTGGTGGAAGCACGTTCAAATTCGGATGGATCCTTTGACATCACCTATGAATTTAACATAGAAAACTTTGGTACGGTAGAGTTGGAAGATGTTCAAGTCTTTGATAACCTGGGAGCCACCTTCCCCGATCCTTGTCAAGTGGAGGTTGTAGAACTGACCAGCGATAAATTCACGGTCAATGATGATCAGTTTGATGGGATAGGTGTATTTGAGCTTTTGGAAGGAAATGATATCCTGGAAGTTGGCAATAAAGGAGCTATTATTTTGGACGTTCATGTAACCCTTTGTGGTGACAACCTCGGCCCTTTCAATAATACAGCACGAGTCGAAGCCATTGCCCCTGGTGACAATCTTATTGAGGATACTTCGACAAATGGCAGTGAACCCGACCCGAATGCAGATGGAACACCTGATGAATCAAGCCCTACTCCAGTGTCTTTCACAGAAAACCCTTTACTAGGTGTTACTAAAAGAATTAGTGCCGGCCCCAGTTTGGATGATGATAACTACTATGTATTGACGTATGAGATTCGTGCCCAAAACTTTGGGGATGTAGATCTTGACAGGCTCGGGCTATATGACACCTTGGCTAATACCTTTATTGGTGCTGAAGACTGGATGATCATTAGTATAGAGAGTGAAGAGTTTGCCGTTGATCCGAATTATGATGGGATCACCAACAATAATTTGATCCTTGAAAATGAGGCACTAACCCCGGGAGAAGAGGGAGCCGTGTACCTCAGGGTTCGAGTAGCCCCTGGAGGAGACCCAGGGCCTTACCTCAACTCGGTAACAGGTTTAGCGATAACACCATTCGGATCAGCTGTTGCCGATGTATCTCAAGATGGCAGCGACCCTGATCCCAATGAGAATGATGATCCTACAGATGACAATGATGAAACTCCGGTAGTACTAGACTGCTTTGTTGAATTAATCTGCCCATCTATAGTTGATACCATCAGGGCTGAAAATGACCTGGGCTGGTGTAGAGCTACGGTTAATTTCCCGCTGGCCCACATCAACACCTGTGCAGGGGCTTTGGACAGCCTGATTGAATATCGATTGGAAGGGGCTGGAGCTCACGAAATACCTTCAAATACCTGGTTGCCTGGTCAACCAAGTGGTTTGGCTTACAGAGTAGGTTTAACCAAAGTAAGCATGCGCGCTAGTATACCTAGCCAACCTGGATTAGGTTATAGCGATATCTGTATCTTCCATGTTGAAATATTAGATAAGGAGGGCCCTGAGATCCTTTGCCAGGACATTACCGTTGGCGTTGGGGCAGACTGCGATTATGTATTGATACCAGAACGTTTAGATGCGGGTACAACGGATAATTGTGATGACCCTGATGACCTATTGTTCGAGATTAGTTTAGATAACACAAACTATGTCTCTGAACTAAGCTTTGGTCTGGATGATCTCTTGTCAACTCCAATTACAGTTTATCTAAGAGTGATTGATCAAGCTGGTAATTTCGCTACCTGTACAAATGAAGTCAACCTGGTGGATGAAACAGAGCCTCAGATCATTTGCCCGCCCGATCATTTGATCTATACCGAGGAAAACCTATGTGTGGGTAAAGTCCCTGATTTAGCCGCGGAAATAACTGTTGACAACTGTGCTCCGATAGATACTGTCTTTCAGGTCCCCTCACCAGGTACTTTATTCGGCACTAGGCATGAAGACAGTCTGGAAGTAATCTTGACAGTAGTAGATATATTTGGAAACACTGATACTTGTGGTGTATGGCTGACTTTGATTGATACAATTGCGCCAACTTTTATCAATTGCCCACAACCTGATATTAAGGTTAATACTTTGCCAGGAATGTGTGGCGCTTTTGTCAATTTCAGTTTGCCAGTAGCAGCCGATAATTGCGCAGTGGCTGAGGTAATTCAAACTGATGAGACGGGGCTTACCAGCGGCGATATGTTCCCAGTAGGTACAACAATTTTAGAGTTTACAGCCAATGATGTTGCAGGAAATAGTGTAGTGTGTATTCGGAAGGTAATTGTACATGATAAAGCAGTACCCATTCTCCACTGCCCGCAGGATATCGCGGTGAATATGGATGCTGGGGATTGTGGCGCTATTGTGAATGGAATTGCTCCGCTTGTAGAAGACAACTGCACTGATAACTTGTCTATCATCTACCGAATGCTAGATGAGCAAGGTGGTCTGATGGCGCAAGGAATGACGGATGCAAGTGGTGCTTTCTTCCCGGAAGGTTCTACCAGTCTTGAATATCGCCTACAAGATCAACCTTTGCTATTGATCTCTGAAATCACACATGAATTGGAAGCCCCTATTGGTGGACAATTGAATAGGCCTACTTTTATTACAGGAAGTGGGAGTGATGATTATCTTGAGGTTACCAATCATGGCCCAGCTTCGTTTGATGTGAGTTGCTTGGCAATTGAGCGATTGTATGAAGGTGGAAGCGAAATTTACGCTGTACCTAGAGGAGCTATACTAGGAGCGGGAGAAGTGCTGACTTTACACTTTGGAGAAGGGGAAGATGATCCTGTGAATCACTATTACAATATACCAACTGAAACTGATTTATCATCAGTTACAGCAGCAGCCTATATCCTTAGCCATTCTGGCATCACCTTAGATGTAGCAATCTTGGGTCAATTCTTTGCTTTAAGTCAAAGCACACTCTCATTTGTCGGAACAGAAGACTGGACAGGTATTACAAATGCCGGTGCAGCTGGTATTATTCGATCCACAGTTTGGGATACGGATAAATCAGAGGACTTTAGAGGGACAGCGGTTTGTCAAGAACTAACCATAGGTTCATTGAATCCTGGATTAGCGGTGGCAAGCGGCAATGGGGCATTGACTGCTTTACAGTCTCAACGACCGAATCGAACAGAATGTAGTGTTGTTGTCCAGGTGAGTGATGTAGAATTGCCACAGTGCGGAGCGTATGAGGTTTATCAGTCCTATCAGGCAGCAAGCGGTGAAACCATAGCGCGCGGTGACTGCTTTTCATCCACTATCACCATTGATGAACAGTATGACATTGCGGATCTAAATGTACGGCTAGTTGGAAATACGAATGCTTTTGGAAATCTGAGTTTTAGCTTGACTAGTCCTAACGGTACCTCAATTGACTTGGCTTCTAGCCTATGTGGTAATTTTGGTGGTTTTGACTTGACTTTAGATAGTGATGCTATTTCAAATATCAGCACACAATGCCCCTTGCTTAGTTTAGGGAATAGTTTCCAGCCCTTACAGCCTTTGGATATCCTGGAAGGAGAACCGATAAAGGGAGATTGGGTATTGCAAATAGGACATGATGGTTCTTTAGGAAATGAGCTTGCGAATTTACTGAGTTGGACACTTGAAGTGAGTCAAAGAGTCGCTTATGGCCAACAAAATGTTGAACTGAGTACGGCTCATTTAGTCTGTGAAAGTGAATTGACTTGGAATCATCCTGTTTTGTTTGACAACTGCGCCGGAGGGTTTATGGAAATTCAATATCGCGATGCCTTGGGAGAATTGCTAGGTAATGGCTCTGTGGCAGCAGCAGATTGGGGAACGGCCACAAGCCGGGATTTTCCTATTGGGGAGAATCTGGTTAGTTATACCTTAACGGATGCAGCAGGAAATGAGACGCTTTGTGAGTTTACCGTTACTGTAATTGATGTGGAGCCTCCATTGTTGGATTGTCCTGATGATATTGTTCAGCAGTTAGGTCCAGGCGAGTGCGAAATTACTCTTCCTCAATTGCCCAATGTGGCTTATGACAATTGTGGTATTAACTCAATTACCTATGATCCACCTCTAGATCATCTGTTTCCAATCGGAATTACTCCTGTTATAGTTACAGTAGAGGATGCGGCCGGGAATAGTCAGACGTGTACTTTTGAGGTGGAGGTCCTTGAATATGAACCCATTAATCCGGTGGTGGTCTGTAATGACTCATTGCATGTAACTTTGGGGCCAGATTGTACAGCAGAGGTGACGGCTGATATGATTTTAGAAGGAGGGGATTACCGATGTTACGATGATTATACGATTACAATATTTGCTTCTACAACTCCTGGGGCTCCCGTGATTCCGACTAACCCTGTCTTAGGTATGGATCAGGTGGGCCAAGTAGTTGGTGTAGAAATCTGTGATCCCGTTACCGGACAATGTTGCAATTCTTCCATTAGCATAGATTTTTACCAAGAACCTGAATTTATTTGCCCGTCAGATACTACCGTTTCCTGTAATGCTGATTTGTCTCCAATATACCTGGGAGAGCCCATAGTGACTTCTTGTGTGCCAGGTGGGGCATCTATTTCGTACCAGGATGTGATTGATGAACAGGAAGAATGTGAGGATCCTAGAGTGATTGTTAAGCGAGTTTGGACCGTGTCAGATGGTACAGGGAATGAAGCTACTTGTGAACAGCTCATCAAGGTGCAGGCTTTTGATCTTTCACAAATAGAATTCCCAACTGATCTTGATAATTTGCAATTGCCTGCGCTGGATTGTGAGGAAGTCCAACTCGACAGCGATCTTACCCATCCTGATGTCACCGGATATCCAACTGTCGATGGCAGCACGGATGTTTTCGGCGTTAACTATTGTACAGCTTCCTTTATCTGGACCGATGAAATCTTTAATATCTGCCCCGGTAGCTACGAGATTTTGCGAACCTGGAAAATCCGGAACTCTTGTCAGGCCGTTGTTCCTGGCTCAAACCCATTAGAACATATCCAGGTGATTAAGGTGCAGGATTTTGATGGACCTGATATTGTGTGTCCTATGGATATCACAGTTTCTACTGATCCATTTGATTGCACAGCAACAGTAACCTTGCCTACTCCGATTGTGAATGATGGTTGTTCTAATACTTCTTTCAGTGCTAGTATTAGTGCAGGTTATCTAATCTCTGTGGGTGGTGAATTCACCGTCTATCAATTGCCGATTGGCGTGCATGAGGTTACTTTCGTCGGGAAGGATGAATGCGGAAAAACTTCTTCCTGTAAGTTTTTGCTCACGGTAGAAGATCAGGTTGAGCCGGTAGCTGTTTGTAATGATGATCTACACATTAGTGTGGATGGTACGGGATATGCCCGTGTTTATGCTGAGGATATTGACGAAGGTAGTAATGACAATTGCGGCTTGGAGCGAATAGAGGTACGGAGAGAGTATCGTTATCATGAAAATTGTGAAGAAGTGACGGCTTTCATGGGAGATTGGGGCGCTTTTGTTGAATTCAATTGTTGTGATGTAAATGATTCTGTTCGTATTGAATTGCGGGTATTAGACATTCACGGTAATGCCAATATTTGCTGGCTAGATGTTTTAATTGAGGATAAAACCAGTCCTTTTTGTGTTCCTCCTCATACAGTTCAAATGGCTTGTGATAGCCTATCTTATGACTTAGATTATGAGGATTCGGCTTTACTGACCAGCTTATTCGGCACTGCGAATACTTCGGACAATTGTGGCAATGTAACCATAGAGGAGTTGAGTCCCACTGTCATGGTTAATGACTGTGGTTCAGGAAGAGTGGTTAGACATTTTGAAGCCATTGACCAGGCAGGAAATAGATCTGTTAATAGCTGTGATCAAGTCATTGAAATAGTAGATCGTTCTCACTACCTAATACGATTTCCAAAAGATGCCAGTGCTTCCTGTGGGTTGCCGGAAATCGACACCATTCAAACGGTTGAATTCGGATGTGATTTATTGGCGGTAAGTGTTGAAGATGAGTTCTTTTCTGCCAGTGGAGATGAATGCTATAAAATCCTGAGAACTTACCAAGTAATTAATTGGTGTGAATATGATGGAACGTCTGAAGCAGTGGTAGTTGGGCGTGATGAGGATTGTGATGGTGTGCTGGGAGATGAAGATGTGTGGGTGATTGTAGCGGAAAATGGTAGGAGTTACTTTGATCGGGATAGCATTCCGACGAACACCGTCCCTGTAGCTGGTCTTAAAGGAGCCAATTGTGATGAGGCAACCAATCCAATAGGGTATTGGACAAGCAATTTACTAGACCCAGGCATCCAATCCGTTGGATTTTGGCGCTATACTCAGGTGATTAAGGTGTATGACAATGAGGCGCCAGCGCTGATATATGCGGGCACAGCCCCTTTCTGTACCCTCAATGATCAAAGCTGTATGGGTAAAGTAAACTTGCCATTTGAAATTCAGGAGAACTGTACTTTGAGTGAGTATTTCATAGAGTTATCTCTGGATATGAATGCAGATGGCCAGTTAGATCAGAATCTAGACCCCAATACGGTACTAGAAGGAGATTTCCCCCATTTCACCTTGGTGGGAGAATTCCCCATCGGAAGGCATAGTATCGAAGTGCGAATCACAGATGGTTGCGGTAATCGCAACCTGGGTAATTTAGCCTTTGAGGTAGTAGACTGTAAGGCACCAACGCCAATCTGTATCAATGGTTTAGCAGCAGAACTCACGCCTGTGGCTCCCGGCACAGATGTCGATAATGACGGTCAAGTTGACCCGGCTGCTGCTATTATTTGGGTTTCAGACTTTATAGCCAGTGAAGTAACAGATTGTTCAGGACCTATTACATATTCTATCAATAGGGTAGGGGAACCTGCCGACCCAAATCAAGATCATCTTATTTTGACTTGTAAAGATGCTGGCTCCCTAGCGGTGGAGATATATGCTTGGGACCAGGCTAATAATCCGCATGCTCAACAAGTAGATGGCAGCTTGGGTGGGCCAAATTATGACTTCTGTGTAACCCAGGTGAATGTGCAGGACAACAATAATATTTGTGATGGACCAGGACAAGGAATTATTGCAGGGCTGTTAGCTACTGAGGATGATCGACGAGTTGAAGGCGCAGAGGTGGCACTTAGTGGTTCAAGAGAAGCGGTAAATATGACCGGAGCAGATGGTATTTACAGATTTGCTGGCTTGGTTTATGGAGGTGATTACTCTGTAACGCCCATTTTGGATGAAAATTATCTAAATGGAGTAAGCACTTTTGATCTCATTCTGATCAGCAAACACATCCTCGGGATAGAAGAACTAGCCTCCCCTTATAAAATGATCGCTGCTGACATTAATCGCTCCAAATCTGTCACAACTTTAGATGTCATTCTGATGAGGCGTGTGATCCTGGGAATTGATCCAGATTTCCGAGGTAACACAAGTTGGCGATTTATCGAGAGTGCTTATGAATTCCCTGATCCTTCTCAACCTTGGCTTGAAGAATTCCCTGAACTGCTTAGTTTCAATGACCTGGATCACGATTATCTCAATCGAGACTTCATTGCGGTGAAAATAGGAGATGTAAATCTCAATGCCGTCGTCAATAGCCTGGAACTCATTGAGGAACGTGGAACCCGAACTTCCTACCTGATTGGTGTAGATGAGCAAGAGATCTCAAAAGAGGCGACCTATGAAGTTGTACTAACCGCCAATGATTTGTATGCCCTTCAAGGACTTCAATTTAGTTTGCAATTTGACCCAAGTGTGCTTGACTTCCAGTCCTTCCAAGCTGGGCTATTATCAGAGGATAATGTAGGACTCCAGCAAACTAAAGAGGGGTTAATTCATGTCAGTTGGCATGACCTGAGTAGATCCCTTGATCAGAACCGCGTACTAATGAAACTGCAATTTAGAGGGTTGAGAGAAGGGCAAATGAGTCAGGTAATCACAATCACTGATCAGGGAATCTTGGCGGAAGCTTATCCACACAGCGGTGAGACAATGGATATTCAATTGCATTTCCCCAATCCAAGCTTGCGGGAAGATAATTTTGAATTGTTCCAGAATGAGCCGAATCCTTTTACACAAAGAACAAGGGTCCGATTTTTCTTGCCAGACAAAATGCAAGCCAGCTTGAGGTTCACCGACACCAATGGCAAACTACTAAAATTGGTTCAAGACGAATTCTCAGCAGGGGAAAATGAGATCTGGCTAGCACCAGGATCATTCAAGGGGCATGGGATTATTTACTATACCCTAATTGCAGGGCCATACACGCAGACGCGTAAAATGATCCAATTAGAATAGTGACAGTTTGTAATTTCCGCTTGCAGTAATGACCGAAGGGGCTCGTCCATGAACAGCGCTCCTTCGGTTGTTTTTAAAACTTCAAGCGCATTGCCATCCCTTTCAAATCCGTTTCATACAAGGCCGATACAGCCACCCGTTTCCCCCATCTCTTGTGTAAGGCCGGGATTAATATTCCAAAGCTTGCACCGACGATTCCGCCAATGATTGTATCTGTCGGAAAGTGTTTCAGAGCTCTAACTCGATTCACGGCTACAATGACTGGTGTAACGGAAGCCAACGCATAGATAGCCGCACTATACTTCCGCAGATGCGGGTTGTAGTCAAGTAAAACCTTAGCCGTGAAAAAGGTCCCAGTAGCGGTGGAGGATACATGCCCACTAAATAAAGAATTTCTTAAGCCACCAAAATTGCGCTCTTCCAGCGGTAATTCTTCAAAATAGACTGCTGGTCTGAAACGCTCTATGAAACTGGGGCCCATTGGGCCCCAAGTGTAAAAATTGGAAGCCAGCATTTGCGTCTCACCATACAGCAGTGCCACATCCAGCCAATCTTTTCGGATGTCTTTGTCAAGAAACAAAGTGACAGGAAGTAGCAGACTAACGTATAGAAACTGATCTGATAATTCTACTGCTCTATCTTGTTTTCGGGGATCCATACTAAGTGCCGCTCGGTCAATACCCCACAGTTTATCTCTATTCAGATTGTTCAATGTAGATAGCGGGATGTCGGGCTTTTCTCTTAAGCGTTGCAGGCCAATGGTATTGCCTATCGTTCCTACAGTGAAAATCCCCAAGCTTAGTAGGCGATTGACCTTATAGACCCTGGCAGAAGTGTCTTTGCCCATTTCCTGTCCCGATAGGAGTGTAGGAATGAGGACCAAAGTGAGAATGAAAAAAGGAAGTCTGAAAGCCATGATCTATTCTGTTTATTTGAAGAATTCGAATCTTCTATTAATTTTACTATGAAACACCCTTGCAATAAATATGATGTGAATGGTCAAAGGGTTTAATCAGATGCCAACATTTCATGCCCAAACTCGACCAATGCATATTCTTTTAAGGATAAAAAGCTACCCATGTCCATTACGCAGGAAGCCGAACAACACATTACAAATCTACTTGAGGAGAAATTGGGTGATTCCTACACCTACCACAATCTAGCTCATACCATCAGCGTACGGGACACTTGCCAGGAAATAGGTCGAGGAATGAAACTTACCGATGAAGAACTTGAAATATTGGAGTTGGCAGCTCTATTTCATGATACTGGATTTATTGCACAATACGATGGCCATGAAGAAGCTAGTCAACGGATTGCTAAAGAATTTCTAGAAAGAAAAGCCTACTCTAACAAGAAACTGGAAAAGGTGCTGAAGTGTATCGAGGTTACGCAAATGGGGAAAATACCAGGAGACAAGTTGGGAAAGGTCATGAAGGATGCAGATCTCGGAAACCTTGGTAGAGCAGATTATCTCCAAACATTAATCAATTTGCGAAAGGAGTGGGAGGTCATGCTAGGGGAGGTGCATGAAGATGCAGAATGGTACGAACTGAATCGATCTTTTCTCAAGAATCACAACTATTTCACGCCATATGCAACCCAGCATTTTGCCCCACAGGTAAAAAAGAACCAGAAAGCACTTAAAAAGCTAGCCAAAGCACAAAAACTGGATATGAAAAAATCAAAAAAACCAGCCCCTACTAGTATAACTGGTAGTCGTAGTGCACAAATGATGTTTAAGACGGCTTTGCGAAACCACCTGGATCTCAGTAATTTGGCAGACAATAAGGCCAATATCATGATCAGTATTAATGCAGCGATCGTGACCTTCGCTTTGCCAGTGGCTTGGTCCTATATTAGTACATTGGGCTACCTGTTATGGCCTTCCATTACCCTGTTAATCACTTGCCTTTCTTCGATGGTTTTTGCGACCTTGGCTACACGCCCGATCAAAATGATGGGTTTTACGAATGAAGAAAAGATCAAAGCAGGACAATCGAATCTGTTCTTTTTTGGGAACTTCTTCAAGATGAGTTTTGATGAATATTTTAGAGGTATGCAGCAAACCATTGAGCAGGAAGACCGACTGGAAGGCGCGATTATGCGAGATTTATATTTCCTCGGTAAATCGCTGGGGCGAAAGTACAGCCAATTGCGGGTTTGCTACAATATCTTTATGATAGGTGTTATTTTGACGGTGTTGGTGTTCCTATTGTCCTTTAATTTCCTTCCTTCCCAATAAGCTAAACACAAACCGGATCTATTTTAATCTTGATAAATTACCTTCAGCCATCTTTGGAACCGTCCTTTCGCGTTGCTGATTTCTAACTTTAACCACCAAAGCCCGGGACGAAGCCCCGGATGCTGTATTTTGCTAATGGGCAAACGATGCTTCCCAGCTGGTAGATTTATCTTTTGTGCAGTTGGTAGTACCTGCCCGACCCCATTATACAGGGTGTATTGCACTTCGGCTTGTTCCATTAACTCCAAAGGGAGCGTGGTAGCTTGTTGGAAGGGGTTTGGGTAGAGTGCCTCCAGGCGAAAGATGGACCCTTGATCTGGCGTGATGGGGGTGTCCAAAAGACAGTTACCTTCGGTGCCTTGGCAGTACAGGCGCTGGGCTAGAGTACAATCTAGTACAAATGGATTGGCCTTACCATCCTGATAATGAGCAATCTGCCAAGTCCTGTTCCATTCCTTCTCATCAACGGGATCGAGGTAGTGCCAATTACAGAGCGTTTGCATCTGCCCCTCAAAATAATCTGAATCGGCGGCAATAGCCTCATCTCGATAGATCGTGTAGAAGTAAAACATGGCTCTGGCGACATCTCCTTTGTGCGCCTCTGGTGGTTCGAAAGCACCGTTCCGGAACTCGCTGTAGGCATCAATATTACTGGTCGGGATGCTAGTCCTGAATTGATTGAGGTAAAACCAACGCTCCGTATTGTTATCTGGAATTTCTGCAAAGGCAAAATTACCTCTTACCTGATTGACATCCACCCGAGTTGGAAAAAGATGGTGCATATCTGCTCGTGCTGGCTCGAGTGAAGCACCTTTAGCTTGTGGGTAGGTATGTTCAGTATTTAAGCCATTTCCATTCATGTAGGCAGCAACGGTGGGGTCTTCTTCAGGGTCTAAATAAATTTTATATCCTGTATATACACAACGCAGACTATCATTGACTTGATCTATTCTGGCGAAGAGGGAATCCCTGGCTATGGCATAGGTTTGTACAATGGATGGCGTGTATTGACCTTGAATGGCCTGTAGGAGTTCATTGCCCGTTAATGCCGGGAATAAAGTTTGCTGTTCCTGGGCATCAAGCTTAGCGTGAAGTAGTAGCACTCCGCAAAAAAATGCGAAGATATGTCTTAGCAATATTCTTTTCATACTATTTGGTCTTTTAGAGTACTTCATGAGTTCCCTGCATAGTGACTTCTCGTTCTCACATTTTTCGCTCTTGGCGGAAACAAAATTGGTAAAAATCATAAACAGTTAGCAGGCTTTTTTCGAGATAATGTCTTCCTGCTGTCAAGCGTTTTTGACTAAGCGCTAATAGCTCCTCGTCTTTAGCAAGTAAGTTGTAAATCGTCCTAGCAATTTTACAGAACCTTTCAAAGTCATCAGCAGCTGGCAAATTAGCGGTTCCCCAACGGCCAAGTACTTTCCAAAATGTCGCACCATCGTAATAGGTATATACATCAGGATAACGGAAAGCAAGGTATAAAGAGATCATTTGATATCGATCACCATGATAATGATTGTTGTCAATTGAACGAGGGTGCTGTTGTTTGTATTCTTGCAGCAGCTCATCACAATGGAAAACAAACCGGTCCACACGCCCTCCAATGGACTTATCCTCATGGAAGAGGTCTTTGAACATGTAGGTGATAAAATCGGGCTGCATGTCCATGAAAATCTTCATCATTCGCTTAGGTTCATAGGCCTCTCGCTTCCACAGACGCTTCGTTTGGCTATTTTGTAGGCTACTTTCATACATCTCGCCTATTACAGGGGCTCCCAGGTCCCATTGTTCCTGAAAAACCAGTTGAGATTCCCAAATGTGAAGATATTTCTCGGCTTGTAAACTGCCGAGAAATACCTTGTAGGCTTCCATATCTGCCTGGATCAATTTTAACTGCATCGGATATTATGGCGCTGGGTTAGGGGTGAGGTCGTGAACTTCCTCAATGGCTTTGAGTATGTCCTTGGACAAGGTCACATTGATACTGTCAATGTTCTCCTTCAACTGAGCCATGCTGGTAGCACCAATAATATTACTAGTCACAAAAGCTTGTTGATTGACGAAAGCCAAAGACATTTGCGCCAAACTCAGGCCATGTTCTTCAGCGATCTTAAAGTAACCTTCGGTAGCCTGTAGGGAATTGGTCTTATTATACCTCGACATCACCGCAAACTTATTTAGGCGAGAAGCAGGAGTATCTGTTCCTTTGTTATATTTGCCAGACAACCTTCCGAATGCCATTGGAGAATAGGCGAGTAGTCCTACTTGTTCACGAACCGCAATTTCGGCAGACCCCACTTCAAAGAGTCTATTTAGAAGACTGTAAGGATTTTGGACGCTCATCACACGCGGAAGATTATTATCCTTAGCCAATTGTAGGAAGTGCATGATACCCCAAGGCGTTTCATTGGAAATACCAAAGTGGCGAATCTTACCTGCATCCACAAGCTCTTGCATCACCTCCAAAATGGATAAGAAGTTGTCTTCCCAAGGGTCACTTTCACTATACTTGAATCCTCTTTTACCAAAGAAGTTAGTTTGGCGCTCAGGCCAATGAAGTTGGTATAGGTCTACGTAATCCGTTTGCAATCGCTGCAAGCTTTGTTCGATAGCAATGGTTATTTGTTCTCGATTGAAGCGTAGCGGATTACGAATGTATTTTAGATTTGGGGAAGGACCTGTGATTTTCGTGGCCAAGATGTATTTATCTCGATTTTTTCGAGCATTGATCCAGGTGCCAATAATCCTTTCCGTATTTCCTTGGTTATTTTCATTACTGGGAACGGCATATAACTCGGCAGTATCAATGAAGTTGATGCCTTGAGCCAGTGCATAATCCAATTGTTCGTGGCCTTCCGCTTCGGTATTTTGCTCACCGAAGGTCATAGTACCTAAGCAGATCTTACTGACTTTTAGATCCGTGTTTCCAAGCGTCGTGTAGAGCATGATTAATGAAGGTTGATGATTTGTCAAAAAACAAGAGGGCGAATTTACTAAAAAATGCCTTTTAGGGATAATTTTTACTGCTGAGAGCCTACAGTTATTGCAGTAGTCAGATCCGTCTTTAAGGGTGCATATGGAAATAATTCTATATTTATACCTGTATTGATATCCGATTCGTTTAATTCGTAGTAAAGTAAGTGGTGGTCAATAAGTGACCTGGCATATTAGGAGAGCTGTTTTGAATTTAGGTAAGGCGCAGGTTCGGGATGCTAGCAGCGCTAACAAGTCCAGTTCTGCAACGCAGCATATATTCAAAACGGCCTCGTAAGACCCGGTAGGACTTATCCAACACTACTTAAATGAATGAATTGAATGGATCGACAATGTATCATGACGTTAGAACAATGTATAAATGAAAGGAGGTTGGATGATTAACAGCGGGTTGCAGAGTATTAGAATGATATTTTCTTACTCAAGACCCACCACCTGATATTATTTATTACGATACTAAGCCGAGCTAGGAACCCAAAACAAAAATGCAGGAAGGAAAGATTGCGATTGACGATTGCGGAATATTTATTGGCCTATCCTCTATGCCCTTGCCTTTTACTAAGGGGAAAGAATTCTACGAACAAAAGATTCGCGGAGGAATTTTTGATCGATACCGTCGAACGGTATTAGAGTATGCCTTTACGAAAGAACAAGATGACCCATCCTATCTGGAAGCATTTGAACAATATTTTTACCAAACCAGCGCCTACTACCTTTTTGGCACATACGAATTAGCAGTTCTGGCATTGGTAGATGATTTCAAATTAGGAAATAAGAACTTTCACCCTTATAGCTACCTCTCTGAAGGCCTGATGGCGGAGGAGGAGTTGCCGGGAGCGGAACCGGAAACCTTCAGCTTTCATACCATGACAGGGATTTCGGCGGTGGGCAATACCGAAGACGTTCCCTACATTAACGCTTCACTCATCAGCCGGGCACTCGATACCTTCTTAAAACCCGAAGAGGCCAATGGGAAGTTTCCCTTTATTGGCATTTGTTCGTTGAAAATCAATAATGCACTGTTGATTGGACAGCGCGATGTGGTAGAATATTTAATCGCAAAGAAAGTAGAGTATGTGCTGGCTACCACTCCAGGCGGTGGTGAGCATTTCGACTTCATTTTACTCAGAACAACCGCTTGGAACGAATATACACTACTGCTTTTTACTGATAGTTATGACCTGATGACTTCACTGATCCTTTCCATACGGGAATTGCAGTGTAAGGATTTGCATGTACTGGGAGAGAAGGATCGCGAGGCTATCGATGGATTAAAGGAAAATTGTCTACTTCACCGACTGATTGAAGAATGGCAAAAGGGAGATAATCATTTAGTGGACGAAGCACACCTGTTTGTCCATTCGCATACCACCTTTGGTTTTGACCTTTCCCTATTTGATTTTATGACCGAAGAAGGGGTGGCCTATCCTGCGGACTTCTTGCCGATTAAGGATGAAGATTTTCAACTGAATATCCGATTTGATGTCAAACCTGGTCATCTGAAGACTCTCTTGAGTAAACTGAAGAGTGACCCCGGTAGTGCCAAAATCAGTATTGGAAGTGGTGACTTTATTTATCCATCACAAAGCGGAGACATTGGTATGGTATATCGGGATTTACTTAAGCAAGAGCGTATCCACCAGTTGAGCAAGCACATTCGCCGCATTCACGCTTCCCCCGACCTTAATCTTGATCCAACCAAGATTAAGGGAAGTGATCTGGATGAGCATTTTTTCTATACCCATCGACTCAATCAATTTGCCTTTACGTATGAAGAAATCAAAACCCTACGAGAACAATTGATTCGGTGCCGCGTGGCAAAGGGGGTCAGAGAGAAGGTGCTCAATATGTTTGTCAACTTCAATCATCAGGTACAAGACCCCATCCTATTCAATTACTTCATGGAGCTCAAACCCTTCTTGCGGGATGTAATGGCGGGCCTAAAGCACTTTTCTGAGGTGCAAGATACCTCCGTGGAAGAGATTACTCGCCAGCTTTGGGATTGGACCTATTTGTTTGAGAAGGCTTATAATAATCGATTTAACCTTAGTCACCAGTCCTATAATCAGCAGGCTCTGCATTTGGATTTCAATGTGGGAGTGCAACAGTTGGTGAGTTTATTTGACGGGGTGGCTAAAATATTGGCGGCTTGCATTGATTTGCCGATTAAGGAAGGCCCCAGCTTAGTGATCAGCAGTACTTCCGAATTGAACTTTTCGGGAAGTGTTTTAGAGGTTGGACTGCATCACCTCATTCAACCATCCTTGTTCTTGTCGATGGCAACACATGTGATCACCAGCGATTTTCTGTTGCGTACAGCAGGACTTTCAGGGCACTATGAGGAATTCCAGCAGCAAACGGTGAGGTTATTGGGCCAGCAAGAGGAGTTACCTTTTCTAGCAACAGAACATGAGGTAGATGCTTTTCTGGGGGCATTGTTCAATTATTATGTAACCTTCAATAAAGACAGTGAGTTGTTTTTGTTTTGGTACTGGCATCAGTTTTTACAACAACCCGGTGCTTATCATCAAAATGGCGAGATCGAGGAAAATCTGTTTGTAAGTTACCTCATCCGAATGATGGTACTCATGGAGTTCGTAGATCATGAGGCGAATCACTTCAAATCTAAGTTAATTGCCCCTTTTCCGGAGTTGCAAAATCTCTGGTTCCGCTGGTTTATTCATATCAGACGGAAAGTGGATGGAATGTTGGATAATAATCCTGTCCAAATACTAAAAAGTTGGTTTGATCAAGCGAAAACTATGGTCACCAATGAAGTGATTCCAAAGCTATATGCTGGGGTCTTGGAGCGAGATTGGGAAGAAGAGGCAGATCTTTTGGCGGCCTATCGTCAAATCAGAGAGCAGAAAGGGCAACCGCTACCACCAGCTAGTGATTCGGTGATTAAGCAACAAATGGCGCAGGATTGGCAAGATGAATTAGATAAAATTACCGGACTTATCCTCTCACAATTGGAAAAAGGTCAGACTTTTAAACCCCCAGTTTCTCACTCTCAATCAGCTAGCTTCTATTTGCAAGCTGTAAGCCTGGCCTACCTCCGCCTAATACGCAATACTTTCAAAGAAGAGCATACGATCCTATATAGACTACCTGCCAACGGTACACCCTCTGCTTACTTTGACCCCATCGATACACGATTTGAACGGAAGTATGGGCCCTTTGCTTTTGATCCAAAGGGAGGCCTTTTTACGACAAGCATAGCAGCTAGACGCAAGTACTTCCGCTACCGAGTAGCGTTATATATGAGTTTGACGGCTATTGTCGCCAAGCAGAAGTTGAAGTTGTATGAATAAGTTAAAAGAGCGATGAATCAGTAGAGAGGGATGAGAATAGGGAGATTGAGAAAACTGACTAGGCTTTTTCTTTCTTCACAAGCCACTTAATCAATTTCTTTTCGTTGGTTCGATTAGGTAGTACCCGATGTTTTCGGATCACTGGGGTATTGGAAAATAAGATGTCCAGGTTTTCTTCCTTTTTTAAGGATTTGGGCCTAATTTTCCCTACCTGGCTAATTTTAGTTGTCTTTGACATAACTGGTATTTGTTGGTTCTGTCTGAATTCCGGCCATGCATACCTTACGAGGTAATATGACTGGAAATTAACGGTTTGACAATAATTCCAATCCATAAATTTAGCCTATTTGGAGTGAAAAAATGGTTAAAAACTGCAAATTTCTTTCTTATTAAACATTTTAAAGGCGATTCTTAGTTTCCCATCGAACTGATATTTTTTTGTATCATGTATAATTTGTAAGAACTTTTGGTACTTTTCTTGGTACAAATCGCTGTAAGATTCGTAGGTGAGTTGTGCTGTAGTTACATGATCATAAATCACCAAACAGATCATCTGTCCCTTCTGGATTTCGGTTTCGTATAATTCTTTGATGAAAGCAATAATCTCGTCTCTCGTTTTCTCAGCTGAGATCTCCCTCATATGCAATCCTTCGTGCTGCAACAATCGTGCCTCTAGTTCTGCACGACTCATCACAAAAGCTCTGTAACCATAAGCATTGACAAAAAAGTTCCAATAGAAGGGTGCATTGAGAAAACGTTGGTAGCTCAGCGGAAACTGATCTTCGAACTCATCCAATTCTGCATAGAATTCATCCTCAGTAGGCATGATCAATCGAATACTTTCATCTAGCTCCTGATCCTTATTCTGTAGCTGCTCGAATTGAATGGAAGTTGCCAGCTTTTTCAGATTAACGGCGATATCTAAGTAAGCTTCATCTTTGCTAGGCCAAATGGATATAGGTTTTCCATTAGAAGGAAGAGTAGCCAAGTCAGCGAAAGGTGTGGTTTTGTAAAGACTGGGACTCTGTATAATGGGTACAACTTTCTTCTCACGTAACAAGAAATCTAAATTGCCATTTCTACTGTCCTCTTCAAAAAAGAAAAATAGGAAAGCAGGGTTAATTAAACAGACCAATATACCTGCATTAGCCATCTCCTGCCTATTGATTTCATCTCGCGTAATATCGAGGCCCTCAATCAGGATTAGCCCCTGATTTTGCAGCGGTGTGAGAAATTGCTCTAAAGCTTCAAATTCTGTGCGGGAAGCTTCAGAGGCGTACAGGAAAACCATTGATACGGGGTCCATATAGTAATTACATCTTGAGTCTCTGAAAAAGTCAGGGATAGCTTCCGGCTTTTGCTTCCGAATTACTAATCCACTTCGTACTTAAAAAAAGATTCTGTTTTCTCGCTTAAATATAGAGCTTTTCTCCGTTCATAGGATAACTCAAGATGGAGACCGATTAGTATTACAGACGTATAAGAATCTCTACTATATCCGCTAAATGCTCAACAAATGGGACACTGACGCAAGGAGGCTTGCATTCAAATCGACTTTTTGCTAATTTGAGAGCATGAACCAGCTACAGCTAAGTTGTCCCAACTGCCAGGCCGAAATCAAAGCTGCTGATATCAATGTAGCTAATACCCTGGCCAAGTGTGCCTCCTGCAATACCGTATTTGATTTTGCACCGATCCTGAAGAGACCGATGCACAAAAAGCAAGAGATCCTATTGCCACCAGGAATAGAAGCTTATGCTACCAACTATGAGTTGGACATTGAAATCAATTGGCGAAAATCTTCTAAGGCCTTAGGTTTCTTTTTGTTCTTTACGCTCTTTTGGAATGGTATTGTCTCGATATTTGTGGTCACGGCCTTGCTTACCGGATCCTTTGGAATGCTAGCGGCCATTAGTATTCATTTGCTGATTGGTATTGGCCTTCTCTATTATGTCTTGTCTGTATTTTTCAATACCACCTACATTGTGGTAAATCAGCGAGAGTTGAGCATCGAGCATCGCCCTTTGAAGTCGCCCTTTTATCCCAATCGCTACATTGCCTCTCGTGAAATCGATCAGATTTTTGTGGAAAAATATGTAGCAGGGAAAACCAATGGTACACCCAACTATGCCTTCGGCGTGCAAGCAGTTCTGCAAGGAGGTAAAAGAGTCAAACTCGTGAAAGGGTTAAAAAATTCAGACCAGGCCCTCTATGTGGAGCAAGAAATTGAATCTTTCCTTAGAATACAAGATGAGCCAGTAGATGAGGAATGGAAAGGATAGCATGGAGAGCTCCGGCTTGCTATACTGAATTAGGGTCTCCTCTTGGCTAGTTGTGTGGTATTACCTATCTTATGCGGTGGTGTAAATGCTTGCCCACACTACTTATTAACTTCATCCTTTTCAAACCAACCAATGAGATATTTATCATCCCTAGTCTTCTTGCTTTGCTGTGTTAGCCTCAGCTGGGCACAAATTGATTGCCATCCTTTCGTACCCACTGATACCGGAACAAAATGGGAAGTCACTGATTATTCACCCAAGGGAAAGGTCTTGGGGCGTACCACCTTCGAATTAATAGACAAGATAGTTGATGGCGAGAATGTGACCTTTAAGGTTGCAACGACCTATTATGATAAGAAGGACAAAGAAAGCTTCAAGCACGAGTTTGAAGCTTATTGTAAAGGTGGAATTTTTGAATTTGACATGTCATATCGTATGAATGGAGGCACCATGCAGGCGTATCAAAATATGGATCTTGAAGTAGATGCTACTTCTTTTACCGTGCCTGATCTTGATGCAAAGGCAGGCTCCTCCTTGCCGGATGGCTCCTTAGCTGTTAGCGTCGGTAGTGGTGGTGTAAACATGTTTAAGATGAAAGTGGATATAACCGATCGCAAATTGGAAGCAAGAGAAAGCCTAACTACTCCAGCTGGGACCTTCCCTTGTGTCATTCTCTCTCAAACCGTAACTACCAAGATGATCATGAAAGTGCAGGCTAGTTCTAAAGAATGGTATTCTGAGGGCGTTGGCATGGTTAGATCCGAATCTTATAATAAGAAAGGAAAATTGACAGGCTACAGTGAATTGACTAAACTGGATAAATAGCGAACTGCCCATTTTGCTGATTTTCTTCTTCTCCATTGGGCTGCTTTTTTTCTACCTTTGTTTACCTTCAAGTCAGAATCAAAAGTAGCCCAATGGAAGCCTTACCTTTACCTCCATTACAGACTGATCCATCTAGCTGGTTGGGGCCAGAGATGGCCGCACAGCCAGAATCGTGGCAATGGTCTTGGACTCCAGCAGAAATTGCTGAGTTAGAACAAGCTGCAGCCCCATTAGTGAAGCGAGAGGTAGAAGTTGGGCAGATCAGTCAAGAAGATTTTCCTTTGCGTCAGCTAGGCCCAAAATTGGCTCGCCTTCGCCAGGAACTCATCCAAGGAAAAGGCTTTGCTCTACTCAAGGGATTTCCCATCCAAGAGTATAACGAAAGAGAGATTATTACCATCTTCTTCGGCATTGGTACTCATCTAGGAAGTGCACGGTCTCAAAATGCGCAGGGGCATGTGCTAGGGCATGTTAGAAATCTAGGCCTGGATAGTACGGATCCTAAGGTACGTATCTATCAAACCAGTGAGCGTCAAACTTTTCATACTGATTCTGCTGATGTGGTCGGTTTACTGTGTTTGCAACCAGCCAAGGAAGGAGGGAAATCTCTCTTGGTAAGTGCCAATACGGTTTTCAATGAGATGCGAAGAAGAAGACCAGATTTGCTGTCATTATTATTACAATCCATTGCTACTGATCGAAGAGGCGAAGTTCCCGCAGGAATGCTTCCCTATCTCTTGATTCCCGTCTTTAGCTATTTTGCCAACCGCCTCACGCCCTTTTACCAAAGACAATACATAGAGTCCGCCCAGCGCTTTCCGGAAGCTCCCCGCCTCAGCCCACAACACTTCGAAGCTCTTGATCTCTTCGATGAAATTTGCAACGACCCCAGCTTTCACCTGACCATGATGTTGGAAAAGGGAGATATTCAGTTCGTGTACAATCACGCCATGCTTCATGATCGTACGGGTTTTATAGATTGGGAGGAGATAGAAAAGAGAAGACATCTTTTGCGACTGTGGTTGTCCATTCCAGGGGATCGGCAGTTGCCGCCTGTATTTTCCACGCGCTATGGTTCCATCGAAGTAGGAAATCGAGGCGGTATCATTGTACCTGGAACGCAGTTGCGGGTACCTTGGATTCATGAGTTGATGAAATAATCGGGACTAATAGTCAGGGATCATCTGAATCTGAAAACTTTCCATTGCTAGTCATCGTTGACTTTCGACGGATCTGCACACTCAACGCCAGTTGATTTCCCTTAACCTATCTGATCCTGTTTCGGTTTTTCAAGAAGCAATTCACTAGAAGGAGAACTATCCAATAGTTTACCTATTTTAGAAACTACTAAGCAAAACCAACCACAAGATGCACATCAAGCGTAGGAAATTCGTCAAGATGCTTCCTTTGGGGGCTCTTGTACCTGGGCAGCTCCTTAGCAACACTTTCAGCCCATTCTCCAAAGATATGGCCATCTCCCACAGCCCGTTTGGGGAAGTCCAGCAGAATGATATTGATAAGATATATGAAAAGGCCATTGTGATAGATGGATTGGTGATAACTCGCGGCTGGGATGAGGATTCCTTTGCTGCACTTGCCAAATCGGGCTATACCGGCTTCAATACTTCCTTGGCGTCGAGAAACCTGGCTTCAGCCATGAAATCCTTGGCGGAATGGCGCCAGCGAATTGACGACAATTCGGATCGCCTGATCTATGCGACTACCGCTGATGATTTTGTTCGAGCAAAGAAAGAGGGTAAGGTAGCTGTGATGCTCGGCTTCCAGAATGCTACTATGATCGAGAAATCGATCGATAATCTAGATACACTCTATGCAGCGGGTACGCGTTGGATTCAATTGACTTATAATGAACGCAATTTGTTGGGCGATGGCTGTACCGAACGCACCAATGCGGGCCTTTCGGATTTCGGCATCGAGGCGATAGAGCGGATGAACGAACTAGGAATCATTGTGGACTTATCTCATTGTGGAAGACAAACCACCGATGATGGGATCAAGTTCAGCAAGTCCGGGGCTACCTTGAATCATACCATGTGTGAAAGCCTCTACAAGAATCATCCTAGATCTAAAACGGATGCCCAAATTCGTGCTATGGCCGAGAAGGGTGGGGTGATGGGGATTATCTGTTTGGGGTATATGATTGGACCCGATCCTGGAGGGGAGACAACACTGGAGACTTATGTGGATCACATTGATTACGCAGTTAAGATTGCTGGCATTGAACATGTTGGATTGGCGGCGGATTTTGCCATCCAAGGACTAGAAGCGGATGGTGCTACCCGTGAGAATTGGTATGTACCTCGCTTGACCCGGTTTAAACCTTCCTATCAGGTGCGCTGGCCTCCCTGGATCCCAGAATTAGATACTCCCGAGCGGTACAAACATGTGGCGAGAGTATTGGATAAGAGAGGATATTCCACCGGGGATATTGAAAAGATCTTGGGGGGGAATTGGCTCAGGCATCTAAAGGAGACCTTAAAGTCTTAGTAGGATAAGGTTTTTTCTTCCATTCATTTAATCGATCCAACACTTCTCAAACCCGCAAGCAAAGTATGAGATATATATTATTTATTGTGTCCTTCTTAATGGGCTTACTGACTTCTTGCACCGAAACTTCAAAGGAAGATACGGTGGATCAGGAGAAGACGAAGTACGAAGTTGTTTTCCGAGAAAAACTCGCCGGCTCTTATGATAAACAGCGCGTGGGAGAAAATAACTATAAATACCATTACGCCTATACGGACAGAGGACGTGGCCCCGATCTAGATGAAGAGATTTTATTAAACGATCAGCAGTTCATTGTCAAACAAACCATATCCGGCGTCAATTACCGGAAAGCTACAGTAGAGGAAACCTTTGAAAGTGACGGAGCGAAAGCCTCCTGGCTGAATACGCAAGGAGAAGGGGAGGTCGATGTTGATCCAAATACCCTATACTTCCGCTATGACGGGTCTCCAGCTATCTATGAAATCCTAGCGCGCCTTCTAGTGACCGCAGACAGCAAGAAGGTTTCCTTATACCCTGCTGGAACAGCAGAATTAGTGGAACAATATCCTTTTGAGCTTTCAGACGGCCGCACCATTGACTTGATGATGATCAAAGGATTGGATATGAATCCTTCTTTCCTTTGGATGATGGAAAATGAAATGGTGGCTAAAATCACCAACAATCGACATGTGATCCGAGAAGATTTTAGTGCATTGCGGCTCGAAATGAAAGGCTTGCAAGATAAGGTAGAAGATGATTTTCTTATTGAGGCAGCTAAAAGCCTTACTCATGACCTAGAACAGGCCGTGATAACGAATGTGGATGTCTTTACCGGAGAAGGAACTTTGCTTAAAGGGCAAGATGTGTGGGTAGAAGGACAAAGTATCACGGCCATCCAAGCTCATACCCAAGAAGCTATTCCAGAGGAGGTGTTGGTGATTGATGGGGAAGGAAAAACACTCTTGCCAGGGATGTTTGATATGCACACCCATAACACAAAGTTTCGTGGAATATTGCACCTAGCTGGCGGAGTGACTTCGGTTCGAGATTTGGCTAATAATAAGAAACTCAAAGCACTAAGCGCTCAATTTAACAATAATGAGATCTTAGGTCCTCGGATTGTCACCTTCTGTGGCATTATCGACGGCTCCGGTCCCTTCGCCAATCAGCGGAATGTAGTGGATAATTTGGAAGAGGGGCTAGCCGAAATTGATGACTACAAGAGCTTGGGGTATCAGCAAATTAAATTATACAGTTCTATCCGACCGGAATGGGTGAGTCCCATGGTAGAAAAGGCACATGGTTTGGGGATGCGAGTAAGTGGACATATCCCTGCCTATATGACAGCAACTCAAGCGATAAATAAGGGCTACAATGAGATTCAGCACATGAATATGTTGTTTTTGAATTTCCTATCCGATACCATCGACACCCGCACGCCTCTACGTCACACCATGCCCGCTCAACACGGTGCGAACCTTGACCTTAACTCCCAAGAATATTTAGATTTTGTCAAACTTTTAAAAACCAAGGATATCTTGGTTGATCCGACTCTTGCCATTTTTGAGAACATGTATGTTTCTCAAAAAGGTGAGCCGAGCCCCACCTATAGCCAGATCATTGAACGACTTCCCGTTATGAATCAGCGAGGTTTTTACAGTGGTGGGTTGCAGAAATCCGGAGAAAAAGTAGCTCGTTACAAAGAGAGTTTTAACCGCATGCTGGAGGTCTTGGTTGATTTGTATCAAAAGGATATTACGGTGGTTCCTGGTACAGATGGCCTGCCCGGATTCTTATATCATCGTGAGCTAGAATTGTATGCTCAAGCAGGAATTCCAAATGCTGAAGTTCTGAAGTTAGCCACGATCAAATCGGCAGAAATTACAGGAGTCGTCGATGAATTTGGCTCCATTGAGGTTGGGAAAAAGGCAGATTTGATCCTCGTAGACGGCAACCCACTGAAAAATATGAGTGATATCCGAAAGGTCGAATGGACAATGAAAGAAGGTAAACTTTACTATGCTAAAGAGCTATATGATTCAATGGGCATCCAACACTTCAAATAATGCCCGGAATGATCCCGACTAAATTCCAACATCTAATCGAAATCAATACCATCATGAAGTACAGCTATTTAAGTCTATTTGCAGCACTTTTCCTACTAATAAGTGTAACAGCCTGTCAGCAGGCCGCAAAAACAGAAGCCACTCCTGAATCAGAAACAGTCGAAGGACCAGAAGAAGGTTATGACCCCGAGGCCAAATTAAAGGAATTGGGAATCACCTTACCAAGTCCTCCTCAACCCGTCGCCAATTATGTGAACGGCGTGCAGGCTGGGAACCTCATTTTTTTGGCAGGGAAAGGCCCACGTTATGCCGATGGAACGGAGATTACTGGTAAAGTGGGACAGGATGTCACGATTGAACAGGGATATGAAGGGGCGAGATTGACCGCTATTAATCAATTGGCTGTGCTGAAAACGATGCTAGGCAACCTAAACCGTGTAAAGAGAATCGTCAAAGTATTGGGTATGGTCAATTGTGATCCTAACTTTGTGGATCAGCCCAAGGTAATTAATGGTTTTTCAGATTTAATGGTAGAGGTCTTTGGAGACAAAGGTCGGCATGCCAGAGCTGCCGTTGGTATGGCTTCCTTACCTAGAGGACAAGCCGTAGAAATTGAGCTTGTTGTAGAAATCTATGAATAAAAGGTTAAGTTGTTTAAAAATATCTCACTGGTTGCTATGAAGTTCTTTTTGACTCACTTTTCGTTTTTTTATCCCCATGTAGCGCTGCTATGCGGCTCAAAAAAAACCTCAATTGAGTCAAAAACCTCCTCCATTTCGATTCAGCAGACATTCTTAAACAATCTTTCATTGCTAAAATCCCCGACTAATGACTTATGATGAAGTAATGGATCGCCTGCATCAATTGGCTGATCCAGAGAAAGTGGAATTCAAAAAGAAGAAGTTTGGTGTAGTAGCGCATAACTCTATTGGTGTTTATCATAAAGATCTCAAGGAATTAGCCAAAGAGATTGGTGGCGATCCTGAGTTGGCGCTGCAATTGTTTGATAGCGGTTTATACGAAGGACGCCTATTGTGTAGTAAACTCTTCCGACCCAAACATTTGACGGAGGAATTGATGGAAAAATGGACGGCTACTTTTGAAAACTGGGAGATTTGTGATTCTTTCTCAATGGGAATTTATGCCAAGAGTAGTTTTGCTGTCCGAAAAGCCATCGAGTGGTCGGGAAGAGAAGCTGAATTCGAAAAACGAGCAGCCTTCGCAATTATGGCGGCCTACTGCATGGCAGACAAAAAGGCTGATAATGCCATTTTTGAGAGTTTTTTCCCCATCATCATCAGAGAGGCCAAAGACGAAAGAATCTATGTGAAGAAGGCCGTGAACTGGGCTTTGCGAAATATCGGGAAACGAAATATCGATTTGCATCGTCGGGCTAGTGAAGTAGCCCGAGAAATATTGGACCTCGACAATAAAACTGCCAAATGGATTGCTAAGGATGCCTTACGTGAATTTGAAAAGAAAGGCCTCAGCGTAATGGGCTACCCTCGAAGTATTTACCAACGTGCAACTGTTAACCCAGTTTAAGCGCTTAGAATACAGAATTCTACTCTTTTCTGACGAAATATTTAAAAATGGGATAAACTATGGGCTTGTCTTTAACACCCATTTTTATCAAATAATTATCTAGCAAATTCCAGCCAAGGAAACCGTCCCTGATCTGTGGTTCGAGAGCATAAAAAATTAAATTTGCTAAGGGCTGTGCCATATCTACATGATAAGTACCCGGAGGAAATGTTCGATCAGTTGACTGTACAAACTCACCTAAAAGGGTGGTCATCATGTAGGGACGCCAACCCATCGGGCGATAGGTCATTTCATGGACAATATACTGCTCGCCAGAAACGACCTCTGATTTGTCTAATTGTGAAACTTTTACACCGTGCATTTTTAATTTTTCTATAACAAAGTGCATATCCTCCGGGATCAAATAGCCGCGAGGCATGGTGGCTTCTGTGGTGCCAATAGGTTTAGTTATTAAGTCAACATCATGAACTAATTCAGGTGGATGGGGACGATCGAGTTCTTTCAAACTTGTGCCGGGGATGGATCTCTTTTTTTTATCCCGATAGGAGTATACTGAGACTTTCCCCTCGGAGATGTATTTGCCTGAAGTATAGTTCTTCAAAGTGCCCGATGGTGCTTTTTCCTTAATATCATTAATAAGTTCGGCTTCTGCTTTTTGACAAACCTCTTCCATTTCCTTCCCGTGCTGATGACAGTATTCCAGCAAAGCATTGGTATAAGCATAAGAGGAGTAAATTGCCTTTTCAAATGATTGCCCTCCAGGGGTTTCTACCAAAATGGCCATGCGATTTCTAAGTCCATATCCGCTTACCATAAATTTTCCTTCAGTAGACCAGATGGCATTATCATGGGTAAATTCAGTGGGAGGCCACCCTTCATTTAAAGCACAATGCATTCCTACTTCTATCTGTGCTGTCTTTCTTGCTTCTTCTACGATTGCCGGAAACATTTTATACGTTACGTATGCTCTGGGGTCAGGATGTGCTGTCATAACATTAGAAGTACCATGAGCAATGGCATAACCATGCCTAGTATTGCCCATACGATGGGTATCAAAAATTAAAACCGGATCCCAGGTATTGACAACGGTTCTATAGGCACCTTGCATATTTTCAGTTTCCAACTTGATCGCATCTCTGTTTACATCATAGCCTGCTGCATTTTGACGAACTCCATACAAGCGAGGATTGGCGTCGTGAACCATTCTCATCTCATTCCCATCTACATTGAAATTTGGCTGGACAAGGATAATTAGATTCTCTAGCAGATACTTCTTATCCCCAAAAAGAATGTCTCGGATGACCATTAACAAGGCCTCTTTACCTTCTCCTTCATCAGGGTGAATACCGCCTTGTAAATAAACGACTATTTTGCCGCTTGCCTTTGCTTCTTTTGGATTGGAGACTCTTGGGTTAGACATAACTAGCACAGGACTTGTTCGGCCCAGTTCGCTGATGAACATATTAAAAACATGTACATGTTCACTTTTCCACATCAGCATGGAAAAATAGTCCAAGATATCTTCCCATTTAGCAGTATAGGTGAAGTTTTCTTTTTCGCAAGCAGTTCTCAATTCTTCTGGCCATTCGCCATTCCAGTTAGTGGGAACATCATTTCCCCAGTAAATCTTTTTCTGTGCCATTAGGTTGAAGGTATTCAGTAGAACAAAAGCAATGGTGATGCTTAATTTCATGACTATTGATTAGCTAAATGGGTTAACAACATTATCTGGCTAAGATATGCTATCTACTGAAAGGTCCAAAACAGAATTTTACGAAAAAAATGATTTATTTAAGTAGTGTGACAAAAGTAGTCGTGAAGTTTCAGGTGATGAATTTTGAGGCCAGACGAGGCAGTAAAATCGAGCATAGCCGTAGGCTACGTGAGAGTTTTACTAACGATGAATGGGCCCAAAAGACGCAGCTGAAAATTAGGAGTATCTATTGTCGCACTACTTAAGGCAAGCCATCGAGAGAATATTCAGTTCCTCCCCGTTGGAAAAAGCACTGAAGCGATAATATCAAAGAATAAATTTCATTGTGATTAATGAAATTGAAGTTGTCTAAAGTTTTGTGTTGAGATGAATTATAAGGGCTTGATTTTGAAGACGAAGCTGCTTTTGAGTTTCGTACATGGAATGTACGGGGCGAAAAAGAGCTGAAGTATTCGAGATCAAGGGTTTGTAAGACAACCACCAGAATAACTTTAGACAACTTCATTGTTAAAAAATGAGTTTTCCTCTTTTTATCACAAGTTTTATTTGCTGGGTATTTGTAATATCTTCTAAGGGGTTGGCATTCAATATTACTAGATTTGCTAATTTCCCTTCTTCAATAGTTCCGATATCTTTTTCCTCACCCAAACCCTCAGCATTTATTATTGTAGCAGCTCTAAGTGCTTCCAAAGGAGATAATCCAGCCTCTACCAATAATTCCAATTCCTTGTGGATATTTATGATAATTTTGCCGTATTCCCCCTTCGTAATCATGTGATCAGAACCAGCGCCAATTTTCACACCCATTTCATGGGCTATACTAACCGATTTCATTGCTGACTTGTACCTTGTTGAATCTGGTGTTATTGTAGGGGAATCCAACTTATGATAATAGACAAAGAGGGTGGCATCTAAAATGCTATTGTTCTTTTTCATGGCAGTGAAGAGTTGCTTTACTTTTGGTGAATTTTCATCCCAGTTAACATTCTTTAGTTTTTTTCTATAGGCGTTCCTGTCTTCTTTCGACGTAAAACTGTGCCTGCCCTTCAAATCCCCTTTCATAAACTCGTACTCAACCATATCACCAGCATGTGACATGACATCTGATCCTCCATTTGTTATGTCAATGGCTTTGGTTGGAGGAACAACAGCATGCGACCATACCTTCAATCCTTGGCGTTTAGCCTCAGCCGCAACTTTTCTAAACAAATCCTTATCTACACTATCATATACTTTTATCGCCGTAACGCCTAATCCCTTTGCTTCAGCAACGATTTGCTTTAAATCTGAATTACGTGTAATAGCCCTTTGCCAAGGCACTTCACCTGCAATTGCTCCTTTTGCTACTTGTTGAGGTCGAGGGTCCCCGGCAAAGAATTCCGGCCCTGCGATAATCGTAGAAAAAAATACATCGGCTCCAATTTCTTCTCCGATCTTCATATTCTTCTGTAGAACTGTAAGTATTCGACCATCTCCACCCATATCTCTTACACCAGTTATCCCATGCTTTAGTGCAAGATGGAGGTCTTCCTGAGTATCCTTTAAGGTACCATGTGTAATATGTACGTGGGCATCAATCAAGCCAGGGATAATGTATTTTCCATTTAGATCGTAACTCATCGCCCCTTGGGGAACCTCAATAGCTCCGCTAAAGTCAATTGTCTCTATCCTGGCGTCTTTAATTAGAAGATTTCCCTTTCGACCTTGATCAGAAACTACATCAATAATGGTGGCATTTTTCAATAGAATATAGTTACCCTCCTCCGAAGGCTTGACATCTTTAGTTCCCTCAAGCTCGGCTTGGAGCACAGCTTTCACTTTGGCAGAATTACTTTTTTCAATCATTAATTGCAAGACGTTTTTTTTCATTTCTTCATTAGGCGCTTGTTTGACAAAGGCCTTCACTTTTTTTTCTATTTCTGACGTGCCCCTTAATTTGTCCAAATCTAAAACAAGCTGCGTTATTCTTTCTTTTACCTGATTTGGAATTTGTGCCATACCAATATTGACATATAGCAAAGCAAACGCTATGAGTATAATCCGAACTTTCATATTCCAGTTTATTTATTTTGATGATTCTGTCTATCCGTGATGGCAATTTTGGAGAAGAATGAAAAAGAGCAATGCACAACCCACTATACACGCTTTATGATTATCCCTGATCACTGCCAATCTCCACATATTCTACCCCTACCGATTGAGCTACATAATCGAGGTGCCTATAAAATCGTCAATACTTACAGGCTCTTTTTCCCTAATCATGAATCGCAATATTGGAATACCAAGCACTCCTCCAGATTCTGCCATAGCTTTAGTGACTTCATCTGTTTTGGCGCTGGCGACTCCTTTGGCAATAGCTCTACAAGCACCATGGGGAATGAGTACAGGCTTTGAACTAGCTTCTATTCCTCCAAGAGTAGTTTCGTCACCACAACGTGAATCATCTAATGCCATACCCACGAGGTTCATTCGCTGATTGAAACCACACTGTTTTATAAATTCAAAATCCTCTTGGGTTAACGAGTTTGGAATATTGAGCCACCTTTTCTTACAAGGCATCCTCCCTCGTTCATTAAACCAATCCTGATAAGTACCTAACATATCGATACAGGTAGCTTCTTTGACCAACTGCTTAGCTTTTGGAGAGTATTTTTGAAGAGTTTTCGGTTCCGTACCCACTCTTACCGAAGAGCTTTTGGAAGTATTACAAGTGAGAATCGTTGGAGGCAGGCTTGCTCCTGCAGCCGAAAAGCTCAAGTTTTTAATGAATGCTCTTCGTATTAATTGCATACTATAGTTTTTTGTCCTTGGTTAATTTTGTTTTCCTTGTAAATTAGTTGTATTTAGCAACTAATTGTATAAAAAAATACAACTTCATACCCGATACTTCAACTACATTTGTTCTATATTCAAAATCATTTGTTGCAATACTTTCCGAAAAATTTTCAATTCAGTTTTATGGATAGATGCTTCCGCTTTTTCAGTAATTGATTGAGCTATATGGAGTGTTCTCTCTTCTATTATTTTCCCTTGCTGTGTAACAAATAATTGCTTGTTTCTTTTGTCTTCATTGAGGCTATGACGCTCAATCAAGCCTTTCCTTTCTAAGGTATCAATTTGCCGAGTAATGGTGCTTTTTTCTTTTTTGACTCGCTTTGCTAGTTCACGCTGATTAATTCCATCTTCATTCCACAGATAGAATAATACGCGCCACTGCTCACTTGTTATTTCTATCCCATCTAATTGAAAGGCCTGTTCTAGCTGTGCAGTTAGTAAGCGTTCAGCCACGCTTATTAATCTTGATGATGAATTAAATTGCTCTTTTTTGATAGTAGTATTTATTGTTTAGTTGCAATATACAACCTTTGTCTAAGCTTTACAAATTGCCCTGATAATAGGTATGAGAAATTATTTTAAGCCAATCCAAAGTAATATCGAAAAGGTTTAATACATTCAGCAACTACTAGCTATTCTCTACCTTCAATACCTAAATATGAAAAAGCTATTTCTCCCTTTCCTGCTACTATTTTCCAATTGTCAATCGCCTTCAATAGATGCTGCCGACACAATCATCATCAATGCCCAAGTTTACACTTTAAGTTGGGATGATCCTGATACTGATGGTACGCCTGCTGCCAACGCACCCTTCAAAAATGACGTCTGGCAAGCAGATGCCCAAGCTATCGCTATGAAGAATGGTCTGATTCAATTTGTAGGATCTAACGAAGATGCTAAAACATTCATCGGAGACCAAACCCAAGTTATCGATGCACAAGGAGCTGTTGTGGTGCCTGGTTTAATTGAGTCGCATGGGCATATTCAAGAAATTGGCGAACAACAAGAAAATATCAATTTGAGAGGGTTATCAGAGGAAGAAATTATTGATGCCATTTACAAAAGATCACTTGAATTAACCGAAGGCGAGTGGATTATTTCATCAGGTTGGGACGAAGGGAAATTTGCCAATGACTATCCTGATATGTCCGAACTCAGTGACAAAGTCCCCAAGCATCCCGTCGTTTTATATGGCCTAAGAGGTTTCGGCATTATGGGCAATAAATTGGCTTTTGAAGAAGCTAATATCACAATTTCTACTGAGACTCCTGAAGGCGGGGAAGTTTTAAAAGACAATAATGGTATTTTGAAATATGTGTTGCTCAATAATGCCAAACGTTTATTGACTGAAATTATTCCGGAAAAAAGCGATGAACAAAAAGCCCGCATTATAAAAATCGGATTAAATGAATTGGCGAGCCTTGGTTATACCACCTCGCATCATGCAGGAGTACGGGAAAATTATATCGGAACCTACGAACGGTTGCATCAAAAAAAGGAATTGCCTATTCGAGTTCACGCTTTTATCGCTACGACGGTTCCCAATATGAAATTGGTGAATAAATGGATCAAAAAAGGTCCTACCAAAGAGGAGACGTCCTTTCTGCAAGTCCGTACTTTCAAAGCCTATTACGATGGTTCATTGGGTTCGAGAGGAGCAAAGTTTTTGGATGATTATTCTGATCAGCATGGACATACTGGCGTTTGTGGTAAGGAGTACGGTTTCCATGCAGATGTAGTTGAAAAGGTAATGGACGCAGGTTTTCAAATGGCTATCCACGCTATCGGTGATAAAGCCAACCGGGATGTGTTGGATTTTTATGAAAATTATTTTGAGAAAAACCCAAACGCTAAAGATAAGCGTCACCGAATCGAGCATGTGCAAATTGTCCACCCAGATGATTTCCCACGTTTTAGCCAATTAAATATTATCGCTTCAATGGAACCTGCTCATGCAGTAGAGGATATGCCTTGGGCAATTGACCGAGTAGGTGAAGAACGAATGAAAGGAGGATATGCATGGCGCACTTTGCGGCAAAACAAAGCCCGAATTATTTTCAATTCTGACCTAGCAGGCACTGATCCGAACTTCTTCTACGGAATGTATTGTGCCATAACTCGGAAAAAACGAGCGGATGAAAACCAGTGGTTTCCCGAACAAGTATTTACGTCCGAGGAGGCCCTACGAGCTTTCACCACCTGGGGTGCCTATGCTGCTGAGCAGGAACAACTAACAGGTACGATTGAAAAAGGGAAATGGGCAGACTTGACCATGATGGATATTGACATTTTAAATCTAGGGCAAACCCATCCAAAAGCAATTCTAGATGGAAAAATTTTAAAAACAATGGTCAATGGACGTATAGTTTACGAAAACTAAATGAAGTTGTTTAAGAATGTTTTTTTGAAGCAAAATTTGAAGGAACAAAACTCTGGGAACTGGTTTTTTCTCTCTCGAATTGCAGCCAATCAATCATTTTTAAACAACTTCCATTCATAATTACCGCTCAACCAAATTTTTTCTTCAAAATGAAAACCATCAACTCTGTTCTATCTTATTTGATTTTTGTTTTACCACTAACCGTTTTTTCGCAAAGCGAAATTCCTCTCGATCCAGATTCTAAGAAAGCAAAAGGTTTATTCACTGAAAAATACGAGAGTTTGAAAATTCCTTCTGAACAAATATTAATTAAAGGAGGAAGTTTTAATGGTGAAAAAATTGAAGCCTTTTATTTAGACAAAACCCTTGTGACAGTCGAGCAATATGAGGCTTGCGTAATAGCAGGCGTTTGTCCATCACCACCTGACAATGGTAATTGGGCTGCTACCTATAATCGCCGAGGCAACAAGAAAAGGCCCGTTAATGAAATTACCTGGTATGGTGCAAAAGCCTATTGCGATTGGATGGGAAAAAGGCTGCCTTCTGCTGACGAATGGGAGTGGGCAGCTCGCGGACGTGAAGAAGATCGTGTTTATCCCTGGGGTAATGAAATCAAATTGACTATTCATCCTGTATGCTGGCAGCGATACGACAGCAAATTTGATACCGGACAAGGTACTTGTGAAGTAGGTAAATATGCGAGAAGTCGAGATGGAGTAACTGACATGGCTGGCAACGTTTGGGAATGGACTTCAACTTTTTCAGATGAATTTAGTAATCTCGTCATTATGAAAGGCGGCGCATGGTACAACGACGACCCTGAGAAATTGAAAGTTAGCTACAGAGGTTATGCTTCTCCTTATCACAGCGACGACGCTAGCGATGGCTTTCGATGCGCTTTTAATCAGTAATCCATTCTTAAATATCATTCTATCAATATGAAAAACATACTATTCATCTATTTCCTTTTATTGCTCTTCAGTTGTACTTCCAAAGAAGCGGCTGATCTTGTATTTATTGGAAAAACGGCTACTGTGGATGCTGATTTTAGCATCAAAGAAGCAGTGGCGGTTAAAGGTGATAAGATCATTTTTGTTGGTAATAAAATAGAGGTACAACAATATATTGGAGTTAATACCAGAGTGGTCGAAAGAGCAGGCTCCTTCATTATGCCCGGTATGCATGATTCACATTGCCACCCCTACGGATTGGGGAATGATGATGAAGGGGAGTGGTTTAGTGTACAGGCGGCCCATAATTTCGAAGAAATGGTAAAATTGATTGCCAAAAAAGCAGAAAAAATGCGACCTGGCGAGTGGATTATTGGCGGTGGTTGGAATCAAGAGCGTTGGCCTGGAAAGCAATTGCCTATACATGACGCTGTAAGTGCAGTTACACCCAACAATCCACTTTTCCTTTATCGGCAAGGTGGCAATAGCGCTTTCGTAAATGCTAAAGCACTCGAAATTGCGGGTATTACCAAAGACACACCAGATCCTTTTGGTGGAAAAATATATCGAAAACCCAATGGGGAGCCTTCTGGATTTTTAACCAATATGGGCAACAATATGGTACACAAACATTTCCCAAAAGAAAATAAGCCCTTGGAGTGGTATATGGATAAATACGAAAATGCTCAAAAAATTTGCCTTGAAGCGGGCCTAACTGGGTGGACGGATGCAGGAGTTTATCCTGATCACATCAGCTATTACAAAGCATTGGTCGATAGCAATCGCTTGAAAATTAGATCAAATGTGATGTTGCAGAATCCAAGAGAAGGCGATTTGGAGCGGCATTTTCGGGAGAATAAATTGCTGAACTATGGAGGCAAAGAGATGTTGCAAGTGAGAAGCATAAAAATGTATTACGATGGTGCTTTGGGGTCAAGGGGAGCAGCTTTTTTCGAACCTTATCTTGATGACCCAATGGATGCTAACAATCGGGGAAATACAGAAGTCCCTGTAAACCATGTTTACGAAGTGTCTTTGGCTGCCTTGAAAACAGGCATGCAAGTTTGTCCGCATGCTATTGGGATACGTGGCAATAGCGAAATCCTGGAAGGTTTTGAACAAGCATTGAAAGAAACCCCCACTAAAGATCATCGCTTCCGTAGTGAACATGCTGAAGTGGTTCGCCCTTCTGAAATTGCCAAAATGGTAGAATTGGGTGTAATACCTTCTGTACAACCGATTCACTGTACTTCCGACATGGGTTTTATGCACTCGCGGATCGGTGAACACCGTAGCCAAGAAAGCGCCAGTCCTTGGCGCAATATGATTGATGCAGGTCTTGAACCTGCTAATGGTTCTGACTTTGCTGTCGAATCACACAAACCTCTTTGGGGAATATATGCAGCTATCACTAGGCAAGATCACAATGGTAAGCCCGAAAATGGCTGGTATGCTGAACAACGGATGACCCGCGAAGAGGCTATTAAAGGCTATACTATTTGGGCAGCAAAAGCAGCCTTTTGGGAAGAGATAACGGGTTCATTGGAAGTCGGTAAGTTAGCAGACATTGTGATTTTAGACACCGATTTGCTCACTTGCGATCCAAAAGAAATCATTGATGCGAAGGTACTCCTTACCATGGTAAATGGAGAAGTGGTATATGAACAAGGTTAAGATCGAGTACGGATTTTTCCTGTTTTAATCTCCATGGATTCTGGATTTCAAATGGTCTCATGAACTGCGGAATATGATTGGCTTTCCTCCAATTCGATCAACTCTGATTGGCTCCTGGGGGACTTAAAAGATAGTGGCAGACTATAGCTCGAAAATCATCAACCTCTTTGCCAACTATGTCTTTTACGGAGCATGAAGGATACAGGGTTCTGGTGCTCCTTCCTGGACGCAGTATTTGATTTGAGAAGCACCGATTTGTGGATAGCCATATTAAACAGCAACCATTCCGCTAACGAACGGAGGCTCACCATGTGCCCCAATTCTTCGCTAATGATCTGAGCCATAGCCGTTGTAACCAGGATCTCTTTCCCCAGAAGCCGCTAGGTCAAATATTGAGGAATGCTCAGTCCTTGACTGAAGAAGACTTCGTGCCTAAATCTCATTTCATAAGCTGCGATGGCAAAGGTTACCGCCTGAAATAATACATTTAGGTAGTAGGGAACAAAATAGACGTTATCAACACTTTTTAAGGTCCGCCTGAAATCTCCGATATCTTGAATATTTCCTATGAAAAATTCGAGCTATGACTAATGGATGAATTCTAAGTTTTGGCTGTGGACCTATGCTTGCCTAAAGCCTCGACGCTAATTATCAACGGCTTGTCCTACCAACATTCTAAACATCCAGCCGGTTTGATCATCGACTGGGCCTCGTGTTTGTTTCATCAGAATACCAATGATCTTTTCCTGAGGATCGGCGAAGTATTGGGTGTTGAAATAGCCACCCCAATCGAAGGTGCCCAAACTCCCTAGTCCTCCTTGAGCCACGCCATCCTCGTTCACGACACCAAATGCCAAGCCGTAGTGTTTGCCAGCCCCTTTCCAGAAATCTTTAACCTGGTTTTGCATCATGGTTTCGATCGTCGTCCGACTTAGGAAACGAATGCCATTTAACTCTCCTCCATTCAAATACATCTGCAAGAAAGTAGCGTAGTCCTTGGCCGTGCTGGATAGACCTGCACCACCTGAATAAAAGCGTTTTGCACCTTTGATGGGGTAGTCTGTATCATAGAAGGTGACTGGATAGTGTACCCATTTGTCCCCTTCCTTCTTCTGAACTTTCACCAACCGATTGGCTTGCTCGCTGGGTAAGTAGAAGTGCGTATCATTCATACCTAGTGGCTTGAATAGTCGTTCCTGAAGGAAATCGGAGAAAGACATACCAGAGACGACTTCGATGAAATATCCAAGAACGTCCAGTCCTTCGCTATAAACATATCCATCCCCCGGATCATGGTGTAAGGGTAGCTTCGCAAGTTTCTTGACACTTTCCTCGATGGTGATGTTCTCTGTGGTGAAAAGGTCGGTAATACCCGCCTTTTCATAAAGCATGCGAAACCGTTTGTCTCCATCAATCACTCCATACCCTAAACCAGAGGTGTGCGTTAATAAGTGCCTGATGGTAATCTCCCGTTTGGCGGGCACCGCATTGTAGGTAGTATCTCTATACCGAAAGGAGCTCAGTACCTTAGGATTTTTAAACTCAGGAATATATTTGCTAATTGGGTCATCTAATCGAAATTTACCCTCTTCCCAAAGCATCATCACGGCTGTGGAGGTAATGGCCTTGGTCTGGGAGGCAATGCGAAAAATAGCATCTTTAGTCATAGGTTTTCCGGCGGGGCTATCGGCCATCCCAAAGGCTTTATGGTAAATGATCTGACCATTTCTTGCGACCAGGGCCACTATACCCGGCACTTTCCCGTCCTTGACATGGGCCTCGCACATGGCGTCAATTCGCTGTAGACGTGCATCAGACATGCCGACTTGTACTGCACTCCCCATCATCAGAGAGGGATTATGTTGGTTAGATCTCGTTTGTGAAAAGCTGGTCCATACCAACAAGCACAGGATAAGGGTAAATAGGTTTTTCATTATTTTGCTTTGATTATATTAGAGAACATCAATCTATAAAACAAAACGAAATTATCCAATGCCATCCAAACTTATTTGGCTCTGTCTAAGCGTTCTAATCTTTTTGCTTGCCTGTCAATCGGGATCAAAAACTACGGTGCGGACTTGTCAACAATGGAATAGTTTTGAGATCGAACTTCAAGCGGAATCGACGCCCGAAAATGCATACACTTCTGTAGAGGTCTATGCAGAATTCAGTACCGATGGAGGCACAATTAAACGACCCGCCTTTTGGGATGGAGGAAAGACCTGGAAGATACGTTTTGCTTCACCAGATTCTACCAGTCTTTGGAGCTGGAAGACGGTGAGCAGGCCTGAAATAGCAGGATTACATGGAGTAACGGGCACAGTACAAGCTGAAGCCTACGGTGGAGATAATCAGCTACTGATACATGGTTTGTTGGGTATGTCCAAAGGCAAGCGGAATGTAGTCCATCAAGATGGAACGCCATTTTTGGTGGTTGGAGATACTCCATGGGCCATCCCTTTTCGGGCTACAATAGATCAAGTGAAAACCTATGCAGCAAATCGGCAGGCCAAAGGATTTAATGCGGCTTTACTAATGACTGTACAACCGGACATGCGAGCAGAGGGGCCGGAGGGCAGGAATGTACCACTCGGCTTCATGCGCGCCTTCAAGGATTTGCCGGATGGCCATATCAATGATTTACAAGTTAGTTATTTCCAGTATCTCGATACACTCATGAATATTTTGATTGATCATGAGATTGTACCGGTCTATCAGCCCGTGTTTCATGGCTTTGGCTGGAAAGGGCTCGATGTTATGGGGAATGTTGCCGTACCGGAGGAGTATGAACGTTACTGCAAGTACCTCTTAGCTCGTTATGGGAGTCAACCAGCCTTTTGGTTATTGGCTGGAGATAATGGAGGAAGAGACCCCGGCGTGAAAGAGGCGGGCGACATGTTAGAGGTTTGGGATGCTTATCAGCAACCAACAGGCTTGCATTACAACCCATCTGATGATTACGTGGCAGCTTGGGCAAAGGACAATCCCTTAAAGCATGCCATGCATTTCAATAAAACTTATCAAGAGGAGCCTTGGTTGGACTTTCAATGGGCACAGACTGGTCATGGAATTGATCATCTGTTTCATAAGGTTGAGCGGATGTATGAAAACCTACCTACAAAGGCTGTGGCTAATGGAGAACCGACTTATGAGGGAATGAATGATGGTCAGAATGGTCTGGGCTGGTGGCAAGGCGAAGATGCCTGGGGGCAGTTGATGGCCGGAGGAACTATGGGGGTAGTCTACGGAGCTGCGGCTTTATGGCAATGGAAAGTAAGCCCGGATGAGGAAGGCTGGACGGCCTGGGCCAGTCAAGCTAAATCCTGGGATCAGGCCATGCAAATGAAAGGTTCTGATTTTGTCGGGTTAGTATCCCGGCCATTTCAAGGCGCTGACTTCTCGGACATGGAAAAACGACCGGATTTAATAGAGGGCGATGGAGCATTATTGGCGAAAAAGGGCAAATTCTATATATCTTACTTACCCAAGGGCGGGGCTATCCAAATAAAGGAATTACCTCAAGGTTTAAAGGGCCAATGGTATGATCCGAAATCAGGAGAATTTATGCCCATTGAAGCATCTACGGATTCAGGCATTTTCACCGCTCCCAATTCTTCACCTTGGGTACTAGTCCTAAAAGGATAATCTCTAATTTTTAACCACTATGACCAAGATACAATTACTTCCTTCCAGTTTTTTTCTGCTCTGCCTTTTGGGCTTTGCTTGTGCCGGACCAACTACTAATGAGCAAACGAATACATCTGAAGAGACAGATATAGATTTAATCCCGGTCATTTTTGATACCGATGCCAACAATGAGCTGGACGATCAACACGCAATGGCTTATCTGTTATTCAATGATAAGACCTTTGACGTTAAGGGCATTACGGTCAATGCTACACACTCAGGAGGAAATATTGATGAACAACATAAAGAAGCGGAACGGATCTTGAAACTGTGTCAGTTAGATGGAAAAATTCCATTATTTAAAGGTGCAGATCAGGACTTCCTTACCATTCAAGAAGATCTAGAAAAACCCTCGCACGATGGAGCGGAAGCTGTTGATTTTATTATATCCGAAGCTAAAAAAATGGAAAGTCAAAAACTTGTGCTTTTGGCCGTCGGAAAATTAACTAATGTAGCCTTGGCTCTGAGCAAAGCTCCAGAAATTGGGCAGAAATTACGAGTAGTTTGGTTAGGGTCTAATTATCCAGAACCAGGAGAATATAACCAAGAGAATGACACCGCTTCCATGTCCTATGTCCTACAACAAAATGTACCTTTTGAAATGGTTACCGTTAGATATGGGAAACCATCTGGCACAGATGCCGTACAAGTAACAAAGGAAGAGGTGAATGAACGAATGCCTGGCAAAGGTCCTCGCATAGCAGAACCCATCATTGGAAGGCATGGAGGAGAATACCATACCTTCGGAGATTATGCAGTGAACCTCTTTGAGCATATAGAGTATTATGTAGATCCACCAGCTAGAGCTTTGTATGATATGGCTGCTGTGGCGGTTGTAAAGTCACCAACTTGGGGAGAGCAACGATCCATTGCCTGTCCCCGACTGGTGGATGGACGATGGCAAGAACAGCCTGGTAATACTAGAAACATAGTACTTTGGGAGAATTTCAATAAAGAGGCGATCATAGCAGATTTTTATAAAACCTTAGAAGGGGTTCACCCAGTTGGAGATTAATGCTGGACAAGTGACTATAATCTTCAACATGTAGATCTCAGAGGAAAGAAGTCTTAGGTAAATCTGTCAGGTTAATTGCGATTGCCCTGAGATTAATGTGTATATACTTCTTGTATAAAATTATATTTTTTATATTTGAAATTAGAACAAATATAGGTGGCTCTTTTGCTAAGATATAAGGGCCATTTCTACCCTAAACTCCCGATACGCTCGGTCAATCCTAACAAGCACGCAAACACTTCATTCGGTTGGAATAGTCATTGCCTACCTTTTCCACTGTTCGATCAACACTAAGTTAAGCAGTTGGGGATCTCCCCTTTCTCATTATTAGATCATTATGACGCATGAGTGTTGAACGAATCAATAATCACATTCTATTAGGTAGAATTTATTTGTTATTAGGAGGTTTAGGGATGCCAGTTTTTACCGGTCTTAATCATTGGATTGGTTTCGGGGTATTCTTAGCTCCTTTAGAGTCTTGGATTTTTGGGCTGATATGCCTAATATTATTTGGACTGAGCCTACGGAAGGATTTGTCAACGGATCGTAAATTTTGGCTCTTCGATTTTGGTTTCTTCTATTTTACCTTCGCGGGTTTCTATATTGATTACGTCGGGGGTTTTGCTAGTCAGTATCTCATTACACAAATGATACTGATCCAGTTTACCTTTATGATACTGCGTTGGCAACGTCAGTTGATTATATACAGCCTTTTTGTATTTGTCTGTGTTACAGCTTTTCTATTCATATCTCCTGAACTCGCTATAGCCTACAAAATCTTCGTGGCTTCTGCTTTCGTGATAATATCCGTTGGTAATTATTTCGTTTGGAGCAGACGTCTGGCAGAACAAGATCAAAATCAGCATATAAAAGCATTGATGAATGGCATCTTGGAAGTGGCTCAGGATGGAATTATAGCAGCGGAGTCCAAACGAAGTCCAAACGGTACAATAAGGGATTTCGAGATCACCCATTTAAACAAGGCTTTCTTTGAATTATTTCCATTTTTGAAGGGGAAGCAGGTGAAGTGGGTTCGAGAATTGATTCCGCGACGATATGGAGGTCAGGTATTCGAGCAGTTTGTCAAGGTAGTTGAGAAAGGGCGCCCTTTTGAACTTTCGGATCGTTTCGAAAGCCTCAATGGCGAACCATTGTGGTTAAAGTTGGTAGCAGCGAAACTGGAGGATGGATTAACGATAACCTTTACCAATATAACGAAACAAAAATTGTACGAAACAGAACTGGAGGCAGCAAAAGAAAAGGCAGAAGAAGGCGCGCGCGCTAAATCTAGTTTTTTGGCAACCATGAGTCATGAGATTCGAACGCCGATGAATGGGATTATCGGTATGATCGATTTGATGTACAATACCGAATTGTCAGTAGAGCAATTGGAGCACTTGGATATTATCAGGACTAGTAGTGAAAGTCTATTGACGATTATCAATGATATCCTCGACTTTTCAAAAATAGAGTCCGGTAAACTGGAATTAGAAGAACGAAATTTCTCCCTGCGTGCTTGCTTAGAAGACACGCTTGACCTACTGGGTAAGCGGGCTAGAGACAAAGAGTTAGATCTATTCTATTATATGGAGCCTGAGGTGCCAGAGTATATTGCTGGAGATGTAGTACGCCTCGGTCAGATCTTAACCAACTTGGTTAGTAATGCCATCAAGTTTACGGAAACTGGAGAAATCTATGTCCACGTGAAGCGAGCAGATCAAGGTTGGACCGCCCCCGGTGATCATGTGAACTTGCATTTCAGTGTGCGTGATACTGGAATAGGCATTCCTAGCGATAAAATCAGCCAATTATTTCAAGCATTTAACCAAGTGGACACTTCAACCACACGGAAGTATGGAGGAACAGGCTTGGGGCTGGTGATCTGTCAGCGCTTATGCCAGCTTATGGATGGCAAGATCTGGGTAGAAAGCGAATTTGGGAAGGGGTCTCAATTTCAGTTCGTGATTTCCTGTAAGCTATCCCCAATGACCTATGTTCAGGAGCAAGATCAGCCGAGAATCCTAGATGATCTCAGTGGAAAACGTATCCTCTTAATTGATGATAATGAGACCAACTTAATGATTCTGGCAGCCTTCATTACTAGGATGGGGCTTAAACCTACCGTTGCCAAATCTCCGGTCAAAGCCTTGGAAATGGCTAATAGAGAGTTGTTTGATCTAGTCATTACCGATTATAACATGCCGATCATGAATGGCTTGCAAATGGCCAGCGCCATCAAAAAGCAAATGAATTGCCCCATTCTATTGTTGAGCTCCAGCCAGGAACTGCCCATGAGAGAAGTGAGCAAATGGGTGGACTCTTATCAATTTAAACCCATTAGAGAGCGGCAACTTCAACTTCTAATGGTAAAGCTATTCAATAGCCCAACCAAATTAGGAGGACTTGCCAAGAAGCAGCGGGCGAAAACCTTTAGGGAAAACCTGGCTGAAGAAATTCCACTACGTATCCTTTTGGCAGAGGATTTTATTGTTAACCAAAAGATCGCCAGCCGAATGTTCAAAAAAATGGGCTATGAGATCGATATCGCTGAAAATGGATTACAGGCAGTGGAGAAATCCTCAACCTTCACTTATGACATAATCTTTATGGATGTTCAAATGCCGGAGATGGATGGATTACAAGCTACCCAAATGATTAAATCTACGATGCAAGAAGACAGCCCGATTATTATTGCGATGACAGCCAATGCCATGCCTGAGGATAGAAAGAAGTGTATAGATGCTGGAATGGATGATTATCTATCGAAGCCCTTTAAACCGTCTGAACTACAAAAGCTCTTGATGAAATACAATCCGAGAACCTATGAGGCTGACAAATCTGGTAGAAGCATTTGATTTCCAGTGTAAGACTACGTACAACACAATACTGAACAAATACATTTAACACAGATACAACTTTATGGACATTCTCCCACGAGAAATGACTGGTACGGAAAGTGAAAGAGATCTGAACTATATCTTTCTGGGAAGGATTTACCTGTTCCTTGGCGGTATCGGTGATCCCCTGATTACGGGTACGTTGCAATGGATTGACACAGGCCAATTCAAGGTATTACCTGACCGTTATGGAGTTATGGCAATGTGTTTTATTGCTTTGGCCCTTAGTTTCTCTAAAACAAGAAAAACGTATAGTAAGCTTACCCTCTTTGATATTATCTATTTCTGTTTTTCAATCTACGAGATCAAGACCTTCTATGATGGCAACTTTTCAGGAAGCTATCAGGCTGCGAATATGATTGTATTGACCTTGATCTATACGGTTTTGCGTTCCAGGAGACTCCTAGTCTTATATACTTTGACGGTACTACTAACGCTTAGTTTACTGCTATATTGGAGCGCGGTTCCGCTAGATCATAAATTGAAGGTGGCCACAGTAACGCTGGTAGTTTGTTTTATTAATTTGGGAATATGGACCTGGCGAACAGCGGAACTGAATCAGGTACATCGTACAAAAGCCTTGATCAGAGGCATCCTGGAAGTATCACAGAATGGAATAGTAGCCTTGGCTGCGGAACGTAATGATTCAGGACAAATACAGGATTTCATCATTACTCATGTCAACCCTTCCACCTATCGACTATTTCCTTTCTTATACGATTTGGATATAAATCAAAGCTTAAGCAACCTCCTACCCCTTAGCTTTGGAGGAGGTTGGTTTGATCAATTAGTTGCCGTAGTTGAAAAAGGCGTACCGCTTCATTTGGAGGAGGATTACATCATGCCAGGTGGCCGCCACTATTGGGTTAATATTGTTATCACCAAACTAGAGGATGGCTTAACGGTCACCTTGGAAGATATCTCCAAACAGCGCTCCTATGAGCAGAACCTCGAAGCCGCAAAGAAGGAAGCCGAATCTGGAGCCAAGGCCAAATCTAATTTCTTGGCTACCATGAGCCACGAGATTCGAACTCCTATGAATGGGGTTATTGGTATGGTTGATCTTCTGGACAACACCACTCTTAGCAATGAACAAAGAGAACACCTAGAGATTATCCGGACCAGTAGTGATAATCTACTTTTGACGATCAACGATATATTGGACTTCTCCAAAATAGAATCTGGAAAGTTAGAACTAGAAAGAAGAGATTTTTCTTTGCGGAATTGTTTAGAGAGTGTTTTGGAGCAGCAAGGGCCTGCCGCTCGTGCCAAGGATTTGGATCTCTTTTATTATTTAGAACCAGATGTTCCAGAATTCATTAAAGGAGATGAGGTACGATTGAGTCAGGTGTTGGCCAATCTGATTGGTAATGGCATAAAGTTTACTAATAAAGGCGAGATATTCGTACATGTACAACTATCAAAAGAAGCCGATAAAGGAGGGGATGATCGAATACCAGTTCACTTCAGCGTAAAGGACACTGGGATTGGAATTGCTCCGGAAAAACTCCCACTCCTATTCAATGCCTTTCAACAGATCGATGATAGTAGTACTCGTCAATTTGGTGGTACTGGGCTTGGTTTAGCTATCGGTGCTCGGTTGTGCAATATCATGGAAGGGAGAATTTGGGCTGAAAGCACCATAGGTAAAGGTTCGCAATTTCAATTTATAGTGCCTTTGGAAAAAGGAGTGCCGGTAGACAAACATGTTCCCTTGTTCACAGAGGATGATATGGCTATGCTGATGGGAAAGCGAGCACTGATTGTAGATGATAATGCTACGAACCTAATGATACTGCAAGCCTTTGTTGAAGAATTGGGCATCTATCCAGAGCTTTGTAGCTCCCCAGAGGATGCTACTGAGTGGGTAGAAAACCGACCCTATGATCTGGTCATCACTGATTTCAATATGCCAGAGATGGATGGCTTAGAGTTTTCAGAGAAGATTCGGGAGTACTTCTCGGGGCCAATATTGCTATTGAGTTCTAGTCAAGTTTTACCGATCAAGAAAATCCGGAAAGTAATTGATCAATATCACTTCAAGCCCATCCGCAAAAAGCAATTGCGGTATGTGGTATTGGAATTATTTAAGGTGAGAAAAGAAACTCATCATAAACCCACATCAGTGGCTAAGGATCTTAATGCTGATCTGGCGCTAGATATCCCCATCCGAATTTTATTGGCCGAAGATTATGTCGTCAACCAAAAAATTGCGGTTCGGATGTTTAACAAATTAGGATATGAGATTGACATCGTAGAAAATGGTAAGGAGGCAGTGGAGCGGGTGCAGCAAAGTCATTATGATCTCATCTTCATGGACGTGCAAATGCCAGAAATGGACGGCTTAGAAGCGACTCGCGTTATTCGAAAACTCCTGAAGCACAACAGCCCAATGATCATTGCGATGACAGCCAATGCTATGCCGGAAGATAGAGAAAAGTGTTTAGCGGCAGGTATGGACGACTATTTGTCTAAGCCCTTTAAACCGAGAGAGCTACAGCAGATCTTGGAAAAATATCGCCCAGTCTTAAAGAGTACCTAAGAGCGGAACTACCTTGTGCCCCGACCTATGAAATTGATTATTTATTAGCTTAATTCCCTCGGCTCGCGTTACTTTTCGGCAGATTTTATGTCTTATCTTTGGATTTATTGTTGATCCCGTTACCTAAATGGTGTAGTAGAAATAGGCGATATCTTTGCGGTTTTTCTAGTGATTGCGCAAAACTTGCCATTACGTTCATACTAAATATCCTCCTTTTTTAGTTTTGGGATTTAGATCATGCAACTAAGTAACTATGAAAAAACTTAATATCCTTCTGCTTTTGGTCGCCGTAGTTCTTATGACCTCTTGTAATAAAACCAAGTTGGCTGAGTTGGAACGAGAACTAGAATTAAAAGATGATAAGATCGAATTGCTCGAAGAGCAATTGGGCCATTTGCAACAAACGAATGGCAGTCTACTGGATCGAATGTCAGACTTGTCGATTGTAAATAAAGCTGGTGCTGAGAGCATTCAGAAGTCATTGGAGAATATGACACAGCAATATTCCTTCATCCAAGATCTGACTTCAAAAATCCATTCAAAAGATTCTCTCAACCTCGCTCTGGTTATGAATATTAAGCGCTCATTGAGTAATATCAATGATGAAGATGTACAAGTGGAAGTGAAAGGGGGAGTGGTATATGTCTCTATTTCCGATAAGTTATTGTTTCGATCAGGAAGTTCGAAAATTACCAGCGAAGCAAGTGATGTTTTGAATAAGTTGGCCTTGGTACTCAATGACCATAGCGACCTCAATATTTTGGTAGAAGGCCATACAGATGACGTGCCTATTTCTAATTCTTGTATGGAGGATAACTGGGATCTCAGTGTAAAGCGAGCTACCTCAGTGGTTAGAACTTTGGTAGAAGATTATTACGTTGATCCTTCTAGAATGACGGCAGCAGGGCGTTCTGAGTACATCCCGAAAGCCGACAACGGTACAAGTACCGGCCGAAGTTCCAACCGCCGTACGGAGATCATCATTACGCCAAAACTAGATCAGTTCTTCCAGTTGATGGAGCCGCCAGCGGTAGCAGACTAAAGAAATCGATTGTTCGATGATATGAAAGCCCCTGCCTGTGTATATTTGACAGGCAGGGGCTATTATGTTAGGGTAAGATCAATTTATTTTACTACGACTTTTTGGTACCCAGAAAAAGATGACCCCCTGACCAAGAGTACATAGGTGCCAGCAGTAAGATGAGCAGGTAAGTTAAAATCCTGCTTTTGTGCTCCACTTGCCAATCCATTCCAATTTTCTGTTCTAAGCAGTCGTCCTTGCAAATCAAATAGGAAAGCCTGCATACGATCTTCACTATTTTCCAAGCCGAAGCTGACCTGCACTTGATCTGAAGCTGGATTGGGAGTGATAGCAATTGGAAGCATCTCTCTCCTTACCTCATCCTGAGAGAGGACGACATCAGTTTGTACATAGAAAGTCATAATGCCTCCATCTTCTTCTTCTCCTAGTCCTGGAGGATCATAGTCTACAATGGGGGCAAGTTGATCTGGAGAATAATACTCGTACGATACACCACTGGTATTAGTATTGCTAATGATGGACCCCGTCGATAGGGATGTTGTCAGGCTGGTTTCGGTCGTGTAATGTGTAAACCGAACGGCCTGATCATAGTTAGCGAAGGGGGTACTGAGAGAGCCGTAGGCGTCGTAGACAATGGAATCTCTGGTACTAGTCACCGTTTTGGTGTCGAAGTCGATGTCTTCTTCGGTTTCTTCGGCAACCCGGATGAAATGTTCATTGAAACTCAAGGGGAGCTTAAAGCTTAGTGGCGGTGTCTGATTGACCACGGTACTAGTGTCTTCTACAAAGACCCCCAGGATTTCCAGTTCTGTAATCGAAGTCGTGCCCATGTCATACAGGCCATCGTTTCGTTGATCTACAAATGAGTAGTTGTCAGAGTAAAAGAAAAAGTCTAACAAGGTTCGGATCGCAAAATCTGCTTCAGGGAAACTGTCAGCCCCAATCAATCCGCTGGGATTCAACACTTCGAAGGCTAGAAAGGGCTCTTCTTTTAGTTCGTCAATAATTTCCTGAGGCGTACCTTCTAGGCTATCGGCGATGCCAGTGAAGTCCCAATTTTGTCCTGCTCCAGCGGAGCCAACAGGATAGTCATCGGGATTAAACTGAACAAAGAAACCGATCCATTTAGATCCTGGTCCCGGGATAATGCTAGAGTTGAGCACAGGTTGGGCGCGTAGTAAGGCAAAACAACAGACAGTCAGCACGCTGAGTACAAGTGATTTTTTCATGATTGTAATATTGGGTTTTAAAAACCTGCAAATAAAGCTAATTTTTAGATATTATGAATCTTAATATTTGAGAGTCTTGCCCTACTTTCAAAAAATATTGACCGGCATTGAAGTGGTCTGTTGAGATTTGGGTATTGTATGCTCCTTCGGGGATAATTCCGGTTTCAACGACTTGTCCGAGGCTGTTAAAAATGCGATAGAATGTTGCCAGTTCCGTTGTCGTTTCCAAGGTAATTTGAGCAGTTGCCACCGTCGGGAATAATTTGGCCAATCCAGTAGGTGCTTGATAGCCTTTGGTATCTCCTTCCGGAGGTTTCACTTCTGTACGTTTATCTACTATGACATTATGTTGGCAGGTGATTTCTGACCCATCCTCAAAGGTGATGAAAAAGGTGGTTTGAATGGTGTAAATATCACCTGCGTCCAAGTGGAAGGTGGCAAATTGGGAGGAGCCATCTCCCGGGTCAATCGTTATAGGTTGGAGGATATTGGTATAGTTGTCTCCTACGATCATGGATTCGGCTCGTACGGTGATCGGATTACTAGTGTTGTTGGTAAAAGTATAATAAACCAGAAACGGGCCGGTCGGCGTCCCACTTAGATCAAAGAATTTTTCCCCTCCACATTCGATCGACTCAAATCCTTGGGCGGGATCATGGCTAAAAATAATATCAAGAGGTTGCATCCGCTTGTCGATGATTACGCGATGCTCACAAGTAATTTCAGTCCCATCTGGAAGAGTGATGACTATCTCATAGATGATAGTATAAAGGGTCCCCGCTTCCAGGTTGAAGCCCGTATGATAGGTTCTGATGTCACCTGGATCTAGTGTGACCAGTGAAAATGTGTTATTTGAATTCTGTTCAATTACAGTTAATTCAATGTCGACATCGATTGTAGTTGGACTCACATTTTCTAATCGAAAATACAAGCGAGTTATTCCATCAGGGGTATCTGTCAAATCGATGAATTCCTCATTCCCACACTCAATTAACTCATATCCTTCGGAAGGATCTAAGCTAAACCCTAGCTCTATCGGTATGCTGCGCTTATCTACAATTACGGTATGTACACAGGTGATTTCAGAACCATCGGCAAAGGTGATGAAAAAGGTGGTTTGCAACGTGTAGATATGCCCCGCATCCAAATGGAAGGTAGCTCCTTGGTATCCGGAGTCGTCTGGCTCAAGAGTAACTGGATTTAGGACATTGGTAATGCCACCTCCAATCACCGTCGTTTCGGCGCGAACCACTATAGTGCCATCACTGGTATTCCGGAATGAATAGTGTACGGTGAAAGTACCGTCTGGTTCGTTGACCAGATCAAAGAATGCTTCCTCACCACATTCTATGTCATTGTATCCCTGGGCGGGATTGTCTGTAAAGCGGACGCTGATAGGGACGATACGTTTATCTACTATAACCCTGTGTTCACAAGTGATTTCTGATCCGTCCTCCAAGGTAATGAAGAAGGTGGTCTGTATGGTATGCACTTCTCCCGCCTCCAATATGAAGGTGGCAAATTGTGACCCACTTTCTCCGGGGGCTTTGGTAACTGGATTTAGAATGTTGAGAGAACCACTACCTACCACCGTTGTTTCGGCTCTTACGGTGATGTTACCATTTGTGGTGTTGGTAAAGGTGTAATAAACCAGGAAGGGGGCTTCTTCCGAATTCGTAAGATCAAAGAATTCCTCACCGCCACATTCTATAGGATGGTACCCTTGAGGTGGATCATGACTGAAGATCAAGTCGATCGGCATCGATCTCTTATCCACGATTACCCGATGTTGACAGGTGAGCTCAGAGCCATCTTCCAGCGTGATGAAGAAGGTTGTTAAAATCGTGTAGATATCCCCAGCGCCTAGAAAGAAACCGGCTCCTTGGTAGCCAAATTCATCAGACTCTAGTGTTACCGGATTTAGAATATTGGTAAGACCACCGTCCACTACTGTTGTTTCAACACGTACCGTAATAGGATTACTGCTTGTATTTTGAAAACTATAGTGTACCCTGAAGATGCCAGAAGGGGTATTTACTAGATCAAAAAACTCTTCTTCTCCGCATTCAATGGGGTTGTAGCCCTGAATTGGATCATCCGTGAAGCGAATGGCTAATGGTATAATTCTTTTATCCACTATAACACGGTATTCACAAGTAGACTCTGATCCGTCCGGTAGGGTAATAAAAAAGGTGGTCAATATCGTATAAATATCTCCCTCGGCCAGAAAGAAAGAGGGACCATGATAACCGCCCCCACCTGGAGCCAATTCTATGGGGTTTAAAACATTTGTGATTGTACCACCAACCACCGTAGTCTCTGCCCGGACGGTAATCGGAACATCACTTTGATTACGAAAGCTGTAGTGTACCTGGAAGTTCCCATCGCTGGGGTCTTCGGTAAGATCAAAAGAGGATTCTCCTCCGCAATCTACTTCTTCATAGCCAGCTAGCGGATCATCTGTGAAACGTAATTGTAGGGGGGCGGGCTCTAAGCCGAGACCATATAAGGATACTTGACAGGTGTTGTCATTGGAAGCTGAACTTTGAATAGTGAGCGAGCCCTGGTGACTTCCGGGACTACTAGGAGAAAAAGTAATGGTAAAATTCAGTTGCCCTCCTGGGGGGAGAAAGAGGATGCCTTCCCAGGGCACGTCAAGGTCCACACTGAAGTTTTCAAAGCCGGATAGATCATAGCCATAGATAAGGATTGGTGCTTCTCCAGTGTTAGAGATTGTCACTATCCTTTCTGTGGAAGAGCCCACGACCTGGCTTGGGAATGAAATGGTTGATCTATCACAAATAAGCTCTTGGTCGCCGGCGGACATCTGAATCTCAGATTTGAGCCCTTCTGGGTAGACTTGTCCTTGGGCTAAAGGGATAGAAAACAAACAAAGGAGAAAGAGGTAAATTGTACGATACATTTGTTAAAATTTTGAGAGAAATAGCGTTAGATAATGGACTGGAGAGCCCCTGGCTAGAAAAATCACTAATCACCTCTAACCAGGGAGAACTCCAATTAAGTTGATCAGCCTAACAATCTGTGATTCAAGAAATCGACTTTTAGTCTGTTGTACTAAGCTGATTCGGACCAGAAGCCGGGTACGGATCACCGAAGTCACCACCGAAAATCTAGGCTGAAGAATCATTGTTCGTTCGTTTTGTAGAAAAGGGTGTAAGCCAAATCTTTGTGAGATGTTATAGATAGCAGGAACAAGCACTTGAAGGGCTGTCTAGATCGATGTTGCTTCAGCCGGGATTTGTGCTATTATTCTTTTAAATGGCTTATGATCGGCATCTTTATCATACGTTTAAATATCTTTTTTTTAGTAATCTAAGGAAGAGCTGATTTATCAATGGCAGGGCTTGGCGGACCAATGGCTGATTTGACTTTTCGGATGGAGTTGGTTAGATTTGAGCCAATTAACGACTTCCGCAATGCGCCATCGGATCCTGATATTGGTTCCCCTACTGCTACTTCCCTGCTTTTCCTGGGGACAATACTTCTTTTTTCGCCAATACACTACTTCAGATGGACTGCCAAGTAGCACCGTTTTTGCATTTGATCAAGACAGTGACCAGTTGCTTTGGATGGGGACTTCCAACGGCTTGTGTAGTTTTGATGGGAAGAATTTCACTTCCTATTCAATAGACCATGGGTTGGTCAATAACATCATATATGGATTGTCGATTGATCCGCAAGACCGTAAATGGTTGAGTACCATGGCTGGTCAACCTTCCTATTTTCAAGATGGAAAAGGTTCGGTACCAGATTGGGCAGATAGCTTGGTCGTGGGCAACTATTATTTTCAGTGTTTAGATACCTTTATTTGGTTTTCTGGTGTCAATGTCGCTTCTGGAAATCGAAAGAGACCTGTAAGCCATATTGGATCTGACGCAAAGGTCTATCAAACTGGTATTGATAGCGGATGGGATGGCCCTGCCGGGCTGATGGTAGATTCGACCATTTATTTTGTGTCTGAAGGTAATCTTTATCGATTAGCAGGAGAGCAACTCACTCAGGTGCAGGGCCTTGGTTTGCCTCAGGGTTTGACCGAATGCAGAGCGATTGATCAAGGGATTGTGTGCCGACAAAGAGGTGTGAAACAAATTGATAGAGTCCTTTATATTGATTTAGAACAACTGAAGGTCAGCTATCTTGATCAGTTGGACAGCTACTTAGTAAAAAGCGAGCTAAATACAATTTTGGTAGATGGAAAAGGCCATTTGTGGTTGGGCTTAAAGAAAGGCCTACTCTATCTAGAGAATAGGACTTCCCTACCCAAGGCAGTCTTAGGGGACGTCTTTATAAATGACCTCTACTATGACCATGAAGGGAACCTTTGGGTAAGCACAGAAGGTAAGGGGATGTATTTACTGATCTCTAGTGAAGTGCAATCGCTCAAGCTCCCAAGAGAGAAAAACTTTATTGTACGATCCATAGAAGTTAGTGATCAGGGAGAGATTTATGTAGGATATATCAGCGGCTGGGTAGATGTGTTTGATCGTCAATTCAACTTAATTCGTTCCAATCAATATAGTCAAAACCGAATTGTCGATATTTTGACTGATGATAAGGGTGCATGGATAGCCAGCAATCAAGAAGTTTTTCGAATAGATGCGCAGGGAGATGTGCAAGGGTCTTACCGAACATCTTTGCCCGTTAAATCGTTGGCTTTGATGGCAGACAAACTCTATGTGTTGTCTTATAATATTCAGGTGCTAGAAGAGGAGGCTATTGTTAACACTGGAATCCCCTTTCCCTCTCGCATTTATGTTAATTACACCATCGATGATGAAAATATGTGGTTGGGCACCACTGAGGGCTTATTCAAAATGACAAGAGGTAAGGTCAAAAAGGTTGCTCCTGATGAATTGTATACGGATGTTAGAGGAATTGGTAGGGGACCTAAAGGGCGTTATTGGATAGCTACTGCGGGACAAGGTGTATTTGTAATAGACAATGATAGTATAGTGAGCCGCTATACTACCTCTCAAGGATTATCCAGCAATCTTTGTATGCACCTTATGGTCGATGGACAGGCGATTTGGGTGTCTACGAACCTGGGCGTGAATAAGATTGATTTGGAAAGAACTGATATCCAACTAGTCAATGAACAGGTGGGGCTGTCCTCAGGAGAAGTGAAATACCTTAGGAAAGTTGACCAGTTTGTGCTGGCTGCTTCTTCTGGTGGGATTGATATATTCCCAAAGGATATTACCTCTACGGTACACCCCCCACTGCTAACCATTAAGGGGGTATTTGCGGATCGAGATACACTCCCAGAGCAAGATAGTTATGTGTTACCTTATCATCGGAATGATTTGGTTGTGCAACTCAGTTCGGTCTCTTTTAGAAGCTTAGGAGAGATCACTTATGCCTATCAATTGGATGGTTTGAATAAGAATTGGCTTGAAACCAAATCCCAAGAAATTAGCTGGGCTGCTGTGCCACCCGGTACCTATCAATTAAAGGTTAAAGTAAAGGGGAGAGGCGGAAATTGGAGCGATATAGTACAAAAGAAAATTACTGTCCGCCTACCTTGGTGGAGGCAATGGTGGTTTATTCTAGGAGCAGTATCCTTGTTTATTTGGGGGCTGCTTTATGCTTATCGTCGACAGCAAGCTAAATTTGAGCGAGAGAGCCAATTACAGCGACGCATGCAAAACCTCCAGCTGACTGCTCTACGCGCACAGATGAATCCCCATTTCATGTTTAATGCCCTAAGTTCTATACAGGAATTTATCAACAATAGCGACCTGGAATCGGCCAATTTATACCTTAGTCGATTTGCCTCCTTGGTTCGTAGTGTTTTAAATCATTCTACCCAGGAAAGGATTAGTTTAGAAGAAGAGGTTAGCCAATTAGAGTTATATCTTACCTTGGAAAACCTAAGGTTTGATCAACATATTCACTATGACTTATTGATTAAGCGCCCCATACAAGCCAGCAAGGTTTTTATCCCGACTATGATCATTCAGCCTTTTGTTGAAAATGCGCTAAACCATGGACTTTTTCATCAAAAGAAAGAGAAAAAGCTTCAAATTAGATTCCAACAGATTGGCGAGAATATGCTCCATTGCCAAATTGAAGACAGCGGAATCGGCCGACAGCGATCCATGGAAATTAACCAAAACAAGAAATACAAGGGTAAATCCAAAGGAATTCAGGTGACTCGTGATCGTCTAGAGTTGATCAATAAGACCAATGAAGGCAAGATTGCGCTAGACATCGAGGACCTAGTAGATGAGCAGGGAGCCCCGAGTGGAACCCTAGTTCATTTGATGATCCCTTTTTCTACTACAAAAGAAAGCATTGCATGAAAGCTGTAATCATTGATGATGAAGCAGGTAGTCGGAATAACTTGAAATTTTTGTTAGAACGATTTTGCCCGCAAGTAATACTTGTGGGGTGGGCGGCTGATGCGGGAGAGGGCCTGGATTTAATTGCAAAAGAAGAACCTGACCTGGTTTTTCTGGATATCGAGATGCCCGAAGAAGATGGGTTTCAGCTCATTGAAAAATTACCGGCCTACAACCGTCCTAAGATCATTTTTACCACTGCTTATGAACAATATGCGGTTAAGGCCTTCAAGGTGTCAGCGGTAGACTACCTCCTGAAACCCATTGATATTGAGGAACTGAAAAACACAGTTCAGCGAATAGAGCAGGAGATGACCCAGGCATGGAAGCAGGCCTTAGAGCGATTTAAGGAGGAAGCCAATAAGAAACTGGTCATACCTCATCAAACAGGTATTACATTTTTAGAGGAGAACGAAATTGTTTGCCTGGAAGCCAATCGAAATTATACAGAAATCCACACCAAGAGTGATAAAAAGATACTGGTGGCTAAGACCTTAGGTGATTTTGAAGAATTACTGACCACTAGCTCTTTTTTTAGGGCTCATCGGAGTTTCATCATTAATTTGCAAGCTCTGGAACAATGGGTGAATAAAGAAGGTGGGTATTTGTTAATGAGTAACCAACTGCGAGTACCTTTGGCTAGGAATCGTCGAGAACGATTTTTTAAACTGATCCACGCCCTTTGATCCTGGGTTTTAGCGATTTTCGATGGTGGGATCGGATCAGTTTTGAAGATTTGGTAAGAACACATTCAAAACATAAAGAAAATGAAAGATCAACGATTTCACCAATGGATTACTGTTCTATTAATTTTACTATGGGCGACTGGCTGTGCACCAGTAGAAAAGCAGGCAGATGCTTCAGAACAGGAAGAACCTAAAGCCACGTTCGTAGCTAATCCTCAGACTGTCACCGAAAGAGAAGTTCCAACCTTAGCGATCGGAGCAGCAGCACCCGATTTTAACCTACCCGGAGTGGATGGCAAATACTACACTTTGGCTGATTTCTCTGCTTCGAAGGCGCTACTAATCGTTTTCACTTGCAATCACTGTCCAACTGCCCAAGCTTATGAGGACCGACTCATAGATTTGACCAACGATTATAAGGATCAAGGCTTAGCTGTAGTAGGTATTTCTCCTAATAGCCCACTGAGCTTACTCTACGAAGAATTGGGTTACAGTGACTTAAATGATGATTATGAGGATATGGTTCTTCGTTCAGACTATAAGAAATACAACTTCCCTTACTTGTATGATGGAGATAATGAAGAAGCATCCTTGAAGTATGGCCCAGTAGCTACTCCGCACGCCTTCCTTTTTGACGAAGATCGCAAACTCCAATATGTAGGGCAAATCGATGGTTCGGAAAAACCGGGGACCGCTAATGCAGAGGTGCTTAGAGCCGCTATTGATGCCGTCCTGTCTGGAGAGACCCCTGCCGAAGCCGTGACTAAAACTTTTGGCTGCTCAACGAAGTGGGGATGGAAAACGGCCTACAAGAAGAAAGTAGAGAAGGAGTGGGCAGAAAAAGCCGTTTCTCTGGAAGCTATCGATGCAGCAGGGATTACTCAATTACTAAAGAATGAAGACTCGGACAAACTACGACTCATTAATGTGTGGGCTACCTGGTGTGGACCTTGTGTGATTGAATATCCCGATTTCATTGTTTTACAGCGTATGTATGGGGCGCGAGACTTTGAATTCATTTCGCTTTCGGCGGATAAGATCGCGCAACAGGATAAGGCCCTGAAGTTCTTGCAAAGCAAGAACTCTGCTGTAAAGAATTATATCTTTAATGGAGATGATATTTATCAGATGGTAGAGGCAGTTGATGAGAGTTGGAATGCGGCTTTGCCTTATACGATCTTAGTAGAGCCAGGTGGGAAAATAGTCTATCAAAAACAAGGAGAGGCTGACTTTCTAGAACTGAAAAGAGCAATAGTAGATCACTCAATGATCGGACGCTATTACTAAAATAAGGGAAAGTGGAGGTTGTAACTTGCTTCCAATGAAACAACCTCCACCTTTGCTCAGTTATTTTACTAATTCATCCAAGCCAACCTTGATTGCTTCCTCCGCTACGGGCAATAAATAACCGATTAGCATATCTCGATGGTGCCAATCCATCTTATCAAATTGTTCTATGATGTTAGACCATGGTTCGTCGAAATCTGAAGGCTTTAGCGGTTGTAATGCCTTGATCGTTTGGTTAATTGTTTTTAGTTTTTCGCCACTGGCATCGTGCAAAACGATCCGAATACTACCAGTCGGCCGGAATCCTAGCAACCCTCCGATGACAGGTTTGGAACAATTAATGCTGATGTTGAGGAAATAATCCCCGATATTGTTATTCTTTTTCTTGATAGGCTTCTTCGGTGTTAAAGGGGTGGGGTAGCCTAGCTCATTTAGGCGAGTGATTTTGGCGGTCTCATCCAAGGGTAACAAATTGATTCCTCTGCCTTCTAATTGCTTGAGTAGGATCTCAAAGACTTCATCTTGATACCACTTCTGGAGTCTGCGGTCTAATCTCCTGATGAGGTTCTTTTCCGGCTCCGTGACCGGATCAAAGTTATCCAAGCTATTTAACACATCTTGGTCAATATTACCCGCATATCGGATCAAGCCGACCCTGAAGCTGCTCAAATCTTGTGCTATCAGGGAGGTGCTACAGATAGAAAGTACGAGGCAACTTAGGAATAGAATCTTTTTCATAAGTTAATTTGTGGGTTAGTAAGCTGAAAGGCGAGCTAAGGATTGGGTGAATATACTCGCTTCAGCTGTTGAATGAAGAAATATATGCTTTTCCTCAAAACACACAGAGGGTTTAAAGATCAGCAGTAAATGACGAATATCGTCATTCGGAATAAGCAGCATGATGGAAGCTTTGGAACGTGTTCCTGCCTCTAAAATAAGAAGCCTTTTGGAATTTCTATCAATTTAGCGTTCAACTGGTATGGAAAGGGCTTCCTAAAACAGTTGTTTGCCGAAGAATAAGAGCAAGGCATTGACCGCGTGAGGATGCTCAAATCCTCCTTGCAACAATTCTGTTCGTACGTCTTCTATAGAAAGCGCCACCCACTCCACATCCTCACCGGCATCCAGCGAAATTTCATGGGTCAATTCTACATCTTTGGCCACCCAGTGATGAATATAGCTGTCCATAAAGACTGGATTTGAAGCGATCTTTCCTAGATAGCTCCAGTCTTGAGTAGTATAACCGGTCTCCTCCTGGAGTTCACGCTTGGCGGCAATACTATGTTCTTCGCCTGGATCAACAATTCCACCTGGAAGCTCAAGGGTATAGGCTTGTATTCCGAAGCGGAATTGCCGAACAAAAATGATTTCGCCCTTCGAAGTGATTGGGACAACATTTACAGAATCTGGAGATTCCAATATGATCATCCTTTCCGTCTGTTGATTCCTGGGATTCAACATATGATCAAAGCGAGCTCGAAATAACTTTAGATCTGGTCCGCTTTCCTGTTTTACACAGGTCCATTCCTTTTTGGTATCTGACATTGGTCGATAACTAACATTTGAGAGATCAGGCAAAAGCAAGAACTTTAAGCCATTTTCGAGTCCTAAGTAAGGAAAATCTTTTGGTAGCCCTCATGAATTGTTGAAAATTGTTGCTAACTAAGCAGATAAAGTGTCTTTTAGGCAGATTGATAGCTTACTACCTATGTAAATAAATAATATTTAATTTTTTTCTGTATTTATTTTTAAAAAATGTGACATAATTATATCTTTGTGCTGTCAGAATCAGACAACTCCCTATTTTACCCAATTTGTTCCCTTACCCATAAGTATAAAAGAAAAACCTTGTTAGCAATTTGAACAGTGCTAGCAGTACTTTTAATAACACTAAGACCTTAGACCAAAAGGTCAATCGCTAAGAACAACATTAGGTCCTAAGCTAAAAGTATCTTCCTCGCCATTGGCAGGAGCTCCGTTGGAGTATTTAGATACATTAGCTTAGGGCCTTTTTTATTACAACACTATTTAAGATAGTTGTTAAGGAATGTCTAATTGGACTGTATACTGGCTATTTTAACTCATTCTCTGTTCTTTATTGCCCCGTAGCTCTGTTATGTGGCTCTAAAAAAGACCTTAAGTGAGTCAAAAATTCCCTTCCAAAAGATTCAGCAGACATTTCAAGCAACTTTAGGTTTAAGAACCCAAACAACACTAAGACAAACTATGAACAATTTTTTAACTACTCTCGCGGTGGTGGGGATATTCTTTGTCCCACGCCTACAAGCTCAATGTACATTGTACTCGGGCTCCTACACAGCAGCAGAAATTAAAAACTGCCTAGGCGATAGCCGAACCTTAATTATCCCTGATTATGAATTAGTAGAGCTGGACGGTTCATGGAACCTTACAAGTCTAGGGGCTGTCACTTTAGTCATCAAGGGCAGTGGTTGCCTGATCTTTAGTGGTTATAATGACAATGCAGAAAAACTAAAATTAGCTCAAGGCTCTTCCATTATCATTGAAGAAGGCAATGACAATCCTTTTGCTTTGTTAGGGACAGGCATTGCTGGCCAGAAAAGAATAAAAATTGGGAATGACTGGTATCGAGAAAGAGATTTTTCGGATGTCATAAACGGTTTTGGAGTCAGTAGCTTGTTGCCTATCGAGTTAGCCTACTTTCGTGCTAAGGGAGAGGAGCAGGGGGTGTATCTGGAATGGCAAACGGAGGTAGAAATAAATAACGCATTCTTTGAGGTCGAACATAGTAAGGATGGAAAAGCTTTTAAAGCAATAGCGTACCTGGAAGGCGCAGGTACTAGCACAAGGGCTCAAAATTATCAATTCCAACATAAAACACCCGTACAGGGCGTCAATTATTATCGCTTGAAGCAGACTGATTTTGACGAGGCTTTCACCTATTCAGATATAGTGACGGTCAAGCAAGAATCCTCATCGAGTCCTACGGTGAAAGTATACCCCAATCCGGTCAGTGAACGATTTACCATTATACATAATAGTGAGGAAGAAATAAGTGAGATACAACTGTTCAGTGTCTTGGGACAACAGTTAGTTGGCCGTTGGATAGCGGAGCAAACTACTTATGCTTTGCCAGGCAACTTAATGGCGGGACAATATATACTGAAAATGACAGCAGGGGCACAACAGTGGATTGAAAGAATCATCATTCAGTAGGCTTCAAGTCAGCCAAACAAGTAGAAATTTAGGGGGACCAATTAGAAATTTGGAGGTAGGCCCCGCAAGGAGCCTACCCACTTTCTAGCTCTCTCTATCGGAAGATAAATCAATTATTAAGGGGGAATTTTAAGACGGAGGTGCTATCCATTAAAAACTGATAGCCCTCCTTTTTGCCCCCCAAGTTAAGAAGTAATGCAGAACTCTAGAACAGTCTGTCTTCAAACATGGTCAATTGAATTATTAGTCTAGTAGATGGGTGTTTTAATGGCATAAATGGGGTAGAGCTTTCATACTCACTAATTTATATGCTAGTACCCACTATAATCTAAGGGGAACTTGTTTAAGTCCACACTCTGGAAGAAGGGTGTGGGCTTGTTTTGGATTCAGCAGAAGAACTTGGGACTATGAATCGAGGGAAAGGACATAGTCTATGTGTTTATATTGTTATGTTTAAATGGCTGGATTTTAATTGTTTCTGTTAATGGTTATTAATCAATGATGAAATTAGTAGGAGGAACCAATGGTAAATATTAATTTAGGGTACCGAACATCAAGTTTTAATACTAAATCAAATTGGAACTTGATGTTCGGTCCCCTTCTCTGTAGTCTGACCTGTTTCTACCTTAAAGACCTTTCCCCTTCACCTATTTCTAGCTACTGTGGATAATATCATCTACAGTTATGATTGCTTTGCTTTGCATCAGGAGTGACGGAATTACTAGTAAGTAGCCGTCAGCACCTATCCAAATAGGTGGATGCCAGCGCTATGTAAAAAAGAGAAGATTCAACGGGTAACACTGTGAACAAAACAACTATTTAACCCAAGTTGCGATGAATGAGGGCAAAAAAGGAAGATTTTGCAAAAAACACAGCCGAAGGCTTGCTTTTGCCGCAAATATCTGACGCATTTGGGCTCCAAAGAATGAATCGCAACTTGCATTATTTAATAAACACTAAATGAACAACTATGAGATGGAAAACTACACTTTGTTTTCTACTAACGCTTTTCGCTAGTAGAGAAATACTAGCACAATGCATTGCTGCAGGATCTCCCAGTTGCGTGGCCAATATCACTACCATACAGCAACTGACTGATTGTATAGCAGCAGGAGGTAATCCAAATATCTCTGTGGATTTTCCTGATATCACTTGTGATTATGATATATCTGGAAGGACAATCAATCTTGAGAATAAAGTAGATATTCGATTTTCAGGTAATGTTACGGTGAGCTCCACGACAAATTTTACTGCCTCTACAGGGAATGCAACAATCACAATAAATGGAATAGTAGTTACAGCGAATAATGGTGGAGGAAACGGAGATATGACTTTTGACGAGTTGAATGATGCCTTAGATGCGCTGACTGGACCTTCTACTTTAGAATCTGTCGTGACAGCCTTACCTGTTGAATTTTCCTCCTTTAGTGGGAAAGCCAATTCGAGAAGTGTACGCCTAGATTGGTCTACTGCAACAGAATCGAACAACAAGCATTTCGAAATTGAATTTAGCCCTGATGGGAAAATCTTTAAGCAGATAGGGGTTGTCGCTGGAGGAGGTACAACTTACATCACTCGAAACTACCAGTTTGAACACCAGAATCCAGCAAAAGGGGTAAATTATTACCGACTTAAGCAAGTTGATTTCGACGGAGCCTTTGAATATTCAGACATGGTCACTGTAGACATGGGAAACAAAAAGGTTGGAAAATATCGCTTGTTTCCTAACCCTGTTCGAACTAGCTTTACTATCGAAATTCCGGAGGGAGATCTTCCTACGAATGTATCTTTGATTAATACCTTGGGGCAGGAAATTCGTCTGTCGTATAGCTCCTTGGGAGATGCGTTCGAAATTCCAACCTTCATACAAAGAGGTACTTACATCATTCAATTTGATTGGAATGGAGAGACGCAATTTGAGCGGATTGTAATTCAGTAAAACTCAACAATCTTCTGTAAACTAAAACAGCGCAGCTATCCATCCGGAGGGCTGCGCTGTTTTAATTTATTAGGCCTCGCTACTAATCTTCGTCAATAATGGCATCATCGATGATCTCGTCTCCATCGCCATCTAGGTCTTCAAACCCGGCTACGGTTCCTTCATTCTTCTTTGGTTGATGAGTCGGATCTTTCTCGATCTTCATGTCTTCATTTTCGAAGATAGAGGTAGACTTCTTTTTCTCTCCTTTCATTTGATAATCCCCATCGGCAAAGCGTTTGGCCTTGTCGAAGAAGCTATCGTGACCTCCCAATAAACTTTCCTCACTATCTTCCACGGTATCTTTGAAATCGCTGGCAGTATCTCTTACCTTCTCGGCCGCTTGATCGCCCATAGATTTGGCCTTGTCGATAATACTATCCATGTCTTCCTCCGCCGCAGCCTTCTGGGCCTTCTCTACCAAGCCTTCGGCCTTATCAAAGATTTTGCTACCTAATTCCTTGGCTTTTTCTAAGGCGCTACCCCCAGTTTCGAGAATCTTCCCACCAAGATCTTCGGCTACATCCATTACCTTTCCACCTACCTCTTCTGATTTGTCCATAATCTTGCCACCAAGGTCTTCGGCCACATCCATCACTTTTCCGCCTACCTCTTCCGATTTGTCCATGATCTTGCCACGTACGCCACTGGTCTTGTCCATAAATTCATCACCAAGGTTTTTCAGTGTCTCTCCAGCCTTCTGAGCGGCACCTTTTATAGCTTCACCTGCTATTTCTGCCTTGCCCATCGCTGAGGAAGCAGCGCTTTCAGTTTCAGGACTGCTCGTATCCTCTGTATCAACGTCAATATCTGGTATTTCAACATCATCCATCGGAGCAGAGGCGACTATTTCATCATCCTTATTCATCAAATCATCTGCTTTTTCTTTTACCTTTTGGGTGAGGTCACTAGCGACATCCTTAGCTTTACCGGCGGCTTCTTCTGCTTCTTCCCATATTTTAGCTGCTATGTCTTCTACGGAATCTTTGGCTTTTTCTACAAAATCACCAGCTTTATCCATCGCAACCCCACCTACTTCTTCTACTTTATCTTTGGCTTTATCAAACAATTCACCAGACTTGTCGGCTATATCACTGGCTACCTCTTTCCCTTTCTCTACTGTCTTATTGGCCGCAGATTTGCCGACCGATTTAGCGCCAAACATTAATTTTTTGAGATCATTAATAAGTCCCATGGTTTTTATTTGAGTTTGTTAATTATTTGAACGAATAATGGTTATCATATCTTTCAAGAGTGGCCAGATTTTAGGCCGAATGTTATTATCAGCTGCGGAAGCATACAAGTGAGCCGAGACAGTGGGAGTTTTTTCATAAGAAGATTACTGCCGTTGCTCCAGAAAATTAGAAACTGTCTAAGGTTTTGCGATGAAATCAAGGACTTGTAAGTCAACCAATAGCATAACTTTAGACAACTTCTTAATACCCAGGATGGTATTACTAGCAAGGAACATAATTTTTGTGAAACAATCAACTTTTTTAGCTTTAGACTATGAGGAATGTGTTGACATACCGAGAGATCCGACCAGAAGCTGCTTTGAAAGACTACATTTACACTTACTGGGTATTTAGCTACCTTCCTGAAGATCACCAAGAAATTCTAGATCATAGTATCCCTCCAGATGGGTGCCTTTCGCTGGCTTTCCCTTACCATCCACAAATGCCCGCCATTGCTAGCTCACTTTTAGGACCTCAGACTAGTATATTTCGCTTACCTGTTTTTCCGGGCAGCTACTGCATGGGAGTGCGTTTCATGCCAGGTGTCGGAAAGGCCTTGTTTGGTATTTCGCAGAAAAATTGGGTGGATCAAAATATAGATGCCAGTGAATGGATTGCAGACCTCGATATCAAGGCTATATTTGAACACTGGCCAGCTGTCGAGCTCGCTGCTGATTGGCTAGATCCGATTTTTACGGATTGGATCAATGGCAAGGAGGTAAGCCTGGATCAACCCATATTGCAAGCGGTGCGTTTGATTTTGGCTGCTGATGGAAACATCAAGGTTGCCGAATTGGCCCAGCAGGTGTTTATGAGTGAACGACAACTCCAAAGGCGCTTCCAGGAAGCGGTGGGGCTGTCCCCAAAAGTATTCTGTCGGATTCGAAGAATGCGGGCTGCCTTGCTGCAACGACTACTGGCTGAAAAATCTTATGGCGACATTCTTTTTGACCATGGTTACACGGACAAATCTCATTTCAATCGCGATTTTGTGGCAATAGCAGGTCTAACTTCGGCTGAGTTAGAACGATACCTAAAACAGATCGAACACCTTGGTTTGGAGGAGTAAATGCAAAACCATTCAAGTTTGCCATCAAGCCCTTCTGATACGAATGTCGGTTTTTTACTAGGTAACTCAGTCTCTAGCCACCTAACTTGCTCTTGAATCAAAAAAAATACATAATGAGAAGCACTTTTTTGAGTGTATTACTGCTCTTCTTTAGTGTTGTTGCCTTTGCCCAAATGCCTGAAATGAGCGAAGAACATCGTCAGGCTTTGAAAGAATTGGATTTTATGGCAGGCAAATGGGCAGGTAGTGGCTGGATGTTTATACAAGGAGGGAAACGGGTAACCTTTGAACAAACAGAAGATATTCAATGGAAAGCAGGTAAGGCTGCCCTAGCGATAGAGGGCAAAGGGCATAGTGAAGGTAAAGTTATTCATGACGCCTTTGCCGTTATTACCTATGATCCTCAGAGAAAAGCTTACGATTTCAATTCTGTCTTAGCGAGTGGTATGGGGGGGAAGTTTGCTGCCAGGATATCGGCTGAAAATACCTTTGAGTGGACTATGGAAGTGCCGGGACGCACGATTACCTATATCATCACCTTGAATGATAAAGGACAGTGGTATGAAAAAGGTATGGTGAAAATGGGAGAGGGGCAGGCCTTTCAATTTTTTGAGATGACTTTGGAAAAAGTGGAGTAAGGCACTGTTCTCACTTCTAAAGTTTAGCCAATACCGCATTGAAGGTGGGCTATTATCTTGAACAAGATAACTTAACAAAAGCGTGAGACATATCCGAAGTTTTGTGTAGAGACGTCTTAGGAAAACTTCGGATATCTCCGGTCGAGTTTTTGAAACAAACCTTTGTTTCGCGGCAGTGCGCCTATTCTATTCCCACTGAGAATAAACCTTTTGTTCCACCTATCCAAATCGTATTCAGCATATCTATAGCCATTGCTGATATCGACATGGTATCCTTGATTTCCATTGTGAAATCGTACTTAAGCCCGCCATCTACAACAACTAAAGTGGCCTCACTCTCTGTCTGATAATAAGAAATTGGAATTGATTTTCGCCCCCCAAATACGTATCTCCCGAAAGTATCCTTTAGGCCGGTTTGTGAGGACATAGCTTGTTCTCCGATTTCTTCCAAGGCACCATCTTCATCCACTCGGATAATAATGGATCTGCGAGAACTACGTGGCAGTCCAGAATAAAATGAGTTCTCAAACCAGAGTTCTTCACCTACAACAGTCTTCAAGTCGAAAATCAAATGACTGATTAATTGAGGGTATTCCTCTTTGGAAAAGGTTTTCCATTGATTATTTTCGATGTGTACCAGGCCCCCTGAGGAGCCAAAGCTCTCCTGGTAAGTGGTGTAAACCAGTCTTATCTGTTTAGTAGAAACCCAGATACCTCTTGAATTGACTTCAATGTCTAAAATTGCATTGGCAGGGAGTGGAGAGTTGTCAGTATGCCAAATCTCACACTCAGAAGAGCTGGGATCTAGCCTTATCAGGCCACTTCCTACATAATGCGCGGTTTCAAGGTCTAGATTTCGAGGGTGGAGTTCTCCCAAATAGATCATGCCGTTCTCATCAATAGCAACTGCACTAATATAGTTACTATTTAGACAACTGTTTTCTGTCTTATAATGGGCCAAAATATTGCCAAGGCCGTCGATTTTTAACAAACCATCAAATTGTGTTGCTACGTAAATTGGACCTTCATCATCCACCTCAATATCAGTTATAGATTCTTGGCAGTAAATCTGTTCGAAATGTTCGGTTTCAATTTCCATTTTTACTAAACAAAATAAATTGTCACCCTCTTTGGTAAGTAGAATCAAGTACCTATTCTGGTATACCCAAAGTTTGACGATATTCTCTCTAGTAAGTGAGGAGTTCTCTGAATGAAAATGGCTATAGGAAAGAATCGGAGGAGAAGTGTACGCTTCTTCGGGATCATCTTCATTATTAAGAACTGGCTCAGATTCGGAAGGTTTGGAGCAACTGAGAATTATTAAAATTAAAGCGAGCGCTATTATTCTTTCCAACATGATACAAACATCTTTTAATACAACAGTTTATTGACTACCTATTGTGTTGCAAATGTTCGAATATTTTATCCTAAGAGCAAGTGCAGCTTTGCAATGGCGATGGCTAAACTGATCTATTGGGTGCAAACTTCCATATTGTCATTTTGCACCAACTCAAACCCATATCCGATCAAACATCCAATACGCAGCTAAGATGCCAACCAAATAGACTGCTACCTTTAAACCAATGGTACTCCATCGCTCCTTCCGCTCTTCAGGGAAGCTATGATTGGCGATCTGCTTTCCAAAGACCAACATTAAAAATAGGCCGGCTAAAAACAGCAACTGGCCAAGCTCCACGCCAAGATTGAAAAACAGGAGTGCTTCCAGGCGATGATGTGCAGGTAAGCCGATTTCGCCTAGTACCGCAGCGAAACCTAAGCCATGTAGTAAGCCAAAGGAGGAGGCTACAAGAATGGGATATCGGTAGGTAAGAGAGGCTTTATCACCATGATGATGAATGATTTCATAACACAGAAATACAATACTGAGTGCGATTGTCGCTTCAATGGGTGGAATCGGTAAACGGATTACATCAAGTGCTGAAAGAGCAAGCGTGAAAGAATGGGCCAGTGTGAAACCGGTGATGGTAATTAAGAGTTTCCGAGTGAAACCAGCAATAATCAATAGACACACAACAAAAAGAAGGTGATCAATTCCTGCCCAAATGTGCTCCACCCCTAGTCGACAATACTGTGCACGAACGTTAGTGGTTTTCCCATCTAACGGAAGTTGAATAGTAGTTTTATTAGGAGGAAGAACCAATCGTTGCTCGATCCCGTCGGGATAGGTAATGACTAAAATGGTGGATAAGACCGGATTAAACAAGGGGTACTCAACTTTCAAGCTTGCTCCTTTCAATCTTTTGGAAGGAGACATAGTCTTAAATCGTTGGCGAAAACCAGCAATATGACTCGTCCAGGGATGGCCCTGATTGATAGCTAGTGTATCCAAATAGATGAACGGGAAATTACTTGGGGTAACTGTGTTCGGGAGGTTTACAGAAATATGTAAATGGGTGGAATCCTCATTGATTTGAATGAAGAGGGGGCGGCTTTCATGTGCCCAGATCAGATTAGCCCAAAACATCAGTAGTACTAGAACTAGTTTTCTCATTTTCACCTACCAATTAATCTGCACTTGATAGTTGGTTCTAAGGTCTTGTACCTGTTCTTCTTTGCGTTGTTGTTTTAAAAACGCTAAATAATCAGCCTTTACAAGTTCTGATACTGTCGATAGGGGAGGAATACCTGATTTCTCCTTATGCCGGAGCATCACCCAATGTTGGCCATGCTCCGAAGCGATGGGGCCTTGCCACTGTTTCGAGTTGGGTTCTAATTGAGCTAGCGCAAGAGTAAAGGTTTGACCAAATTGGCTTTCCAGGAAACGGCTATCTTTTTCGGCATAATTACGATGGTATAGAAAGCGATCCCCATAGGACAAGCTTTCCTCGGCTGTTAATTGTTGATGCGTTTTCCGCTGCATGAAGGAGCTGGCACGACCCAACGCTTCTTCTTCGGGGCTATCCTTAAAGAAGATATGGGTAAAAGTGAACTGCGAAGGCTGAAAATATCTCTCCCTGTTTTGCCGGTAATATTCTCGCAAACTGTCCGGAGATACGTCTACAACTGATGGATCAAAATCATCTAATATGAACTCCATTTTTTGTATGATTCGTCGTTTAATGACATAGTCATTTTGATCCAAACCCAACTTTACGGCTTCCCGATAAAGTACCTCATCCCGGATATAGTTTTGAATTAGTTGTTCCTTTTCTTCCTGTGTAAGTTGCTCCAATTTTGCAGCGAAGATCTCTTCCTGAAAGGCCTTAGATTGATATTGCATGAACTCTAGTAAAGTAGTCCGATCCACCACAATAGTATCCGCTCTACCATATTCTTTGGAGCACGATTTGAAGTAGACAAATAGGAAGAACCCTGCCACTAAGAAGTGGACTAAGGGCTCCCGTAAGATTTTCTTTAACATAGATTAATTGGGTGAATACCAGATAGGAGAAGAATAAGCTCGCTCCTGTACCGAACGAGGCACTTCATCCGGTAATTCCAGTTTGTAACGTGCCGCATCGTAAGTGCTCCACCTGGGGCTTGGTATTTCCAATACACGTACATAGTAGAACACCCGAGTGTCCGGGTCAAAATCAGGGTCTGTCCATACTGTGGTCAGTTCTTTAGCTCCAATTGTGTTAGTATAGGTAGCTGTAGCGACATCTACCGTGTTACCTACTGCCGTAAGTTTCCCTTCATTATCCAGGGTGCGATCCCCGGACCAGGCTACATTGTATATTTTTTCGAATGTTTGCCCATCTTTTACCCATCCCTTAATCACTTGTACACGGTCTAAATTGGCACCTTCCGCATCTTTGCTGGCTGCTATCATAAACTGAGGAGCTTTTTGCTCCGCGTTCTTCAGTAGATCGGAGCCCATTGGCACTCCCTTCTGATAGCCAATGCTAACGTAATCAGCAGCCTCAACATCTGTGGCTTCAAAATCCCACCCACCAAAGAAACGAAGTTGAATTCGAGGGCCTGTGGTCCCATACACTTCCTTTCTTTTCATTGCATCCCAGATGTCTTCCCTGGAATTGCTCTCTGCCCAAACCGCAGCATAGCCTGATGCTAGGTACTGCCAACTGTAACGCAGTATCTGATCTCCTCCTCGAGAGTTGGCATCGCCAATTTCTTCAGAGTGCAACGCCCTTTTTTCATCGTTGACCATGGTCGTGAATTTTCCTGTATAGTTATCACGGTCTGCCGTGGCCATGGCTGTGTGAGAATCGGTGGAGCCGATTAGTCCAAAATCATAAGGATTCACCCCTAATTTCTCTTCCAAAAGCAAGCCATTCTTTAGTGCTTCTCGAGAATACTCATACTGAAACATCTCATCTTTCTTGAGATGTGCAAGGGTCAGATTCCCTCGATCCCATCCTGTTATACCATATCCAGCAAATTCATCATTGGGAGAAAGAAAAGGATGGGATTCTCCATCACCCTTGATTTGGGTGGTTTCGACGAGTGGTTCCCAGCGGGAGCGTAAGGCAGCATAATCTTGTGTCATTGGATTGCCTGCGAAGTCTGTGAGGGTAAACATCAATCCATTGGAGGCATTACCATTATGAGGGATAGCCAACAGTTTGCCTCCAGTCTTGTCTTCATAAGCTTGCAATGCCTTCCAGAGGTCTTCCGGATTGCTACTAATGGAACTCGAAAATGGTATGCTTTGTATGGCTTTATCTTTCCCGTCTCGGTAAATTACAATCCGATGTAAATTGTTCCCTTGCGGAAGAGAAGACCATTCATAACCTACGAGGGCGGTGAATTGGCCAGGATCATTATGCTGTTCGGTGGTGGTTAAATAATCATTCCACACCTTATGATATACTTTCGCCAACACCTTCCGTTCGGTCAATATTTTCGGTAGCTTGCCCGAAGCGAAGCGATTGATTAGTTCCCTTCCAATGGCCGCGGATTCTTCTTTGCTTCCCCGCAACTGCTCTGACCATCTCTTCAATATCGGATCTTCCATCAGGGCGGGATTTCCTCCCATAATCTCATTAATCATACCCAGTCCTTCCGCATGATCCGCTACCACGAGGAAGTCTAGCGCTCTGGACAACTGGATGGTTTTACCCTCGCTTTCGATGGCTTCTCCTTTGGCGAAACGTAGAGCGTCGTCAGGCGTTAACCGTGCACCAAAGGCAAAGGCATCAGGAGAGTTGGTGGTATGTAGATGAGTGTCACCCCAATAAAGGTTCTTGTTGGGGTTTTTCGTGATTTCTTTCTTCAGTTCTTTAGGCGTGGGCTGTTCGGGACTGCCCTGCTTCGATTCTTCAGGATTTGTACAAGAAATGGCAAATAGGAGTAGACAGACAAAAACGGGTAGGTGCCTCATCGTAGCGTTTGGTTGATCTGTTGTAAAATGTTGCTAAGCTCTTACATCCTTCAGAATGCAGGATCTGTTTGGGTCGGGGATACCTTTAAGGCTCTGGTTAATGGAGTTTATAAAAATAGGCAAAAATTAGAGAGTAACATAATCTAGCGCATCGGAGCTAGCACCGGGATAGGCATTGAATAACACACTGCTAAAGCTTATGTCCAGTTGTTTTACCTGGATTTTGTAAGAGGGCTTTCCGATTAAAGGAAAATTATAGAGACGGCCCTTCGGAAAAAGACAAGGGGATTTAAGTTTTTGCCGATTATGCATCCAGTTTTTCCAGCAACCAGACTTTTTCAACGATATCTTGAGTAGCAGTAATCTCTTTCCTTAACTTATCCAATTGTGCTGCATTGTACTGTCCTTTTTGTAGTAACCTCCGCATATACTTGATGAAGTTTAAGTAATGGATCTTATGGTAACCCAATTGACGTTTGCGATAGATGTAATTCTGGAAGCTATCGAGTAAGGAGTAAAGGGGCTCTATTTGTTCCTGTTCGTAGTAAATACAGGCTAACATTCGACGGGCATTGAGATTGTTGAGGACGTCATCGGCGTCAATTTGTTGTAAGTGTTCCATAGCTTTTGGATAATTCAGGGTCTTGTAGTGTAATAGCGCAAGATTAAAATTGTAGGTACTTTCTTTGACCTTCTTATCCAGGTAATCCTTGTAGTTTTCGATAAAGCGTGCTACCCAATCAAATTCCCCTAGTCCGAGCCCAAGAGCTACAATGTTCTTGTAATTGAAGCGAGATAACTTTCCATTGTCATAAAAAACACCGTTGTCTAAGCCTTCTTGATAAATAGTAAAAGCCTCACGCTTGAAATAGCCTTCCTGCGCATTAAGTCGACGGATGCAGAAATTGAGTGCAAAAATGTACAGATCACGTAGCTCTTGTACGGGAAATTGAGTTTGATATTGCTGCATTAAAGATCGGAGTTCAACAAAATGGGGCAAGGCTTCCTTCTCTAACATCATTTTGACGCAATGGTAGTAAACGGCAATGGCTGGTTGCTGGAGATAGACTGAATTCTCATTTACTTGCTTCAGGGTTGGTCCCAATAAAGCCAAATCGAGCTGGGATTGTCCCACCTGCTGATGCGCCAGAGCAAGGGCCGCATGTTTGAACTTGTTTGCGATGAAAAATAAATCCAATTGACTAGAGGCTTCTTCCAGCCCCAGGTGGTTGAGTCGATTTTCTGAGGCTTTAAATAGGTACTGTTCCTCTTGGATTTGAAAGGCTTGCAGATGGAAATCTGGATGCCTGAAGGTTTGTCGATCAAGTTCCTCTTCAGCTATTTTAAGACTAGTTTCAAACAGTCTGTTTCTGCCTTTTTGCCGAATGGCTTGCAACAGGGCCTTTTGGGATAAGAGCGGATCAGCCTGATAGGCCTGATAGCTTAAATAAGCTTGGATGGCTTTATATAGGAAAGACATGACGTAGCGCATCTTTTTCTCCGCATATCTTTGTTTTGGGTATAGTTGTTGATATATATGTTGTTTGTCCAACACTGCCTTTTTTGAAGACTGAGCATGGCGAGTTAGGTATTCGAAGAGTTGGATGACATCCTGTCGTTGATTGTGGAAAGGGGAGTTTACGAACTTTCTTAGGTCACGAATTTCCTTTTTAGATAAACATAGGAATAATTCTAATAAACGACTATTGGTCATTTTGATTGGCAATTATTAATTTTAAATAGTTGATAATTAATTAGTTGAATTGTAATTGTACTGTGTTTTGATTGACAAATTAAATAAAATGTTGTTGTTGAGCTGCTAAGAAAGAAGGAAATTTATAGGCGAAAAGTCATTTATTTTCGATTTTGTAGGGAATTCGACATCAATAGAAG
>Ga0213840_1000117_pt1 | contig 201737 bp, 157 predicted proteins | sample SWPATP22_FD_160132 | JGI IMG/M metagenome (GOLD analysis project Ga0213840, IMG submission 160132) | Coastal seawater microbial communities from Marineland, Florida, United States - SWPA TP2 #2 | ecosystem: Environmental > Aquatic > Marine > Coastal | place: USA: Florida | collected 2016-08-14 | reverse complement strand
AAGTTTGGAGATCGCTTCTTCTTTAAATTTATCAAAGTCAAAGCTGTTTTTCTTTTTCATGTTGTCTAAGTTAAGTCTTATTTTTTGTTGCTTAACTTGACACACTTTTTGTAACAGTCTCTTTTCCAATATCGATATCTATTCGACGTAAATCACCTCCATTCACAATCAAGATCTCTTTTCTCATAGGGCAGCATGATCGCATACGCTTTGTTATAGCCAGTTTTCTTTTTCAGCTTTTCTAATTTCCTCTGTTTCTTTACATCTTTCTTAGTTCTACTTTTCTCTGCTAGTTCATGTAAAATAGAATTTAGATCATCTAACATTTCTTCCGTTTCTATTTTAGTCGTCCCTTTCAATTCAGTATACGTAGTGTGATAACTTCTAGACATTTACGTTTTTCATTAAAGCCCTTTCGGGTGTTTTGATAACCATTTTTGAAACTTCAGTCTGTACCTATTTCGAAATTCTTTCGATTCTAGAATCAAATCTACTCCTCCGTCATAAGGACTTATTATTCGATTCTTCTTAAAAGAAATAATCATCATTCTTATACGATTATCTGCAATTGCTTTCAAAATTTCGTTTCTTTTATTTGATTCCCAAATAGTTGTATTTGCGTAGATGTCAAGATATAATTCTTCTTCACTTTCTTCTGGTCTTATCTTATGAAGTTCAAGTGTATCTACTTTCTCAAATTCATCAAATTCCTCAATCTCTTTGTAGTTATTGTTTGTTTGATCATCTCTATATAATCCGTATGACAAAACTACTTCTTCATTCTCTCCAATCACATCACCAATTATCTCATTTTGTCTTTGGTAAATAATTTGATATTCATCTTCCGTTTCAGCGTATCTCTTTGATTCAGGTAAACTATGAATTCTAAACCATCTATCCTTATAAACTGATTTCAATTCATGTCCAATTGGATTTGCTTCAGAAAATTTAATATCCCATAGTGATTTAAATTCTTGCTTCTTCATTTTTTAATTGGCTATAACGGTCTGGGTATGCGACGTGCTGCCCTTTTTATGTTTTCCAATATCGGTGCTTATTTGTCCAAATTCAACCTCCCTCCTATCACTTTCTTGTTTTTCGTAATGGCAGTATGATCGCATACGCTCTGTTAGCTGGTGTGTCCTAGGGCTTTTCTGTTCTTATCTTGTTCAGTTCTCAATCAATAGTTACTTATAAAGATTTTTTCTATACTATTTTTCACGCCTCAATATCATTCTAATTCTTGCTATCCAATTTGTAATTCGTAGTAAAGATGCAGTCTATTCAAAACGCTAGTTCTAATAATCGATCTGATCTCGCCACTCAATTTGTAGTTCGCAATAATAGATCTAGTCATTCCGAAATATTAGTTCTGACAATCGATTTGATTTCGCTACTCAATTTGTAATTCGTAATAATAGATGCAGTCTATTCAAAACGCTAGTTCTAATAATCGATCTGATTTCGCCAATCAATTTGTAGTTCGTAATAAATACCCTCAAACTATCTTTTGAATTTGTTCCCTGCCCCAGCATGCCAGCTAACGGGCCGTGGAGGCGACGTACGGCCGTATTTATCTTTTCCAAGATCGTTTGTTATTCGCCGTAATCCAACTCTGTCTATCAATCAATTTGTTTTTCACATACCGGCCGTATGGACGCACTCCACTGTGTTATCGTCTGTTATTTAACTATTTTATCACCATATTTTGACCGCAATTTCAAATATAGGAGATTATCAAAATTGCTACAATCTTCAATCAAGACATTACTTAACTTTGGTAGCTCAAGAATTCCAGGGTCTATATCTTCGATATCAGTATTCCTAAAATCAAGTAGTATTATATTTTCTAGAAGTTTTAAATCTTCAGGTAATTCAGATATTGGATGACTGGAAACTGTCAGATTTCTTAATTTTTTCAAGTTACTAATACACTTTGGAATCATTTTCATTGAACCTTTCCAAAACTGTACTTTCTCTAGATTGGTATAATTACAAATGAAGGTAGGAAATGACTTACATCCATGCCAGCTAAATTCTTTAAGATTATCTAATTTCTCATGTAAACTCAACTTTATGTCGCCATCAATTGATAGGTGAATATATTCTAAATTCTTCAAGCTCTTCAGATCATTAGGTAAATCAGTTAAAGTTCTTGCCTGTATTGTTAAATATTTAAGTTTGTGAAGATTAGAAATTCCATCAGGTAAAATCTTCAATTTGTTTCCACCTATATTTAAGGATTCAAGATTTTCCAGGCTATAGATTTCATCCGAAATCGTTGAGAGGTTATTCGATGTAAATCCAAGACTTTTTAGTTTTTTCAACCTACTAAAACCTTCTGGAATCGAATCTAATTTCATTAATGAAAGTATTAACTCATCCAAACCGTACATGTCAAAAATGATATCTGGGATAACATGTAGATCTTCACCGTAAATACTTAGTCGCTTAAGATTTTCCAGGTAAAGTAATTCTCTAGGTAAATCAATCTCCGAATCCTTAAAATTTACTATTCGTAGCTCCTCCAGATTAATGAGTTTCTTAATCCTATAATCAGGTAATTTGGTTTCTATGTTTGAGAAATTCAGGATCAATTTCTCAACATGATCTGGCATTTCTAATGCTTCATCTAAACTTACGAATTCAGTTTGTCCTGATAAATTAACCATCAACAATGTAAGTATATATGTAAGCACTTTTTTCATATCCTTCTTTAATAGACGATAACGGGCCGGGTATGCGACGTGCTGCCCTTTTCTGTTTTCCAATATCGGTATCTATTCGACGTAAATCAACTCCTCCTCATTCATATTCCTATTTGTCATAAAGGGTAGCATGATCGCATACGCTTTGTTAGGCACAGTACCCTATTTTCTAAACTTGTATTTGCTCAATCGATTTTCTCCTTTCCTCTCCAGTATTCCTATTTCAACTCCTTTTTTTAAATCTCTGGTCGCGGTAGCTGAAGATATTGTTTTGAACATATTCATGTAGTCTTTCCGGGTAAATTCTTGTAATTCACTGTGTTCTTGGAAATATGTCAGTCGTTCTTCATCGTTCAAAGTTTTGCTTTGTTCTGCTATCAGGTTTTCCAAACTTATCTTCATTACATCTAGCATATACTCTACAAATCTTGTACACAGGCCTTCTTTGTCTGATATCGATAATACGGAGTAATACTCTTCTTGCTTGTTCTGGATCTCCAATTCTATCGGTAAATATTCGAAAACTGGATTCTCTTGCATCAATATGATAGTTTGCCATAATCGGCCCATTCTACCATTTCCATCCATAAACGGATGTATAAATTCCATCTCATAATGAAAAACACAGCTCTTTATTATCAGATTATCTTCACTATTTGTCAGATAGGAAAATAGATTATCCATCAAATTATTGACATTCCAGGCGGGTGGAGCCATATGCGCTACTTGATCTCCTTTAAATATCCCAACTCCTTTTGTCCGATATTTGCCGGCATCATCAACTAATCCCTTCATTAACATTTTATGCCCTTCCAAATAAGAGTCTTGGTTATATGGATCAAATTCCGATAACTTGTTATAGACTGTAATCGCATTCTTGACTTCAACGATATCTTTAGCTGGACCAATTACTCTCTTCTGATCAAATATTGCTGATACCTGATCCATCGAAAGTGTATTGCCTTCAATTTTCAAGGAAGACTGTATCGTTTTTATCCGATTCTCCCTTCGTAATTGCGTCTCTGGTTTTCTTAGATAATTTGAATCTACTATTCCTAACAACTTCCCAATTTCTATGGATAAATTTATTATTCGAGAAGTTCCTTCGTAGTATTTTTGAATCATGATGCCATCATTTGATCGCATCAAAGATATAATATATTCTTATTCAAGAGAAATATTAATTCACTATCAAATCATTCTTTCTAAGCAACCTTATTGCGCCCAACGGCTCGTGTATATGGCGTGGCGACCGTATGGGAGCCATGAACGATATACGCTCTGTTATAGCCAGTTTTCTTTAGATTAAGGTTTAAAAATTAAATCCGATATTGAATAGGAGCAAGTCATTTATATCAGTAAGGTCTTCTAAGTGAACATTTCGAAATCTAAAATCATAATTAACTCCGATGGAAAATTTCTTACCTAAGGGAACACTCACTCTCGATGTCAACCAAAATGAATAATCTTTAGTCTCTTTGAAAGATTGAACAGAGAAAAAATTATATTCTATGAAAATCTTATTTTTCCCTAATTGATGTTTTCCTGAAATTTTTAAAAAACCCAGCGCGAAATTCCTTTGACTTGATACAAAAGGACTTTCGATAAAAACCTCACCTTTATAATTGCTGAACTCATATCCGCCACCAACTAAAAAAGAAAAGTCCCTGTACTGCTTAACAGGAATTATTCTAACGCCTGCCAACGCTCTATGGCTACTTGTAATTCTATACAACACATTTTTGGAGTAGTTGTGGGCAAATACTGGAAGGAATCTTGTGGTCGAATTTAGTTTGAGCATTGCATAGGTTCTAAAATGCAAGTCATCAGCGATATTAAAGTCGTTCACTTCGGTATAAGTATAACTCGATAGATTAGTCAAGACCAACTTATTGTTTTCGAGTTCGTTATTTGCAGTCACTCTCAACGCTGTTTGAGAATTTATCCCTCTTTTTCGTTGCCCTCCAATTTGAAAATCAAATTTGTATTTCAATGTATCGGTACTTTGTCCTATAGTTTCCGAACTAATAAATACAACAGCCATAAATACTAAAAAAGTATTTATGAATAATTGATTTTTCATAATTGATTTTTTTGAGTAATTCTTAACGTCAGTAAGTAATCAAATCGTGAACAGCCTAACTATTTGTTGAAGGTTGCTATTCTTTGCACCTGTTTTTTGGTCTAATAAGCTGCTGAGATTATTACCCGCAACATCCTCGAAACGGCTATCCATAATGATTCGATAAGTTCCTTTTTTCCATAGTTCTTTAGGAATGAACTGTACAATTTTTTCGTCTTCTGATATTTCCCAATGCCCAGATATAAGCTTCTTGTTTTCATCTTCTACTCTAATCATAGATTGAACTAAGGCGTGATCTATCATCCTATCAAAAAGAATTCTTAAACTGTCATTACTATTTGCCCCCGGTTGGGTTATCAAACCTTTAATTTCTATCTGCTGACGGTATGCTGGTGCGACTACAAAATCTTTGGTTGTCTTAATAGATAATTCTTGTCCATACACATCTTGCCAGTCGCCTGAAATAATCAATTGATAATTATTCCCTTCAAGTAAAGCAGGACCTAATTCCCTAATGGTAGAAACACCTCTCTTAATACGCCCAGGGTCAAATAATAGCGTGAAGCGTTTACCATCAGCACTCCAAAGTTCTTGTTTGAATTCCATAAAGGCATGGTTGTCTATGTTTCCAGCGGCATCTACCAGTTTAACATGTTTCAACGCTTGCCCTTTTTTCATTGGCGTATTGAAGTAGACATAGAATCTCAATAAGTTTTCTGGAAGTTTATTAGCTGACGGAAAGATGCTTACCACCTTTGCCTTATCCACAGATTGCTTTTTTCCTACCTGAAAGGATTGATAGTAGTAACTACTATTGGTATCACTATATTTTGTTCTTGCGACATAGGTCATTCCTCTTTCAAAAGGGAAGTAAGGAGAAAAAACTAAATAATCATTTTCGACTTTATATAGGCCTTGAATAGGGTTTGAGTTGTATTCTTCTGCTTCATTTTTTACAAAAACTGATAAATATTCATATCTGGATTTTTCTGCGTTAAGGTGTGGAATAGCTGAAATATTAAGTCGAACTGTTCCGTTTATTTCATTTGGTATAATAAGCGTAGGTACAGTTTGTGATAATATTTCCGATTGAGAAACTATCATAGAAAAGATGATTAAGTAAAAGTGAACTCTCATTCAAATAATTTTTTATTGCTAGCTGAAATGTCCCATTCGCCATTGAAGTGACACAGATGTATGGCTTTGAATAACACCGACAGGGCTAATACTGGCAATGTTGTTAGCTCTGTCAGCGTTACATCAAGTTTGTTGTTATTTGCCTTTTTTACCTTTATTCATGGCAGACCAATAGCTTGGGAAATCAAATTCGGCAGCTTCGATATTGTGCATTTTATATGGAGTTATTGTTGAAACTGTTTCTAGATCTAAACTCCCTGTAGGAGTATCTCTGTTCAAGGATATAAACTGTTTTTCATTAAATAAATCAATATGAAGAGAAGACCCCACAAACATTACACCTTCTCCAACAGGTCCATAAGGAATAATAGGCCCCATATCTAATTTAAATCCTCTTTCAAAGTCTTTATCGGAAACCACTTTGGCATTATTCAAACCTTTCAAAGGTATAAGTTGAGGTGATCTACCATTATTCGTTACGAATAACATGTCTTGCCCCATAAGATTAAAAGCAACCATATCAAGTGGTTGCCCATTGCCCATATCGCCAATCGTTCTGGCTTTGACTTTCGCTCCATCCTGCAACTCAGTTAATGGAATTAACACCAATGGGCTACATGTGTAAGCTGCAATTATTTGATCGATGCCATCAATGTTTTTGATTTGCATAGAGCGAATAGGAGCACGGCTTTCATATTGGTCGTGTGCGATATGGAACATTTCAATATTGCTGATACTTTCTTTTCCATTAAAAGGATAAGGCATTCTTCGTAATACAGAACTGAATTCTTCATTGCTTACTCCTGCAACAAAAAGTTCTCCTTTGTGATATTCCATGTCCATGATAGTAAACATACGTTGAGAGCGTTTAGCCTTAGCCATCTCTTTAATAGTTGGCGGTGCCGTCATTAAGCCACGAGGTCTAAATTCTTTACTGATATTCGGTAAGTTACTTAAGGCCTGGGATGTGATTTTTTTATCGTCTAAGTTTACAACGTTCAACTCGCTTTCCGCATTTATTCTAATTAGGGCTGGCAAGGCTTCTATACCATGTCCTCTAGTGACTGAGAGATAAACCTCACCACTTTTAGGGTGTACTGCTAAATCATTGATTTGTGTGTTGCCAGGGGATGTACCTAAAACCGCAGCGACCTGAGCGTCAATGTGGTTAATGTTTATTTCAAAGGCTTCTTTTGAACGACTTTCAGCACTTAAATCGATGGCATGAATGGCCCCTGAAAGGTTATCTCCTACAAACAATACGCCAGCGTCACTAAATTCCATCGTTCCGAGAAATTTAACTGATTGTTGAGCGTTAACCGTCAAAACGGCTAAACTTAATGTGAGTGTAAATAGGAGTTTTTCTAATTTTTTCATGATTCTAAATTTTATTTTTTTAATTGTTGCGATACGAAATTATTTACTAAGTTTATACCCAACAAAAAGTAGTGTACATACAAATTAGTTCGTATGAGAAAAAAGAATTCCGTTAATTTTGAAAATCAAAAAATATTGGAGAATTGTGGCTTGACCTATGCTATGTCCTTACTAGAGGGGAGATGGAAGCTAAATATACTCTGGGCAATTCATAACGGATACAATCGATATGGCAAAATGAAACGTAAAATTAGTGTTATTTCTGAAAAAATGCTTACTCAAAGGTTAAAAGAATTAGTAGAAACGGGTATAATTATAAGAAATGATTTAGGTACTGTTCCTCCGCATGTAGAATATGAATTTTCTGAATCAGGAAAAGAACTTATAACGATATTAGAAAAGATGCGAGATTGGGGGAATAGCGTTAGAGAAAGTACTAAAAGTCCAATTCATATACATAACAATGTAGAATGATAGGATTGTCTAATTGGCTACTACTCCTATATATCAGCAGAGTCCCATTACTCCTCCACATTCTTCATATGAGCCTGGATGAATGTTTGAAGAAGGAATTAGCCAGAATAGTGGAGTAGAAACGAAGCAGACTTATGGCACAGATTACTTCCAATCGCTGCCGTAGATGTAGTTCATTCTCCAATGGACTTCCGCTGGCTGTTCCTTTAAGATTGCTTTTGTTGTACAGATATCGAAGAGTTATCTACGAGAATCTTCTTCCATAAAGAACAGAAATGCTCCTATGTTTAACCTCGGCATCCTCACTTTCAGCAAGCGCGAGAGCCGTTAGGCGTAAATGTCCCTCTAAAAGCGTCCATACATTTTCTTTAAGCATAGCTATTAGAGGAGGGAAATCTGTGCCTTCTAAGCATGCCTTGGCTGCTTGTCTAAACGGTTCATTGCTGACGCCATAGATTTCTACGTTTTCTTTTATTGTGTTGACTGCCTCACGCGGTTTACTCGTCATTTGGGAAATTTTATTCCAGTAGCTGTAGTCCATGTATTTCAAACGTGATAATGCGTCAGAAATGCCCCACTGTTCTTCGAACCAAGTAGTTTTCTCAAGAAAAACATCCTTTTCTAAATACGGCCGATAAGCGAAAAGTAACTTTTTACGCAATGCATTCTCAGTAGGGTCAACTAAATCAGGCTCCAAAAGGAAATCAGCATCTTTACTCAGTTCCTCCAGCAGTTTTTTAATGCGGGGAGAAAACCTAGAGGAATGAAACTCGGCCATCAGCCAAGCGGCAATAACTTTATCTACTGAGATGTTGGCCATAATTGTTTGCAACAAATACTCATGAGCTTATCAAATTCAGTTATAAGGCAAGCCTCCAAATGGTTGCTTGCCCCGATCATATCATATGATAACTATTTTATTGCCTAGTTGCCACATCATTCATAATATATCTCCATTCGCGATCAGCCCGAAACTTACTATACCAGCCATCCCATACCAGCCGTTTTGGATCTTTGAAGGAGATCGTCGCACGAAAAAATTGATTATTAAAAACACTGCGTGGGATGATCGCCAGGATTTGTTCATTTTCTTCATCTAGAAACCATTGCTGTTTGTCGTGTTTGGGAAAATCATTGGATAAGGAAGTTACCCAAAAGCAATCTTCTTTTTGATCGTAATTGATCAGATAAGTATAGGCTCTTTTCTTTCCTGTTTTAGAGGAAAGCGTAGCAGATTCACATCTGATAAAGCTGTCATCCAAATAATAGGTACAAACGCGGGTACCATTCTCCGTATAAGATTTATCGGTTCCAGGAAAAATCGTCTCGTTAACCTTCCAATTGCCAATTAGAAAATCCAGATCCTTGATAGATTGAGCGTGTACTTGACTGGACACAATCAAGAACACTAAAATGATATAGTTCTTCATGTCTATTGCTTTTTCGTTGCTACATCATGAAAAATGTGCTGCCATGCCTTATCAGATGCTTTGAATTTACTAGACCAGCCTTCCCAAATAAGTCGATCTCTGTTGGCATAAGAAATAGTATGCTTAAAGAAGCGATCCTTATTCACGTTTTGGGGTGCGGCACCATTGATCTGTTGATTTTCTTTATCCAAAAACCACTGATGTAGCCCATGGAGTGGGAAGTCATTCGCAAAGTTTGTTGCCCAAAAGCAATCTTCCTTTGCATCGTAATTGATATAGTAGGCGTAGGTTCGTTTCTTGCCCGTGTGAGTGACAACTGTCGATGCTTCACACTTAATAAAGCTTCCATCCAGGTAATATTCACAGGTTCGGGTTCCTTTTTCCTGGTATTCATTATCTCTGCCAGGTAAGATGGTTTCTTCCACCTCCCAGGTCCCGATTAAGAAATCCAGGTCCTTGATGGATTGGCCTGGGCACGAAAGGGCTATTGAAACCAATAGCGTTGTTAATACTGTTTTGTTCATCATCTAATTTGAGTTTTGTCCAAATTAGAAAAGGAGCAAATTCACTAGGTCTCAATACCTGTTTTGAGGTCTCAAAACCCGTAAAAGGCTATATATTTTCTGATTTATAGGCTTTAGGCGTTTGCCCAGTATAGGCTTTGAATACCCGATTGAAGCTTGCTTTGGAATTGAAGCCTGCATCGAAAGCGATACTTAGTATTTTCAAGTGCTTATAGTTCGGATCTCTCAATCGATCCTTTACTTCCTCGACGCGGTATTCATTGATCAATTGAAAGAAGTTCTTGTTTAGTTCCTGATTGATAGTATTCGAAATGCCTCTTTCGGAAATATTCACAAACTTGCTAAGGTCCGAGAGGGATAACTCGGGGTTCCTATACAGCTTATGGGATTCAATGGCTGAACTTATCTTTTGAATTACTTCAGAGTATCTATCATGCTCTTCTTCGGTTGCTTCCTCCAGCTTGAATATCCGATGTGTTTGTGCTTGTTTGAAACCACTGATGCTTAGCCAATACAATACCCCAGCATATATGAGCAAGGCAAAGGCTCGTGGATCATCCCAATCCTGAAGGGTGTATTTCCCTCCTTCAATCATGCTGGTGATAATAAAAATTAAAATCAGGACACACGATCCTGCAATCACAAAAATGAATCGGTGGACCCATTGAAGGTCAATCATTTCTGTATATGAGACACGGTTCAACAATGAGTGCTGGTAAGATTTAACCAAATGGAAAGAAAAAAACAAGTAGATCAATACGGATAAAATGGCCGCCGATTCCAGAATTTCAGCTATATGATGAAACCAGGGCCAAGGGTTAGTATTTACAATAATTGCATGGTAAATGCTATGTAGGTAATTGAGGATAATGGGCGTAAAATGCCAGAAATCTTTTCTCCTAAATGAATTCGGGCCTTCTGTAAGAGTCTTGATATAGAAATAAAACGAGGGTCCAATCCAATATGATAATGAAAATGGGAGCCAAGCCAACCATTCATAAGCTTTCCAAATCGATGCATCCAGAATAAATGGCGTGAAAGTAAGGCAAGTAGAAAGAATAGTCAGAGAGAGAAAACGGTTCGCTTGTCGGTTTTCTTTCTTTTCAAACAATAGAAATGCAAACACAAATCCATTAATAACCGAGCATACGGTGATCAATTGGATGAGTGAAATCTCGAAATGCATTCGCAATATTTAGATAAGTATGAGGATGTAATTAGGCTATAGCATTTGATCGAAGAGGGGTTCAATTTAGGCAGACACCAAGCATCCGAAGTTCCACAAGACTTGGCTACATGAAACTTCGGACATAGGCAGGGCTGATTATTTGGTTTATTATTTGCCGTCTGTAAGAACTTGAACAACCTCCACCCGGTCACTACAATCGCTCTTTCACCTTCTCAAGGTCAATGTTTCTAATAGAAGAAACCAACTTGGGATGATATTTGCCGTTTTTATCCAGGAATACGTGGCTCGGGTACCCCTTCAATTCAAAATATTCCATGATTTGTTTTGAGAGGTCTTCACTTAAAAAGATATGCTTCGTCCCCAAATCCAATTCGGTGGCCTTCTTCTGCCAGCTATCTTGATCTGTTCCAGAAGCCACACAAATGTAGATGACTTCCACTCCCAATTCCTCTAGTTTCTCAATATTCGTGTGACTTTGCTTCATATCGTAGAGGCAGGGGCCACACCAGGTTGCCCAGATGTCAAAAAGCACAGCCTTTTCCCCTGCAGAAGAGCGCAAAGCACCTAGCAAGGTTTCCAGTTGTTCCTGCTCAGCAGCATAAAAGCTAGCCCCATTCTCCAAACTCCCTAAGTCTTTTCCAATGGGGGAATCTGTGGTATTTACCTTAATCGTTGCTAGCTTCTCATTGACCGCCTTGATCTTCTCCTTTGTTACAGCCCAATTCTTCTCCATCATATTTCTGACCCAACTTTCGGCTACTTTCGGCAACATGCGTTCCACATAGTAGGTTCGTTCCCAGATGTCTTCTCCTCCTCCTACAGCAATCAAAAAATCTTTAGTTGGACTTGGAACCCCTTCCAGCTTTTCAGCAAAAGCATCTACCTTTGCCTGATGAATCTCACGCTTGTATTGCTGAAAAAAGTATTTGGACTCTTTTTTATATAGAGCTTCATCGTATACTGCTTTTTGGTTCTTCCTCTCCATCAATGTGGCAAACTCGATCATCCTTTCTTTTTCTTCTACACTCTCTAGTTTAGGCGGTAATATTTCTGCAAAGTTCCGAACATTTTCCGCAGGGGTGGAAAACATTAAACCGTTGCTTTGATAACCGTAATAAGAACTAGCGGCATTGGATATGAGTTTAGGTTGGTGGGAGAGAATCTCTTTCCTTAACGCTGCAGCCATAAACTTCGACCAGTGCAAAACACATAGATCACCGTAGAAGTCTGACAAGCGTTCGTTTTCCAATACCCAATTCCAATCAGAAGGATATTCCTCTATATACTTAGCTTCTCTTTCTGCCTCAGCTGCCTGCAAAGTCTTCATTCTCTCTACTTTATCTTCAACACTCGCTGCACGGTCCATCATAATCTGCATCTTGTTCTCGCCGTCTAGTTTGTGCTCCCGCCTGTACTGTACAAAACGATTGACCACTTCACAAATTCCTTTGTCATCTCCTTTAAATTGTACGCCATCTTTTAGCCAATTGCCGGGGTCCTTTTTCAAGACATCTAGATCTGCCAGTATTTCTAAGCCTTTATCAACGATCAGCTGACCGTAGTAATGATCGCCAATACTGAACCAAATCTGTTGATAGCGGAGTGGGTGTGGTAATTGGAAAGTAAAACTTCCATCTGCGTTCGGAAGTACCGTATTTTGCTCCTGACTTTCTGGGGTAGGCACCACAACTACAAAAGACAATTTCAGGTCTGCATCAACCTTGGCATCATAGCCTTTGAGTTGGCCTATGACAGTAGGTGTATGATCCTGGAAGGGGGAAAATTTTTGCTGTGCCGCAAGGCTCGAACACAGAAGAAGAATGAATAAGGAAAGTAAGTTTTTCATACTGTTAGGTTCTTAGGTTTAAGCTTATGGACTAAGATCAATCCGCTAAAGAAAGAGACTTCTATCAATTAACAGGATGCATGGCCAATGAATTTTGTTGCAAAGACCTTCTATTTTCGGCCACTGGAAATCACTAATCTCTCCTAAAATCACCTTTTGGAAGGCCCTGGAGTTCTCACCCAGTTCAGAACATTACCTCCAAAATGTGGTTATTGACGATAGAATCCAGATAAAAGCACTCGTGCGACTGACTTTGGTTTCGTTGTCTTTCTGACACAAGTTTCCAATCTCGCAACAAGAAGTTTTCTTGAAGCGTTTATTTAGTTATATTGGCTATACAAGTCATGGCAGGTGCTAATGTTCAAATTTCTTGTACCAGCCACCTGTCTTCCTGATCACTAACCGACAAAATAAGCAAAGCAGCTATGAGAAATAGTTTATTACCGATTGTTGTTGTTCTTGCCGTAATAATCAATGCTTGTACTTACACCGAAAAAGTTCGTGATGGAGCCACTGCCTATGAGGTAAAACAATACTCTGTAGCAGTTAAAATGCTTCAAAAAGAATATAAAAAAGCAAAGACTAGGATCGAAAAGGGAAAGATTGCACTGAAAATTGCCGATTCCTATCGGGAATTGAATCAGGCTGAGCAGTCCATCAATTGGTATCAAACCGCTTATGATAATAATGCGGGCTATGATGCGCTCAAAGAGTTCGCCTATGCTTTGAAAAAGGCAGAACGGTATAAGGAGGCCAGACAGGCTTTCAAGGACCTGGGCATAGAAATCGGCAGTCCCTATGAGTATCGTCGGGAAATCCGCGCCTGTGAAGTAGCTGAGGTGTGGAAAAAAGAAAAAAGAAGGGCTTATAGTGTAGACCTTACAGATTTTAACTCCGGGTATGCCGACTATTCTCCCATGCTCTACAAAGATCAACAATTGATCATTACCTCTGATCGTAAAGGAAGCACGGGTGATGATACCTATAATTGGACCGGGAATAGTTTTTCTGATCTATTCGTAGTTGATCTAACTAATAATACAGTCGATCAATTTGATAAAGTTCTCAACACGGAAGACAACGAAGGAACGGTGGCCTTCAGTCCTAATTATCAGGAAATCTACTTTACCAGGTGTTTTGGTCCAAAAAAGGAAGATGCCTACTGTAAGATCATGTTTAGCGAGAGTAATGGTAATAGCTGGACGATTCCGCGCGTAGTTAACTTCGTTGAGAATGGTGTGAATTATGGCCATCCTACTATTTCTGCTGATGGTAAGAAAATGTACTTTTCTTGTAATCACCCAGATGGCTGGGGAGGATATGACATTTACGTGAGTGAACGTAAGGGAGATAGTTGGGATGTACCCACCTTAATGGGGCGTACCATTAATTCCGCTGGCAATGAAAAATTCCCGTATATCGATAAGGATACCCTTTATTTCTCTTCAGACTTTCACCCAGGCATGGGTGGATTGGACATTTTCAAGACCTATATGAAATCCAATGGTCGTTGGTCTCCGATCAAAAACCTCCGTCCTCCGATCAATTCTGGCGGAGATGATTTTGGTTTGATCATTGATAAGAAGGCCAAAAAATCTGGAGATCTACTAGAGGTCGGATATTTTGCTTCTACACGTGAAGAGGGCATAGGCAGTGATGATATCTATAGATTCGAAAAGCGGCCTTTACCTCCTCCCCCACCTGTACATGAAGAAGAAAAGAAGCCTATCGTCTACAAAATGATTTTGGATGGTTATGTTTTGGAAAAGATATTTGACGATCCAACAGATCCCAATAGTAGAGTATTAGGAAGGAAACCCTTAGAAGGTGCCACTGTCGACATTCAAATCGGAAAGAAGACCAAGCAGGTTACTGTGGGAGAGGATGGATTATTCACTTTGGAATTGGATGAAGAAACAGATTACGACTTTTTGGCCAAACAGGAAAACTACCTGAATAATAAGGCTAAGTTTTCTACGAAGGGCATCGGTAAGGATCCGGAAAACCCAGTGTTGAGGTTTGAAGTGGAAATTGTACTGGACAAAATCTTCTTGGACAAAGAGATTCGTTTGGAAAACATCTACTATGACTTTGACCAGTCAATCATTAGAGATGATGCAAAACCTACTCTAAATGCATTAACGGAAACTTTGAAGTTAAACCCGAATCTCAATATTCAACTTTCTTCTCATACGGATTGTAGAGGAGGTACGGGCTACAACCGTGACCTTTCACAAAGAAGAGCTCAATCTGCTGTTGATTACCTGATTTCCAACGGTATAAGCCCGGAGAGATTAATTCCAAAAGGATACGGAGAAGAATACCCTGATGTAGAATGTCTCTGTGCCCGGTGCAGCGAAGATGAACATCAAAACAATCGCCGTACCACTTTCAAGGTCATCGATAGCGAGTAATTAATTTGAGCTTCCTCAAACTTACTTGTGTAAAAGTCCAAAGCCAGGAAATAGTTCAAATATTATTACAACAAAGAGGCACAGAAGAAAGCATAAATCTCTGTGCCTCTTTGTTTATTTATTTGGCGTGGGTATTAACCAAATTACTTTTACACAAGCCTAAAATATCACATTCTCCACCACAATTCTTCCTTTGTAATTTGGCGTGGCTGCTTTCGTCGAAGCGTAAAAATCACTGAAAAGGCAATTGTCAATGCTCGGCAAATATTTGCGCCTACCCCGCCCAATGCAGTCGATTCGATCTCAAATAAAGTCCAATATAGATTCATGAGAATGTGCAAGGTGATAGGCAACCACAGGTTATTGCGCCATTCTACATACAACCAAGCAAACCAGGCAGCCCCACCGAAGGTGACAAAAAAGACTCCTATCGTCTGACCCAGCGTATTTCCTTGCCAGATATGTGCTAATCCAAAAATTAATCCATTCAAAGCAGCAGCTAAGAAGAACCCCCAACGAGCCCGCTTAAACAATTCACCAAAGACAAACCCTCGGTAATAGAATTCTTCAAGAAAACCCGGGAGCAATGCACTGACAAGAACTAGCTCTAATGACCACGCTGAATACTTTGGCTCGCCAATGAAGGCAAAACCCACTAGCATCGGTAAAGTAAAAAGGAAGCCATACAACAAACCCTCTGTCACACCCGAGCGTAACCCCAGTCGTTCCAGGACTCCTTCACGCCCCCAGCTTAACCAAAAATAGAGGAAAACAGGCACAACGTACCAGCTATAAAATACTAGTCGGCGAAGGTTCAGCTCCGTCCCTACCCAATCCAAAGACAAGGGACGTAAATACCTTACAGCGATATAAATGGCAAGAATAATAAGGGCACAGCCCCACCTAGATATCGATTTCACTAATAGAGGTACTAATTACATGGATACAGTCCCTGTTAATGAGGACTTACAACGACCTTTTTCAAAGCAATTCGTTTTCCTTCTGCTAAAACAGCGACCCAATAGACACCGGGGTACCAATCACTCCAATCCTGTAGCAGGCGTTGCCCTCGACTTGAAGGCAAAGCAAGGCGCCCCATTTGCTGCCCCAAGCTGTTGTAATATACTAACTCCAGCGCTTCTGATCTTTGCAATTCATAATCAATGTACACTTGCCCTTTGGTAGGATTTGGATAGATAGAAAGTCTATTCACCCAAGTCGGGAGTTCACTATCAGTGATCAAAATACTAGCTTCCCGAGTACAATCATTGGCATCTGTCACCGTAACGAAATAGGTGCTTGGAGTCAAATTTTCAATATTTGGGGTATCTTCCCCAGTACTCCAACTATACATATAGTCTGGTACTCCACCACTGGCTGTAGCCGTTGCCATTCCATCGTCATAATTGGGTGGCATCGGTGGCGTAAAGCTAAGGCCTATGGCCAATTGCGCTGGCTCTGTCACATCAAATTCAAACTCCTGAATGCAATCATTGCTATCTCGTACCTCTAAGGCATACATTCCTCCTCCAATACCCATCAGAATCGAATCTAATTCACCTTCTATTACATTTCCCGACTTATACCATCGATAGTTATAGGGAGGCATTCCCCCGGCCACCGCAGCCTCGATGTAGCCATTTGCATCACCAAAACAGAGAATACTCCGTACTGAATCCATAATTTGAATAGGTGAACTAGGCTCTTCGACAATAAATCCATCGAAAATAGCTTTGCAGGTATCTGCATCTGTAATCGTCAACATGTATTGTCCCGCCACTAAGCCTGAAATATCCTGTTCTTCGGCTCCTGAACTCCAAGCATAACGGAAGGGAGGTTCCCCTCCGGAAACTTGTATATTAATAGTCCCATCTGCTCCTCCATTACAAGAAACGGCAGCAATGGAAGTAGAGTCAATGCTAATCACAGCGTTTACCTCTGGTATCTCCTCCATCAAGGTATCACCACAGGAATTGGCATCTTCCATATATAGCGTATACGGTCCACTTCGTACGTTCTTCAGGTCTTCCAAGGTGGAAATCTCCGTGCCTGTACTATCTCGCCACGAGTAATTATACGGCCCAACACCTCCTTGGACGGAAATATTAATCCCGCCTTCAAAACCACCTGCACATTCTATCTCATCTATACCATCCACACTGAGCAACAAAGGTGGTGGAACGCTTACCCCCTCCCGCTCTGTAATGATTCGGCAGCCCGTTTTTAAATCTGTAATGGTCAAACTATAACTATTGTTGATCGGGAGAGTGGTTACCGTTATACTATCTGTTTCAACATTATCCAAGATCAAGGTTGGTCTGAAATGATACCTATACAAGCCCGATCCACCATTGATCTTGGCCGTTACTTTCACATCCTCTTCACCGAAGCACTTGGGGCCTTCCACCACGAATTTATCCAAGGTAATGGGTGTTGTTCTTTCTCGAACCTTGATGGATTGAATAGCATCCTGGCAAGAGGCTGCATCAGTAACTGTCAGGGCATAATCACCAGAGGCAGCGTTAAAGATTACCGCTGTTGTGTCTCCTGTATTCCATTCATATTGATAGGGCTCCGTTCCACCAGAAACTAATGCTACAAGCGTATCAGCAGCATTCAATGGGTCACAGCCTCCTCCTTGTAGCAATGCTACATCCACCACTAAGGGTGCAGGCTCTGTAATTTGGAAGGTTGTATCAATGGGACAGGAATTGGCATCTGTTACCCGTAATCGATAGTCTCCCGCAGCCAAATCAAATATATTCGTAGAAGTTACATTCGTCCCTACCCAATTGATCTGATATGGCAAGGTCCCCCCTACGATAGTTGTTTCGATAAACCCAGTGGAGTCTCCTGTGCAAGGAATAGGGCTAATGGCCTCCGTTATTACGCTCAGCCGATCAGGGTAGCTTAGGTCTAGCGTGTCTGATTCGGAAGTACAGCCGATGCCGTCACTGATCACAAAGGAGTAGGCTCCAGGTCCTAGATCCTCCCGTTCTGTTCCAGATTGTCCATCACTCCAACTCACATCTATGGCTCCAGTCCCACCAGAAAGGATCAGGACATCGAAACCGCCATCCTGCACACCAAAGCAAGAGGGCTGATTCACATCTACATCGAGATCAAACACCTGTGGAGCCGTAATATTGATAATGGTATCATAACTACACCCTTGACCATCCTGTATATTGACGGGATAATCTCCTACTCCAACATCAGACAACAAAGCGGTGGTTTCACCTGAATCCCAAAGAAATTCGAAGGGGCCAACTCCTTGAGGCTGCAAGAGTATACTTCCTGTTTCGGGCCCTACACAGGGTGGAGCGCTTATCGTTAGTTCCAGGTCTAGTTCAATTTGAGGATCCAGCTGAATAGTAAAGGGAGGGCTTTCACACCCTTTCGCATCAACAACTGTAACTACATATTTGCCAATCTCTAAGTTTTCTAACCTTGCTCCGTTTGCGCCATGTTCCCAATTATAGGTAAAGGGCCCCGTTCCGCCCAAGGCTCCTGCCTCAAGCACACCGGTGTTATCTCCAGGGCAGAGTGGTTGAATCAAGTCCACCAGCTGCCCCTTCAGGCTATCTGGTTCTATGATGCTAAAGATTTGATTAACGGAACAGCCATTAAAGTCTGTGATCGTTACCTCATATTCGCCCGCTTCTAAATTAGCGATGGCAGACGATCGACTCCCCGTACTCCAATCATAAGAATAGGGTGCCGTTCCACCTAAGCCTGATACCCGAATAAAACCATCTGTCAAGTCATTACAACTAATATTGGCCAAAGAATCTATTTGAACCTCCAAGCTGTCTGGAGCCAACAAACTCAGCGTATCCAATTGAACACAATTATTTGCATCCGTCAGTGTAAGCGTGTAAGTGCCTTGCTCTAAATCTGGCAGAGAGGTTCTGGACTGACCATTAAACCAATTCAAATTATATGGCCCTGTACCACCAAAGAAAGCCACCTCAATCACCCCATCTGAAGCATCGTGACAGCTTGGCATTTGGAAATTCGGTTTAATGACCAATGAATCTGGTTCTTCCACTAAAATATCCGTCAGAATCGTCTGGCAAGGATCATCCGTTATCGTCACTGAATACAGCCCTCCACTCAGGCCTTCTATACACAAGGTTGTATCTCCTGTGCTCCAGAGATAACTGGGAGCCGTTCCTGTCACATCCAAGCAAATCTTCCCATCTCCTGCTCCAAAACAGGACACATGCTCTACGTCTACATCATTTACGACAGCAGCTGGCCCTTGTACTAGCACATTCCGCAAGATAAATTCACAGGCCTCCGGAGAGCTATCGGTAATGGTTATTCGATAAGCCCCCTGATCCAAGCCACTCAGGCGCATAGTATCCATCACATTGGACTGGGAACCAGTTATTCCTGAACTTCCAAACCAACTATAGGAAAAAGGAGCTATTCCACTCAGCGGGACCATCAATATCTCACCATCCGTCCCGCTACAGCTCGTTACATTGTCTACAACCACGCGAACAGAATCAATACTGTTGATCGTCGTGACCAACACGCTATCGGTTGAAAAGCAGCCTTCTGCATCGGTAACGGTCAAATAATAGGCGTCCAAGGTTCCAGGTAGAAAAGCGGCTTTCACCCCTATTTCACTATCGCTGCTACCTGTACTCCAAAAGAAGGAATAGGGGCCGACTGCATCAGTAGCCTCTACACTCACAATGGTACTACCTTCTCGACAGATAGAAAAGGAATCTGCCGGCGTGAAACTCAAGTTCGGCCCAGTTCTAGCAACAACGGAAATACTATCCGTATCACTACAACCATAATCATTTGCTGCATTGACATAGTAAAAAGTGGTCGAAGCTGGGCTGACCTTTGTGTTGGACAAGAGGTTTTCTGAGGCTGGTGGGAAGGTGCTATGAAAACTAATGGTTGATCCCGTGAAGTTGCCATCCTCTATCGTTAAACTAGTAAGGTCAATCGAGTCGCCAGGGCATATCCCAGGTGCTGCCGGGATTTCTAAGTTTGGATTTGGATTGACAATAATTTTCGCAGCTGCTCGTGTTACAGATCTACAGTCCACTGATTCCTGGAAAGCAAATTCCTCGGCGTAGAAGGTGTATTCAATTGGGACTGGACTATTATTCTCAGGTAAATCCGGTGTGAATTCCTCACCAAAATCTATTGGATTCTCACTGTCTTCCCCTTCGTACCAGAATATAAACCCTCCAAATTGTGGAACGGCCATTACCGTTGCCGTATCGCCAGAACAAATGGTATCATTCTCCACAGGTGGTGGAGGTAGGTTGGCGTCGTCATCAATCCCATTGCAATTATTATCCTTCCCATCACAGGCGATCTCGGGAGCGCCGGGGTTGATTGAAAGATCGGTATCATCACAATCTTGATCATTCGCCACATAATTACTAGGTGGATTCTGGCTACAACTCAAGATAAAAAAGCCTGGCTCACCATATCCATCGCCATCTGTGTCAGCATAATATTGTTGCGTAGGATAACCCAGATCCTGGGATCCATAAAAAACGATATTATCCAGAGCAATATCTCCCTTTGAGCCACTCCCCTTCACGCCCACAAAGCGGAACTGAAGTAGAGCACCATCTGTATAATCAGATAAACTCAAATAGGTCTTTTGCCAATCGATTCCCTGTGGTCCGGTTCTCTCCCAAATGCTTCTCCAGTTGAACCCACCATTTATCGAAACCTCAAGCCGCAGGCTACCGATATCAATACCTCTCATGTGATAGTTAAAAGAAATATGACAAGTATCAGTTCCCTGCTTATTCAATAATACACAGCCGGAAAGCAGGTGAGCTTCTGCTCCTTCTGCACAATCAGAACCAGTAGCCTCCAAATACACGTATTTCCCACCCCCAGGTACATCGTCGGTTGGCCCTGTGCCTTGCGTCGGCGTTCCGCCGTCACCGACAATCCAGTCAAAATCACCAGAAGTGGCATTACGCCATATCCCGTTCATCTCGCAAGCTGTACCACAGTCTTCTGTACAAAGTTGCTCCGCTTCAAAATCTTCCAAGATGGTCAAAGATGGGGGTTGGCAGCTTGTAGTGGCTGTAACGCCACAACTATTAAGGGAAAAACTTGCACTGGCATCACAATATCGGCGTACATAAATATCATAGGTGGTTTCTGCTTGCAGTCCACTCAAAATAAAAGGACTGCATTCTGCAAAAGCAATATCGCCTTGTGATCCGGCCAGAGAATCCACACCTGGAGTAAAACCGACAGGGCCATATTCAATAATGGTCGTTCCACAAAAATCAGGGTCCCAGGCCAGAAAGACGGAGGTGGTATCGATGTTGGTAATTTCTGTACTGGCAATAGGGAGGCAATTGATGGGTTCAAAAACCAGGTTGACGTATTCTAAAGTCCCATCATCATTCACCGCATCATCACATATTTTCAATTGCCATGCCGCATTCGGGTCCGTAAGATTATCATTAAAGGCATAGAAATTCTCCTCCGGTGCGTAGGGATTGTCCAGGAAAGGCGCTTCTCCATCTGTGATGGACTGACAAGCCCCCAAGGCGAAGACGGTATGCATAGAGCAATCTACCGCCGTCGTATCTCCAAAATTATCATCGCCACCGCCATTATCAGCCGTTAATAGGACGGAAGCTCCGCTAGGCGAAACCAAAGTGATATCCAAATCATTATCCCAGGTATGATTAATCAATAGATGTACCTCTTTGAGGTAAACATCGACACCTAAGGTGCTTCCAGGGGCGTTGCTGACATTGATATCGAATACATTAGGTTGGAAAAAGACTTCGCCATCTGGGCAATTATTATCCGTAATGGGTAAACCTAATCGGCAAGCAGAGGGATTGCTCAGATTGGGAGTTTGGCTGAGGAGGAGTTTAAAAGGGAGTAATAACACCAGGCCCAAGAGGCCTTTTTTTAGACTGATCGCAGGGGTCACTGAATATTGCATCTTTCAGTTTTAAGGGATGAAAACGGTGTCGATTGCCACCACAACTCATATTCTGGCAATTTTTGTGTTTCCCAGGCCGTTTTTGGTGAAAGTCATGATGCCTTCTAGTTCAATCATTCCTCCCAGGCCTAGCCCTCAAAATCTTCAGAAAGAGTAATGGTGTAGGTCAGTTTTGGCGCTAATTTAAGAGAATACTTTTAAGAATGGGTAATAATGCAAAATGCCTTTTGGCTTACAGGCGTTATTTACCCATAAATCAAAAGGCATTCAAAAACAAGTAAAATCCTTATAGATTATAAGTCTTTGATCGAGTTTCGATCTAATAATACGTCTTTTAATTCCTTCAAAAATTTGTACTGGTGAGGCAGTACTTTTTTAAAGGCCTCTTTCACACCAACAAAGGTACCATTCTCCATATCCTTCAACTTTTCCTTCAGTTGGATGGCATCTTCGTATAGCATATTCTTTAGAGAAGGTATCTCGTGCCAGTCTCCTTCAACAGCTAGTGCTTCTTCCATTTCACCGGCGCTCTTCTCGACTGGATCCAATTCAATTAGACGTTCTTCCTCTAAAAGGGGCTGGGTATCTTGCATGGAAACTTTTCCTTCTGGAATTTCCCATTGACCTTCTTCTTTCGAGGAATTCACCAAGAATACCTCCAGTCCTTTCTCTTTGAAACGGTAAATAATCAGACTGGCTTTCTTTGAAATACTCATAATAGCTAGTATTAGCTTCTTTGCGAACGATTTAGGGTAAAACAGCTTTGATCAAAAAAAGTTCTCAATTACCCAAGTGACCGTAAAGATAAGTCTTAGCCTATAGACGACCAATTCTTTTTATTTCTTGTCTCGATATGGGCAAAACTATCGCCCCACTTCCGCAGCCATGAACAGCTTAAATCTTATAGGTCTTTCGCTTTTTCTTTTTGGGTTTGGCCCCGTCTTCCAAAGATTTAGGATCTTGTGGTGTAGAAAAATTCTCAGGATCAAAACCCGGGAAATTTTTGAAAAAGTCGCCAAAACCATTCATTCCTCCTTCTCCTTGCAATGACTTGAGCAATTGCTCCGACATGGCTTGCCACTGCTTCATAAAGCCTTGATTTTGCAGACTATCCATGCCCGGAAATAAGCCAAAAGGCTGGATCATCAAAGTATCCATTTGAAAACCAGGAGATCCTTCCTGAAAGCCAAATTGTTCCAGCATCTTCATCATTTCCTTCTGCATCTCACCCAGTTCAAACTTCAACTCTTCAGGCTGATCTTGTGCCTGTCCAAATTGCAAGGCACCTAAGCCGATCATAGCGATCAAAAAAAACTTTTTCATCTTAGTCAATTTTCGATTGATAAAAAATGAAACCTCTTCCAACAATTATTGTGAGTCTCTAGCTAGTCGGCAGTTATCTTGGGGAGAGCCTCACAGCCCAAGGAAATTCAGCTTTTGGCTAAAACACCAACTCAAAATCACAAAATTTGTCAGAGAACTAAAAATCTATTGTCCGTTAGTCACTTTCACCATTTCCAGGATACCCAGTGACAACATTAGGGTCTGTTCTTCTTCATTGAGATCTTCCTTCACAAATTCAAAAGCACGCGCACTCAGAGCCTCATTCGGTGCTGGCAAGCCTTTAACCAAGCTACCGACTTCCCTGTCCTTCACAACAATGGGAAGCATATCTTTTTCTGAACGATTCATGCGAGCCAACATTCGATTAGATTTGGCCCCGTACAGGACATCATTGTCCTTGATTGTCCCAATCATCTGATTATCAACTACTACTTGAGTACCTTTATCACTGATCCAATAGGCAAATTCGTGATTAGCTGTACGCGCATATAAGATCGCATGATTACCTTTACCCAAAAAACTGCGATAACTGTAAGCGACAATCGGTTCCTCAAAGATGGTCTTGAAGGTGCCCTTATAACTCGTTTTGGATCTACTTTTTTTAGACTGCTTAATTTGACTTTTGGAGAAGAGTTCCAATTCCTCCTTGGTAATAGGTACCAATTCCCCGGCCCAGCCCTCAACATCAGCCTTCATCTTAGCTATTTCTTGCTGTATTCTCTTTTTGTTCGGGCGGAAGTTCTTGGTGATATTAGCAAAAAGCCCAAAGGCTCCGGCAATGATCACAATCGCCATTATTGTCAGTATAGTCATTGTTTAAAAAAGTTTCAATTTTAATTGACCGACCTTCATCTTCTTCACCTATTAGCCCATTAACCGCCCCCCGATCGTTGGTTCATCTGTATTTCGTTGGCTTCCGGATCATTGAACTGCTCTCTTCGGGCTTGTAAAGCAATACGGTCATTTTTATCCAAAATAGAAAATTCTGTTTGTAGGATATTATCCATTTCAATCAAGACTTTATCTTTGGACTCCCAGAAAGTGTTGGAAGGTTGCAAAATATCTTCAACTATGCTCTTTTTCACTTCCAATACCTCACCACTTAGTGGATGCTGTCCTTGAACTAGTCGATCCGCTTCCTGGAGCAAGGCAAAATGAAATCCTCTACCCAACAAACTACTCCCTCCATAGTCCCAGGTCTGGATTTGCCAAGCAGAAAAGAAATATTCTACACTGTCCATCGGGAAAGCCTGAATCTTAAATTCAACAAATTGATCGTCAACAAGTTCTTTCGTTGCTTTGGCTTTTTTGATCCATTGTCGATAATCCTCAAAAAGATAGTAGACCGTACCTTCAGCTACCAATTGCGGCACAAAACCGGGAAGCGCCTCTTCCAGCCAAAATAGGTCAGGTTGCACCTGGGCATTATAGGCATCAATTTTATCTTCCAATTGGTCCACAAAGTCTTCGCGTATTTTTCGTCCTCTTTGGTAAACATCTAGCAATTCCGCCGCAGTTTGCGTATTGTGAAAATCCACGCGATAGCTTCGCATTCTATCTGCACCCTCTTGTCCAAAGAGGTTTATTAGTCTCTTTTCTCGAAGTATTTTAGCCACTTCTGAATCCGGAGTGGTTCCCAGGTGAATCGCCCCCGCATATATCCAACCTACAGTCTTATCTTCCGTAGAGACTTTTAGCCAAGGTTCATCAAAGGTAATTCCGCGCAGCTTTATTCGTGTAGTAAAGTCACTTACTTCCCCTTCATCAATCAGGACGGCCCCTTTTTCCAGTTCTTTGATCACCTTGCCCTTCTCTCCCGCGGTTTCACGCATCCGAAGCCGATCGATATTGACAATAAAGGTGGTTTGTTCCCCTTCAACTGTTGACTCGATAGGTCTTTCAACTTTAGGAGTAGAGGTCGTTTCCTCCTCTCCGCTATCCGATTGGCAGGCCCAAAAGCTCATTGTCAATAAAGTCAGTATCAATAGATTACTCTTCATCCGGAGAATTATCATTTTGGTCAAAGTTAATAGGTTCTCTGACAATTCTTGTGATTTCGAGTCAGTCTTTTAACTGAAAACACTCCTTCCTATGGTTGCCGATCCTTTAACTAAAATACAAGTCACAAAAATTGTCAGAAAGAGGGTAAATCGACAAAAGCCACCTCACAGTAGCGAGGTGGCTTTTGATATCGAAATATTCAGGCCTACTATCTTATCCAAGATAAGATTTAAGTGAGTTTCGATTATATGATTTGCGCAAGCGACGAATCGCTCGCTCCTTGATCTGGCGAACACGCTCTCTAGTGAGTCCATACAATTCACCAATTTCTTCTAGTGTGAGCGCTTTGTAGCCGTTTAGCCCATAATAAGCAGATAACACTTCAACTTCCCTAGGTGACAAGATGGAAAGCCCTTGCTGAACTTCTTCCTTTAAGGATTGCTCCATCAACTGCCCATCAGGGCTCATGTCATTATCACCCGAGATCACATCCAACATTGTTGAATCGCCTTCTTCTCCACTCAATGGAGCATCGACAGAAACATGACGGCCATTTCCTTTTAGCATATTGGAAATTTCCTTGGGCTTAAGATTCAGTAGTTCAGCTAATTCTTCATGGGTAGGTTCGCGTTCAAATTCTTGAACAAAGGAAAGAAAAGCTTCATTTACTTTATTGTAGGACCCTACTTTGTTAAGAGGAAGTCTTACTATTCTTGAATATTCTACAATGGCTTGCAAAATAGACTGTCTAATCCACCAAACAGCATAAGAAATAAACTTAAACCCTTTAGTTTCATCAAATCGTTTAGCAGCCTTCATCAAACCCACATTACCTTCATTGATTAAGTCACTTAATGAAAGCCCTTGATTCTGATACTGCTTGGCAACAGATACCACAAAACGTAAGTTTGACTTGGTCAATCTTTCCAAAGCCTCTGCATCTCCTGCACGGATACGTCGAGCAAGATCAGCCTCATCGTCTGCTGTCAACATCGGAATCTTACCAATATCATTTAGATATTTATCCAATGCTAAACTCTCTCTCGTAGTAATCTTATTAGTAATCTTAAGCTGACGCATGAAGTTTGGAATTTATGGAGAAGAATATTCTATAAATGAATACGCTTTCGATCAAAAAAAAGTTGCCGGGCTTTGAATTTACTTGACTTTTTCACTAAAAAACCCTATTAGGCTCAATTTTTATACAATCAGTAACGTCAAAAAGTTCCCAGAGCGTGCGAAAACTACAATTTATTTTAGAAACCGCAAGTAAAAGTGAGCTTCTGTTATTTGGACAACAAATTCTTTGTTAGTTGTTTTCTAAAGGTAGCAATAAGATAATGAAAAAAAAAATACCGAAAACTCTCATTAGACGAGTCTTCGGTATTCCAAATCTATATTTTAAACCAGCTTGTTCTACGTATCTCCGATCTAGGTTCAGCGGAAGAACTAAGCAGTTTTTTTAGTCGCGTCGCGGCCCTCTGTTGTTGCCAGAGTGTTGAGGCTTGGGAATCAAGGCTTTTCGTGACAATCGAAGCTTTCCAGAACGCTTGTCTAGACCGATCAATTTCACTTTCACTTCATCTCCTTCTTTCAGCACTTCCTCTACATTGTCGATGCGTGTGTGTGAAATCTCAGACACGTGCAACAATCCACTCTTACCGTTAAATTCGACAAACACACCGTATGGCATGACGGACACTACTACGGCTTTGTATACATCGCCAATCTCCGGCATGAAGGTGATCTTATTAATGCGAGCCAAAGCAGCCTCAATGGAAGCTTTGTCTGAGCTGGCAATACTAACCACACCTTTATCATCTACTTCCTCGATATTGATCGTAGTACCAGTTGTCTCCTGGATCTCTTGGATCACTTTACCACCAGGCCCAATCACTGCACCAATAAAGCTCTTATCGATCTTGATCTCAACGATTCTTGGCGCATGAGCTTTGAAGTCATCTCTGGGCTCTGCAATCGTCTCTTTCATCTTATCCAAGATGTGTAAGCGACCAGCACGGGCTTGATCAAGTGCTTTTTCCAAGGTTTCGTAAGGTAGTCCGTCAATCTTAATATCCATTTGGCAAGCAGTGATGCCTTTCTCGGTTCCAGTAACCTTAAAGTCCATATCACCCAAGGCATCTTCATCACCAAGAATATCAGACAAAATTGCCACTCTATCTCCGTCAGAAATCATACCCATCGCAATACCAGATACAGGAGCAGTAATGCCTATACCCGCGTCCATGAGGGCTAGCGTACCTGCACAAACCGTTGCCATGGAAGAAGAACCATTAGATTCCAGAATATCCGAAACAATACGAAGTACATATGGGAATTCCTCTGGAAGTACCTGCTTCAAGGATCGTCCCGCTAGATTGGCGTGTCCTACTTCACGACGACCAGGACCTCTCATAGGTTTAGTTTCACCTACCGAAAGAGCCGGGAAGTTATAATGCAGGATGAATCTGTTATAGTGGAAATTCAAGGCATTATCGATCATCTGCGCATCAAGCTTGGTTCCCAAAGTCAAAGACGTCAAACTTTGCGTTTCACCTCTATTGAAAATCGCAGAACCGTGAGCAGCAGGAAGGTAATCAATCTCAGACCAGATGTGGCGAACCTCATCAAATTTACGGCCATCCAAACGCACTTGCTCATCCAAGACCATGTTTCGAATGGTCTGTTTCTTTATTTTTTCGTAGTATCCCTTGGCTTCACCCCACTTTTCATCCATAAACTCCTCTCCTTTCGCTTCCAACAAGGCTTCCTTTAGCTTGTCTTTCACTTCGGAGAAACCTTTCTTACGGGCTTTCTTATCCAATTTGCCTCGAGATACAGTAAGAATATTTTCAACAGTCAGAGATTTCACTAACTCCTTCAATTCTTCGTCGATTTCTACCTCAGCTAGTTCTCTCTTCACCGTTGCTCCCTCTCCTACCAACTCTGCCAAGGCCAACTGAGCATTACACTGCACCTTAATGGCTTCGTGTCCTACTTTCATGGCTTCCAGCAAATCTTTTTCAGAACACTCTTTTGCTTCCCCTTCCACCATCATGATGTTTTCCAGGGTTGCAGCAACAATGATATCCAAGTCGGCTTCGGCTAGAGGCTCACGATTTGGATTAACCACAAACTCTCCATCAATACGAGCCACGCGGACTTCAGAGATAGGGCCGTCGAAGTTAATATCGGATACCGAAAGAGCAGCGGAAGCAGCCAATGCCACAAACGCATCAGGAAGTGTTTCTTTATCACCAGAGATCAAGTTGATGATCACTTGTGTATCGTGCATGTAGCCATCAGGGAACAACGGTCTGATGGCACGGTCTACCAACCTAGAAGTCAAGACTTCATAATCTGATAGTTTTGTTTCTCGGCGGAAGAAGTTGCCAGGGATTCTACCCGCGGCAGCAAATTTTTCTTGGTAATCTACAGATAGGGGAAAAAAACTTTGTCCTTCTCGAGCTTCTTTAGCAGAAACAACCGAAGCAAATAACATAGTGTCACCTACTTTGACCACAACGGCACCGTCTGCCTGGGTCGCTAATTTTCCTGTTTCTAGGGTAACTGTTCTACCATCAGGTAAGTCGAATGAGGTAGAAATTGGAATCTGTTGTCCCATTTTTTTTCAATTAATAGTTTAGCTAAGTCCAGTACAAATACTAGCGCCCTTACCATGAAAGCAGATAATTTGATGAGACTTGTGAGAAGCGGTGAGGAAAGCACAACTTGATCTAAGAACAAGATCAAGTGAAGGAGATTTGGGAATATGTGCCTTTATTGCATATCTACTCGAGAAAACACTCGCTACCACTTTGTTGATCGATTTGTCAGGCTTTCAATTTGAGGTCGGTCGGCAGGAGTGGATTTTTGCTGGTTCTCTTGCCGATTTTAGCTGAATACTGAACCTCTTAATAAATAATAATCCTCTTTTGTCGCGTCAAATTTAAGTTTTATCTAGCACACCGTCTAGATATGGGCAAAAAAAAACGAGGAAGTATGCCATTTTGCACGCTTCCTCGTCTTTTTTATTTACGAATACCTAATTTTTCGATCAGGTCCCGATATTTCTGAATATCCTTGCTGGCTAGGTAAGTTAGCAATCTTTTGCGCTTACCTACAAGCGTTAGCAATGTGCGGCGGCAAGAATGATCCTTTTTATTCTCTTTCAAATGCTCAGAAAGCTTTGAAATTCTGTAAGTAAAGTAGGCAATTTGCCCCTCTGTTGATCCGGAGTTGTTCTTTGCTCCTCCGTACTCAAGAAAGATTTCCTCTTTCTTTTCTTTTGAATTGTATACTGCCATTGTAATTGTTTTAACCGTTAGTGATTACTAAAATCAGTTACAGCGGCGCAAAGGTACAATAATTACATAGACTTGCAAAACTTGTTTTTAAGCCGACTTTTGGGGGTAAATCCTTGGATAAGACTTCTAGCGTGTTGCAAGTCCTTTTTCTAATCCATGTACCGCAATTTTTAGTCCGCAAGTCTTGTTCCCAGCCATCGAACCCGAATTCTCCTGCCCTGCCCAATTTCCTATGAAGAATGGAAATCCAGTATCCGTAAAAGCATTACCTTTGTTGCTCTAAATCAATGATCTTTTGAAACAGAAAGTCCTGCTACTTACCCCGCCTTTCACGCAACTCAATACGCCGTATCCAGCTACAGCCTATTTGAAAGGTTTTTTGCGCACGAAAGGCTATGCTACATTTCAGGCAGATCTGGGAATAGAGGTCATTTTGGCGATTTTTTCAACTGAAGGCTTGAGTCAACTTTTCGACATCCTGGAAGAAAGTGATGTCGCTCTTTCTGATAATGCCTATCGAATCTACAGCTTGCGGGAAACCTACATCAACACTATTGATCCCGTTATCCGTTTTCTTCAGCACAAAAACCCAACACTGGCACATAGCATCTGCGACGGCACCTACTTACCTGAAGGTGAACGCTTCGCCGTATTGGAAGATATGGAATGGGCTTTTGGGACCATGGGCATACAGGATAAAGCCCGACATTTAGCAACCCTTTACCTAGAGGACCTGGCAGATTTGATCAAGGAAGCCATTGATCCCCATTTTGGTTTTAGTCGATATGCCGAACGATTGGGCAGAACAGCTTCCCACTTTGATGACATTGATCTAGCCCTCAAGCAGGAGGATTCCATGGTAAGCAGGGTTTTAAAAGCAAAGTTAGCGGAGTACATTCAAGAATTCGCCCCATCCCTGGTCTGCCTTTCAGTCCCCTTCCCAGGCAATTTATTTGGCGCTTTGAAATGCGGTCAGTTCCTCAAGGCGAAGCATCCAGAGGTCAAAGTCGTGATGGGCGGCGGGTATGCCAATACGGAACTCCGACGGGTAGGTGATGAACGATTGTTTGATTATATAGATTTCTTGAGCCTAGATGATGGAGAAGCCCCCTTGCTCTTTCTATTAGAACACTTAGAAGGCAAACGGCCTTTACAACAACTCAAACGCATATTTGCAAGGCAACATGGGGTGGTTAGTTATTTTAATGGTGCCAAGGAATTCGATATTCCGCAACGTGAAACCGGGACTCCAGATTATCGTGACCTCAAACTTCATGACTATTTATCCGTAATTGAGATCGTCAACCCCATGCATAGACTGTGGAGTGATGGACGTTGGAATAAATTGACTCTGGCGCATGGTTGCTATTGGGGGAAGTGCTCTTTCTGTGATGTAAGCCTTGATTATATTAAACGATATGAACCGGTTACTGCTAGCCTGATCTGCGATCGGATTGAGGAAGTTATCGCCCAAACACAGCAAAACGGTTTCCATTTTGTAGACGAAGCTGCTCCTCCGGCTTTGATGCGAGATGTTTCATTGGAAATCATTCGGCGCAAGCTAACGGTAGTCTGGTGGACCAACATTCGCTTTGAAAAACGTTTCTCCGCCGACCTTTGTCGACTACTTAAGGCAGCAGGATGTATTGCTATTTCGGGGGGATTAGAAGTGGCGTCGGATCGTTTGTTAGCGCTCATGAAAAAAGGCGTGACCGTTTCACAAGTTGCCCAAGTAGCTGATCATTTTACTCGTGCAGGTATCATGGTGCACGCCTACCTCATGTATGGCTTTCCCACCCAAACTGCGCAGGAAACCATCGATTCCCTGGAAATGGTTCGGCAATTGTTTGACGAAGGAGTCGTTCAATCCGGATTTTGGCATCAATTCGCCATGACTGCTCACAGTCCCGTAGGATTAGATCCTGCTGCCTACCAGGTCGAAGCCGTAGGGCCGACCTTTGGCGGTTTTGCAGATAATGACTTATATCATGAGGATGAAGCAGGTTGCGAGCATGAATTATTTTCAGAAGGGCTGCGAAAGTCCCTATTCAACTATATGCACGGAGTCGGCTTCGAATTCCCATTGGAGGATTGGTTTGATTTTGACACGCCGCAGCCATCTGTCCCGTCTACCTTTATTAAACATTCCTTATCCTCAGACAAGGCAAAGAAAACACCTTCCAATACCAGCTTGGTCCTATGGTTAGGGCAGGCTCCCACAATAGATGTCTTTGAAAAAGAAGGGATTGCTGTTTTAAGCTTTTACGATAAGAAGAAGGAATGGGGTTTTGAAACTACTGTCCCACTTGGGCAATGGTTAGCTGAGCTATTCTCCAAACTAATGATTGGGCCTCACTCTCCCCTTACTTTTAAGGCTTTGCAAGAAGACTATGAAAATAATCAACTGGAGGATTTTCCAACCTTCTTACATTCTTTTGAATGGAAACAATTACGGGAGAATGGGCTTCTATTGGTATAGATGACTTGCTTATGTTTTTTAAATTGATGGAGACACATCCTTTATTCCCATGGGGAATCCACTTTTGGTCTAAATTATAAGATTGCAGGCAGTTTGACAACAAACCTACTACTATTGGGAACAATCCTCGCTTTGCAATCATCTCAGATACCCATAGACAACACACCCTCAACATCAAAGATGCTGAGGGTGATAATCTATTATAGTGTAGTATCTACCGATACAACTAGCTATTCTTAAAATTGCGTAGCGCCTCATTCAAGCGCGGCACAACATCAAAAAGATCTCCTACGACTCCATAATCTGCTGCCTTAAAGAAAGGTGCTTCTGGATCTTTGTTGATCACCACAATGGTCTTGGAACTATTGACACCCGCTAAGTGCTGGATGGCTCCAGAGATACCGACTGCAATGTATAGATTTGGACGAATAGCAATACCCGTTTGACCTACATGCTCGTGGTGAGGGCGCCAACCCACATCCGCCACTGGGCGTGAGCAAGCCGTAGTGGCATTCAGGATTTCTGCCATTTCATCAATGATTCCCCAGTTTTCAGGGCCTTTCATACCTCTACCGGCAGAAACTACTAGTTCTGCTTCTGGCAATGGAACTGTACCCTCTACTGTATTTACTTCTTTTACTTTGATTCGACTTGCTGGCACCTCTACTGCCAATGTTTCCACCGCTACATCTGCTCCTACTACTTCCGGCTTCAAAGAATTGCCCATTAAAGACAATACTTTATTGGTAGAGTTGATCTCGTACTCTGCAATTGCTTTGCCTGAGAATACATTCTTTTTCACTTTGAAGCTACCGTCATTGGTTGGAAGGTGATTTACACCTGAAACCGAACCTGCATCCAACTTCGCAGCTAAACGCCCCTGCAAGGATTTACCAGTTGAGGAGTGGCTAACAATTACCACCGTTGCCCCAATTTGCTGAGCTGCAGCAGCAATCACAGCAGTGTATACCTGGCTATCAAATTGAGCTAAGCTCTCATCAGCCACATTCAGTACTTTACTAGCACCGTATTGTCCAAGTGCTCCGGCATTATCCACCGGTCCTAGGGTGAGAGCTGCACACGCTGTACCTAGTATCTCTGCGGTCTTACAACCGTAGTATACAGCTTCCTGAGCTGCCTTTTTTAATTCCCCCTTTTGGCTTTCTGCAAAAACTAAAACCATGGTTTATTTATTTTTCTTCAAGTCTTAGCGTTGACATCCCATTTGAATGCAAATCTAAACTTGATCAGGATTCTTCAATTAATTTGTCATCGTAAGCAAACGCTCTTCCGCGTTGCCAAGAAGCGTTGCATTAGATAACCTTCGCCTCTTCGTGTAGCAAGCGAACTAGTTCTTCCATATCCTCTGGATCAACTAATTTCACGGCTGATTTGGCAGGAGGTAGTTCGAAACCTACAGTTACTGACATATCTGCTGCTTCTGTCGCAGGTTGTACTTTCAGCGGCTTACGCTTGGCCATCATGATCCCACGCATATTTGGAATACGCTGCTCTGCCAATCCCTTAGATGCACTCAGTACAAACGGCGTATCCAATTCTACCACTTCTGTTCCGCCCTCTATGTCTCTGGAAACCGTGGCTGTATTGCCTTCTACTTCCATCTTACTCGCATAGGAAATAAATGGCTGATCAAGTAGTTCGGCTACCATTGCTCCCACCTCAGAGCCGTTATAATCAATCGACTCTTTACCAAACAGCACCATGTCAAAATTCTCTGATTTGGCATAGGTAGCTATTTGCTTCGCTACATACAAGGCACTCTTAGGGTCTGCATCTATGCGTACTGCTTCGTCCGCACCAATAGCCAAGCCTTTACGAATAACCTGGTCATTAGCAGCTGGGCCTACATTGATGATGGTCACGCTTCCCCCTTGAGCCTCCTTCAACTCCAGAGCTCTCACTAGTGCATACCATTCATCATAAGGGTTCATAATATACTGCACGCCATTGGTATCCAACTGTGCACCACCATCTGTAAAGGCGATCTTGGTGGTCGTATCTGGTGTTTTACTAACGCAAACAAGTAATTTCATTAATCACTATTTTACAATTTCATAATTTTATTCCAGGAAGTCGCTACAGAGAGATTAACCATTTTAATCCGAGCGATTTGCGCCAACTTTAAGGCTTTGCTTATGGTTCTTAGACAAATTTCGTATTTCGAGGAACTCAAGAATAAAATTCAACACTCCACTGACAACAATCGTCAGTGGCACTTATTCATCCCATTTTATGATTGTCCACTAGATTTATCTAAGAAGGTTATTTATTAAACTTATAGCCCTATAAAATGTTTTCCTTTCTCGTTAAGCGGGACAAAGATAAATAAAATAATAGCAAGAATGTCGGCCATTCAGCGAATTTTCGCTAATTTTCTAATAGTTTTTACGGCCTGTCATTCCAAGTTAAAACTTCAAGACTTAAGAAATGAACCAAGAGCGATTAGTGCAACTGCAAAACCTACTAGAAAGCAGCCCAAATGATTCTTTTCTCCTGTATGCGATTGCCAAGGAACTTGAAGGCCTGAAACGAACAGAGGAGGCTTTACAGGGATATCAGCAGCTTACGGAACTGCACCCAAATTATGTAGGCACCTATTACCATTATGCCAAATTGCTGGAAGAGGAAGAGGAGTTTACGGCTGCCCTGGATGTCTACCAGGCTGGCATAGCCGTAGCCCGTCAGCAAGGAGATCTGCACGCTTTGGGCGAATTATCAAATGCAAAGACCAATCTGGAATTAGAACTCTAAGTCACTTACTCGTCACCGAAGAGCCTTCTTTTCTCCTTTGCTCCTACCCATTAACAATTGACCCTTCGATCACTTTACGAAGCTTAGAAATTAGAATGACCTCTTTTTCACTTTATATGATACTTCTTTGTATCCAATCTGTCCTTTCGCGGAAATGGCTTCAATGATGATCTGCATTTCCCCTATATTATCTGCATTGTAAAAAGAAGCATTGGTATGACCATTTACCTCAAGATTGGGCTCCCAATGAATGAGCCCACGTAAATCGGGTGTATAGAAATCATCCATTTTGACATTGGTATGCTTTGGGGCATAGAACTCGTATGGTGGTGCAAATACAGGCACAGCTGTTTTAAAAATTCCTGTAGTTTTATTGACTCCAAAAAGCCCCTTCCCAGCGAAAGTATATATCGCGATAATATTACCAAATCCTGGTGCATCAAGTGGATGTACCTCAGGAAAAACATCTAAGTAGTGACTTCTAAATGCTTTAGAGTTCTTAATGATTTCAAAACTACTCACGTTATCAACGGGGATATTAGGAACATATTGATATTCATACTGTCTAATGGGAATACCATCGATTACCACCAAAGTGGGACCGAGCGAATTCTGAACTTCAGCATATAAAAAACCACTGATATCCCATATCTTGATTAGCTTTGGATAATTAAATTTTATCACGCTGTACAATCCATATGACCAACTTTCCTCTTTTTCTTGAATTTCTTTACCGGAAATAATTATATCTGGTTCCCCATAATTGTCAATTACTTTTTTCCTGCTAGGAGTAAGCCTTAAGTCTGTGACTACGACCTCATCTAGCAATATCAGACTATCACTTAAAACAGCAGCATCTTGAATTTGCCGGCGCTCCTGGTTTTTTGCTACAACTTCCTTTATGGTGCTATCTATTTGCGCTAATGATTTGATATGATTAAAAGTAATCGGAGGGGATTCCTTTTCATCAATTTCAATCTTGTAGTTTATTTTTTTTCCTGTTTTCTTAGCACTCTGAATAAGGATATTGAGTTTTTGTCCGTATTGATCATCTAAAGCAAAGGCAAATCTTCCACTGCTGTCTACTGCCTGGGTTTGGAAAGTTTGAGGATCGCCGAATGTTGCCAAAGTTAATAGGACGTCTTTTTTTCTTTTCTTTGAGAGTATACCACTTACTTTGCCGGAAACCGCCAGAAAGGGTTCCGGTTGATAGTAGATTTCACCTATAGGCTTAGTGTAATGGTATTTACGCCACCCCTGGGTAAGCATCAAGGCATCCAAATGATAGTGCATTGAGGAATCTGCTCTGAAGTAGAACCCAGGATCTTCAATCTCCCCTTCTAAATCAGAACTAAGCAAGAAAAAGGTCAAAATATTCTCTCGGGTAAATTGTATCTCTCCCAATTGGCTCTTATTAATGACCAATAAAGAAAGGTTGGCAGAGACCGCTTCCCCTTTGTCATCTGTCACATTTACATTGACCTCGGTTTTTTCTCTTTGAGTATAACTTTGTTGATCAGTAGCAGCTTTGATATCTAGTCTAGTTTCTGGTCGCTCGTTAAAATAAAGACGTTCAGCTACAACTTGCCCCAGTCGGTCAATCATGGTGAAGGCTAGTATCCCTTCTGGTAGTTTATTGGATAGCAATGTACTTGAAAGTTTACCATCCTTTAGTCGCCCTGTTATGTCATAGTACCCCTTGCCTCTACAAGCGATACGAATCCGAATGCTATCACTTTTCAGATAATTTGAGGAGGCTTTGATATATAAGTACTTGTTTCTTTTTGATATGGATAAGATATTGCCTTTTTCTGCGATTCTCGGCAATGGATATAATAGTTTTAGACTTGCTTCTTTCCTAGGGGAGAGTTGGGCATAATAGGTCTTATTTTGATCAATTTCGGTTATACTAAAAGCCCCCATTCCCATTGGATTACTTTGAAAACTGGTCAAAGTATCGCCAAGTTCATCGACGATTAGTCCACTTACGGGTCTTCCTTTCCCAGCAAAATCCAAGGCTTTAAAACCTATTTTACTCATTAGACCATGCACCATTTCCCCACTCTCCGGAAAAAACTGAAGATCGAGATAATCCTCATTCACCGCAATCGTTTTAGAATGAACATCTTGGTTTCGGCTTCGGATTTTGAGCGTCACAAATTGACTTTCAGTCGGGATCAGATAATCTAATCGATATTGTTTTTGCCTGTTTCTCTTTAGCGTAAGTGAATCCTCTTTTCCATCAATTGTTATGAAAACATCCAAGCCTTTTTTGTGTAGACTATCCAGGGCAAGAGGATCCAAAATGGCTTGTAAATGCCGATTCTTTTCTCCTTTTTCAAGCAAATGAACATGGCGTATGGGTTCTACCCTTTCCCTCACTACGCTGTCGAATATCCGGATGTATTGTTCGAAGAAGAAAGCTTTATCAAAATTCTTATTCCACTGCGTATAGGCTCGTACCAAATACTGTCCAGGTAAATAGTACGGGCTCAATATGAAATAGCCTTCACCTATACCTTCCTTAATTTTAAGCAACTTACGTTCAACTATTTTTTCGTTTGGCGCAATCAATTCCACATACAACACCCCACTCAATAGGGAGGGAGTATGATCAACCGCCTGTCTGATCAGGGCTTTAAACCATATAGTTTGATCTGTTGTATATACTTCACTATCCAGTTGCAAATAGATTTTCTCCGCTAAGGCCTGATGGGTGTAAATTTCGGATGTTTGCGCTTGGGGTACCCTTGCAGCGTATGACAATATTAGTAGGATCAAAGCTCTAATCGACAGGGGCCTTGTCATGAAATGGAAATTTGCAATTTTAAACAGTACGGGTTAAGGCAATAAAGATACGACATTGGCTAGTGATAAGAAATGTCCTTTAGGTTTTGATCGGTCACTTAGATGCCATATTACAGTATGTATCCGTCACCTAGGACGAGGCTATCCATAAATTGCGTTCACCAATCAAAAGTAGTGCATGTTTGACGGTCGTCAAACATGCACTAAAAGTGGTTAGCCAAGTAAGTTAGCTGCTCAAGCCTGACATCATTGGATAATTTGCCGACTATTAAGAAATTGAATAATCATTAAGGAGGCGGAATTGAGACAGAAAGCTAATCGTCCAGGAGGCTAGCCTTCCTTACTAACTGTACGAAATCTGCTCTATCTCCATTTGGGTCGCTCTCTAGGCCAATATTGGCCATATCCATCACCTTTTTATACGTAATATCTCCCTTAAATTGAGAATCTCTCAACAACAGGCCAAACCCGGCAACTGCTGCCGAAAATTGGAAATTGGCCGAGGAAGCTTTAAAGTCGATCACCCGATTTGGAACAACCTCTTCAAGCAAAATGCTCTTTTCCTCTCCTATCGGCTTATAGCGCAGCTTTAAGGTAAAGAGATCCTTGCCGGTCAAGGCCAAATCTTTCAAGCTAGTTTGCTGATATTTCAAATCCGAGGCCTGTCGGATGGGTTCTTGTGAATCGGCAGGGACAATCTCAAATAAGGCCGTAACCGTGTGACCTGCCCCCAGTTCGCCAGCGTCTTTCAGGTCGTCATCAAAATCTTCATTTGCCAATTTTCGATTTTCATATCCGATCAGGCGATAAGCTTTTACCGCGACAGGATTGAATTCGACTTGCATCTTCACATCTTTGGCGATGGTGAATAAATTGGCGCGCATCTCCCTGCCAAACACCTTTTGAGCCTCACGGATATCATCGATATAAAAGTAATTGCCGTTTCCGGCATTACTAATCTGTTCCATCCTACCATCTTTATAATTACCCATCCCCAAACCACAGATGGTCAGGTATATATCGTCTTTACGTTTTTCCTCAATGAGGCGAACCAGGTCAGCAGAGGACGAGACACCGACATTAAAATCACCATCCGTAGCAAGGATAACACGGTTATTGCCGCCTTCAATCAAATGCTCTTTGGCTACTTGATAAGCCAATTCAATGCCTTGCCCGCCAGCGGTTGAACCACCAGCTTGTAGATCGTTTAGGGCACTTAATATCTTTTTCTTTTGCACAGCTGGTGTCGAGGGTAAAACGAGGCCAGCGGCACCCGCATAGGCTACCACTGCTACACGATCTTGCTCACCCAATTGATCCAGCAGAATGCCAAGAGATTTCTTGAGTAGCGGCAACTTATTGCGATCACTCATCGAGCCTGAGCAATCGATTAGAAAAACCAAATTGCTTGCCTTTAAATTATCCAAATCCAGTTTTTTGCCTTGAAGGCCAATATGAACCAAATAGTGTTCCTTATTCCAAGGTGCAGTTGCCACCTCTGTGGTTAGACTAAATGGATGCCTATCAGCGGGCTGGGGGTAATCGTAGCTAAAATAGTTGATCATTTCCTCAATACGGACTGCATCAACGGGCGGAAGCTCGTAATCCAGGTATCGGCGAATATTGCTGTAAGAAGCATTGTCAACATCAATTGAAAAGGTAGAAAGCGGGTTTTGACGGGCATTCAAGAACTGATTTTCTCGAATAATATCATATTCTTCCGTGTTGTGCGAAAGTTTGTCTTCTTCCGGCTCCGGGGCGACTTGCTCTAGTTCCTCGTATTCCGTAACTGGAGCATATTCGACTTCTCTTGTCGTATAATTACCACTGGTATTGTGGCAACTCCATAGGATCACCTGGAAAAAAGCGATGACAATTAGGGTCTTGGTTTTCATAAAATAGTTTTTTTGGTTTGCTGACAAGTTTTGTGCTTTTGCTTTTAGGTTTTAGCAGGAAGCCTTGCTTCTGCTAGTGTAATTATGCTAACTCAAGCACTCGCGACAAAAATTATCAAATAAGGTTTTCAGTAGAGATGCAGAAATCGTAATATTTGCATAGCAGATGGCTAATATTTGCATCTCATTAACAAATTCGGGAGGCGGGGCAAACGGAAAAATTATGAGTAAAACTCCAATATTATCCTGCAGAACCCTATCTTTGTTATACCGGATAGATGATAGTAATAAAGGACGACCTAGATTGAGCAAAAATTAAAGAGGTCTATGATGAAAACAAAAAGTACCCTTTTGCTCACGGCATTTCTGGTCGTTGTTGGACAAGCATTTTGCACACACCTAACTACTCTCCCTACAACTTCTTTTTTGAATTGTACGGCTACAATTGATGCTGGATCAGACCAAACCGTCTGTAGCGCTGGTGCTACAGCAAATTTGGCAGTTGTTATTAATGGAAACGCCCGTTCCATTGATTGGACCCCTGCCGCTCTGGTTAATGATCCAAAATCAAGCACTCCTATTGCCACTGTCAATACAACAACGACATTCAGTGTGACCGTTAGCACTTTATCAGATCAAAATTTGATCGTTAATGGTGATTTCGAACAAGGTGATATTGCTTTTACCAGTGATTACATTCCAGGTACTGGAGGTTCCAGTGGTTTGTTAACAATGGAAGGACAATATGCTGTGGATAACAATCCACGGGATACCCATCGTCGTTTTGTCAATTGCAGCGACCATTCAGGCAACGGAAACATGATGGTGATCAATGCTTCTGGTAATACAGACAATGTTTGGTGTCAGACCGTTAGTGTAACGCCAAACACAGACTATGATTTCAGTGCCTGGGTTAATACAGTAGAGCGGCAAAATCCTGCTCAGCTTCAATTTTCTATCAATGGCTCACTCTTGGGCAGTGTTTTTAATGCTTCGAGCACCACTTGTCTATGGGAAGAGTTTTTTGCCCAATGGAATTCTGATACCAATACCAGTGCCAACATCTGTATTGTCAATGTCAATACAGATGTTGCTGGCAATGACTTTGCTATTGACGATATCAGTTTTCAAGAAATTTGCCACCTAACAGAAGAAGTGACCATCAATGTTGCCGATCTAAATGCCGATTGGAATAACCCCGGTACCATATGTCAAAATGAGCCAAGCTTTGTATTAGATGAATTATTGGACGCAGCCGCCACTCCAGGAGGAACCTGGACTCTTGATGGACAAGTCGAAACGGTACTTAATGCAAGCAGTTTATCCATTGGAATGCACCAGCTTAGCTATACGGTAACAGCTGGGCCTTGTACAGAAACTTTCCCTGAAAATATAATGGTTGTTGGTTCACCGACAGCAGGTCTGCCTGAATTACCTGAGCGCTTTTGCAGCAATTTTGATAACCCCATTGACTTAGGTACTTTGCTATTAAATGCTGATGCCGGAGGTTTTTGGACAGAAAGTTCTTCCACACCTTCTACGGGTAATGGCTTTGATAGTCAAAGCGCAATTTTTAATACGATTGATCAGGCTCCAGGTAACTATGTATTTACCTATGCTGTTAGTGGTCCGGCAGGATGCCCTGCTTCTACCGTAGATGTTACAGTTATTGTGGAAGATACGCCCAATGCCGATGCAGGGGAAGAAGTGGTTCTGGATTGTGTTGTGGACCAAGTAACACTGGGTGGAAGCGATCTATCTGTAGGAACAGGACTCAGCTATCAATGGACACTTGACAATGGCACTCCGATAAATATGGGGAACACTCCCTTCCCTGAGGTAACTGAAGCAGGCACCTATGTCTTGACCGTAACAAATATAGCCAATGGATGCACTAATACGGATGAAGTACAAGTAATTGAAAGGATCACTGATATCACAGCTACCGCTGAAGTATCTCCAATCAGTTGCAATACAGAGAATGATGGAATCATCGCCATTACACAAGTTGAAGGTGGAGATGAGCCTTATATGTATGCCTTAGATGATGGTGCTTTCCGTGCACAACCGCTTTTCAACAACCTATCAGCAGGCTCCTATCTAGTTAGGGTCATGGATGCAAATGGATGCGAGGAAGTCGTTGAAGTTGTTTTGGAGTCACCGGAGCCATTAACTGCCGTTATTATAGCCAAAAACCAGGTAGACAATGATGATCCAGTAGTAGCCTTAGGCGATAGCATAGAGCTCCAAGTCTTGCTAAGCAAAGAAGACGGGATCACTAGCCTCGTTTGGGATCCAGTACAAGAAAATTGCCCCGGATGCACTAGTATTTGGGTTAGCCCAACCGCAACGACCAATTATTCAGTGCAAGTATCAGATAATGCCGCATGCGATGCTACTGCAGGCATCACGGTAAGAGTAGATCGGAAGCCAAAGATATTTGTCCCTAACGCCTTCTCTCCAAACAATGATGGCAAAAACGATTTCTTTGTCATCAATGCTGCGGGTAATCAGGTAGATGTCATCAATAGTTTCCAAATTCTTGATCGCTGGGGGAATCTTCTATTTCAACGAGACAACTTCATGCCCAATGATCAACAATTTGCGTGGGGTGGCACCTTTAGAGGGCAAAGAGTAAACTCCGGGGTTTACGTTTATTTTGCTGAAATCACCTTACAAGACGGTTCCTTAGTACAAACCCAAGGTGAGGTAAGTGTAATTTATTAGCAGCCAGCTCAAAACATTATTGCTGGCTGCTAATTAAAGCACCTAAAAAACTATTATTTTCCTATAACTATTTGACATATCCACAGCGGATCATAAATAGTAATTTTCTAATATTAGAAATCTGTTTATTTTAGCGTTTGAAATAATTGACGATTGAAATACAAATAGCTTTTATCGGGCCATATGCCCTCCCCTCCCCCAAATAGTCTGTGTCGTATAATTTAGGATAGAATTTAGTTAGACGATAGTGATTCTCACTATTATCAAACATTTTATTACATAGGGACACATTTACTTTTTATTAATTTTTACTACTTTCGTTGTTTCAGTTTCGTTTTAAAGATTTGACGACCTAAACCGTTTTAACCCCAATCCCAATACACCCCTATGTTACTGGCTTTCAGCCAATGGGTTCCCCCTTTGACTCGACCGATTTAGTCGGTTTAAACCCATCACACTAACTAATAATGAATCATTTTCCAAAAACGAAACATTGGACGACACTACTTCTATTGTGTATTGCGATCAGTGCACATTCCCGTCATCTACAGCGTTTCGACGACCAAAGACACCTTAATCCAAGCTCCTTTAGTTCACTGGTTGAATCTAAAGTAGGAGCCACCGCCCTTGGCGTCCCATTGCAGGACAGCAAGTCATCCGTAATCGATTCGCCATCACCATCCCCTAATGAAAAGTCAAAAAACGGCCTAGGTACGGAAGAGACTGCCGTGGCTGAATCAGCCCAAATGTGTCCGGACCTGACCTTTGAATTTAATGTACCCAATCCTATATGTAGGAATACGGAGAATGACTCTGTTTTTCTGGCGGTTACAGTGACAGGAGGCCCAGGCACAGGTTCTGGCACTTGGATTGGTCCTGGCATCGTAGATCCCGCGAATGGGATTTTTAATCCTCTTTTTGTAAGTCCTGGCACAACCACCATATCCTACCTCTATCAAGAGGAAGATTGTGAATATACTGCCACTGTGGATTTAGAAATCATAAGTACGCCATCGATTGGCTTCAATGTGGTTGAAAATCTCAAATGCCAACTGGACACGATCAAAGCTTATCTAACAAGTCCTATTCCGCCGAATACAAACCTTGTATGGGATCTGGATGGTGGAGAGATCATTGGTGGAGATCCAGCCGATACACTCCTCATGACCTGGGATACGCCTGGAAATAAATGGATCCAATTGCGAGCCGAAGAAAACGGATGTCTATCCAGTCCACTTCCACTGCCTGTTATATTAGATACGCCTTTAGATACGCCCGCTATCGTTTGTGATCCAACTAATAATCGCGTAGACTTTTCCTGGTCGCTGGTAGAGGACCACCAAGCCTTCATTGTATTTGTAGTGGAAGGTCCTAATGGCTTCATTACCTCAGATTCAAGTTATCGAATTGAGCCTCTCGAACCGGGGCAAACGGTAATCGTTAGGCATGCTACCATCGCTAACAACTCCTGTCCTAATATTTTTCAAGACTTCGGGTGTGAGGCACTACTGTGTCCGATTGTAGACATGAATATTGATACTATACCGCCGATCTGTTTGCTCAATGGCCAACCTCAAACAATAGACCTGACCGCCAGCATTGTAGATGATAGTCCTGGCGGAGGAACCGTGAGTTGGCATGGGGTAGGGATCACAGATACCTTAGTGGGACAAATTACCGTTGATGTATCCATGGTCGGGCAGGAGAATAAAATCTATGTCAATTACCATAATGCTTTTTGTTCTTATCAGGATAGCACTACCTTTCAAGTATTAACCGAATCAGAAGCCAGTTTTTCGATGCCTACGGCCTTTTGTCTAGGAGACACTGCCGAGGTGTTTTTCACAGGTTCAGCCACAGCTGCAGCCGACCTCCGTTGGGATTTTGGAGGAGGATCGATCCTGGCCGGCGAAGGGATTGACAGCGACCCTTATTTAATTATTTGGCCCAGTGAAGGAACCTTCACTACTCAATTGGAAGTTGTAGATCCGGGTTGTGGGAATGACTTTAGCTCCCAATCCATCAATATTGCCGCTCCTCTACCACCAACAGTGATACAATGTGAAGCGGGATTGGATAGTGTCGTATTTACTTGGACCCCGGTTCCTGGCGCAAGTGGTTTTATAGTCAATGTATTAGAGGGCCCTCAAGGAGAATTACTGGCAGAAGGAGAATACATTATTCGAAATCTTCCCCCCAGCACGCCAGTAACCATAGAAGTAGTGTATTCAAGTGCAGATTGTGATGGAAGTCGGACAACATTGAGTTGTAGTTCGGAGGCTTGTCCAGATGTCAATATTACGATGATTCCACTGAGTCCACAATGTTTTCTCAGCGGTATTGTTGATACCGTTCCACTTAACATAAACTTGGATGTACCCGGCGGAGATCTGGTATTGTCTGGTCCTGGTATTTTTGACCCTAGCACCTCAGCTGTAATCATTTCTCAGGATATGATCGGGCAACAAAATAAAATATTTGCCACCTACAGTTTCGGCATATGCACCTATCAGGACAGCATTACCTTTGAAGTCTTTGACACGCCGACAGCCAGTTTTGATATTGGTGCCAATAGTTGTGTTGATGAGAGTCTTACCTTGACCTTCACGGGTTCAGCAGCAGCAGATGCCACCTTGGTATGGGAATTTGATGGGGCTACAATTATTGATAATCCAGATGATAGAAATCTAAGCTTGGCTTGGGATTCTGAAGGCGTAAAGAATGTGAGCCTATTTGTAGCTAGTAATGGCTGTTTTTCCGAAACCGTGGTGCAGAATGTTATGATTAGCGCTCCGGTCGCACCGCCTTCCATTGTTTGTACCCCAGGTATAGATCAGGTACGATTCGATTGGACAGCTGAAGCAGGCCTGGAACCGGGTCAAGTTACCGTATTATCTGGACCAAATGGCAACATGCCGACGCCCACTTCCTATGAAGTACTCGGCCTTTCTCCTGAGGAGACGATAGAAATTTCTGTTCTATTTCCTAGTAGCATGAATTGTCCAGATACCATAGCAACGGCTACTTGTACGACTACCGGATGTCCAGCGGCTGGGGTGGTTATTGATCCCGTACTACCTATTTGTTACCTAGGACCTGGAACCCTGAACCTCACCTTTACAACAGATGCTGCCATTAGTGGTGGGGTGCCGAATTGGAGGGGTCCGGGCGTCGTAGATGCTCTAAACGGCTTGTGGCAATTGGACGAGAATGCGATTGGTAGAGACAATCAGATTATCCTTGATTATACATCCGGTGCCTGTGCCTTTAGTGACACCATACAAATTGAAGTAAAACAGGGGCCAACTGCTGACTTTACCACTCCTAGTCAAATTTGCCCAAATGAAGCGGCAGAAGTCATCTTCACCGGAACGGCAAGTGCAAATGCAGTATACAACTGGGATTTCAATGGCGGAAATGCTCTACCGGGTACAGGTCCTGGTCCTCATCAAGTCACCTGGCCCAATGCTGGGACGTTCGAAATAAGCCTTTCTGTAGAAGATAATGGATGTGTCTCTGGCACAACTAGAACTTCCACGACCGTACTAGAACCCTTCATTACTCCAACTGTAAATTGTAGTTCGGATCTTAGTTCTGTAACCTTCAGCTGGGACGCTGTTCTTGGAGCTTTGTCTTATGATATAGTACTAAGTCCAGCTGGCTTGAGTGGTGTATTTCTCGATGAAACGACCTATCAAATTACGAACCTAGATCCAGGAACGATAGTTGATTTACAATTGACGGCCATTGACCCGCAAGGATGCCGAGATGTAAGCGTGAATCAATCTTGCATGACGGAGGAATGCCCCCTTGTAAAAGTAGAGTGGGATGCCCCAGACGCCGTTTGCGAGGGTAGTCAGGCTATTATCACTTTCACCGTGAGTTCTCCGACCATTTCTTCTGTAGATTTACAGTTCAGTGATGGGACTAATCTAACGGACCTAAGCGGTGTGGTAGATGGGCAAGAATTGTTGGTTGATATTAATGGTAGTACCACCTTTACGGTCACACAGGTTACGCTTCCAGGCATACCTGAATGCATACCAGAATTCCCTGCCCCAATCACCATCGATGTTAATCAGATTTTATCGGCGGGTATTGGCACAGATCCTGCACCACTCTGTAGTGGCGATAGTCAAAGTTTTGATCTATTCACGCTGCTAAACGGAGCTGATGCAGGCGGAAATTGGAGTGAAACCTCTAGCAACAATGCCAATGGGGCCTTTAACCCTAGTGTAGGGAGTTTTACAATAAATGAATCGATATCTGGAGTGTTCCAGTTTCAATACGTTGTAGCAGGCGGAGCACCTTGCCCCAATGATACAAGCTCATTAAGTATCACGGTAAATCCAACTCCGGTAGCAGCGGCAGGAGATGATGTGTTTTTAGACTGTTTAAGTAACATGGCTACCTTGGGCAGTACAGCAACAACTGCTGGAATGGTTTATGAATGGGAGCTCACCAATATGTTTATTGCTGACACCCGTGAGCTTGAGGTCGAAACCGAAGGGAGCTATTCACTTAGAGTCACAGACCCGGCCACCGGTTGCGCTGCAGAAGATCAGGTTATCGTAACGGCCTATGATGAATTCTTTGTTCCTTATGTAAATATCTCGCCTGTTAGTTGTGATGGAGAAGGTGACGGGTATCTGATTATTGATTCTATCGTCGGAACAGCTTCTAATGTCAGATCAGCCTTAAATGGCGGACCGTTATCAGATTCCAGGAGTTATGGGCCATTGACGCCAGGAAGCTACGAGTTATTATTCATAGATGCACAAGGTTGCGAACAACGATATGAGTACATTTTAGATGCTCCTTCTCCCCTACTAGTTAGTCTGCAAGCTAAGTTGAATGGTACCGACAATATGATCAATTTGGGAGATAGTGTTGTTCTGGAAGCCTTAATCAACACCTCCCAAGATAATATTCAGTCTATTAGTTGGAGTCCAGATCTTCCAGGTAGTGATGGCAATTTGAGTGTATTGGTCAAGCCTGCCTTTTCTTCAACTTACACCGTGACTATTGTCGATGATAACGGCTGCGTGAGCATGGATCGAATTGACCTGCTCGTCAATAGAGACATCAACGTTTTCATGGCTAATGTATTTCGCCCAGGTTCATCCGGATCGAATAATATCTTTATGGTTCAAGGTGGGTCTCAGATTAATATGGTCCTCAATTTTATGATCTTCGATCGATGGGGAAATAAAATGTTTGAAGCCACCGACTTTCCTCCCAATGACCCAACACATGGTTGGGATGGCACCTATCAGAATCAACTGCTCAACGCTGGTGTATATGTCTACTGGCTTGATGTAGAATTGACGTCTGGCGAAGTGATGACCTTGAAGGGCGATGTTGCCTTAATTAGATAATAGTCAAAAATACCGCCTCCTTTTAGTTTGGTGGTCTTCTCAATACTAAATCCTCTCTCCATCAGCATATTTTGATAGTCCATTAAATCATGCTGATGGGGATGCAGGATATCTCCCGGAATTAGCCGAAAAACACTTTTCAGCAAGCTATAATTGTGGACATCTATACTTAGGATCAGCCGGCCTCCCGGTTTGAGCCAAATCTGTAGTTGGTCTAGACTTTTGGTCAAATCTGCTACATGATTGATAACATTACAACAAAAAATGATATCGTATTGCTTAGGTGGCTGATAATCCTCTAAGGCTGTGGTGATGAATTGAACTTGCGGGTAATCTGCTGGGTCGAAATGGGTGAGTTGATCCTCGTATTGCTGCAACAACGGATCAATAGCAACAAGTGGCTTCCCTTTAAGGATCATGAAGATACCTGCAGGACCACAACCCGCATCAAGTAAGGCTTCTTCCCCTTTCAGGTTCAGGTCACATACTGCCAGTACGCGCTGCCAATAGGCTGACTTTTTCTGGAGATAAGTGCCTTTGTCTTTATCTTGCAAATACCACCTCCACCAACGAATTTCCCAAAACTGCGCCAACCGCCATCTAAAGTTCATACCGAATTCTCTCTTTTTTACACAAATGTCCGAAATATCCCCGAGCTTATTCTCCGATTAGGTACTTTTGCAAAGCTAAACAGTAAGAGTAAAGCCGGCTGTTTTGATCGACAAGCTGTGGCTATAATTTTGAACCTCCTCCACTGTTTCTTGTTCTTCTAAGATAAATATAGTGAGGTGGCTTTATCAAACAAGTGATATTAAATGCTCTACGCAGTAGGAACCAAGGTACGGTTAATCCACACAGGAGATGAAGGGCGTGTCATTGGCATGCTGAGCAATGGCATGTTGAATGTACATGTATTGGATGACGACATGGTTATCCCCATCTCCCCTGAAGATTTGACTCCGCTTACTGCTGAAAAAAAAACTACCCAGAAGGCTAGCACGGCAACCCCTACTATCAAACCTAAAACATCGAGTAAACCACCTAAAGGCACCGATGCAATAACAACTTATTCTAAAGACGCCGTCAGTCACCAAGGTATCCTAATAGCCTTTGAACCAGTATTGAATGCGGATGCCACAGCGGAAAAATACCTGATCAAGTTGATCAATGACTCTGGTTATGATGTATTATTCCAATATTCTCTGCTCCTGGAAGGTGTAGTCGAAGAAAAGAAAAACAGCAAGTTACCGGCTGCCTCTTTGATACATCTTGGACAATTGTGGTACGATGAATTGAATGATGCGCCGGAAGTATTGCTGGCCATTTGGCGAATAACAACGGATGGCACCGGAGGGAAACAAGAAAAGAAAATCCGATTAAAGGCAAAGACCTTCTTTAAGTCTACCCAGATCGCTCCCCTTTTAGATAAATCTGTCCATCTATTTCCCGTTTTCGATTCGGTAGATACCCAGCGCAGGGATGCCAAGGAAAATTTGCAGAACTACACCAAGCGGTTGAGTCGGACAAAACCAAAAATCACCTATACCGGTAACAAGATCGAAATCAATACCACGGCCTACGCTGAATTTCCTACCGAGATAGATCTACATATTGAAAAACTACTTCCAGACAGCAAGAAACTAGATAAACGAGCCATTTTGCGTATCCAGTTGGAAGCTTTCGAAAAATATGTCAATCAGGCTATCCACTTGGGTATGGATCGGGTATTTATCATACATGGAGTGGGAGAAGGGAAATTACGCAATGCAATAGCTACACGTCTTATTCAACTCCCAGAAGTAGTATCCTTTAAGAATGAATTCCATCCTCGTTATGGGTTTGGTGCCACAGAAGTGATTTTTTAGTACTCACAACATAGCTGAACCTCATCCCCGCAACTTCCATTCTTATTGTACGCAAGCATGTCAATTTCTGCCTGTACAGTCATGTCTGGAACTCATGCCATATATCTATAGGACCAACTAATAACAATGCTTACTGACATTGTAGAAAAGGAAAAGCGCCTAGCTCGAGTGAGAGGACCTATATGGTCAAAAAAGCATACTACTTAGCAGGGGCGAGATTTAATCGATTCAATAACAGCAGTGTAAAGAATAAATAGAAGGCTACGCCAATCGAATTTTCAAGAGTGTGTTCGATCATAAATGTGGCTAGTATCAAAGTAAAGAAGGTAAACACCAAAGGATGTTTATAATTTTTCCGATACAAGACAGGAAAGGTTATGGCTATTAAAAAAACAAGTCCTCCAATTACCCCTGTTCCAGCTATAGTATATAGGAACTGGTTATGCGGCATAAGTGCGATGGGATAGGTAGGGTGCTTTTCTGCAAACTGCGCATGCACTGCCTGACGAAGGTTGCCTGCCCCAACACCAAGAATGGGATACGAACGAGCGATCTCATATCCGATTTTCCAGGAAATGATCCGGCCAGCATCTGCATATAAATACCCCTCTCCTTTATTATACATCATCAGATCATACCGCATATAGCTGATCTTCGATCTAAAACTTGGGATAAAGTGATAGCTAGCTACTGGTAGCACCGTCAAAGTAAGCAATACCATTACGGATAACTTCCATCGTTTAGACCATAAGCCTCTCACAAAAATGTAACTTGCGATACTGAAATACATGGCGATTAGTCCGGTTCGAACCGATAAAAAATGAAGGAAGGCGAATAGAAATATTACGCACACCAATATCCACTTTCGCTCCTGCGGATATTTCCAGTAAAATCCTTTAAACCACAAGTAGGCACCACAAATAATACCATAGGCTAAGAGAAGGCTAAAACGAATATGGTTGCGGGGGGTGGGCATTGGAGTCCCTTTTTTCAAAGCTATATTGATCGACTCTTGGTGCATTAAATAGTAGCTCCCAATGCCAATACAGGTGATGCAGAGTACTAATAATAAAAAATAGAGCAACCCCATTACTTCTCTTTCCTTGAAGGGGGGGAAAAGGTAAAAAGCTATGGGTAGTAAAAGAAAGGGCAATTTGATCCTCAAACGGGTTAGCCAAAAGTCAAAATCTTGGGTCAACCAAACATTAAAAAAGAGAATAAAAAAGGAAAGGCTAACTATCCAGAAAGACGGAAACTGAGGCAGTTTAGATAATTTAGCCCAGGTCGCCTCCTTAAATTGGAGTCGATTTTTATCTATCTTCAAAAAACTAAGCAATATTAAGCTTAACATGCTAATAGATAAGGTAAAGGGAGAATAAACCATTGACACCAACCAACCCGCACAGAAAAAAAGTATTAATTTTCTATTGTCAAGTGGTAGTATATGTTTAAGCATTACTTTTGAATATGAGTGTCATCCCTACCCAGTTGGCCAATTGGTATCCTTTAGCCGTCAGGAAGGCATAAATTTCTCCTTCCTGGATAAGATTAAAGTCATCTAGGTGGGTTTCAATTGCAATTACTTTCGGGTGATAGACATCAAACTCCAATGATTGTAGTACTACGAAATCAAAGCCTTCCACATCAACCGTCAGCAAGTCGATCCGTCTATTCTTAAACTTCGTATTTGCAATTATATTGGTGAGGGTGTTGGTTTTAGTTTTTTGCTCTATGTACTGATACTTCTTACCTTCCTTACTATCTGCAAAGGGCTTATGCAATGTAATGGTTGGCGTATAAAAACCATTGGTCCAGTAGCTGATCTCTCCTTCTTGATTACTGATAGCGCAGCTTATATTGATATCTCGAGGCCGCACTATATTAAACCCTTCAATTTTGATCTTATCAATATCTACATTGACACCTGACCAGCCTCTTTTATACAACTTGTAGGTATTGTTGTACTTAATGGGATGAAAGCAGCCCACATCTATATAAAACCCTACATAGTGCTTCGGAAAAAACTTTTCCAAGGCTATATCTTCTGCCATCTGACCATAGTGAGAGAATCGATTTCTGGTAAGGAAAAGCTTGCGAATCAAGAAAAGCTTCCTGAAGAATATATTATTTCGCAGCCATGTAGGAAGGTGTGAATGACTTAGGTTCATTATTTGACCTTATTTTCAGGCAAAGGTAGTTTTTAGAAGGTATTAGTCAATAGCTTTCGAAGCGAAAACTCCCAACTGCCTCAACACTTCAAGAATAGATTCCCAAATTCACCGATGTTGCTCATATTTCCAGATTGGGCTTTGTTCTTGGAGTGCCTGATATAAACCGGTATCTAGCGGGTGATATTGCAAAGCCGCAGTATTTTGCTGCAGTTGCGCCACAGAACTGGCCCCAACTACAATACTAGCCACTGCCGGATGCTGCCAACAATAAGCTAAAGCCAATTGCCCTGCCAGTTGTTCTCCTCTGATATTATCCGCCAACAACTGTTTCACCGTTTCCACCATCTTCAGATTATGTTGTAAGTATCTCCGAGCGGCTTTGTTCGCCAGAATTCCTTTTGCCAGCCCACCCCTAACCAATACACCTACCTTATGCTCTTGTAAATGATCAAGCGCGAACTCCTCTGGTCGACGATCCAACAAACTGTACTGCATCATATTACTTACGATTGCAGATCGCTTGGCATATTCTCGGATCACATTGTGACGAATCGAAGAAATACCGTAATACCTGATCCACCCCTCCTCTTTCAACTCTTCAAAGGCCTCTATTATTTCCTCAATAGGATCATCAATAGTCCCTCCATGCAATTGATACAGGTCGATATAATCCGTTTGTAGTCTTCGCAAGCTATCCTTCACTGCAGATTTGATATAAGACTTCCTGGGATTCCAATCCCAACCACTTCCATCTTGTCGCCACTGGTTACCCACTTTCGTCGCCAGAATAACTTGCTGGCGATGTTCCTTCAACACTTTCCCCATGATGCGCTCATTTTCGCCTTTATCATAGAGGTCTGCAGTGTCAAAGTAATTGATGCCAAGGTCTAGTGCTGCTTGAATAATCGGACGTCCCTCTGATTCTGTATGAAAGGACATACCCCCCAGAGAAAGCTGGCTGATCTCTATATCAGCACTCCCTAATCGTTTATATTCCATATTATTTTAGGGACTGTTGTCGTAAAACGACAGAATAAGTCTGAAATTGAGGTTGAACGGGCTCTCCTCCCAGAAGGGACCAACTTTACCTCTATATTTATGGTTAGAAAGGTAAATAAATCTAATAATATGTCCCAATGGCTAACGCTGAGCCCTTGCGCGCCTGCAGCCCTACAAGAAACTATCCATAGTTTGCATCACGCTGCTCAATTTCTCGCCAGCACAGCAGAATCTCTGCTCCCACACCAGGCAGATGACTCCCATACTAACTTAGGGTGGGATAGCCAGAAGAATGCCTTGATAAGTCACCCCCTAGCAAACCGCTTCCAACTGGCACTAGAATATTCTACTTTTTCACTGGCTATTTTGGAAGAGGGTTTAGTCAAGACCCGGTTTTTTTTGGCAGGCCACAATCAGCAAGAGGTCTATAATTGGCTTCAAACTACTTTTAATGAATTGGGACTCGATGGTAGTAGTATATCAGCCTTAAATCGATACGATATACCCAAACATGTCATACAAGAAGGACAGCCTTTCGCTAGTCTATCTGAAGAAATTTTGAGAGAATTAGCCAATAGAAGAAACAATGCGCAAGAATTTTTTGTTTCTATTGCGCCTGAGTATCCATACGCTTCGTCCATCCGAACATGGCCTCATCATTTTGATATAGGGGTTTATATTCCGATCCGAAGAGATGAAACTCACCAAGACCTAAACTCCATAGGTTTGGGGATGGCAGTCCCTGACGGTTCAGCAAATGACATGTACTTCTATGTAAACCATTGGTCCAAGCAAAGCTTGCAGTTACCTAACACCTTGCCAGCATTGGACAGTGGCGGTCATTGGATTACAGAAGGTTGGACCGGCGCAGTCTTACCCCTACAAGTGGTAACGGCCTCTGCCAAACCACATGATCAGCAGGAAATAGTACAAACATTCTTTGATTCAGCTATCAAGGCTTCCTTGTCTTTGATTGGAGAAAAATGATCGCTATTCAAAAGTTTACCGATCATCGGGTCTCCAGTACAAGGAGCTGAGCTACTTAAATCTGTAAAATGAAAAAGAAAGCAATTTGGAATGGCCAGGTTCTGGCTGAAAGTGATGACATTGTTACCATTGAAGGCAATGCCTATTTTCCGGTAGACAGTTTGAACAAGGATTTTTTTCAAGACAGTGGCACCAACACCGTATGCCCATGGAAAGGAACAGCTAGCTATTACAGCCTTTCTGTGGATGGGAAGCAAAACCCAGATGCAGCATGGTACTATCCAGCCCCCAGAGATGCCGCTAAAGTGATCAAAGATCGCGTGGCGTTTTGGAAAGGCGTAGAAGTAGTAGATGCCTAGATTTACCCAAAGAAGACTTTTTTCTGAATCCTATTTTCCTGTTTTAAGTGATCTTTTATGACCGTAATGCCCACATACAAACCGGCCTTGGCACTCCTGGCCAGCTATGAGAAAGTCAGATCTTGGAGCATCAAAATCTGCGACCCCCTAGATGCAGAGGATTATGTCGTTCAACCTGTTATGGATGTCAGCCCTCCTAAATGGCACCTAGGACATACCACCTGGTTCTTTGAAAATTTTATTCTTGTAGAGCAATTGGAAGGGTATCAAGCTTTCAATCTGAAACTGAATTACTTTTTCAACAGCTATTATGAAAGCCAAGGTCCGCGAATTCTGAGAAGTAATCGTGGCAATATGACTCGTCCTACATTGGATACCATTATGCAGTACCGTGATTACGTGGATCGACATATGCAAATCTGGCTCCAACAATACAAGGATAAACCCCTTACCGAACCCTTGGCGAACTTGGTAGAGATCGGGCTACAGCATGAGCAACAACACCAGGAATTACTGGTAACTGATATTAAGTATATACTTGGAAACAATCCATTGTTTCCTACCTATAAAGAAGCCAAAAATGATCCACACCAGACTAGACAAGTAAATCCTTCGCAATTCATCGCGGTAGCCGAAGGTGTGTATGAGGTTGGATTTGCAGGAGAAGGGTTTTGCTGGGATAATGAGTTAAGTAGACACAAAGTCTATCTCCACCCTTACGAAATACAAAATAGGTTGGTTACCAATGGGGAGTATATCGAATTTATCGAAGCCGGGGGGTATGAGCAATTTGAGCATTGGTTATCCGAAGGATGGGAATGGGCCAAGGGCTTAAACTTTAGAGCCCCTCTACATTGGTTTAAAGAGGGAGACGAATGGTATCATTTCACAATGAAAGGCTTGCAGAAGGTTGACTCCAATCTACCGGTCACGCACGTGAGTTACTTTGAAGCGGATGCTTATGCGCGTTGGAAAGGTTGGCGCTTACCGACTGAGTTTGAGTGGGAAGTTGCCTGCAATCAATGGTATTCGGATATTCCTAGTGAAGGTAATTTCCTGGAAGATGGTCATTTTCATCCGCTCGCTCAGAAGAATGATAAGGACTACCAAATGTTAGGTAATGTATGGGAGTGGACGGCTAGCTCTTATCTACCTTATCCAAACTATCCACGACTTAAGGGAGCACTGGGAGAATATAACGGTAAGTTTATGGTCAACCAGATGGTCCTGCGAGGAGGCTCCTGTGCTACGCCAAGGTCTCATATTCGCCCAACTTACCGAAATTTCTTCCAGACGGATAAACGTTGGCAATTTACAGGGATACGTTTAGCTAGGTAATTCTGGCGTCCGATACTTGTCATTGTGACATGACCTAAAAACATTACGTTAGCAAAAAATGGATTCCGCTTTTCATACTGAATATCCATAAAAAATCTAATCCATTTCAATAAAAAGGTGTTTAATTGACACCTAACATGGTCCAGCTCTGATCAAAAGACAGCTCCAGCTTTAGTATTTTTAAATATTGTATCTAACACCGAAATATGACTATTACTGCGTCCCTAGCTGGGAGTAAAAAAGCTTTTGCCTTAAGCGTGCTCGAAGGACTAGAAAGTACCCCGAAACAAATTTCCTCGAAGTACTTTTACGACGAAAATGGAGATCGTCTGTTTCAGCAGATCATGCGAATGCCAAGCTACTATTTGACCGATTCTGAATACGAGATCTTTGATCTTCAAAAAGAATCTATTCTGCGGCAATTGGGCAACCACCCATTTGATTTGATCGAGTTAGGAGCTGGTGATGGACTAAAGACCAAGATATTACTTCGACATCTATTGGAAAAAGAGGTTTCTTTTAAATATCGTCCGGTGGATATCTCCTCCTCTGTACTTGACACCTTGCAAGGGTCACTAGAAGAAGAGTTACCAGATCTAGAGGTAGCTCCTTTGAATGGTGAGTATTTTCAGGTCTTGGAAGAATTGCAACAGCTGGGCGATCACCAAAAGAAGGTGATTTTTTTCTTAGGAGCCAATATCGGAAATTTAACAAAGGAAGAATCTCTTTCTTTTCTCAGTCGACTTAATGATCTTCTATCTCCAGGGGATATGCTTTTGTTGGGCGTCGATTTGAAAAAAGACCCTGCTGTCATCCTAGAAGCCTATAATGACGCTGAGGGTATTACAGCGGCCTTCAATCTCAATCTTCTACATCGGATTAATAAAGAATTGGATGGCAATTTTGAATTAGAACATTTTAAGCATTGGGAAACTTATAATCCACTAAGTGGAGAGACCAAAAGTTATATCGTTAGTAAGGTGCAACAGGAAGTCGAAATAGGAGCTATCTCAAGCATCATCCATTTTGATGCTTGGGAAGCCATCGAGGTAGAGCTTTCACAGAAATACAGCGTAGAAGATGTAGAACTTTTAGCCAAGAAATCAGGATTTCGACTGGTGAAGAACTTTTATGATTCCAAACGGTACTTCATCGATAGTTTATGGATCAAACCATAATAGCATGCGGCGATGATCATCCCGAATACCAGCTAGCAGCATTCGGGATGATTAGAAGTCATCTCAAAAATATCTTTCGGGCTGTAAAAGATGCTTTCGTGCTTACTGTCTACTTGACTTGCGGCGAGTCCAAAGCCACCAGCAAAAGAGACCATTAAACAGAATGCCAAGACACCCCACTTCTGGCCCATAAATCCACATGTTTTCTGCTCCCAATGCACCAGGTTGAGTTCCGGTGCCAAATAACTCATAAGCCAAGGGATTCCAAACCGCGTGACCTACGGTCGGGACTAGAATCGAACCTGAGCGCCATCGCATCAGGCCCCAGATTAGACCCAATAAGAGCACATTCACTAAATAGATCGGAACTTGCCAAAGTGGTAGGCCATAGTCAGTCCCTGAAGTAACAGCAGAAATATGCCAGATGACAAAAAAGATGCTAGTAATCAATAGCGTGGTTCTTTGATTGTCTTTTCCCGTAGCTATTGCTGCCCAAAGCCAACCCCGGAAAAAACCTTCTTCTGTAATTAGGGTCATCAACCACCCCGCCGCCATATAGATGGCAAGGTTCTTACTCATTTTTGACCAATCCACTGATTCTTCTAAAAAACCGGGCTGAAAACTCGCAATGACAGCACACGCACTTAAGACAAGCAATGGATGGAGTAATGCTTCTCCATAGTGTTTAAAACCACCCCATTTTAAACCTACTTCCACTCGAGTCTGACGCCCAATGAGCCAAAACACAATGGTAAGCACGAAAAGCGGAAGCGCACTAAAATCAAAATAACCATTAAAATCCATGTAAGTGGTGATAGCCACAGCCAACAATATGGCCAGAAAGGGAAGTTGTGTTCTTTTCATAAGATCGGATGATTTAGTTCCTTCCCTCTAGTGGACGCTCCGTTTTCGCCTTGGGTTACACTTTTCCTTCTCTAACAATTTTGTGAACAGCGTTTTAGTTAGAAGAATTGCGTCCAAAGGAAGCTAGTCTTTTAACTAAAATGGGAGCTCCGAAACGCAAAAGTTGTCAGTGAACCGCACTTTAAGAGCGTGGAACAAGTATTCAAACCCAAATCTATAAATGGAATCTGTTGAAAATCTTAATTGACCTCCTTACCTTGCAGGTGCCGGACTTAGGTTAGGTGGAAAATTAGTGGATATGAAGTCATTAAAATTAAGCTTAGTACAGAAGATAATGGCAACGAATGACCCCGAAGTACTGGAGACCATTCGTCAAATCCTCGAAGTTGATCAGGTATCTCCTTCCTCCTCTTCGCCAGAACTTCCCAAAACAGATCCAGTAGCCCATGCTTTGGGATTAGGCCGTTCTGATAGTAACTTAGAGTTAGATTCAGATACAGACGATTTACAGCAATCGATAGATGATATATTTACCCCGAAGGGATAGCGTATCTAAACCGCTACTTTAGCCTTGATATGAGGATGCGGATCATAATCTACAAGTGTGAAGTCCTCGTACTTGAAACTAAAAATATCCTTCACTGCTGGGTTGATCAACAGGCGAGGCAAGGCACGAGGTTCTCGCGTTAGTTGCAATTGTGCCTGTTCTTCGTGATTGGAATACAAATGGGTATCTCCGAAGGTGATTACAAATTCCCCATACTCCAGATCACAAACCTGAGCCATCATCATCGTAAGGAGTGCATAGGAGGCAATATTGAAAGGTACGCCGAGAAAAACGTCAGCCGAACGCTGATATAGCTGACAAGATAGTTTACCGTTAGCCACATAAAATTGAAACAAGGCATGACAAGGAGTAAGAGCCATTTGATCCAATTCCCCTGCATTCCAGGCGTTTACAATAATGCGGCGTGAGTCTGGATTATTCTTGATTTGATCTACTGCTCGAGCAATTTGATTGACAGTTGTACCATCTGGTTTTTGCCAAGCCACCCATTGTTTTCCATAAATTCGACCTAGATCACCATTCTCATCTGCCCATTCATTCCAGATTCGCACCCCATTTTCCTGCAAATACTTTACATTAGTGTCCCCTTTTAAGAACCATAGTAATTCATAAATGATGGACTTTAAATGTAATTTTTTAGTGGTGAGTAGCGGGAAGCCTTTTTGAAGGTCAAATCGCATTTGATACCCGAAGATAGAGCGAGTACCGGTACCGGTTCGATCGCTTTTTGGGGTGCCTTTATCAAGTATGTCTTGGAGTAGATTCAAATAGTTTTTCATAGGAAATGCTTACTTGTCGCAATAATACAAAACTTCCCACAATTCCATTTGTTAACAAGCCAATCCCTCAGATAAAATTGGCAGCAAATTTTAAGTCTGAGCAGCTAAATAAGAAAATATTTTATGAGTTATAGTAGTCTACGAGCTTGCGTAAATGATCTAGAAAAACACGGGCACTTGATACGAATCAAGGCAGAATTGGACCCTGATTTAGAAATGGCAGAAGTGCATCGTCGGGTATTTGATGCCAAAGGGCCAGCCTTGCTGTTCGAGCGTGTCAAAGGAAGTCCCTTTCAAGCGGTTTCCAATCTGTACGGCACCTACGAACGTACAGACTTCATCTTTCGAAAAACACTGGACAATGTCCAAAGGGTAATAGAACTTAAAGCTGATCCAAGCAGCTTTTTCAAACACCCCACGCGTTACCTTGGTGCCCCCTTCACGGCCTTATCAGCTTTGCCTATGCGAAGTAGACTAGGTAGCCCAATCACCTATGGCAATACCACCGTTGATCAACTCCCCCAAATTAAATCCTGGCCTGACGATGGAGGTGCCTTTGTGACTTTACCCCAGGTTTTCACTCTTCCCCCTTATTCGAATCAGATCATGCAGTCTAATTTAGGGATGTACCGGATTCAACTTTCGGGCAATGATTATGTCCAAAACCAGGAGGTCGGCATGCATTATCAGATTCACCGAGGCATCGGAGTACATCACACTGCTTATAACGATACGGATGAACCTTTCCGGGCTTCCATATTCGTAGGTGGCCCTCCTTCTCATGCTTTTGCAGCCATCATGCCACTCCCAGAAGGGCTATCAGAACTAACCTTTGCAGGTATGCTAGGTGGGCGTCGTTTCCGCTATACCAAGCACAATAACTTCTACCTTTCTTCAGATGCAGACTTTGTCATTACGGGAATTATTCGAAAGGGAGAAAAGAAAATGGAAGGCCCATTTGGGGATCACTTGGGTTATTATAGTTTGGCACATCCCTTTCCAGTAATGGAGGTAGAGAAAGTTTATCATCGAAAGGATGCCATTTGGCAATTCACCGTGGTGGGACGACCGCCGCAAGAAGATTCCAGTTTTGGCTACCTCATTCACAAAATGGTCAAGCTTCTGACGCCCCAGGAGTTCCCAGGCATAAAAGAGATCAATGCTGTTGACGCTGCAGGTGTCCACCCTTTGCTTTTAGCCATTGGAACCGAACGCTACATGCCCTTCCGCGATCCTAAACCAGAAGAGATATTAACGCAAGCCAATCGCATTCTTGGCACCGGACAAACCTCCCTAGCCAAATTTCTATTCATTGCGGCCTCCAATGATCACCCGGAGTTGAACACCCATGATATCCCAGCTTTCTTCCACCATGTATTGGAGAGAATAGACTGGAAGAGAGATTTACACTTTCACACCAATACTACAATTGATACTTTGGATTACTCGGGTTCAGGTTGGAATGCGGGCTCCAAGGTTGTCGTGGCTTGCCATGGTCCTGTTCTGAGAAAGCTGGTTGGTGAATTGCCAAAGGCCTTGAGTTTGCCCTCGGGATTTAAGGCTCCCCGATTTGTACAGCCAGGAATCCTAGCCATAGAGGGGCCAGCCTTTGATCCGGAGCAGCCAGGACAAGACATAGGATCTCTGGTTAAACAATTGGAACATTTGGACTGGGAGGGTATTCCTTTGATTATCATTTGTGATGATAGTCAGTTTCTGGTGGAAACACTCAATAATTTTGTTTGGGTTAGTTTTACCAGAGCCAACCCCTCCCATGATATTTATGGCGTTGGCAGTACGGTAACCCATAAGCATTGGGGTTGTAGTGGTCCCTTGGTCATCGATGCACGGATAAAACCGCATCACGCTCCACCCTTGATCACAGATAAGGCTGTCAGTCAACGAGTGGATCGTTTATTTGCCAAAGGAGGAGAACTATATGGAATCCTTTAATCATATGCACGGAAAGAAGCGCTATTTTAATTCGTAAAACTTGCATTATATAAGGCGAAAACATAATTTACCGCCTCGTATTGGTGGTTCTCTGTCAATCCTATGTTTTTGCACTAGTGCCTTAATTTAGAAGATGGGGACTCTTGGGCCAAATTCTTTACTTTAGGCCACTGATAATTGAAGTTGAGAAAGAGCGCTATTGATCCTATCCGATGTTGTAATGTTTGCTGAAAAACACTATCCCGACATGATGGTTCCTGAAGAACTTGATGCCTACCTGGCACGAGGGTGGTATCGCATGGGGCAAACGATCTTTACTACGCACTTCTTATGCTTTAATCACCAATTCTTTTCCGCCGTCTGGGTACGCCTTTCCTTAGAAGGTTATAGCTTTCGCAAAAGCCTCCGGAAGATTATCAGAAATAACCAGTCCGAATTCCATACAGAGATTCGTCGAGCGTTTATCGATTCTGAAAAAGAACACTTATACCAGAAATACAAGGCTTCTTTTCGAGGGGTTTTAGCTCCTAGCCTAAAGGATTCTCTACTCGACGGCGAGGACTTCAATATCTATGACACTTTTGAGGTATCTGTCTATAAGGATAATCGCTTGATTGCTGCCAGTTTCTTCGATCGAGGGAAGGATAGCGTCGCAAGCATCATGGGGATTTATGACCCCGACTATCAAAAGAACAGTCTCGGTTTCTACACCATGCTGATGGAGATTTCATTCTGTCAGAAAAACGATCTTCCTTATTACTATCCAGGGTACATTGTGCCAGGTTACCCCAGGTTTGATTATAAGCTAAGAATTGGGGATGTGGAGTATTATGACTTACGGTCCTATACTTGGCAACGTTTTAGTAGCTTAAATCCACAAGATATCCCCCTCACCAAGATGCGTAATCGCTTGGGGCAATTGGAACGGCTATTAAATAAGCAAGACGAAACGGTTAAGGTTCAATACTATCCTTTGTTTGAGGCCAACTTATTCGGTTTCTGGCGAGCGCAGTACTTTGATTACCCAGTGATGCTCAATTGCCTGCCTGCTCAGTCAAATCACTATTTCTTACTGTGCGTTTTTGATGTACATGAGGAAGCCTTTATGCTGTATCAATGTGCTCCATTTGAAGACCTGCATTTCTATTTCAATGAATCTTACCTGAAGAGTTTTGACCCTGACAACTATTTCACCAATCTCGTGATCATTGATCAGGTTTTGGCCAAAGAGAAGGACATGAAAGATATGGCTACCAAGATCAAAGAATATCTCTAAAGCTTCACATTTACGGCAATTAATACAATAGTCTGTTCCGCAAATATTCTGTTTAAATTTAAGGTATTCCTCTCTTTACCACAAAGAACTTTCTGGGTCTTTGCTTGTTTTGCTTTGTACAAGGTAGATGGCTCGATCCAATAGAAAAAATTGTACCTTATGGTTCTCGAATAACCTGATTGATCTGAGAAGGCGAATTCCATAAAAATGCGGTTCTCTGACAATTTATGTGTTTTGAGTCAACTGATCCCGATAACTATACGGGAAAATCAATGCTCATTATCAATCGCTTATAACCTTCGCTTTAAGTTGACCACAAAAATTGTCGGAGAAGGAAAAATGCCAAAAAAATGAAAACTCGCTTTGCGCTGGCTCTACTCACCTGTCTCCTCATTGCTGCTTGTAATAGTTATAAAAACTTACCTCAAGCCGAAGGTGGCCTTCCTTACAAATTGGTAGCCATCCCTCCTAGCCCGCAACAAGAAGGCGGAGATCCGGAGGCAGGCTTTGACTTCTTAGTGAATGGAGATTATATCGGTTCGGGTGTACCTTTTGGGCTTTTCAAACGACAACTGCTAAAGGAACCGGATACCATACTCAAGCGAAAAGGGATAAATGAACGTGTTCCATACGCAGTTACGGCATTTGTGGCCCCCAATGGAGTTAAGGTCGTCAATGGCAATTGCTTGACTTGTCACGCCAGTCCTTTTCAAGGAGAGATCGTGATTGGAATGGGGAATAGTTTTTCCGATTATCGGCGCAACCTCTCAGGTATGGCCAAGCTGATGAACTTTGGAATGAACCTCAAATACAAGAAATCAGCAAAAGAGTACCAAGCTTTTAAAGACTTCGGCAAGTATTTTAAAGAAGTGGCTCCGCATATTGAAACCAATCAAGCTGGAGCCAATCCTGCCTTCCGCCTGGCCGAAGCCTGCATGATGCACCGAGACCCAGTCGATCTTACCTATGTGAAAGAACCAAACTTTGAAATCAACAAGTATCCGATAGCCACAGACGTTCCAGCACTTTGGCATGTAAAAAAGAAAAATGCCTTATACTATAACGGCATTGGTCGCGGCGACTTTACAAAACTGCTTTTTCAAGCCTCCGTCCTCGGTATTCCAGATAGTGCTGCCGCTCGGAAAGCAGTCACTAACTTCAAGGACGTATTGGCCTGGCTCAATTCCTTGGAGCCACCAACCTACCCTAATACCGTTGATCTAGCGCTAGTTGCCAAAGGAGAGGTGCTCTTTGAAAGTAAGTGTAGTAATTGTCATGGCACTTATGGAGAGAAAGAATCTTATCCCAATAAACTTGTTTCTCTGGATGAAGTTAAAACAGACCCGCTATATGCGAAGTATGCCTATACCTCGGGTATTGTTGAATGGTATAACAATAGTTGGTTTGCTCAAACCTCTCCCCGCTCCTACTTTGAACCTGAATTGGCTTATATGGCGCCGCCCCTAGATGGTATTTGGGCTACTGCTCCATATCTGCACAACGGCTCAATTCCCAATTTGGAGGCTGTTCTTAATAGCAAAATGCGTCCTAGGTATTGGAGTCGAACGGGAGAACAGGCTGCCTACGATTTTACCAGGGTGGGTTGGGTTTATCAGGTCCAAGCAACACCTGAGGGGAAATGGACATTCAATACCGACTTACCCGGATACAGCAATATAGGGCATTATTTTGGGGATGAATTCAATACTGCGGAGAGACAAGCCGTTATCGAGTACTTAAAAACACTTTGATCCAGTAGTTCTTCCCCTACTATGCTCGTTCTTCATCCTTTCGGATTCCTGCTTTTGCCTAGACTCAAAAGTCTGGATCAGTTGATTATCTTTGCCCGCATCAATTTAGGCTCTTTTCCATTTTTAGATAAAACCTAGATCAATTATTCAATCAAAAGACCAAATCAATCAAAACATGAAAAAATTAATACTAAGTACCGCTCTGATCCTTGCCATTGTTGCCAGCGCATTAGGGCAAACCGAGGTAGACAAATCATTCAAACAACCCATTAATGAGCGGATCGCTCTCTTCTTTGATGCTACAGCTAAGAAGGATTGGATGGGCGTACTTAATTTGACCTACGATTCTCTCTTCAACTTGGTCCCGAAAGAACAAATGCTATTGCTATTTCAACAGATGGAAGCCGAGGGTATGGAGATCAATATGGGAAAATTTGAAGTCGTCGATTTCATTGGGCAAGTGGATACGGAAGACCAACATTTTGTAAATATCAACTACGAAATGGAGCTAGGTATGAAGTTTTCAGGACCTAGTTTTAGTGATGAGAATGTTCTCAATTATATGAAAACCTCCTTTGAGACCACCTACGGTGCGGAGAACGTGGAATACAATAAAGAGGAAGGAAGCTTTTTAATCAAAGCTGATAAAAACCTATATGCCATTGCACCTGCCAAAACTAATGAGTGGAAGTTTTTAGAGAATAATGCAGAGCAGCAGGTAATCCTGGTACAAATTATTCCAGAAGCAGTACGCAAAGCCTTTGAATAGTCTCTACAATAGAAAAATTCGATGAAGCCCCCTCGTCTCGGGCTTCATCACAACATTCCTTATATTCCGGATCAAAACATTTAGTCGATGGCCCAAGCTTTACAAATTGCCGTTCTCGATGGCTATACGCTGAATCCCGGAGATTTGGATTGGCAACTGCTAGAATCACTAGGAACGCTAAAAGTCTATGATCACAGTGTTCCTGAAGTTTTGCTTGAACGAGCACAAGGGCAGGCTGTTTTAGTCGTAAACAAAGCGCTGATTACTCGTGCACTAATGAAACAACTCCCCGATCTCAGACTGATTACCCTTACCGCTACTGGATACAACAACATAGATATTGAGGCTGCCAAGGACTTGGGTATTCAGGTGTGCAACGTAAGAGGATATGGCTCTCATACCGTTGCACAACATGTCTTTGCCTTAATTTTCAGTTTTACCAACCAAGTGTGGCAGCACCATCAGAGTGTACAGCAAGGAGATTGGTCCAAGCAGTCTAACTTTTGCTATACGTTGGATACTCTACATGAACTACAAGGCAAAACCATGGGAATCTATGGTTTAGGTAAGATCGGGCAAAGTGTTGCCCAAATTGCCTTAGCCTTTAGTATGCAAGTGTTGGCTCATCATAAGCATCCCGAGCGGGATGCTCGACCAGGAGTAGAATTTGTGGAAGTTCAGGAATTGTTTGAACGAAGCGATTTTGTAACGCTACATGCTCCCTTGTCCGATCAGAATGCCGGTTTTGTTAATGGTGCACTATTAAGCCGTATGAAACCATCTGCCGTATTAATTAATACAGGTCGAGGAGGCTTGATTCATGAATTAGACCTAAAGGCGGCCCTCGAAGGAGGAACTATCAGTGGCGCAGCACTAGATGTCCTATCCGTAGAACCACCTCGAGAGGATCACCCCTTATTGGGACTCCCCAACTGCATAATCACTCCGCATATTGCGTGGGCGAGTCAAGCGGCTAGAAAACGGCTAATCGTAGAAACGAAAGCCAATATTGAAGCATTCCTCACGGGAAAGTCTCGGAATGTAGTTGTTTAAGATTAATCCATTAAAGCATAAGCATTGCAAACCTATTCCCTTTTCGAACTCAATGAGTACGTCCGACGCATCTTGGCCCTGAATCTGCCTGATGCCGTTTGGGTTACCTGTGAGATCGCTCAATTCAATGAATCGAGAGGGAATTACTTTTTAGAGCTAGTAGAAAAATCGGAGGAAGACGACAAGATCATCGCTCGAACGGAAGCGGCTATTTGGTCGGCTAATTATCGTCAACTACGTAGAAAGATTGGTAAAAAACTAGTTGATATCCTGCAAGAAGGGCTAGAGGTGAAGGTTCAGGTTCGTGTCAGTTTCCATGAACGATACGGTTTGAAAATGGTCATTGAAGACATTGATCCTACTTATACCTTGGGCAAACTTGCTTTGAAACGGCAGCAAACTATTGATCAACTAGAAAAAGAAGGTAAGCTCTATCAGAATGCAGAATTAGCGTTACCTACCGTCCTACAAAAGATAGCCATCTTGTCTTCTCCTACGGCCGCAGGATTGCAGGATTTTGAAAACCAAGTCCGTTTCAATCCCTATCAATATTATTTTCAACTGGATCTATTCCCCACTGCTATGCAGGGCGATCGGGTTAGTACGGAAATGCGTACTCAATTGAAAAAGATCAATAAACGATATCACGAGTATGATGCTGTCGTAATCATTAGAGGCGGGGGGGCTCGCTTGGATTTACAGGCATTTAATGATTATGATTTATGTGTGGCGCTAGCGGAATGCCCCTTGCCCATTCTGACCGGGATTGGTCATGATATCGATGAAACAGTAGCGGATATCGTGGCGCACCAAAGTCTTAAAACCCCGACTGCCGTAGCTGAATTCCTGGTACAGCGAAATGCCGTTTTCGAAGGAGAGTTAATGCAATTGGCACAAACCCTTATGCAAATCAGCCAACTTGAATTACAACAGGCTGATAGCGAATTGTCTCGCTACCAGCAAATCCTCCAATTGGGAGCGGAGAATTTGCTGCATCAAGAACACTCCAATCTACATCATCTCCAGCAACTCCTTCAGCCTTTAAGTAAAATAAAATTGGAGCAAGAAGACATCCTCTTGAAGCAATTGTCTAATATTTTAGGATTACTGGACTTAGACGCTACCCTTGCTCGAGGATATTCATTGAGTATGAAGGATGGCAAAGTTGTGCAGTCCAAAACAGACTTGGCGACCGATGATGAATTGGAAATTCGATTTAAAGATGGTTCCGTAAAAAGCAAAATTATCTCCTTCTTAGACAAATCTCGTGGACATTCATAAAATGAGATGAATGAGCGCCCGAAGGAAGCGTTGAATTTCGCTTTTGAGTGCCTCGGAACACGAGATTTGTCTAAGAACCAATTATTTAGCGTATGAAAACTTATGACGAGGCTCTACAAGAAGTACAAGAAATCGTAAAAAACCTGCAAGAAGGTAAGATCAATATTGACCAGCTATCCGAGCAGGTGAGCAAGGCTAGTGAATTGATCCAGTATTGTCGAACTAAGTTGCGTAAAACGGGTTCGGACTTGGAGCAGTTGTTTACGGATACGGACTTGAAGTCCTAGTATCAAATACTTACTTGTCAGGACTCCAGATATAAAATAGAGGTATCACCGTATCATCCCTATCGAATAAATGTTGAAAATTTATATCACTCCTGTACTTTATTCTGCAAGTACAAGTATCTCGCATAGTTCTTCCAGTTATCCGGTGCCAACTCATATGCCTTTTTAAAGTTTTCCACGACTTTCTTTTTGTCTCCATCTACCAAATAGTATTCTCCCAAAGCCAAAAATCCTTGCCATTGCTGAGGATGATCCTTAGCATTCTGCAAAAGCAAAGACAGCGCTCTCTCTTTATCCTTTCTTACCAACAGGGTATTGAGTGCATAGTAATACATATTAAAGCCTTGGGCAGACTTAATTGTTTCTTGCAAAAGTTGTTGCCCTTGAGTATCTCCCTGAGATATTAGGTATTCAGCTCTTAATATATTGTAGGAAAATTGCTCATGAGGTTTTACTTCCAATTCCGTTATTTTTTCACTGACCTGTGTCAGGTAGTGCCAAGCCGAGTCTTTTTTGCCCTTAGTCTTATACTCTTCAACCAGAATTAGATAATCATTAAACGATTGCTCTTCTTTGTCCAGAATGTCTTGGATAATATTTCGAGATACATCGGTTGAAATAGTAAAAGTGGCTTTTACATCGGTCCAATGCAAAGACACCTCAACAGATTCGGCTAGGGGGTTCACAAAATCATAGCTCAACCACTCCTGATAAGGAGCCTTTTTAACGGGTGCTTTTACTCGTAGCACATCTTGAGAGGGTTCGTATTGGAAGGCTCCCCAACTGAAGTCATTAGTGAAAACAAAAGTCCACTCCTTTTCAGAGACCAGTACAACCAAGCCATATTTCCCAGCTTTCAAAGGGTTTCCATTGACCGTTACATCGTGCTGAAATTCAATGGTGGTCCGTTGATTAGAACCCGCCCGCCAGGCATACTCTTTCTCTTCAACAACAAAATCATATGGTACAATCCCTCCAAATATTTTTCTGCCCTTGGCTAATGGGCTATGATAGTTTATATCTACCGTGCTATTCCCAATCGTCCTACTCACCGAAACCTTCTGACTCATTCGCCTAGAGTTTTGGACATCCTGGCTGAAGGTATTTGTAGTGAAACAAAAAATAAACAAGCATTGAAAAGTAAGTTTTAAGTATTGCATATGGATCGAATCTTTGAAGCTAGAAAAATATCTTCCATCCCTTTTGGGAGAGTTCCTACCTCAAAGATCAATATCTCTAATCCAAAATAATCCAATCAGACGTTCAAGTTGATTCATTGCCGTTCAAGTTCGTTCACTACCTTAGGTCTTTTAAACAAATGGTTTTTCTTGAAAAGCAAATTATATCTGAGTAAAATGCTATCTCAAAAAGTAGATTTTCAATAGTTGAGTGGCTGATAAAATCCTATTTTAGATGGAATACAAAAGCAGAACTATGCAATCCATTCCCGTTTTCAGCCTCCTTCTAGTAGCCAGTATGCTCGTCTGGTCATCCTATACGAAAGGTCCCGTATCCTCTGAAGAGGAGCTTATCGAAATTCTGACCGATTCCTTGAAGATCGACGCTCCGCTAGCAGTAAAAGAAATCATCCAAGCCAAATGCTATGATTGCCATGCCGAAGGAGGGGACGAGGAAGCTATGAAGGATCTACTCTGGGATGAATTCCCTAGCCTTCACCCAGAGGATCAAATGTATTTGTTGGATGATATTGTAGAATCCATCGAAGAGAAAGAGATGCCACCCCCTGATCATTTGAAGGAACATCCTGAAGATAAATTGACCAGACAAGAAGCGAGATTACTAATCGAATGGGCTGCAGCCCTGGCTGAAAAATTAGACGAAGGCTAGCCTGCTTATTTGTAGCTATATTTCGGCGCTCTGCGGAACGTCCATTGCCAAGATCCTTCCGAAACAGCATTCAAAACAGCAGCGGGCTTACCTTTATGCTGGCCGCCTCAAGGTATATTGTCGCTTACATTATGAACCAATTGTCCCCAGCGATTGAATACTCTGAACTCGATGATCTGAATAGCGGATCCAGGGTAATAGGCCTGGGGTTTATTCGCATTTTTTTTATAAAAGACGTACAAGCTTAATATCAATGGATTTAAATTTTCCTTCTTTATCAACAAGGACTAGGTTGCAGATTTTTCCTTCCTTTTTTAAAAGTTTACGGTATGTCTCAATATCTTTAGTTGAAATGGAATCAATTGAGATCAACTTATCACCCTTTTTAACTCCTTTTTGATAAGCCATACTATTCTGTTGAATTCTACTTATGACAATACTATCGTTGTCTCGTGCCAGCGTAATACCACTCATCGGAAATTCAAAGGCTTCTGCAAAATTTCTGTTAGGTTTCAAAAATAAAGTAGAAGATGAGTAGTCTAAGATGATGTTAAATCTACTGATAACTTTAGCTCCTAAAATACCTAAATAACCATGATAACTGCTGACCCCTTCCTTCTCATTGGTAAGTGAAATGACCATTTCATCCATTGTATATTCGCCAATTGTCATGGACTTAATAGCTATATCTTTTAAAATAGATTTTTTATTCAAGTTTTCGATTTCAGAGATTAAACGTCTATCTACTTTTTTATTTAGTTTATGTCTTTTGTTATATGGGGTGTTTATACTCAATGTACGTGCCGCACCACTATCGAAGAAGATTGTGCCACCAAATTGTTCATTGTTATTCAATGTAATAGAGATATCAAATTGAGGAATTAGAATGCCTCGTTTAAATTGAAATGGAATACGTGAGTACCCATCTGTTTTTACATCTTCAATTTCATCAAATAGCTGTATTTTTTGATTCTCGTAATCTATTTTGGTGATATAATTTCTGACTAAGCTATATCCTATTATTCCATCAAATTTTTTTTCTAGCTTGCGGTTTAGTCTCCTTAAATCTACAATTATCAAATTGGCATTCTCTATTTCAATACCCTTCCCTAATTTGAATTTTTGATCAAGAACAATATCATAAGAATTAACACCGCCTGTACCTCTTACATCTTGCTTGTAATTTGGCTTTAATCCTAAGCTTTTCGCAACCTGAATATCAAGTACGTTACTAGATGCACCCGTGTCAAAAACAAAGGTATTGGCGTTTACATTGTCGTTAATCTTCAGTTCAATTAAAATGATATCGTTTTTGAGTTTAAATGGAATTTCTAATACTTGACCATTTAAACCAATAACTCCAATAAAAAGGACCGTAATTGTGGTAAATAATTGTTTCAAAATAGTCTTTTTAATTTGGTTCTTGACTGCAATTAAGTGCTTGTTTAGATTCTAGTAATTAGTCTACAAAACTCAAACCAGTTCATGTTCTTAAAATTAAAACACTTAGTACATTGTGCAAAAAATAAACAAACACTTTAGAAACTATTTGAATCTATCTGTCAGCTAGACAGATTTAACAATGTGGTTTTGTTATGGCTCTTTTTCCACCCTTTTTGGCTTTTCATCGTCACATAGCCCTGCTATTTTCCTCATAAAATCCCGATAATTATCGGGATCAATTGGCAAAAAAATAGACCTATAACAATTTCCAAAAGCTAAACTCAAACAGCTTCTTAGCTCGACTTTCGCATTATAAAAAGCTTGAATCCCTCACTGTAGGGGAGAATAAGCCCCTGGTCAACCTCTATATACTTGATAATAAGTACTTTACCGGGGTGGTCAAAGACTACTGTAGAGTATCCTTGAGTTTGACCTAAATTTTAAACATCTGCCCTAACAGCTGATGTTTAAAATTAAAATTACCGTTGCCAGCTTCAAGAGCGGGTGGCCGTCCCGTATTGTTTGAACGGAGAGAGTTTACGGGACAAGCCTTTTTTGGTTCGTTTTTGAGGCGATTGTCAAAAATGAACAAAAGCCATGTTAAAAGGTACATATATTTAGTTCTAAGTAATTGGTTATAAATACCTTAATACTTGGCTTTGCCTTCGGCGACTTCCTTTTTCAATCGAAAAAAAGGAAGCAAAATTCTTGGCAAAAAAAACTCCTCCGTCTAACAGTTTTTTGCCGGCAACCCACTCTAGGGAATGGCTAAATCTATTTTTAGATTATCATAAAATGCTAAAGTCGAGCTTAGAGGTGGCAAGAAAAATGCTAGCCTCGTTTGTTGGTGGGGAGAAGTCAGGAGAGGCTACGGGTATTTAGCTGCAGCTTTTTATGGAAAAATTTAATGCACAATGTACTAAAACCAAAGCGCCCCGATCCAATGAAAGATTGAATCGGGGCGCTCCTTTTTAAAGGAAAGTTTATCTAGATTTATCTCGCCAAAGTCACGTCTCCTTTCTCTTCTTTCCTTAGTCCACCAGGGAATTCGTATATGATTTGGTAAATATATACTTCTGATGGAGCGGGCTTACCTTTATGTTGGCCATCCCAAGGTGTATTATCACTTACATTGTGAACTAATTCTCCCCATCGATTGAATACCCTAAACTCGATGATCTGAATGGCAGATCCAGGGAAATAAGCCTTGAATTCATCATTTATATCATCACCATTCGGCGTGAATACATTCGGGACTTTCGGAGTAGGATTGAAGACAAATACTCCAATGGTTACCGTTTCGGTACAACCGGTTGGCGTAGTTACCGTAAGCGTGTAATTGAAAGTTTGGCTTTCTGGTTCCTCTCCATTGATGAATGGGCGAACAATCACACTTGGTCCATCAGATGGCTCCTGGATCCCTTCTCCTTCCCATTGGTAAGTTAAGCCATCTATCGCTGGCAGCACCTGTGCTGTCAAAGTCACCGTTTCGCCATTGAAGACTGTATCTGGAATCGGTACAAAGGTGACAGTTGGTGCGTCAAAGACCTGCACATCAGTAGAAGCAGTAGCCGTACCACAGTTTGGACCATAGGTGTATTCCACACTTACTGTTACGCTAGATTGCAGATTCGTTAGGTTAAAGGTAGGACCAGTTTGATCCGTGGCCTGACCATTGACAAACCAGGCAAACAGCTGTTGAACATTTGCAGGAGCTGTTCCCATAGCATTATAAGTCACATTATCTCCGCGGCAAACCTCCGTAGGACCATCGATAGCAACCGTCGCCTCTTGAACCACAAAAATGGTTACCTGTTGGGAAACTGGTCCGCAATCATTGGTAGCCGTTAACTCGTAAGTTGTTGTCACTTGTGGGCTAACAGACAAGCCAGGATCAGTTGAGCTAAAGCCTGGATCCTCAGGAGAGGTCCATAAATAGGTAGCATCTGCTTCCGTCGGAGCCTGATTCAGTCGAATCGATTCTGTACTTCCAACACATATCACACGATCCGGTATCAATTGTATCAAAGGCAAGGGTTCCACATTAATTGTCATGGAAGCAGATCCTGGGCAATCGTTCAGCATACCTTGCACCATATAGGTGGTGGTTTGAATAGCCGTCGCAATTGGATTTTCACAGTCAGTACAACTCAATCCTTCCATCGGCATCCACATCACCTCATCAATACCGGGATCATAGGTCGTTGTGATCTGTACAGGAGAACCTGCGCAAACCGTCGTATCCATCGGCATGATGGTAATCTCTGGAATCGGCTTCACTTCAACATCTGCAAAGGAGGTATCCTGACAAACACCCAAAGTCGCTACTCGGAAGTAACGAGAAGTAGTGTCAGGGTTCAATACCATATTATAAAGAGAATCTCCACTGATAAACCCATTGCCTCCACCCCACTGGAAGTCAATATCTTCAAAATCACTAGGCTCGAAAATCTCCGATGTCAATACCAGTAGAGAACCTTCACAGATGGAGGTATCAGACGGCATGATCTCTAGATTAACAGGCAATGAATCTACGGAGATAAAAATTGAATCCGTACGAACACAACCATTGGGTGCATTGACCGTCGCATAGTAGGTCGTCGGGAAATCTGGCTGTGCAGTAAGCGTACGACCCTCTGAGGCACTTAATCCTGCTGTTGGGAACCAGCGTACGGTGGAGTCAGCAGGGGTTGCTTGAACCTCCAAGCTCACCTCCTCCCCACGACATATGGTCAAACTATCTTCTCCGGCAATCTCAATGGATATCTCCGTCATGTCTATCTCAAAAGATGCGGTAGTAGTACAGATATCTCTGGATGCAGCTAGGCTATAAGTTCCGCCTGAAGTAATAATGGCAGAGGTATTGGCCAGCGTATCATCCGCAAATGTACTAGGACCTGTCCACTGATAAGTAACTCCTGGTTCAATAGTCGTAGCTCCCAAAATAATCTCGTCGTCCTGACAAACAGTCGTATCTGGTAAGAGGTTAACTATGGGGTTTGCTACAAAATCAACCACCACTGAGTCCAAAGATGGAACAGGGCAGTCTGCGTTGGTCACGGAGAGCAAATAAGTTATGCTCTCTGAGGGTGTTACAGATGGGTTGGCATCTGTCGAGTTAAATCCATCTGGGCGAGAAGTCCATACATAGGATGTTCCTGCCACAGGTGCCCCCCCCAAATCAAGAGGTTCTCCCTCACAAAGCGTTTGGTCATCGGCGATGTTGTATTGTGGTGCCTCACTGTCCAGTACATTTAGTGTCATTTCATCCGTCAACGTACAAGAAGGCGTCACGAGCGTTACCATCACCGTATAATTTCCTGCAACATCAGCGGATACAATGGGATCTGCACAATCTGTACAACTCAAAGTCACACCATCTTGAGCAGACCAGGTGTAATCACCAATCTCAAAATCTAAACCTGCGACTATTTGGAACTCTTCGCCACGGCAAACCGTCGCATCTGGGCCTGCATCTACATCATAAACCACCACCTCTACTTCAATGGTGTCGGTATAACAAACGGCTTCTACCACCGCCTCATAGGTTGTGGTTTCACTTGGAGTGGCAACAGGATCAAAGCAACTCGTACAGGATAGTGTTTCCGTTCCTGTGATCCATGTTATATTATCTACAATCTCTTCAATTTGAATTTGAACAGATGAACCTTGACAAACTACGGTATCTCCAGCCACAACAGTAGGAATAATCGGATCAAGTACTACGGGATCTGATGGACTCCAGTCGATAGAAATCTCTCCACTTTGGATATCATTCCCCCAATCATTGACCAGTACCAAATAAATTTCTCCTTCCTGAGCTTCGATCGGTCGCACATATCGGTCTCCCCCAGCACTGGGTTCTGCTCCACAATCGTATTCATCCGTGACAGGCTGACCATCATCATTGAAATTGGCTAAACCAGTAGGTTCAAAACCAGCTGCCCAGGAAGAACGAACAGGTTGTGTGGTCTGCACGAGATTGATTACATCATCCGGGCTGGTACAAACTTGTTCATTCGTATAAGGGCCCCAAACGCTGAAGTCAATATCTGAGGCCTCCGAAGGATTGGCGGCTTGTACAATAAAACCTAAATCACCAGTTTCTTGCGCTTCGATACTAAACCAATAGTAATTGGGTTGGTCAGATCCAGTATTCAACCAGCAACCGTCATTTTGACCTTCATTAAAGGCTATATCTTGAAAACCCTGTTGGAATTGTAGGACTACAGGAAGGCCATCCTCTCGTAAACAACCATTCAGTGGGTTACAAAGAGCATTGGTTAAGGCCGGGGATAAGGAGCAATCTGTTTCGGAAATATTGATATCGAAATCCGTACATCCAGCAGCATTAGCTACCACTATATAGTAAGATATTGGATCTTTCATATCTACGCTCCCAATCACGCCACCAGCCCCTACTCCTACACAGCTTGAATTCGGGTCATTTGGAGGACCATCAAGAACTAAAACTCCTGTTCCTACATCTGTATTTGAAATTTCAATTCTTGCGCAAAGATTGCCAGGAGAATCATATCTAAAAACATATTCCGGACCTGCAATAAAAGCAGCCCCTCCACAATTAGCCTGTCCTATAGAAGCCCCCCCTTCACAAGTATCAAATGAATCCGTATAAGGTATACTGTTGATTACGGTCGGGTTACCAGAGGTAGAGCCCCCACAAGCGGCTGGTGTGCAAGTCCAGGTCAACATAAATCCGTCCAAATTGACCGAAAGATCTGATACAAACTGTATCGTAGCACAATCGCCTTCGACAAAAACGGGTAAGTTGCTCCCAACACCGAACAACGTAGCCACTAAGGGATCATCCGTATTTGTGCCTGAATAAATATTAAGAAAATCTATAGGCGCTCCGAACAAAGATTCGGTAGCAAATTCAACTACATCAATCTGGATGCAAGAATGCGGATCATCTGGACAAATAGTAAAAGTGCTATTTTCATTGATGCCATAGGTCCCATCAGCCCCACCTGAATCATACAGTGTGCCCGTACAAGCCTCTGTACTAGCTTCTTCCCCCATATTGAAATCAGCTACATATTCTTCTACACAAATGGTGAAATCACCCCAATTCGGAGTTCCAGTAGCTGAAAAATCATTCACGCGCAGAAAGAAAGTAACATTGGCAGAGAGATCAAAAAGATCCAATTCCAAACTACCAGCCCCATCATTGGAAGAGATACAGCCGATCTCTTGTAAGCCATTAACTAAGCAGGTTCCTCGGTAAACTGCCAATTGAGGATTCTGTAAAGCTGAGTTACTTCCTGCATCGGTTCCTTGCACACGTATCGTAATATCTCGAATCTCGTCGGATGTCGTAAACGTAAACCACACATCGTTTTGGGTAGTTCCTCCATTGAAACAGGTAGGATTATTTCCGACCCCAATATCACTGGCGGTAGCATTCACATTGGTATATACTGTCTCGCCACAATTCGGCACGACACCCAAATCAACTTCAGCACTACATTCGTTGTTGCTCGGTGCTTGTCCATAACTAAATGTAACTAGGAAAAGGGAGAGCGTAACGAGGAGAATGTTCTTCATTATGATGACTTTCTTTTGGAAATTGGTTCTGTAAATTTCGGTGCTTACTTAATTGGATCTCCTTCTTTAGGTAGAAGGCGCCAACAAGTGCAACTCAACCAGGAAATATGGTGATTTCCCGCTTCCTTTTAGCTGCTTTTTCACGCTGTCGTCCTTAGAAAAACCAAGGAATTTCAACAGTCAGATCATTGCATTGCGTTGACCAAAAATAAACAAATTTTATAATTTCCATTCCGAAAGGCTCAGATAGTAAAGACAGCCGACATAATAGCTGACAGGGCTGCTCTTCGTTACGCTCCAGACTAGACTGACTTACATGAATTTAGTCTGAGGAATTGTCCAGAAAAGTATAGCGATTAATCTCCCTGTACAAACTGGGCTACACGCTGAATTACATCTGGATTCTTGGTGATCTGATAATGTCCGTATCCTTTAGAGATCAGCACATTGGCTTGATCAATAGATTCAAATATGGCCAAGGCTTCACTGACGGGAACCACTCTATCCTCTTCATCGTGAATGATAAGGATATCCTCCGTCATTATGCTGTTCCCCCATTTACCTAAACTAGCCTTGGCCACAGGCATGAGCATTTTATATTCAATAATTGACTGAAAATGTTTTTGTGCTGGTCCAGGTACGCGCATAAAGTGGGTAGCTTGATTAAGCATCAACCGCACTTGATTCGGCGAACTAATGGTCACCAAGCGCCGAACCTGCGCATCCAATTCTAACTGGCTAAGGGCATACATCATGGCCACACCTCCGAATGAATGGCAAATAGCTGCTTCGATATCCCCAACATGATGGATAAAAGCGCGAATAGCTTTCGCAAACTCAGGCAAGTTCGTTCGCCTACCTTCAGAATTGCCATGTGCTGGTCCGTCAAAAGCTACCACACGATAGCCTGCTTCTAAAAAAGGACCTACAAAACTACGCATGGCAGTTCCTCTAGATTCCCAGCCATGTACTAGCAAAATGGTCTTCTCTCCCTTTCCCCAACTATATCCCTTGAGTACTTGCTTAGCATATAAAAACTCGAAGACGCGTGCTTTTTCTAAGGTAGTGTCCGAATACTTGTGTTTTGCCTTCCGTCTTGGGGTAGTGAATAAGGTATAAGTTAATTTTCCGGCCACTTTGGGGAAAAGTCTTCCAAAGGTTTGGAAGCCAAAACGAATCGGATGAATCAACCACGGAGTTGGCACTCCTTTGTCTTTCTTCTTATCTGACCAATCCGAGGCCAAATATTCAATTCTTTTGACTGCTTGCATTGACTTTTAATTTACTCCACTGAGATTGCTTTAGCCCTCCTTAAAGTCCTTCCAGCCTTAGCTATGAAGGTTCCTTCTAAACTATCGTCTATGTCCTTTATTCAGGTAGAGCCACAAGAAAGATCAGGGAAGGTCGGGTTTTAAAGAATCGATCATCTCTACTAAGTGCAGAGCGATCACATCAAAATAATGTACATCTTTGTAGAGTTCAGCCATCATTATGCCTCCTTCCAGCACTCCGATAAATCGGATGCTGAAATCTTGGGCATTCAGGTCAATTCGTACTTGGCCTTTTGACATCCCTTTCTCCAAAGTATAGACCATTCGATTAATCCAAACGTCCATTTGCTCCTTAACGGCTGCATGTAGAAATTTGTGGGTATTCTTCGTATCCACAGCCGTATTTTGGATTGGACAACCTCCTTCTACGGGTGGATTGAGGATTCTCTCTTTATAGAAATACACTACTGCCTTCAACTTGTCCAGCGTATTATCGATCACCTTTGTTCGTCGGCCTACTTCAACCAGCACTTTATCTACTGCTAGTTGAAAAGAAGCTAGAGCTATTTCCTCTTTACTTTGAAAATGACCATACAAGGCTCCTTTAGACATCTTCGTTGCTTCCATGATATCTTTCATGGAAGTGCCCGCATATCCATTTAAGTTGAAAAGTGCAGCAGACTTGTCCAGGATGTGCTCTCTAGTTCTTTCAGCTTTGGTCATTTAAATATCAGTTTAATCATCGATCAAGCCACTCTCCTTTTAAAGTAGTACATCGCGGTCAAGCACGTCTACTTAACTAGCAGCTCAGACTTGATTTCTTCTATTTGTAATAAGTGATGCGCATTGTGGAAAATAACGAAAAACAACATTTCCCGGACACTCAAGTTTCCCATCGCGGGATGAGGAATCACATAGTCGTCTAATTCTTCTTCTCCCCACTTGGCTGCTACCTCTTGAAAACCATCGGACAACTGACTCCATATTTGTCGGGCTTCGTCCAAAGAATCCGTCGTCTCAGCTTGTGGTTGAAATCGCGGCGGAGCCTTTATCCCGGTTTCTCGTAAAATGTCTAGGTATCTAGCTTTCAGTTCATTAAAGTTCTGGCCAGTGCGATCTAAAGCCCCGAACATCTGCCGGAGTTGTGTCTTTGGTAAATGTAAAGCCTTCAAAATGGGCTTATTGGACAATAGTAGATGTTCCAATTGCTCAGCTGTATTCCATTTCCCTTCAAAACCAATCTGACACTGACCTGGTGTCAATTCCGCTAAACTTTGGTCTACAATTTGAAAGCTTTCTTCCAGTCCTTCAAAAATACTTTGTTTGGTTGTAGGCGTTGCTTCCATTTCGTTTGTTTTCTTCAAAGTTATGACTTTTTTCTTAAAAATAAACCGATCGGTCTTTTTTAACATATTTAGAATTCTATTTACCTTTGTGAGCATGCAGCACATCTTTCTGGGTTTAGGTAGCAATTTGGGGGATCGAAAGAAACATATCAAACAGGCTATCAATGAAATAGGAATTCAAATTGGAAAAGTGACACAAGAATCTCATCTATACAAAACGGCAGCTTGGGGGAAAACCGATCAGTCTTATTTTTTAAACCAAGTGATTAAAGTAGAGACAAAGAAAGCACCCATAGCTGTATTAGATGGCATTTTAAGTGTCGAGCAAAAGCTCGGGCGAGTACGGGAAGAAAAGTGGGGTGAACGGATCATTGATATTGATCTCTTATTTTACGGTTCCAATATCGTAGAGGTACCGCGATTACTTGTTCCCCACCCTTTTATTGCTGAACGTAGGTTTGTCCTTGTTCCAATGCACGAGTTGGCACCAGACCTTATTCATCCCTTGTTGCAACGTTCGATCGCAGATTTGTTGGAGGGCTGTCCTGACACGCTTCCCGTTGAAAAACTTACCGAAAACATAGACTAATTCCCTAAAATATTCCCTAAGTCACAGACTAAATCCGTGGCTTTATCTACTTCGACTTGGAATTTCATCAGGGATTATCGAAATTCAGCCGCTCAAAGATGCATTTACCCAACATACCATATCGATTTGTAGCCATTGAAGGCAACATTGGAGCTGGAAAAACGACGATTTCTAAACGAATCGCAGCGGACTACGGGTTCAAACTGATCCTTGAGCAATTCACGGATAACCCCTTCTTGCCTTTCTTTTATGAGAATGCGGAACGCTACGCTTTCCCTGTAGAGTTATTCTTTATGACCGAACGGCACAAGCAACTCCAGCAGGAACTGTCACAACAGGACCTCTTTCAAGGGAATATAGTAGCCGACTACTTTTTCTTAAAGACCTTGTTATTTGCCCGGAATAACCTCCATGCTGAGGAGTTTAGGCTTTTTCAACGCTTATTCCATATTCTCAACGCCAACTTCCCGAAGCCTGAACTACTAGTATACCTACACCGTCCGGTTCCTAACTTGTTGGAAAACATCAAAGGAAGAGGCAGAAGTTTCGAGGAAGAAATCTCTCCACAATACTTGGAAAAAATCCAAAATGCCTATTTTGATTTCTTTAAGACGGCTTCCAATCTGCCCATCTTGATTCTAGATGTAGAAGAAGCTGATTTTCTCACAGAAGTCAGGCATTACGAATGCCTTTTGGAGCATCTTAGTCAAACCTATACAGAAGGGGTACATAGAATAAAAATTGCTTAATAGGATGAAAATCAATCTCCCGGAAACCGGACAGGAACGAATTGTCATTGTTGGTGGAGGTTTTGCCGGCCTGACGCTAGCTAGAAAATTGGCTAAAAGCCAGTACCAGGTAGTATTGATTGACAAAAATAATTACCACCAATTCCAACCCCTCTTCTATCAGGTGGCCATGGCAGGACTAGAGCCCAGCTCTATTATTTTCCCTTATCGGAAGTTGTTCCAACACCATAAAAATGTCTTCATCCGCATGACGGAGGTCAATGCCGTTGACTTGAAGAAGAAGCAACTCCAAACACCCTATGGTATTGTCAATTATGACCACCTTATTTTGTCCATGGGTGTCGATACCAACTTTTTTGGAAACCAGAAAATCGCTGAACTGGCCATGCCTCTCAAGGATGTATCTGAAGCACTATTGCTGCGGAACAAGATACTAGAAGACTATGAAAAGGCATTGGTAATCACTGACTTTGAGGAACGGCAACGTTACATAGATATCGTAATCGTCGGTGGTGGGCCTACAGGTGTTGAAGTAGCTGGAGCCCTAGCGGAAATGAAACAATTTATCCTGCCTAAGGATTACCCTGAAATGGACATCAGCGAAATTGATATTTACCTGATCCAGAGCGGTCCCCGTTTACTAAAGGGCATGTCTGAAGAAGCGGCGGATAAGGCGCTGAAATTCTTGACCCAGCTGGGCGTGAAAGTACAGCTCAATACCCGAGTGAAAGATTTTGATGGGAAATATGCCTATATGAATGATGGAACTAAAATTTGTACCTCTAAAGTAATATGGGCGGCTGGAATCAAAGGCAACACCATTGACGGACTTCCTGCAGATGCAATTTGCCGTGGAAATAGACTGTTAGTTGATGAGCTCCACCAAGTAAAAGGAATGGAAAATGTATATGCTATCGGAGATTTGGCACAGATGGAATCCGAGGAGTATCCGCATGGACACCCACAGGTAGCGCAAGTAGCTATTCAACAGGCCAAAAACCTCGCCGCGAACTTTAAACGCAAAGCCAAAAACAAAGAAGTCAGAGCTTTCTCATATAAAAACAGAGGTTCTATGGCCACCGTGGGACGTCATCGAGCCGTCGTCGATCTACCTAAGTTTCGCTTCCAAGGTACTTTTGCCTGGCTAGTTTGGATGGTCGTGCATTTATTTGCCATATTAGGGGTAAAAAACAAGCTTTTTGTTTTCATCAATTGGGTCTGGAACTACCTCACCTACGATCAATCATTGCGACTTATATTGCGTGCGAAAACACCCCATCAACTTGATAATCGCACTGAAGATACCTCTACCTCTATTCCTGCAAAGGACTGAGTGTCTATCAAATACTAACATAAACCCACTTCTTTCTGCTAGACATCTTTCAAGCGACAAACTCAGGAGGCTAATTCAAATTAAGAGTTGGTAGTGTAGGAGAATTAGGATGTTGATGAGAAGGTTGCCGATCAGCAAAATGAATGGGTTATTCCTCTTGACCCTTATTCAAGATCAAGAAGAACCCATTACTGAAACTCTAAATGATGTATTACACCAGTGTGTAAAAGGGGGATACTATGTCGGTAGATCGATTTCTAAACCGCGAAATCGAGGGAGTCCTCTGACTCGGAACTACCGATAGTAAAACTAGTGAGTGGGTGAAAGAAGATTAATCCCTTTAGAATCGATTTTCCAAAAAATTGGGTGAAAATGACGGAAAACCATTTTTAAAATAAGGGAAAACGGTTGTCGACAATCTAGTCAATAGAAATGACATATGTCTAAACCAAAAATAATATATGGGTTATGTTTACTAAGAAGAGTGGTGCAAAAGTAATTGAATTACGAAGGATAAAAAAATTAATGTGAATAAATTTATCCTAAAAGTTGTTTAACTCTTTAAACAAAGCAGCATTTTTGAACTGTTCCTCTATAGAGAATTCCTCACTATTGGGCATTATAGCGAGGAATCAACTGGACTTAACAATCTAATTGTCAACTAGTTGCTAAGTTACCTAATGAGCAAACAATTCACCTACTTGCTTACTAGATTAACACTTAATTCAAATTCGTCATAGATTGTCTTATCTCCCAAATTATCGAAGAAACTTCCGGAGCCATAACGTACGTTGAATTCTGAGCGGTCGATAGTAATATCAGCTGTTGCTACCTTCTTACCATCTTTCTCTTCTACTTGCGTATTGAATTTAATTTGTTTGGTCGTTTCCTTAATGGTTAGATTACCAATCACTTTATAGCTACCTGGTGTCCCACGAGAAATCACCTTTGTAATCTCAAACCTTGCAGTAGGATATTTCTCAATCCCAAAAAAGTCAGGCGACTTCAAGTGTCCTTCCAGTTTTTTAGCATATTCTCCCTGTAGATCTTCAACAGCAATGGAAGACATGTCTATCACAAACCCTCCTCCTACTAACTGATCATTTTCATAGGCAAAATTACCTTCTTGTAATTTTACTTTACCATGGTGGGAGCCAGTAACCTTGTAACCTTTCCAGCTTACGAAACTTTCCGATGTGTCTACAGATACGTCTACAAGAGTAGTAAAGGCGAATCCTACGAATGCAATAGCAGCTAGTAATACGGCAAAAATGTTTTGACTTTTCATGATCTTATTGATGATTTTTATGATTTATAATTCTTGAACAACTAAGTAATTTAAAAGTTTATACAATTAATGTATAGACATCTATTTTGGTAAAAAAAGTTGCTTATTAACAACTTGATCTTAATTTATCCAACAGCAGATTCAACTGTACGGCCTCCTCAACCGTCAAAGTAGAGAAAGTTTTCTCTGTATTATCCGCAATGGATTTGCTAGCTAGATCCAACACTTCCCTACCCTTTTCTGTTAGGACGATATCGACTTGTCGCCTATCCGCCGCACAAGCCTTGCGTTCGACCATGCCTTTTTGCTTCAATTTCTCTACTAAGCGAGAAGCATTTGACATCTTATCGATCATTCGCTCCGTCAACACCTTTATAGAGGCAGGCTCTGGATGCATCCCGCGTAATATTCTGAGAATATTGAATTGTTGCCAAGTCAAATTTAGTGGTTCCAAAGATGGGCTTAGGGATTGACTCAACCAATTGGCTGTAAACTGAATGTTGATGTGGGCTTTCTGAAACTCACTCTCAAACTTCTTCTGTTGTATGGCTTCTTCAATTCTCATGATGGTGCAAATATATGTAACAACATTTAATGTTGCAACACCTAAAAGTAATTTTACTGAAAATAAGCTCAAAAAAAATCATAATTTCTTCCTCCAGCAGGGCAAAAAATGTAGCTTTGCTCCCCGTTTTTGTCCTAGCCAAAGAAGCTGTTTGAATTTGGCTTTTGAAAATTATTGTAAACCATTTATTTGTCAACTGATCCCGATAATTATCGGGATTTTTTGAGGAAAATAGCAATGCTATATGACGATAAATAGCCGAAAAGTGGCAGAAAAAGAGCCATAACAAAATCAGCTTATTAAGCTCAAACAGCTTCTAAATTATTTCACAACATTTATTTACTGCATTGAGGTACTCCTGACGCCCCAAACTTAGTGGCAGTGCTGTACCTTTCAAAAGCAAACACATGAAGATCCTGATCATTGGTGGTGGAAATATGGGCCTTACCTACGCCCAGAGTTTTTTGCGATCTCATATCGCCAGTAAGGAAGATATGATGATTCTTGAAAAATCACCAGAAAAAGCAGAACTAATAGCTAAGAAGGACATCGGAACGGTATATGGTGACCCCAAAGATTGTTTGAATAGTGCAGATATCATCATTCTTGCTGTGAAGCCTCAGGATTCTGCCAAGCTATTTGCCAGTCTTGCCCCGATGATCGACCCTCAGCAAGTATTCCTTTCCATTATGGCAGGGGTGAAGATGGAAACCATAGCCAATGCGCTTGGGGCTTCAAAAGTCATTCGGGCTATGCCTAACTTACCAGCGCAAATCGGTATGGGCATGACGGCTTTTACCTCTTCCGAAGCTGTTACCCGGATCGAGTTGGTGATGGTACAAAACTTATTGAATACCACTGGCAAGGCTATCTATGTAGAAAAGGAAAGTGCCATTGATGCTGCTACCGCCATTAGTGGAAGTGGGCCTGCCTATGTCTGGTACTTTATGGATGCCATGATGGAAGCCGCCCAAAATATGGGCTTCAACCATTCCGAATCTGAATTATTGGTCAGCCAAACATTTAGAGGAGCTATCGAATTGTATAACAAATCTAGTTTTTCATGTGAGGAATGGATCCAAAAAGTGTCTTCGAAAGGAGGAACTACCGAAGCCGCCATGCGATCCTATCGTTCCAACGCAGTGCATCAGGATATTATAGCCGGCGCACAAGCAGCCCTTAATCGAGCAGAAGAGTTAGGAAAATCCTAGGGTCTTTATGCTAAAAAGTCGAGTTCGACACAATTCAGGCCGTCAATTCGGGTTATATCAATGATCCGTCAAAATTTAGCCATGAAGATTAAAGTGTTGAACTCGATTTTTCTGTTTTCTTTATTAATCTCTTTCCTAAATTGTAACAAAGAAAAACTTGACATTCAGGGTATCCCTGAATTTGAAGAATTTCTTCAAGATGAATTAGCAGATCAGAAGATTCCAGCGATGTCTGTTCTCATTTTTGAGGGAAATGACATTTTATACGAAAAGTACCTAGGGATATCGAACCTAGAAAAGAAACAGCCCTTAACTAGCCATCACTTGTTTCTTTTAGCATCCGTTTCAAAAGTCGTTACAGCCACCGCACTCCTTCAGCTCCATGAAAAAGGGTTGTTTTCCTTAGATGATAATATCAATGACTACCTCCCTTTTCAGGTCGCAGTCCCTAATCAAAGTACTCCCATATCCTTTCGAATGCTTTTGACCCATACTTCAGGCATTGCTGATGGAAGTGCCTTGGACGATCAATATTATTATGGAGAGGATAGTCCCACCCTCTTGGGTGATTTTCTGGAACAATACCTGATACCCGGCGGGCAATATTATGATGCAATAGAAAACTTTCATGACTTCGAACCGGGTACTCGGTATGAATATTCTAATGAAGGTAGTGCACTTATAGGGGTTTTGGTGGAGCAAATTTCGGGTAAAGATTTTAATGTTTATTGCAAAGAGCATATCTTCCAACCACTGGGAATGGACCATACCTTTTGGCGATTGGATGAGTCCTTGCAATCCAACTCTCCGCTTGTACTGCCGTACCGGCTTGCCAATAATCAACTGGAAGCCCTAGAGCATTACACCTTTACAGATTTCCCGAATGGTGGGCTTAGAGCATGCGGAAGAGATCTCCATACTTTTCTTAGTGCTTTCTTACAAGATGGAGTAGTCAATAACTATCAACTTCTGGCACCCCATACGATCTCGTCCATGATCACTCCACAAATTCCATCCATCGATAAGCAGGTGGGCTTTCATTTATTTCAGATGGATGCAAGCAATAATCTTTGGGGACACGACGGTGGAGAAGAGGGTGTAGCGACCATTATGGCTTTCAATCACAGTACCAAAGTAGGTGCAATTATTTTGACCAATCAGGGAGATGTAGACCTTGATGAAATACTTGTCGAGGCCTATAAGTTAGGATTACAACTATAAACGAGGGTTAAATCGGGCTTGAGTTATGATCGCAGTATATAAGCTTGCGACCAATTATAACATTGCTCGTTCAGTGTGGCCAAATGCCCGTTGGTTGAACATATTTTGAACCTTCCGGCAAATCCCTTAATTTGTCCGCTATATAGTAAAAGGTCAAGGAGGTTATGATAACTTTCAAGGCTGTTCTTTTGTTATTAGACTTTATTTTAAAATAAAGCCTGTTGATTTGGAACATCATAGCAGAAAAGAATCATAGCGTCTAACCCATCCATCATGGAGTTAAAGGAAATCATACAAAAGGCTAGGGAGCGTTTATTGAAAGGACAAACGGAAGAAGCCCTCTCCGTCCTAGGCACTTATTTAGATCGGCAAGGAACGCCAGCGATTGACAACTATAATCGTGTAATTCAGCTAACTGCCCAATACAAACAAACCAAACGATCCGAACAGGCTAACTTATTGGCATTCGATGATGCTCAGGTGGCCTATAGCCAGATTAATAATGCACTTCTATCCCTGCTTAAAGATCTCGAAACACCTGGACGCGCTACGAAACTGAGTAAAAAGAGACGCCTTTTGTGGCCCGCGCTTATGATAGGTTTGCTTCTAGTAGCAACAGCTGGTTACTTTCTTTGGCCTAATCAGGAAGAAGAAGCTTGTCCATCCTTTAGCCCTGACACAGATTTCGACATTTTGGTCCTTCCGTTCAAACCGATCGGTGGTGAAAATATAACCCCCGCTCACACTCTGTTCGAAATTGGCCTAAATAGATTAATTGATGACAATGAGTTGACCGGCGAAGCCAACGTGGAATCCTACGCAGAAACCATAGCTAGCACAGAAGATTATCCAACAGGAGTCCAAGCTGCACGAATGATTAGCCAAAATTGCGGGACCCAATTAATAATCTGGGGCATTACCGAAAAACTAGCACAAAGCGGCAAAACGATTTTAACAACAGATTATCTTTTCCTTGACGAAGAATCCATTCATATAGATCGTCAGGAGTTAGGGATGGACGCAGAACTAAGTGCATCTGACATCGTAATGAAGTTTCCAGAACGTGGACAGCAACGCGATACCATAACTAGCTTTAGCAGTATAACCGAAAACCTTCCTTCACACCTGGAATCAAGACTTAAATTCCTATTGGGCGTCTTCGCGCATGAGAAGGGGAACAATGTCGCCACCCAACAACTCTTGGAAGAATGGCCGGAAGAACCATTGGATCCGGAAAGTACTCAGATTTGGGCGACCCTATTGGCAGATAGCTACCTTAAGACCAACGAGGAAGAAAAGGCGGCGGCGACCTACAGCAAATTGATCGAAGCAGACCCCGATAACCCTCTGGCTCGTAACAATCGCGCCCTTTTATACTACAAGAAAGGCGAATACGCCATGGCAATTCAGGATTTGAATACCAATTTGAAGAACAACAGACAGGATACTGTTGCCTTAACTACACGTTCCTATATCTTTCTAAAAGAAGGTATGTTGCGTCAGGCAGAAGATGACCTAGAGCGGGCTAAAGAACTGGACCCGGATCGTCCGGTGATAAGAACGTGGGAAGCCAAGTTGGATGCTCGAAAACGCCAGGAGGAACAAAACTTAAATCAAGCGGAAGAAAAGCTCAAGAAAACACCCAATAATGTAAAAGCCTTATTAGAAAAAGCCACCGCAAGTATCAACCTGGGAGATTATAATATTGCGCGCAAGACTGCAGAGAAAGTTCTCTCAATCAACCCAAAGTCAATTCAGGCTTATAAGATACTTCAAGAAACTGATGTCATGCTGAATAAAGACAGTCGCCGCACAGTTGAACGAGCTAAAAGTAATGGTATCACTTCTAAACGATTAGAGGGTCGAAGCGCTATCATGAAAGTAATGCCTAAAGAAAAATAGAGCTTCGTTTAAATTTTCCGTTCTTCTTTCCTTCGATAAAAAAGATCAGCTATTTAGCAAAATGTGGGTCTGTAGATATTAGATTTGTGCCTCGGCCAGCTTTAAGCTACCTTTAGGCCCGATTTTGATACAAACAAGCAGATGCCTTATTCAGATAAGACCGTTGGAGTAATTGGAGCAGGGAGTTTTGGTACTGCCATTTCCAATCTGTTAGCCTATAATACCAATGTACTATTGTACAGTCGTAAGCCAGAGATTGTCGAAGCCGTAAATACAAAACATCAACATTTAGGGATAGCTTTGTCTCCGAGGATTACTTGCACCAATGATCTACAAAAAGTAGCTGAGCATTGTGAGTTGATCTTTCCTGTCGTACCATCCGACAAGTTTCGCGTCATGATGCATCAGCTTGGCCCATTCCTTCGACCTTACCACATCCTGATTCATGGCACCAAAGGGTTTGATCTTACTGGTGTAAATGCCGATGATCCTGCGTTTAAAGATATCACTCGGGACAATGTACATACCATGAGTGAAGTTATCTTACAAGAGAGTGCCGTTGTTCGGGTTGGCTGCCTATCTGGCCCCAACCTAGCACAGGAGATCATGGATGGCCAACCCACAGCCACGGTTATTGCTAGTAAGTTCAGTGAAGTGATCAAGACGGGCAAAATCGTTTTGGCCAGCAAGCACTTCCATGTATTTGGCACTCATGATCTACTGGGAGCTGAATTAGCCGGCGCACTCAAAAACACCATTGCCTTGGGTTCGGGCATCCTGAAAGGCAAGGGACTCGGCAAGAATATTCAGGCAATGTTGATCACCAGAGGTTTGATGGAAATGATCTATTTTGGGAACGCTTTAGAAGCCTCTAGTAGTGCGTTTTTAGGAACTGCGGGTATAGGTGATCTAGTAGCGACTGCCACCAGCAAAAAAAGTCGGAATTACTCCTTCGGATTTCGACTTGGACAAGGAGAGTCAATTGATGCGATCAAAGCCTCGGTCCCTGAATTAGCAGAAGGTCTTAGAACGCTCCAAATTACCCGACATTTGGCAAAATGTTATAAATTGCGCGTTCCTATTACGGAAATGATCTATCGCATCATATTTGAGGGATTTGACATCGAAAGAGCTCTAGATTATTTGATGACCTACCCATACGATGTGGATGTGGATTTCTTAAATCTATTGCCCAATAAAATCTAGTTAGCATGAATATTGCTTGGCAAAAAATTATTCCTCATGCCGCCGCGCTTGGAATCTTCTTGCTATTAGCCTGTATCTATTTCTTCCCACAGCTCAAAGGAATGCAAGTTTCTCAAAGCGATATTAATCAGTGGCGAGGCATGGCGCAGGAAAGTCGAGAGTATCGGGACAAGACTGGCGAGGAAACGCTGTGGACTAATGGAGCATTCGGTGGTATGCCGACTTACCTAATCAATACCATCGCAGCCGGCAATAATTTACGACACTTTGATAAGATATTTAGGCTCGGTTTCACCCGTCCTATTGGCCGCTTTTTGACGGCAATGATCGGCTTCTACCTACTCATGGTACTCCTAGGCACCAATACCTGGTTGAGCATTGCCGGGGCCATTGCCTTCGGTTTTATGACCAATAACTTGGTGCTCTTCGAGACTGGCCATGCCTCCAAGTTGAGAGTGATCAGCTTTCTGCCCTTGATCACAGCCGGTATCTTGCTGGCCTTCCGTAAGAAATATTTGCTAGGCGGGGCTTTATTTGGCTTTGGGATGGGTCTAGGAATTTTTGCGAACCACCCGCAAATGTTATACTACTTTGCCCTAACACTGCCTGCTTTCGGCATTGCCGCCTTTGCCAAATCCTATAAAGAGCAAGAGATCGCAGGCTTCTTCAAGGCTTGTGCAGCCTTGGTTGTAGGAGCTCTTCTAGCCGTAGGATCAACAACATCAAACCTTCTCCCAACTTTAGAATATCAAGAAGATACCATGCGTGGTGCTCCCATATTGGAGACCACTGGCCCTGTGGATCCTACAAATTCTAGTCAAACTGATGGTTTGGCCTGGCAATACGCCATGGCTTACAGCAATAACTTCAATGATCTTTTCTCTTCCTTTATTCCTGGATTTGTAGGAGGTGGATCAGGGGAGAAAATTAGCTCTTCCAGTGCATTAGCCAGGCATCCAGCATGGGGGCAGCTGTTGCGTTCCAATGGAAGACGAGCCCCTTTATATTGGGGAGGTGTGGGTTCCACTAGTGGTCCCATTTACTTTGGAGCAGTTATTTTCTTTCTGTTCGTCCTGGGCCTCATTGTGGTGAAAGGCCCCGTTAAGTGGTGGCTAGGAATCGGAACTTTGATCACCTTTATGATCTCGCTGGGCATCAATTTTGAGGCTTTCAATCGCTTCTTGTTCGACTACGCCCCTCTTTTCAACAAATTCAGAACGCCCAATTCGGTATTGAGTGTGACTTCATTTATGGTCCCCGTCCTAAGTATACTAGCTGTACAGCAATTCCTGGATAAAAAGATAGACAAAGCTGATTTATTACGAGGGACTTGGATTGCCGGAGGGATAGTCGGAGGAATCTCGCTATTAATGGCAATGATCGGACCTGGACTATATGACTTTGCAGGTGCAAATGACGCTTATTATAGCCAAAGTGGCTTTCCGTCAGAGCCTTTAATTGAAGCTCGTCAATCCTTGATGCGATCTGACTCCTTTCGATCTTTCGTTTTAATCGGATTAGGGGTAGGACTATTATATCTCTTCGTCAAAGAAAAAATCAAGGCGACCTACCTCATCGCGGGATTGGGTCTCCTGTTCACATACGATGCCTGGACGATCGGCCAGCGATATTTAGGAAGTGAAGATTTCCAGGCACAGCGAAGATTAGAAAGCAACTTTGCTCCGCGTCCAGTTGACCAGGAGATTCTGAAGGATCAGACCAAAAGTTTCCGGGTTTATGACCTAAGTGTTGGCAATCCATTTGCATCCACCCGAGCATCCTTCTACCATCAATCTTTGGGCGGGTATAGTGCCGCAAAAATGCAGCGGTATCAAGACATTATGGATCAATACCTTATGAGAGGAGATCAGAAGGTCTTGAACATGTTGAATACCCGATACATTATTGTAGGAGGTCAGGAGCAACAGCAAGCACCGACAGCCCAATTAAATCCGGGCGCGATGGGTAATGCCTGGTTTGTCAGTCGCTTTGTTAATGTGAATACTCCGAATGAAGAGATCGGCGCCCTTGCAAACTTGGATCCCGGCAGCGAAGCAGTGGTACATGCAGAGTATAATGATTACATTGCAGGACTAAGTCCACAAAAGAATGGCACGATAGTCCTAGATGATTACAAACCAAATCATCTAACTTATTCTTCTAATACAGCTTCTGACCAGTTCGCTGTATTTTCAGAGATCTGGTATGGTCCCGACAAAGGCTGGCAAGCCTACCTCGACGGTGAACCAGTTGACCATATACGTGTTAATTATTTATTGAGGGGGATGAAGATTCCTCCCGGACAACATAAAGTAGAATTCAAGTTTGAGCCTGCTGTTTATAGCAGAGGCAAGACAATTTCATTCATATCTTCTCTTTTGATCCTTCTAGGTCTAATAGGAGTAATAGCTAAATCCTATCCTAAATGGAAAGAAGAGATGCTCACTGCATCAGTTCCCGTTAAAAAAGAACCTATAGCTCCGACTAAGTCGTCGAAGGCTAAAAAGTCGCAAAAACAGAAACCGAAAAGTAGGAAGAAGAAGTAATATTAAAACTAAATATTATATGTAGTTTTTACATAAAATGGCATAGCAATTTTTGTTTTTGTCCCAATTCCCCTACTTTAGTTGTACAAGGCGCTAGGGTTAATAATAGCAATCTGATTCTCGCCTTGGTTCCCTACAATAGGATAGACACATATTAGCCTAATTCTCACCTTAACCCAAGATATTCAATCATGCATTGACTTGATGCATGACCCCTTACTCATATGTGCGATATGAAGAAATGGCTATTGTATAGTGGTCTACTGGTCGTTAACAGTCTAATTATTTGCGTAAGCCCTGGAGGTGCATATACACCTCCCAGTCCTTCGGTAGATAGTCTGAATACCCTCGCCAAAGTAGACACCCTCAGTTTTTATGAACGAATAAAGATCAGCGAGCGAGCCTACTCCTTAGCTGAAGCCCAATCCTATTTCAAGGGCCAGTATCAAGCTGCCCTCATGGCAGGCATGTCTCATATGGGATTGAATCAATTCGAAGAAGCCATCAGCTATTTCCAAACTGCTTATAACCTGGGAGAATCGATGGGAGCAGCCGGCTCGGTAGCCGAAGCTCGCTTTCATTTAGGAGAAGTATATTACTATTTAGAGAATTTCTCTCAAGCCAAGACAGCCTTTGCCAATGCTTTGGGTCGATTCGAAAAATTGGATAGCACCCGCTGGATTGGAATTATAAAGAATGCCCTTGGCGTGATCATTTATGCCGAAGGAGATAAAGTCGAAGGTACCCGACTTTATGAAGAATCTTATCAAATCCTGTCAGACAACAATTATGAACTGGCTGCTCAAGGACCGCTGAATAATCTAGCAGATCATTTTTTCCATGAAGAAAAGATCGAACAAGCTCAACAATATTTTGAAAAAGTACTCGCAATAGACCGCAAGCACAAATCCGCTTATGGTGAATCTTTATCTCTCCTCAACTTAGCTTGGTGTTACCGCTGGAGGAAGGATTATGATGAAGCTATTTCATTAATTCAAGAAAGTCTATCTATTTCCGAAAGAGAAGGAATTAACCAGCATCTGATTTTAGCCCACTCTGAATTAAGCAAAACCTTTAAAGAAAAGGGTGATTTTGAAAACGCACTATTCCATTCGGAAAAATATCGAGAATTACATGAGTCCTTAGATAAGAGACAAAAGGATCAAAAGTTAGCAGACCTGATGGTCCAATTCGAGACCGAAATAACGGAAAAAGAACTGGAGCAATTAAAAGCGCAAGAAAAGATCCAACGCCTTACGACCTTTCTACTCTTAGGAGCCGCCTGCTTGAGTTTCATCGTTGCATTCTTATTCATTTCGCGCATTAGGGTAAAACGGAGACTTGCCGAAAGTGAACTCAAAAATCAAAAATTCAAAAGCGAGCAATTACAGCAACAGCTTAATTCCAAGAAACAAGATCTCACCAATCTAGCGCTTGACATATCTCGCAAAAATAGCTTTGCCAACAAGATTCACGATCGCTTACAAGATCTAGTAAAAGTAAATGATCCCGCAGAACGCAAACAAGGGATAAAATCATTGAGCCGAATAGTAAGTAATCATCTTCGTTTAAATGAGGATGCCCAAGAATTTCAAATCAACATAGAAACAGTTAATCATGATTTCTTTAATAAGCTAGATCAGCAATTTGATGGGCTGACTACGAATGATAAACACCTTTGTGGTTTAATCCGACTCAACTTATCCTCCAAGGATATTGCTGCTATCAAGAATATTTCCACCAAATCCGTGGAAATGGGCAGATATCGCTTACGCAAGAAACTAAACCTCAAACCAGAGGCAGATTTGTCTGAATTTCTACAAAAATTCACCTAAACAGTGAATTTTCGCCAGATTGAGGGCCTTTGTAGGGGTGTTGTAGGGGTGTTTTTTTAGCGAGATCGTATATGAAATATTACATTTGTTACATAAAGATAAAGAAACAGAGGAGGACGCAAGAAACCAGCAAAGGCCTCTAACCCCAGACAAAGAATTAAAACTTTAAGCTTGACAACGATTATTATCCCTATCGATAAAGATTAATATTTGGGTTTTTAAGGAGAGAGTTTATGACGCCTTGCCGTTCACCGGCAAGGTTTTTTTATTTTGTGTCCGCACTAAAACACTTCACCGCTGATTTCGTACAACTGTCCAGCTGAGTATAGAGTTAATGTTTATGAAGATGCTTAAGGTTTCGAATTGTTAATCATGCAGAAGCATGTATTGGCGAAGAGAAAACACTGCTCGCACTTCCTTGTGCTATTAACCAAAATCTAAACAATGAATAAGCTAAATCAACTGGGCGCCCTGCTGCTAATCTTCTTTGCTACCGCTTGCCAGGCCAGCTCACCCGAAAACCAAGAATCTACAGAGACAGCTCAAGCAGTCGTGGAAGCTGACCTCTCCCCTACCCCAACCACCACAGTGGATCAAGAAACACTCCTCACTGAGGAAGAAACTGTAAATCAGGAAGAAGTACTTCCAGCAATAGAATCGAATGAAACTTCCGCTACAACAGAAAAAAGTAGTGCTCCTCCTTCTAGTCCTCCCAAAGCTAAGACTGTCGCGTATCAGCCTGATGGTGAAGCCAGCCCGGTAAAAAAGAAACCTGCAGCCTCTGTACCTGAAGTGAAAAACAATACTGCTCTGGAAGAGACAAGCACACCAACTGCTAGCAAGAAAGAAGAGCCTGTAGCGCCAGTTGCTCCATTGCCCGAAACAAAAGTCGAGGAAAAATCCGAGGAACCGGTTGTTGTCAAGGATGCCCCTCCGGCACATGATAGTTGGAATAAACTCCTCTCTCAGTTCGTCAGCGCTACAGGCAAAGTGAACTACAGGGCCCTAAAGGGGAAAACTTCAGAATTAGAGGCTTACCTAAAGCTATTGGCCGATAATCCAGTTCAAAGCAGTTGGAGTAGAAATGAGAAAATGGCCTATTGGATCAATGCTTACAATGCCTTTACGGTAAAACTTATCTTGGATAATTATCCACTATCTAGCATTACCAGTTTGTCCGGAGGAAAGGTTTGGGATAAAAAGTGGATCAAGCTTGGAGATAAAACCTATAGCTTGAATAATATTGAAAACGATATTCTACGTCCTAGATACAAGGATGCACGCATTCACTTCGCGGTCAATTGCGCCGCTAAGTCCTGCCCGCCCCTGCTCAATCGCGCCTGGACCGCTGATAACCTAAATAGCAACCTCAGCCAGCAGGCTAAGAAGTTCATCAATAATTCAGCTTTCAATCAAGTTGGAGCCAACAAGGTGGTTATTTCTAAGATCTTTGAGTGGTATGCTGCAGATTTTGGTAATATTGTGGATTATCTCAATAAGTACTCAAATACCAAGATCAACGCCAAGGCTCAGGTGAGTTATCAAGAATACGACTGGGCTTTGAATCAATAATATTACATGCAACTGCCCGCCGATTTCACGAATAACATGAAATCCCAATTAGGAGGAGCCTACAAGGACTTTGAAGCAGCCTTGTCGGCTCCTTCGCCTATTAGTATACGTCGTAATTCTCTAAAAGATTATACTTGGAAAGAAAATTACGACCTAGTAAAATGGAATAAGAAAGGAGTATATTTAAAGGAACGTCCAATCTTCACCTTAGATCCCGCTTTTCATGCCGGAGCTTACTATGTACAGGAGGCCTCTTCCATGTTCATCGCCGAAGCTATCCGTCAGTTGACAAAAGTTAGATCGGACAAGCCGCTGCGTGTCCTGGATCTCTGTGCAGCTCCTGGAGGAAAAAGCACACTCTTATTGGATGAATTACCAGCTGATAGTTTTTTGCTTTGCAATGAAGTCATTAGAAATCGCTTCCAAATTCTGAAATATAACTTGATCAAATGGGGTAATCCGAGTATAGCTGCCAGCAATATGGATAGTAAGCAGCTGGCGAGTCTAGGCGAGTTCTTCGATCTCATTCTGGTAGACGCGCCCTGCTCTGGAGAGGGTTTATTCCGCAAAACACCTGAGGCCACCTCAGAATGGTCCTTAGATAATGTGGCACTTTGCACTGCCCGTCAAAAACGAATTTTGGCCGAAGCTTTCCAAGTCCTTAATCCTGGAGGCATCTTACTCTATTCCACCTGCACATACAATAGCAAAGAGAATGCAGATAATATGGCCTGGGCTATAGCATCTGATAATTTCCAACATCTGACCTTGACACTTCCAGAAGATTGGGGAATACAGTCGTCGACTTTAGGCTATCAGTTTTACCCACATCGCCTGGATGGAGAAGGGTTTTACTTGGCAGGGTTACAAAAGCTAGGAGAGCCGGCTCCAGTTAGAAAATTCAAGTCTCGACAATCTACACTCCCTTCACCAATTTCCCGCAAAGAACGGGAAGCATTAGCTGTTTGGATCAAAAACATCGAAGACCTATTTCTTTTCAAGGACAATAAAGGGCAGATCAGGGCACTACCTCTGGTGCATAAGGAGACCTTCGAAGTCCTTTATAGTAAATGGCCCTTCTTATTTTACGGACTTGAATTAGGTACCTTTAAGGGTAAAGACTTTGTTCCTGCGCCATCATTAGCTTTAAGTACTGTATTATCAGAAGAGGTAACCTATATTGAATTAGATCGCCGACAGGCTTTGGCTTTCCTCCGAAAGGATCCCATTGAAGGCTTAGAGAACTTACCGAAGGGATGGCTATTGGTTCGGTATGAAAATTTGGGCTTAGGCTGGATTAAAAGCTTAGGCAATAGAATCAATAATTACTATCCAAAGGAGTGGCGGATTAGGATGAGAAAGACAGAGGGAGAATAAAAAAGAGTGACTTGCTTAGGCAGTCACCCTTTTGGATATTGTGCTGAGAATACAAAAATTCACATAGAAAGTAGAGCGTCTAATCAGACACTATTAAACTAACTTACCCATATCTCTGACCAGTATTTTACCTCTGTTGAAATAAATCAGATCAGATTTTTTCAACTCGTTTAATACCAGCGTCACAGTTTGACGAGAAGTACAGGTAATGTTAGCTATATCCTGATGAGTTAAAGAATGCTTTAATAGCATTTCATATCCTACCCTGCGGCCTCGTTTATCAATTGATTCCTTTATAAAGTCTATAATTCGAGTTCTGGCATCTTTGAAGATTAAAGACTCTAATTTGTTCTCAGCTTTCATCAAGCGGCTTCCAAACAATGACATGATACGAGAGCATAGGTCAAAGTTGTGGCGCATGATTTTCTTTAGGTCTTCCACTTTGAGCACATACAGATGTACATCCTCTTTCAATGCCTGAGCAAAATCCTGCCGATTCGTCTCTCCAATCAGCCCCAATTCACCAAACATCGCCGTTGGGTGTATCAAGGATTTGATCACCTCTTTACCGTCACTTGAGTGTGTTCCGATTTTTACAGTTCCTCTGGCTAGGAAGTAGATTTCATCAGACGCATCGTCGGGTAGATAAATGAAGCTGTAACGAGATTTTACCCGGTGCTCCATCATGTCAGAAAGGCGAGATTTTTCATCGTCGCTTAATACGCTAAAGAGAGGAAAAAGATTGAGAAAAGAGTTCTTACTTTCAGCATTCATAACTCATTATTTTTATTTCATACTATTTCCAAACACCGGAAATAATACTTTAGAAATCACCATTACCCGGTTTGATGTTTGGTTGTTTTACTCTCTAAGACACCAAAAATTTTAGTATCCCCTATCCGAGGCTAATTTTTTTTGATTTTAGCAGAAATAATTTAGAGTTTGGTAGCTGGTCAATGAATATTAATCGAGTATGGAAAGTCGAGAATAGTTCTTCATAGCCCTTGATAGCAGTTAAGAAAACTCTCCCGTCGATCTTTCACGAGCGGAATCTGATGCTCGTTGGACATGACAATGTAACCGCCGTCCTTCTTCACCCATTCTTCTACATGTCGCAAATTAATCAGGAAAGAACGATGCGTTCGAAAAAACCCTGCAGAAGAAAGAAGATCTTCAAACTCTCGGAGAGATTTAGCTACTAAAAATGTATTATTCTCCTCCCGGTGAATACAGGTGTAATTCCGGTTGGCTTCTAGATATACGATGTTATCAAGTCGTTCAAAGGTAAAACCATCTTGATGAGGAATAGCTATTTTTTTGATACCATTGGTGAGATTTTCTTTTAAAAGACCGACCCTACTTTCCTGATCCTTACTCTTTGTTTCATTGAGTTTTTCTATAGCATGCTTCAGGTCATTGATGTTGATTGGTTTCAACAGATAGTCCACGGCTGAGACCCTAAAGGCTTTAACAGCATAAGCTTCATAAGCCGTTGTAAAAACGACCTTGTAATTATAACGGTCTGGTAATTGCTCTAGCATTTCAAATCCATCTTGCCCTGGCATTTCAATATCGAGAAAAATCACTTCTGGTTTTAAGGCCGCAATCTTAGCCAAACCCGTTGGTACATTAGCTGCCATTCCGACCAAATCGATACTAGGGCAGTAATTCTTTAACAGAAGCTTTAAATTTTCACGGCTCCCTGATTCATCATCTATAATTACTGCCGATAATTGGTTGTTCATTTCTACTTAAACTTGAGTAAAGGGTATGGATAAATTCACTACTGTCCCTATACCTTGGTGAGTAATGGGGTTGATAAGATCTTCAATTACGACTGAAATAACTCTATCATTGGTATTGTTCATGATCTCCAATCTTTCCCTTGTAACGCTAACACCTTTGGGCTGGCCCCTGTATTTCCGCCTTTGATTTATCTCTGCAGATTTAACTCTTCCTACTCCATTGTCCTTGATATAGCATTTTAGGATACCATCCATCTTCATTAAAAAGTGGATGGTTAGTTTCTTGGGGCCTTCCTTATGGAAAAGGCCATGTATGATGGCATTTTCGACAAAGGGTTGAATCAGCATGCTTGGAATAAAAATAGCCTCCTTATGTAAAGACGGATTCAGCACCAATTCAAATTGAATGCTATTATCAAATCGCAAGTTTTCTAAATTCAAGTACAGCTCTAGTTGCTCAATTTCTTCTGCTAAGCTAATTTCTGATTTGGTTGAATTATTTAGTGTTTGACGTACTAGAGCAGCAAATTGGCTCAAGTATAGGTTGGCTTGCTCCTGATCATTCCGGTTGATATACTCTTGGATTGAGTTCAAGGCATTAAACATGAAGTGGGGATTCATCTGAGCACGCAAGGCTGTCAGCTGCAATTCCTGTATTCGTTTTTGTAAAGCATTCTTTCGCTTAAGGTTTCTGACTACCAGAGTGAAAATTAACAAGACACCACCAGATAAACCAAATAGTAAGAATAGTCTAAACCAACTCCGATTCCAAAACGGGGGTTCAAATGTAAACTGGATTTGCTGTTCTTCACTCCAAACATGATTGCTCCCTTTTACTTTTATTCTAAGAAGGTAATCCCCCGGCGGTATACTAGACCAGTTTGCAAATGCCGCTGTCGTTTCGATCCAATCCGCATCTAAACCTTCCATCTTATAGAAGAAATTCAATTGCCCTAGGCTCTTATAGGAGATTCCCTGGAAGGAAACAAAGAGGTCATTTTTGTAAAAAGGTACGGTGTATGATTCCGCCAAATCCATCGTATCCATGTCCAGTCTCACTATACCGAGGTGCAACAGGGGTGGATCAATATATTTCTTGATATCTGTGGGAATAATATTGAGATTATTGTCCGTTGCTGCTAATATGTTGTTGCCAAATTTGACTAAATAATTCACCTCTTGGCTTATTAACCCATCGCCGATTCCAAAGACCTCAATCTCCATACTTACCAAATTCAGTCGTGAAATCCCCATATTGGTGCCTACCCAAACATAATGACCATCTAAAACAAGGTCATTACAAATGTCACTAGATAATCCATCCTCCTTGGAAAACTGTTGAACAATTCCCTTCTCATCGATCAACAACAAACCCTGCCCAAGGGTCGCTATCCAAAATCTACCTTCATTATCAGGTAAGATCGCTCGTATGTCAGAATTGATTTGGGAACTAAATTGTCGAATCAAATTTTGCTTAGTATTGTAAATGCTAAGCCCTTCAGTACTCCCCAGCCACAACATGGAGTCATTTTTGGGATAAGCGCAATAGGTTCGAGCTCCTAAGTCCAGCAAACTAGGACTTAAACCTTCTTCGATCATCTCTACTAATTGTGTTGATAAAACAAACAATCGATCTCCAAAGGGTTGTAGACACTTGACACCATGTTTGGCAGTGGAGCGAAACAAGATCTGTCCGTTTCGATCTAAACGCAACACTTCAGAATTTGCCCCCAACCACACGCCCGCCGAATCTGGATGAATATCTATTATCCTTCTGCCTGGTATCTTGATACTATTAACTAACTGAAATTGCGAATCATATTGTTCAAAAACACCATTGTTATAGCCTATATAGATAGTCCCTTGTTCGTCCGTGACTAAGGAACAAATAGTTCCCTTGTTTACCGCCTTACCTTCTAGAAGAGTACTAATACGTGTGGAGATTAGCATGTAACATCCGTCCCCCTCTGTACCAATCCAAATGTTCCCTTCATGATCTTCAAAAATTCGATTTACGAACACCCCATCCAGTAGTAATTGATCTTTATACTCCACCCCTCCTTTATGCTCTAGAAATAGCAGCCCATTCCTTAAGCCTATCCAAATATGTCCTTGTTTGTCTGCATACAAAGAATTAGCCTCCTGAGTAAGATCATATTTTTTTAGTTCTTGAATTGTCTGCAGAATTGTTCCATTGGAAACATCAACTTTGGCTAACGATCTATTAAGCTTACCCGTCTTTTCTTTTTTATTGATAAAACAAAACACTCCTGTTTTCCCCACAGAACAAGAAGAAGCATATCCCTCAAATTGATTCTCTACAATTCGGGACATTTTTTGACCATCGAAATGAGTACCCTTATTCCTAAATAAAATGTTAGTCCCCTCTAAGTGAAAAACAGATGTCTGTGCATATCTAATAGAATCAAACTCTTGATAAGTCTCGGATGGCCCAACTACGACCAGTGGCCGTGCATAGGTGTTATTGTGCCGACCACTATTGGTACTAATTATCCAAATCAGGCTATCTGGCGTTGCAGAGATGCTATAGGAATCGAGATGAAGAGAATCTGCCCAAGAGGGTATTAAGCATTTTCCATTCGCAAACATTGCTGGCTGTGGAGCCAGTGTAGTTAGCCATATATGATCACTTTGATCGATGGCTAATCGGTGGACTACATTATTGGGCAACCCATCTTGTACTGTATAATAAATAAAAGATTGACCATCAAAAGCACAAAGCCCATTTTCAGTTCCCATCCAAAGGATGCCTTTACTATCCTGGGCTACTTGATAGACAATACTACTTGGCAATCCATCTTCTGGTTTCAGTTGGCGGAAGTAGAAGTTTTGGGTAAAACTAACTAGGCTTAGTACAAGGCAGGAGAAGGTAGTCCACAGTTTTTTATTACCCATACCGCAAGAAATCTAGAGAGACGCAACTGTTGTTTAAGCAAAAAAGTTGTTTAAAAATGATTGATTGGCTGCAATTCGAGAGAAAAAGAACCTGAAAACGGCTTTTTTCTCCACCGTAACGCTGCTTCCTATGTGGAGAAAAAACCAGTTCCCAGAACCTTGTTCTTTCAAATTTCGCTTCAAAAAAACATTCTCGAACAACCTCAAAACTAAGTAAGTCTCTTCGGAAAGTCAAATGCGAGATTCATCCTTGTAAAATGGCGACTCGGAAAGTGAACTAAGAATTAAGGTTAAGAAATATGAGTTTGCCATTCAATTCAGCACCCAAAAATTGAAATGGGTAAATAGCCAGAGTTACTTGTAATCCTCAATCAATAGATAAGAACTCAGGAGGGTAATTAGTTAAATGAAGGACAAGGATGGGATATTGGCTGAACTTGATTAATCCTCTCTAAACTTGGAGAACATTATTTAGGGTAAGACCATCTTTGGGAAAGCTGGCATCTTTTCTTTTTCTCTTGAATGGCTGAAAAGATACCAACCTCCCTATGGAATTAGGTCTGAGCTTATACTAAGGCTGCATTCTTCGCACGCTTACGCTCATTTTCTTTTAGCAAGATCTTGCGCAAACGGATTGAATTTGGTGTGACCTCTACATATTCATCAGCCTGAATATATTCGAGAGCCTCTTCCAAAGTAAACTTCAATGGTGGTACCAGCTTCAACTTATCATCAGAACCAGCCGCTCGTACATTGGAAAGTTTCTTGGTCTTAATCAGGTTGATCACCAAATCACCAGGACGGCTATTTTCTCCAACTACCTGTCCTTCATAAATATCCTGATTCGGTCCAATGAAGAATTTACCTCGTTCTTGTAAGTTATTGATACTGTATGGGATCGACTTACCCGTTTCCATACTAATCAATGATCCATTGATGCGGCCAGGGATATCTCCCTTATGGATTTGAAATTCCTTAAATCGATGCGTCATAATTGCCTCTCCCGCTGTAGCAGTTAGCAAATTGTTACGCAATCCGATAATGCCTCGAGAAGGTACCTCAAATTCCAGTAGTACTCGATCAGCTTTTGGTGTCATACTCAACAAAATACCTTTCCGGCGCGTCACCATTTCAATGGCTTTACCCGAAACGGTTTCTGGCAAATCTATTGACAACTCCTCCACAGGTTCGTGCACCACATCATCGATTCGCTTCAAAATTACCTGGGGTTGCCCAATCTGTAATTCAAAACCTTCTCTACGCATGGTCTCAATGAGAACTGCCAAGTGTAATACGCCTCTGCCGTACACTTTCAATACTTCTGGCTTAGCTGTATCCTCGATGCGCAAGGCCAAATTGCGTTCCAGCTCTTTGGTCAATCTGTCACGAAGATGTCGAGAGGTAACAAATTTCCCTTCTTGCCCAAAGAATGGAGAGTCATTGATGGTAAAAGTCATACTCATCGTCGGCTCATCGATTGCGATCGTAGGGAGTGCCTCTGGCTCTTCTTGATCAGCAATAGTATCTCCAATCTCAAATCCTTCTACACCAAAGACCGCACAAATATCTCCTGCCTCTACCAATTGAACTTCCTTACGCTCAAATCCTTCAAAAAGGAAAAGCTTCCGAACACGGTGCTTCGAAATCCCCCCTTCCTTATCTACCAATGCAACCTGCTGATTACTCTTTAGCTGGCCACGTTGCAATCTTCCTACGGCAATCCGACCGATATAGTTAGAGAAGTCTAGCGAGGTCACCAACATTTGAGTCGTTCCTTCGCTCACATTAGGCGCGGGAATATGCTCTAGAATAGCATCCAGCAAAGGAAAGATATTATCCGTTTGCTCCTCCCAATCCGTATTCATCCAACCAAACTTGGCCGAACCATACAGCGTTGGGAAATCCAATTGTTCCTCCGTGGCGTCTAGCGCAAACATCAGGTCGAATACCGCCTCCTGGACTTCATCCGGACGACAGTTTTCCTTATCCACCTTATTTACGACTACAATTGGCTTTAACCCTAGCTCAATGGCCTTTTGAAGTACAAATCGGGTTTGCGGCATCGGCCCTTCGAAGGCATCTACCAGTAGCAATACACCATCAGCCATATTCAACACTCGCTCTACCTCACCGCCAAAGTCGCTGTGACCAGGAGTATCGATGATATTGATCTTGGTGTCCTTATAGGTGATGGATACGTTCTTGGACAAGATCGTAATCCCTCTCTCACGTTCCAGGTCATTACTATCCATGATGAGCTCACCTGGATTTTCATGATCTTTGAACAACTTCCCTGCCAGCAACATCTTATCTACCAAGGTAGTTTTACCGTGGTCAACATGCGCAATAATGGCAATATTCCGAATTGGTTTCATATTCTTCGTTAATGAGGCCGCAAAAGTACTCCTTTTTATCCGAAGAAGCCACGAATGCCCTAAGTATATTCGAAGAATTATTTTGTATGCTGGCTAACGGCTGACTGATTCTCGTCAAATTACAAGACTAGGGTAGAGAAAGGTTGGTCCGCATTGATTGTCAAGAGGTTCTTATTTTACAAATTGGATGGCTTGTAATTCCTCTTCTGTCATTACACGATTGAATACAGCTACCCCATCTAGATAAAATTCCGAACCATGTTCTAATTCCTCGGATGCTAAACCCAATGCCCTTCCAAAAGTAAACGGAGCACCTTCTGAATAGACAGCATTCAGGCGACTCCCTACTTGTCTCCATTGACCTTTCTTCCAAATCTCCAAGGTAGCCTGAATAGTATCTGATAGTGCTATAGCAAGGTCTTCTGGAAGTGGTATCAATTGCTTTCCTGCTTTAATTTCTGCAGTAATCTTTTCAACTAAGCTGCCCTTACCTTCTCTAAGGATATCAACTACTAGCCGACAGCGCACAGAGTCGATTGCAGATCTTCGACCTGTACGCTCATACTCTAGTGTACGCTTGGTCAGGTTAACACGTAACAAATGTTCGTAAATTCCACTCGTTTCCCAATCATAGCCATTGAATTTCAGTACAAAATGGTTCGGAGAATAAATCGGTTCCTTAAAGGAGAGCGGATTGGCAGCTTGCTCAACTTGAAACTGGAATACATCTTTCGCAACGGGGTCACTTAAATCATGTGGAGTCATGACGCCATTGAGGTAGGCTTTGACTTCTTGAAGGTTCGGATCATATGTCATAGCCATACAGACCCATTCCTCATTGTCAAAAGCTTGGGCATCAATTGCCCTAATACGAGCGTACTGCGCGCCATCAATTTCAGACTGTGGATAGCTAGCCGCTCCAGTTGCCGAGACATGCCCGATTACTCCTTTTTGATTGAACAAACCCGCAAATAGCGCTACCTGTCGTCGTCCTCGATACTTGTCCCAACCTCCTTCATCCCAAATGCCAGCAACCATATGACGTTGGCCGATAAATTTCACCCAGGCGATTAAGGTAAAGGCTTGCCTTCCATGTAGATTCAATAGTGTACTATCAAACACCTCTCTCGGAATCGAGCCATATACATAGCCTCGATTGAAACGAATTGCATTACCAAATGGCCCCGTGTTATCATACTTTAATTGGGCATCTACATCTTTATAGGGCCAGTCCTCAACTGCATATGCCTGGTCATCTCCAATCTGCCGTAGGTAGATCGGAAAAGACTGATCTATGACTTTTACATCGTAAACGGAGTGCCATATGCCTTCATTGAGTTTTTCAAAGTCCCAAAAGGCGATAAGGTCCGGCTTATCCATAACAGCTTGAATCTGACTTCGCTGAATATGGGTTGCGGATTGTTCCCAACTGCATTGGCAGGTCAATAGCATCAAACTGCCCCAAACTAAATGACTAATTCTAATCATGATGCTTTTAAAAGTAATGAATGTTCCAGGGGTTGCAAAATTGGTAGAAGTGTTATTTTGTAGTACTCAGGATAATTTGTGTAACCCTCTACTTTGGTTAATCCGAAGCCTTTTATCGCTGGTCATAACATATCAGTGCCATAAATAGCACAGAACAATTCGATAGCATTGAAGGTAGGAAGGGATTAGAAATGAATTATGATTCGGCAGTTGTATTTTATCTTCTGCTGCTCAGAATGTGAAAGTACTTTCTAAGTACAATTTCTGCTTCTGAACAATAGCAGAAGAAGTAAATGGGAAGTGGTTCCAACTATTTCCATTATCTCCACTCTTTTATTCGAAGAACGTTGTTTCATTCTGATAAAGTGAGTTATTAACCGTAAAGAAATGGAAAAAATTGGAGTTACTATTTTGCTATTTTGTTTGTTCAACCAGGTAATTGTTGCACAAAGAGAAAAATCCTATCAGACACAAGAGATTTCATCTCCTATAGAGATTGACGGAAATCTTGACGAAGAAGCTTGGTATGATGTAAAATGGGAAGGAGGGTTTATCCAAACTGAACCCGATAATGGAGATCTACCTACTTTCGATACTCAATTTAAGATACTATTCGACAGCAAAAATCTTTATGTTGCCATTAGAGCCTTTGATCAACAACCAGATAGCATCTCAATCGTCAATTCAGCAAGAGATTTTTTTGATGGAGATTACGTCGAAATAAACATTGACAGCGACTTTGATAGAAAGGATGCTTTTTCCTTTACAATTACTGCAGCAGGAATCCGAGGAGACGAGCACATTAAGACATCTGAAAATTGGTTCAATGACTGGAATCCTAGTTGGACCGCAAAAACCCGAATTGATAGAAAAGGCTGGATTGCAGAATTAAGAATACCGCTGAGTGAATTAGAAATTTACAGTAAAAAAAAGCGTTGGGGAATCCAAGTTAATAGAAAATTAGAAAGACTGAACGAAGAATCATCTTGGACAAAGGTGCTTGATGAAGACAATTGGGTCGAGTATTTTGGTGTCTTAGAGGGAGTGGAAAATGTACCAATCTCGAAAAGGTTTTCCCTGACAGACAAAATAAAACCTGAATCGCTAAAGCGAGATTTTACAAATCTGCATAACTCATTAAAATCATCCTATCCGTCATTGTATCGTTACCACAGCGTAGATTATATCGATAAAAATTACAGCCAAGCATTAAAGGCCTTAGAAAATGAAATGAGTTTAATCGATTTTTATAAAGCCACTTCATCGTATATAAGTAAAATAGGCGATGGCCATATGAAAATTGAATTGCCAGCTTATTTTAAAGATTTATATGACGAAAAATTAAGAAAGCTCCCATTTAAATTTAAAGTGACAGGGGAAATAGCATTTATTTCTGAAAATTATTCGCAGAACGATTTATTAAATGGTGCTCGAATAATCTCTATTAATGGAAAATCATTCCAAAGAATCGTCCATGAAATGACTGACCTCATCTCATCTGACGGTTATAACTTAACGGGGAAATACTATAGAATTTCAGATGATTTTGATTTTTATTACTCATTAATTTCTGGTTTTAGTGAAAACGTCAGCATAGACATCATCCCGAAAGGACAACAGGAAGTACAACAAATTAATATCCCGTTGTTAGCAGATAGGGAAATTCAAAAAATGAAATCTCACAAAAAAACAGTAAGGAACAACAAATCCTTTGGTTACCAAGTCAAAAACAAGGTTGGAATATTGACTATCAGCACTTTCAATCACGCTGAGGGTTTCCAAGAGTTTGTAGATGAAAGTTTCAAAAAATTGGCAGCATCAAATATTGATAAACTAATTTTAGACTTTAGAGGCAATGGTGGAGGCGAAGAAACCAATGCCATCCATTTATATTCTTATCTAACATCAAAACCTTTTAAGTATTATGATAGATACGAGGTAAACGTTGATCCCAACAAGAAAGTGAATCAAGAAACGACATTGGTTTCGTACGAAACCCTCAATTTTTTTGCAGATATAAGCTCAATGGATAAAATGGGGAGGCCCATTATAGTAGACTTTCAACCTTTAGACGATTTACTTATCAATCCTGAAATATGGCTGGAGCCAAAAACAGAAAACCGATTTGATGGACAAATTGTAGTGCTAATTGATGGTGGTAGTTTTTCAGCAACTTCCGAAATTTGTGCCATTATGGCTAGAGATCGAAGGGCGATATTCGTAGGAACAGAAACAGGTGGAGGCTTTGACGGAAATACCAGTGGAATTTACGACCAAATTACCTTACCCAATTCACGGCTTAAAGTTAAGATTCCACTAATTAAATACGTCAGCTCGACTAAGAATTTCAAATTTATGTTTGGGCGAGGTGTCTTGCCAGACTATGCTCTGACAAAAGATCAAACTATTCCTGGAAATAATGAAAACGATCGATTATTAAATTTTGGAATAGAACTTCTAAATTCGAAAAAATAACCTCTCTTATAAAGCTCCAGTGATTTTTTTCTCGATGAGAAGATGATAAGGAGTTTTCAAAGAAATCGTACAATGAAGGTTTCTTAGGAGGTCGAGTTTTCATTCAGTTTCGATGCTGCATCAGCCGAATGCGTAGAGACTGTTACAATAGGAGGTGCTTTTTCCTGCCCTTCCGTAATCCATAGATACTCATTGTACTAAGGCCTCTAGAATGTTAAACGCAACTAGCGCTTCCGACCGAAATCAGAAGCGCTAGTAATGTAGGACATTTGGCAATAGCCCTACACATAAAGGGTTGTTTTGGATATATACTATACACGAAGGACCATGACTCGCCGGTCTCTTTGGTCAGTATATACTGAACCTAAAGAAGTATTCCATCAAGTGCCGAGTTATTAAGGCGGATCAACCTCTTTGGCGTCAGTATACTGGGATGTAGTTTATACTAATGGGTGGACGTCAAACGAAATTTGTTCTTGATAGGGATGATAAGGTGCTAGCAGTGATCAAAGAATTTGAAATCCTCGAACATATTGATTGCGATTGTGGCGGTTGGCGATCAATTCCACATCGACGGTACAATTTTCAAATCGGATGGCATATCTCCTATTTTCAGTATCCATATTTAGGAGGTTCTTGCGGATCAATTGCTGCCCAAGGAAGGCGCCGGCTTCTTTAAATCCAGATACTAATTCTTTAATAGCTTGGATCAAATTACTATTACCAGCGTTCATTAAGGCTACGGTTAAGGCTAATTTTAATTTTCGATTGTTCATGATGAATTCTTCTTTAGCGGTAGGCAAAACCTATGTTTAATTTTCCTGCCCTTAGAGGCAGCGGGTTATTTGTTTTGCTTTACGCTTATTGGGAATTAGGGATTGTATGCCAAACGATACTCTTTAAAAACTGCGAAAAACAAAAAGATGTTGTTTCAGCATTCCTTAAAGTAATGTTAAAAGGTCTTAAGGCTTCGAGAATTGTCAGCTAACTGTCGGACCTCCTACCCTTTTCTGGACGCTTTCGCCCCTGGGTTCACCTATTAGTGTCTCGAAAAACCGAAATGTTACCCTTAGAAGCCAAAAAAATTCAATCGTGACCTAAATTTCTTACCCAAACTCAAAGATTTTCTGCTTTTCCTCGCCAAGAAATGCCAATTAGGACTGCCTCAACCGGTAGCTGATCGTCAAATTGATCTGTCTACGGATACGTTGTGATATTTTATCAGCAATGAAATTGTCCCCGCGAGCTGTTGTCTTGATTTTGCGGGAATTAAAAACATCAGCAATATTTAGCGTCAAACGTCCTTTCCCTTTAAATATCTCTCGGTTATAGGCCAAGTCCATGAAATAAAGTGCCTTGCGCCTACCTTGAGCGGTATTGAATGGTGCTTCATAATTCCCACGAACCTGCAAATAACTGCTATTGGTAAGATTAAATCGTGAAGTCTTTCGTACAAACCAACTAGTGGTACTGTTCGTAAAATCCGGATTAATATTGCTCCCATCTACTTTGGAGCTAAACAGGTTCAAGTTCAAGTCTAATTTCCACCATCGGTAAGGGCTGTATGAACTCGAGAACTCGAGTCCATATGCCTCCTCATAATTTAGATTCTCCGGCCGGGTATTCGACAAGCCCTGATTATCTACACTTCTCAAGCCTGCAATAAAATCATCCGTCCAACGATAATACACCGTGGAAGCAATGGATCCCTTTTCGAAATATTTAATATGCCCCAGCTCAAAAACGTCGCTGAATTCCGGGTTTAGATCGGGGTTCCCACTGAAAAAGTTACGATTATCAGAAAAGGTGATAAACGGACTGAGATCGCGATAGACTGGTCGTCGTACGCGTCGGCTGTAACTAAGCTGCACAGCATCCGCCTCTCCTAGATCATAAGTAAAATGAGCCGAAGGAAATAGATTGCTATAATTCCGCGGATTCGACTGATTCGTTTCCTCTAAGATGGTTTCAATATCCGTCCATTCAACACGCAACCCCAATTGGTAAGAGAATTTGTTTTTCTTATCACCGAGAATTCCATAGATGGCATTGATATTCTCTTCATAGATAAAGTTATTGTCTAAACCTAAGAGGGGAATCAATTGGCCCGCATCATCCTCTTCACTTACAACATAATCGTTGGTCATCTTCCTAAAGGTGCCTCGGACTCCAGCCTCCAGCTTCCCTTCTTGACCAAAGGGCTGAACATAGTCGAGTTGCATCAGCAATTGACGTTCTGTTTCATCGTTAAGAGAGGTCTGCAAAAGGTCTGCAGCTACCTTCCGAGTTCCGTCGGGTAAAAAGGATTGCTGTTCAAATACTTGATCGGAGTCCTCCCAATGATCAAGGTAGCGTACTTCCGCGTTGAACTCATGTCCTTTCTTGTCAAATAACTTCTTGTAGCTCACTACATACTCTGAAATAGGTTCTATTTCATCTTCATCTTGTGTACGGGTGGTATAGCTCGTCAAGCTATTGAATACATAGTCATCATACCGAAGATCCGTTAGTCGTTTACCCCTACTAGCACTATAGAGATAAGAAGCAGTTAGGATATTTTTATCATTAAAGAAATAGTCCAGTCCACCCCGTATATTATTGAAGAAGCCCACATGCTCCCCATCATAGGATTGATCCGATACGAAGGTAGTATCATTTACAAAGACCTCTTGATGTGTACTATTAATACTGGGGATAATCCGGTAGTTAATACCATAATTGACGAAGAAATTGATCTTATTATGTCGATAATTTACGTTTGCGGCTGCACCTAAATTGGTAGGATTCCCTATTGTAGTTTCAAAAGAACCATTAAATCCCTGATTACGGTCTTTCTTTAAAACGATATTAATGATCCCTGCCATTCCTTCTGCCTCATACCTAGCTGAAGGGTTAGTGATTACCTCTACTTTTTCTACCATGCTGGCTTGCAATTGCTGCAAGCCGCTCCCTCCTTTGAAGCTAACCAAACCGGAGGGTTTTCCATCTACTAATATGCGAACATTGCTAGCACCTCTGAGCTTTACATTACCTTCACCATCTACCGTTACAGAAGGAATATTATTCAGAATCTCCACTGCTGACCCGCCGGCATTACCTAGGTCTTTACCTACATTGAATACGCGCTTATCCAGTGCCAATTCCATACTGCTTTTTTCAGCCTGCACCACTACTTCATCCAGCGTACTGCTTTCTGACTTAAGTCGAATGAGACCAAAGTCCTTTTTCTTGTCTGTATTATTTAGGGTGAAAGCCCCCAAATCATAGGATTCGTAACCGATAAAGTCAATCGAAGCCTTAAATGCCCCCATTGTACTTTCTACCTCAAAGGTTCCATCCTCCCCAGTGATCCCTCCTGTCACCAGAGTGCCGTCAGCTTGCTGGTAAATCTGTATGGTGGCATAACTCAAAGCAGTACCACTTTGGTGATCCACAACTTTACCGATGATCCGGCCTTTTTGGGAAAAACATAGAAAAGGAAGGCTAAAAAGCAGATAGCTTAGGCAAATATAGCGACTACCTACACGCAGTCGGGTGTGTGTATTCAGGTACATCTTGTATGGTTGGTTTTCGTTTTGAATCCCTTATTGCAGGGCATAGGGTTAATCCTAAGCCACTAGCAACAAGTCTAGATTCCAAAACACCAAAGATAGAAGATTGAGATTAATTTGCTCTACTGCTGCGCTTAGAATTGTTATTCGATCGACGGTTACCTGAGCGTCCTCCTCCTGATCGGGATCGGCCATAGTTTCCTTTTCCCCCTCGCCCAGGTCCCTTCGGACGACGACTAGGTCCTTGGGAAGGTGGCACTTCTGCTGGAAGCGGAAGTTTCCGTACTTCCTTTTCCATCAAATGTTCAATATTCTTGAACTTACGACGATCTTGTCGATTGATAAAGGTAAGGGCTAAACCATCCGTCTTTGCACGGGCAGTTCGGCCAATTCGGTGAATATAGTCTTCAGGATCATTAGGTACATCATAATTGATGACCAACTTAATCCCACTGGCATCAATACCTCTGGAAAGGATATCTGTTGCCACTAATATTTGTAAAGATCCATTCTTAAAAGAACGGAGGGTGCTTTCTCGATCAGATTGATCAAAGTCGGAGTGGATCTCACCCACATCCAAACTCACGGACCGCAAAATTCCGACTACATTCTTTACACTAGCCTTGGTTTTAGAAAAAATCAGAATACGCTCCTTCTTTCCTTTTCTCTTTGCGAGTAAAGACTTGATTAAGTAGGGCTTTTGATCATCTTGTACTTCATAGGCTGCCTGAAAAATACCTTCTGCGGGTTTGGAAACAGCCAGCGTTATTTGAACAGGATCATTGAGTGTTCGCTTAGCAAATTGCCGGATTTTACTTGGCATGGTAGCAGAGAACATTAAGATCTGCTTGGTCTTAGGCAGGTAATCAATGATCTTCTTAATATCATTGATGAATCCCATATCGAGCATTCGGTCCGCTTCATCCAAGATCAAATGGCGTAGCGTCTCCATTTTCACATAGCCCATATTCAAATGAGCAATCAAGCGTCCCGGAGTTGCAACGATTATATTAGCACCAAGAGAAAGGGCTTTCTTTTCTTGTTCGAAAGAGGCTCCATCTCTCCCACCGTAAATGGGCAAGGAACTCATTTCTAAAAAGTAGGCAAAACCGTCTAATTGCTGATCAATCTGCACGGCTAATTCTCTAGTGGGAACTAGGATCAAAGTATCAATACCATCAAGTGGCTCTCTGCAAAGGCGGTCTAATACTGGTAGTAAGAAGGCTGCCGTTTTTCCGGTACCTGTTTGTGCACAGGCAATAAGGTCTCGGCCTTTAAGAATGGCGGGGATGGCTTGTTCTTGAATAGGTGTTGCGGTTTCAAAGCCCATGGCATCAAGTCCCTCTAGCAACAACTCATTCAATTGTAATTCTCTAAATGTCAATGGATGGATTTTTGTTCTTGTCTATTTGTTTATGGGTAGTAGCTATAAAACAAATTAACGAAAATTTAGAAGTTAAGTTTCGAACTCCCGTTTGAGCTCGCCTCAACTTGGATGCAAGATACACTTTTAGGGTAGAAAAAAAGCAAAAATATATCTAAGCCCTTGATTTTACAGCTCTTCTGCTCGATTCTGTCTATTCCCCCAAAGTGTATAGAGCGCAATTCCTAAAATTACAGTGGCAGGGAAGGCTGAACCAAACCCCATGGGAGCAAGCAGAACCATCCAAATCAGGGCCAATAAATAAGGTATTTTTTTCGGTTGATTAAAAGTCCAAAACACATAGGCTAAGTAAAAGTGAAAAATCACCAATAAGCCCCCCATCCAGATAGCTTGTCTAAAGAGAATCATGTAGATAAACCTGCGGTAAATGGAGGAAAAAGTAAACTGCCCAAAAACCAAATAATCCCTGGGATAGATCCAGGCCAGATACACTTGTCCTATTCCCCCGAGCAGGAACAACAAGCCAAAGAGTCGTTGGCCTAGTCTCGGTCTGCGTAAACACATCCAAAGCAAGACTAGGGATAGCAATATCCCTAAGCTCCAAGGCAAATAGTATTGACTGACTTGATCCCACATCTTATTTCCGATAACTAAATGAAATTCTCCTATCATACACAGTTTGATAGTGCATCAAATGTGTGGATACCTGGGCTCTTCCCTAGCCATTGTTGCGTATTATCACCAACAATTCCACGCATTTGATACACTACCCATCGTTTTCTAGGCACTGCATCATATTACCAAGTATAAATCGAATCCAATGCTACCTGGCTATAATAAATCGAAGGCCATCCCTCATGCCCAGAATAATACGCAATGTGCAATTTATCACCTCGAATCACCAAGCCCGGATAGGCCGTATCACCTTCACTCGGCAGTACAAATAAGCGCCGATAGTTTCCATCCTCCTCCAGTCGCATAAACACAGTCACTGCTTCGTTTAAACAATCGGGGCGTTCTTCTGGCCATTCCCGGCTTCCGAGGAGCCAGGTGTGATTGGGGAGATAAAGCAGATTAGGCCCTCCTAGCCCATGATCGAGCGGAAAAACACGTAGGCTATCGTAGGGAGGATTTCCTTTCCCATAATATCCCGATACCGAATGCCCTCCTCCATCTCTAATCACCAAGAACATTTCCTCATTGGGCTTAAATCGCACCAAGCCCTCACCCACCAAAGGGGAAAGCGGTAAGGTATCCCCCACCTGCTCATAGTTCATTCCATCCGTAGTACGAAAAAGTGCCATAGTTCGACGGCGAGATTGTACAACACCGGTCAAGGGGTCAGTACCAGCCATCATGGGCAGGGAATAACCATAGTCACCCTGCCAGGTGAGATCATAAAACCAGTTATTAGAAGGAATACCTCTGACTCGCCTTGGAGGGGTCCAAGTTTGCCCGTCCTCCGAATAAGCCACCCAGGTATGCCATTCATATACCTTTCCTTGATAGTCGGTTCCCAAGCCTGTGAGTACTAGCAGGCTATCGGGTCGAATGCTGAACTTGGCATTGCGTAAATCAATTCCTCTTTTCTTCAGGAAACCAACAGGACTCCAAGCTGCCCCATCTTTTGAACTCAAAATTCGGATTTTACCTTTCTTACCTGTCACATGGCCATCTCCTTCCCGAAATGCACAGAACAATTGTCCCTTGTAGTCAATCATATCTACAAAGGCGTTATGAAATGCTCGATCCCAAATTTTATCGGAACTGACGGTACGAAGCGGATAACTGAAAGGAGGTGCTTCGGCTTGACAAGCCAGCAGTAGTGTGCAAATAAGTCCTACTAGAAGGAGTAGATGGCCGCTTTTCATAGGAACAAGTTTAGTGTTTTTTCCTTGAACTGGCGGTACAAATCCAAATTTTCGTGGAGTTAGAAAATAGTGGTCGTGGTTGATCTTCTTCCTAAAAAACCAAATCCGTTCCCTGGGCAGGGTAACGGATTCAGCTAAGCTAAGGTTTCATAGTTTGTAAAGGGGCCGATTCCCCTAAAAACAAACTACTGTCTTAGGCGGCAAGTAAGATTGCCTTGGACAAATGAAAAGTTCTTCTGTGTTGTTCAAAAACCAGCAGCAATCGGTTTAGTTCATGTTTAAGTTTCGGTCCTTGAGTCGAGAATGATTCATTTTTTGCTGAAACAAGGCGTAGAAGGTGTATGATAGCAGCGCTATCAAGCCGCTTTTTGCCACGAAGTGTCAGCGAGAAAGGAACATTCACAGGCCGATTATTGAAATTTAAATATGAACTTAGTCCACATTATCGTGTAAATAGGAATTAGTCTGTCGGATTTCCGGTTCTTCATCGTCCGTGATGCTCCATTTCGACATCTCAACATCTTCAGAGTTAGGTACATCATCCAAATTTACGCCTCGGCGTAAATAGGCTGGTTCAGACTCCAACTCATTGATGGTGTTCGGATTATTGAGTTTCAGGTTGGTATTACGAAGACGCTCTCTACGGCGTGTTTCCTTTTCTTTGTGGCGGCGCACATCTTCATCCTTACGATCCTTTTCCTCTTCTTTTTGGTAAGGCTCGTCATAGGAGTAGCGATTTCTCTGGTATTTGTCAATCGTAGCCCGCACATCATCAAACTCTACCGTTTGGGAGGTCTCGTCATTGAATCCCTCAAACCCTATATCCGCTAAGCCTTTTTTTTTGTCAGCTTGGGGATTAGGTTTGCTGGGTTGTTCGTCATCTAGAGATACTACAATACGATCATCTTGCTCAGCAGTCTTGTTCATGGTCTTATTTTCAAACCCTGTAGCAATGACTGTGACGCTGATCTTCTCGCCCAAATCTTCATCAAAACAGTTACCCCAGATCAAGTCTGTCCCGTAACCTGCTTCTTCCTGTACAAACTCAGTGATCTCAAAGATTTCATCCATGGTCACCTCCTTGGTTCCAGAGGTAATATTGAGTAAGATGTGCTGTGCACCTCGAATATCATTGTCTTCCAATAATGGCGAATGCAAAGCTTCGTCAACGGCACGTCTAGCGCGGTCTTCACCATCCGCTGAAGCTGTTCCCATGATAGCTACACCGCTATCGCGCATAACGGTATTAACATCTTCAAAATCCACATTGACATAACCAGGGACCGTGATAATTTCAGCGATACCTTTAGCGGCAGTAGTCAAAATATTATCTGCACGAGAAAATGCATCAGAGATGGACAGGTTGCCATGAATCTGGCGCAATTTATCATTAGAAATGACGATCAAGGTATCGACGTTCCTTTTCATTTCCTCTAGACCCTCCGCACCATGTACCGTGCGCTTACGTCCTTCAAAAGTGAAAGGTAGTGTTACAATACCGACGGTCAAAATATCCATTTCTTTGGCGGCCTTGGCGATAATTGGCGCAGCTCCTGTACCGGTTCCACCACCCATTCCGGCAGTGATAAACAACATTTTACAGTTGTTGTCCAAGTATTTCCGGATCTCCTCAATCGACTCTTCACATGCCAATTTCCCAATATTAGGCTTGTTACCTGCCCCTCGGCCTTCCGTTAAGTTAGGCCCTAATTGCATGCGGGTAGGCACAGGACTTAAATCCATTGCCTGCGAATCAGTATTACAAATTGCGAAATCTACGCCAACGATTCCTTGCTGGAACATATGCGTGACGGCATTGCTACCACCACCACCTACGCCGATTACTTTTATGATAGGGCGCTCATCTTTAGGCAAATCAAACATCATGGCTGCTGGTTTTTTTGTAAAATACGCTGGATGGCGATCAATTATTTGTATCAGTAAGTGCTCATCCAACAACCCGTATTAATAGGGATTATAAAATGTTTTTTGGTCGTAGCATAGACTTCATTGGAAGTCAAGTCTACTTTGATATTTTAGATCAAAATGGTTCTTAGACAAATCTCGTGTTTCGAGACATTCAAAAATGAAATGCAACACTTTACTGACAGTAATCGTCAGCATTGCTTTTTCATCTCATTTTATGATTGTCCACAAGATTTGGCTAAGAAGGATTAAAACTCTGTATCTGGTTCCGTTTCAAACCACTCCTTGGTTTTCTTGAACAATTGGTCATACCATTTATTGGAGTTTGGTTCTTCCACCGTTGTCAATTCAGGTTCTTCTTTCTCCTCCTCAAGCACAATCTTGCCAGCTTCTAGGTCATCCAAGCCTTTCAGCAAGAGACCAACACCAGTCGCAAACTTAGGACTGATCAACTGCTCACTATACCCGTGCGCTAGGTGCTCTACAGGAATCCCGATTCTAGTACTCATACCAGTATGGAACTCCGTCAACTTATCTATATGGTTCAACAATGCACCACCTCCTGTCAAAACGATACCACCAATTAGTTTACGTTCATAACCGGAACGGCGAATCTCCCACACGACATAGTCGAGAATTTCCTCCACCCTAGCCTGAATGATTCGAGCTAGGTTTTTCTCAGAAATTTCCTTTGGATCTCGGCCTCTTAGGCCGGGTATGGTGATAATGCGATTATCATAGACTTCTTCTGCCAAGGCAGAACCAAATTTAATCTTCAGCTTCTCGGCTTGTTGGCCCATTACGCTGCATCCATCCTTGATGTCTTTGGTAATAACATTACCACCAAAAGGAATCACAGCTGTATGCCGGATAATGCCGTCTTGGAAAATGGTGATATCGGTAGTACCTCCGCCAATATCCACCAAAGCTACTCCAGCCTCTTTTTCTTCCTCACTTAGTACTGCTGCTGCGGACGCGATGGGCTCCAAGGTCATATTAGCCACCTTCAAGCCAGTACGCTCAACACAGCGATGGATATTATTAGAAGCAGAAATTTGCCCGGTAATGATATGGAAGTTGGCTTCCAAACGAATTCCAGACATGCCAATAGGATCTGTAATACCTTGCTCATTATCCACTGTGTATTCTTGCGGAATCACGTGCAAGATCTTGTCACCTGGAGGTAAGACCAGTTTATACATATCACTGATAAGGCGATCAATATCTCTATTACTGATCTCCGTGTGATCATTATCTCGAGTTAGAATACCTCGGTGTTGAAGGCTCTTGATATGCTGTCCGGCAATGCCAACATGCACTACTTTAAAGTCCGTCTTGGCACTACGACGAGCATACTCTGTTGCCTCGGCAATAGCCTTCACTGTTTTCTCGATATTTGACACTACCCCTCTTAGCACTCCTTCGGAATCGACTTTGCCGAATCCCAAAATTTCAAGCTTTCCGTGTTCATTCCTTCGACCAGCGATGGCGCAAACCTTAGTCGTACCAATGTCCAAGGCGACAACGACATTTGAGTTAAAAGGTTTTGTTTCCATCTTTCGATATTTTTTTGGTTCAAAAGGTATAGCATGATTAAATAAACATAGCCTTCTACACCTAAAATAATGCTAAAATAAAATAATATGTTTTAAAAACGAAAATTATTTGGTTTTATCAAATCCTTACCACCTCATATTCGTTTCAACTTCCAACTACCTGTCCCTTGTACCTTAAATCGATCATTCGGTGTTTTTTAAACCCCTCCATCGGAAGAATCCGCTGATAATACACCTTCAATCGATCCAGCTTATCCTGTGGATCTCGATATCTTCCAAAGTATATCTTGTGCTTTCCCACTGTGGGCACCATTGTGATTTCACCTCGATTGCTAACATCAATTTGTTGAATCAATGCAGTAAAAAATTCATCTGCAAGCAAAATCTCTGTTAGTTCAAAAACATCCCGCAAGTAGTTTCGCTTACGTTCTCTAAAACTGGGAACATGAGGAGGAAGATTGCCTGTAGCTACCATCACCCTTGCTGAATAGTTGCTGGAAAGAGGCATTTTAAAACCGTCCTTATCCAGGTAATAATTCAAGCCATTGTTGTCGATAATCCGTAGGATGGGCTCCCGTTGAACAATATCTATAGTTACACGATTCTTGGCATCGATATAAGCCTCAGCATCGATGATAAATGGATCCTCTTCTAGCACCCTTTCTAATCGCTCTATATTCACCTCTTTAACCGAAAGGACTGTCAATGGTACTCCAAATCTTTCGGTAATCATTTCCTCTATATCTGTTTCTGTAACCAACTTGCTTCCATCTCTTAAAGGATCGATGTTGACATTGATCTTTGCTACCTCTGTCTTCCCTTTCTTTTCAATTGAATTGACCACTAAACCCAAGGAAACAAAAAACACAGCCGCCCACCCCAATCGCTTGAGGGTACGAGCATAGTCCATATTTTTTTTCCGTTTTTTTGCCATGTCTACTGCATGATATCGCTAAGTGGTTCAATTAATCTATCTATATCGCCTGCTCCTAAGGTCATTAAGACCTGAATGTTTTCGCCTTTGATATAATTCAAAATTTCTTTTCGGCCAAGCCATTTCTTTTGCTCATTCTCCATTCTGTCCAGGATCATTTGGCTTGTTACTCCTGGAATCGGCTCTTCTCGTGCTGGATAAATATCCATCAGAATTGGAACGTCCAGTTCATCTAAAGCAGCTGCAAATCCATCGACAAAATCTCGTGTCCGCGAATACAAATGCGGTTGAAATATTCCATACAGTCTGCGTCCTGGATATAATTCTTTTGCCGCTGCGATGGCTGCTTTTAACTCGGTTGGATGATGAGCGTAATCATCAATATAAACTTTGTCCTTTGCCCGAGTAATGAAATCAAACCGTCGCTTGATCCCCTTAAAGCTCATCAGCGCCTTACGAATATCCTCCTCTTTGACACCCAAGCTTAGTGCTACTGTGATAGCTAACGTTGCATTTTCCACATTATGCCTCCCTGGCAAGGTGAATTGAAGAGCCTCCATACTAGTCTTCGGCCCCACATAGTCGAAAGTAAAATATCCATCTTCTACTCGAATATTTTGACTCCGCGACTCGCCAGCGTCTAAACCAAAAGTCCTGACCTGATCAAAGTGATGCTCCAGACCATTTCTCACCCACAATTCCCCATTGTCTTTCAATCGTTGTGCAAAAGCTCGGAATCCCGTCTCCACAATGCTTTCTCGATCGCCGTAAATATCCAGGTGATCTGCATCCATTGACAGTATCCCGGCAAAGTCTGGAGACAATTGCAAAAAAGAACGATCGTACTCGTCTGCCTCAACCACCACCCAATCGCCTGCGCCAGCTACGAAGTTAGACCCAAAATTCTGGGCGATCCCCCCCAAGAAGGCCGAACAATCGACTCCTCCGGAGCGGAGCAAATGCGTAGTAATCGTCGTAGTTGTAGTCTTACCATGTGTACCGGCAATAGCAACAGTCTTTCGATTCTGGCTGATAATCCCTAGGACTTCTGCCCTTTTTTTAATTGGAACTGATGTGCTACGCAAGTGCTGCAATTCACCTAGAGATTCTGGCACTGCTGGTGTATAAACTACCAAGTCTACCTGGTCTGGTATTTGATTGACATCATCTTGATAATGAATCTGAATGCCTTCTTCGACCAACTTTTTGGTCAAGATTGTCTCTGTTTTATCGTATCCATGTACTGCTATTCCGATGCTATTGAAATATCTAGCAATAGCGCTCATCCCTATCCCTCCTACGCCAACAAAATAACAGCATTGTATATCCTTCAAATTCATACTTTCCTACTTCTTGTCTTTCAGGTTTCCTTTTCTGGCATTAGTTTAAACACTTCTTGAGCGATCAAATCAGCTGCATTTGGTTGTGCCAACTTATGCACATTACTAGCCAATTCAGCTAAGCGGGATTGATCTTGCACCACCTCTAAGGCACGAGCAATGACTTTTTCCTTGGCCTGCGGATCAGGTAGCAATACCGCTGCGTCTTTTTCTGCCAACGCTTTAACATTCATCGTTTGATGATCTTCCGCCACGTTTGGGGAAGGAATTAAAATGGCAGGTTGACTTACCTGGCTCAGCTCAGCGATTGTCAATGCTCCCGCTCTGGAGATCACTAGATCTGCTATCGTATAAGCCATATCCATTCTATCGATAAAGGCCCGAATCTTCACATTCGGCAATTGCGCCATTTCACTGTCCTTAAACCGATCGTAGTACAATTTGCCTGCTTGCCAAAGCAGCTGCACATCTGGATGCTTTCGCATTAATTCAGCGTTGGCGGCCAGCGCTTCATTTATCGATTGTGCACCTAGACTACCTCCAAAGGAAAAAAGTGTCTTTTTCCCTGCTTGCAATCCAAAGTGTGCAAAGGCTGTTGCCTTGTCTACCGCTTCCTTTGAAAACACTTTCCGCACCGGGTTACCGGTCATGACCAGTTTCTCCTTGGGGAAGTAGCGATCCATTCGATCATAAGCGATGCAAATCTTACTTACCCTTTTCGCTAACAATCGGTTGGTTAAGCCGGGATAAGAATTCTGCTCTTGGATAAGTGTCGGGATACCTAAAAAACTGGCTACCTGCAAGACCGGTCCACTCGCAAACCCTCCCACTCCAATTACTACATCTGGTTTGAAGGCTCGGACGATTCCAAACGATTTTACCAAACTGCTAATTAGCTTAAAAGGAAACGCCAAGTTTCGCAATGTCAATTTTCGGTGTAAGCCACTAATCCAAAGCCCCTGAATTGGGTAACCTGCCAGCGGCACTTTCTCCATCTCGATCTTCCCTTTGGCTCCCACAAAAAGTATATTGACATCCGGCGCTTTAGCACGGATGGCATCAGCGATGGCCAAGGCGGGAAAAACATGTCCTCCACTACCTCCTCCGCTGATTATGATTTTCATTGGTGTTTTGGTACTCATATGCACTAGGTCACTGATTCTATATACTTACTTACACTGAGTATGATACCAAAGGCCACACATGTAAACACCAGGGAGGTACCTCCATAACTGATCATCGGCAAGGTCACCCCTGTAACGGGTACCAAGTTTACTGAAACAGCGATATTCACAAAGGCCTGTGTGATCAGCAAGATGCTCAAGCCCATGGCGAGCATGGCGCCAAAAGCTTTTGGACTTTTCGTTACCAAGCGGGTAGCTCGGAAGAAAAGTAATACATACAGGCCGATCAATAAGGCTCCACCTAACACACCATATTCTTCACAAATAATAGCGTAGATGAAGTCGGAATATCCAACGTAGAGGAAATTCCGTTGTATACTATTGCCCGGTCCTAAGCCAAACAGGTTGCCATTTGCGATAGCAATCTTAGCCTGAGTGACTTGTGCAACATCTCCGGACCCGTCCATAAAGGCAGCAACCCGAGAAGTCCAAGTTTGTACCCGCACAATCTCTGGGAAGAAATTTCCCAAAGTGTACAAGAAGGAGAAGAGCACAACACCCAAGAATAAGAGCAGGCCAACATATTTCAAATCCACCCGTCCGACAAACATCATCATCATACAAGTGAAAAACAGGATGATGGCCGTGGACAAGTTAGCTGGTGCGATCAAGCCACAAATGATCAAAACGGGCACAATGATCGGCAAAAAGGCTTCTTGGAAATCTTTGATGTATTCCTGTTTGCTTGAAATGGCTCTGGCCACGTACATGATTAGGGCTAGTTTGGCTAATTCAGAGGGTTGGAAAGTTAGCCCAGTAAAGGGAATGTCAATCCAACGGTGAGCGTCGTTCCGCTCAACCCCAAAAGCAATGGTATACATCAAAAGGGGGATCACAATTACCATCAACACAGGCGCCCATTTCGAAAAGCGCAAATAATGCATCAGGTGGAAAACATAGGTTAAGAACAAGCCTGCCAATAAGATTACCCCATGCTTAATGAGGTAGGCTTCTGTGTTCCCGCCATATTTTTGATAGGCCAAAGTACCGGTAGCACTATACACTGCCATCAAAGAGAAAATAGCCATCAGGGCGACGATGGCCCAGATGGCCTTGTCTCCTCTTAGTTCGGCATAAACTCTTGCGGCTAATGTTGACACTTTATTTCGTTTATATTTTTTTTATAAAATTCAAGGATCAATTTCTATCTCTCCCCATCTTTCTTCATTTCCAGCACTGCTGCTCTGAATTGATCTCCTCTTTCCAAGTAGTTCTTGAACAGATCAAAACTGGCGCAGGCCGGAGAAAGCAATACGACATCTCCTCTTGATGATAATTGTCGCCCCTCTTGTACAGCCTTTGCTGCACTTTTAGTTTCCCGAATGGGAATCCTTAGTGGGCCGAACTCTTCAATGATCTTTTTATTATCTAGTCCTAAACAGACTATGGCTTTTACTTTTTCTTGCACAAAGGGTAGTAAAGGTTGATAATCATTGCCTTTATCCTGACCACCTACTACCCATACAATCGGTCTATCCATGGCTTGCAAAGCATAGTAAACCGCATCCACATTGGTAGCTTTGCTGTCATTGATGTATTCCACCCCATCAATAGTGGCAATGGGTTCTAAGCGATGAGCGACAGGATGAAAAGTCTCTAATCCAGCCTGGATTTCACTGCTGCTTACCCCGCAAGCCTGTGCCACATGAATCGCAAAAAGAGCGTTTAATGCATTGTGCATTCCCCTTAAGCGAGTATTAGCTAAATCAAAGTTGATGCCATTGGCTAGCACTGATCTATTTTTGATCATCTCTCTATCAATGGCCAAATGTTCCACCTGTTTCGGAGCTAGATTCAAATGGCTTTTGATGTTGTTGTCTCCACCATAATAGATGAACTGATCCTTGTCGCCCTGATTTATTGCAATGCGGAACTTTGACTGGATGTAATTCTCCAATTTGTATTCGTAACGATCCAAATGATCCGGAGTAATATTCAGCAAAAGCGCCAACCAGGGTTTGAATTGATCTATTCCATCGAGCTGGAAACTGCTCAACTCTAGCACATACAAATCCTTATGTGCTTCGGTCAACTGCCTGGCAAAGCTTTTTCCCACATTTCCAGCCATTGCTACATCTTTACCAGCCTGAGTCAGCAGGTGATGCAGCAAGGTGGTTGTGGTGGTTTTGCCATTGCTTCCCGTGATGCCAATGATGGGAGAAGAAGTGTAGCGACTAGCCCATTCAATTTCTGAAATGATTGGAATACCTACCGCTACTAGTCGTTGGATAATTGAAACCTTATCCGGAATGCCTGGACTTTTAATAATCAAGTCCGCTTGTGCAATTTTCTCCCAAGTATGTTGTTCCTCCTCGTATGGAAGACCATGTTTTTCTAATTCTGCTTTGTAGGTTTCATTGATTTTTCCTTTATCTGAAACCCAAACCTCAATTCCTTGCTGTGCAGCTAAAAGGGCGGCTCCTACCCCACTTTCCCCAGCTCCCAAAATCGCCACTTTCATCACCTATCGAATTTTTAACGTTAGTATCGTAATCACAGCTAGTAGTATTCCTACAATCCAAAATCGAGTAACGATCTTAGCTTCAGGCATGCCTTTTTTCTGATAGTGATGATGCAATGGAGACATCAAGAATATCCTTCTCCCTTCTCCGTATTTCCGTTTAGTGTACTTGAAATAAGATACCTGTAAGATCACGGACACCGTTTCCATCATAAACACACCACAGAGAATTGGAATCAACAACTCCTTACGCAAAAGGATAGCCATAGCTGCAATGATCCCTCCTAGGGTGAGGCTACCTGTATCCCCCATAAATACCTGAGCCGGAAAAGCATTGTACCATAGAAATCCTATACAAGCACCAATCATACTAGCTGCGAAGATCACAATCTCACCCGTTCCAGGTAGATGCATGATATTCAAATAGTTGGCAGTAATCGCATTACCTGACACATAGGCCAAGATGCCTAAAGTAACACCAACGATTCCGGATATTCCGGTAGCTAGTCCATCTAATCCATCAGTCAAATTAGCGGCATTGCTCACCGCTGTTACTAGAAAAATGATAAAGGGTATGAATAATAGCCAGACCCACTGTTGAGACTTTTCTCTATCTATGGGAATTAACCTGGCATAATCCAATCGATTGTCTTTCAGAAATGGCACATTAGTCATCGTCGTCTTGTAATCTGCTTTTTGGACGGCATTCTCTTCATTGCTGATCACCGTAGCGGGTTGTTCCCCCACTGTTTCTGTCAAACCAATCTGCTGTGCCTGTTTTACATCCATCCTCACTACCACCTGGTCACTCATCAACATCGTCACTCCGATAATCAACCCTAGTCCCACCTGGCCCAACACTTTAAATTTGCCGTGTAAACCTTCTTTGTTTTTACGGAATACCTTGATGTAATCATCTACAAAACCAATGATGCCCAACCACAGGGTGGATACCAGCAAAAGGATAATGTATATGTTATTCAATTTGGCCATCAGTAGACAGGGGATGACAATCGCCATAATGATGATTACCCCGCCCATTGTAGGTGTACCTTGCTTCTTAAGTTGCCCCTCAAGTCCCAAGTCCCTAACCGTTTCTCCCACCTGCTGCTTTTGCAGGTACCGTATAATTCTCCCTCCGAAGATCATGGATATAACCAATGATATAATCATGGCTAACCCGGCCCTGAAGGAGATGTAGGTAAAAAGCCCAGCTCCTAAGAAGTCGCCAAAGATTTTTTCCAGCCATTTTACTAATTCAATCAGCATGTTTACTTGGTTTGAAGCAGTCTAGTCAATCGGGCAATATCTAAACAACTTCTGGTAGTTTTTACGTTCTTTTGCAATTTTTGTGGTCAGTGTTTTAACTAGAAGAATTGCGTTCAAGAGAAGCAAGACTTTTAGCTAAATAGGTGACTCCAAAACACAAAAATTGTCAGAGAATCAGTTTTTATAGTTTGTGCATTAATTCTTCTTTAAGAATTTCTTTATCATCAAAAGGGTGTTTTACCCCATTAATCTCTTGATAGTTTTCGTGGCCTTTCCCCGCCACCAGGATAATATCTCCTGCTTGAGCGAGTTGGCTAGCCAAACGAATAGCCTGCTTGCGGTCGACTTGCTGCATCGACTTCTGCTCCAGCTCTTTAGGTAGACCTTCAGCCATTTCTCGGATGATGGTCATCGGATCTTCGGTTCGCGGATTGTCAGAGGTCAAAATAGCTACGTCACTCATACGTGCAGCGATGGTTGCCATTTTTGGTCGCTTGGTCTTGTCTCGATCTCCTCCGCAGCCGACTACTGTCAATATGCGCCCTTGCCCTTCTCGAAGGTGGTGGATCGTTTGCAACACTTTTTCTAATGCATCCGGTGTATGCGAGTAATCCACTATACCGATAATCCTGTGCTGAGGTGCCATGACTTGTTCAAATCTTCCGGGCACTGCTCTCAATTCACTGAGCGCTGATAGTACCTCCATTTTTTCTTGTCCCAACTGCACTCCCGCAGCGTAGACAGCCAATAAATTGTAGGCATTAAATTCTCCAATCAAATGACTGTAGAAGTCGATTCCATCTAGATTGAGATGTAAGCCAGTAAGGGCATTTTCTACAATCCGCACCCGATAATCTGCCAGCCTACGTAAGCTGTAGGTCAAGATCTCCGCTCGAGTATTCTGCACCATGACCTTCCCTCGCCTGTCATCGATATTGGTAAGGGCAAAAGCACCTTTAGGTAACTCATCAAAGAACTGCTTCTTAGCTTCTAGATAAGCCTTGAAGGAGCCATGATAGTCCAAATGGTCATGGCTGAGGTTGGAGAAAATACCGCCAGCAAAATGCAAGCCGCTACTCCTACCTTGATCAACCGCATGAGAACTCACCTCCATAAAAGCGTAAGCACAGCCCTCTTCTACCATTTCCCGCAAGCACTCGTTGAGTTTTATCGCATCGGGTGTGGTTAAATTGGTACTTAGCACCTGATCATTGATCCGGTTTTCTATGGTGGAAAGTAAACCCACCTTATAGCCCAATTTTCGAAACAACTGATACAATAAGGTAGCTGTAGTCGTCTTGCCATTGGTTCCGGTTACTCCCACCAAGCGAAGCTGCTTGGATGGTTCACCCAAAAACCGATTAGCTATTCGACCTAAAGCTTTGCCTGCATGTTGCACAACCAAATAAGTACAATCAGGACTCAACACTTCTGGCAATCGTTCGCAAACAATAGCGATTGCTCCGCGCTCAAGTGCTTGCGGAATGAACTGATGTCCATCCACCTGTGTACCTACTTGTGCGACAAAAAGGCTTCCCTTCTGGACTTTCCTCGAATCAAAAGCGATGGTACGTATATCCTTGTCAATATTTCCTATCACTTCTTCTAGTGACAGGTCCTGTATTATATGCTTCAGGTTCATTTTAATTCAGCGTAAGTGTAATGGTCTGATTACGCGGATCGGTTCCAGGAATCAAAGATTGTCGAACAACTTTCCCCGCCCCATTAATCTTGACTTTGACCCCCAGGTTTTCCAGTTGATACAAAGCATCTCTCAATCCCATTCCCACTACATTTGGCACCTTATCGGTGCTCATGCTTCTGCGTTCCAATAGCACACTATCTCTCCCTTCTTTGCGCATAGCCACCACTAGTGAGGTTTCTGGATTTCCCATCGATTCAATCCCTAGATAATCCAGCACCACGTTCATATCCTCTTTCCTAGCGATATCCATGTTGGGCAATTTATCTGCTACCCAACGTAAATTCGTAGCAGGCTGGATGATCGGCTCATGGAGATCAGTTAGAGAATCAAAACATTTATCTGCAATCTCTCTAAAGATCGGCCCCGCTACGTCACCCCCATAAAAGCCACCTCGCCTAGGTCTACGTATTACTACTATGGTTGAATATTTAGGGTTCTTGGCAGGAAAATACCCAGCGAATGAAGCCTGATAACCACCGATTCTTCTTCCTCGATCCGTTCTTTGGTAATCAATTTGAGCCGTTCCCGTTTTCCCGGCAAAAGTATAGCGGCTAGTTTTCAACTTAGCAGCCGTCCCTCTCTCTACCACCCCTTCCAGAAGACCTTGCAATTGCTCAATAGCTTGCTTTGTAGCAATTTGTCGCTTGATCACGGTAGGCTTGAAAACCTCTACTGTCTGACCATATCGCTGTACCTCTGTAACCAACAAGGGCTTCATCTGCTGCCCTCCATTCGCAATAGTATTATAGAAAGTAAGCAGCTGTAGCGGTGTGATCAAGAGCTCATAGCCTGTTGACATCCAAGGTAATGTAGTACCACTCCACTGATCGTCAGTCGTATTGTAGGCCTCCTTGATCAGCGGATTTTTCTCTCCTTCAAGATCTATACCCGTTGCTAGATGCAAATTAAATTGATGCATGCGCTCGATAAACAATTCAGCTGCTTTCTCATCATTTGCTTTAGTTCTGGTCCCATAGTGAAGCTGCACCAATTTGGCTATACCAACATTGGAGGAGATCTCAAATGCACGCCGAACTGAAATGGTATCTAAGCTGGCACTATTGGCATATGAATCGGGCATTTCCCGATCATAAAAAGTAGTTTTTCCATTTTCGATGTCAATGGAATCTTTTTCAAGATCAACAAAACCATCTTCCAACAAGGCTAACATACTTGCTGCCTTGAAGGTAGAGCCAGGCTCTGTGCGGGTGCCGATGGCGTGATTGTAGGATTCATACCATCCTGTTTCGCCTCGTTCGATATTAGCAATCGCCTTTAACTTTCCCGTTGAAACTTCCATCACCATAGCCACCCCCCAGTCTGCATCGTGTGTTTGCATTCCCTTGAGCAGCGCTTCCTCCGTAATATCTTGAATATTTATATCAAGCGTGGTCAGGATATCATCTCCATTTTTAGGCTCTATAGAACTTAAATTTTCAAGTGGCATCCACAGGTCGCGTTTGCGGTCTAGAGGAATCATCATCTGTGTTCCTGGTTGCCCACCTAAGATCTCGTCATAGTAACTTTCTAATCCGATGTCTGCGGCCTGATCTCGCACATAACCTATGGTTCGTCTTGCCAATAAGCCGAAAGGTCTTTTCCTTTCGTTTCTTTTTCTCGCAATCAACCCTCCGCGAAATTGTCCTAAATTGAAAAGAGGGAATTGCTCTATTTTCTTTTTCTCTGAATAGGATACCCGGGATTTGAGCAATACATTTCGATTTTTCCTAAAATTGACTGTATCACGTAACTGGAACAAATAATCATAAGCTGCTCCTACCGTGTAATCCGTATCGATATAATTCGCAAAGCAATGTGCTAAGGAATCTACGTTTGTCAAAAAATCCTCTTCCGAGGGCGTCAAAGGGTCCCAATACAAATCAAAAATGGGGACATCCGTGGCTAAGAGGCTGCCATCTTCGGCCATAATATTGCCACGTTCTGCCTCGATATCTCGTTCTACAATGAAGTTATTATGCCCAAGTTCTCGCCACTCTTCTCCTTCCACCACACCAATCTTTATCGTATAGTAAATAAGCGTTAGGGCGGCTGGTGTTACCAAGCCGAAAAGCAGAAAATAAACCCGATACAAAACTTCATTCTTAATGTCCATTTTGTGCCTTTCTCATTGTAGGTTTAGCAAAGTCACCTTTGCTAGGAGATCATTTGACCACAATTTTTTTGGGTTTCCCCCTTTGCAATCGAAGTCCTTCCGGGCGAACTCGGTCGGCCACTTCTGATTGCATACTATTGTACATATTTTCGGATTGCAATGACATATAGTACCATCGCAGTTCTTTTGTCTCTTTTTGCAAAAGTTGTATCCGCATTACACTTCGTTCTGCATAATGGGCATTGGCGATATAAACGATAGCTAGGAATCCCAAAAAAGCCAAGAAGGGTAAATTCTTTAGAATAAACCCGGTCACAATGTGGCCAACATCAGCCATTTGAAAACCTCTTTTCTTCGCCATGTTTATATGCTTTTGCTTCTTTCACTAAACGGGCAACAACTATCAGCCAGATTTTAGCTAAGAAGACTTTTTTAAAGCTGCAATTCGCAATTTTGCTGATCTCGACCTAGGATTCCGGTGCAATTCCTCTTGTTGAGGTAAAATAGCTCGGCGGCTAATAAGATCGAAAGGCCGATGGATGTTACCGTAAAAGTCCTTGTCTGGCTCACCGGACATATTTCCGGCCTTCATGAATCGCTTTACCATCCGATCCTCAATAGAATGATAGGTAATGATGGCCAAGCGTCCCCCAGGTTGCAGTACTTCAAGACTTTGTAGCAAAAAATCCTGCAAGGCGCCCATTTCATCATTCACTTCTATTCGCAAAGCCTGAAAGACTTGTGATAAGTAGCGAAGTCTTTGCCCTTTAATCAGTGGATCCAGCAGGGCCAGAAAATCGCCAATCGTTTGCAAAGGATAGTCGCGCCTGGCCTCAACGATCCTCGCCGCCAGCGTCTTGGAATTCCGTACCTCTCCTAATTCGCTAAAGACGCGAACTAACTCATGTTGTCCATACTCATTCAGAATCGAGGCAGCAGTATCTCCAGTGCTTTGATTCATCCGCATATCTAGATCAGCTTCAAATCGATAGGAAAAACCTCTTTGGCCTTCATCCAATTGAAAGGAAGAAACACCTAAGTCAGCTAATATCCCATCTACCTTTTCGACTCGATGTAAACGCATAAAACGCTTCATAAAGCGGAAGTTGTGCTGTACAAAAGTAAAGCGGTCATCCTCCGGAACATTACGTAACGCATCTCCATCTTGATCGAAGCCCAATAAGCGGCCATTGTCGCCCAAGGCATCCAAGATGAGAGCAGAATGCCCTCCACCACCAAAGGTGGCATCGATATAAATACCGTCAGGTTTTATAGCAAGGGCATCAATAGATTCCCCGGCCAAAACCGGAACGTGGTATGACATTACAGATTGATATTGTTGTCCAATTTGCCTAAAACATCATCAGCTAAATCAGAAAAATCGGTCGGCTCCTGATCTAGCATGGTATCGTATTCGTCCTTAGCCCATATTTCTATTCTGCCATTGTAGGCTGACAGAATTAAATCCTTTTCAATCCCGGCGTATTCCAACAAGCGTTTCGGAATTAAAATCCGATCGGCCCCGTCCAGCAAGAGTTCTTGTGCGCCTCGGTAAAAATACCGGACAAAATCGCGGTTTTTCTTGTTGTACAAATTTAATGCATTTACCTCCTCACTAATCTGTTTCCACACCGCATCCGGGTACAACATTAAGCATTTTTCAAATCCGCGGTTAATCACAAAGTTATGCTTCTCTTCCTCTCCCAGTTGGTTGATCAAACCACTCGGCATCCTCATGCGCCCTTTGGCGTCGATTTTGCACTCATATTCTCCTAAAAGTTGTTTGATTTCCACTGTTTACACCATTGGATATTCAAATGTAACAACTTTGAACACACTTTACCACTTTTTCCCACTTTTTTTTACATTTCTACACCCTTTTTCACACTTCAGCATAATGTTATCGTCTTTTTGTAATCAAATAAATTACAAAAAGGACTCAAAAAACTATTATATTATAAATTATAGCAATACAATCTGATATATTTAATCCAGAAAAGTGGGAAAAGGTGGGAGGAAATAGGCCTGCTTTGGAAAAAAGGGCCTCAATGATTAAGAAAATCAGATCATTATATGTGGAAAAAAGTGGGAAACGTAATTACTAAGGGCAACTATTGACTGTGGACAATCAATTGCAGCAGATAAGAGGTCAGTAATGAGAATTGGTGTTATTCCACAGAAGAGGTGGCCAACTGCTTATAAGAAGAAAAGAAGCTTTGCCATCTCATTTGGATTACGCCAAGAATAGCTTCTTTGACGATTCCTTTCGACATTTTTGAGGTCCCCTCTATTCGATCAGTAAAGGTAATGGGCACTTCCTTAATCTTAAACCCTAAAGTATAAGCAGCAAATTTCATTTCGATCTGGAAAGCATAACCAACAAAACTAATCTTATCTAAATTGATGCTTTCTAAAACCTTACGGCTATAACAAATAAAACCAGCCGTGGGATCCTTGACCGGCATCCAGGTGATTAATCGAACATATAAAGAAGCACCGTAGGAAAGGAAAATGCGATCAAAGGGCCAATTCTCCAATTTCCCTCCTTTCACATAGCGAGAGCCCACCGCTAAATCTCCTCCATCTTCTTCACAAGCTGCCAGGAGTCGAGCGAGGTCATTTGGGTTATGTGAAAAATCGGCATCCATTTCAAAGAAGTAGTCATAGTCACGTTCTAAACCCCATTTGAAGCCAGCAATATAAGCGGTCCCCAATCCCAGTTTGCCACTACGTTCGTAAATAAATAGCTTATCCTTGAAGGTTTCCTGTTGTTCCTTTACCAGTTCAGCCGTACCATCAGGTGAGCCATCATCTACAATTAGCAGATGAAAGGGAGTAGACAGCGAAAAAACAGTTTCGATCATTCGAACGATATTTTCTCGCTCATTGTAGGTAGGAATGATAACTAAGCTCTTTGCCAAAGTATAGCCAATTCTCGGGTTTGTAAAGTCTTACATAGCTTGCCAATTTGGGACTTTCTTCGGAGTACTCAAAATCAAACAAGCTAGTTCTTGATTTGTCTTTGCCTAGTGATTGTTCACGCCAACTTAGGATAGCAACGCTGATCAGGCAGAACCTAAACTTTTAGTCCTTTATTTCGGCGTCAAATATAGGCTAATTTTTTTTGTTTTAGCCCGACAGAAAAAAACACTGTCAAAAGATTGCTGCAAGTTGTCGAACACTTTGCTGTTTATTCAAAAAGGATGAACCATTTGTAATGGTAACGAAGAATTTGCTCAAAGATTGGGGATGTGCTGACAATTAATATGCCTTAAGCTCCCCCTTGGGAATAAGCATTCTTCCACTTAAAGTGTTGCTGATAATAATGTAATGCTTAGGAGGCTTAGATTGTTAAATAATTTGCAGGTTGAGACTTTAAGGTGGATGCACCTTGGAGGCTGTTCTTGAAAAAACTATTTTTACCGCCGAACCAAATATAGCTGTGAAACTAATGGGGTATCCACCATATTCTCTCCTTTATTCTTACTCAAAGCCTACTTCAATTGTTGCTTTATTTTTCCTTTTCTTTTTAAACGCTACCAGCCTAAGTGGGCAATTGCCCCCTGATTTCTATGATACACCAGTCCTAACCAATTCGTTCGATTTTGCTATCGGAATTACGTTTGACAAGACCGGACATATGTTTGTTTGGGAGAAGGCAGGCAAGGTTTGGGTGGTGGAACCGGGTGGTAAAAAGCGCGAAGAGCCGCTGCTAGACCTCACAGAAGAGGTATCCAATTGGAAAGACCATGGGCTCATGGGTTTCGCCTTGGACCCGAATTTCGATCTCAATGGCCGGTTCTATCTACTCTATGCCGTGGATCCATACTATTATCATAACCACAGCTCTCCCTCCTACCAAGCAGATTCTTCTATCACCTTTCAACCTACGATAGGACGGGTCACTAGATACACGGCTGATGTAACCAATGAAATGCATTCCGTGCTTCCTGGAAGTCGAAAAATACTCTTGGGCGAGGATATGTCCAATGGTATTCCCATTTACTTCAGTTATCACGGCTTGGGGGGGCTTGCGTTTGGAGCGGATGGCACTCTCATGATTTCCAATGGAGATGGTTCTACTAACGCAGGTGCAGATATTGGAGGAGACAGCCTCGGGACAATGGCTTCTCTCGCCCTGGAGGCAGGAATCATCACACCTGACCAGGATAGAGGCTCTTACCGCGCCCAGTATTTAGGTAATTTGAATGGAAAAATCTTAAGAATAGATCCCGAAACGGGTGACGGCCTGGCTAGTAATCCTTTCTTTGATCCTGCTGATCCCAGAGCCCCACAATCTCGGGTTTGGGTATATGGCTTGCGGAACCCCTATCGTTTTATCTGTCGGCCAGAGTCCGGGAGCCACTACCCCAACGAAGGGCGCCCAGGAGCCTTGTATATAGGAGATGTTGGTAATGGAGCGTGGGAAGAATTAGATGTTTCCATTACTGGTGGAGAGAACTTTGGCTGGCCCATTATGGAGGGCTACTATTTGCATTGGAGCTTTTTTATTGCTGATGCACCACCCAACGTGATGGCTCCGAACCCCTTTTATGGAACAGGAGGTTGTGAAGAACCTTATTTTGATTTTCGACAACTCATGAACCGCCTTTTAAAAGATGGTGATCCCATTCCTGCTAACCCGTGTAACCCGCTCGTGCCCATTCCGGAATCAGCCTTTCCTTCTATAGAAACAATTCCTGCTATTGTCTGGAGTAATGCGTCCTGGAATAAACCAACAAGAGCCGAAATTCCAATTTTCCAGGAAAACGGGCATGTAGCTTCAATACCGATAGATACAGAGGAATCATATGTGCCGGGAGAAATTTTTGATGGTTTCTCCAGTATGGCGGGCGCTTTCTATCAGGGCGAAAACTATCCGGAAAAGTATCACGGAAAACTCTTTAGCATCGATTTTAGCGGATGGATAAAGGTCTTTGACTTTGATGAGAATCAAGTCCTACAATCCGTAGAGCCTTTTCATGACTACTCGCCAGAAATTATTCATTTGGAAGAAAACCCTGCCGATGGCAACCTCTACTACCTCACGTTAACCAATGAAATCCGGAAAATCAGCTATGGAGGCAACCCGCCTCCTGTGGCCGTTATCACCTTAGATCAGCAATATGGCACAAGCCCGCTGACGGTCGATTTCAGTGCACAGGACTCTTATGACCCCAACGCAATGATCAGCGCTTACCATTGGGATTTTGGCGATGGCAAAACCAGCACCGATACCAATCCAACCCATCTATTTACGAGCACTCAGGGAGATCCCAAGTCTTTTACGGTCACGCTCACAGTCACAGATGATGAAGGAGCTATTGGCCAGGTTACGGAGATTATTTCACTCAACAACACTCCTCCCAGCGTCAATATCAATAGTTTTAAGGAAGGAGATCAATATCCTTTAACAGGGACTTCTCTTCTTCGACTTTCCGCTGATGTGAGTGATCAAGAACATAGTCCTGACGACCTAAGCTATGAGTGGCGGGTGTTTTTCCATCACAATGATCATTTCCATCCGGAGCCGCCTGCCAAAACGCCCGAAAGTTTTGCACTACTAAACCCATTGGGTTGCGAACAGGAAATCTACTGGTATCGAATAGAACTTGAAGTGACCGATCCAGCTGGATTATCTACTATTGATACGAGGTCCGTTTTCCCCGATTGCAAGGATGCTTTCATTGATATTATAGAACTAAAAGCGGAGGCGAATAAATCTGGAATCCAATTAGGTTGGGAAACTCAATTAGAAGAAAACACAACTTTATTCGAAATACATCGAAGTAAGGATTTCCAAAACTTCCAATTGATTGGACAAGTAGATGCTAGGGGTAACGCCAGTAGCTATCAGTTTTTGGATGCAGCTCCCAGTAGAGGCAATAATGTCTATCGCATCAAAGCTTATAGCCAGGATAGATCCTTTGCATATTCAAATTTAGCTACTGCTTCTTACCCTGCCATCGGCGATCATTCCGTCACTCCAAATCCAGCTTCTGATTTTATCAAAGTGAAAGTAAAATCCTTGGCCGGTAGCTTTGTCAAGTTAGAGCTATTTAATGCTGCTGGAATTCCGCTTCTGCAGACCAATTGGGAAGCCACCGTCGGCGAAGCCTTCGAAAAAACGATCCTCGTGGATCGCTTAAATGCAGGAATGTACGTATATCGGATAACACAAGGAGGGGCAGAATATACGGGGAAAATCATTATTAAGAAGTGATTCCTTCAAATGAGCACCGCGACAACTTGGGTTTTCAGTAGAAATACAATATCTAGGCTGGTCTGGGTACTCCTCTTATTTTTGCCAGCAAGCTTAGTTCTCTCTCAGGATCAGAACTATGTCAGTTATCACCAGATGATTCTTAAAGCTAGAGGTAAGGTCATACAAGAATCTTATCATGATGCACTAATCACCTATATTGACATTTTTAAAAGTTTTGACTTTCAGTTTGCTAGGGACTGTATCAATGCAGCCGAACTAGCCGCCTTTCTCAACAATAAAGAATACACGGCGTATTTCATTACTCAATCCATCAAAAGAGGCGTTCCTCTCTCCTATTTTGCCGAAGGTGAGAAATTTAAGAAATTCAAAAAATCGCCCCTGTGGCCAAGGGTAGTGCAAAGTGCAGAAACTTGGTATAAGGAATATGAAAATTCAATAGATCTGCCGATGAGGCAAGAGATTAACACAATGTTTCACGCAGATCAGAAGATCAGGAAGGCTTACTACCGGTGGTATAATATTCTTTGGAAAACGGCAATCGGCAAAAAATGGAAAAAACTAAATCAGCAACAAGTTGAAAGAATAGCTGAAATGACAAAAAGCAAAGGTTTTCCAGGTGAGAAATTAATAGGGATTGATCGGCCCACAGATCATCCCAATGTACAAGGAAGTTTATTCTCTGCAGGGATGCCAATTGTGATATTGATTCATCACTTTAGCCAACCTAATCCATCTTATGATGATCTTCTGTTACCTGAAGTTTCGAAAGGGAATTTGCACAATTTTCACTTTGCTACTGTATGCGATTTTCAAGCAAAATATGGACAAGGTCAATACCCACATCAAGGCCCATATGGCATTAGTTTTGCCCTCGACAGTCGAGCACCTTCTATTGATAAAAAGAGAGAAGAAATTGGTCTGCCTTCCATGGCATGGATGAGTGCCCATCAAAGCCAAACCGCAATTATTACTAAATTCTGGAATTACCTCTACTAAGCTATCGCTAATCGGTGGATGCTTGAGGCCGAAATCGACTTCGATATCTCATTCCCAGAAAGACCACTAATACAGTCGCGGCCATAAGCACTAAAGCCAATGGGCGCTCAAAGAAACTCATTAGGTCCCACTTAGATTTTATGGCACTTACCATAAAGTTTTGCTCCATAATCGGTCCTAAAACCATCCCTAGTACCACTTGAGCAAGTGGAAAGCCGCCTCGGCGCAACAGGAAGGCAACCAAACCCATCCCCACCATGATCCAAACGTCAAAAAGACTGTTATTGATGGCAAAGGCCCCGACGATACACAAGCCGGTGATGAAACTAAGCAGTAGTTTGAAAGGAACCTTGATCAGAAAGGCTGCCATCCGCGCCGTTAAGAATCCATATAGAGGTAATAGGACCAGGTTAGCAATGAGAAAGGTGAGATATAGCGACCACAGCAAATCCGGTTGCTGCTCAAATAATAAAGGGCCTGGAGTAATGCCTTTCATTAGAAATACGCCCAATACTATAGCTGTGACTGTATCTCCCGGAAGGCCCAAGGACAATGCAGGGATCCAGGCGCTAGCCACAGCAGAATTGTTGCTACTGGTACCTGCCAAGATAATTCGATCATCTTCTTCATCGTCCACCTCCTCTCCTTCCACGTTCGGCTTCTTCTTCATCTGCTGGAAACTCGTAGAAACCCAAGCTCCAATATCCGCTCCAGCACCTGGCAAAAAACCGACAAACACGCCAAGAATAGAAGAACGTAAGACCAGCCACTTTTCCCGGAGAATTAACAGTAACGGTTTACTATAAAATTGGCCAGCTGCCCCGCCAACCTTCTCCGGCGCCTCATACTTTTCATCTTTGTTGTTAAAAATATATTCTAGCACTTCCGAAAAGCCAAAAAGGCCAATCATCGCCACGATATAATTCAATCCACCCAAAAGATCAGGACTCCCAAAATGAAAACGAGGATGCCCTAAAGTCGGATCAATCCCGACGGTAGACATTAAGAGCCCCAGCAGCAATGACACCAACGCCTTGATTGGAGAACCTCCAGATGCAAATATCCCGGCCGCTAACCCTAGTACTGCTATCCAAAAATATTCAAAGGATGAAAACTGGCGAGCCAAAGTAGCAATTGTAGTTGCACTAAAAATCAGCAATATCGTACCGATGATACCTCCTACGGCTGAGCCCATGGCACTAATACCTAGACCATAAAACGGGCCCTTCCTGCGTGCTACTCGATGCAATTCTGACAAATACGCTGCACTCGCAGGCGTGCCGGGTATACGAGCCACCGCTGAACCTACATCCCCTGCGTAGATCGCCACCGATGAAATGGCTATGATCGCAGGTAAAGCAATAATTGGATCTAAAAAGAAAGCGACGGGAATGAACAAAGCGACCGCCAGGGTTGCCGTCAATCCAGGAATAGCTCCGAAAACAGCTCCGTAAAAGCCGCCCAGTAACAAGGCTAGAATTCCTTCCCAACTCAACAAAACACTCATAATGTTACCCCGAGGAGCATTTCAAAGGTGATAAAAATAAACAAGACCGTAGCTAGCGCCGACGCAATGGCAATCCAGGGTTTCACGCCCAGCAAGAGAGCTATCCCTAAACAAATCACGCCCAGGCTCCCCATAAACCCGATCAATGGCTGCAAGATCGGGTAAAGTGCTACCAGGGCCAATCCTCCAGCAAATTTCAATCCTCTAGCCTGCTGTGGGTTTGCCTCCGTCTTCTCCTGGGGCCGCCGAAATGCACTGATGCCTATCCAGGCAGCGCCCAGTAGCAATCCGATGGCAATCATTCGGGGGAAAAGCGAGGGTCCAGGATAGCCTTCCTCTAAAGACGGGAAACTCCCCGCCTGCCACCATATACCTATTCCCAGAAGGCCAAGTACCGCAGCACTGATTAGTTCTTTTCTATCCATCGTTATTAGACTTTATTCTCGCTAGTTTCAGGTCAGATTGCTGCTTACTTATTCGCTTGCAATAGTTCCCCATTCACTTGATCTTGCTTCGCCATGAAAGCGGCGCACTCCTCTCCGGCCAAAAATTGCATCGTAGCACCACTGTTTTTCATGGCTGTTAGGTATTCCGGATCTTGGACCGTCACTCGAATCGTTGAATCCAATGCTGTACGGATCTCATCCGGTAAATCAGCTGGGCCGCAAATGGCCACCCAACCGCCAACACTCCAATCCAAGCCATATTCTTTTAGCGTAGGAACATCCGGGAATTCAGGCAGGCGCTCCTCTGCCATCACGGCCAAGGTCTTTACCTGGCCAGCTTGACGCAAAGCATCTACTTCCGATAAAGCAGCTGTCACCACATCTACCCCACCTGCAATGAGTTCTTGTAAAGCCGGGGCAGCTCCTTGACTGGGCACCCATGGCATAGCCGAGGGTTCAAGGCCAGCAGCCTTCAGGAAGCCCATTCGGGCTAGATCCCAGATGCCATTCTTTGCTGTACCCGATGCCTGCAACTCTCCTGGCGACTTCCTTAGGTCTGCCAGTAGATCGGGGAGTGAATCCCAGGGGGCATCAGCTCTGACGGTGACGGCAGCCGGGTTATTCACCAGCAAGGCAATCGGTGTATAATTCTTGTAGGTTAGGTCCGTGATGCCGGTGTGATGGAGAAGGGTAATATCTACGGTGACAGCTCCTATCGTATAACCGTCAGGGCGAGCCTGGGATATGGCTAGATGCCCAACAACGCCACCGCCTCCCGTTCGATTGACAACATTAACCGATTGTCCCAAGGCATTTTGCCAAACAGCACTGGCCATCCTGGAAGACATATCCGTCATTCCACCAGCTGACCATGGGACAATGAAACTCAAAGGTTTAGTCGGGTACGATTTTTTCTGGTCTGTAGTTTCTCCACAAGCCACAAAGAGGATTGAGATGGCTACCCATAGGAGAAGTGATAGCTTACTAAGCTGTTTATTTGTATGCATAAATGTGAATATTTTCAGACAATGGTGAGTTTGAAGTGGCTCTGAATGGAAAGAAATACTCGGGTGTTACCCGTAGATAATATTGCAGGCAATAGCTCAAGCCCCCTAGCGATCTAGTGACAAAGCCTCTATGCTCCATTAGATAGGTGTAAATTGGTTTTCGTTTTTCACAATGGACTCCTCGACAATTCTCGTGTTGAAAACACTCAAAAATGAAATGCAGCACTTGCTATGGACGCTTCTTTATTTCATTTTATAATTGTCCACGAAATTTGTCAAAGAAGCATACAATGATACTAAGAAGTTGCTTAAAAATGATCTTCTATCGTATTTTTTGTGATCCCACCTGGTCACCCAGACAGGCCAATCTAGCTGGCTTCGGGGGTATCTCTTGCTAAAGAGACGGACCAGGATAAAGATGTAGGAAATGTAAGCATAGGTAAGCCTTGCTAAATTGCGCTCGATATGTTCAAACCTTGGGTAGTGTGACAATAGTAATCGTGAAAATCCTGGCAGGGAATTTTGCAGCTAGGAAAAGCTGGTGAACCGCTCAGAGCCTTAGACTAAGTAAACCGATAGTTAGCGGGCGGGTGCCAATGGCCCACAAATAAATCATCTATCCATTTTTAAACAACTTCTGTAAGAAACAGGGGCTACACCACTTCTGCCACAACAAAAATACTACCACCGACAAAAATCACATCTTCCTTTGTAGCTGCCCGCCTGGCTGCCTCCAGTGCCTTCGGGACGGAGGAATAAGCTCGACCCTTTAAATCTTCCATTGCAGCAGTTTTCTTTAACAACTTTGCCTCCAATCCACGAGGCACATCGGCTTTTGCAAAATAGTAGGTTGCAATCTTTGGTAATAAGGGAAGGACTTTATCTAACTCTTTATCGCGTACCGTTCCAAATACTAAGTGTAGTCGTCGGAAAGGTAGCTCTAGCAGTTGCTCCAGGGTTAGTTTTAACCCACCTTCATTATGGGCTGAATCTGCTATGATCAAGGGATTTCTATCTAGAATTTGCCAGCGCCCAATAAAGTGACTGAGTGTCCGCAATTGTTGCAGGCCTGTCCGCAGGGATGTTAACTCCCAACTAAACAAGCGATTTTCCTGTAGGACTAAAAGACTTTGTAAGACGGTCTGTAAGTTCAAGGCTTGATAGGAGGCTTTTACATCCACTTCAAGTTCTTCCAGCCACAATTCTCCCTTTCGCCAGATTTCAAAAATAGTAGAGGAGAGCGTGGTGCGCAGAGGCCTAGCCTCAATCTCTTGATCGGCAAATGAAAGAGGCGCTTCCCATTGTTTAGCTTTTTCAGCAAGTATTGGATATGTCTCTTTCTGCGTTTCTCCGATTACAACAGGCGTTTTCTTTTTGATTATCCCAGCTTTTTCTCCAGCTATTGCCGCCAGGGTATTTCCAAGAAACTGTTGGTGATCAAAACTGATATTTGTGATGATGGACAAGTCTGGTTGCAAGATGTTTGTCGAATCCAAGCGACCTCCAAGCCCTGTTTCGACCACTGCTACATCAACTTCTTCTCTCGCAAAATGTGTAAAGGCCATGGCCACCGTAATTTCAAAAAAAGAAGGCTTGACCTGCTCAAATACGCTCTCATAATGATCGACAAAATCTACCACCTGCCGCTCGCTAATGAACGTACCGTTGATTTTTATCCTTTCTCTAAAATCGCGATAATGCGGAGAAGTATAGAGCCCAACTTTATAGCCCGCTGCCTGCAAAACCGCTGCCAACATATGAGCGGTAGATCCTTTGCCATTGGTCCCCGCTAGATGAATGGAGCGAAATTGTAAATGTGGGCTGTCTAGTGCTTTAGACAAGGCCAGGATATTGCCTAAGTCTTTCTTGAATGCCGCCGGTCCAATGCGTTGGAACATCGGCAGTTGATAGAAAAGATAATCAAGGGTTTCCTTATAGGTTCGCTTTGGGCTATTCGTCATTCAATAGTAGTTAGCGGTTCACTGACAATTTTAGTAGCATGGAATCAATCATTTAGGGTAAGTTCTACGGTCTATGTTTCTGATGAAACCTTTCCAGCCTGTCTGATCAACCAGGGTTACAAAAATTGTCGGAGGAGGTATTAGTCTTGTAAAATGCTTGTGGTTGTTGCTAAAACGAGTCATCCCGAACCTGACGTTGATAGTCAGATTCGGGATGTATATCTTAAATAGTATAACAATAGTAATCGTATTGAACGGTGTATTACTGTTTTTTGAAGTTATAAGTAATGGTACCGCACTGTTTGTCGATCGCACCTTGCTGGAAGCGCCACTTCTTGGCACTGCTCAATGCAATTTTGTGTAATTGCGCATCATTAATTGAGGTTCCTCTTTGGGTAATCTTGGCACTTGTCACTCGCCCTCCTTTATCTACACATACACTCACCGTTACCGTACCAGAACGATTAAATTTAGCGGAAGGTGTATCAGTTCTGGCTACTCCTCGATTACTCAAACCACCACCTACTTGGCCTCTACCTTTGCTGATTCCTTCCAATTTGGATGCATCGGGATCACCGTTTGGATCACCTTGGTTACCAGAAGTACCAGTTTTACCCTTACCGTCACCATCGCCGAACAAGCCTCCAATCTGGTTTTTCAATTTATCTGCTTCCGCTTTTTTACGTGCTTCTGCTGCACGTTTTGCCGCTTCTTCTGCTTCTCGTTTTTTCCGGGCATCCTCCGCAGCCTTTTTCTTACGTGCTTCTTCTCGCTTTTTGGCTTCCTCCTCTTTTCGTTCTTCCTCTTTTTTACGTTTCAAAGCCAAAGCTTCGGGATCTTCCGTTTTTACTACCTCTTTCTCGGGTTTTGGCTCTTCTCGAACGGGATCTTCTTCCACCACCTCCTCTTCTTGCACGGCTTCCTCCTCTGTGGTTTCGGGTTCTGGTTCGGGAGCAGCTTCCTCCTGTTCTGCTACTGCAGCAGCATTCTCATCGCCTTCGCCTTGGTCTGGCAACCCAAGATTGACTAGAATCCCTTCTTGGCCAGGAGGAGGGTCAGGGAAGGTCAATAGCGGCAGCAGCGCGAGAAGGATCAAGCCTACATGCGCAACAACGGAGATGGTCATTCCCCTTTTCTTATTCTTTTCTTCTGGTGGTGACAATACCTCTGCCATAACTGAGTCTTTTACTATTAATACTTACAATATCGGGACTATTTCATGAATAAGTCCACTATTTAAACGCAGCAATTGGTCCAAAGTCATCATTTTCTCCTTCAATTAGGAGAAATTTAACGAAAATCACGTCAATTTAACTCTGTCGCAAGGATTCCATTAATGTTATACCGCATAGCGATATCCATTACTGCCACTACACTTTCTACAGGCGTACCCTTGGCGGGAGAGATCGTGATACTCAATTGACTTCGCTTAGAACGAGCCATGCTGCTTAGTTGATTCTCCAATCGATCTAAAGAAACCGAACTTCCATTTAAGAAGAAGCTACCGCTTCGTGAGATGCGAACGTCATCTATTTTGGAAGGAGTCGTTACCTTGGTACGGGAGCTGCCCGGCAATTTGAGGTTGAGGGCGTTGGGTGCCACCAAGGAGGAGGTCAACATAAAAAAGATCAGCAGGAGGAATATGATGTCTGTCAATGAAGACATGCTAAATTCAGCACTGACTTTACTTCTTTTTTTAAGTCCCATATGCGCTTACTTATACTGATCAACTAATGGGTTCGGTAGCGATAATGGCCTTCACCTTGAGTTTGGCGGCAATATTCATCACGCGAACCACCTCATCGAAAGGTGTTCCAATCTCTGCTACAATCGTTACTGCGACATTATCGCGATTTTCCATCGTTCGTACCTGTTGCCGCAGAGCTCTTTCTAACGCCAAAGGGCTAATCTCCTGATTATTCAGGGTAAAGACGCCCGATTGCTCAATCGTTACTACCACGGAGGTAGATGCTACCGTTTTAGAGTCTGATTTAGGCAGAGGGAAGGGCTGAATCTTCACTAATGTTGAAGTCAGCATGAAGAAGATCAACAGCAAGAAAATGATATCCGTTAAAGAGGACATCGCAAATTCTGCGCTGACTTTATTTCGCTTTTTTAATCCCATAAGTTATTAGCCGGTTGGTTCTTGTAGTAAATCCATGAATTCCACTGTGGTGCGTTCCATTTTGAAAACCACTTTTTCTACATTGGCCACCAAAACATTATATCCTACAAAAGCCAGGATACCAATGAATAGTCCAAATGCCGTAGTAATCAAGGCTTGGTAGATACCGCCCGCCAGAACATCTGGTGTAACATTCTGCTCTGTCGCCATCTTGTAGAAGGCTAAAATCATACCTGTAACCGTACCAAAGAATCCGATCATCGGAGCTGCACCCGCAATACTGGCTAGGGTTGATAGGTTCTTTTCTAATTTGAAAATCTCGAGGTTACCGACATTTTCGATGGCTGCGTCAATATCACGCAAGGGTTTACCAATACGCTGCAGACCTTTTTCTACCATGCGTGCTACTGGGGAGTCGGTAGAAGCACATAGCGCCTTAGCCCCCTGGATGTTACCCGCCGAGACATTTGCTCTGATATTATTGATAAAACTTTCATCAACACGGCCAGCTCGTTTGATAGTCAAATAACGCTCAACAAAGATGTACAGTGCGATCACCGATAGCACAAAGAGTACCAGAACGATTAGGATACCCAGAATTCCCCCTTTGGTAATGATGTCAAAAAAGCTTTGGGTTCCAACTTCTCGTTCTAAGTCAGCTGATGCTTCTTGAAACAACAGCAAAGTTTGATAAAACATGTACACTGGTTTTTAATTGAATACTTGCTTAAACACAGTTCTGTGAAGTGACGAAAATAGTTATTTGTTATTATTAATCTGTATTAGTCGTTCGGTATTTTATGATGAGCTGTGAGAGGGAAAGTTTGCAAGTCGCTCACGATAATGCATCAGAATGAGCAACTGGCGGGTATTTCCCTAGCGTCGCTTATCCAATTGACCAACGATTACGCATGATACAGATAAATTTTAACGATAATGTATACACAACGTTTCACAATATGTGAAAGTATTATTCAGACTAGAAATTTAACAAAATCTTATCAGCTTGGGATCCAATGATATGGCTAAGCCAGTACTTCAGCCAATCGATCAACTAATTTTGAGGTGAAATTCGGTGATATGCCCCTGCTGGCAACTGAAACCATTGGGGAGGCAAGTCATCTAGTTTGAACAAGAATGGATCATATTGTACCCCTAAAAAGGCATCTTGCGATTGAGCATGTTCCTCTTCGTCAAAGCGGGCCTGTTGAAAATACAGTGTGGCAGCCTGATCCGGGCCTTTTAAGGCTGTGTACATCAAAGTCTCCACCCCAATTGCCCAGGGCAGCCACAATTGTTGCCAATCAAAATGATCCATATGATGCAAAACCTTGCGATGGCCCTGCTCCAAGAAAGGATTCATAGTGGCTTCAATCAGGCCTAATCTTTTCTGAAAAAATTCTCGCTTTTGGTGAATCCGTTCTACCCCAAACCCCAACAGTAGGACCAACAGAGCCACAGACCAAACTTTACGATCTGCTAAAAAGACATATACTATCGGCAACGCCCAAATCACTCCCAAGTGGGATAGATAACCATCTAATAATATATAAATGGGATCATTGAGATAAGAGAAAGTGATCATAATTGCCGCCAACATTCCCACCTGACTAAGCAATAAAAACCCAACTAACAACCATCGTTTTTGGTATAATAAAACCAAGAGAGACACTACAAATATGGCAAATGGGAATGCATATTCTGTATCAAAAAAGTATACAATTCGATCAAATACATAATAATCCTGAAATTGCGTCAACATCTTAGTTCCTTCCTGGAGATTATCCATCTGGCCAGCTTCATAAGAACCTTCTTTCTGCAAACTGAGATATTTCCGCCCCAATAGAATCACGGCGACGCCGGTCATCATCCAAAATTCCTTATCCCACCACTTCCGTTCACTTATCCAATAAAAACCAAGTACAAATAGCAACGACAATGCCGCAAAGGGGTGCCCAGTCAAAATTAGCACCAAAACCAATAAGCCGCTGATCACATAATTCCAGCCTGCTGATAAGTAAGCCAAAACATCTCCTCGCCATAGCCAAGCCAGCAGCAGGGCCACACTTCCAATTGACAATATCACCTCCCCTACCGGTCCATAAAACTTGTATCGCATTGTGAGGCATAAAGCCAATGCTAGAAACACGCCAACCTTGGGTTGTTTAAAAACGTATACTATAGCTAGAAAAATCGTGTAATAAAACAAGATAAAGGAGGCCGAATATATTTGGAGAACCGTTTGCAGAGAAGCCCCTAGTTTTATTGCTAGCAAAGGCAACAACTGAGTCGGCGCACTGATCCATCGATCATGCCCAATATAAAAGTCTTCAAAATATAAAAGTTGAAAGGTGTAATTTGCGGCATCAAAATGTAAAAGGCGCTCCTTATAGTATAAAAGACTAAGGACTAAAAGGAGGAAGAAGAACACATGTCCTATCCACCCTAGGGCCCGCTCAAAGGAACGTTGCTCAAGTTGCTTATTGACAATGGAAAGTTTGCTATAAATGGACATGGTCTGATTTGCTAAACCCTGATTAAAGGCTAAATATAGAGTTTGTCGTAGAAATTTGGGCATCTCTAGTTCGCCAGGTATACTTTTGAGGAAAATGAAATTTGTCCTGAATTTGTCAATTATCGTTTTTCACCAGTACAAAATTGACTTTAAAGGCTTATAAAATAGGAGGCTTTACGTTTGTATTTTTAGTTAAAGGATATTTCCACTTAATCTCCCATTTATGCGCAGTTATTTACTTTTTCTGATGTTCTTATTTCCCCTGTTCGGTTGGGGACAAGCAAGTGCTTCATCCGTGCAAGGTCAGGTACTTATCCAACTAAAGCCCAAGGTCCAGCTGGAGCAACTACTTCAGCAAAAAAGGACAATTCAGCTTCCTGAAACGTATCAGCTCCTAAGCCCTTCCCTAAATATATATCTACTAGATTATCGTGCAAAATTGCTACCCTTAGCTGACCTGAAAGCCTGGCCAGAGGTGAAACATCTGCAGCTCAATAATTTAATAGAATCACGAGCCTTGCCGAACGACCCGAACTATGGCGACCAGTGGAATCTCGATTTAGTACAAGCCCCTGCTGCCTGGGACATTACCACCGGAGGCCAGACGACTCAAGGAGATGAAATAGTGGTAGCCATCTTAGATACGGGTTTCAAGATTGACCATCCTGACCTGGAAGAGAATATTTGGAAAAATCCGGGCGAGATTGCCGGCAACGGTGTGGATGATGATAACAATGGATACATAGACGACCTAAATGGGTGGGACTTTTCAAAAGAGGGGCCCAATCATACCACCAGTTCACATGGCCATCGAGTGACTGCTATCATTGGTGCACAGGGAGATAATGGAACCGGTATATCGGGTGTGAGCTGGAATGTTAAATTATTGCCCTTAACTATTAAGGATGAGGCCGATGCGATCCTTGCTTTTGAATACTTAATTGCACAGCGACAAGCCTACAACGAAAGCGCTGGCCAAAATGGGGCATTTATAGTGGCCAATAATAATTCTTGGGGCTTATCCAATCGGTTTTGTGAGGAGGAGCCGTTCTGGAAGTTACTTCATGATCGCCTAGGCGCAGTGGGCATCCTCACAGCAGGTGCCACCTCCAATAGCAATATCAATGTTGATCAACAAGGAGACATCCCTTCGACCTGCGACAGTGATTACCTGATCACCGTACTCAATAGCAATCAATCCGATCAAAAGCACAGTCAAACCGGCTACAGCGCTGTGTCCATTGATTTGGCAGCACCGGGAGAGAATTCAGCCTCTTTGGGCTTACAGAGTGATTTTCAGCGGTTTTCAGGCACTTCTGCCTCTACACCGCACGTAGCTGGAACAATTGCACTTTTATATAGTCTTCCTTGCGATGGCTTGGCTAAAAATGCACTGGAGCGCCCGGCGGAAACTGCTTTGCTTATCCGCAAATCTATTCTTGAGGGCGTAGATCCGATTGCTGGCCTAGAAGACTTCACTGTGACGGGTGGGCGTTTGAACATTCTTAAATCGATGGAGGGTTTGCAAGAGCAATGTGGAAATGCGACTGCTCCTTTTAGTATCAGCAAACTCTTTCCGAATCCGGCTGGAGATTTTTTCACCCTTGAATTTAGCGTACCTGATTTTGATCGGACATACCCTCTGCGTCTATATAATACGCTTGGACAATTGGTCTATTCCACGGAGGTGAGTCCTGCCCGCTTTGGCCCTGTCCGGTTTACGGTTCCTACCGAGAAACTAGGTTCCGGTGCCTATATCGTCGTTTTTGGGGATGACCAAGAAAGCATTAAAAGAAAGGTAATCGTGTATTAATTTCCGTCCATGTTCCTGGATATTTAGGTTGTTGTCCTCTTTTTGTACTAGAAGAAGCTTAAGTACGAAAACTAAGCGAGCTCTTAGTCTGTTTTTCAATTCATAAAGTACCTGCTTACAGGTTTTATCAAGACAAAAATTTTAAAGCGTCATTTCTTACATTTGCCGAAAACCAACCTAGTTAAATGAGTCAATTCAATAAAACACACTCCGACTATTACTCGGCGGCCGAGAGTCGCTATGATTCCATGAAGTATCGTAGAACAGGCCGTAGTGGGCTTCTTTTACCAGCCTTGTCTATAGGACTTTGGCATAACTTCGGTTTTACTGACAACTTTGAAACCGGTCGAGATCTGCTAAAATGTGCCTTTGATAATGGGATTACCCATTTTGACCTGGCCAATAATTATGGCCCCCCTTATGGTGCTGCCGAAGACAACTTTGGTCGGATTTTCAAGCGAGACTTCTTTAAATATCGAGATGAACTAATCCTTTCTACCAAAGCAGGTTGGGACATGTGGCCAGGTCCTTATGGTAACTTTGGTTCAAGGAAATACCTGATTGCCAGTTTGGATCAGAGCCTGAAACGTATGGGCGTTGATTATGTCGACATATTTTATCACCATCGACCCGACCCGGAAACGCCTTTGGAAGAAACTATGGGCGCATTGGATCAAATAGTACGACAGGGCAAAGCCCTGTATGTAGGAATTTCTCAGTATAGCGCAGAAGATACGGCCAAAGCTGCTCAAATATTGAGAGATATGGGTACGCCCATGCTGATTCATCAACCACGCTATAGTATGATGGATCGCTGGGTAGAAGATGGTTTATTAGATGAGTTGGAGCGTCAAGGGATGGGATCGATTGCCTTTTCTCCACTTGAACAAGGGGTGCTAACGAACAAGTACCTGAAAGGAATTCCATCTGATTCGAGAGCCGCTCGAGATGGTCGATATTTGAAAACGGATCAACTGGATGAAGCCACCTTAAGCAAGGTCAGACAGTTGAATGACATTGCGGCTGAGCGAGGGCAAAGTTTGGCACAAATGGCCATTGCCTGGTTGTTAAAAGATAGTCGAATTACCTCAGTATTAGTGGGGGTAAGTCGAATTAGCCAACTGGAAGACAACATCAAAGCGCTCGATAAGCTTGCTTTTAGTAAGGAAGAACTAGATCGAATTGAAGCGATCTTGAAAGCTTAATTGTGAAGTTGTTTAATAATGATTGATTGACTGCAATTCGAGAGAAAAAGAACCTGAAAACGGCTTTTTTCTCCACCGTAGCGCTGCTATGCTGGAGAAAAAACCAGTTCCCAGAACCTTGTTCCTTCAAATTTCGCTTCAAAAAAACATGCTTAAACAGCTTCAATGAAGTTGTTGTATGCTTCCATAAATAGGGCGTCCGTGAAAATGCCTTATGAATCAGCCTTTCGGAATAAAATTCTGGGAGGCTGATTTTGATTTTAAGGTGATCGAAGGGTAAGAATGTGTTATTGCGGTGATGCTGGGACCTTAGGTGAGCAAAAGCTTTATTTTGAGCATAGCTCCGCCCTGCTTTTATCGTACAATTGAGGCTAAGATGTAGGTCATGCAGCTATGGGAGGTGCCTTTTGATTAGCTAATCGCTTGGCGATTTTGGAGGCTGAAGCTGTCCAGATACCGAAGCTGATCCAAAGGGTTTCGGTGGGAGCAGTACGAGCACGTACTTTCTGAAGGCCATAATGCAATTTTTCATTTCCAAAGGCTCCTTCCATCAGGCAAGCTCGAGCTTTGGACAGGATACCTCGCATATGATCTGCTGCAGTAGGCTGCTTGGGCTTTCTTCCCTTTCGAACGAAGCTGGTAGCGATGCCATTGAGGGTGCAGAACTTGCGATTAGCATTATTAGCATAAATCTGATCAGCTCCCAACTGGCGACAAGTTGAGAAGTATTGTTGAGCTAATTCCACTGTGTTTTGTAGCCGGATGCCTTCATGGAAGGCTTCAAAAGACAGCTGTTCAATAAAGCTGATACCATCCACTTGGAAACAATGTACTTTAGCACCAAATTCGGTTCGTTTGGTTTCTTTGCCTCTAATAATGGGACGGATATAAGGTTTAGATAGGCTCACAATACGCCCTTTAATCTTAGTCTGAGGATCATCGAAGCGGGCTTGTTGCTGTTGGTAGACCAAGCGTACCGTTTGTAGCCGCTCATAAGTACGTTGCTTGAGTAAGGCGCCATGTCTAAAGACCAACTCATCCCATTGTTTTAAACCTTTAGCTAATAGATAGAGTAAACTACGCCTTCGCTTTTTCTCCAGCTTATGTGTTTTACGTCTTCGCTTTTGATAGCTAATAAATGCTTGATATTGCTGTTTTTGTTTGCGGCGCGGTTTACGAATGGATAAGCCCTTACAATGTTGGTCAATCAAGTTCCAGATCCACTCACAACATTCCCACAGTAATTTTACATCCGTTGGATAACGCAGATGACTCTCATAGCAGGTGGCATCCATCAAAACAGCCTGTGTGTTTTGCATATGAGGCTGCCAATGCTGAGCTAGTAAGGCTTGAAATTGAGCATAATCTATATCCTGCGCTAAGTATCGGCGCCAACGACCTACCAAATCTTGATCCCTAATCCACTCTCCTGGCCCCAATCGAATACCACAGAAATACTGCAATACCCAATCTGAGTTCAAGCGATCTACCAACTTGGCATCGCTCAAGTTTAAGTACGCCTTCAATACTTGCAAAGCAATACCTCCTGCAATACTCAATCGAGCTTTACGCCCCAAGCCAGAGCCCTGAGGAAATAAGCCTGCTAATTCTTTAAAGGGAAAAGATTGATAGAGTTGGCCTAAGGGGGTACTGAGAAATTTACTCCAGCGCAAATCGCGTCCAAGTCGGTCCGCAAAAAGTTGATTTTCCAAATCTAATTTGGGTACTTTGAGTTACTGAAAATTTTGTCTTCCCCGAATTTAGCCTTTTTAGGTTGTTTTCGGGGAGTTTTACCCCCCCAAATTAAAGGCCAACTACTTCGTAGTCAGCCTTATATCTATTTTCAGGGACGCCCTAAATAGGATTGGAAACTTATGGTCTCCAATCCTATTCTTCACAATCCCGATGTACTGATGAGACTTTTAGCCTTACTCCTTTTTCTTTCCTTTTATCATATCCTCCCTGCCCAAAAGCACCTGATATTTCTGCATAACCGCTGGGTTGAGGATCATTCTTTGGATGAAGCTCATCCCGACTTCGGTATTTGTGAATGGGATGCTATTACCCGTTATTTTAAGACGGAGGGGTTTCAATTAATTGCCGACAGAAGGCCAGCTGGAACCGATGCCCGACTCTATGCTCAAAAGGTAGTACAACAAATTGATAGCTTAATTCAAGACGGTGTCGCTCCAGCAGATATTACCGTAGTAGGCACTTCAAAAGGTGGATTCATTGCCATGTTTACGGCTAGTCTTTTACAAAATCCAGCTGTCAATTTTGTCTTTATCGGCTGTTGTCATGAACGCCTGCTGGCGGAACAACCCGACCTACAATTCTGTGGTCGGATACTCTCCATTTTCGAACGGAGTGATGAATGGAGTACATCTTGTAGGAAGGCCAAAAACAGCAGTCAATCGGCGATTCCCGTATTCAAGGAAATCAAATTAAAAACGGGACTCCGCCATGGCTTCTTATTCAAAGCTTTACCGGAATGGCTATTACCAACTGTGAAATGGGCAAAAAAACCACAATAGCTACTAGGAAATATCTTGTCTAACAAGAAGATCGAACCTATTTGGCACCAATCAAGCGGCTTCCCTACCAAAGCAGATTTTCAAGCATACCTCAATACTCAAACTTCGCAATCACGGGGTAGTGGTCCGATAAATAAAAGGTTTCCTCGTCATTGGCAACATAAGCCCCCTTACAAATAGTACCTAAAAATGGCGAAGTCAAGATATAATCAATCCGAGTAGAATTTACAGGTCTACCCTTACCTTTTTCTTTTTCAAAAATCTGAGTAGGGCATGAAATTCTTTGATCCAAACCTGAAGTATGTTTTTGAACTACATCAATCAAAGGAAAACTTATATACCTACTCATTACCGCATATTCCAATTCTCCATTTGAGAGGTTCCGAACATGATCGTGCTTTTCTTCGGATTCACGTTTGGATTTCAATAATTCTTCATTTCCCTGATAATAGTCAGCATCAAATGGTGATACTGCATTGAAATCGCCCAAGACGATAAACTTATCCTGCACTTTACTTATTGCTGCCAATCTGGCTAAGATAACCTGAGCTTCTTCATGGCGTTTTTTATGACTAAATGGGGAAAAATGCACCACCATGAAGTCAATTTCTCCAATTTGGCAATGTAGTGCCCCATGATGTAAATTTTCCAGAATTTTTTCTTTCACTTTTATTGGCTGGTTAGAGGTAAGCCCAACTGGATAACCCGATGTCTTTAATATTTCTACATATCGATGTCCCCATGCTTGTGCATCTTCCAATAGTTTTTCCTTTGTATAGCCACATAGTTCTTGCAGTGCTACTACATCTGGTTGCTGCAAAGTGATCCATTCCAGTACTTTTTTCTTACGCAAAGTGTCTTTCCCCCAATCAAAACCATTCCAAATATTATAGGATAGTACCGTTATATCATGTTTTTTTTCTTCAAGTATTTCTTGACCCTTTAAAGCCCCAGAAAGAAAGATATTGGCGATTAATGCTAAAAAAGCTATACTTTTCCTCATAATTTCATCTTTAAAAACCGTTGATCAACACTGCCGATAAACTCCCTAATCAATTGCCGAAATTGATCTTTATTAATCAATACATCCTGGGTGTGATCTCCTCCCCAGTCCAGGTGATGAAAGGTAGATTGGGCATTTAGGGCTTTGGAGATATTGACAGATTGGCGAGAAGCCGTTTGGCTATCCATTTTCGAATGGATTAGCAGCACTGGCTCTACGATAGATGAGGCCGCTTTCACTGCACTGGCTTGTTCAAAACTAATCCCTGCTCTCCAATTGACAATTCCCATAACGGCCGGAGACATCCAATCAATCCAGCTTCCGTAATCGCGGATGGCACGTTCAAAAATAGCGGAATACCAATCTTGGAAGGGAGCATCTGCAATGATAAAAGCGACATCGCGCTCATCCGCTCCAGCAGTCAGCACGGTAGCCCCACCCCAGGACGCACCGAACCAGCCAATCTGTTGGGCAGTAAAGCCTTTTTCTTTCTTCACCCATTGGGTTAAGGCGAGAAGATCCTGGGCCTCTTTAATGCCTCCAGTTGCATATTCTCCTTCACTACTGCCATGTACCCGATGGTCATAAAACACTAAATCACATTGGCAATCTTCTAGGGCAGGTACATATTTGAGCATACCTGCCCATGTACTCGTCCAGCCATGGGCCAGGATAATGGCGCACTGTGCAGTATCTCTCATTTGAAAGTACTTCCCTTTTAGGGTAAGGCTGTCCAAGGTTGTGATCTCAAAATCTTGTGGGCTAGGAAGAGGGGCTAGCATAGCTTCCATGGTAGTTCCCCATTGTGTTTCAATACGCCCCTGGGTTCTTTCTATCGAGCTATCGGGAAAAAGAATCAAGCCGGATAACATCCAGGCAAAGGCCATGTATGCAATTAGTAGTAGCGGGATTAGCCCCAGTAACAGTCGTTTAATAATTCTCATCTTATTCTAAGTAGTTATTTGTTTTCTAATGTATCCAATACATGGGTTTGGCGGCAAAAAACAAGTAATAAAAGTTGGAAAAAGTCATTTATTTCACCTTTAATCCGCTACTTCTTGAGCCTTTAAATGTAGATCCGCGAAGGAGAGATATTGTTCCCAATCGTACTTTTTTACGTCATGTTTACCCGTTCGCATGTGATAACCAATTGTTCCAACAAGGGGTTCATTCACTTTTGGCATGTCCGTAGCTGGCAGGCCTGGAAGGTCGTATAGCTGATAGACTGGATTTGCATTTAGTGCACTTAGAAACTCTCCTTTGGGGTCGGCCCACCGATCTTCTTCTGCACTTGCGACATACAAAGGCCTAGGTGCGATCAAAGCCAGTAATTGATGTTGGTCAACGGGAAGTTCTGATTCCTTGGCATTGTACTTTTTGAAATTCGTATTGAACCAATGTGGAAAATTTGTATTGATACGCTCTACCGTTTCGCCAAATGCTCGTCTGCTGAGCGCAGCTCCTCCACAACCAGAGTTATTGGAAATGACCAGGGCAAATCTTTCATCTAGGGCACCAGCCCAAAGCGAGGTCTTGCCCAATCTAGAATGGCCAAAAACAGCCACTTGTTTTCCATTGATTCCTTCCGTTTCCTGCAAGACATCCAATGCTCGACTAAGTCCCCAACTCCATGCCCCAATGGAGCCCCATTCTTCTTCCGTTGGTTGCTCTTGTCCTTCTGCATAGAATAAAGACTGAATACCATTCTGGAATCCATCATCAAAATCAGGGTCAATATCACCATAATAGATTGTCGCCAAGGCATATCCTCGCTCTATAATCATCTCGATTGGCCAACGGCTGGACCTTTTCCCTCGGCTTTCTTCTGTAGCCTTGTGATCTACTACTCCCATCTCTTCTCGGTTCATCATCCAGCTTTCTGACAAAGTAATATTGGGATCAGGATGGATGGAGTGATTGCCGAAAAAATTGAGGGCGAGGAATGCAGGAACCGGCCCTGAGGCCCGTTTAGGTTGATGAATCATCAGTTGCATGGACGGTCCATTTCGATCTGCCGTAAAATAACATTGGATTTCCTTTCGTACCGCCTTCCCATCAAGAGCATTCAAATCTTCCTTTGTCGTCTCCCACCATAGGGTGTCTTTACCATCGGCAGGTAGATGACCGAAGACATGCTCCTGGAATAGTGCAAGAATCTCGGGTCGCCGTTGGTTTTCCCAAGACTGAACCGTCTCTACCTTTTCACCTGTTTGGTTCAGCAGTACAGCTGGCAAAGTAAAGCTTGGCACCAGGTCTTCTTCATAATTAGGTTTCCACTCCGTTGGAGGTGTTTCCTCCTTGGGTGATTCTGTACAGTTTTGTAAGGACATGGTAAATAAAAATAATAATGCAAGGGTTGAGTATCTCATGTAAAGTTGGTTTTCTATACGCAGGGAAAGGGATCTTGAGTATTCTAGCACCCATTATCCTAAAATTACAAATTATCTCCGGCCTGTTCGACACCATTATTCGAAGCCGCCTTTTCGTCGCAAAAGGAACCATTCCAAAAATAAAGCTAACGATTGAGAGAGATAGTCTTGCCATTATACAATAAGCGTTGTAGAAAAAACATTCTTATCGGTAAGGCACAACCCCGCCCCAGAAAGACAAGAAATGAGGAGTAAATACTTTGCCCAATAGTAGCGCGTATTTATTCTTTATCGGCAAGCTAAATCTTCCCAGCACATTTTCAAAATTACAGTCATTAGAATTATTCAAGCTACTTGTAGTCGCCAGAAAAGGATATATTTTGTCCAATGGCGAATCAGCTTGATCATCGATAATTTGACCGCATTAAAATTTGAGCCTTCTGATCATAACAACACCAATAACTATGAAAAAAATCATCCCTTTACTCGTATTATTTTTTTCTTTTTCATCTGCACTAGTACAAGCTCAAATCACCATTACTACGGCTGATGCACCAGCTATAGGCGATGTGTTTGTGCAATCCGCTGATACCATCCTCAATCAATATACCATAGGAGAAGCTGGCCCCAACCGCGTTTGGGATTTCCGTAGCTTGATCGCAGCATCCAATGATACTTTACGGTTCATTGCTACGGCCGATGCGCCCAAGAATGAATTGTTCCCGGATGCCTCCTTTGCAGGGCAAATTGACTCGATCTACACCTATGCACAAGCCAACGATCAAGGTTTGTATTTCCTAGGTATTGTATCAGATTTTTTTGATGTAGACACTTTCTTTGCCTTACGCTTCGACCCAGTTCCAAGATTGTTGGCCTACCCAACAACTTCTACCACCGCCTATGTTGATACTAGCAAATTTGATGTATCCGACTTTAGTGATGTCTTTAGCGATTCTGTACGCATTACACAAGAAGAATTCAACCATGTTACGGTAGATGGTTTCGGTACTCTACAGATGCCCTCTGGTGATTTCGATGTGCTTAGGCAGCAACGGATGGTCATCACTTTTGACACCGTAGTAGTGCGAAATAATGGCATTTGGATTCCGATCGAACAGAGAGTTGACACCACATTTACCTACGAATGGTTAGCCAAGGAGGCGAAAGGACCTATTCTTACTATAACCACTAATGCGGGGGGAGAAATTACCGACGTTGATTTTATTTCCAATATTATTCCCGATATCCCAGCTCCCGTTGCGGCATTTGCTATTGAAGATCGAGAGGACGGAAGTTTTCGTTTTGTGGATCAATCTACCAATGAACCCTTATCCTGGACTTGGGATTTTGGAGACGGGAACACCAGCACAGAACAAAACCCCATCCATACCTATACAAGTTCAGGAACCTTCAATGTCTGCTTAACCGCTAGTAATAGTACAGGCTCAAATACGGCTTGCCAAGAAGTCCAAGTATTTCTTCCGCCCGTAGCGGCCTTTGATATTGACACGATAGGAAATGGGACCTTTGTGTTCAATGATCTAAGTGCGAACACTCCGCTCTCCTGGGCTTGGGACTTTGGAGATGGAAGCACTAGTGATCAACAAAACCCAAGCCATACCTATAATATACCAGGGACATTCAATGTCTGCTTAACAGCAGTAAATGAGATGGGTGAAAATATGATTTGCCAGTCTTTGACTGTCATCTTGATTCCCAGCGCTAATTTCGAAATCGTTGATAATGGTGAAGCCAATTACCAATTTAATGACCTATCCGCGAACAACCCTGATAGTTGGGTTTGGGATTTCGGGGATGGAAGTACTAGTAATGACCAAAGTCCGAGCCATACCTATGCAAATCCCGGCTCCTACGAGATTTGCCTAATCGCTGCAAATGAGGCAGGTTCTACAACCTCCTGTCAAATGTTGACGGTTGTATTTGCTCCACTTGCCAGCTTTGATATAGACACCTTAGACAATGGTTTGTACGGGTTTATGGATTTATCGACCAATACGCCGACGTCCTGGGCCTGGGATTTTGGAGATGGAAATTCTAGCGCTGACCAGAACCCAACTCACACCTTCACTTCGGCAGGAACCTTTAACATCTGCCTAACAGCTACCAACGATGCTGGTGATAATACTTCTTGTCAAAGTTTGACAGTGGTATTGAGTCCTCAGGCCAACTTTACAGCAACTATGGGAGATGGAGGCGCTTATACCTTCACGGATCAATCCACAAATGCTCCGACCAGCTGGGTTTGGGATTTTGGGGACGGGAATAACAGCACCGACCAAAACCCAACTCACAACTTTACGGCGACAGGCGACTTCGAGGTTTGTCTCATGGTAACCAATGCAGCAGGATCAAGCAATACCTGTCAGACCATTAGTGTTATCCTCAATGCTTTGGATGATCCCGCTTTGGAGGCTGCTCTGACCATTTTCCCAAACCCTGCAAGTGAGTTACTGCAAATCAAACTAGAGGACGTAGATAAAAAACCGGCCTTCTTGCAAGTAATTCATATTAACGGTCAAACCCAATTACGGCAGGCCATTCAGGGTAAAGCGTCCATCCGCGTAACGGATTGGGCTGCTGGTCATTATACGGCCATTTTGTACGCTGCCAATGGAGCCATTGTGGGTCGCAAACAGTTTATTGTAAGCAGGTAAATTCAGGACGTAGAGCAGAAGTTGTATAATTACTGACGCTACCTAAAAGGAATTTGAAATATCTTAAGCAGGGTTGTATCTTTGAGATGCCCCTGCTTTTTTTATCCTTCTCCGACAAATTTTGTGATCAACTTAGAGAGAAGATCATAAGCCATTAATGATGAGTGTTGATTTTCCCGCATAGTCATCCAGGATCAGAGGACTCAAAACACAAAATTGTCAGGGAATCTTTTTTTTTAGGTCTCTGCTGTCCGTTCAGAATAGATTAGAATAATGTTCAAACTAAGACCCTTCGTATCTCTACTATTAGGATCGCTACTTCTTTTGGTTGCCTGCCAAAATGATTCACTTACAACTATAACGAAAAATGGACCACTAATACTCCCCCCCACTATTGAAGACCCAAGTTATGGGGCTGAATCTAACCCCACGAATGATGTGATCGGGGGAGGGTATTGCTATAGCAACATCGTGGAAACTTGGGATTATTATGTGGCAGATGCCGCGAGTTTTTTAGAAGCATTGGAATTAGCTCAGCCTGGACAAGTCATACGCGTAGCCGATGATGCAGTGATAGACTTGAGTGGTATGACAAATTTGATTATCCCGAGTGGGGTGACCCTAACAGGTAATCGAGGGCAATGTTTAACCCGAGGTCCCCTGATTAAAAACAGTGGTATGGCTCCTGGGACCATTTGGTTTTGGGTAAAGGACAATGTTCGTATCACGGGGCTACGATTTCAAGGCCCAGATGATTTATTTGTAAACATTAACTATGAGCTTCGTCCTTCCAAATCAGCCATCTGTTTTGCTGTCGGAGAAGCCAATGTTGAAATCGATAATTGCGAGATCTTTCAATTCTCACGCGGTGCTATAGAAATCTATCCCGATGGAACTAATGTCTATGTCCATCACAACTTCCTCCATGATATTCATGCTTACCCAGTCATTACTCTAAATCGCTCCATCCTCCCGGTCTTAATCGAAGCAAACCTTATTTATTGGGTTTGGCACGCGACGGCAGGCAGTGGTTATCCAGGGACAGGTTATGAGGCGAGATATAATATTATGGTCCGACAGCCGGTCCCGCAATCATGGCTTCCTTACGGAGGAGATCATGCAATTGATATGCACCCCTACCTCCCTGTCTTGGTTGATCGTGGACAACGAATAGCTGGTGACGAGTTACTTATTCATCACAATACCTTCTTAAATGCAGCTGGAACGGACCCTTCCGTGGCCAATTCTCCAGATGCCTTTGTAAGAGGTACCCCGCGCACCTTAGCCCAATTCTACAACAATCGGTTCCTGAATACGGCACCAGAAAAGGCCATCGTGCATTATGACGGAAATGTATGGGTGCATAACAATAAATATGGCCCAGAAGAAGTTCTCATTCCGATCGCGCAAGAGACCACTCCTCAAATACTTTTCAACTCCCCTCCTCCCCCAGATGTACTTCCAGCTTCACTATCCCTTAGTCAAATTCCAATTGATATCGAGGTAAATGCCTTGAATAGTTTGTCCATAACGGAAGTGACGATTGAACTGAATGGTGAAGCGATCTACGCCGGTGAAAGTGTACCAGAAGCAGGTACGATTCGAATCAATGCCTGTGACCTCAGCCAATTGGTTCCTTATCATGAGTTGACAGTGACTGCCACTGATAACCGTGGCGTTGTCGGAAAACATACCACATCATTTAGAAGCAATTGTAGTAGCGACTAAGACTTAAGTATCAATTCTTTTCAAGCACCAACTAAGGATAGAGATAATCTCTTCCGCTAACAGCAGTAATTTGTATCTTGCTATCACCTATCGAAAGCATTTCAATAGCGACAAGGCACCCGATCAAATACTTGATCAAAAGATACAAAAGATCGTACAGCAAAATGAACACAAAACATACTCTCCTTATCATCGGAGCAGGCCCAGCGGGCTTAGCCATAGCCGGTCGCTTGCGCAAAGCCGGAATCCCTTTTGAGATCTTGGAGCAAAGCCAAAACGTTGGGAATGCCTGGCATAATCACTACGATCGATTGCATTTACATACCGTCAAGCAATGGTCTCACCTTCCGCATCTACCCTTTCCTGCTGATTACCCTTTATACGTGCCACGTAAAATGCTTACTGAATACTTCGCTGATTATGCTAAGCATTTTGATATAAAGCCACGCTTTGGTCAGAAAGTTTCAAGCATCAAGAAACTTGATCAAGGTGGTTGGCAGGTATCAACAGAAAAGGGAGATATATTTGAAGCTAAGCAGGTGATTGTTGCTACTGGTGTGAATCGGGTGCCGAACGTGCCGACTTGGTCGGGGCAGGAAAACTTCAAAGGAGATATTAGCCATAGTGTCAGCTACAAAAACCCAAGTTCTTATCAAGGAAAACGAGTACTGGTAGTGGGAATGGGTAATACAGGAGCTGAGGTCGCCCTTGACTTAAGTGATAAAGGAGTGGAAACCTTCATTTCTGTTCGCAACCCCATCAGCGTGGTCCCCCGCGACCTAAATGGCCGCCCCGTCCAGGTAACTTCCAAGCAATTGGCTAAACTACCATTGGGCTTAGGAGATTGGCTTGGATCGCAAATCCGAAAACTATACTTTGGGAATCTCTCCAAATACGGCCTTGAATCCTCCAAAATGCACCCAGCTGTTCAACTCCGCGAAACAGGAAAAACGCCTATTGTAGATATTGGGACTATCCAAGCGATTAAGGATGGTAAAATAAAGGTGATGAAAGATATTGATCACTTCACCAAAACTGGCGTTCAATTCAAAAATGGGCAACACCAGGAGTTAGATTCTGTGCTCCTCGCCACAGGCTACAAGGCAAAGGTCGAAGATTTTCTGGAGCGGGCAGATGAATTATTGGATCAATACGGTTGCCCTAAGCAACCGATTGCGGATGGCTATCACAAAGGCATCTACTTCTTGGGATTTGACAACTACAAATTAGGGGGAATATTAGGCACCATTACCACTGATTCTGCTGACATACTTGCGCATTTGCTGGGTGAAGTTTAGGGTTTAGGGTTTAGGGTTTAGGGTTTAGGGTTTAGGGGAAATAATGGATTTTGATCTTTAAGGAAGACTCCGGGCTAGCTGAAGTCGACCAATCAATTTTCACTTTGATTTGATAAATTTCAAGGATTGAATTCGCTCAACTCCCTGCCGATCCTTACTAGTGGCTCTAATCGTGTATAAACCGGCCGGCAAAACTCCGATATCCGCAATGAACGTGCTTCTACCTGAAAAGTCTCTCCTGGTGATTACCGTATCTATCTTTTTACCTGCTGGATTAAACAGGTCTATGCGAAGATCAATTTTCGGCGAACTATAGATTTCAATCTTGAGTACATCAGAAACAGGATTCGGACTAATCTCAATTAGGTCCTCGACAAAGATGGGCTGGTCACGCACGTTGGTAGTGACCGAAGTATTGTAACTAGGACCTGCATTTTCCGCTGTAGCCACCGGCTGAATCAGAATGTCATGAGGATATTCATTGCAGCCGAGATCCTTTTCTTCCTCTACAGATGATCTATTCTGCCCCATCAAGTCAAATAGAATTTCCGTATCAATCGGGTCCATGCCTTCGAATTGAGGTAGCAGGGCGTAGCCCGTTTGAGCCGCATCAACAGCTGGACTATCCTCACTCAAGCCAAAGTACCCTTCGCTGTTTTCCTCTAGCTGTGGGTCCGTGGAAGTAATTCCAGTTGCAGGTAAGTTCATTCCTAGGTTTCCGGAGGAAATATTCCCGATCCAGGTTTCCGATCCTGTTGGTTCATCGAATAATCGCTCATTCGGATCCGCAAAAATATTATTGGCAAAAGTAACATTGGTGGGCTTATAACTACCATCTCCTCCCAGAATGATTTCATCGCAGTCCACTATCGTATTAAAGGCAATATTGATGTTGTCCAATGGGTCAGACGAAGCATTTTGAAGATAAATCGTGCGATCATCCAACTCGTGGAAGTAATTATTATAGATATAATGATTTTGTCCTTCCCGAACGCGTACGCCGCCTTTCCCTCGCAAGAAGAAATTGCCATAAACAATAGCTTCGGATCCATGTCGAAGCACCAGTTCAGCTTTCGGATTATTCTCAAAGGTGTTGAAACGATAAACATTCTGAGTAGCCTTACTTGAAATGAGTTCCCCATCTCCATTGCATTGCGTGAAATAGCAGTACTCAACCAAAGTTCGGCTAATATGATCGGCTTGAGAACTCAATCCGATTCTAATAGGTTCAATACCTAGGTCATTACCGGTACCATCAAAATTCTTAAAGGAACAATGCTGGATCTTATGGTAACCTGGTTGATTCTCATCTACCAGGATCGACAGAATATTTTGATCATCCAGGTTAAGTCTATTTTCAAAATTACAATAGGTGATTTCCACAAATTGGCTCTCTTCTCTCACCCTAAGATACTTGTAGCAAGTATAGGCTCTAATATTTATCTCATTGATTTTGGTATGACTCCCTCTAATATTGATCACATCGCTAGTCCCGATATTCCCATCCAAAAATTGCAAGCCCCTTAGGACAATACGATCTCCTGTGATATTGACGCGAGAAGAGCCCGTGAAAATCGTTTCGCCCAAAGATTCTGCGGTGATCACAAGGTCATCCTTGGTAATATTCATATAGATATTGGAATAAGTCCCGGACTTCCAAACTATAGAATCATTCATAGCTGCATTACTCTGGGCCTGATCAAATTCTTGTTGAGAGGTCACGTAAGTCACTCCGGCATGTAGAGCGAGAGAAGAACAAAACAAGTAAAGAATGCATGCAATTAAAAATGGTGCTTTCATCAAATGAGTATTGAGCGATTATTCCCGATTATTAGCTCTACTGTTTTATGCTTTTTCGGGTTCGAGCAAAACTACTCAAACCTTAACTAGTCTATTTGGATGCCCAACTTTTTCATCTTGGGAATTTCATATTGACTATCTTCAGCAGGATACCTAAGAATATCTTCATATTTCCCTGTTTCCTTGGCCATTGACCACACTAAGCTCTCTCCTGCCGGGTTTGTGGTGGGAACATGGTCAAAAAAGTCATCCTGAAAAGCTTCCTGTGCATGGACAATTTCCCAACCCTCCTCTTGAAATCGCTCAATGAGGTCATCCAAAAATAAGGCGCTCGTTAAATTATGATGCAATAACAGTGTGTGAGGAATGCGCCGGTTGGTCATTTGGTAGGCGAGGCTATCATAAAAGTGGGCTCTTTCTAGGATATGCTGTAAATAGTATTCTTTGTACTTGACTACTTCAATAGTGTCAGCAATTTCTTTTCGTAAAAATTTAATCAACTGATTGTTCACATACCAATCTGAGGCGTCGATCGTCACATGTCCATTTTGATATCCATGCTGGCTGAGCACTTTGCGAAAGCCATTTATCTTTTCTTCTGTATTACCTTCCTTTAAGTAGGGAAACCGAAACAGCTTGGTGTAGGTATCATAGGTTGAAATAATCCTGTCAGTATTCAACAACTCTTTTTCGAAATCTTCGACGCTGACTTTCTCATTATTAAAGCTGGGGTGGGTAAAAGTATGATTGGCAATTAAGTGCCCTGCTCTTGACCAACTATCCAATAAATACCTTCCTTTCTCATCCAACTTATTGGAACCCGTTACAAAAAAAGCCGCCGTCAAGCCTTCTTTTTCTAAGGCGGTCAAGATCATCTTATTCCAATCCTCAAACTTATAGCCTAGGATATCATTCGTAATGCCATCATCAAAGGTAAAACTAACTTTTGGTTTATCTCTAGTATCCTCTTGCTTGCGGGTATCTGGTTTGGATAGACATCCCGAAACAATTAGTGCAATTATTATTAGTATTCTCACTTTCATTTCGATCTAATTGAGGGAAGCAGATTGCATTTGCAAAATGATGATGATATGTCGATGCTTAATAGACTTCATTCTAAGGCAGGGTTCTTAATCTTTCAAGAAATGCGGCAGCACATACTTGTACATCATGTCAAATGCTTGTTTATTTAGTATGGGTTTGCCATAATTACTTCCAGTAAAGACTATTACTAAGTTATCTAGTTCCGGGACAAGGACTATATAATTACCCCCATTACCAAAAGTGAATTTTAACGTTAGTTCTCTTTCATTTACTAATGCTCGCTCAGTGTACCAATAATATCCATAGCTAGCAGCTTTTTGTCCCTCCCAAGTGTTCCCAGCCGTATCAAAGAACGAATAATTAAAGGGTAATTGTACTTCTTCTGCTAACATCCGCTCGATCATTCTTTCCGATATAATTTGCTTTCCGTTGTACTTTCCTTTATTGATGACCATCTTGCCCAATGTCAGCATATTCCTGGGCGAAATTCTTAGGTTACCTGCGGTGAATACTCTTCCGGTATTTCTGTTTTTTGTCCATCGATAATGATCTATAATTTGTAAGGGAGCAAACAAATATTGGGCTGCAAAATCGTCTATTCTGGCATTGGAGGATTCACTTATTACTGCTCCCATAATCATGGGCGCAGTTCCTGTATACAACCATTTCTCCCCCGGATCATAGGCCATTTTTTGGCTAAGTCCATATTCTACCCAATCTTCCTGGTCAAACATGACTGCCTCACAATCTGGGAATCCCATATCTCCAAAGAATTGCTCACAGCCAATCCCCGTTCTCATAGTCAACAGATCCTCCACGGAAATGGAAAGTTTTCGATCATCCCAGTTGGCAATATTGTTTTTGTTATAAAGAGAGAGATAAGTAAAAATTGACTCTTCTACACTTTTGATCAAGCCTCTGTCAATGGCTATACCTGCCAGTAAGGCGGTTATCGACTTGGTCGTAGAACGAACATCTTGCAGACTGTCTTTCCCATATCCATTAAAGTACCTTTCGTAGAGAAGGCTATCCTGCTGGGAAATAAGAATAGCATTGGTCGCAGGATAATCCCCTTGTTCTAGGCTTTCAAATAATTGATCGAGTAGATTCTTGTTTTGCACATGCTCTTTCTCAGTGGAATTACACGAAATAAATAGCAGTAATAATAAGCTTATCCAAATAGGTGATTTCATGGAATACAAGATTGTTTGTTTGTCAACAATTTACATTGGAATACATAATATCCGTTCTCAAGACATACTTCCTCCCTGCCGTAATGGGTAGTCCGGCATGTTCTAATTCCTGGGAAAAGATTAGGCCGTCACCAGTTTTGGGCACTACCTCGAAGTTTTGAAAGGCGGTGCTACCGCCTTCAACATCATCATTTAGATAGATCATGAAGGTATAAAAACTCTGCTCATTTGAATTCCGTTGATAGGGAGCATCATAGTGCCAGTCAAATTGCTGATTTACGCCGTAGCGATAAAATCGAAACAACTCATTCAAGCCCACAGCTTGATAATCACCGAGATCAAGGGGTACGAACTCTTCGAGCTCCTTCCATATTTGATCTGCCAGGTCCTCATCTTCCCAAAATAGACGATCATTATTTCTGAAATCCTCCATTTCGATCGGTCCATTCATAGTGAAGTTGTCTCACTGGGTTACAAAAGGCGTCTTTTGCCGCCACTCTACGCCAAATTTTAACTCCGTAGCCCTGCTATGCAGTGAAAATTTGGCTTCAATTGGCAACAAAATGCTGTTTTTCACCAGCAGCAGAAAACTTTAGACAACTTCAGTGTTAACGAGTGCTTTTTCAAAGCCTTCATGTTCACTTTTCTGGATAAAATTCTGGCATTGGACTGGAGTCCATAGACTTTGAATAGTGAATACATCTGTACTGTGCTCAATAAATTCCATGGGCTTGATTTTAGCGCGAAGTGAAGAGTTGGGAGCATACCGATCGAGAACAATTACTCGCCAATTTTAGTTCCGTTTCAGTGGCTACATGGAAAACCTAGCACCGCTACGTGCACCCGATGATCAACTTCACGTAGGCTACAATTTCACCCAAGCCTCCGTTTCAGCACTTTTGAATAGCGAATCGATCACCCTCATGTTCCCCAAAGCATCTGATAAGGGGGTGGGCACTGCTTGGTCTTCCAAGATAGCTTGAGAAAACAAGTCTCCCTGGATCGTGTACTGATCAGCCACGGGCAAGATACACTCCTCTGTCTCCCCTCCCTTATGCAAAAAGATTCGGCAAGGTGTTTCCTGGGGAGCATTGAACGGGATTTCAATTTCTACTCTTCCTTCGGTGCCATAGATATGTACTACCTGATGAGGAGCCATCTGCGTGCTACAAGTGAAGGTAGAAGTCAGTTCGCCAAAATCAAGCATTCCTGAGGCCAAACGATCCATTTTCATCACAGGGTCAACATCCATCAAACCGACCACACGCTTGGGTTCTAAGCCGGTGATAAACCGAGAAAGGGAAATGCAGTAACAACCAATATCCAGTAAACCTCCGCCGCCTATTCCCGCTTGATTCCTAACATTATTAGGATCAGCATTAAAATAGGAAAAGGTAGATTGGATTGTAACCAATCTTCCAATGGCTCCATTTTCTACCCATTCCTTGGCTTTGATCCACTGTGGGTGATGCCGGTACATAAAAGCTTCCATCACTTTCAACTGGGGGTATTTAGCAGTCTCCTTCATTAGATCAGCCGCTTCTTCCGCATTGAGGCCAATAGGTTTTTCGCAAAGGACATGCTTACCAGCGGCTAAACATTTCAAGGTCCATTCTACGTGCATATGGTTTGGCACAGGAATATAGATAGCCTGGATATCTGGGTCTGCAAGCAAGTCCTCGTAACTTCCGTAGGCTTTAGGGATTCCCAGCACTTCGGCCGTACTTTGCGCTGACGCTAGATTTCTGGAGCAGATGGCATCTATGGAGGTGAATTTGCCTTTTTGCATGGCTGGGATCACCTTGGTTCTCCCAATTTTTGCGGTACTAAGAATTCCCCAGGAAACGGTTTGCATATGATAAGTAGAATTGATGAGTGCTGAAATATGAGCGGCTGCTAAGATAAGTTGGTTCTCTGATAACTTTTGTGCATTTGAGTCAGTCTTTTAGCAAAAGCTAACAAGCCCTTGAATCCTAGCGTTGTACATTCGCCAGGAATTGGTGGAGAGCCCGTTTATAGGTTTTTCCGACGGGAATTCTTTGCCCGGATACAATCAGCTGATTGCCACTAATCGACTCAATTTTTGCAGTAGCTATGATAAAAGACTTATGAACACGCAAAAAGTGACTACTAGGCAATAATGCTTCTACATCCGAAACCTTTTGATTGACCATGAGATTCCGGGTTTTCAATTGATATTTACAATAGTTTCCCTTAGCTTCTACCCAAAGTAGTTCTTCGAGCGGCACCTGGTGAAAGGTTTTTCCAACTTTTACGAAGTAGGCATCTGTTGGCTCTGGTGGAGAGGTCACCTTTGGTGCTGTAGGTTTATACCGATTCACGGCTTTCAAAAAGCGATCCAATGAGAAAGGCTTGAGTAAGTAATCCAGTACCTCCCATTCGTAGCCCTCCAGCGCATGCTCTTGATAGGCTGAGGTGATAATCACAGCAGGGCGGTGGTTCATGCTTCGCAAAAGATCGAAGCCTGACAAACGAGGCATATTGATATCGAGGAAAAGTAGATCCACTTCTTCCTTCGACAGAAATGCTAAAGCCTCCAAGGCATCATAGCAACTTCCCTGGTATTGTAGGTGCGAGAGTTGATCACCGTAAGATCGAACAATGCGATGAGCAATTGGCTCATCATCTATTATGGCATATTTAATCATATCCAATTCAACTTCAATTGTGCATAAAATGTACTCGTATCTTCTCGTAGCTCAAGCTGATGTTTACTGGGGTAAAGGAGGGCTAAGCGTTTCTTTAGGTTTTGTAATCCAATTCCGCCTTGTTTCGGGCCAATCGTTGGATCAAAATTATTTTCCACTGTATATGTCAAACATTCTTCATCTACTTTCAGGCCTACCCGCAGAAACGCATTGTTTAACATACGCTCAACCCCATGTTTGAAGGCATTTTCCAATAGCACGATCAACAAAAGCGGAGCTATCTTGTATTCCGCCTTCCCCACATCAATTCGCATCTCTATATCTACTTGTTTGTGATAACGTAGCTTATGAAGTGCAATATATTGCTGTAGATAATCCAACTCCTTTTGTAAGGGAACCCAGTCAGCGGTCCCTTCATATAAAGTGTAACGCATCATGGCTGACAATTGAAGAATCATCTTTGGGGCTTGCTTTGATCCTTCTACACTTAGACCATATAGATTATTGAGCGTATTAAAAAAGAAATGCGGGTCCAACTGGCTACGCAGCAAGGTCAATTCAGCTCGAGCATGTTCTTGTTTCAATTGTTGATAGGCCACCCATTTACCATATAGCCAAGTGAGTATGATGTAGGCAACGGTAGCTATAAATAAAAGACGGGATCCCCGAAAGTAAATGTCAAATGCTATAGCGGATGGCGACTCCTCAATGATCGCCCACTCATACCGGCTTTTGAAATCTGCCATCCCTATTAAACTCCCTACGAGCAGAAAGCCCAATAGCAATGACCTACGGTGCTTAAAAATCCATTTCATAGTGTCAAAATTACGGACACTGCCATTAGATTGCAATTCCAGGGATGAATACGACTCTAGTTAGGTCCAACAGGCTTATTCTAGTTACAAACGTCGTTTGTCATCGCACAACTGCTGTTTTCGCTTCGGAAGAGGCCATATGTCACTAAAAGTTGCTGTACAGTTGTCTGGCGGCTAAGTTTGCCGCAAAAAGCTGCCATGAGAACCCTGATCATTTATCTAATTCTGGCGCTGTTGCTAGGAATATGGCTACCCGTTTTTGGTCAACAACCCACTACATCACAGGAAAATATCGTAGCGCTGCTTTCAGGAGCCAAAGGTTCAGATCTTTCTCCACCCTTGAAAGCTAGAACCACGCAAGCAGAGCGACGTATCGCCCGACTGTATCTAAAGCAATGGATGGAGGAACTGGAATTGAAAGCAGAGGAGCATGCCTACCAATTACCCAACCTCCATCCCGCTTTGGACTTACTGCTAAGTCCATATAAAGGAACCAATCTCTATTGTATTCTTCCCGCTGACAACCCCCAGGCTGAATTTGTAGTGTTAGGGGCACACTACGATTCCAAGTTGGGGTGCCCAGGAGCCGTCGACAATGCCAGTGGTGTTGCAGTAGCCTTCGGCGTTTTGCAACAACTTGTTCAACTGCCAGAGCGTCAGAAAAATGTATTGGTTGTTTTTTTTGATCAAGAAGAGGAAGAACTCGTAGGAAGTCGTTCGTTCGTCAAATTCCTGAAAAAGAAGCAGTATCTCATTCACTCCGTCCACACCTTTGACATGGCGGGTTGGGATGAAGATCAAAACGGAGAAATAGAATTGGGGGCTCCCAGTCCGCAGCTTCAAGCCTTTTATGAAACCCATGCCCAACGTATGAATATACCGATTTACGTAAGTCGTGGCGGTTCTACAGACTATCAGTCTTTCCTTGCAGCAGGCCTTCCTGTTATCGGTGTGAATGAGGCTTTTTCGAAAGGAGATTACAGCCCTTACAAAGACACACCTAATGATACCTTTGACACTGTCAACTTCGAATACCTTCAGCATCTCACACAATACGTAACCGTCGTAATATCTGACCTTATTACCACAAAAAGCATTAGTTATGGCACAAACTAGTTCATTATCTAGCAGATATGGATGGAGAACCATAGGGCTCTGGCTTAGCCTCATACTTTGGCTTTGGAAGGGCATAAGCTATGCCTTACTGGGTCGATTTTGGATTCTTCTCGGCATGCTGGTCCTAACACTTCTAATATTTTACAGTCGGAAACGTCAAAACGGATTATATCGCAGGCTTGTAGGTTTATGGGGGATGTACTTGATGTTGTGGGGAATTATCAGGCTAGTTCTGGGCAGTTTAATTTTTATTTCTCCTATTTCAGATTTACACGTCAATCAACACTTTGGTTGGATTGGAAATATTTATAGCATGTGTTCTCTTGTGCTGGGTTATGAATTGTTTCGAAGAAGTCGCACTTCGAAAAGTAGATAAAGTTTTCCACTTCCACAGCTGCTTCATGGCAGCAGATTATTGGATAATTACACAGGGGCTGCGGGTCGGTATAGGCCTTCCATCCACACTGAAAGAACAGACCTAGCTCCCCTGCTTTTTTGTTTATTTCTCATCCTAGCAGCATTTGATTGTCCTAAGGGAAGATTTGTCTAAGCAGGCCTTTTTTTCTAAGTTGTGGAAAGATGAAAAACCAACTTAGCATGAAAAATTGTAGCCTCCTCTTCCTACTCTCTCTCTTGATCCTTGCAGCATGCGAGCCCTCTTCCCAAGAATCGGAAGAACCCACCAAACGTCCGAACATTTTATTTGCCATTGCTGACGACGTATCCTTTCCTCACATGGGGGCCTATGGTACTTCCTGGGTCAAAACGCCCAACTTTGATTGGGTAGCAGAAAATGGTTTGCTCTTCCAGCATGCCTATACCCCGAATGCCAAATGTTCCCCTTCGAGGGCCATCATACTAACCGGGCGGAACAGTTGGCAATTGGAAGAAGCAGCTAATCATGTACCGTACTTCCCTGCCAAATTCAAAACCTTCTTTGAGGTGTTGAAAGAGGAGGGGTATTTTACTGGGCACGTAGCAAAGGGTTACGCCCCAGGGAAACCAGGGACCATTGACGGCCAACCGAGAGAGCTTGTCGGCCCGGCCTACAATAGCATCAAGACTACACCTCCGACCACAGGCATTGGTCGTTTTGACTATGCAGATAATTTCAGAGATTTCCTACAAAAACGGGATCAGGAACAGCCCTTTTGTTTTTGGTACGGCTCCTTTGAACCTCATCGAGCTTATGAGTATGGAACAGGCAGTCGTTTAGGCGGAAAATCGGTGCAGGATCTGGATAGTATTTTCGCTTTCTACCCAGAAACGGACTCCGTTCGAAATGATATACTAGACTATGCCTATGAGATTGAATACTTTGATCAACATTTAGGTAAAATGCTACAACTACTTCGGGAAAGTGGTGAACTAGCAAATACCTTAGTCATTGTCACAGCTGATAACGGGATGCCATTCCCAAGAGCAAAAGGACAGGCCTATGAGCGGTCCAACCATTTACCACTCGCTATGATGTGGGGAGACAACATCATAGATCCAGGGCGGGTGATAGAAGACTTTATCAGCTTTGCTGACTTTGCACCAACTGTTTTGGATATTGCGGGAATTGAATCGACAGCCGCTGGTATGCAGCCCTTTGAGGGGCACAGTATAGTGAACATTTTTCACAACACAAACGCTACAGAGAAGCGCCCGCATATGATCATTGGGAAAGAACGGCACGACATCGGACGGCCTGATGATGGAGGTTATCCCGTACGGGGAATCGTTACAAAAGACTACCTGTATCTAATGAATTTCAAGCCCGAACGTTGGCCGGGCGGGAACCCAGAAACGGGCTACCTCAATTGCGATGGCAGTCCCACCAAGTCGGCTATTCTTCATAGTAAGCGATATGATGGCGAAGCATTCTATTGGGATTTATCTTTCGGCAAACGGCCTGCTGAGGAATTGTATCATATAGCTACAGATAAAGACTGTATTAAAAACTTAGCGGGGCAGGAGGATGTTCTTGAAATCCAAGCTCAGCTGAAGGAGCAGTTGATTGCAGCCCTAAAAGCCCAGCAAGATCCTAGAATTTTAGGGAATGGTGATATATTTGACAACTATATTTACTCTGATGATCGCACTCGAGGCTTTTATGATCGTTATTCTAAGGGAGAGATACCTGCCACAACCGCTGGCTGGGTCAATCCAGATGATTTTGAGAAAGTAAAGGATTGATGCAGTTTACTGCTGTAGCAGCAAACTTTAATCAACTTAGATAGATGCCATCCGGGCATCCAAATCATTGGCCCACTAATACTAGAGACAATGGCAGTTGATTTCGAACAAGTAATTATCGGCGCAGGTTTCAGTGGCTTGGGTGCAGCTATTAAATTGCAACAATCCGGCCGGAATAACTTCGTCCTCTTTGAAAAAGCAGATCGGATTGGAGGTACTTGGCGTGACAATGTATATCCCGGTTGTGCCTGCGATGTGCCTTCCCATCTGTATTCTTTTTCCTTTGCACAGAATCCAGACTGGAGCCGCGTATTTTCCAGGCAACCTGAAATTTTGGCCTATATGGAGCGCTGTGTAGAGCAGTATCAATTGAGTGATAAAATCCGCCTTAACACCGGTGTTGCTGCGCTAAAGTTTATAGCAGAAGAAGGTACTTGGCTCATATACACCGACAAAGGAGATCAATTCCGCGCTAGAACCGTCCTTCTTGGTTTGGGCCCACTAAATGTTCCTAGCATCCCCAATATCCCTGGGCAAGAATCCTTCTCGGGCGTGCATTTTCACACGGCTCATTGGCGAACAGATCATGACTTAAAAGGAAAGCGCGTTGCCATTATAGGAACGGGTGCCAGCGCTGTCCAAATCATTCCGGAAATTGCCAAGGAGGTAGAACAACTCTGTATCTTCCAACGCACTCCACCCTGGGTAGGTCCTCGACCTGACCTAGCGGTAGGATCTGGCGTAAAATGGCTGTTTAAACAGTTCCCTTTCTTGCTTTGGCTCCCTCGCACATTAATCTACCGATACCTGGAATTTCGGGGACAAGGTTTATTTGGGAACCAAGCGCGACACAAAGGGATGCAAAAACGAGCGCTGCGGCATATCCGCGATTCTGTATCTGATCCGATCTTACGAGAGCAGGTCACGCCCAACTACAAGATCGGTTGCAAGCGGATATTGCTTTCCGAAGACTATTATCCAGCGCTACAACTCCCCCAAGTGGAACTCATTCCCGAGGCAGTGCGTTCGATCGAAGGGAATACTATCATCGGGGCGGCAGGTACCAGGCGAGAGGTTGACACCTTGATCTATGCCACTGGCTTTGATGCAGCAAGCTATGAAAAAGGCGTGCATATCGTGGGCAAGAATGGGCAATCGCTAGCCGATCATTGGTCAACATCGGGTCCGGAAGCCTATTTAGGCTCCACTATTAGTGGGTTCCCCAATCTACTTTCCATTATCGGCCCTAATACAGGACTTGGGCATAACTCTATGATCCACATGATGGAATCGCAATTCAACTACCTATTGAGTTACCTTGATTTGTTAGAGAAACAAGATGCTCTTTATCTGGATGTAAAATCTACCGTACAGGCAGTGTTTAATCAGGAGATTCAAAAAGAGTTGGCTACCATGGTCTGGTCGACCGGCTGTAACAGTTGGTACCAAATGGATAATGGTAAAAACACTACACTTTGGCCTGGCCCCACCTCGACCTTCCGGCAACGGACTCGAAAAGTAGTTGCCCAAGATTATAACATCCAGAAAAAACGCCAAAGTCTAGTGCTGCACTAGGCCCCTGTAGTCGTTATGGTGTGATTGCAGCCTGCTTCCTCAGTTTCAGCACTATCGCAACTACAACCAACAGCTTTGGCTTTTAAGGTCCCTGGATTGGGCATAGGTATTTGACAATCTGCACATCCCTTCCGTGCAACACAACTATGCAATACCTGAGGGGTAGCCGTATATGCCTTTTTACCAACAGGTGTTCTTGCCGCGCTAGCTTGCGAATGAAATTCTAAGGCTAGGGGAACAGCCCTTCCTTTATCCGTTTCTGCGCTCAGGCGAAGCGTAAGTATCATTGGATGTCCAGCCTCTTCTTCGTATAAGAAACCGTCAATACCGTGGTGTTCGAGGAAGCCTTTCTGTGGAAATCGTTGAATAAATAACTTTAATAAGTCATTGTATTGATTCTTAGCAAGGGGGATCATGACATTGTCTTGGAAGTAAACCTGAGTTTGGAATTGAAATTCAGGGTCTTCTAAAGCAAAAGCCAGATCCCAATCTCCGGCCATAAACTTTGATTCGGCAGGATCGCTAAGGCAGGAAGAAGTCAGTGCAACTAGTATTAATAAGAGCGCGCAATTTTTCATATGAGCAAATTTTGATCGCTTTGCTAAAATATGAATAATCTCCTTGCCTCCTTAGTCACTTCGGATATATTATAGGTGAAAAAATATACACCGGCTAAGGTTGAACTAGTTATGACTCCTTTCGCCTCCCCAGCGGACAGCTTTGCGGAAAACAAATTCTGCAAGGAGGAACTCTTTTCATTTCGGCACGGTTAATACCACTAGAATTGATAATCTCAAAACCTAATCATCGTATGCCTCAACCTACCTTACTCGCCTTGCCCCCTCCCTGATCTATTCCTGGATCAAAGACTCAATTTTTGAATTATGTATGCACCGATCCCCAGTGATGGGACCAGTGCCAACGACACCACTTTATCTTTTTCGAGCAGATCTGAGTTGGCTTATCAACTATTGCTACTGGCCCAAGGTCAGGAGCTGCTTCCAAAAGAAACGGAAGCTCCCGTAATTTCTCAGGTGTTGGATCTGCCTTTTGTAGACGATGTAGAACGACAACTCTTTTGTCATGATCTTCGTTTGCTGGTTTCATTAAAAGTGTATCCGCTTGTCAATTTAGTGGATCAGTTACCACTATGTTTGGCGCTTTTGCGAAGGTACAGCCCTATCCAAAGTCTCCAAGTACCCCTACTGACTCTAGCGGTAAAGTCTAATAGTGGCCTAAGCTTCTTTCCCTTGATTCAGGCGTTTATTAAACACAGCCAGCAAATTCCTACGCTTCCATCTTCTTGGAAAGTTATATTACAGCTCTTGCTATACAGGCGCTCACCTGAACAGCTAGCGAAACTTACCTTCAGTAAGGGCCTGGATGTTCTCCCAAGAGGTGTCCACCTAGAAATGCAGGAGTTGCTACTGAGTCAAGTTCGAACGCTGGCCTGCTTTTTAAGCTTCAGGGATACATTTAAGCCATCAGTTTGGTCTCTGCTGATTTACATCATCAAGCAGATTAGATTTCACCATACTTTTGCCTTTACTATTGCGCAACAACTAAGTAAATTTGTTAAGATTTGGCTTCCAAAAATTGAGGTGCGATTGGAACAGATAGCAGCTAATATTTCCTTGCCTAAAAAGGATGAACATGTTCATCAACGCTTATTCCATTTGTTTTGCTTTTACTTATTGCATAGCCATCCCCGTAGCCTTAAGGCCATAGAAGACTCCTTGCCAAACCTCTCCTATTTCTTTGATGAGCAGCTCGACTTCACGTCTTTCCGGCAGCTTGGTTTTGAAAAGGTAATACAGTATTTACCTCCCTACTTCTTATGGCATAAATCCTTGGTCTTGTTCCAGCACTTACCAATAGCCATACATCTGGCGGTAGGCAAAAACATTCGTACCTACCCTCTCCTATTGCAAAGGATTACTAAGAAAATGGCGCACCAGTTCTCCCTGCTTAGTGAGCAAGACTTCCAGTTTAACAATTCTTTTTCTCACATCTGTACTTTAGCCTACTGGAGGGCCATCATTCCACAGCAATATCATATGTTACTCCCCTACTTGGAAGGCTATATTAGACTTGCCTGGATCACCATTGATACACATGATGTGACAAACGCCCAATACACTTTCGGAAGATGGGATACATTTTTACAAAAGCTATTTTCACTCCCGCTTCCCATTCTAGTTACCAGAGATCAAATGAATCAGCTGCTAGGCTACTACACTCATTTGATTGATGAACAGATTGAGTGGTCCTTAAAGGGAATTACTTGGAATGCTATGAACCGAAGAGCTGCCAATTGGTATCAGGCGCGTCGCCCGACTCATAAAGACCTCAAGTTGGCAAAGAAATGGAAAAGAAAAGACTATCCGGGCTTTGAGTGGGAACCTAGTTCTGAAGTCAAGTATACAATTTCGGAGTTAACCACAGCTGAGGCCTTGCAACAGGAAAGCCGTAAAATGCGACACTGTGTCGAAAGTTATCAAAGCAGGTGCATCAGTGGTCAGTCTGCTATTTGGTCCCTAAGCATATGGGAAAAAGGTAAGTCTAAATCACTGCTAACCATCGAGGTAAATCGGCAAATGAGAATCGTGCAAATGAGAGGGGTCTGCAATAGAAGAGCCAATAAAATTGAACGAAATATAGTAAAAAGGTGGGCGAATAAAGCCGGTCTAAAAATTCTTAAAGGGGTTTGATCGAGGAATATGTCTGGACACAGTAGGTCAAATAAATTTGGTTTATAAAATAAACTAGTTTATATTTGAACAAAATTATCGATATATGCAGGAAGAACCGTTCAGTCCAGAACAAAGCCTTGCGCTGATTGCACAGGTCATTGAAGAAGCCAAATCCAAGTTCGAAGAAAATGGAGTGATCTACTTCATGTGGGGCGCAATACTAGGATTTGCCGCGCTTTTACAGTATGGCCTATTAAAAAATGGTCAAGAAGAAATCAGCTACTATGGTTACTTTATCGTACCTGTGGGTGCCTTAGTCTCTTGGTACTACTATGCTAAAAAGAAATCGGCTCGTAGAAACCAAGTCAGTACGAATATCAGCATCACCTGGGGTGTTGTCTCCTTAAATCTTATGATTTTGGGTTTCTTTTTCAACTTTGTGTTGCAGGAGCACTTAACGCCATTGATGCTAATACTGATGGGAATCGGCACGACTATCTCGGGGGGGCTGATTAGGAGTCGATTAATTCTGCTTGCTGGCGTTTTGCTGAATATTTCAGGGTTTGTTTGCTTTCAATTGAATTGGCTGGAACACCCTTTGGTATTGGGAATCTCTGCAATATTGTTTATCCTTGTTCCGGGTTTATTATTAATGTCCAAGCATAAGCGCAATAATGTTTAAAGACCTCAATCCCATTATCCACTCTCAGTTGCGGCTAGCAATCATCTCCTTTTTGGTGGCCAACGGAAAATCAGACTTCAAGGAGATCAAAGAAGTGACCAAGGCCACTTCTGGTAACATCAGTGTACAGCTAAAGAAATTGGAAGAGGCCGGGTATGTACGGATCACAAAAGGCTTTTTAAATAATTATCAGCATACAGCTATAGAGATCACCCCCATTGGAATCCAAGCCTTTGAAGAATATGTCCAAGCGATTAAAGCCTATCTAAAATAATTTTTTTGTCAATTTAGTTTATTTTATAAACTAGTTTAACTTATCAAATCATGAAGCATTTACTATTCTTATGCCTACTATTTACAGCTTGCCAGGGCAATAGCTCCGAAGCTGAACTTGCTCGATTAACGAATTACACTACCCACTATAATGTTGTAGAAGCCGACCCAGCTCTCGTCAACATACAAGTCCGTATCTATGACGCTTTCGTCCAAGGAATTATGTCCAAAGAAACCAAAGGAATGGAAGAGATTAATCGGCAACTGGAAAAACTTTATCAGGAACGAAAACACAAATTGATCCAATATTGGCGCTCCTACTTGCAGTATTATTCATCGATCTATTACATGCAAGCTGGTGATGAAGAAAAATCAGAAAAAGCCTGTGATCAAGGGATAGCCTGGATGAAAGCACTGTCAGATAAGAATGCCGAGGATTATGCCTTATTAGCCATGTTGCAGGGCTTTGGAATTCAATTTAAGGGAATGCGAGCTATGTTTATCTCCGGTGCCATCAAGAGGAATTTAAAAAAAGCCAGGGCCCTAGATCCAGAGAATCTGCGGGTACAGTTCGTATCAGGCAGCAATGATTTCTACACCCCTGCCCAATATGGAGGTGGCAAAGAAGCAGAGTCATACCTCCTAAAAGCAATCGGTCTACCCCCGCAAAAGAGTCCAAATGAAATGCTGCCCTCCTGGGGCCTACAAGAGGCCTATGAATTGCTCATCAAGTTATACATAAAAGCTGAACGCTGGGAGGAAGCAAAAACTCATTTCAACAAAGGAATTGAGGCGTGCCCAAACAGCTATATGATCCATCAATTGGCTACTAAACTCGTAGGCAAATGACCCGATACTGCAGCATCCTCATATTCTTGTTCACTTTCTACTGTCTGCCTGCTCAGCAAAACTGGACTGGGCAAGTGGTGGAAAAAGATGGCACACCAATATTTGCAGCCAATATCTACCCCAAAGCTGCTCCCGCACAAGGTACAGTAACCGACTTTGACGGGCAATTCAGCTTGAATTTGCCTAAGCAATATGATACACTCATTATCTCATTCATTGGGTATGATGCTCAATCTTTAGCACTGGACACACTAGATGCAAAGGTTCCTATACGAATCGAATTGCAACGCGCTGCTCAGTCGCTCGCGATGATCACGATTAAGGGAACAGATCCGATTGCCAGTCAATTTTCTGCTGTCGAGCTGAATACAATGGATATCTATCTCAACCCAGTGGCCCAAGGTGATCCGCTCAAGGCAATTACCATTCTGCCCGCCTCTACCACCACGGATGAATCCGCAAATCCCTCCCTTAGAGGCAGCAGCGCTGATCGGAGTCGAGTCGTTCTGAACGGTGTCCCCATCTACAATCCTGTCCGTTCAAGCCAACTCAACAATCAGGGCTTTTTCAGCATCTTTAACCCTGAACTGATTGAGCAAATGCAGGTATATGCGAGTAATCCCCCCTTGACTTCTGGTAACAGCAGTGCAGGCTTAATAGATATCCAGACGGGCAAGGCATTGGCTAAAGATCAATTCCAATTATCTACTCATCTGACCGGAATGGGTATGTTTATAGCCAAAAGACTTAGACGAGATTCTAGTTTTATTCAAGCTTATGGGAATCTACAATTCTCAGAAGCCTTCATCGGTTTGAATCGAGCCAATATTCCCAGATTAAAGGGGTTTCACGCCCAAGATCTCGGCATGAACCTACGGCTTCAACTCAACGAACATTGGACCTTTAATTCCTTACATTATGCCATTGATGAAGGCTATGACTTTGATGCTGCTAGTCTAAACTTTGAAGCATCAGCTTCTGCGCAAAAGGAAAGATATTTCACCATTAATAATTTCATATACAGCTCTTTACAAGGTACACTATCGATCAACACAGGGTACAATTTCTCTCAAAGTCATTTCAAACAAGCCAACCTTCGAGCTAACAATGACATTAAACAGGCTTTTCTTGGTATTGATTACAAATACCTAGCTTGGCGAGATCTTAGCGTTCAGGCAGGCCTGTCAATAGACTATCGAAAACAGCAGATGCGCGATAGTATTCCAGTATTCTTTTTTGCCGTGGCTCCAGACGCTCCCACTTATTACCAAGAGCAAGATCTAAGTCTGAAGCAAAATGAGGCTTATGGGTTTGCAAGCTGGGAGGTGAGTAAAGACTGGACCATTTCTGCTGGAGCTAGAGCGCCCTTATCCACTCCTGCTGGTTTCTATCTAAGCTATCAGGGAGCTACCAGATATCAATTGAGAGATCGGGATCACTTATTGATCAGTGCAGGCAAATATCACAGTTTTAGTACCCCTAGTTTTTTCATATCGGAATATCGGCTGCTCCAGGCGGAACAATTCGCCTTGGAATACACTTACAAAGCAGAGCAGAGTGGTATGCAAGCCGCCTTGTACGCTAAAAGAGAAGGTGGAGAATTGAACAACAATGGCTTCTTTACCATAGAACAGCTCAATACCTTTGGACTAGAGGTTTCTTATCGCCAGGACATGGCAAAGTATTGGAATCTAAGCCTGGCAAATGCCTTCCTAAGACAACGCATGAAAGTTGAAGAAAAGAATTTCACGGGTCCTAAAGATTTCAATTACTTTTTGAAGGGAAACTTACAGTACCAAAACCCCAACCTATTCACGATAGCCTTAACCTATCTTAGCCAACCCGGAACACCTTATACGCCAATCAATGGGAGTGTTTTTGTCGAAGAATTAGGCGGATATAAACCGATCTTCAGTACAAATCTAAATAGTGCTAGGCTGGGCTCTTATCATCGATTTGATCTAAATATCAGTCGTTATTTTCGATTCAATCGCTTTGCCTTGGTAGCCTTTGCTTCAGCCTCAAATCTATTGAATCAACGAAATGAACGAGACATCCTATATACCGCAGATTATCAGAACAACACCTTCGACTACTTTCAATTGCGGTCTTTCTTTGCCGGTTTGGTCTGGCAATGGAATTGAAGAATAGATTAAAAAGGTTCGGGTGGAGGTTCCTCGGCTTCAGGTTCATCTTCTTGGAATTCCATTCCGGGAGGATTGAATAAGCCCCAGCGATCCATGATGTAATTTAGTGGATCGAAAGTACTAATCCAGTCTTTGAACAACAAGCGAAACTCCTCGATTTCTTGCCGTAAGAGCTTAAAGTATTCGGGTTCTTCAAAGCCGTGAATGGCCAAGCCATTGGTTTGAACCACAAGCTCTCGAGCAGCTTTGCGAATGAGCGTAGCATTTTCCATACGGATATCATAGAGGTCTCCTCCTTCCGCTCCGGCTATCTTGGCAGGAATAACGTAGGAGTCGGCCATCATAAAGTCCTTAATATCCTTGAGGATGGGATCGTCATCGGGGATTAGGGCACAAATAGAATCAACAATTTGTACAATATCCATTGCCTTTTGGTAGATCGGCATCCGTTCGTATCGCCTAAAATCAGTTGAATTATTTTCGTCGTACATAAAGGAGCGCTTTGCATCGAAAGACTTATACTGTAATTAGAACGCTTGCTTTCGAGTATTTCTACAATGCAGCCTGTTTATTCAAATGTACGGAAAATGTACTTATGGATAATAGAAAATGGTTTGGGATTTTCGTCCCAAACCATTTATGGTATCATGTAAACCATTACTAGATAGTCAGCTATAGATTAATCCAGACTACATATCAACCCTTCTTCGCAAAGTGGAGGTTTCTGACTCGACCATTGGTTACCCGACACCCCGTGATCTGGCCTTCTACATTTCTTTCGAACTTGATTTGTCCAAAATACCAGGTATTCCCAGTAAATAAATCCTCTTTGGAGGGAGTGAGTGTGATATCACTTAATCTGCTATGTTTGGCTATAAGTTTTCCCTCTTCTATTTCGAAATGATAGGTGGTAGATAATTCTTCACTGTAAAATGCTCCTGTAAACGCTGATAGTTTGACCAAGGATGCGTCGAAGTCTTTCATACGAGGAGCGTCGAATTCTTGCCCGCCTTGATAAAGTCGAATCATTTTAACCTTATTGCCATCATTTGGAATAAATTCCACTTCCGCCGGCACCCCGTTCACTTGGAATCGAGTCATGGATATGGGTGTTAAGCCTACTTCAGGTTGGCCGGTGGCTTCCGCATAGAGCTGTCCATCCCTTTCACTCACTTTAATGACAAACCCGGGTTGCAACTCAAATTTCCCCGTATAAGAATCCATGGTTTTCTGAGCTAGCTGAATTTCTCCAACCGGCTTTTCCTCCTTAGGTTTCTCTTCCTTGGGTACAGTAACCAATTTGTCCTTGAGGTAAATATCTACTACCTGATGAGCTATCCCACCCGAATTGAATTGGGCAGAATTGCTGAATACAATTACGGAGAAATTTTCGTCGGGGAAGCGAGTCAAATAAGTTCGATATCCTGCATCGGCACCACCGTGTTGAATTTCATTCAACCCTTTATACTTACCAACAAATTGCCCTAGGGCCCCGCCAAATGTTTTACCATCATTCAATACAGCCAAGGTGTTCAATTTATCAATAATCCCTTGATCTCCAACTTTGGGGTTGGCAAAATTCAAAGACCATTGGCTCAGGTCCTCCACCGTGGTAAAGAGGCTGGTAGCCCCGACATTAGCATAACTAAGCACACTTTTTTTATAGCCATCATTAGTAGCATAATATGAGTATGCCCGATTCTTCACGATCTTCTCATGATCATCATAAAAAAGCGTATTGCTCATTTGCAGCGGCTGAAAGATTCTGGCCTCGGTAAATTCGGCAAAGGACTGTCCTGATACTCGAGCTACCACCTCTGCCAAAAGCGTAAACCCTGTGTTGCAATACAAATATTCATCCCCAGGATTGAAGTTCAATTCCTTTTGCTTACTGACCAATTTCAGCACATGCTCTTTTGTAATGACATCATCCAAACGCCAGCCAGCCATAGCTAATAAATTCCACTGATCCCTCATTCCACTGGTGTGGGTAGCAAGGTGTTTCAATGTAATCTTCTTCCCAAAATCAGGCACCTCCGGGATGTGCTTCCTAATGTCATCGTCTAGGCTGAGCTTCCCCTCTTTTTCCAAAAGCAAGATTGAGAAAGCGGTAAATTGCTTGGATACCGAAGCAATGTGAAAAATAGTGGAAGAGCTATTTGGAATATCATATTCAAGGTTGGCCATTCCGTACCCTTTTTTGTATATAATTGCTCCATCCCTAACTACGGCAACCGCTGCCCCGGGGGAGTCATCCCCGTCCCAAGGAGTAAACAATTCATCTACTTGAGCATTAGGTGTAGTGGCCTTGGGCTTGATTGATCGGATTTCGAGCGCATAGGTTCCCTTTGGCTCTTTCTCATCAAACGGACTTACTTCGACTTTATACTTTCCTTTTGTGGTGGAAGTAATAGAAAAGAGTTCAGGTCCATTTTTCCCGTTCGGGCTATCAAAATCTTTTAACTTATTTCCCTTGGGGTCATAAGTTGTAATTTTCATATCCACTCCCTGTTGCATCAATTTGAAAAAGGCATACTGGTTGGCACCTAAAGTGACTGTAAAATGATGCTTTTCATTGGGTGAAATTTCGGCTGAAACAGTCTTGGCTTTCTTTAATTCGCCCTTTTGTTGTTGGGCTTGCAAGGCATGGATTTGAAAGAGAAGACATAGAATGGTAAAAAGACCAAATTTGAGGTTCCTCATATTATTGTTTTTGGTATGGGCAAAGCCAGCCAGGTAAAATAATGTAATCCCTCAATTTATGGTTTTATGATCTGCTATTCAAACGCAATGTACGGAAGACAGAGAAAGAAGGATAAAGAGTGGTCTGGAAGGTATAGACAAAGCGTTGCTGGCTTATTCAATGCTATAGAAGGAACCGAGATTCTAGTAGTAGTCTCCCTTATTTTTCATCAATTCTATATCTACGTTCGGGTACCCGAATTGTTCAATTATTTCTTTTTTGTCAAAAGACCTCTGCTTTAGATTGATGATGAAGGTCAAGATGGCCTTAATTTGCTCCACTGCCTCCTTATTAATACTTGAGAATACTTGATGCGTATAATAAAACGCAAAATCAAGGGATAGGATGGTCCTTCTGTTCCTTTATAGCTTGAACAAAAGCCAAAGGGTCAAACTTTGGAGATCTAAATCTCTTGAACATACCTTACGTCTTTGGTGCATACCCTTGCCCATCGATGTGAATCTTGGCAATAATCTCACATAGAATCTCCGAAGTTCCACCACCAATTTGGCCGAGTCGAGTATCGCGATACATCCTTGCGAGTGGGTATTCTTCCATAAATCCGTATCCGCCAAACATTTGTAGGCATTGATTAATGACACTATCCGCCAGTTGAGTACCTAGCAGTTTGGCCATGGAAGCCTCTTTCACTAGGTAATCGCCATCCTGAAAGCGTTGGCAGAGGCTATAGCAAAAATGTTTGTTCATCTCAATTTCGGCCGACATCTGAGCAACCCTATGCCGCAATACCTGAAACTTATTGATGGTCCGACCGAATGCCTCACGCTCAGACATATATTTCAAGGCTACTTCCAAGGCATATTCCGCTGCCGCTACCCCCCCAATGGCCATCGTCAGTCGCTCCAAGACAAAATGTTGCATGATGTAGAAAAAACCAGCTCCTTCATACCCTAATAAATTTCCGACCGGTACCAGTACATCATCAAAGGCGATCTCTCCAGTATCCGAAGCATGCCAGCCTAATTTTTTTAATTTGGTAGCAGACACACCTGGGGTATCCCGATCAATGATCATCATACTGATTCCCTTAGCTTTTGCAGTTGGATCTGTCTTTACTGCGGCCACAATATAATCGCTATTCACTCCATTTGTGATGAAGGTTTTGGAACCATTGATACGATAGTGATCTCCTTCTTTGATTGCAGTCGTACGAATGGATTGGACATCAGATCCCCCAAAGGGTTCGGTAATGGCCAAACACCCGATGCGTTCTCCTTGAATCCCAGGAATCAAATAGTTTTGTTTTTGCTGCTCATTCCCTTCCGCATTGATGTGGGTTAATGCCAGATAGGGGTGCGCACCGATAGATGCTCCGAAACCTCCAGAATTCATCCGAGCGATTTCTTCATTGAAGATGACGGTGTACCAAAAATCCAGGTCCAAACCGCCGTATTGTTCGGGCTGCATGAGGCCGAAATACCCCATCTCACCAAACTTCTGGTAGATACTACGGGGAAGTTCACGCTCTTGCTCCCATTGATCTATATTCGGGCGGACTTCCTTTTCCAGAAAATCGCGAAGACTTTGTCTGAATAGCTGGTGCTCTTCTGTAAAATATTGCATCGGATTCGTTATGCTTTTAGAATTTCAATAAATGAGCTGATTACTTACTATCAAGTAATGAGTTCAAACTGACTTGCATTATCTTATTATTTAACTCATAGAAAAAATACCGACCATCTGGCGACAAGCTAGGGGTCAACTCCCGCTGTTGGGATTGGTTAAGCTCATCCAATTTCATCGGTTTTTGCCATTCATCATCTTTTTTATGAGCTATATATAGATCGATTTCCTTAGTGGAATCAATGTACCTATTGAATATAATGAACTGTTCTTCTGGATCAATTACTAAATCGTTTTCTACTTCGGAAGAATTGATGATGGTCAAATTGATCGGCTCTTCATAGCTGCCATTACGGTATCGAGAAAGATAAATATCCATACCTCCTTTACCACCTGGACGATCTGAATTAAAATACAGATTATTGTTCTTGGCAACGGACGGATAGGAATCATAAAATTTGCTATTAATCACTTCCAGTACTTCAGGTTCTGACCAACCGGCATTTGTCCAATCGGCATACCATATGTTGTGAGGAATAAATACATTCGGAGTATCGGGATGAGATCGCGAATTGAAAAAAAGTCGCTGGTTATCGAATGAAAGTACGGGGTGATAGGCATCGATTTTCTTTACGAAGTCTACCAAATTGGGCGAACTCCATTCTCCATCTTGATAATCGCGCCTAAATATCTTGGCAAATTGCCTACCATTAGTCGCTGTGTCTTCAACTGACTGTGAGGTATACAGTTCCAAACCCTCTTGTGAAAAGCAGATACCGTTTGTAGTCGTAATCTTACCTCCCAAAAACTCCACGGGAATCCCTGGATCATCGGCTAAATAATAGGAAAGGTGCGCGCCTGTCTTATCATTCGCACAGCTCGTGCTTCCGAGCAGCAAAACCAGCACTATGTATCCCAAATTTCTCATTAAATGGTTTTATTACAATCCGGAGATACTCCTTCCGGAATTCTATTTGTAAGATTCTTATCGAGTTAATCCATTCGTATTCACTACTTCGTTGTACTGCTTGGCTACATGTTGAATGACAATATCTGGTCGCTCTATCCAAACCTTATGTCCCGCCGCTTTTGCCAGCACATATCTACGTTTTTGAGCTGTCCCAAAGGAGTACATACAGTCCTTCCACGCCTCTATCTCCTCGGTCTTAACCATTGGGAGAATTTGCTCTGCGGCAATCAAAGTAGCTCGGATTTCTGTTGGTAAAGGCCGATGCAGCATATACTCAGCAATCCCATCCAAATTCTTCAAGACGAAATACAAGCCCACTCGATGTTCTTTGATCATAGCCCAAGCCTCAGCGGGGAGGCCTGCCTTATAAGTCTGGGCCCAATTCGGCGTGAAGAAGCAAGGTAAGGCTGGATCAATAAACACCATTCCTTTGATGTTGAACTTCTTCCTATGAGCCAAAAGCGTGCTGTAGACGGCCCCAAATGAATGATTAACGACGAACAATTCGTTCTTGAAACCCAAGCGTTTTAATGCCTCTTCCAACTGTTCCACTTCTAGCACAAAACCTACAGAGGAAGTATCTATTTCACTAGCTCCTAAGCCAGCTCGATCATAAGTAATTAGCGTGGCTCCCGTCTCTGCCTGAATCGGCTCCAACAAATCTTCCCAAACCTCACCTGAATCTCCATTTCCAGCTTCAAAAAATATCGGTGTTCCTTCTCCTGGGAGGATGCGAAAATGCAGGCGATGCCGATCAAATTGAATGAAGGTATCAATCGTTTGGCCTGATAGAATACTGGTACTAATCAGAAACAGACCCAGAAATAAAAAGGTAACAAATGGCTTCATCGTCAATGTGTTTTCGAAAAGACGATAGTACTACCTGCTTGTTACAATTTGCTAGGCAAAAAGTGTCTGCAGTTTCATGGCCACACTCATATCTCCATCAATTTTTACTTTCCCACTCATAACGGCTGACATTGGGTTGAGTTGGCCAGAGCTTAAGGCCATAAAATCCTCTTTAGAGACGGTGATGGTGCAATCTGCTGGTTTATCCTCAAAAGAAACCACATTGGCATGCAATGTTCCATCGATCAAAACTTTCTCATCCCCAAAATCAAATTTCAATGAATGGCCAATTGGGCTGGCACTAGCCGCTTTCATTTGCATTTGCTCCAGAAGCTTTGCTTTATCGATTTTTGGCTGCGCTTTCACACCATTACGCTCGGCCTTTTGATAGCCTACATCATCAATGACGATTTTGGCAATAATTTCTCGCATAATTTCAGATGATCCACCACCAATAGTTCCTACTCTCACATCTCGATACATGCGTGCCAATGGATACTCCTCCATAAAACCATACCCTCCAAACATCTGGAGACATTGGGTCGATATTCTTTCGGCCATCTCCGTCGCTAGTAATTTGGCCATGGAACACAGTTTTACATCGTATATACTATCCGCATACAATCGGCAGCAATGATAGGAGAATGCCTTTAAGGCTTCTACCTCACTGGCCATTTGTGCAATGCGATGACGAAGTACTTGAAACTTACTGATCGGGCGACCAAAAGCCTCTCGTTCCGACATGTATTTCATTGTTTGCTGCAGCGCCCATTCCATCCCCGTTACACAAGCCGGCACTGCGACCAAGCGCTCCAACTGCAAGCCATTCATAAGATAATAGAATCCCCTACCCTCTTCTCCAATCAGGTTTTCTATGGGCACTTTGACGTTATCAAAACTTAACTCTGCCGTATCTGAGGAATGCCACCCCAACTTCTTTAACTTCCTAGCAGAAACGCCCTCTGCCTGACGATCAATCACTAGCAAACTTACCCCTGCTGTCCCTGCCTCCGGATTCGTTTTCACCACCGTCACGATAAAGTCCCCATACACTGCATTGGTGATGAAAGTCTTAGAACCATTAACCACGTAGTGATCTCCATCCTTGACCGCTCGGGTTTGTATATTGGCAGCATCTGAACCGGCCCCCGGCTCAGTGATCCCGATGGAACAGATCAGGTCTCCGCTTATAATTCCAGGCAAGTACTTCTGCTTAAGTTCTTCCGAACCATATTTCAACACATATGGGCCGGACATGTATTGCGTTACCTGTTGGGTGATCGCAAATCCACCGGAATTCATCCGTCCCAGTTCCTCATTAAACACAACATCGTAGAAAAAATCAAGATTCATTCCACCGTACTCTTCAGGATAGGATAGCCCAAGGAATCCCATCTCCCCCATTTTTTTCCATACATCTCGAGGAATTCTTCGGTCTTCTTCCCATTGATCTATCTGGGGTCGAACTTCTTTTTCTAAAAAGGCACGGAAGCTTTCGCGGAATAGTTCATGTTCTTCAGTGAAGTAATAGCTTTTCATGTTTTATACTTTGTGCTTTGGCTAAGTCATTAATTGAATAGAAGATTACTCGACAAAAAGGTCCTTCATCAGTGATTTCTCAGGATTGACGGCATATGCCCCAAAATCCGATACCCCTTCCTCTTTCAACACATCTTCGTCAATGAAAAAATTTCCGGTACAAGTTCGGCTATCTCTTGAGAGAATAGCAAAGGCAGCATCTCCCATGATGGAAGGTTTGCGGCTGGCTTGCATCATAGCTTCCCCCCCTAGCAGGTTTTTGACCGCTGCTGTTGCAATCGTCGTCTGAGGCCATAGTGCATTAGCAGCAATGCCGTCCACTTTAAGCTGGTGGGCTTGCCCTAAAACGGTCATACTCATTCCGAACTTACTCATGGTGTAAGCAAGGTGTGCTCCAAACCAATCCGGTCTCAAATTCAATGGTGGAGATAAGGTTAAGATATGTGGATTGTCTCCTTTTCTCAGATGTGGGATACAGTGTTTGCCGACCATAAAGGTGCCACGTACATTGATCTCGTGCATCAGATCATAGCGCTTCATGGTAGTATCTTCGATCGGCGTTAAACTAATAGCGCTGGCATTGTTGATCAGAATATCAATTCCCCCGAAGGTTTCTACGGCAAGTTGTACAGCATCTTTGACCATTTCTTCGGATCGGATATCAACGATTACCGGTAAGGCCCTTCCCCCAGCTGCCTCCATTTCTTCGGCAGCGGTGTAGATCGTTCCGGATAATTTGGGATGAGGTTCCGCCGTCTTGGCAGCGATGACAATATTCGCCCCTTCCTTTGCTAATCGGAGCCCGATGGCTTTTCCAATGCCTCGGCTAGCCCCAGTAATAAAAACGGTTTTATTTTTCATGTTGAAGGATTGTCCAAAATTTAAGGTTGATAATTTATAGATTAGGTCGGGTTGATAAAGGACTTGATCACATTCGGCAAGCCCATAATGTCGGAATTCAGGTGCTGAGCCCCATCTACATACAAATTAGTCCCTGTAATATAGGAGGCCAACGGGCTAGCCAAAAAGCAGGTAGCCTGAGCCACGTCTTCCACTGTCCCGAATCTTCCCAAGGGAATCGCCTTCCTAGCCTCCGCAAACATATCTTGGATTTGTGGTGGATACTGTTCCAAGCCAGAAGATTCAATCGTTCCAGGAGCCACGCAGTTGATACGAATATTGTAGCTACTCCACTCCACCGCCAAGGTTCGCGTCAAATTCTCTACTCCGGCACGAGCCGCTCCAGTGTGCACCATCCCCGGAAAGCCTCGATAAATATTGGCGATAATATTCACAATCACGCCCCCTTTTTGTGGAATAAAGAAGCGATTCGCCGCCTCCCGGCACATAAAGAAAGTACCATTGAGGTTGTTATTAATTACGGCATTCCAGCCTTTGTCATTGATCATTTCAGCCAAGGCGGGAAACTGTCCGCCGGCGTTATTTATCAAGATATCTAGTCGGCCATGCCTTTCTTTGATTTGCTGAAGGACGGCCTGAATCTGCTCCGTTTGTCGGATATCACATGCTTTGAAATCGCATTCTCCAAAAGCGGCAAGTTCCTGGGCGGCTTTTTCCAATGGACCTTCTTTCCGAGATATAATGGTCACCTTGGCACCCAATTCCAGCATTTGCTTCGCAATGGCATATCCTATGCCACTCCTCCCTCCACTAACCAGAGCGATCTTGTCTTTGAATAATTCAGGATGAAACATTATCTATGGGTATATTTTTTAGCTTTTTGAATTGTCTCCTCTAAACTCGTCCGAAACTCTGTCTCCATTCGATCAACCAGTTGCCCCACTGTCGGAATGTCATCAATCACACCACAACCGTGGCCGGCCGACCAGGTATCCACCCAGGTCTTGGTCCCCTCCTTAGGTGGCTTGAGTTTTTCACCATAATTCACCTTGCCAGGTGCCCCCAAAGCTGACAGATCGTAGCCCGCCGCCACCAAACTAGGTCTCAAAAAGTTAGCGGGAACTCCAGTCACCGATGGAGTATAGATGATCTGCGAGGAATCGGCCTCCACGATCATATCTTGGTAAGCTTGTGGAGCCATGCTCTCTTTCACATTAATAAAACGAGTGCCCATATAAGCATAATCTGCGCCCATCTGCATGGCTGCTGCAATATCTTTACCCGTACTCAGCGCTCCACCGAGGATAATTACTTTGTCAAAAAAGGCTCGAATTTCACCTACTAAAGCAAAGGGATTGGTGGCTCCTGAGTGCCCCCCGGCTCCGCTGCATACCGCAATGATTCCATCCACTCCGGCATTAGCTGCTTTACGGGCATGATATGGAGTGGTCACGTCATGAAAAACGAGTCCACCGTAACTGTGTACCGCTTCTACCACATCCGTCGCGGCTCCAAGCGAAGTAATAATAATCGGCACCTGATGTTTGACGCAGACCTCTAAATCCGCCTTCCAACGCGGATTTGTTCTATGCACTACCAAGTTGACAGCATAGGGTGCTGCTGCTCGGTTACTAGCCACGTTGTAGTTTGCAAGGCCTTCCTCAATTTGCACTAGCCATTGCTCGAAGCCTTCCGTAGTCCGTTGGTTTACGGAGGGAAAGCTCCCTACAATGTTATTTTGGCAGCAACTGAGCACCAGCTCGGGGCCTGAGACCAGGAACATTGGGCTGGCGATCAAAGGAATTCGAAGGTGTTGATCCAAAGTTGATATATCCATGCTTATGCCGTTTCTCTTTGTGGAATATTGAGCATTTCGCGCGTCTCTTCAATGGAGGCAATGGATCGTCCCATCATACCTGCTAATTTCACGCCCCATTCGACGCACTCTCCATTCGATTTTGCCATCTCCCCATTAGGTAGATAAAAATTATCTTCCAAGCCTACCCGGAAATTTCCGCCCATGGTACAAGCTACGGCAGCCATTTGCCATTGTTTGCGACTTATCGCAATCACCTGCCAAAAAGCCCCATCTGGCACCTGTTTGGTCTGATGAATCAAATTTTCTGTGGTAGCCGGAATTCCCCCCAACACGCCCATTACTAGACTGTAACAGGCATTGTCAGGAATTTGCCCCATATGGCGAAGTGGCTCAGCATTGCGAATATGTCCGGTATCAAAGCATTCCATCTCTGGTGTCGTCCCTGCCTCATTCATGATATTAACGCAATACTGCATAGTATCAAAAGAGTTCTCAAATACGGCGTTCCAATAAAACTGCTTTGCTTTCTTGGAGTAAATGGCATAATTCATAGAGCCCATGTTAAAGGCCGCCATATCAGGTTTCAAAGCTTTCACATGCCTCATCCGGTCTTCCTTCGATACCCCAATCGCTCCCGTAGAATAATTAATAATGACATTGGGGCAACGCTTACGCACCTCTTCATGAATTTGCTCAAACACCTCCAAACGCCAGCTAGGCATTCCATCATCTTCTCTAGCGTGTATATGGACAATACTCGCTCCGGCATCTACCGCGCGCTTTGCTTCTTCTCCCAATTCCACTGGTGTATATGGGATATGAGGGCAATGGGAACGGTTGGTGGCAGCCCCAGTTAATGCGGCGGATAAGATTAGTTTTTTCATCTGCTATGTTTCTTTGCTAATTTTAGATTTGCAGATGTCAGAAGACAGAAAACATATCTCTGACCTCTCACATCTTACTCTTGACTTCTCAATTTTCACACCTCTGACCTCTGACAGCAAAGTGTTCTGTCATCTGTATTCACTACTCTCCCACCCAATTTGGTTTCCGTTTTTCCCGGAATGCCTTCAAGCCCTCTTGTCCATCTTTCGTCATGATCGTTTTCTGTAGCATATCGAAAAGGTATTTATGCTCAGCGGCGGAGGGTCGGATATGATCATAAGCTTGCAAACCTAAGCGAATTGCGGAAGGGCTGTTTTGCTTTAGCTCATCAATCACTTGCTCAATGGAATCATCGATTTCTTCAGTGGTACATACTTGAGACACCAAGCCAAAACGCTCCGCCTCTTGCACCGGTAAATTGTACCCTCTGATGCACCAGTCTACCACTTTTCGGGCCGGCATAACCTTCAATAGCGCTGCCATAACCTGGAAAGGATACAAACCTCTTTTCACCTCTGGCAAACCAAACTTCACCGAGTCTTGAGCCAAAACAATATTGCAGCCAGCAAGGAAAAAGAAACCTCCAGCGTACACATCTCCGGTTACCTTAGCTATGGTTGGTTTCCCTACTTTGTTGAATAATTCTCCTATCAGCACTTCTCCTTCCGGAGCAGGAACGGTGGAGTCATTTTCCTCAATCAATCCTATCATAGCCTTGAGATCTGCCCCTGCACAAAAGACATTGCCTTTTGCTCGAATTACCACGATCCAGATCGACTTTTCGCTATGGGCATAGTTTAAGGCGTAGGCAATTTCATTAACCATCTGGGGGTGAAGGGCATTCTTCTTGTCCGCTCGATCCAAAGTGAGATTCAATACATGATCCTGCACCTCACATTCAATGAAAGCGAATTTCTGCTGATCAAAATTGGCCAATTGAGTCTCGGTATATAGATTCATCTTGATGTATTAGTCATTATTCAATTGAAGTAAAAGGAATCCCGCAGGAACATTTCCGCCTTCCTCGGCGTATACCTCCGCCACAACCCCATCTGTTGTCGCGGTCAAGGTATTTTCCATTTTCATGGAAGATAACACAATCAATTCTTGACCAGCCGTTACGGTTTGCCCTGCTTCCACTAGTATTTTTACAACTTGTGAGGGCATAGGTGAGATGTATCCTCCACTGGCCTCTTCTGACTCTTGCGTTGGCAGTCGATCCAATTCTTCTACTGTCAGGCTACCAAGCAATTCCTGTTGTAGATAGATAGATGTACCATCCTTTACCCATTGAAATGGATACTGTACACCATTGATTTCCACTCGAATCTGATCTTCCGAAACCTCAATTATTCGCACATGGTAAGTCCGATTTTCTACTAAGAATTCAAAATCAGCCACTCGTTTTTTATACTTAACTTCAATGTTCGATTCACCACATTTATAGGTAACTCGCTGATGTTCATAGAAGCTGTTTCGCCAGCCAGATGGCAAACTACGCAATAATGTTCGTTGTTCTTGTCGCGCTTTCCAGTTGATTAAAGTTGCCGCTATCGTCCCTAATTCTTGAGCCTGAGATTGTATGCTTGATAATACATCCAGATCCATCTTCTCCTCAATGAAATGGGTATTGTACTTGCCTGTCAAGAAATCTGGGTGCTGAATCAAATGCAGTAAAAAATCTTGATTGGTGGTCAAACCTAAGCACTGCAAGCGACGCAAAGCATAATCCAATTTGCGATGCGCTCCAGCTCGCTCCTCATCCCAGACAATTAACTTCGCAATCATCGGATCGTAAAAAATAGAGATCTCAGAACCGGATTGTACCGCTGTCTCCACGCGCAAGCCTTCCATTTTAGGCCAGGCGAAGCGATGTATTTTGCCTGTAACTGGCAGAAAATTATTAGTGGCATCCTCAGCATATAAGCGAGCTTCAATGGCATAGCCCTTGGCCTGGATATCGCCCTGTTTTATGGACAAGGGTTTTCCCATGGCCGACTCCAACTGCATTTGCACCAGGTCTAAACCCGTGATTTCCTCAGTAACTGGATGCTCCACTTGTAGTCTGGTATTCACTTCTAGGAAATAAAACTCACCGCTTTGGTCGTCAAAAATAAATTCTACCGTTCCTGCATTATCATATTGCAATGCCTGCGCCGCCTGAACCGCCGCCTGCCCCATCCGCTCTCTTAAATCCTCATTCATCGCAGGTGACGGGCTTTCCTCAATGACCTTCTGATATCGACGCTGTATTGAACACTCCCTTTCAAGTATATGGATTGCATTTCCATGCTTATCACCAAAAATTTGAAACTCAATGTGCCTTCCTGATTCCACATACTTCTCAATGATCAATCGATCATCTCCAAAGGCATTCTTAGCCTCTCTTTGCGCAGCGCCAATAGCCTTCTCCAATTCTTCTACCGCTCTAACGATTCGCATCCCTTTTCCACCACCGCCAGCCGTCGCTTTCAATAGTAGTGGAAACCCTACCTCTTTGGCTACTTGTACAAGTTTCTCCGTGGTCTGCTCTTCCCCCTGATATCCTGGCACCACCGGCACCCCACTAGCTTCCATAATCGCCTTGGCCTCTGCCTTCGACCCCATCGCCTCAATCGCCTTTGGGTTCGGCCCGATAAAGATCAAACCCTCCGTTTCGCAGCGCCTAGCGAATTCCGCATTTTCCGACAAAAAGCCATAGCCTGGATGTACTGCATCCGCTCCCACCTGTTTCGCCACTCCTATAATTTTATCCTGATCCAAATAAGAGGCAGAGGGCTGACTTTCACCTATAAACACCGCCATATCTGCCTCTCCCACAAAGGGAGCCGATCGGTCTGCCTCTGAGAAGACCGCAATGCTCTTAATCCCCATCTTTCGGCAAGTCCGGAAGATACGGGAGGCGATCTCGCCGCGGTTGGCAACGAGGACGGAGGATAAGGTTTTCGGTCGATAGTCCATGGTCGATGGTTCTGGCTCCATATGCTCTTTCCTTTCTTCTTTTGAATCAGTTATCTATAGAATTTCTGAGGGCTTGAGTCATCTTGATGATAATAGCTACTTCTTTATAATGCGATTTAAACTGTTCGTCGGTAATCAATTTCCGCTCTTTACCTACATATAGACAGGATACTACCTCAATTCCCGAACGCATAGATGTCCCCAAATAATTGGAAAATTGCTTATTCGTCGCACCAGTTGAGCCTTCAGCTATATTTAGAGCAATCGAATCAGCAGCTCGTTTAATTTGACTGGTTAGAATGTAGAGTTCTTCTTTTGGAAAACTCCGAGTCAATTCATGCACTTGTCCAGTAAATGCAATTGCCCTTTGCCAAACCTGCAGATTTTCAAATTTGAATGCCATAAAACTCCATTTTCAAGTAGTCACAATTATCCGAATCCCCTCTATTATGATTTTAGCTGACTACACCGATGGTCGATAGAATAATAAGACATGTTTGAGCCACCATTGACTATCGACCATGGACCGACCACCTTTCCTACATCCTCCACACTCCAAATCCATCACTCCCTTTAAACGGCTGATTATATAGCACCGCCAAGGAAAAACCCAGGTAATTCCGCGTTTGGCGAGGATCCAGGAGGCCATCGTCCCATAGCTCTGAGGTGGAATGCCAGGCCGAGGCTTTGGATTCCGCCTCATGAATGAGCATAGCCTTGAGCATTTCTCCCTGCTCCTCATCGTAAGGCTGACCGAGCGATTTGGCGGAGGCGCGCTGGATGATCTCCATCACACCAGCGAGTTGCTCAGAACCCATCACGCCAATCTTAGAATTTGGATAGGCGAACAGGAAACGTGGATCGTAGGAGCGGCCATTCATGCCATAGTTACCTGCTCCATAGGAGGAGCCAATCATCAAGGTGATGGAAGGAACCTCACTATTGGAAACGGCATTGATCAGCTTCGCACCATTCTTTATGATCCCTCCTTCTTCATAGGCTTTACCGACCATGTAACCAGTGGTGTTTTGAAGAAAAAGTAAGGGAATATTGTTTTTGTTGGATAATTGTATGAAGTGCGCCCCTTTGTTAGCTGATTCTGAGAAAATCACACCATTATTGGCTAAAATGCCGACCGGGTAACCATGGATCTTGGCCCAACCACACACCATGGTACTACCATATTCTGGTTTGAATTCTGAGAAACGCGAGCCATCGACTACACGCATAATTAGCTCTCGGGCGTCGAACGGAACCTTGGGATCTGCGGGTACAATCCCAAGGATTTCTTCGGCATCGTAGAGAGGCGCCTCGATTGGGCCTTGCGGTACCAACTGGGGGTTCCCGGCATGTACGACTTCCATGAGTTCTCGGGCGAGCCGGATGGCGTCGTATTCATCTTCGGCGAGGTAATCGGAGACACCGGAGATACGGCTATGCATTTCAGCACCGCCGAGCTCTTCATCCGTCGACTCCTCATTGGTGGCCATCTTCACTAGTGGTGGGCCAGCCAGGAATACCTTAGCTGCCTTTTTCTGGAAAATGGAGAAGTCAGACATACCAGGTACATAAGCGCCCCCCGCAGTGGCGTTCCCAAATACTACAGAAATAGTCGGAATCCCCATCTTGGAGCGGCGAGTCAGTTCTCGAAAACTCTCTCCTCCATAATTAAAAATCTTGGCTTGATCAGGGAGGTTGGCACCGCCGCTCTCCACCAAGTTGATTGATGGCAGTCGATTCTCTCGAGTAATCTGTCCCACACGAAGGCTTTTGAAGGTCGTCGCATAATCTACGGAGCCCCCCTTTCGTGTACCTACATTGGAATTGATCATGCATAGCTTACCAGCTACCAAGCCAATTCCGGTGACATTGGTTCCACCTGCCCCAAAACCGCCTTTTGTGCTCATACCCGCAAGAGGCAGAAGCTCTAAGAAAGGGCTATCTCGGTCCAATACTAATTCTAGGCGCTCCCTAGCTAGGAGTTTCCCTCGCTTTCTCGCCCTATTGATATGCTTTTCCTTGCCCTGAAAGCGGCTTTCCTCCAAGTGTTTCTCCAATTTCTCTACCAGCTTGAGCATTTCTGCTTTATTGTCCAAAAATTGCTGGCTCCGAGTATTGATCTTTGATTGTAAGGACTTCATGGTTTTGCAAATGGGTTCTGTAACAGATATTTTGCTTGCGTCACGCCAGATAAGTTAGGTCTGCTAAAAGAAGGCATGACCGAGATCTACTTCAAAGGGATCCCCGATACTATTGTAAAATTCTTCGCCAAAGAATGCCTTGAAGGAAGCAATCCCCTTATCCGTAAAATGAGGTAAAATCAAACTCCAAATGACCTTGGGGCCTTCTAGCGATTCGTTGACCTGTCGAATCACTTGCTGTGAGCGCCAAAACAAGGCCAGCACCCAAATAGCCAAACTCAGATTGGAATAGGCACCAGGGAATGGTTCTGGCTTCATATTACCCAGCTTGATCGCAAAAGCAATGGCCGCTTCATTATCCTTAATCGTTTGCATACATAACTGCCGGAAATTCTTGGCCATCAACGGATGGCGAATCACATTCAAATCATTAAATATGAAGGTGTATTTCTTTTGGAAGGCATAATACATTTTGGTTTCATTGGTCAAGTTTTCGAAAGAAGGAAAGTCACGTCGTTTCTGACGCTCCCTTTCTAAACCCGCCCAAAGTTCATCCGCTATGGCTGCCAAGAGCTCATCCTTGCTATTGAAGTGATAAGCAATATTTCGGCGATTAACGCCCAGTTCATTGGCAATATCCTGGATGGAAACAGGGCCAAAGCCCCGTTCGTTGAACACGCGAATCGCTGTCTCTATGATCTTCTCTTTGGTGTTCATTTTACTGTAGTTTTTCAGGTGACAGCAACCAAATATTAACTTCTAGCGCTGCTTCCTTTTAGAATTCATCAAATCAAAAGTAATATTTCTGCACATAATTTTACCTTAAAGAACAATTTTAAGTCAAAAATTTTACCTTTAAGCACAAATTGACCTAAAATAGTACACTTGGAAGAACCAATTCGCATTGAACTGCCCATGCTCCAACCCAATATGAGTGTGAATACTTACCTCTTTTTGAAGCCAGAGCCTGTGCTAGTCGACTGCGGAATGAATACAGCAGAAACATGGGCTATTCTCGAAGAAGAATTCGGGAAACGAGGATTGGCTATGACAGATTTAGCACATGTTTTTATAACGCACGCCCATATCGATCATATGGGAATGGCCGGACGTCTTGCTCAGGAAACGGGAGCAAGCATCTGGGTCAACCCCTATACCTTGCCCTGGACGAAGAACCTCGACAAGATGTGGCAAAAACGGGCGAAAGTTATAGAGACGGTACTTATTCAAGAGGCACCACCAGATTGGGACAACCCAATGTTGCGCAGTATGAATGGCTTCTTTAAGCAAGCCTTAGCCTGTTGGTCTGCTATTCCTGCCTCTGCCCTACGCGTCTATGAAATAGGAGATCGCCTGGATTTTGGAGAAGGCACTTGGGAGGTCTTATATGTTCCTGGTCATTCCAATTCTCAAAGTTGTTTTTATGAAAGGACAGCAGGCTGGCTATTTTCTGCAGACATGTTATTACCCCAGACTCCTACCCCGGCGATCGAGATGAAAGTTGATGTTCCGGATGAAAGAGAAATTAGTATTGTACGACTCCTGGATTCTTTCAAAAAAATGAAGGAGTTAGAGATCAAACGGGTGTTTCCCGGTCATGGAGCAGTTTTTGAAAATCACAGACAGCTCATTGACAATCAAGTAGCCCGGATTTATTTACGAAAAGCGGAATGTTTACGAGTTATCCAAAAGGGACAAAACTCTTTTTTTGAAATATTTCAAGAGATCTATCCCAATGCATTCAATATTTTTACGCTTTCAATGTTGAAGGGCTACCTGGATCTTTTGGAAATAGATGGGAAAATCACAGTCGATACTACTTCAGGGTTTAGGAAGTATATGGCTAGTTGAATGGGGTTTCTCCGGCCAGTCCATTTTTGTGTTTTTGGATCCCCCTTTTAGCTAAAAGCCTTGCTTCCCCTGGACACAGTTCTTCCAATTAAAACGCTGCCAACAAAAGTAGTCGGAGAAGGGTTGAAATTAACAGGTAATCAATAGAAGTTGTTTAAAAATGATTGATTGGTTGCAATTCGAGGAAACAAGAACCTGAAATCGGCATTTTTCTCCACCGTAGCGCTGCTATGCTGAAGAAAAAAACAATTCCCTGAACCTTGTTCCTTCAAATTTCGCTTCAAAAAACATTCTTAAACTTCATAGAGAAAAGCATCGCTATATGAGTTTTATTCAAAGTGTAAAGAAACAGCAATATGAGATTCTGACCTTCAGCCGCGGGAAAGCCAACCCCATGAATACGGATTTCATTAAAGAATTAAGAGCACACATCAGCCGGATCGAAGCTGACCCAAGCGTTAGAGGAGTGATCCTGACAGGGAATACCCCAGGATACTTTACGGTAGGTCTTGATCTCAAGGAACTCTACTATTATGATGAGACACAGATAGAAGAATTTTGGACGCATTGGGATGCCATGGTCATGGAAATGACTTGTTTCCCCAAACCTATGATCGCGGCTGTTAATGGATATAGTCCAGCTGGTGGCTGTGTACTAGCCATTACTTGTGATCACCGGATGATGGCAGAAGGAGAAAAATTCATTATCGGCTTAAATGAGGTAGCCGTTGGAATCACTGTTCCTGAAAACATTTACGAGCTCTATGCTTTCTGGTTGGGTAGACGCCGGGCCTACCAATGCTTGATGCAAGGGAAACTTTTGAATGTGAAAGAGGCTAAGGCTATAGGCTTAGTAGATGAAGTACACCCGATGGATCAATTGCTTTCAAAAGCAGAAGAAAATCTACAGCGGCTCTTGATGCTCCCAGATAACATATTACAGGATTCAAAACGCAATATGCGGCGAGCCTTAATAGAGACGCTTCAAAATTTACCAGAGGTGCCTACTAAACGAAAACTTGAAAGCTGGTTCAATCCAAATTCACGTGCCATTATGAAAATGGTTGTCGACAGCCTTTCAAAGTAAAGAACTATGGATAAATCAAAGCAAGCTGCAGCCCTTTTTGATGCCTTTGCCAAACCCTATGAGGAAAAATACATGGATCAATCCAAATACCATGACGCACTGAATGAGTTTTGCGCCTGGATTCGACCGATGTCCGCCCGTGTTCTTGAGCTAGCTTGCGGTCCAGGGAATGTGACTAAGTACCTGATGGAACAACGTCCAGATCTCCGACTACTTGCCACCGATCTAGCCCCCAACATGCTTGAATTAGCCAAAAAGAACAATCCGCATGTTAGCTTTCAACTGTTGGATCTACGTGAAGTTAATCAATTGACAGGCCCCTTTGACGCGATCTTATGTGCCTTCGGTTTCCCCTATTTGAACAAAGAAGAGGCGATAACCTTAATTGGCAAGCTAGCAAGGCATTTGGCACCCTATGGCGTTTGCTATATCAGTACTATGGAGGGCAATTATACAGACTCCGATTGGCAAGGGCCTAGTTCAGGCGAAGATCAGAAAATTTTTATTCACTATCACGAATTAGAATATTTGCAAGGTGCGTTAGAAGAAAACGGCTTACAGCTGCAGCGAATGGATAGAATTGAATATAAAGACTCTCAAGGGAAGACTGTAAAAGATCTCGTTCTCATTGCTACCAGGACGTAAGGATGGACTCAAATTTTGGGGCCACCGCATCCTTTCAGTCGCGGCCGGGCTGTCCGGGCCAGTTAAGCCCTTCCATCCCTTGTCCTGCTCGTCCCTGCGCCGCCCTCAGCACGAATGCTTCGGTCGGAGCAATAAGTAGTGCGACAATAGATACTCCTGGTTTTCAGCTGTGCCTTTTGCTGCTATGCTGCGTTAGTCAAAGCCTTCCGTAGCCTACGGCTATGGGCGGTTTTCCTGCTTAGCCTAGCCGCAAAAATCACTACCTGACACTTCACGACTACTATTGTCACACTATTTAGGTTTGAAATTATACCAGTTTAAGAAACCAGCCAGGAACAGAGAAAGCGAGACTGAACAGCAACAAAATTAGTAGTTTGGCATTCTACTATTGTAAACGATACAAGGAAATAATAACTCAAAATAAATCCTTCAATGAACGATACCCTTACTGACAAATTAGCTGCTTTCAGGCAGGAAACAGCAGATTGGCTGGAAGCCAATTGCCCCGCCAGTATGCGGGAACCTGTTAAGAATGGCTTTGATGACCTCTACGGAGGTGGTCGCAATGGCGTTTTCAAAAGCGAAGATCAGCGCATCTGGTTTGAACGCATGCGAGATCGCGGTTGGACCGCCCCCACCTGGCCAAAGGCTTATGGTGGTGGAGGCTTGAGCAATGCCGAAGCCAAGGTACTCAAGGAAGAGATGGCTAAACTCGGATGTCGAGCGCCGCTGTGGAGCTTTGGGCTGATGATGTTAGGACCTGCCATTCTACACTTTGGAACAGAAGAACAAAAGCAAAAGTATATCCGTGAGATTTGCAGAGGAGAGATCTGGTGGTGCCAAGGGTATAGTGAACCAGGAGCTGGTAGTGACTTGGCTGGATTGCAGACCAGTGCAGTAGATCATGGAGATCATTTTGTGGTAAATGGACAAAAGGTCTGGACCTCTTACGCTGATAAGGCCGATATGATCTTCTGCCTAGTGCGAACCAATCCGGATGTGCCAAAGCAAAGAGGTATTTCCTTTTTATTGATCGATATGGAGAGTGAGGGCGTGAGTGTTCGTCCCATTAAGCTCATTTCCGGCAAGTCCCCTTTCTGTGAAACCTTTTTTGATAATGTTAAGGTGCCAAAGGAGAATATCGTCGGGCAGATGAACGACGGTTGGACCATTGCCAAGAACTTGCTTACCCATGAGCGTTCTACTGTAGGTAACCTATTTGGAAGTATCATGCCGCTGCACGAGTATGCAGTAGATGCAGTAGGTCTAGAAAATGGCAAGCTAGCTGATCTTACATTAAGGCCTGAAGTAGCCCGTCTGATGATCAATTCCTATGCGCTTAAGTTCGCTATAGAACAGACCATCGATATGACCAAGGCAGGACACCAGCCCGGTGCCAAATCTTCTTTCTTCAAGTACTACGGAACGGAATTGAATAAGAACCGACATGAGTTGATGTTATCGCTAAAAGGATACGAAGGCCTAGAGTGGGGAGAGAATTACAACGATGGAAAATTGGCCAGAGACATGTGCCGTACCAAGGGGAATTCCATCGAAGGTGGCACTACCGAAGTTCAATTAAACATTATTGCTAAACACGTATTGGGCTTGCCCAAATCAAAATAGAGAGACCATGGCCTTGATTTTAAATGAAGAACAACAAATGTTGAAGACCTCCGCCAAGGAGTTCTTGACTCAAAAAGCGCCGGTCTCTGCCTTGCGGTTCCTTCGGGATGCCAAGGACTCAGTCGGCTATGATCCTAGCCTGTGGAACGAAATGGTGGAGATGGGCTGGGCTGCCTTGACTATTCAAGAAGAATTCGGCGGAATGGGATTTGGTTACGTGGGTTTAGGTCAGATTTTGGAGGAAAGTGGTCGCACCTTGACGGCCTCCCCCATCGTCTCTAATATCCTGCTAGGTGCGAGTACAATTCAGATTGGAGGCTCGGAGAGTCAGAAGCAGGCCCTGTTGCCGGCAGTAGCCGAAGGTCAGCTTACGCTCACGCTAGCTTTTGAAGAGCATAATGCACATCGCCCACTTGCCATCAAGTCATCTGTGGAAGAGAAAGAGGGTCAATTAGTTCTAAATGGTAGCAAGCGTTTTGTTCTGGATGGCCACGTGGCGCAAAAACTGATTGTCTCAGCCATGTATCAGGGTGAAATCGCACTATTCTTGGTAGATGCAGGAGCCGAAGGAGTAAAGATCGACAGAAAATTAATGATGGATAGCCGCAATGCCGCGAGTATTCAATTTGATAATGTATCTGTACAGGCTGCTGATCAAGTGGGGGACCAAAGTGCTTTGGAGCAAGTATTAGATATCGCTCGGATTGGCCTAGCCGCCGAAATGCTTGGTACGATGCAAGAAGCTTTTGAACGCACTATCGCCTACTTGAAAGAACGCGTACAGTTTAAAGTACCCATCGGAAGTTTTCAGGCCTTGCAACATAGAGCTGCCATGATGTTCAGCGAGATTGAGGTGTGTAAATCTATGGTGTTGAAGGCGCTGCAGGCGGTGGATGCCCAAGATGCTAAGGTGCCCGTTCTTGCCAGTATGGTGAAGGCGAAAGTAGGAGAAGTGATCCAAGTGGTAACCAATGAAGCCATTCAAATGTTTGGCGGTATTGGTATGACAGATGATGAAGAGATTGGATTCTTCCTAAAGCGCGCCCGCGTTGCCCAACAGACTTTCGGAGATTATAATTACCATTTGGACCGATTTGCGAGTTTGAATGGCTTTTAAGTCCTAAGTAGTGCGACAATAGATACTCCTAATTTTCAGCTGCGTCTTTTGGGCCCATTCATCGTTAGTAAAACTCTCACGTAGCCTACGGCTATGCTCGATTTTACTGCCTCGTCTGG